>JAESGE010000007.1_pt1 | contig 741885 bp, 676 predicted proteins | sample 9269601 | NCBI WGS metagenome assembly JAESGE01 (sample SAMN14515569, study PRJNA621662) | algae metagenome | isolation source: Tolypothrix brevis GSE-NOS-MK-07-07A and co-occurring heterotrophs from wet... | place: USA: Grand Staircase Escalante National Monument, Utah | collected 2006-04-16
CCTCGTGGTCTAGCACCATGCGGATGGCACGGTTGCGGACTTCAGGTGAAAACTTGTTCGTTGTCTTGCTCATGATGGCTCCACTCTCTCAGAAGTTGGAGCCTCCGGCAAACCCGGAGCGGTTCAGTGTAATAAGCTGGGCAGCTGTGTGGACGTTCAACACAGCGCCAGTGATCTCTTCGATCGCTTGTGCCTCTTTCCATGGTCGTCGCTCGATGCACTACTTGGCGCGCGTCGTCTGCTCGGTGTCGGTCGCAGGCTGTTTGAAGCCCATTTCGGTCAGCGCCTGGCTATTCTCTGGCATGGGTTCGGTTCCAGGCGTCGCGCCGTTCTCTTTGACCATGAAAGCCACGAGGTGGAGATACTCCGTCGGGGTGAGACTTCCAGGACTCACCTTCGGCATCCGAGTTTTGACAAAATCGTAGAGCGCACCAACCGAACCCTCGTACCATCTGTTTCGGAAAAGAGGGCCCGCGAGCGGCGGACCAAGGCTGCCTAACAACGTCGCTCCATGACACCCTCTGCAGCGGCCGCTATACACGATGCCGCCGGTGGTCGATTGTTCAGCGGTGAATTGAAGAGGTCCCAACGCCGTGGGTGGGGCCTGCAGGACAGCGGCGATCTCTTCAGTTGTGTGAAGGCCGACGGCCGCAAAGGCAAATCTGACTTGTTCGCAGTCGGGAGTGGTCACCACCCGCGCGAAAACAAGTTCGTTGCAAGCATCGTAGCTCGCCTTTGCGGCATCCAGGAACGTCGAGGTCGGGATGAGTTTAGTCGTGAGCGCTCGATATACGATGCGGCCAACCTTACCCGTTCCGATGCCTGTGACGGTGACACCTGATTGGCTACCCCCTTGCGAGGCAAGGAAGAGGGCCCGGTTGGCGATTCCGCTATTGATATGAACGCAACCGTTGAAGAAATCCGTAGTACTACTGCAGATGCGGTCAAAGGTCGTGACACGATTGCTGTAGTGGTCTGGTTGCCCCTTGTTGGCAGCAGAAAAGTTTGCAGACTTTAGAAAGCCCCCTGTGGTCGGCTGCTCCAAGCTACGGACGGGGTTCGAAGCTGAGTGACCCGGCAGATCTTCGCCTATTAACCAGTCATCGTCACCGCCGGATCTCGAAGCAAGAGTTCCGAAAAAATCGGCAAAAGACTCGTTGAGGGCCCCCGACTCGTTCACGTAAATAAGATCGGCCTCGTAGGCGATAACCCCATGCATAACTTCATGGGCGGCAATGTCGAGCGAGCGTGTATAGCCTGTGCCGTATACCATGACATTTGGAGCAGGACAGGTGTTTCCGGCGCGAGGGCACCATTGCGCGTTCGCAAATCCTCCGTAGCGAACGTGGGAAACAAGGGCGCCTCCCAGAGCGTCGAAACTGAGCCGGCCAAACTCGGATTCCAAATACCGGTAGACCATTTCGGAATTTGCGTATGCCGCCCGTGCTTCGGCGTCAGGAGCCGCATCGCCTTGTTGGTTGGTGACTTCGTCGTAGCTCAAAGAGCCCGGGAAGACCTGCCCGTCGCCAAGATCAAATACCTGCCTCCTAAGCGCCGACCTGTGGTCTCGGAAAAAGTAGATGACCTCAGAGCTCGTTGCGTCAACGAAAAACGAAAAGTTTCCGACGTCGACCTTCCACGTGAGCCTAGCCTCTCCTGGAGCGAGATGCAGGACCGCCGGATCGAAAATCGCCAAATCCGCCTTCACCGCTGGCGCTTCTCCTTCTTCGGCAGTCAGCTGAGATTTGAGCCCCTCGGCGGCGTTGGTGAGGATGCGTTTATGTGCCGCCTCGGCCGTCGTTATGGCCAATTCGCGCGAAATGCTCGGCTGCATTTGGGTCGGAGGAGTAATACTGGCGAAATTGCCTGTTATCGACATCACCTCCGCTGTCGGCGTAACCAGGACTCTGCTTTTGGCCCCGAATACCGGAATGCCTTCGATCGCTTGCTGAACATTGACGACGGAACTGGCTGGGAAGTCGGGGTCCGACGCTACACCTTCTACGACGAACTGTTCGCCGGTCATCGCGGTTGGAAACAGCTGACTACCGGCTCCGGTGGAACCGAAAAAGTCGACCACAGCTCGGCGTGCGTTGTCTCTCATCGCATCGAGCGCGGACTGGGACAACGATCCCGTCGGAACGGCGGCTGGCTGGTCCGCAAGAGCTTTAGGTGACAAGCCTTGCACGCTGTTCGGCAAACCTGTCACGTTGTCTAGCTGAATTGTCAAGCCGGGCAGCTTCATACGAAGCGACTCCGCGTTCTTGAGAACCTGTTCCTTCACGTCTTGGGCTGCGCTCGGCTTAACGATGCCGATCGCAAGCAGCGATACGAAACAGATGACGAGGGAACGCAAGGGTGGATGTGTGGAGAGTGCCATGGACGTATCCTCAGTTTCCGGTTTCGCTGTACGCGCGGAAAGGAATCGACCAAAGGAAATCGATCTGACGGTATTGCTGGCCACCTGACTCAAAAACCGGTTCCGGAGTGCCGATATCGATAAAGCTGGCCCCTGGGCTTATCGAGCCCATCTTTCCAAGAAATAAAGGGATCGAGGGGCCTGCTGGTAGATTGCTAGCTTGGGGCGCGATGGCCGCCCTAGCGTGACACGTAATGCATGACGAGTTTTGGTTTTGTCTCTCGATGACGGGATTGGAGAGGATCGTCTCCTTGCCGAGAGCATCGGTGAATGCCACCTGTGTGCCGTGCATCACATAGTTTTCCCACTTGGTGCCGCGTGTTTCGTTCCTGACCCCATTTGCTCCCGCGGTGGCATTGGGCTCACGGGTAGTCGTGTCTACAGGAGCTACGACTTCGCCGGAATCGGGCTGCACATCCACACAATCAACATGCCCGAAATCGACCCAGAACCAGTTCGGCAGATCCTTCGTGATGATGTGTAGGGATGCCAGGCCCCAGGTTTGCACCTCGGGCTGCCCCGCAGCATCTGTTCCGGTCAATGTCCGCCAGTGAAATCGCTGCTTGGCAGCGTCGAGATCCGCCCCGTCTGGATTGCATTCGTTCTTTTGATCAATTCTCACCCATCGGGCTTTGACTTCCTTGGCAGCTTGCTCGAAGTCAACGATCATAGGGTTACCTACAGCCTCCGCTGCGGCATATGCGCGGTCGAGTCCTTCCAAGCTGTATAGGCCTCTATCGCGTATGGTGTCGTAGGTTATCCGGTTCATGCGCGTCTCATCGAAACCGGCAATGTTCGCATGGGGAGCGAGTTCAGCTTGTAAAGTTCCGGCGGCTAAGTTGCGAAGTGCGCCCGGTTGCAGCGTGATCAGCGGCGAACTTTTCAGCGACGGCGCAAGAATTTTTTGTTGCTCCGGGCGGACCAACTCTTCCCATGCTACTGGCTTGGTGGCAGGCGACTTGAAGACTTCGCTTACGTTTTCAGCGCCGGCGAGTTCGCCGCCCGTCGCTAGCGCCCACGTTTCCCAAATCACTGGCTTGTCTGGGTCGTACTGCCCAAAGCTCGCTTTGCTGTCGTCCGGTACGCCGGCCTTGTCTGCACGCGCTTGCTGATTGACGTAGAAGAAGAGTTGCCATCCAAATTCATCTTTGGCGAAGGTCGCTTGATGTGTTGCCGCGGCTGTTCCGCCGGGTTCAACGAGATCTGCGGCGAAGGACGCCCCTGCTAATCCAGCGGCAATCGCGAATGATGAAATACCTAATGACATCGAAGTGTGCATGATGCCCTCCAGACCTCAGAGTGAGACATTTTCTATGCTGCTGAAGATCGTCATCCACCGGATGGCGTAGTTTCGCGCACAAGCTCGACTCTCTGGATCTGAGGGTCTGAACCCGCGGCTACCGGATCAACCGGGACGAAGTAGTAGGTAAATACATCGATCTGGGTCAGTTGGACGTTTACCTGTCCAAGAGCGTCGGTAACGTCGAACACCAGCCGTTTGGGTTTCGCGGCCTGCCGACCCAAAGGTACCGAGTCGAAGAAGTTGACCGATCCCAGATACACGCCTTTGGCGGGCGAATTGCTGCCGACTTTTCCATACACGTCGAACACTGTCCCTGGTTGTGCGGAGGCGGTGACACCATCCATAACCAACAATAGGCGTGCGTCTCCCAAGGCTCCGAGCGTGGCAGTCGCTGCTGGCGACAACGGAGCCAAGGATGCGGTGGTGACGTCTTGTCCCAATTTGACCGTCTCGGCGTTTCGGGCAATCGGTTGAACGGCCTGAGCGATGACGGTCAATTCTGCCGTTTGCGCAGATGGAACAGGAGGGAGAGTGTCATATGCATAGCCGACGTCAGTTAGGTCGCTCACTTTCCCGTTCGTTGCTTCCACACGGTTCCCGTCTTTGTCGGCAAAAACATGTTTGACGTCCGTCCAACCAGTATCTGTGGGGTTGACCCTCCCAGCTTCGTTCCATGCGGCCCATAAACGATCGATGTTGCAGTGATGGAGCCAGAAGATCGGGTCGCGGCCCGCAAAATCGACGGATCCCATGTTCTGGGTGGTGCCGACGTTGACGTGAACTGCTCCGTGAATGCCGCCATCTATTTCATTGTTGAACCCTAGCCGGGTCGCACTCTCGTAGTAACCGGGATTGCGCAATGCATTGAGATTTACGGAGGCGGTGGTGATGGAAGCCCCGGTATTGACCGACGCGCGACGTTCATCAACGTAGAGAGAACCCCAGACGGGATCTCCGCGGCGCCGGAACTCTTCCGGAAGAACGCCGTCAACCGTGTAGTCCCAGTAGGGAAGAGTGAATTCTTCCACTCCACTCACGTGACGGACAATCTCCTCAAAATAGAGCAAGCAGGCCCGATGCCATGGAAGGAAGTTGTAGGCATTCATACCTGAGCCGTGGGGCTGGCACGAGCTCCACATCAGATTTGCCAGATCCTTTGCAGGGTTGCCCGTGTTGCCGAAGAAGTTGGCGAGTTCGATCAACTTGTCGCTGTCACCGCGAACCCAATGCGTGTACCACTGAAACACCCAGGATTTTGGGTCCGCCCCTGAGAGAGCTTTCATATCCGCGACACCCTTGGCGTACGCCTCTAGCATTCTCTTGCCATTAGGCGTGGTAGCGCCATAGCGAACTCGCTGGATAGCTGTGCGTGCAGCGGCAGGCAAAAGCGAGATTGCTGCGACAGCGCCCACTCCGCTCGCTAAGAGTTCTCTACGAGACAACTGCATGGCGACCCCCCAAATTTGGACGCAGCAGACTTCTTCCGCATGACGATGCGGCAGTTGTTTTTAGGTAATTTTGTAACTTAGGATACACTAAAGCAGAAGGTGCAAAGTGTAAATACCGCAACTATAATTCGTGCTGGCTACGACCGCCTTCCGGGGGGCTGGTATGGATAATTTACCCTTGGCTCCGCGCGACGCGTCCTCTCGGGCAGTTGAGCGGCCCATCAGGCAAAGATTGCCTTGTCCACTTTGAGCCAAACTCGGCCCATTTGAACAGATGCCTCGATGTCCACTTTGCCATTTGACAACCCAATACCCGCCGTTCCGTTGTCCCCTTTCCGGCCACTCATTTCTAATTCAATGATGTCTGCTTTGGCGCATTCTTGCCATCGATGTCGTAGCTGCATTTTTTGGAATAGCCAATCGAGCTTGGTCAATGTGCGAGGACAACACCTCTTACTCAGGAATGCTGGTTTCAGCCGGAAAAACTCCTCTCTGCGCATGTCTGAGACCCAGCACCTCGCGCCGAGCCCCGGAAATCGTTTAAGAAATGGCGAACGCGCAGGCTGCGCCGATCAGGCGCACCTCGCGTAAACGCGTCATAAGCCCATGAAAATACACGACCGAACAAAGGCGCACATCGCCTGCTTTTATCTAGCCATGATCCCGGTCGCCTGCTCGCCGTACTCTTAGGACGGAATGCCGAGGGGCGAGCAACCTGGATCAGCTTCTGCCGATCCCTCTGTAGCAACTAAGCGTAATAGCGATCTGCCGCAGCCGGGTCGGCTCAACGAGGGCGGCAACGCCTCCAACTGCTCGTCGCGCCAACAACGCCCCGGCTAGCCAGCAAGTAACTCTATAGTATGCGGATCGACCACACTGCCATGCACGGTGTCGCCTTCGCTGAAGTTCTGCTGAAACCATCTGGCAATCTGGGCATTGCCGCCGATGACCCTGACGGCACCGGTCCGGTTGGCCGTTCTGTTAATCTTCGAGACCACCATTTGACCACCATCACTGAACCGGACGCGGATCGGGTCGCCATCCTTGCCGAGATACTCGCTGGCCTCGACGCCTAGGTTGAGGATGCCCTTTTCATAATATGTAACTCCGAGCACGACAGAGAAGGTTGCGATAGCCTGGCAGGATGCACGCGGCTCCGGCGTAGCGTTGGCTACAGTGACGGCACTCAATGCCTCAAACTCAGTTTCTTCAACTTCCTCGCGTTCTGCATCTTCGGAGATCGGGTGCCCTTTATCCCTTCCGTTCCACGGGGGATCAAATTCCCGGATTAGGCTATCCTCGAGACCAGCGGCAAGGTTGATCTCGAACTCGGAATATCGGAGCTGAGTTATCGGCGTAAAAACGAAAATGCGGATTTCGGTACCTTCAGCGATCGCGGCTTTAATATTGCGATGGCAGCGCTGATTGGTGGCCTGCATTTTTCCCGGCCGACAGTATCCGCGATACCGCTTTCTGATCGAGCGGGCAGTCTTCCCGATGTAGACAACTTGCTCGCCGCGGACGAAGGCGTAGAGCGCGTTAGGGGCGTCCAGCAAAACCTCGCTCGCTGAGGTGTGTGCGCCGTCAAGATCGTAAGCAATGCAATCCCCATTCGGCTGCCATTTTCCTACGTCGACGAAGCCGAGGTTCAGGAGAACCTCCGCACTTAGTTGCGAAGCCGTCATGTGCATTTGCCTTTCAAGACTGCGGGCTTTTTGCGCGTGGACATCCCAGCGATAATCTCCAGATACGGTCACAACCTCACCGCACAAGACTCCCTTGCAGACCATGAAGGCGATAAGCTGCCCTCAGAGCAAGCGCCCTGCAGTCCATGCTCCTCAAGCTCGCGGGTGATGTATGCGGACTCGACGCGCTGAATCTCACCTTTGCCTTTCCGCACCGGGGGCATGGAAGCGGCGGAAGTGACCCATAGGATTTCCGCCAGATGTTTTTGTCCACCTAACCTCCGAATCAACAACCAGCTGAGACCATCACGGTATTCCGATTACAACTTTCGCAAGAGCATCGAGTGCGTACCAGCAAGTACGGCGACATTAACACTCTCGGGCACCTTCTCCACATCGCGCAAAATCAATCCAGTCAAAATCCAGAACCGACAAAGCCAGATTACTGTTTTCACTTCGTTTTTCTAAGTGACTACGAACAAAAGGTAAGCGCCGCTATCTGTCCAAATCGAGACGAACGGTGCGAAAAATTAACATTTCATCCGTACTTTTCCAGAGCGCCCATGAAGGGCGAGTGAAACAGAAGACAACTCATGGGATCGCGTGAGCATTATACCAAGCTGCTGGCTTGGACGGCCTTGCTATGGTTTTTATCTGGCTTCGTGAGCGAGGCTGGCGGCAGAACTCTCAACATCGTGTGGGAATCCGTTGCTGACTTTGCCACCGGTGTGGGTTCGGCTGACCCGATAGAAACAGATGATGAATAGGCCCTTCGGCCCAAGCGTCTCTCTTGCTCCAGCGTCCTCAGCAGGGCCGGCAGTAAACAGACTGGTCCTGGCTAAGTGCCGGATCAGCGGCCGGCCGGAATGACGGCCCAGACAGCTTATTGAAACCGTATTTCGAACCGTCCTTCAGTCCTCATTTGGAAGGCTTTTGGGAACGGGATAGAGGGCGGCACATCGACTTCATATTCGTAGTCAATTGAAAATGTGCCTTTGAAAAAGTCGCCCTCTATAAAGCCCACCGCCTCGGTGTAGCACTCGGCTTTGAAGCCAAAAGCAAGCGTTCCACCTGGACTCATCATAGTCGTTGGAAAGTTAGTCCCGGCCGGAATAGTCACCGAAATAATGTTCTGCATGAGCGTTGGATTGTATATATCGATTGATATGAATTCATCTGCCGTGTTGAACTCCAACGATGAAAAGCCGATGGCGTCGTGGATTTCCTGTAGTCCAGCGAATGCCGATTTTACGTCCACTTGTGCAGATATCAGACCATCATCAAGTCTTTTGACCCACCGACCAGTGATTGCGTTTTTGAGGCCGTCAGTCGTGTTTGCGAGTGGGATCGTCGCCACGGTCTTGTCATAGAGCACGTGCCCGTTGACGATTTCGATAGTCGACCCAAGCCCCTCAGCGAGCGGCTTACCAAGGTCAATCTTTATATTGGCGCGCTTCTTCATTGCTTCCGGCCCTAGGAGGTTTTTTAGCACTGGAAGCATGTCGTCAGTCTGTTCCTTTGCCCACGCAAGAAGGATCTTGTCCGGTTCACTAACCCGATAAACTCGAAATTCTTTGCCGTTTGTGAGCATGTAGAACTCGGCAGCTATTTCTGGGTGCGTGGCATATGTATGAGCTTGATAACTGTCATCTTGCGAGAGTTCGACTGACGGCGTCTTAGCTTCGACAACCCATCGCGTGTAGGACACGACCTCGCAGACCAAATCGGGACGACCGCGCAACACAGGGTCTTTGCCGGGATTCTTGTGACCGAGAAAGGCTTTGTCGTACCGCAGAGAAACCTCGCTTCGTAGGTTTGCCTCGGGATCGCCTTGTGAGTAGCCCAGCGCCCGACAGAGTGGCCGAACAATGTCTCCGACGACATCAGTTTCATTCATTGTATCGGTGTTGTGCGGCGCAAATATGCTCATGGAAACTCCGAATCGCGGACCACTAACTTTAACGCTTAAAAAATTCAGTGAAGAAACTATTTAAATTTGTTCACAGAATGGAAGGCACGGCGATAACCTTATTCTCAGTGTAATTTTTCAAGCAACAATGAGATTATTTAGCAAGATCGAGAGCGGCGGCGCTGAGCGCATATGCGATAATAACAATCACCCAGAAGCCATCGAGAATAATTAAGATCTTGAAGATGAAGCAAATAAATCTCACATCGGACTTCACCCACGGCGGGCGATACTTCCACCTTTATTGTTGCATGATTTGGCTATCAACGCTTCAGAAGGCGTCGGGGACTTCCAGCACAAGCCGGACAATTTCCGCTTTGCGCCGTCATCGCGGCCATTCATACAGCTTCGGCAGGTTCCAGAAAGCGAGCTTTTCGCTTACGGCTGACAGACAATTGACCCGGACGCACCCACCTCTGTGCATGCAGAAAAGAAGGACTGCAGGAGCCAATACAGTTGCACAAATGTGTGAGTTGGCCGATGCCCAGCCTGGATGTCAGCAAACGCATCCTCAACAGCCTGCTTGCTAAGTGACGACGTTACAATTACCGCCCGCCGCCGCACATCGGGCGCAGTTCTTGCACGCACGATCGCTGCACCAAGGTCGCCCGCGTTGTTCCGAATGATCCTTCCGATCTGTGTCGGCTGGCCTTTTGCGTTGTATGTGGCGTTCCAACTCTGGACCTTGGCCTGCATCCGCTCAGGCGGAAACGTCATATTGCCAAGGTTCTTAATCGCCTGACTCACTGCAACGTGAAACGACCCGGCACTAAGTGTCAATGCATCATGCTTCGCGTGGTAGAAACACACTTGGACGAAACCGGCCTCTTCCTTGATGCCAATGAAGTCAGCCCACTCATCACCAAGATCGTCGCAGATCAGGATGGCATCCTCCGCGCCAACGTGCTCAACGATGGCCCCGAAGGTGGAAGTCCCGTCGAATGCCACCTGGCCGGCTACGAATGCACCCTTCTCGTCGGTAACGGCCTGAAGAGATGCATCCGGATGTAGATACGGAAGAAACGACGCCCCTCCATCCAGCATAGTTTCATCCCGAAACACTTGGCCGTCGATGTAGGAAAGTCGAACGTCATCGAACAAGACAATGAAGCAGTCCTCTTCATCGAGATATGAATATAGCGGTCGCCGCTCCGGATCCTCTCCCAGCGCCAGATCGAGAGTTTCCACTTCTACCGCGGCGGCCATGCCGAGGGTCAGCGACCTTAATGCAATACGGCTCTTGTTCAAACTTATCGTGGCGAGCTCGTCGTCACTGTCTGGAAGTTTCGCAGCGCGCAACTTCCCGTTCCCTTCGATGGTGAGTGCCTGGTCGAGCTGACCGAGGAGCTCGTTGAAGTCATCGGTGGAGAGTTCCGCGACTTCGTCTCCGACATGAACCAGCCGGATGGTGGCTTCGTCACCGAAAACCGCAGCCGCAAGTCGCGCAGTGTCCACGGCAATTGTTGTGGGCTGTGAGGCGGCAAGGGCATCCGCAAGCGACATGGGGCGCGCAAATGTCCTGATGAATGGGGAGACATCGGCGGGATCAACCCGGAGGGCGTCGATCATCGTCTCTGCGAACTCGATCAGCTCACCGTGACCCACCTTATCCGATCGAACACCAATACGACCTGTGCTCGGGGTCGTCGTGCTATGGATGCCATCGACCGACACCGTGTATGTCTGCGGAGCGTACCTGCGGCTGCCGGCTGGACCCACCACATTCGCCAGATTGGGGGCTTCCAAAGTCTTGTTCCGCATCACATGAGGCGACACTGACATATTGCGCATTCGCATTTTCTGGAAGATGGCGTTCTCACGCGCGATTGCGCCTTCCATCCGGCTCACTGAGACTGAGGCAAAGTGCCGAGACTTAAATGCAGTCGGCAGACCGAGGCGCGAGGAAAACAGCGCCGCATGTCCTTGAGATTCAACGAGCATCAAGTAACCGAAAAGCTTCTCTTTTACCCCTGAGGCCGGACCGAGAAATGCAGGCGGTGTTGCGTACTCGAAGCAAATTGCCGACCACCGCGCATCACCCTGACTCTCGCGGATGTGTCTGAAAACATTGTTCGCGGTTGTGCCGTGCGACTTGCGAAGAGCCGTAAACAGATCATCAATAGCCTTGTCGGTTAGATTCTTGCGGATAGTGAAAAACGCCGCCGACTTTGCAACTGACAGGTTATCAATCATGCCCCCTCCCATCATGAACAGCGTCGCGGATTAAATCGCATTATATCGAGCTAAATGTCTATCTCTCGCAACCCCCGATGTAGTTAATGTAACGACACAAGCGTGTTATTCGGCGTTTGATTGCAGCAAGGACACTAATCAGCCATGTCCAGAGAACTCGACAATTTCATTGACCTCGATCGCACCTTTCGCGACCTCTCGATCTCCGATGATGAGGGCGACGAGGCGAAGATGGTGCGTCTTTGGGGGCGGGAGACACCGACCCGCTGGGTTGACCTTTTGACCGAGCCTCGGGTCATCCTCCTGGCGGAGGCAGGATCGGGCAAGACCGAGGAAATACGGCACGTCTGCCGACGCCAACGGCGGAACGGCAAGCCGGCGTTTTTTCTGCGCATCGAGCACGTCGTCGAGGATTTCGAGACCAGCTTCGAAGAAGGGAGCATAGAGGAACTCGAAGCATGGATCGCATCGGGCGAACCTGGTTGGTTGTTCCTCGACTCCGTCGACGAGGCACGCCTGCGTGACCCCAAGGATTTCGAGCGTGCCATCCGCAAAATCGGTCAGAAGATCGAGCGCATTCTCCAGCACGCGCACATCGTTATTACGGGCCGCACAGAGGCGTGGCGCCCGACAACGGATCTCCTGCTTTGCAGGAGCAACTTGCGTTGGGATGCGCCGGCCGCGGCTAGGGGAGACGACGCCGAATCCCAGGGTGAAAATGCTATTGCGCCACAGCGGGCTATCAAAGAGGCTGACAAAAAGGGGCCGTTCCGGATCGTGACCTTGGAGGATTTGCACGGAAACCAGGTCGATACACTCGCCCAAGCGAAGGGCGTTACAGATCTGAGGGCCTTCAGAAAGGCGGTTGATCGTGCCGAGGCGTGGTCATTCACCACGCGGCCGCTCGATCTCGCCGAGACGGTCGAATTCTGGAACGATCACCTGCGGATCGGCTCACGCTTCGATCTGATGACGAGCAGCATCGCTAAGCGATTGCAGGAGCGCGATCAGGATCGTGCCGATGCGCGTCCCATCTCCATAGACCGGATTCGCGAAGGTGCCCGTCTGGTCGCGGCGGCTACGACCCTGTGTCAGGAATCCGCGATCCGGATCCCCGACGGGAATCAGAATGCGAAGGGCCTGCCGATCAAGGAAGTACTGACGGATTGGAACGATCAGGATTGCACCGCCTTGCTCAGCCGGCCGATTTTCGATCCCGGAATCTACGGGACAGTGCGTTTTCATCACCGTTCTGTCCGGGAATACTTGACCGCCGAATGGCTCCATTCGTTGCTTGTTGACGAAGGGTCGCGCGCGAAGATCGGGGGCCTGTTCTTCCGCAAGCAATATGCATCGAGGTGATCGTACCGACGATGCGGCCGGTACTGCCCTGGCTCGCCGTGCTCGATCGCCGAACCCTCGACAAGATCGTGGACCTGGCGCCTGAGATCCTGTTCGAGGGCGGCGATCCGAGTAAACTGCCCCTTGAGACGAGGCGCCGTATCCTACGCCAAACCTGTGAGCAGCTTGCGCAGCCCGCGCATGGTCGTAGCGTCATGGACTACGAGGCGGTGCAGCGCTTCGCTAATTCGGATCTTGCTGACGATATACGTACACTGCTCGACCAATATTTCGGTGATGACGACATCACCTGGTTTTTGCTGCGGATGGTTTTTCAGGGCGGTATCGAGGCGCTCGCCGACAGGGCGAAGAATTTCGCGCTCACCTCGCGCGCCAAATATACCCGCATCGCAGCGATCCGGGCGGTCTTCACCGTCGGCACCCCGGCCGACGCCGCAGAAGTGCGCCATAGCTTCGTTGGAGAGGGACCATCACTTTCCCGCGACTGGCTCGGCGAACTGCTAGCCGATCTGCCTCACACACGGGAGGCGATCACATGGCTCATAGAGGCGCTTGAAGGCTCGGCAACCAAGGACCCCCATCAGATCGATCCACTCAAAGATCCTCTCGCACGCTGCGTCAATGAGCTCCCGCTCGCACTGCTGAGGCCGCTCATGGAGGGGCTGGTGGACCTGCTCCGGCGCGAGCCAATTGTCGAGCGTCGGCACTGTGAGATCTCGCAGAAGTATGGGTGGTTAGCCTCGACGGCTGCGCGCGTCGCGATGCGGCTGATTGAGGCGCGAGACCCTGCAGCGCTGTTGTCGACGACTCTGACGGCGTTGTGGCTACTCCCGATCGCGAGCGGCTATGGCCGCCACGATTTCGAAGAGATCCGCAAAAAGTTGCCGATCCTTGTAAAGGGATGGCCGGACCTCAACTATGCCTTGTTCTGGCAATCTGTCGCACAGGAGCGCGCGTGGCGCGAGCGAGAGAAAGACGAGCGTCTCGTCGACTATTGGCAAGTATCGATTTTCGGCAGCTACTGGGGCTTTGATCAGACCAGCTTCGATATCATCGCAGACGACGTTGCCAATCGGCCGCTGCCTGATGACCGCCTCGTCGCGCTGACCTTAGCGTTCCGTCTGTTCGTCGTCGGCGGGCGTCCGCGGAAGTGGCGCGAGCGGTTGAAACGTCTCGCCGCCAAAGAGGACGCCTTGCGCTCGAAGCTGGAGACGCTGCTCCATCCTCCTGCGGGCGAGCTGGCGAAATATCGCAAACAGGAGGCCCAGTGGAAGCGGCGCGACGCGCGAACAGCGGCGGCCCAAGAGACGCTGCTGGAGCGCGGTAGGGCGCTACTAGCCGAGCGGGTCGATCAGATTCGCGATCCGGGCAAGGCAGGCATCTACACCCAAGATCAACATTACTTGCATGAGCGGATGCGATCGGCGGCCAACGAGAACGGCAACCACTGGACCGAGGGCAATTGGCGTTCGCTGATTGAGACTTATGGCGAGCCAGTGGCCAGCGCGTTCCGCGACGCCGCGGTGCGGTTCTGGCGCGACTATCAGCCTCGGACCCAGTCGCAGGGCGCACCGTCCGATCAGACTCCTTCCGCGTTGATCTTCGGTTTGACCGGCTTGGCGATCGAAGCGCGTGAGGAGGAGCGTTGGGTCCAGCGCTTGAGCCCGACCGAGGCCGAAAAGGCGGCGCAATACGCGCTTGCCGAGCTGAACGGATTTCCGGCTTGGTTGCCAGACCTCTACGGAGCGTTTCCCGGTGAGGTCGGCGCCATCCTACTGAAGGAAATCCGCCACGAACTGGCGAGCGAGACCAGCGACGGCGAAAGCCACTACGTCCTGTACGACATGGCATGGCATGGCGAATGGGCGCGCGATCAGATCGCCACAGCCTTGCTCCCGGCGCTCAAGGGCAAACGGGTCAATCCGCGCAACCTCGGCTACCTTCTGTCTATCGTTCAGGGCTCCTCGGTATCTGATGTTGAGCTGGCCGAGATCGCGGCTCGAAAGGCGAGCGCGAAATACGATCCGATTTTCAGCTCGATCTGGTTTGCCACTTGGGTCGGCGTTGACCCGGACGCGGCTGTTCCGGCACTCGCTGCACGACTAGCGGCATTGAACGATCCCGCTGAGCAAACCAATCTTGCTCTGCGCTTTGTCGTATCGTTGCTGGGGGGGCGGCGCCAGGAGGGCCGCGCACGGCTCGCCTATCGCACTGTCGAGCACATGAAGACGCTGTACCTGCTCATGGCGAGGTACATTCGTGAGGAAGATGACATCGAGCGTGCTGGCGAGGGTGTCTACTCGCCAGGTCTCCGCGACGACGCACAGGACGCGCGCAATGCACTTTTCGCCTTCATCCGCGAGACTCCGGGCAAGGAAGCCTATCTCGCCCTGATGGAAATGGAGCGTGCGCACCCCGCAGCGAATTCACGGCCATGGATGGGCTTCCATGCCAAGACCAAAGCAACTCTGGATGCCGACTTCGCTCCCTGGATGCCGAGCCAGGTCAAGGAATTCAACGACGCACGGGTCGCAACACCTGCCAACCACCGCGAGCTCTGGTATTTCGGAGTCGAGCGGCTCGAAGATCTGAAGCACGAGCTCGAACATGGCGACGAGAGTATCGCGTCGATCTTACAGGGCACGGATCAGGAGACCGAATTCCGCAAATTTATCGGAGGTTGGCTGCGCGGCAAGGCTGGTGGCCGTTATAGCATCCCGCCCGAAGAGGAATTGGCTGACGCCAAGCGACCCGACTTGCGGTTTCGAGGTGCGACATTCGATGGCCCGGTGCCCATTGAGCTGAAGGTCGCCGACAACTGGACGGGTCCGCACCTGTTCGAGCGTATGGAGGTGCAACTCGCGGGCGACTATTTGCGTGATGTCCGCTCCGGCCGCGGCATTTTTCTCCTCGTTTATATCGGTGCGAAGAAAAGCTGGGATCTATCTGGCGGCGGCAAGGCCGAGAGCTTCGAGGCGCTGCTAGCAGCACTGCGCCAATACTGGTCCGTAATTTCGAGCCAATACCCCAATGTGGAGGATCTAGCGGTGATTGGAATTGACCTCACTTTACGTGGCCTCGACACTAAGACTGTCAAGGCAGCCACCAAGGCGCGAAAGTCCGCGGAGAAGGACAAGACGGCAGGTTCTGTAATGCTATGAAAAGAAAGAGGTGTCACTGAATCCGCAACTGGGGCACACCGGCGCGCGGTGAATGAGGTTTACGGAATTCTAACATTTCACCGCCTGATTGCCGTATACGCAGACAGTCGAGAGTGCGAGTTCTCCGTTCTGAGCATCGGCAGAAACTGGATAGCCACCGCCAATATGAAAACGGCGGGATCGAAGATCGTCCTGGCCATGCCGAACAGTGCGGGAGCGAGGGCATAGGTAGCCTGCCTCAGAGCCACAATCAGCGGCACCACGGGGGAGACTTCGGCTTTGTCGAACTCCGCCTGGGCGATGAGAGGCGGGAGCGATGTGGCGTTGCCGATGCCGAGGCCTAAGCATCAGGGTGCCGATGATCTGAACGCCATAGCTTGCGGAGGCAATCAGACGGCGGTCCGCCGAAACGGGCATCAGCCAGCCGATGCCGGTGCGCCTGAGGATTGCCGCAACGGTAGCACCTCCCATCAGCAGGCCCGCCGACCGTGATCCAAAGACCGGAACCATGATCGAAAACAGATGGGCCAACAGCCCGATCTGCGCAAAAAGCCCGGCAGCCATACCCGCTGCCAGCGTCAGGAAGCGGCGGTCGCGCCAAAGCAAAGCGCCCGCTATGGGCGCAGCGAGCAGTGGAGCCGTCGCCTCGTGGTCCGGCCGTGCTCCGTCCGGAAATTGTCCCAGAGCGTCGGGAGATTTGGAAAATGCCAGAACGGACAAGGCGACCACGATGGTGACCATGGAGATGCCAACGACGACGGCTGCCTGTGTAAACCCGCTTGAGGCAATGAGCATAACCCACAGGGAGGAGAAGATCACGCCACCCACACTCGCGTCATTGTAGGCCATGGACAGTGCTGCCGGGCGGGCGCTGACAAACCAGGGTGCGATAGTGGCATTCACCGCCGCAGCGCCCATCGCAACCCAGCCCTTTCCGCTCAAGAGAGCGGCGGCAACAGGTGCCACGGCTGGTAGGCTACAGACCAACAGACGACGCCGATGGCGAGAAGGACCGCGCCGATGGTGGTGACCGCGGGTACGCCCGCAAGCCGATACAGTCGAGGAAGGTTTGCCACGACGGCCGCACCGACGAAAAAGTGTAGCGTCACGGCAGCCGAGACAAGCGCGACGGACCACCCCGTTCGCTGGACCACCATCTGCAGGTGGATCGGTGGTCCGTAAAATCCGACACCCCAGCCAAAGACTGCCAGCACGAAGGTCACAGCGACCACATGCCAGCCGAAAAAGGATGCGGTCTTGGATGCTGGGAACGATGTCATGACCTGGGCCCCATTGGCGATGGACCCTTATGGCAGCTTCCCGGAAGTGATGCTTCGGTCGCGATCGAAGTGTTGGGGCTTGGCGGCTATTGGCGCTGAGCGGCAGATGTCTCTCGGCCCTAACCGGACGTGGGACCAAGTCTTGGCGACCGTCCGATTTACGCATCCAGCCTGCCTGAGCATATTCTCCGAAGCGGACGGGGTGGACCGAGACGCGAACGCCCGAATGGGTATTTCACGACGGTCCGCTTCTGGGCATTGGTCCTTTTTGCTAGAAGTCCGCTGTCAGGCTATTTACAATCGCACTCTTACGCGAAGGCACCATTCGACCAACATGACAGACCTAGCCGAAGTACCTGAAGATCCGCCTCCTACTGTCTGCCGGCCGGCCTCCAAGCCAAGGCATCGCTTTGCGATCTATGAGCTCGGTATGCCTCCCGCGTTTCTTAACCTCTCATTGGACGGACAAGAGTTAAGATGGGAATTGTCCGGCGACGGCACGGGCGCAGAGCTTTTGCAAAAAAGTCTGGCAGAACTGAAGGAACCCGAAGCCTCCGTGAACGGTGAAAAACGTCTGGAAGCGATTGCAACATTGATACGTGCAATTGTCGAATCTAAAAGCTTCACGATGGAGCGTTTGCCGGAAGGGGATGTGCAAATCGAGTTTGGCATTGATCTGCAAAGTGGAAGGACTTTCGGAAAGCACAAAGCGCTTCATCCCTTCGCTCAAGCCAAAGACAACATTGGGCGCAATATCCAGAAGGCCATTCAACAAGCCTTCGATCAGCCTGCAGAAAAGCATGCCGCGACCATTCTGGCGGCTCTGGGCCAAGGCAATCACCAGGAAGCGGCGCGTCTCGTTTTCGTGCGAAAAGACGAACTGATCTTATTTTCGAGGTCACGTCCCCTGCTCGATGCGATCTGTGCGATTGTTCAAGAAGAATTGGAACACGATGACGCGAACGAACTTAAGAGGATCATCGTCAGCCTGGCCTCGGCACAGCATCGGGACGAAGTCGCCGGTAATGCGGCCGAGCAACTACTTCAACGCGATCGTACTTTGGATCAGGAGACAAAATTCGGTCTGAGGAACATGATCGCGGTTGGAGCTCTCAAGCGAGGCGAAAGAGAATCCGGACTAGCGATGCTGCGCGAACTGCTGGAGGAAGCCGACCAGATTGGTGCCGCTCAGAGAGGCTGGATCTGGCGTAACCTGAGCATGGAGTTGGAGCCTGACAATCCCGAAGCGCGACGGACAGCGCAGCTTGCGGTAGATGCCTTTCTTGAGGCGGGCGACAAACAAGAAGCCGCCCGCAGTATTGCTCAGCTGTCGCGGCTTCAAGAACACGACGAACCGATCACTGCGATACGTCAGTTTGACCAGATGCTCGATCTTATGTCGAATGAAGGCATCCTCAATGAGGAGATCCGCGCCAGCATTCTACATCGGAAGGCTCGCAAGCTTCTCGAATATAGCAACTCGCGAGCAGCATTCGACGCGGCGGCGGAAGCCGCCGATCTGCGACGAGGAATATTGGGAACCGAAGAAAGCCTCATCTCGTCTTTGCACCTGGCCGCTATTGCTGCCGTGAACCATGGCGATCACAAATCGGCAGATGCCATGAACGCGGAGGCAAAAAAACTCGAAATTGAAATCGGATCTGAGCACTTCAGGCATGCAAGGCGGGTAGAGGCGCTCTTAGAAGCTTGGGACCCTGAAGAAGCCAATTCGCTTCTCGATGTAGCCCAACAGACCGAAGACCTGGAGCTTTATGCCGGAATTCATGTTGCTGTCTCCAGCCTTGACCCATCGCTCTCATCTGTGCAACGGCTTGGGCGAATGGAAGGCATTCTCAAAGAACTTGATCGGCGGCATGCACGCCGCGGTGCCGAGCACCCAGTGCGCCTCGCGATTGCCCAGATCTTGAAAGAAATGGGTAACTTCAGCGGTGCTGCTGACTGGTATCGCAAAATCCTCAACGACGCTCCATTGGATACAACTGTAAGGCAGCTCTTTGTTGACGCGCTCTGGAAAGCGAAAAAATGGGGTGAAGCAGCCATATATCTGCGGCGACAGCTGGAGGCCCACGGTGATCGGCCGGGGATGCTCTACGCTTACGGTCGCTCGCTGTCCGAAGCCGGACAGCTATCCGAAGCCGTAGGCGTCTTCACCCGCGCACTGAAGCTCACCGAAGATAATCCTGGCCTCCAACAAACCATTCGAGAACATCGCGAGCGTACTTTAGAACTCGGGGGATCGATTGTTCAGCCAAAAGTAGCAAACTCGCTGGATGCTCCGGTCACACTCGATGAGGTGCGAGCAGCCCTGAAGGAATTTGGAACGTTCGTCTCGGCGTCCAAACGCATGGACTTTTGGGAAAAGCGGGACGGTGCGAAAAAACACGATTGGAGGAAGCGGCCGGAGAAACACGGCCAAACACTCCTACACACATACCTCAAAGCCACCTTCAAAGAGCGCGTCGACATCATTGAGGAAATCGGCGTCGGCGCGGGCCGACTCGATCTACTTGTTCGCTTCGTTGGCGGGGTCTCGACGATCATCGAGCTGAAGATGTGTGGGAGTGGCTATTCCACGGAATACGCCAGAAGCGGAGAAGATCAGATCGAGCACTACATGGCCAACAGGAGGGTTCACGTGGGCCTTCTTGTTGTCTTCGATGCGAGACAGCGCAATAACGGATCACGCCTAGTCTCACGTAAAGTTAGCCGCGAAAACACGATTGAGGAAAACACCATCGACGTCCGACCTACGGTAAAAGTTGACGAAACTTCGGACTGAAATCGCGCAGTCGGCAGGAATAATCTTTGTTGGCGCGTCCGCTTTCCCTCCCCGTTCCCCCGAAAGCGATCCTTCTCGTTTCAGCCCCAAATCAGACATTGCTGTTGCCGGAAGCGAATTGCCGCTTTGGGCCGATTGCCGTCTTCCGCTTCGCGCCATAGGCGGTCGCAGGTCAGATAACCGTCCATTATGGAACGATGCTGAATCAATCGACAAGTTTGTAAATAGCGCCGGGGCGCATGCAATGCGGCGTACCAATACCGTAACATATGCAACCAGCGCCACATGTTGCAATGTGATGACACACTAATCCGTCTGTGGCACAAAGTATGTGTACGTCGTCGGTTTTAATTACACTATGCGGGACTCATTTGAAGGACTTTGAGTGTTGTGCATAAGTCAATGACTTGTGATAGTCGATATCACCGATAGCATGAACTACAGCCTCTGGGCGTCCATTTTCATACGTAACAGTGCCAAAAAACGCTGTGCCAAGGTCCCCATCTTTTATTTTAGACAGCCATTCTGGAAGAGTTTGGTTAAAGGGCATATCATCGTGGATCATTAATACCTCCCTTATCTTTCTGCTCATAACTCAAGACTTATAAACAGCTTTTGCACCGTGCAATCTCAAGAGCTTGTCCAGTTCAAAAATTCACGTGCATCTTGACGTCTGCTCTGGGCCGACTGCGGTCATGACCGCAGGGTTTCGCGCCAATTGCCGACTTCTATCGGACAATTGGCCATTGTGGAGTAAGAATGATTAGTTGGCGAACCCAACTGACAAAGCGTACTCTTCCCCACCCGTCCCGAGACTTATGGTCTGATCACCTTCGAGAATCAGTCCTTCAAATGCGTATCCTTTTTCTTCCAGACGGCGCATTGCAGAATTAAACCGGATATCTCCCATTTTCGTCTGGTTTTTTATAGTTGATTCTGAAACGGCCTCTCCTACCTTTCCAAAATATCCCTTGGTGTTAGATAGGACATTTACGATTTTATCCTCTTCCGGCGTAAGTATATAAGTATTTGACGTCATTACGCCACTCTGAGCGAACTGATTTTGCATAATATTTAAAAGTATTGATCTGATTGGTTTCAGGCACTCTCTGACGGCGACCGCCTGGTCTGCAGCTACCTGCGACATGCTGTTATTTATGCCGTCGCTAAGAAGACGAGCTTCCTTATGTGTAATTTGCACTTGCCCCTTGACTGTTCCACTCAATGTTAATTTTTTGAGCGAAATGTCCCCATCCGCGCCAACCTCACCAGAGGCCATGTCGCTTGAACCAGAGCCAACACATGTCGCCACGAACTGGTCGACCCATTCCTGAACCGACAACTCCTCAGCGGAACTCGCCGTTGGTACGGCTGTTGCGAATATTGCCAGTCCAATGAAGAGTAAAGCCGATTTAATCGGGCTTCGATTCTCGTTTGTTTCTAGAGAATTTTGCATCGACTCCCCATGACCATATTTTTCTAAGAAATTAAAACTGCGCAAGGCACGCACCTGAAGGTCTACATTGCTGACGCAGCATTATTAACTTTTTTGCAAAATCTGGAAATAGGAAAAATATTGGCCATCTAGCACGTCATATTTCTCTGAAGTACTGTCACACGGAAACAAATTAAGGGTCATGCACTGGTTAAAATTTGTGACGTTCCAACAGATTAGACGGTGTGTAGATAAGGCTCTTTGTATCCAATGACCGCTTCGGGCGTAAAGCTGCCGCACCAGACAAAATGCAGAAGGCCGCTCGAAGGCGGCCTATCGCGATAATCAGCGATTTGTGCTGGAATTGGTACGGGTTGCCGCATTCAAATCTCAACAGTCAACAAATGTCGGTCTCGGTCAAAACCTGCCCGAGGATGACGGAGGGGAAGTGTCGGTGTTGGTGACTTCAGTCGTCGCCTTGAATGTTCGAGTCCTTGGGTCATCCTCGTCCTCGGGTTAAACCCGAGGGCTCCCCCGCACTCTGTCATCCTCGGGCTTGACCCGAGGATCCAGCCGCAAGGGGTTGCAACAGAACGCAGCCTGCCCCGCAAACATGCCCCAAAACCCACCGTCCACGGGGATGACTTTTGCAAATTCCCCAACCTTTTCAACAAAACGCACCCCAGTTCATCCCCCTCGTTTTGAGCTGTGCCATACTCATCCCCGTTCCGCTTTCGGATACACCGGGGATTGCGAGCCCGGCGAAGCGGAACCGGCGCCGGGGGGCGCGGCTGTCGCTGGCCAGACCCTCCGGGCCGGATGCAACGGTCTCCCTCCGGTGGCGGGACGGTGGTTGGTTATGACCTCGGATGGTTTGAGCCAGCCTCGATCCCAACGACCATCGGGCGTGCCTCAGGGGCACACAAACAAGGCGCCGGATCCGGTCAAACGGATCTGGTGACAAAGACGGCGGGAGCTGGGATCGCAAATGACCCGCTCCCCGGGCGAGGGTCAGGTCGGGATGTGCGCACATCCGCCGGAAACCTGAAACCTCCCGGGCACTCGGCCAGGACGTCTCGATGAGACGTTTCGGACCCGAGCCCGATTGACGACGAGACTTCGGCCTCAAAGCCAGAGCCGCCTTGCCAGAGAGACGCATGCAACCGGCAAAAATCGCCGAACGGGGCGCCGGAAGGAGCCATATAAATTATTCAAACAGGTTGCTTCTGGCGCCCTGTCCGAGACTGCCATTATCCCCGGAGGAGGAGATTCCAACCGGTGGTTTGGCGTGGGATTTTTGAAGATGTTGATTTTACCCCGGCAGCGCATTCAACGCTGCCGGCGGCTTGGGTGGCTGGCTGTTCATCCCCGGGGGCTAACCCCTCAATGTGCGATCATCACATGGCGCACGGCGGTATAGTCTTCGAGCGCATAGACCGACATGTCCTTGCCGTAGCCGGACTGTTTCAGGCCGCCATGCGGCATCTCGTTGCACAGCATGAAATGCGTGTTGATCCAGGTGCAGCCGTAACGCAGCTTTGCCGCCGTCTGCATGGCGCGCGAGATGTCCTTGGTCCAGACGGAGGAGGCAAGGCCGTAGTCGCTGTCATTGGCCCAAGTCACCGCCTGGTCGACATCCGAGAAGCGGGTGACGGAGACGACCGGGCCGAATACTTCGCGCCGGACGATCTCGTCGTCCTGCAAGGCACCGGCAATCACCGTCGGGGCATAGAAGAAGCCCTTGTCCGAGCCGAGCTTGCCGCCGGTGACGACTTCCATGTGCTTGTGTTCAGAGGCACGGGCAACGAAGCTCTCGACGCGGTCGCGCTGGCGCTTGGAGATCAGCGGGCCGATCTCGTTTTCGGTGTCGTCGGCCTGGTTGTATTTCAGCGTCGAGACGGCGGAGGCGAGGTCGGCGACGAATTTTTCGTAGACCTTGTCGGCGGCGTAGATGCGGCAGGCTGCTGTGCAGTCCTGGCCGGCATTGTAATAGCCGAAGGTGCGGATCGCCGAGACGACGGCGTCGATATCGGCATCGTCATAGATGATGACCGGGGCCTTGCCGCCGAGTTCCAGATGGGTGCGCTTGACGGTCTTGGCGGCGGCTGCCAGCACTTTCTTGCCGGTGGCGATGTCGCCGGTGATCGAGACCATTGATATCTTCGGGTGGTTGATGATCGCGTTGCCGACGCTTTCGCCACGGCCGAGCACGACATTGACCACACCTTCCGGCAGGATGTCGGCCATCAGCTTGGCCATTTTCAGCGCGGTCAGCGGCGTCTGTTCGGAGGGCTTGAAGACGACGGTGTTGCCGGCGGCAATCGCCGGTGCGAGCTTCCAGGCCATCATCATCAGCGGATAGTTCCACGGCGCGATCGAGCCGACGATGCCGATCGGGTCGCGGCGGATCATCGAGGTGAAGCCGGGCAGGTATTCGCCAGCGGCCGGCGCCTGCAGCGTGCGGATGGCACCGGCGAAGAAGCGGTAGCAGTCGACGATGGCGGGGATCTCATCGTTCAAGACGGCATTGATCGGCTTGCCGCAATTCAATGCTTCGAGCGTGGCAAAGCCGAGCGCGTCCTTTTCAACGGCATCGGCGATCGCCAGCAGATAGGCCGAACGCTGGCCGGGCGTGGTGGTCGACCACGACTGGAAGGCCTTGTCGGCGGCATCGACGGCGGCGTCGATCTGGCCAAGCGAGGCCTCGGCCAGGTCGAGGATCAGTTCGCCGGTCTTCGGGTTGAGGATCTTTTCCTCGATCTCGGTGCCGGCTTCGAATGTCGAGCCAATCAGCATCTGGGTGTCCATGTCGTTCTCCCTCATTTTTGACGGTTATTTGCCACTGCCGGAGACCTGGTCGGTATCGCGGGTGAGATAAAAGGCGGCCAGGATCGGCAGGAATGTCACGATCACCACGACCATGGCGACGACGTTGGTGACCGGTCGCTGGCGCGGGCGGATCAGTTCTTCCAGCATCCAGATCGGCAATGTCGATTGCTGGCCGCCGGTAAAGGTGGTGACGATGACCTCGTCGAAGGACAAGGCGAAGGCGAGCATGCCGCCGGCGAGAAGTGCCGTCGCGATGTTCGGCAGGATGATGTAGCGAAACGTCTGGAAGCCATCGGCACCGAGATCCATTGAGGCCTCGATCAGCGAACCGGAGGTGCGGCGGAAGCGGGCGACTGCGTTGTTGTAGACGACGACGACGCAGAACGTGCCGTGGCCGAGAATGATCGTCCACATCGAGAAGGGGATCTCGCCGAGCGAAAAGGCCGAGCGCAAGGCGATGCCGGTGATGATGCCGGGCAGGGCGATCGGCAGGATCACGAGCAGCGAGATCGCTTCGCGGCCGAAGAATTTCGTCCGGGCAACGGCGGCCGACGCAAGCGTGCCGAGAACCAGCGCGATCAGCGTCGCGATGGTGGCGACCCTGACCGAGAGCCACAGCGCCTCCCAGATGTCGGGCCGGTTCCAGGCGACGGCGAACCACTTGGTGGTGAAGCCCGGCGGCGGCCACTGGAAGCTCTTTTCCTCGGTGGTGAAGGCATAGACGAAGATCAGCAGGATCGGCAGATGCAGAAAGGCGAGGCCGCCGGCGGCTGCAATTTTCAACGGCAGACCTGCCGCATTGGGACGATCAGAGCGCATCGAATGCCCCCATGCGTTTGGCGATGGTCAGGTAGATGCCCATAATGACGATCGGCACGACCGAGAAGGCGGCGGCAAGCGGGATATTGCCGGCGGTGCCCTGTTGGGCATAGACCGCCTGGCCGATGAACAGCCGCGAGGAGCCGATGATCTGCGGGATGATGTAGTCGCCGAGTGTCAGCGAGAAGGTGAAGATCGAGCCGGCGACGATGCCGGGCAAAGCCAGTGGAAACAGCACATGGCGGAAGGTCTGGCGCGGATCGGCGCCGAGATCGCCGGACGCTTCGATCAGGTTGCCGGGCACGCGCTCGAGTGCTGCCTGCGTCGGCAGGATCATGTAGGGCAGCCAGACATAGACGAAGACGATGAAGGTGCCGATATAGCTGATCGACAGGGAATTGCCGCCGATGACAGGCGTCGCCAACAGGCCGTCGAGTAGCCAGGTCAGGTGCAGTTGCTCGAAGATCCAGGTGAGGATGCCTTCCTTGGCGAGGATCAGTTTCCAGGCATAGATCTTGACCAGATAGCTCGACCAGAGCGGCAGCATGATGCCGAGATAGAAGATGGCCTTCCATTTTCCGGTGGCATAGCGGGCGGCATAATAGGCGATCGGGAAGGCGAGCAGGGCGGAGGCGAGCGTCACCGAGATGGCCATCAGAAGCGTGCGCAGGATGATGTCGAAATTCGACGGGATCAGCAGTTGCCGGTAGGTGGCAAACGTGAATTCGTAGGAGATCAGGCCGGAAAAATCGTCGATGGCGAAAAAGCTCTGCAGCAGAAGCGCGATCAGCGAGCCGACATAGATGATGCCGAGCCAGAGCAGGGGCGGCACCAGCATCAGCACCAGCAGCAGGTTGGGCCGCCGCCAGAACAGATCCGAGAGCCGCCCCGCCAGGCCGTTGCGGCCGGGAAGAATGGCAGTGGTGGGGGCCATGCTCATGCAAGGTCCTCCATGATGTGCAGGTCGCCGGGCTGCCAGGTGATGCGGGTCGTCTCGCCGGGATTGGGCACCGGCTGGCCGGCCGGGACCATGACGGACAAAGGCAGGCTGCCGACGTCGAGGAAGAGGCGGGTGGCGCTGCCGAGGAAACTCTTCGAGCGCACGGTCGCAGGGATGCCGCCCTCGCTCGCCAGACGGATGGCTTCGGGCCTGAGGCTCGTCCATTTTGCTGCACCGCCAAGCTTGGCCATGTCGGCCGGGGCGATGACATTCGACGAGCCGACGAAATCGGCGACGAAACGGGTGCGCGGCCGGTTGTAGATGTCTTCCGGCGTGCCGGCCTGGACGATCCTGCCGTCGTTGAAGACGGCGACGCGGTCGGCCATCGATAGCGCCTCGCCCTGGTCATGGGTGACGAAGACGAAAGTGATGCCGAGCGCGCGCTGCAGGCTCTTCAGCTCTTCCTGCATCTGCTCGCGCAGCTTCAAGTCCAGCGCGCCGAGCGGCTCGTCGAGCAGCAGCACCTTGGGTTTGTTGACGAGCGCCCGTGCCAGCGCCACGCGCTGGCGCTGGCCGCCGGAGAGCTGGCCGGGCTTGCGGGTGCCGTAGCCGGGCAGCTTGACGAGTTCGAGGGCCTTTTCGGCTTCGCGCAGACGTTCCGCCTTGGCCACGCCCTTGACCATCAAGCCGTAGGCGACGTTGTCGAGGATGCTCAGATGGGGGAAGAGGGCATAGTCCTGAAAGACGGTGTTGACGTTGCGGCGATAGGGCGGAACGCCGCCAGCCTTTTCGCCAAAGATCTCGATTTCGCCACTGGTCGGCTGTTCGAAGCCGGCGATCAGGCGCAGGCAGGTGGTCTTGCCCGAACCCGACGGCCCGAGCATGGCGAAAAACTCGCCGGGCTCGATGGTCAGGTCGACCGCGTCGACGGCTTTGACGGTGCCGAAATGGCGCGACACCTTCGTGAAGGAAACGGCAGCGGTCATGGGGACTCCGGTGTTGCAGGTGTGCCGGCGTGAGGCCGGCGTGGGCCAACACCCTCCCCTTGAGGGGGAGGGTCGGACCGAAGGTCCGGGGTGGGGTGACGACCAGCGTTTCGAAATGCCAGGGATCACCCCCACCCGCGCGTTCCGCGCGACCTCCCCCCTCAAGGGGGAGGTGGAATGCTACCGGCCGCCGATCACGCCGATATAGTCGGAGACCCAGCGGTGGTAGGGGACGCATTCGCCGGTGCTGCACTTCGACGTCGGGGTGCGCCAGAACTTGATCTTGTCGAAGTTCTCGAAGCCGTTGGTCTTGCAGCCCTCGTCGCCGTAAAGCGCATTGCCCTTGCAGGCGGCCGGGACGGAGGGGACCGTGCCGAACCAGGCGGAGACGTCGCCCTGGACCTTCTGCGACAGCGAATGCTCCATCCACATATAGGCGCAGTTGGGATGCTCGCTGTCGGCATGCAGCATGGTGGTGTCGGCCCAGCCGGTGACGCCTTCCTCGGGGAAGGTCGAGGCGATCTTGGCGCCTTCGGCCTTCATCAGGTTGACCTGAAACGGCCAGGAACCGGAGGCGACGACGCCTTCGTTCTTGAAGTCGTCGATCTGGATCATGGCATCGTGCCAGTAGCGGCCGACGAGCGTGCGCTGGACACGGAGCAGGTCGAGGGCGGCCTTGTACTGGTCCTCGTTCAGCTCGTAGGGATCCTTGATGCCGAGTTCCGGCTTGTGCTTCATCAGATAGAGGGCAGCGTCCGCGACATAGATCGGGCCGTCATAGGCCTGGACACGCCCCTTGTTCGACTTGCCGTCGGGCAGGGTCTGCTCTTCGAAGACGACGTTCCAGCTCGTCGGCGCCTGATCCTTGAAGGCGTCGGTATTGTACATCAGGACGTTGGCGCCCCAGACATAGGGCGTGCCGTAATGCACGCCGCCCACCGTGTGCCAGGGTGCGTTCTGCAGGCGCTCGTCGATGGTGCTCCACGAGGGGATGAGGGCGGTGTTGATCGGCTGGACGCGCTTGCCGGCAACGAGGCGCAGCGACGCATCACCCGAAGCGGTGACGAGGTCGAAGCCGCCTTCGTTCATCAGGGCGACCATTTCGTCGGAGGTGGCGGCGGTCTTGACGGTGACCATGCAGCCGGTCTTCTTTTCGAACTCGGTGACCCAGTCGTAATTCTTGTCGGTTTCGCCGCGCTCGATGTAACCAGCCCAGGCAACGATCGAGAGGGCGCCTTCGCCGGCACCGAGTGCCTGCAGCGGCTCTTGGGCGACGGCGGCGGTGGTCATACTCAGGACGGAGGCAAGGACGGTGCAGGACTTCAGAATGGACTTCATCGCGAGGTCTCCCGGTTTTTGAGGGGCCGCATTTTCACGGCGTTTTGTTCCCGGTTCGAAAGGTGCAGCGAAAAATCAGCATTCGCAAATTCATTCGTCAGAATGGGGTTATCGGTTTTTCCGATATCGGGCGGAGATTGCCCCTCATCCCCCTGCCGGGACCTTCTCCCCGCAAGCGGGGCGAAGGGGCAGAGCGGCAACGCCATCGGCCTTCTCCCCGTTTACGGGGAGAAGGTGGCGGCAGCCGGATGAGGGGGAACCGTGTTTGCAAAACCTCAGCGTGGTGTCCGTCCACTTCGCATCGCCTCAGCAATGCCAACGAAATCCCGCGCCGCCTGGGGCAGACTGGAGCCCTTGCGCCAGACCATGCCGACCTGGACGACCGGAAGCGCGCCGGAGACGTCGCGGCTTTCGATGCGGTCGCCTTCCAGCGACCAGGGCCGGTAGACGAGATCGGGCAGAAGCGCCACGCCGGCGCCTGTCGCGACCAGGCTGCGCACGGCTTCGACCGAGCGGGTGCGGAAGGCGACATGCGGGCGGGCGCCCAGCGCCGACAGAAGCTTGCCGGTGTTTTCCTCGATTTCATCCACCGTCAGCATGATCAGCGGTTCCTTGGTGATATCGGCGATCGAGATGATGTCGGCCGAGACCAGCGGATGGCCGATCGGCAGCCAGAGGCGATAGGGGGAAGTCTCGAGGATTTCGGCCTGCAGCGCCAGCCGGTCGCGCAGGTTGGAGATGACCATGACGGCGACATCGAGTTCGCCGCCGACCAGCAGGTGTTCGAGATAGGAGCCATTGTCCTCGATCGCCGAGACCTCGACGCCGGGACAGGCGCGGCGGTAGCGGGCGAGCAGGTCGGACAGGACATAGCCGGCGACCAGCGAGGTGACGCCGATATTCAGCGTGCCGCCGGTGTTGTTCTTGGTTTCGGCAAAGGAATTGCGCGCATCCGAGACGGTCGCCAGGATCTTGGTCGCGTGGCGGAGGAACTGGTGGCCGTTATAGGTGATCGACAGGCCGCGCGGATGACGCTCGAACAGTTCGACGCCGAGATCGCCTTCCAGCTCCTTGATCGCCTCGGTGACGGAAGACTGGGAAATCGACAGGTTCTGGGCGGCACGGGTGACCGAGCCCTGCTCCGCGACGGCGACAAAATACTGCAACTGACGAATGGTGAAGGCCATGCCGACTATACAGCATGGAGATGAGGCTTCGAACAAGGGGCGCCAGCAGTTGTCAGGTTGCATGGCAGCCATGAATTTCTGGACTAGGCAAACGGCTTCAGGGGTGTAGGATCGACCCGCCGCGCCGTTGGTTCGTGCACGGGTATCCCGTTTCATTTCCCCAAGCATTCGTATCTCATCATGAAATCGACGCCGCTCGGCTATACCTTTGCCTTTCTCGCCTTTTCCGTCTTCGCCATTCAGGACGGCATCTCAAAACACCTGGGAGGGAGCTATTCGCCGGTCCAGGTCGCGATGGTGCGCTACTGGGCCTTTGTCGCCTTCGCCCTGTTCCTGGCCAGCCGCGCACCGGGGGGACTGTCGGCTGCGGTGGCGACCAAGCGGCCGCTCCTGCAGGTGCTGCGCGGCCTGATCCTGTTTTCGCAGATCCTCATCTCGATCGTCGCGTTTACGAAGGTTGGACTGGCACAAAGCCAGGCAATCTTTGCCGCGGGTCCGATTTTCGTTGCGCTGCTCTCGATGCCTATCCTGGGCGAGAAGGTCGGCTGGCGCCGCTGGACGGCGATCGTCTTTGGCCTGGTCGGGGTGGTGATCATGCTGTCGCCGACGGCCGGCGGCTTCAATACGTATATCTGGCTGCCGTTGATCTGCGCCGTGCTTGGCGCGGTCTACGGCATCGCGACGCGTCTGGTCAGCCGTGACGACCAGCCATCGACCAGCTTCTTCTATCTGGCGATCGTCGGTTTCATCGGCGCGAGCCTGCTCGGGCCGTTCTTCTGGGTGCCATTTTCGGCAACAGACTGGGCCTGGATGGGTGGGCTCTGCTGCACCGGCATTGTCGGGCATTTCGCCCTGATCCGGGCCTATGAGAATCTCGATGCGGTGATCGTCCAGCCGATTTCCTATTGGCAATTGGTGATCGGCGCGGTGATCGCCATTACCGTCTTCGGCGAAGTCCTGCGCTGGAACACGGTGGTGGGTGCTGCCATCGTCGTCGGCGCCGGCTTGTTTACCGTCTGGCGCGAATGGGTGGTCTCCCGCCGTGTCCGCCGGGCTGAAGAAGAGGCGCGGGTCTAAAGCGTTTCCGACAATCACGCAGGACTGTTATCGGAACCGCTCTACAGCGTTGCCTGTGTCCGTCGGTTGCGAAAGGCGCCGATGATGAAGACAAGCACGAACATCGAGGTCATGACCAGGACGATGGTCGGTGCCGGCGCGCTGTCGAGGAAAAAGCTCAGATAGATGCCGATCAACGATGCCAGAACGGCGACAGAGACGGCGGCGACCAGCATCGACTGGAAGCGCCTTGTGATCAGGAAGGCGATGGCGCCGGGTGTCACCAGCATGGCAACCGAGAGAATGATGCCGACCGCCTTCAGGGCGCCGACGACGACCAGCGACAGAACCGCCAGTTGGCCATAGTGCAAAAGCCGCACCGACAGGCCAATGGCGCGGGCATGCTGCGGATCGAAAGCATGGGCGAGCAGATCCTTGCGCAGCAGAACGAGGAAAGCTGTTGCTGCCAGTGCGATCAGGCCGGTTTCGATCAGGTCGGACGGCAGAATGCCCAGCATGTCGCCGAACAGGATGTGGTCGAGATGCACGCTGCTCTCGACATTGACGTAGAGCACAAGTCCGAGACCGAACATGCCGGAAAAGACGATGCCGAGCACCGTGTCTTCCTTGATGCGGCTGTTTTCCTTGACGTAACCGGTCATCAGCGCGCAGGCGAGGCCGGCGATGAAGGCGCCGATCGCCAAGGGGATGCCGGCGATATAGGCGATGACGATGCCGGGCAACACGGCATGGGAGACCGCGTCGCCCATCAGCGACCAGCCCTTGAGGACGAGGAAGCAGGAGAGCAAGGCCATGGGGATGGCGATCATCAGCGTGATGACGAAGGCCGTCTGCATGAAAGGCAGCTGGAAGGGCAGGATCAGCAGTTCGAGGGTCTCGGTCATGCGGCACGCTCCAGTTCCAGCGGTTCCAGTGCAAGTTTGGCACGACGGCGAGCGGCAAACAGGCCGTGCTTGGGGGCAAACAGGAAGGCCGCGACGAAGATCAGCGATTGCAGCACGACGATGACGCCGCCGGTTGCGCCATCGAGGAAGTAGCTGAGGTATGCGCCAATGAAACTGGTGCCGGCGCCGATGGCGAGCGCCATCAGGATCAGCCGCTGGAAGCGATCGGTCAGCAGATAGGCGGTGGCGCCCGGGGTGACGACCATGGCGATGACGAGGAATGCGCCGACGGTCTGCATGGCGGCAACGGTCGAGGCGGCGAGCAGGGTGAAGAAGATCACCTTCAGACGCTCCGGTTTCAGGCCGATGGATCGGGCGTGGTTTTCGTCGAAGAAGGCGACCATCAGGTCCTTCCACTTCAGCGCCAGGATCACGAGGCTGATGCCGCCGATCAGGACCAACTGCAGGGTGTCGGCCGGGGTGATGGCGAGGATATTGCCGAGCACGATGGTCTTGATGTCGATCGAGACAGGCGAGATCGACACCATGAACAGGCCGAGGCCGAAGAAGGAGGTGAAGATCAGGCCGATGATCGCATCTTCCTTGAGCTTGGTGCGCTGGTTGAGGAAGAGGATGGCAAGCGCTGCCAGACCGCCGGAGAGAAAGGCGCCGAAGGCAAAGGGCAGGCCGAGCATATAGGCACCGGCGACGCCCGGCACGATGGCATGCGAGAGCGCATCGCCGATCAGCGACCAGCCCTTGAGCATGAGATAGGCAGACAGGAAGCCGCAGACGCCACCGACCAGGGCGCTGACGAAGATCGCATTGCGCATGTAGTCATAGGTGAAGGGCTCAAGCAGGACGGTCATCGTCGACCCTTTCCAGCACGTCTGCCGGCGTGAGCGCAGGCGCCGGCGATTTTGCCGCCGGGGCAGTGGCAGGTGTGCCGTAGATGACGAAGGGGCGCTCGTCGTCGGTGATCACCTTGACCTCGCGGCCGTCGGCATCTTCGTGCAGGTCGGGGCCGGAGAGGACAAAATGGCGCAGGGCGCCGCCGAAGGCTGCCTTGAGATTGTCCTCGGTGAAGGTTTCCGCCGTCGTGCCGGCGGCCAGAACCGTGCCCTTGACAAAAATGGTGCGGTCGCAGAAGTCCGGCACGCTGCCGAGATTGTGGGTGGAGACGAGCATGACGCGGCCTTCGGCGCGCAGGTCGCGCATCAGGGTGATGATCTGCTCTTCGGTGGTGACATCGACGCCGGTAAACGGCTCGTCGAGCAGGATCACCTGGCCTTCCTGGGCAAGGGCACGGGCGAGAAACACCCGCTTGCGCTGGCCGCCGGACAGTTCGCCGATCTGGCGCGTGCGATAGTCGCCCATGCCGACGCGCGACAGCGCCTCGTCGACCAGGCGGCGGTCGTTTTTCGAGGGGATGCGGAGGAAACTCATATGACCATAGCGGCCCATCATCACCACGTCCTCGACCAGAACCGGGAAGTTCCAGTCGACCTCTTCGGCCTGGGGTACATAGGCGATCAGGTTTTTGGCCAGCGCATCATGCACGCTCATGCCGAGGACCCGGATCTGGCCGCCGGCGACGGGCACGAAGCCCATGATTGCCTTGAACAGGGTGGATTTTCCGGCGCCGTTGACGCCGACAAGTGCGGTGATCGTGCCGGTGGGGATGGCGAAGCTTGCATGGCGCAGCGCCGTGTGGCCGTTGCGATAGGTGACGGTGACGTCTTCGGCGACAATGCCCTGGACGCCGGCGAATTCAGGCGCCTGCACCGGTGCCTGCCCTGGAGCGTGAACGGTTTTCAGGCTGGACTGGCGCGATCTGGCCTGGCGCTGGCTTGAACCCATGATCATCCTTCAAGTCCCTTGGCAATGGTCGAGACGGTGACCTTGAGGAGATCGATATAGGTCGGAACCGGGCCGTCCTCGGTGCTGAGCGAATCCACGTAGAGCACACCGCCGTAGTTCACCCCGGTTTCGGCCGCGACCTGCTTGGCGGGCTTGTCGGACACGGTGCTTTCGGAAAAGACGACGCGGATCTTGTTTTCGGTCACCGCATCGATCACCGCCTTGACCTGCTGGGGGGTGCCCTGACTGTCGGCATTGATCGGCCAGAGATAAAGCTCTTTCAGGCCGAGATCGCGGGCGAGATAGGAGAAGGCGCCTTCGCTTGTCACCAGCCAGCGCTCGTTTTCGGGCAGGGCTGCGATCTGCGCCTTCATCGGCGCGATCTCGGCCTTGATCTTGTCCGAATAGGCGGCAGCATTGGCGGCATAGACGGCGGCATGGTCGGGGTCGATCCCGGTCAGTGCCTTGCGGATGTTCTCGACATAGATCAGCGCATTGTCGGGCGACATCCAGGCGTGCGGATTGGGCTTGCCGTCATAGGCACCGCCGGCAATGCTCATCGGTGCCACGCCGTCGCTGACCACGACATTGGGCACATCGCCGAGATTGGCGAGGAATTTTTCAAACCATGTTTCGAGATTGAGACCGTTCCACAGGACGAGATTGGCGTCGCTGGCTTTCAGGATGTCGCGCGGCGTCGGCTGATAGCCGTGGATCTCGGCACCGGGTTTGGTGATGCTTTCGACGGTGGCTGCGTCGCCGGCAACATTGCGGGCGATGTCGGCGATCACGGTGAATGTGGTGACGACCTTGGGCTTTTCGGCGGCGAAGGCCGGGAGCGGCAGAAGGGTCAGCGCCGCGAGCAGCGAACTTCCGACGAGGCAGGCTAGTCTTGGCAGCATCCACGATCTCCACTTCTTGCGAATAATTCTCATTAAAACCTATAGCGCAAATCAGCTTTGTCAATGCATTTGCAACTCATTCGCAAAAAGAAACCACTCTTGGCGGGTCTTGGCGGGAAACTCCTTCCACCTCGGGATTTTCGCTGCCGCCAGGCCGTTGTGCGGCATTGTCGGGGGCAAGTTAAAGTTTCCGCAAGAACGATCTCATATGGTGGCGCCAGTATTGCGTAAAACAGCGGGGCGGTGTCATGGCGGAGTTCACAGCGTGAAGGGTCCGAAGATCCATATTTCGCGCAAGCTCGTGCTGATCTTCGGCGGTGTTCTTGTCCTGTGTGGCGGAACAGGCGCTGCTGCCGTGTTCATCGGCGCCGATACCTTGCTGGGCCCGTCCTATACGGAGCTCAATGGCCTGGAATGCACCGAGGTCAAAACCGTCGAGATCCACAAGAAGGATCACTTCTGGATCCGCAAATACATCACCACCGACGAGCCCGGCGACGGCCTGACACGGGTCAAGACAGCACTTCGCGTGGCGAAAAGCCTGCATGAGCATGAAAAGGCCGATCTGGTTCAGGTTGTCGTGCTCGATACCAAGGGACCGAAGGATCGCGCCGACATGCGCGGCCGCGCCGTCGGTGCCGACGTGATCTTCATTCCCGATCCGAGCCGCGTGCCCGAAGAGGCCTCGGCGCAGGTGTATACCGCCCGCTATGTCGACAAGGCTGCCAACGAGAGCGGTCAATTCTTCGGCGAGCGTATCGACATGATCAATGCCGATATCGAAGCGCTTGTTGCCAAGCTCGATGACACGACCGATTGCCTGAAGCCGGAGGTGGTGCTGCCGGAAGGCGCCCATGGTGCGGCACCGGCCGGGCATGGCGAAGCACCCGCCAGCGGCCATGGCGAAGCGCCGGCAGATGCGCATGGGGCGGCCCCGGCGGATGCGCACGGCGAAGCGCCGGCTGAAGGTCATGGGGAGGCGGCGGCTGAAGGCCACGGCGAGGCGGTTCCTGTTGCCGAGCATGGGGCAGAGGAAAGCAAGGGCTGGATGGGCTCTATCCTGGGCATGGTCGGCCTTGGCGGCAGTGATGAGCCGGAAGCGGCCCCGCATGGTTCAGAAGCCGCAGGCCACGATGCGCCGGCGGACGATGAGGCCGTTGCGGCCGAACACGGAGCGCCGGCCGATCATGGAGAGGCCGCCGGACATGGAGAAGCCGCCGCCGGTCATGCGCCTGCCGAGGGCCAACGCCATGGCGCGGCGGTTGAGGCGCATGGCGCCGCGGTCGAGGATCATGCACCCGCTGGAGAGCCTGTCGTCGCTGCGCCGGAGGCGGCTGACGGTCATTCGCCTGTGGCCACCGATGCGGCGCACGGTGCAGATGCCGCCGTGGCTGAAGAGCAGGGCTGGTTGTCTTCGTTGAAGGGTATGGTCGGCCTTGGAGATGGGGCAGCACCGGAAGAGGCTGCGTCCGAGGAGGGCGCCGTCGCCTCGGAAGCCGATGAGGTTGCAAAGAAGAAGTGGCCGAAGCCGGCCGAAAATCAGGTCGCGCCCGTTGGCGAACAGGCAGAGGGCAGCAAGCATGACGGCGCCGACTGGCTGGCCAAGATGCGGGCCAAGCCGATCGCCGCCGGGGCTGACGATGGGCATGGCGCTGCCGCCGCAGTAGAGGGTGCGGCCGTGGAAACACATGACCAGCCCGTGTCGACGCAAGTCGAGCATGGGGAAAATGCGGACGCGTCACATGCGCCTGCCGCACCGGCCGAGGAAGAGGCTATCCTGCCGCCAAAGGCCAAGGTGCATGGCGAGGAAGAGGCCAAGGCCGGTCACTGACCTGTTATACCGCAGACAGCAAAAAGCCCCGGTCGCAGGATCGGGGCTTTTGTCTATCTGCGCGTTGGCTGATCAGTCGGCCCTGGCGCGACGGGCCGGGAAGAGGATGATGTCGCGGATCGACGGCGCGTTGGTCAAAAGCATGATCAGGCGGTCGACGCCGATGCCAAGACCGCCGGCAGGCGGCATGCCCTGGTCGATCGCATCGAGGAATTCCTCGTCCAGTTGCTTGTCCTTTTCGCCGCGGGCATGGGCCTGCTCCAGCTGTTCGACCATGCGCTTGCGCTGTTCTTCCGGATCGTTGAGTTCGGAGAAGGCGTTGCCGATTTCCCAGGCGTTGCAATAGGTCTCGAAACGCTCGACGAGGCGTGGTTCGCCCGGCACTTCCTTGGCAAAGGGCGAGATGTCCTTGGGAAAATGCGTGACATGGCTCGGCTGGATCAGTGTGCCTTCGACCTTCTCTTCGAAGATGAAGGCGAGGCATTCGCCCCAGGTCCAGTCCTTTTCGACGGCAAAGCCGGCAGCCTTGGCAGCAGTCCGGGCTTCCTCGTCGGTCTTCATGGCGAGGAAGTCGATGCCGGTTGCTTCCTTGACGGCGTCGGGCATGGGCACGCGCTTGAACGGGCCCTTGAAGGAGATTTCCTTGTCGCCGAACATGAATTCGGTGGTGCCGTGGATCTTGACGGCGAGTTCGGCGAACATGCGCTCGACGAGGTCCATAATGTCCTCGTAGTCGGCATAGGCCCAGTAGCACTCCATCATGGTGAATTCGGGATTGTGGCGGGTCGACACACCTTCGTTGCGGAAGTTGCGGTTGACCTCGAAGACCTTGTCGGTCAGGCCGGAAACCAGGGTGCGCTTGAGGAACAGTTCCGGCGCGATGCGCAGGTACATGTCGAGCTTCAGCGTGTTGTGGTGGGTCTTGAACGGCTCGGCCGTCGCGCCGCCATAGACCGAATGCAGCATCGGCGTCTCGACTTCCATGAAGCCGTCGTTTTCCATGAAGCGGCGAATGCCCGAGACGATCTGCGAACGCTGCCTGAAGCGGAGCTTCGAATCCTCGTTGGTCAGGATGTCGAGATGGCGCTTGCGGTAGCGCAGCTCGATATCGGCGAGACCGTGATACTTCTCCGGCATGGGGAGCAGCGTCTTGGTCAGCATGGTGATTTCATGGGCGTTGATCGTCAGCTCGCCGCGCTTCGTGCGGCGGACCATGCCGGTGACGCCGATAATGTCGCCAAGGTCGATCATCGGCAGGAGGCTGCGGGCCGCCTCCGGTGTCGTGTCCTTGTGGGAGAAGATCTGGATCTTGCCCGAGGCGTCGTGCAGGTCGATGAACATGCCGGAATTGCGCGAGGAATAGACGCGTCCTGCAACGGTGACGATGTCGCCCGATTCCGTGTCCAGCTCAAGGCCCTCGTATTTCGCAGCCAGTTCCGCATTGGTGATCGTGCGGTGGAAATGGGCCGGGTAGACGTCGCCGACCTGTTCGCGCAGCAAAGCCAGTTTCTGGCGACGCACTTCGGTCGGGTCGGAGGACAGGGTGGATTCAGGTGTCTGTTCGGTCATGGTGTGGTTCCTGTGGCGGCCTCTGGCCTCTGCCGTATGTTTGCCCCTCACCCTACCCTCTCCCCGCAAGCGGGGAGAGGGTGCAGGCAGGCGGATGAGGGGCACTATCTCAAATCAGTTCTGGGCACCCGCCATCGCGGTCAGCACCTGGATTGCCACCTTCAGGCGCTGGCGCACGACCGAGCGGCCGAGCAGCGCCATCGAGTCAAACAGCGGCAGCGAGCGCTGGCTTCCCGACACGGCGACGAACAGCGGCGGGGTGACCACGCGCAGCTTCTTCTCCATACGATCGGCGATCGCGCGCAGTTCTTCCTCGATGGTCGCGACGTTCCATTCGAGGATCTTTTCGAGATCCGCCTGGACGGTGGTGACGATGGAAAGCGTTTCCGCCGGGCTGGTCTTCAGGCCGCCGAAGGAGGTCGGCGTCAGGCCGACATCGTTGGCGAGCAGGAAGCCGGCGAGCGGCGGCAGTTCGCCGAGCTTGGTGACGCGGCTCTGGGCGAGCTTCAGGCCTTCGGTCAGGCGATCGTTTTCCATCGACCAGTCGAGGACGCGGGCGATAAACTCGTCCGGGGTCAGCTTTTCGCGCAGCCAGCGGCCATTGAGCCAGTCGAGCTTCTGGATGTCGAAGATTGCGCCGGCCTTGGACAGGTTGTCCGGGTCGAATTTTTCGGTCAACTCGTCCATGGTCAGCAGTTCTTCGCCTTCGGCGATCTGGATGAAGAACAGGCCGAGGAAGTTCATCAGCGCTTCCGGCAGATAGCCGAGCGCGGAATAGTAGGAGATCGAGGTCGGGTTCTTGCGCTTCGACAGCTTGGACTTGTCGGCATTGCGCATCAGCGACAGGTGCATGAACACCGGCTGGTCCCAGCCGAAATAGCGATAGAGCAGGATGTGCTTGGGCACGGATGCCAGCCACTCCTCGCCGCGGGCGACGTGGGTGATCTTCATCAGATGGTCGTCGATGACATTGGCCATGTGATAGGTCGGCATGCCGTCGCCCTTGATCAGGACCTGCATGTCGACGCTGTCCCACGGGATCGAGACATCGCCATAGACGCCGTCGTGGAAATCGCACGAGCCTTCCGTCGGGATCTTCATGCGCACGACGGAGGTTTCGCCGCCCGCCATCTTCGAGGTGACTTCTTCAGCCGTCAGGTTGAGGCACAGGCCATCATACTTCGGCGGCTTGCCGGCGGCGCGCTGGCCTTCGCGCATCTGCTCGAGCCGCTCGGGCGTGCAGAAACAACGGAAGGCGTGGCCCTTGTCGAGCAGGTCCTGCGCATGGGGCCAGTACATGTCCTTGCGGTCGGACTGGCGGTAGGGGCCGTATGGGCCGCCGACATCCGGGCCTTCCGACCAGGTCAGTCCGGTCCATTTCAGCGCGTCGAGCACTTTCTGTTCGAATTCGGCCGTCGAACGGGTCGCATCGGTATCCTCGATGCGCAGGATGAACTCGCCGCCGTGTTTCTTGGCGAAGAGATAATTGAACAGCGCGATATAGGCGGTGCCGACATGGGGCTCGCCTGTCGGGGAGGGTGCGATGCGGACGCGGACGCCGGAATTGGTCATGGAGTTCAGCTCATTGTGTCGTGCGGGGAAATCGAGCGATGGCCGCAGGATCATGGGTGTGAAGACGATGTGGCGAACGGACGAAAAAGCGCGTTTTAATGCCCGGCTCCGCCTGTTCCATTGGCTGGCCTTAGGCCATATTCAGCGCAATGCGTCAAGGAAAACTGCGCATTCGGGCGGTTTCGCGGACCCCCAGCGGCGCGGGCGCAAAAAAAATCAAAAAAGCCGTGGAACCGAATTTTGTCGGGTGCGTTTCTAGGACAGAGCGCAGGCCATGCCAACCGGACGCGACGGGATATGGGGAACACGGTGATTTGTCCGGTTTCTCACCGTGGCCAACGAAACGGCAGACGAGCCCCCCAACCGTCTGGTTTGCGTTCACCCCAAGTCCCGCCCCCCAGGAAAACCTGCGTCCGCCGACGCAGGTTTTTCTGCATTCTGGCGCCGCGTATCACCGCGGCGGTGGCAAGCAAGCGTTTTCAACTTACTGGCCAGACCATCAGGAGCGTCGGCACCGCGACGAAGACAACGAGAAAAGACAGCGGAAGTCCCAAACGGGGATAGTCACTGAAGCGATATCCACCCGGACCCATGACGAGCGTGTTGCACTGGTGGCCGATCGGGGTCAGAAAATCGCAGCCCGCACCGATGGCCACGGCCATCAGGAAGGCTTCCGGCTTGTAGCCCAGGCCTCCGGCAAAGCTTGCGGCAATCGGGGCCATGACCAGCACGGTTGCCGCATTGTTGAGGAAGGGGGTTACCGCCATGGCCGTGACGAGGATCAGGGCAACCGCACCCCAGGCCGGCATGCCGCCTGCGACCGCGCTCAGCCAGCCGGCAACGACATCGCTTGCGCCGGATGTCCGCAGCGTATCGGAGACCGGGATCAGGGCTGCGAGCATGACCAGAATGGGTCCGTCCACCGATTGGTAGACCTCTGAAATCGGGATGACCTTGAAGATGACCATGGCGAGTGCGGCGGCAAAGAAGGCAATGCCGACAGGGACGAGCCCGACTGCCGTCGAGCCCATGGCAACGAAGAGAATGGCGAGTGGAACGAGAACGTTGCGGGGGGTGCCCAGCAGGATGGCGCGCTCTGCAAGCGGAAGGCAGCCAAGCTCGGTGAGAATGGCCGGCATCTGCTGGCGCAGACCCTGAAGAAGCACAACGTCGCCGGAACGCAGCGTCAATTCGCCGAGACGTTCGCGGATGCGTTTGCCCTGACGGCTGACGGCCAGCAGGTTGACGCCGTAAGAATGCACGAGCGAAAGGTCGCGCGCTGTCTGGCCGATCAGGGACGAGCCGCGGCCGATCACAGCCTCGACGGAGACCAGGTCGCCGCCCTTGTTTGTGTCGACGCTGCCGCCGGCGAGCGTCAGATTGCCCTGGGATACGACCCGGTCAAGGGCCTCCGATGGACCCTGCAGCAGAAGCGTGTCGCCGAGTTTCAGCACGACGTCGGGGAAAGGCGACAGGCGCGTATCGCCGCGCAGGATCGACGTTGCAGACACTTCGCCAGAGGCGATCTGCTGCAGCTGATGCAGGGTCTTGCCGATAAAGGGTGATTGGCGTCCAAGGGTGGCTTCGGTGGAGAAATGCGAGCTTTCAAGTGCTTCCTGTAGCGACGGGTTCTGGTTCTCGCGGACGGGCACCAGCCAGTAGAAGAACATCAGGAAGATGATGCCGGCGACCGCGAGCGTTGCGCCGACCGGCGTGAAGTCGAACATCGTGAAGGCCTGGCCGGTAATCTCTTCACGCAGCCGCGAGACGGCGATGTTGGGCGAGGTGCCGATCTGGGTCATCAGGCCGCCGAGCAGGGCACCGAAGGCCATCGGCATGAGGAAGATCGAGGGTGAGACGCTGGAGCGACGGGCGAACTGGAATGCCACCGGCATCATGATGGCGAGCGCCCCGATGTTCTTGATGAAGGCGGAAAGCACGGTGACGGTGAGAAGCAGGAGCAGCATCTGCGCCCGGACGGATTCAAGGCTTGGAAAGAAGCGCTTGATGGCGAGATCGACGACGCCGGACCGCGCCACACCGGCGCTGACGACAAGTGCCGAACCGACAATGATGACAATGTCGTCGGAGAAGCCGGAGAATGCATCGGCAGGGGAGACGAGGCCAAGGGCGACGGCCGTGACAAGTGCCGCACAGGCGACGACATCATACCGAAACCGCTCCCACAGGAACGCGGCCATCATCGCAGCAATGACACCGAAGGCGAGAATTTGCTCGTAGGTCATATGGCTCCGGCGGTTTTTGGCGTGACTGCAGACGGTAGCTCTCACCGCTGGTCAGTGCCCAGTGTAATTTCTTCGGTCGTGGTGGTGTTTTAGGTCGCGACGGTCGTCATGCACAAAAAAGAGGGCCCGTTCGATAAAACAGGCCCTCTCTTGCAACGTCAAGGATCAGTGACGGGTGGTGCCTTTTTCCCGGTCTGCCTGCTTCTTTTTGCGGGCAAACATATTGAGCATTTCCACGAGGCCGGAGAAGGCCATGGCCGCGTAGATGTAGCCCTTTGGAACATGGAAGCCCATGCCGTCGGCGATCAGGGTCATGCCGATCATCAGCAGGAAGCCAAGTGCCAGCATGACGACGGTCGGGTTCTTCTCGATGAAGTTGGCGAGCGGATTGGAGGCAATCAGCATGACGGTCACAGCCACGATGACGGCGATGATCATGATCGGCAGGTGTTCCGTCATGCCAACCGCAGTGATGATGCTGTCGACGGAAAACACGAGGTCGAGCAACAGGATCTGGCCAATGGCGGCGGCAAACGTATTGGTCGCCGAGGACGCAATGAAATCTTCCTGATGGTCGATCGGGTCGACACTGTGATGGATTTCCTTGGTCGCCTTCCAGACCAGGAACAGACCGCCGGCGATCAGGATCATGTCCTTCCACGAGAAGCCGTGGCCGAAGAGTTCGAAGACGGGATTGGTCAGCTGGACAATCCAGGCGACGGTGCCCAGCAGCGCGAGACGCATGACAAGCGCGAGGCCGATGCCGATGCGGCGAGCCCTTTCGCGCGATTCAGCCGGCAGCTTGTTGGTCAGGATGGAAATGAAGACGAGGTTGTCGATGCCGAGCACGACTTCCATGATGATCAGCGTGATCAGTGCGATCCAGGCGGCGGGGTCCTGAGCGAGTAGGAGCAGATCCTGCATTCGATGTTTTCCGTGCTAAACAGAGGAGTTGAGCAACAGCAAATGGGGCAAATGATCGCATATGGCAAGGGTGCGATCGCCAGGTATTCCGAGCGTTGCCCGGCGGGCGCGGCCAATGGCCGTTTTTCAGATGTTTTCGGGCCTTGCCGGTCCATAGGATTTGAGGAAGATCCTGAGGCCGCTTTCGATCACGCGTTCCACTTCAGCCTGGGAGAGGTTCGGCGGCAACTGATTGAACAGGCGCTCCCTGAAAAATGAGCCGATGGTCAGGTCGATAAACTGGCGCGCCGCCAGTTCGCAATCGTCTATGGACAGCTGTCCGGCCGCAACCTGCTTTTCCAGAAAGGCCCGCAGCACGCTCTTGGCATTGGTGGGTGCCCCGGCGAAAAACCGTTGGCAAAGGCTCGGCATGCGATCGATCACGCCCAGGACAACACGCATCGCAGGGATCATGTCCGTCTCAATGACCTGATGGGCAAAGGCTAGACCGAAGCTGCGCAGGCCGTCTTCGGTGCTGGCGCTCCGCTCGAGCAGTTCACGCATGCGCTCGGCAAACAACCCTTTCTCGCGTTCGATCAGGGCGGCAAACAGTTCTTCCTTGCTCTGGAAGTAGACGTAGATCGTGCCCTTGGAAACGCCGGCCTCACGGGTCACGTCATTCATGCTGGCGGCGTCGTAACCCATCTTCATGAAGACGCGCTTTGCGCCATCGAGGATCTGGCCGCGCTTGATCGGATCTTCGCCCGCGGCAAAACGGCTCAAACCGGGCGCTGCCACGATTGGCTGCTCCTGCGTTTCGTTCTGTTTTGTCGTCGGTTTGCTCATGATCGGCCCAAATAATTAACTCATGTCAGTTTTGCAGACGTGAAGCGCAAATCTGCATCTTGATATGCGTTACGAAACGCTATATGTCAATCGAACCGAACGGTTCAGTTCGAATAGTTTCTTCACCAACTCCCCGGTTTGAGCCCATGTCCGTCACGCAAAGATCCACCGCCCTTCGTTCCGCTCCTCCAGTCGATGACAGGAATGAGGCCGTGCCGGCCACGCCGCAAGAAGCCGGGGTGACTGCTCCCGAAGCCGCGACGCCCCCTGTCGCCAAGGTTGCCAAGAAGCGCCGCAGTCCGGTGCTGCCAATCATCGGTCTGGCGCTTCTGAGCGCGGGTGTGTGGTTCGGTTACCAATGGTGGACCGACGGCCGTTTCATGGTCTCGACGGACGACGCCTATATCGAAGGCGATATCGCGATCATCTCGCCGAAAGTCTCGGGTTATGTGGAAACGGTGAATGTTACCGGCAATCAGGTGGTCAAGGCCGGCGATCCGCTGGTCACGCTCGATGCCGGCGACTATCGCATCGCCTATGAACAGGCCGTCGCCAACAAGCAGAGTGCCGAACTGGCCGTGTTGCGCATGGACGCGCAGATCTCCGGCGGCGAGGCCAGCCTTGCGCAGACGCAGGCTCAGCAGGGTGCGCTCGAAGCGAGCGTGCGCGGCGCGCAGATTACCGAAAAGCGCGCTACAGATCTTGCTGCCAAGTCGGTCGGCACGACCGCCGATCTCGACAGCGCCAAGATCGCTCTGGAGCAGGCCAAGGCAAACCTGGTGGCAGGCGAAGCAGCCGTGTCTTCGGCCGAGGCCAATGTTTCGCTGCTGAAGGCTCAGCGCGACGAGGCCCTGAACACCGTCAAGGTGCAGGATCTCGCCATCGAGCAGGCCAAGCGCGACCTCGACTTTACCGTGCTGAAGGCCCCTTATGACGGCATCGTCGGCAATCTGTCGGTCCAGGCCGGCGATCTTGTCTCCGCCGGCAAGCGCCTGGCGGCACTCGTTCCGGTCAACGAACTTTACATCGAGGCGAACTTCAAGGAAACGCAGATCGCCCATCTGGTGCCCGGTTCGAAGGTTTCGATCCATGTCGATGCCTACGGTGAGGATCCGCTTGAAGGCACGGTGACATCGATCGCTCCGGCCTCGGGTGCGATCTTCTCGATGTTGCCGGCCGAAAACGCCACCGGCAACTTCACCAAGGTGGTGCAGCGCGTTCCCGTGCGGATCGCGCTTCCGCCGGAAGCCCTGAAGCAGGGGCATCTGCGTGCCGGTCTCAGCGTGATTGTCGATGTCGATACCCGGACTGCGCCGGATGCCCAGGCCATCGCTGCGAAGTAAGCGGATCTGCTAGAAAAGGGGCCGCGTCATGGCCGTTGCAAGCACAGCATCACCCACCCTTGGCTCGGCCTCGGGGGCGGAAGAGCGCATGGATCCGAAACGGGTCATCGCCTTTCTGGCGATGGTCTTCGGCATGTTCATGTCGATCCTGGATATCCAGATCGTCTCGGCCTCGCTGTCGGAAATCCAGGCAGGTCTCGGCGCCAGCAATGACGAGGTTGCCTGGGTCCAGACGTCCTATCTGATTGCCGAAGTCATCATGATCCCGTTGTCCGGCGTTCTCGCCCGGATCCTGTCGACACGGGTGCTGTTTTCGATCTGTGCCGGCGGCTTCACGCTCGCCAGCGCATTGGCGGCCACGGCCACCAATATCGAACAGATGATCGTCTACCGTGCGATCCAGGGCTTTATCGGCGGCGGCATGATCCCGTCGGTCTTCGTGGCCGCCTTCACGATCTTCCCACCGTCCAAGCGCAATATCGTTTCGCCGATGATCGGTCTTGTCGCCACGCTTGCGCCGACGATCGGGCCGACGATCGGGGGCTATATCAGTCATGCCCTATCCTGGCACTGGCTGTTCCTGATCAATGTGATACCCGGCATCATCGTGGCCGCGACGACGTGGAGCCTGATCGATTTCGACCAGCCGGACCACAGCCTGATGAAGAAATTCGACTGGTGGGGCCTTGCCTCCATGGCGGTGTTCCTCGGGTCGATGGAATTCGTTCTGGAAGAAGGCAACAATAAGGACTGGTTCAACGACCACCATATCGTCATGGGCACCATAGCCATGGTGATCGGCGGGGCGATCTTCTTCCGCCGGGTGTTCAAGGTCGAGCTTCCCGTCGTCGATCTGCGGGCATTCTCGAATGCGAACTTTGCCTTCGGCTCGCTGTTCTCCTTTGTCATGGGGGTCGGTCTCTATGGCCTGACCTATCTCTATCCGCTCTATCTCAGCCGCATCCGTCACTACGATTCGCTGATGATCGGCGAGACCATGTTCGTGTCGGGGGCTGCGATGTTCCTGACGGCGCCGATCGCGGGCATCCTGTCGAGCAAGCTCGACCCGCGCGTGATGATGATGCTGGGCTTCGCCGGATTTGCGACCGGTACCTACATGATGACCGGGATCACGGCTGACTGGGACTTCTACGAACTGCTCCTGCCGCAGATCCTGCGCGGCTGCTCGCTGATGATCTGCATGGTGCCGATCAACAATATCGCGCTCGGCACCTTGCCGCCGGATCGGATGAAAAACGCATCGGGCCTGTTCAACCTGACCCGCAACCTCGGTGGCGCCGTCGGTCTGGCGATCATCAACACGATGATCACCCAGCGCACCGACGATCATTTTGCCCGCCTGTCGGAGCAGCTTGACTGGGGCAATGCCGCAGCACTCGACTGGCTGGCCAGTGTCGGTGCCAACTACGAGGCCTATGGTCTCGACGGCAGCACCGTTGCGGTCCAGAAGCTTGCCGGCATCGTCACGCAGCAGGCGACGCTTCTGTCCTTCATCGATATCTTCATGGCGCTGACCGTGCTGTTTGGTTCATTGGTGTTCATGACGCTGATGCTGAAGAAACCCAAGGCCGCCGCACCGGCTGGTGCCGGTCACTGAAGATTTCGCTGGTTGAAGGCCGCCGCTCGACAGGGTTGGCGGCTTTTTGCCTGTCGAAAATGAGGTACGTACATCTTTTTTTGATTTACGTACCTCATCTCCTGCGCTAGGACAGGCGCCGGAGGAATTCATGAAGCCAACAGTCCATGACATCGCGGTCCATGCCGGGGTCAGTCTTGCGACCGTCGACCGGGTTTTGAACCGGCGACCGGGCGTGAGTGCGCGGACCCGCGACAAGGTCGACCAGGCGGTGTCGTCGCTCGGTTTCGTGCGCGATGTGGCGGCGGCCAACCTGGCCAAGGGGCGAACCTATCCGCTGACCTTCATCATTCCGTCCAATGACAATTCCTTCATGCGCGGTCTCAGGCTTGCGCTGAATGAGGCAACCGGACGCGGGGCTGTCGAGCGGGTTTCCATCCGGCTCGTCGATGTGCCGGCATTCGACGCGCCGGCGCTGGCCAACGCGCTTGACATGGCGTTGCGTGATGCACCTGCGGGCATTGCATTCGTCGCGGTCGATGCGCCCGAGGTCGCGGCTGCAGCCAATCGCGTGACCGCCGCTGGTGTGCCGCTGGTGACGCTGGTGTCGGATCTGTCCGGGTCGCAGCGCGATCACTATGCCGGGATCGACAATGCTGCCGCGGGCCGGACGGCCGCGAGCCTGCTCGGGCGGTTTCTCGGTGGCCGCGATGGCGCAGTCGCCGTTCTTGCAGGCTCGATGCTGGTGCGCGACCATCGCGAGCGCTGCGAGGCCTTTGAAGCCGTGATGGCCAAGGATTTTTCCCGGTTCGTGATCCTACCTGTGCTCGAGGGTCGCGATGACCCGGCGACGGTGGAAATGCTGGTCAGCCGGCTTTTGGCCGAGCGGGACGATATCATCGGTCTCTACAGTCTGGGTGCGGGCAACCGCGGCCTGGTGCGGGCGCTGGAAACGCTGCCGTCCTCGAACAGGCCGGCGGTGATCGCGCACGAATTGACGGAAACGACGCGCACCGCGCTCGATGCCGGCCTGATCGATGCGGTGCTCAATCAGGATGCCGGCCATGAGGTGCGCAGTGCCATCCGGGTGCTGAAAGCCAAGGCCGACGGTTTGCCGGTGGTTGCGGCGCAAGAGCGTATTCGGCTCGACATATTCTTGAAGGACAATCTGCCCTGAGAGGCAAAAAGGTGAATGCAGCTTTGAGCGACTGGACGCCTGGCGGCCGGGTTCGAAGCGGTTGAAAAGGGAGAAAACTATGTATCTCGGTTTGGATCTTGGCACATCCGGCATCAAGGCGATGCTGATGGATGACAGCCAGCGCGTGATCGGTGTCGGTCATGCGGCGCTGACCGTTCAGCGGCCGCATTCCGGCTGGTCCGAGCAGGCGCCGGGCGACTGGATCCGCGCGACGGAAGAGGCGGTCGGCGCGCTCAAGGCCTCGCATGCGAAGGAACTGGCCGCCGTCAAGGGCATCGGCATGTCCGGCCATATGCATGGTGCGACGCTGATCGACGCCAAGGACCGAGTGCTGCGCCCGTGCATCCTATGGAACGACACGCGCAGCCATGAAGAAGCGGCAGCACTCGACGCCGATCCGCGGTTTCGTGCACTGACCGGCAACATCGTCTTTCCCGGCTTTACCGCGCCCAAGCTCGCCTGGGTGGCCAAACACGAGCCGGACACTTTTGCCAAGGTCGCCAAGGTGCTGCTGCCCAAGGATTTCCTGCGGCTGTGGCTGACGGGTGAATATCTCTCCGACATGTCGGATTCGGCCGGAACGGCCTGGCTCGACACCGGCAAGCGTGCGTGGTCGACGGAGCTTCTTGCGGCAACAGGCCTGACCGTCGAGCAGATGCCCGGCCTGGTCGAGGGCACGGAGCGCGCCGGTACGCTGCGTGGCGAATTGGCGGCGAAATGGGGCATCGGTTCCGATGTCGTCGTGGCCGGCGGGGCAGGGGACAATGCGGCCTCTGCCTGCGGCATGGGCACGGTCGCCGAGGGCCATGCCTTCGTGTCGCTCGGCACGTCCGGCGTTCTCTTTGCCGCCAATGGCTCCTACCTGCCAAAGCCGGAAAGCGCCGTGCATGCCTTCTGCCACGCGCTGCCGAATACCTGGCACCAGATGGGCGTGATCCTTTCGGCCACCGATGCGCTGAACTGGCATTCCGGCGTTACCGGCAAGTCAGCAGGCGAGTTGACCGCTGAACTGGGCGACGATCTCAAGGCGCCGACCGGCGTGACTTTCCTGCCCTATCTGTCGGGCGAGCGCACGCCGCACAATGATGCGAAGATACGCGGCGCCTTTATCGGGCTCGGCCATGATTCCAGCCGTGCGGTGCTGACGCAGGCGGTTGTCGAGGGCGTGACCTTTGCCATCCGCGACAGCCTCGAGGCGCTGAAATCCGCAGGCACGAAGATCGATCGCGTCACCGCGATCGGCGGCGGTTCGCGCTCGCGCTACTGGCTGGCATCGATTGCCACGGCTCTCGACATGCCGGTGGACGTGCCGGCGGACGGCGATTTCGGTGCGGCCTTCGGCGCGGCGCGGCTCGGGCTGATTGCCGCGACCGGCGCCGATCCGCTGTCGGTCTGCACGGCGCCTGAGACGGCCGAGACGATCACGCCGGTCAAGGCGCTGTCGGGCGCCTATGAGGAGGCCTATCGCCGCTATCGCTCGGTCTATCCGGCGATCAAGGGGCTTTGAAGATTTGCCCCTCACCCTGACCCTCTCCCCGCAGGCGGGGAGAGGGGACGGAACGGTTGCGGCAAGACCCCTTCTCCCCGTTCACAGGGAGAAGGTGCCGGCAGGCGGATGAGGGGCTGCGCTGCGATCACCCCAACCCGGACCTTCGGTCCGACCCTCCCCCTCAAGGGGAGGGTAGAAACACACGATACACACCAAGGAGGAACGACCCATGAGCACTGGCTTTTTCGGCGATATCGCCAAGATCAAATACGAAGGCACCGACAGCACCAATCCGCTGGCCTATCGCCACTACAATCCCGATGAAATGGTCGCCGGCAAGCGCATGGAAGACCATCTGCGCTTTGCCATCGCCTATTGGCACACGTTTGCCTGGGAAGGCGGAGACCCCTTCGGCGGCCGCACTTTCGACCGCCCGTGGTATGGCAGCGGCATGGACAAGGCGAAGCTGAAGGCGGATGTCGCCTTTGAAATGTTCAGCCTGCTGGGTACGCCCTACTATTGCTTCCACGATGCCGACGCGCGTCCGGAAGGCGACAGCTTTGCCGAGAATACCCGCAACCTGAACGAGATCGTCGACTATTTCGAACAGAAGCAGGCCGAGACCGGCGTCAAGCTGCTCTGGGGCACGGCGAACCTGTTTTCGCACCGCCGCTACATGTCGGGCGCCTCGACCAATCCGGATCCGGATGTGTTTGCCTTCAGTGCGGCGACCGTCAAGACCTGCATGGATGCGACGATGCGTCTGGGCGGCGAGAACTATGTGCTCTGGGGCGGCCGCGAGGGTTATGAAACCCTGCTCAACACCGATCTGAAGCGGGAACTGGACCAGATGGGCCGCTTCCTCAACCTGGTGGTCGAATACAAGCACAAGATCGGTTTCAAGGGCGCGCTGCTGATCGAACCGAAGCCGCAGGAGCCGACCAAGCACCAGTATGACTACGACGTTGCGACCGTCTACGGCTTCCTCAAGACCTATGGTCTGGAGAAGGAGGTGAAGGTCAATATCGAACAGGGCCATGCGATCCTGGCCGGCCATACATTCGAGCACGAACTGGCGCTGGCCAATGCGCTCGGCATCTTCGGCTCGATCGACATGAACCGCAACGACTACCAGTCCGGCTGGGATACCGACCAGTTCCCCAACAACGTGCCGGAAATGGCGCTGGCCTATTACCAGGTTCTCGCCGGCGGCGGCTTCACCACCGGTGGTACGAACTTCGATGCCAAATTGCGCCGCCAGTCGATCGATCCGGCCGACCTGCTGATCGGCCATATCGGCGGCATGGATTGCTGCGCCCGTGGCCTGAAGGCTGCGGCGAAGATGATCGAGGACAAGGCGCTATCGGGTCCGCTGGCCTCGCGCTATGCCGGTTGGGACAAGGCCGAAAACCAGACGATGCTGCGCGGCGAGGAAAGCCTCGAGGCAATCGCCGCCCGCGTCGAGGCCAAGGACGTCAATCCGCAGCCGAAGTCGGGTCAGCAGGAACTGCTGGAGAACGTGGTCAATCGCTACGTCTGATATGTAGGTTGATGTGATATGATGCGATTGGGCCGGGGCATGCGAGTGTCCCGGCTTTTTTATGCGGTTGACGTCATGCTCGGGCTTGTCCCGAGCATCTGCCGAGCATCTGCCGAGGTTCGCAGCGTCGCTCAACGGTTTAGGTCGGGTTCCTGGTTGTCTGCAGTAGATCCTCGGAACAAACCCGAGTCGGGGTGTCGTGCCCGTCAACATTCCCGGCCGTGCCCACAAAGTGCCTGACGGCGGACACTTAGACAGCAGGCTCGCCCGCTACCGCTTGCCCGGTCCCGTCACCGATCCCCTGACGATCAGGTCCGGCATGATCAGGATTTCGCGCCGCTCGGTCGGGCGCTCGGCCAGTGTTTCCAGCAGCAGTGCCATGGCTTGGCGGCCGATGGCGCTGCGGGGCTGGCGGATGGTGGTCAAGGCCGGATTGACATAGGTTGCCTGTGGCACGTCGTCGAAACCGATGATCGAGAAGTCGCGCGGCAGATCGTAGCCGCGGGCGGTCAGGCCGTTGATGACGCCGACGGCTGTCGCGTCGTTGACGCACATGAAGGCGGTCGGCAGGGTATCGCGCATGAACAGTTGCTCGACGGCGAGGCGGCCGCTTTCGATCGTGCCGTCGCCTTCCAGGACCAGACGGTGGTCGGGTGGAATGCGGGCGGCGTCGAGTGCGAGGTCGTAGCCCTGGCGGCGGCGCTGGTGGCCGAGCCTCGTCTTTGCGTCACCGATGAAGGCGATGCGGCGGTGGCCGGCCGAGAGAAGATGTTCGGCCGCCTTGCGGGCGCCGGCGGTGTCATCGACGCCGACATAGGAGGTCTTCGAGCCGAAGACCGGTTCAAACACGGCCACCGACGGTGGCAGGCGCTGGCCGAGGACCTGATGGCCGAACGGTTCGTGGCCGGTGAACAGCACGAGGCCGGCGGCCTGGCCGGAGCTCAGGAATTTCAGGTATTCCAGCCCGCGCTCGGGGTCGTTCTGGGTATGGCCGATCAGAACGCCAAAGCCATGGGCGCGGGCCTCGTTTTCCAGGCCGATCAGCGTGGTGGAGAAATTCGGGTCACCAATGTCCGGGGCCAGGATCAGGATCATGTTGGAGCGGCCCATGCGCAGCGAGCGGGCCATGGCATTGGTGGTGTAGCCGGTGATCGCAATTGCCTGGTTGACGCGCTGGCGGGTGGTCTTGGCCACCTTGTCCGGCGTATGGATGGCACGGCTCACCGTGGCGATCGACACCTCGGCAATGCGTGCAACATCGTCAATCGTGGCCGGCGTTGAATTCGGCACGCTGCCCCATCCCCCTATCCATATGGAATCGTTGGAGACCTTATCTGCTGTGCTGCGGCTGCGAAAGCCGAGAGGGCGTTAAAACATCCCTGTGAATGGATGATGTAAACCTTTACATAAATCATGTAAACCTTTACATAGATCAGTATAGCGGTTGAGGAGCCGCCGGGAGGATTGCATGACTGGGACCGGGACTAGAGCCGGGGGCGAAGCGCGCAAAGCCGTGCTCGTGGCAGAACGTATCTCGAAATCTTTTGGCGACGTGCAGGTGCTGTTCAGCGTCGATTTCGACGTGCTGCCCGGCGAGGTGCATGCGCTGATGGGCGAAAACGGCGCTGGCAAGTCGACGCTGGTCAAGATCCTGTCGGGTTTCGAGCAGGCGACGGCCGGGCGCATCCTGCTGGATGGCCAGCCGGTGGTCCTGCCGCCGAATGGCGCGGCCGAAGCGCTGGGCATCGTACTGATCCACCAGGAATTCAATCTCGCAGAGCATCTGACGGTTGCCGAAAGCCTGTTTCTCGGCCGCGAGGTCACGCGTTTCGGCGTGCTCGACCGCAAGTTCATGCGGGCCGAGACGGTGCGGGCGCTCAACCAGCTCGGCTCGCCGATCGATCCGGATGCGCTGATCAGTTCGCTGGCGGTGGCCGACAAGCAGATGGTCGAGATCGCCAAGGCGATTAGCCGCAAGGCGCGTATCGTGTTCATGGACGAGCCGACCGCCGTCCTGTCACGGGAAGAAACGGATGTGCTGTTTGCCCAGGTGCGCAAGCTGCGCGCCCAGGGAACGAGCTTCGTCTTCGTCAGTCACAAGCTGGACGAGGTGATGGAACTGACCGACCGGGTCACCGTGCTGCGGGACGGCCAGTGGGTGAAGACGGCGCCGACCGCCGTGCTTGACGGGGAATCCATCGCGCAATTGATGGTCGGGCGCGAGCTTTCCAGCCTCTATCCAACCAAGCACGAGCCGAATGTAGATGAAGAGGTGGTGCTTTCGGTCAAGGATCTCAGCACCGCCTATGTCAAGCATGTCAGCTTCGAGCTGAAGAAGGGCGAAGTGCTCGGCTTTTCCGGTCTGATCGGCTCCGGCCGGACCGAACTGATGGAGGCGGTTGCCGGACTTCGGCCGCGTCTTTCCGGCGTCGTCCAGCTGAAGGGCACGGATCTTCTGCCGGAAGATTTTCGCGAAGCGAACCGGCGCGGGCTGGCCTATATGACCAAGGATCGCAAAGGCAAGGGTCTGCTGCTCGGTGAGGGGATGACGGCGAACCTGACATTGCAGGCGATCGACCAGCATATCCGCCATGGCTATCTCGATCCGTCGAGCGAGACGAAGGCGATGGCGCGGGCCAAGCGGCGCTTCGACATTCGCGTGCGCGATGAACGCGTGCGGGTCGGGCGCATGTCGGGCGGCAACCAGCAGAAACTGTTGCTGGCGAAGATCATGGAGATCGAACCGCAGATCATCATCATCGACGAGCCGACGCGCGGCATCGATGTCGGGACCAAGCAGCAGATCTATCATTTCATTGCGGCACTGGCCCGCGAGGGGCGCTCGATCATCGTGATTTCCTCGGAAATGCCGGAAGTGATCGGGCTTTGCACCCGGGTGGCGGTGATGCGCGAGGGACGCCTTGTCGGGGTGCTCGAGGGCGAGGAGATCAGCGAGCAGGTGATCATGCGCTACGCCGCCGGACTGAAGAGACAACTGGCCAGCTGACGGGTCCGGCTCGGCCGGATCACGCATCGTGCCAGAGACAAGAGACAGGGGAATGGACCGCCTCAGAAGCGTCCATCCGGGAGGAGACGACCAGTGAATACGACTGCCGAGACAGAGAGCACACCCGAAATCCGTGGCCGGCGTACCTGGCGCGATGTCGATCTGCGTGCCGTGGCGCCGTTTGCGGCCTTGCTGCTGCTTTTGATCGTCGGTGCCATGGTCAATCCGAATTTCATCGGCCTCAACAACCTTGCCAATGTCGCAACCCGCTCGGCCTTCATTGCGATCATCGCAGTTGGCGCGACCTTCGTGATTTCTTCCGGCGACCTTGACCTGTCGGTCGGCTCTATGGTGGCCTTCGTCGCCAGCCTGATGATCCTGTTCATGAATTCCGGCGTGATTGCCGATCCGGCGCTGATGCTGGCGACGGCTGCGGTGCTGACCGTGGTGATCGGTTCGCTGTGTGGCCTCGCCAATGGCCTGATCACCACCGTCGGCAAGATCGAACCCTTTATCGCGACGCTCGGCACGATGGGCATCTATCGCGGCCTCACCACCTGGCTCTCCCAGGGCGGGGCGATCACCCTGCGTTCCCCCGAGCAGCAGGAACTGTATCGCCCCGTCTATTTTGGTTCGTTCCTCGGCATACCGCTGCCGATCCTGATCATCCTGATCGTGACGGCGATCGCCGCCTTCATCCTCTACCGCACGCGTTATGGTCGCCATGTGGTGGCTGTCGGTTCGAGCCGCGACGTGGCGCGTTATTCCGGCATCGCCGTCGACCGGGTGCGCACCATCGCCTTCATCATCCAGGGGCTCTGCGTCGCGATTGCCGTTTTGCTCTACGTGCCGCGGCTCGGATCGACATCGGCCACGACCGGCATCCTGTGGGAGTTGCAGGCGATCACCGCCGTCGTCGTTGGCGGTACGGCGCTCAAGGGTGGCGCCGGCCGGGTCTGGGGCACGATCTGCGGCGCCTTCATCCTCGAACTCGTCGGCAATATCATGCTGCTGTCGAACTTCATCTCCGAATATCTGATCGGCGCCATCCAGGGCACGATCATCATCATCGCGATGCTCGTCCAGCGGTCGCTGGCGCGCAAGGCGTAAAGAAACGGCCGGGCAGGAGGGTCGCCCGGTCCGTCGTTTGAGAGACCCTTAGTCACTTTGGGAGGAAACCAATGCACAAGAAACTGTTGGGTCTGGCCGTCGCCATGACGGCGTTGACCGCGATCTTCACGGCTGCGCAGGCGCAGGAGACGAAGACCATCGGCGTCTCCATTCCGGCCGCCGACCACGGCTGGACGGCTGGCGTCGTCTACCATGCAAACCGCGTTGCCGAGCTTCTGATGAAGGAGCATCCGGGCCTCAACGTCATCGTCAAGACTTCGCCGGATCCGGCAAGCCAGGCCAATGCGCTGCAGGATCTGGAAACCCAGGGCATCGACGCTCTGGTCATCCTGCCGACCGATCCGGATCCGCTGGTCAACGCGATCAAGGAAATCAAGGGCAAGGGCACGTTCGTCTCGATCGTCGACCGCGCGCCGAGCACCAATGACAATTCGGTGCGTGACCTCTATGTTGCGGGCAACAACCCGGCGCTGGGCGAAGTCGCCGGCAAGTACATTGCCGAGAATACGCCGGACGCCGAAGTCGTCGTCATCCGCGGCCTGCCGATCCCGATCGACCAGCAGCGCCAGGACGGTTTCGACAAGGGCATCGAAGGCTCCAACGTCAAGGTTCTCGACCGCCAGTTCGGCAACTGGAACCGCGACGACGCCTTCAAGGTCATGCAGGACTACCTGACGAAATATCCGAAGATCGATGTGGTCTGGTGCCAGGATGACGACATGGCCGTCGGCGTGCTGCAGGCAATCGAACAGGCCAAGCGCACCGACATCCAGTATGTCGTGGCCGGCGCCGGTTCGAAGGACATGATCAAGAAGGTCATGGACGGCGACAAGATGATTCCGGTCGATGTTCTCTACCCGCCGTCAATGGTCGGTACTGCCATGGAACTGACGGCTGCCGCGATCTATGATCAGGTTCCGGTTCACGGCACCTATGTGCTTGACGCGACGCTGATCACCAAGGACAACGCGCAGAACTACTATTTCCCGGACTCGCCATTCTGATCCACGGACACTCGCGATCACTGCTCTGCCCGGGTTTTCCCGGGCAGATTTTATGCCGCCTTCATCATTGCGGTTGTATCGAAAAAACAACTCCTGTAATCGTTTACGGAAACGTTGCAGGATGCTCAGGGAGGAGAATTCATGAAGACGATCAAGGGGCCGGCGATCTTTCTCGGTCAGTTTGCGGGTGACGCAGCACCGTTCAATTCCTGGGATGCGATCACCAAATGGGCGGCCGACAAGGGCTATCTGGGCGTGCAGGTGCCGACCTGGGCCGGTCAGTTGATCGACCTCAAGAAGGCGGCCGAATCCAAGGATTATTGCGACGAACTCGCCGGCGTGGCGCGCAACAACGGCGTCGAGATCACCGAGCTTTCGACGCATCTGCAGGGCCAGCTTGTCGCCGTGCATCCCGCCTATGACGAAGCCTTTGACGGCTTTGCTGCACCTGAAGTGCGCGGCAATCCGAAGGCGCGGCAGGAATGGGCCGTGCAGCAGGTTAAATACGCGCTGAAGGCGTCCAAGCATCTTGGCATCAAGGCGCATGCGACCTTTTCCGGTGCGCTCGCCTGGCCATACATCTATCCCTGGCCGCAGCGCCCGGCCGGTCTGGTCGAGGCCGCCTTCGACGAGCTGGCCCGCCGCTGGACGCCGATCCTCGACTATGCCGACGAGCAGGGTGTGGACGTTTGCTACGAGATCCATCCGGGCGAGGACCTGCATGACGGCGTCACGTTCGAGATGTTCCTCGAGCGGGTGAAGAACCACCCGCGCGCCAACATGCTCTATGACCCGTCGCATTATGTGCTGCAATGCCTGGATTACTTGGACAATATCGACATCTACAAGGACCGGATCAAGATGTTCCACGTCAAGGACGCGGAATTCAATCCGACCGGCCGGCAGGGTGTCTATGGCGGCTATCAGGGCTGGGTCAACCGGGCCGGACGTTTCCGCTCGCTCGGCGATGGCCAGGTCGATTTCGGGGCGGTCTTTTCGAAAATGGCGGCCAATGATTTCGATGGTTGGGCCGTGGTTGAATGGGAATGCGCGTTGAAACATCCGGAAGACGGCGCCCGCGAAGGGGCCGAATTCGTCAAGGCGCATATCATCCGCGTGACGGACCATGCTTTCGACGATTTTGCTTCTGGTGGCACGGATGATGCGGCCAACCGGCGGATGCTGGGGCTCTGAGACGGTGAGCGTCCCGGCATAATGGTACCCCCCCTCTGCCCTGCCGGGCATCTCCCCCTCAAGGGGGGAGATCGGTTGCCGAGATGTCGGTGGCCTTTCAATTGAGGCGAAACGCTGGCGGGCAATCTCCCCCTTTGAGGGGGAGATGTCACGAGAGTGACAGAGGGGGCAACCCTCGCACCACATTATCATTCGGGAGAAAACACGATGGCGATCGAAGCAGGCAAGACGGAAGAGCGGAACCCGAAGATCCGGCTCGGCATGGTGGGTGGCGGATCGGGTGCGTTTATTGGTGCTGTGCATCGGATCGCGGCGCGGATCGACGACCAGTATGATCTGGTGGCCGGCGCGCTGTCGTCGACGGCGGAAAAGTCGCTGTCGTCCGGACGCGAGCTGGGGCTCGATCCCGAGCGCTGCTATGGCTCCTTCGAGGAGATGGCGGAAAAGGAAGCGATTCGGCCGGACGGTATCCAGGCCGTGTCGATCGTCACGCCGAACCATGTCCACTATCCCGCGGCCAAGGCCTTTCTCGAGCGTGGCATCCATGTCATCTGCGACAAACCGGTGACCTCCAATCTCGAAGATGCGAAGAAGCTGAAAGCGGTCGCCGACAAGGCCAAGGCCCTGTTCATTCTGACCCACAACTACACCGGCTATCCGATGGTTCGCCATGCACGCGAACTGGTGCAGAACGGCGATCTCGGCGAGATCCGGCTGGTGCAGATGGAATATCCGCAGGATTGGCTGGCGGAGCCGATCGAGCAGACGGGCCAGAAGCAGGCGGCCTGGCGCACCGACCCGAAGCAGTCGGGTGCGGGCGGTTCCACCGGCGACATCGGCACGCATGCCTATAATCTCGGTTCGTTCATTTCCGGCCTCGAGCTGGATGAGTTGGCGGCCGACGTGCACACGTTTGTCGAGGGCCGCAGGCTGGACGACAATGCCCATGTGATGCTGCGCTTCAAGGGTGGCGCCAAGGGCCTTCTATGGTGCAGCCAGGTGGCCGTCGGTCACGAGAATGGCCTGAAGGTGCGCGTCTATGGCACCAAGGCCGGTATCGAATGGACGCAGGCCGATCCGAACTATCTCTGGCTCACCCGTCTCGGCGAGCCGAAGCAGCTGATCACCCGCGGTGGCGCGGGTGCGGGCGCTGCGGCCGGCCGCGTCACCCGCATTCCGAGCGGTCATCCGGAAGGTTATCTCGAAGCCTTTGCGACGATCTATACGGAAGCAGCGCTCGCGATCAATGCGGCGCGGACCGGTGCCAAGGTCGATCCGGCGGTGGTCTATCCGACGATCGACGATGGCGTGAAGGGTGTCGCTTTTGTTGAGGCTTGCATCGAGTCATCGAAGAAGAATGGCGGCTGGGTGAAGCTCTGACGGCTTGAGAGGCGCAAGATTGCCCCTCACCCTGACCCTCTCCCCGCAGGCGGGGAGAGGGGACGGATACGGTGGCGGGTTTGGCCTTCTCCCAGCCTGCGGGGAGAAGGTGGCGGCAGCCGGATGAGGGGGTGATCCTCTCCCCCGAGGGTAGTCGCGGTCACGCAGCGTTCACCCCAACCCGGACCTTTGGTCCGAGCCTTCCCCTCAAGGGGAGGGTGGATTTCCTGCAACGTTGCAGTTTTTTGTCCGTCCTGTCTTCACCGCGTCGCGTGATTGCTCTAAACCGCTTTCGACTTTTATCGGTGGCGGCCCTTTCGCCCGGACCTGACAAAGGACTTGTTTCATGATCGATCCGAAACTGTTTGCCGACCGGTTTCCCGGCGATTTCCTGTTTGGCGTGGCGACGGCCTCATTCCAGATCGAGGGAGCGTCGAAGGCCGATGGTCGCAAGCCGTCGATCTGGGATGCGTTTTCCAACATGCCGGGCCGGGTTTTCGGCCGGCACAATGGCGACGTCGCCTGCGACCACTACAATCGCTGGGAAAGCGATCTCGACCTGATCAAGGCCATGGGCGTCACCGGCTACCGGTTCTCGATCGCCTGGCCGCGCATCGTTCCGGAGGGGACCGGGCCGATCAACGAGGCGGGTCTGGATTTTTATGACAGGCTGATCGACGGCCTGAAGGCGCGCGGCATCAAGGCCTATGCGACGCTCTATCACTGGGACCTTCCGCTGGCCCTGATGGGAGACGGTGGCTGGACGGCGCGCTCGACCGCCTATGCCTTCCAGCGCTATACCAAGGTAATCATGGAGCGGCTGGGCGACCGCCTCGATGCGGTCGCCACCTTCAACGAGCCGTGGTGCTCGGTCTGGCTGTCGCATCTCTACGGTATTCATGCGCCGGGCGAACGCAACATGGATGCGGCGCTGCATGCGCTGCATTATACCAATCTTGCCCATGGTCTCTCCGTTCAGGCGATCCGGGAAATTGCGCCGAATGTGCCGGTCGGCCTGGTGCTGAATGCGCATGAGACGCTGCCAGGGTCGGACAGTTCGGCAGATATCGCGGCTGCCGAGCGGGCGCACCAGTTCCACAACGGTGTGTTCTTCGATCCGGTGTTCAAGGGCGAATATCCGGCGGACTTCCTGTCGGCTCTCGGTTCGCGCATGCCGAAGATCGAGGAGAACGACCTTGAGATCATCAGCCAGAAACTCGACTGGTGGGGACTGAACTACTACACGCCGATGCGCGTCTCGGACGATCCGGCACCCGGCGCCGAATTCCCGGCCACGATCGGCGCACCGCCGGTGTCCAAGGTGCAGACGGATATCGGCTGGGAAGTCTATGCACCGGCGCTGAAGTCGCTGGTCGCGCGTCTCTACGGGCGCTACGAATTGCCGGTCTGCTACATCACCGAGAATGGCGCCTGCTACAATATGGATGTCGAGAATGGCGAAGTCGATGACCAGCCGCGCCTCGATTATTATATCGAGCATCTGTCTGTGGTCGCCGACCTGATCCAGTACGGCTATCCGATGCATGGCTATTTCGCCTGGAGCCTGATGGATAATTTCGAATGGGCGGAAGGCTACAGGATGCGCTTCGGCCTGGTGCATGTCGACTATGACACACAGGTGCGCACGGTGAAGAAGAGCGGCAAGTGGTACAGCGCGCTGGCGGCGGAGTTCCCCAAGGGAAATTTCAAGCCGGACTGAGTGACGCCGCGCGGCAGGCAGGATCCGGGATGGGCAGCATCGAGGTCACCGACTACGACCCTGATTGGCGGGCGCTTTTCGCGGCGGAAAAAGCTGCGCTCTTGAGCCTGCTGGGCGAACTCGTGGATGATATTCATCACGTTGGCAGCACGTCGGTCGTGGGACTGCGTGCCAAGCCGAAGATCGACATCGATGCCGTCATCCGACATGAGGGGATGATGGCCGAAGCGGTCGAACGGGTAAAGGCGATACCGAAATACACGTTCCATGGCACGCCCTATTCGGATGGCATGTGGACGTTCACGTCCGGGCGTGGCTCCCGTGGCAACCGGCTTTATCTCTGTGGGCCGAACAATGCCACGCATGAAAAGCGCATCCTGTTTCGCGACTGGTTGCGCAGTCATCCCGAGGATGCCGCGGACTATGCCGCGCTTAAGTGTCGCTTGGCGGACGAGGCGAATGGCGACTGGACCTATTACACCGGTGGCAAGGCTGCGTTCGTCGCAAGGATTGTCGGCATGGCATCGCGATAGTGGATGACGATGAAATGGTTGTCCGTCATTGCCTTGTGCGTTTTGCCTGACATTGTGTGAGGCGGCACAGGCTTGACCTGCGACACGGTGGCCACTTCCGATGTGGATGTCGTTTGGATAGATTTATCCATCGGTGGGCTAAAATCGGAATGCATTTGCTCGGTTTTGGCGCTGACCGGTGCAATAAGCAGATCAGTTTTCCCCAATGCGGTGCTAAAACGCATTGTGCAAATTTGAAAGACAGGGATCGGAATGGTAAGGCGGCGTCTCATGTGCCGAATGTGTTGCTCACGGTAAGTCCGCGAGAACCCCCGATCCATGGCCATCTGGCCAGCTACCGAAGAGACTTTTCATGACCCTATCCGGACTTTCGACGCCTTCCGCGCGGGGAGCGCTGCGATGACGAATGCCCTTGTCGGAGAGAGCATCGGCGCGCCCGCCATGGTGGCTTTTGAAGGCGTGACCAAACATTTCGGCGAGAGCCGCGGCCAGTCCGGCTTCACGGCGCTGGCCGGGATCGACTACACGGTTCCGAAAGGCGCCATTACCGGGATTATCGGTCGGTCCGGTGCGGGGAAGTCCACCCTGATCCGACTGGTCAACGGGTTGGAGACGCCGAGCACAGGCAAGGTTCTTGTCGATGGCGTCGATGTCGGTGGTCTTGACGATGCCGGCCTTCGCCGTCTGCGCCGTTCCGTCGGCATGATCTTCCAGCATTTCAACCTGCTGTCCTCGCGCACCGTTGCCGACAATATTGCCCTGCCGCTGGAAATCGCCGGTTACGACCGCATGTCGATCCAGGCGAAGGTCGGGCCTCTGATGGATCTGGTCGGGCTGGCGGACAAAGCCAGGCGCTATCCCGCCGAGTTGTCGGGTGGGCAGAAGCAGCGCGTCGGCATTGCCAGGGCGCTTGCGACCGAGCCATCGCTGCTGCTCTCGGACGAGGCAACGTCGGCGCTCGATCCCGAGACGACCCAGTCGATCCTCGATCTGTTGAAGACCATCAATCGCGATCTCGGGCTCACCGTCCTGCTGATCACCCACGAAATGGAGGTGGTGAAAGCCATCGCCACGCGCGTCGCTGTGATCGACAAGGGGTTGATCGTCGAGGAAGGACGCACATTCGACGTCTTCACCCGTCCGAGCCATGAGACCACGCGCGCGCTGTTGTCCGGCCTGACCGGCACGAAGCTCCCCGAAGCGATCGCACGCCGGCTGAAGCCCGTTGCCGAAGCGGGCGACAGACTGTTCGTGCGGTTGAATTTCTTCGGGGCCACCGCCGAGCAGCCGCTGGTCTCGCGGTTGATGAGCGAGCTTGGCTCGGACGTCAACATCATCACCGGCACGATCGACGAGATCGCCGGCGAACCCTATGGGTCGCTGGTGGTGTCCTATGCGGCGGCGCCCGACGTCGTTGCGCGGGCGGACTATTTTTATGCCGAAACCGGCCTGACGACGGAGGTGCTCGGCTATGGCGCCTGAGATGCTGTTCAATCTTTTGCTGAAAGCCCTTTTGCAGACGCTGCAGATGGTGGCGGTCGCCGGCGTGATCGGCACGCTGATCGGCCTGCCGTTCGGTGTGTTTCTGGCAACCAGCGGCCGCGGCGAACTGTTTGCCGCCCCTTCCGTCAACCGTGTGGTTGGCCTTGTCGTCAATGCCGCGCGCTCGACACCCTTCATTATTCTGGTGGTCGCGATCATTCCGTTCACCCGGCTCATCACCGGCACATCGATCGGCACGTCTGCCGCCATCGTGCCGCTGACGATCGCGACCATTCCCTTCGTGGCCCGCCTGATCGAAGCGGCCATCCGCGAGGTCGACAAGGGGCTGATCGAGGCGGCGCGGGCCATGGGGGCGACACCTTTGCAGATCGTCACCAAGGTGCTGCTGGCCGAGGCCAAGCCCGGTATCGTGCTTGCCCTGACGATGACCGCGGTCAGTCTTGTCGGCTATTCCGCCATGGTCGGCGCTGTCGGTGGCGGCGGTCTCGGCGATCTCGGCATCCGCTACGGCTACCAGCGCTTCATGCCGGACGTGATGCTGGCCGTCGTCGTGGTCCTGATCGTGCTGGTTCAGGCGGTGCAGAGCGCCGGCGATGCGCTGGCCCGACGCTTCGATAAACGAAGCCGGAAAAACTGATCCTTCCCAAGCGATAAACAGAAAACACAAGGAGACATCCCATGAAAAAGCTCATTCTCGCGGCCTCGCTCGCCGCTCTGTTCTCTGCCGGTACTGCCCTGGCTGAAAGCATCAAGGTCGGTGTTACCCCGGGTCCGCATGCCCAGATCATGGAGAAGGTCAAGGAAGTCGCCGCGACCAAGGGCCTCGACATCGAAATCCTCGAATTCTCCGACTATGTCGTGCCGAACCAGGCGCTGACCGATGGCGATCTCAATGCCAACTCGTTCCAGCATCAGCCTTACCTCGACAACCAGGTCGCCGACCGCGGGTTTGATCTGGTCAGCGTTGCGCAGTCGGTGAACTTCCCGATGGGCGTCTACTCCAAGAAGATCAAGAGCCTTGCGGACCTCGCCGACGGCGCCACCGTTGCGATCCCGAATGATCCGACCAATGGCGGTCGTGCGCTGCTGGTGCTTGCCGACCAGGGCCTGATCAAGTTCAAGGACGGTGCCGGGTTGAAGATCGGTCCGGCCGACGTGATCGAAAATCCGAAGAACCTCACCTTTGCAGAACTGGATGCGGCTCAACTCCCGCGTGCTCTTGATGACGTCGACGCTTCGGTGATCAATACCAATTACGCGCTCGAAGCCGGCCTCAATCCCGGCACGGACCCGATTGCACGCGAAAGCGAAAAGGCACCCTATATCAACGTCATCGCGGTCAAAGCCGCCGACAAGGACGCAGCCTGGGTCAAGACGCTGGTCGAATCCTATCACAGCGATGCCGTGAAGGCCTTTATCCAGGACGAATTCAAGGGTGCCGTCATCCCGGCCTGGTAATCGCGTCCTGAGCGACCGACATTCGGTGTCGAGCCTTAAAACAACCTTTCCGGGAAAGTCCCGGAAAGGTCAGTGCCCGTGAATTAGAAGAATTTAAAATTCCAATATTTTCATTGCATGTCAGTATGTTAAGCTAAATTGAACACATTATGCGCAGGGTGGATCTTCATGCCAAGGTTCACCTATGCGACTTCCTGCATTTGACATTCGAGGGCTCCGTGCCCAGCTGGATCGCCGCTTTGCGGTGACGTTCATGCTGATTGTCTTTGCAGCGCTGGCTGTCATCGTCACCAGCATCGTCCTGACCGCACTCGATCGCGTCGCCAGTTATGCCAACCACCTCGATGAGGAACGGTCCCGCGAGACGCTTGTCGGCGCGATTGAAACGTTCAAGCATCAGCTCGGGGCGACACTGAACGACTACGCAGCCTGGGACGATGCCGCCGACTACATCTATGTGCGGCGCGATGCCGACTGGGTCGTCCGTAACTTCGGCGACATGACCTTTGAAAGCGACCTTTTCGACGTGGCCATCCTGCTCGACGCTCAGGGTGTCGCCAGCATGGCATATTCCGACGGTGCGCCGATCGATGGCTCCCTGAACGACTATCTGACAGCGGACGTTTCGGGATTGCTGGCAAAGGTTCAGTCGATTCCTGATGGTGAGATGCCGCAGGCGCTTGGATTTACCAAGACCGCCAAAGGCATCGGGGCGGCGGGCGTCGCGCTGATCCGGCTGAAATCCGGCGATGTGACTGTCGACGCGGACCAACGGGCCTATCTTATCTTCATGCGGCATCTGAAGACCGATACCGTGGAGCGGATTGGCCAGGCCTATGTTTTGCCGGGTCTGAAGCTGAGCGCGGCCGATCCGGCGATTTCGCATCGGGTGGACATTCTGTCACCGACGCAAGCGGTCCTGGGTGCGCTCGGCTGGGATCTGCGTGCGCCGGGCGATATCAGCCGCGCGCAGGTGCGCTCGCTCGTCACCAGTGCCGTGGTCCTGATCGGATTTTACTGCGTGATGCTGTTTGTTGTCGGCGCCAAGGAGGTGCGGCGGTTGCGCGGTGACGAGGCGGCGGCAATCAAGCTCTCACGGACAGACAGATTAAGCGGGCTTGCCAACCGCGAGGGCCTGTTCACGGCATTGGCGCAGAGTGTTGAGGATGCCAAGGGCAGCGGCGAGGATGTTGTGTTGCTCTATCTCGATCTCGACGGCTTCAAAGAGGTCAACGACGCTTATGGGCACGGCACGGGCGACCGTCTGATCCGCGGCGTTTCGGCCGGTCTCGAAATGCTTGTCGGCGATGACGCCGTGCTCGCCCGCGTCGGCGGCGATGAGTTCGCCATTGCGCTGTCCGGCATCGATGTCGAGGCGCGTGCGATCGCGCTCAGCGAGGCGATCCTGCAGTTCTTCGGCGAACCGCTTGCGGTCGGCGAGCGGGTTGTGGTGATCGGTTGCAGCATCGGCCTCAGCGTTTCACCGGCCGGCAGCGTCGATGGCGAAGAGATCATTCGGCGCGCCGACATGGCGATGTATTCGTCCAAGGAAGGCGGCCGCGGCCGCTGGACGGTCTATGACACGGCGATGGACGAGGAGCGCGAGAGCCGCAACCAGCTGGAGCTTGATCTGAGGGAAGCCATCCAGCGGGGCGAAATTACCGTTGTCTACCAGCCGGTCGTCAGTTCCCAGCACTTCGCCCTGGTGAGCGTCGAGGCGCTGGCGCGCTGGCATCGGCGCGGACATGGGCCGGTGTCGCCCGATGTGTTCATCCCGATTGCCGAAGCCAGCGGCCTGATCGACCAGCTCGGCATGTCCGTGCTGCGCCAGGCGCTGGAACAATTGCGCAGCTGGCCGGACCTGCGGCTGTCGGTCAATGTGTCGCCGGGCCAGTTCCGTGATCCGGCATTCGTCGCGCGTGTCCAGGCGGTTTTCATGGAGACCGGCATCGAGCCGTCGCGGACCGTGCTGGAAATGACCGAAAGCTATTTCATCCAAAGTCCCGAACGGGCGCGCGCGGCACTGGAACGGCTCCGGCAGATCGGCGTGCGTATTGCGCTTGACGACTTCGGCGCCGGCTTTTCCAGCGTCGGCTATCTCAGGCAGTTCGGCTTCGACCGGATGAAGATCGACCGGTCGATGGTTCTGGCGCTGGAGGAGGGCCACCGCGCCGTCGAGACGCTGCAGGCGACCGTGGCACTTGCCCGTTCGCTGGATATTCCGGTGACGGCCGAAGGCGTGGAGACGGAACAGCAGGCTGTCATGTTGCGGCTTGCGGGCTGCGACGAGCTGCAGGGCTATCTGTTTGGCAGGCCGTGCAGCGCAGACGAAATCGAAATCCTGCGGCACAAATCAATGGAGCCACGCGCCCGCGCGGCCGAGCAGGTATTCTACGCACACGCCGAAAGGCGCAATCTGGGTTGAGTTTCATCCCATTCCTGTCACTCTTCCCTCTTTGGTTGTCGGAGGAATTGGCATGGGACGTCTGCAGCTTCCGCTTTCGGGTGATGTCACCCAAACGATCAATCCCTGGACCTGGGTGTTTAGAGCCGTTCATTTCTAAATGGCAGCAGTTCTGTTGGCTCAAACGGAGTTGCCTGGCCGGTCGATCAGGCAGCCCGTTTCAGCCAACCCGAAGGGCCGGGCATCTTTCCGCCGGGGCAAAGGCGATCGGCTCGCACATACATTGTGGTATGCGTCTCGCCGATCGCCTTTGCCCCGACGAAAACCTGCTCCGGCAGAACTGCTGCCATTTAGAAATGAACGGCTCTAGCCCGAGCCAGGGTGAACAGGTCGGCTTGTTCAATTTCAGCATCGATCTTGGGCCATCGACCAATCCCGCGGTCGAAAAGGATATCCTGAGCGGGGTCGCAAGCTACGGCAAGCAACTCGGCCGGGTCGAGGATGCCTTGCGGCTGGTGATCGATACGCTCGAGGGCATGGTGCCGGACCGCAAGCTGTCGGATGACAAGGCGGTCATCGCGTTCAAGGCGCTGATGTACGAGATCGACAATGTGAAGGCGCAGCACAAGGCGGGCTGACTGAGCGGTCGGTTCGCGCTTGGCGCTTGATGGCGTCGGGCGTCGCTCCGCGGTCGGTCACTCGCCGATATGTCTTTCGCCGCGCTTCTTCGCCAGATTGATCTGCAGCTGGCGCTGGCGGAAGCGGTCGCGGTCAGCCTCGGTGCGGCTGTCGTAGCACTGGCTGCAGGAGACGCCCTCCTCATAGTGGGCAGAGGTCATCTCTTCGGCGGTGATCGGATTGCGGCAGGCGTGGCAGAGTTTGTGCTCGCCTTCCTTCAAGCCATGGGTGACGGAGACGCGCTCGTCGAAGACGAAGCAGGCACCGTCCCAGAGGCTGTTTTCCTCCGGCACTTCCTCGAGATATTTCAGGATGCCGCCCTTGAGGTGATAGACGTCCTCGAAGCCCTCCTGCTTCATGAAGGCTGTCGCCTTCTCGCAGCGGATGCCGCCGGTGCAATACATTGCGATCTTCGGCTTATTGTGCAGGCCGGGATTGTTGCGCACCCAGTCGGGAAACTCGCGGAAGGTCTTGGTGTTCGGGTCCATGGCGCCGCGGAAGATGCCGATCGCCGTCTCGTAGTCATTGCGGGTGTCGATGACGATCGTGTCGGGATCGGAGATCAGCGCGTTCCAGTCCTTTGCGTCGACATAGGTGCCGACGATCTGGTTGGGGTCGATGTTCTCGACGCCCATGGTGACGATCTCTTTCTTCAGCTTCACCTTCATGCGCACGAAGGGCATTTTCGACGCGCGGCTTTCCTTGTGCTCCAGGCGGGCAAATTCCGGCTGGGCACGCAAGAATGCCAGGACCTTGGCGATCGCCGCATCGGTGCCGGCGATCGTGCCGTTGATGCCTTCATGGGCGAGCAACAGCGTGCCCTTGATGCCTTCCGCCTTGCACAGGGTCTCCAGCGGTTCGCGAAATGTCTCGAACCGGCCGAACTGGGCAAAATGATAAAGTGCGGCCACGCAAAACGCGCCGCCTGCTTCGTGGCGAGGGGCTTGAAGATTGTCTGTCATGGCAGGCGAAATACCTTCTTGAGCCCTGCCGTGCAACGGATTTTCGCAATCGGCCCGAAGTTTGAAAATCGTCAATTGGGCGGGCGGTGCGGTCCGATAACCGGCAGGGTCCAAACATTTCAGCTGCTCAGGCCGGTGGATTGAAGACGCGGATGCGGTGGCCGTCGGGATCGGCAATCGCAAAGGTGCGGCCGAATTCGGCATTGATCGGTGGCTGCAGCACGGTCACGCCGAGGTTCTGCCAGGTAGCGAATGTCGCATCGACCTGTTTCGGGTCTGTGGTTCGGATTGCCAATTCGCAGCCGCCGCCGGTGATGCTGGTCGCCGGCTCCACCGTATGGCGCGACCACAGGCCGAGCACGAGGCCCGACGGCAGGACAAAAAGACCAAACGTGTCAGAGACTTCGACCGGTGTGTGGTCGAACAGCTGCTGATAGAAGCTGGCGCTGATGCGGGTGTTGTCGACGTAAAGAATGGTCATTGTCGGGGTCATGGTCATCTCCTGTTGCTTGAATGGGCACAGGATACGATTGGATGATGCCAAAAAATGTCAGCATCGTTTTCGGCTATAACATCAACCGGTTCGGAATGTTGTTGCGCTGGCGCCATTCCTTCAGCAGGGCGGCGCGGCGCTTGGGGTAACGGCCGGCGCCTAGATCGGCCGCCTCGATGCGTTCGCTGCGGAAATTGCGAAAGTCATGGCGCAGCGTGCACCACGTCATCAGCACGCGGGCACCGTCGAAATAGCTGAGGGCGAACGGCCAGACGGTGCGGCGCGAGGTCTGGCCGGACAGGTCGCGGTAGGTGATGTCGAGCGGATATTCCTGGCGAAGTGCCTGACGCAGGAGACCGAGTGCAACCCTGTTCGCGGGCAGTGGGATTCCCGGCCCGACCAGCAGGCTGGTCTCGCCGAGACTACCTCTCAGATCGTCCGGCAGAACGGCATTGATCTTGGCGAGGGCATCGCGAGCCGCTGTGGCAAAGCTGTCATCGGTGCGCTGGGCGACGAAGTTGAAACCCAGCATCAGTGCTTCGATCTCGTCGCGGGTGAACATCAGTGGCGGCAGCATATAGGTTGGCTTCAGGACATAACCGATGCCCGCTTCCCCCTCGATGTCTGCACCTTGTGCCTGCAAGGTGGCAATGTCGCGGTATAACGTGCGCAGCGATATGGCGAGTTCAGCGGCTAGCGTGCCGCCGCTGACCGGAAGGCGATGGCGGCGCAGGACTTGCAGGAGTTGGAGAAGGCGTTCGGAACGGCTCATGGGCGCATTCTATAGCCGATGCTGCCAGGAGATGGCAGCAATGTTTCAGCTGGTGGTCGCTTCGAGCCAGAGTGCCGCGACGATGGCGGCTTCCTGGGCGGGTGCTTCGGCAAAGACTTTCTTCGCCCGGTCAAGGCCCAGCCGGCGCAGTTCCTGTTGCTGGCGGATGATCATGGCGAGCAGATGCGCGAATGCTTCGCCGCTCCCGACAAGATCGGGATGGTGGTCGAGCTGTTCGATCAGCAGGGTCAGATCGTGTTCGTGACCGAGGATGTCGACCAGTTCCTTTGCCTGATGGCGCTTTGCGGCAAATGCCGAGGGCCAGAGCTCGCGGAGCAGCAGGAGGTTCATCCAGTAGCCCTGCACGGCCTTGCGCAGATCGTGAAAGGCTTCGCCATGGCCTTCCTCGCGGCATGTCGCTAGCGCCACGTGGCCCTTGGCAAGCGCCTTTTTCCAGCCCTTGGCCAACAATCGTGCGGTCGGGCGGGGCTTGGACGGCAGTTCGAGGCTGGAGAAAGCGGCGACGGATGCGCGACATTGCATGATCGCGGCGGACACCTTGTCCGTCAGGTCGCCTTCCTCCGAGGCCAGCCTGTCGCGCCGTTCGGTCAGGGCCTGATGGGCGAGGGCGACGGTCGCCTTCTCGTCGCTGTTCAGGGCATGCCCCGACAGGTAAGCCATGCTTTCGATCAGGGCTGTTGCATCGCGTACGGTCGACAGCGAACGCGCAGTGTCGCGCAGCCGGACATTCTCGGTTTTGCGGGTCTGCTTGTCCTCGATCGCAACCAGTCGCAACAGGTTGCGCAGGCGCTTGAACTTCTTGCGCGCATCGTGGATTGCTTCATGCAGGCCGTCGGGCTGATGTTCGAGGCTGGTGATGGCGCGCTGCAATTGCGCGGTGGCGACCTGTCGGACCTCGGATGCGAAATCGCCGTCAGGTCTAATGCGATATGGCATGCACGCGCTCCGGCACGAGCCGTTCGGTGGCCAAAGCCTGGTTCGAATAGCGCCGATCGCCGGTCACTTCGCGGCCAATCCACTCCGGCTGGCGTGGCTGGTCGGTTTCCGACTGCATCTCGACTTCGGCAATCACCAGGCCGCGATAGGCACCCTCGAAGACGTCGATCTCCCAGGTGAAGCCGTGATAGTCGACGGTATAGCGGGTCTTTTCGATGATGTTGCCTTCGGCAAAGCCGATCATTTCCAGCGCATCGTCATAGGGGATCGGATATTCGAATTCGTCGCGGGTGATCGTGCCGCTGCCGAACTTGATCGTCAGCTTGGCGGAATGGTTGTTGCTGGTGCGGATCCGCACGGAGCGATCCGTATCGACAGAAAGATAGGCTTGACGCAGGCTGGTCTGAGAGGTGACGTTCTGGCGCCAACTGTCATTTCGAACCAGGAACTTGCGTTCTATTTCCTTCGCCATGGTACTCATGCTCCGAAAAGACGCCGACGGGCGTAACCTAGCGCAAGTCGCGAGCTTGGCAACCGGTAAAGCGCCGACATGCGCATTTGTCTCGACATCGAGGCGCCTGCGCGGTACTGAAACAGGAAATCTAATCGTTTTAAGAGGCCTCCGATCATGGGCGATAAAACCGCAAAACTGCTCTCCACCCTGAAGCTTCAGCCGGTCGTGCCGGTGCTGATCATCGACGATGTGGACACAGCCGTGCCGCTGGCCAGAGCGCTGGTTGCCGGTGGTCTGAAGGCGATCGAGATCACCCTGCGCACGGATGCAGCACTTGAAGCCGTCCGGCGCGTGGCAGCCGAAGTCGAGGGTGCCGTCGTCGGTGCCGGCACGATCCTCAATGCGAAACATTTCGAGGCGGCGGTCGCAGCCGGTTCGCAGTTCATCGTCAGCCCCGGCACGACGCAGGAACTGCTGGATGCCGCCCGCGCATCCGAGATCCCGCTGCTGCCGGGTGCGGCCACGGCATCGGAAGTCATGGCGCTGCGCGAAGAGGGCTATCAGGTTCTCAAATTCTTCCCGGCCGAGCAGGCAGGCGGTGCTGCCTACCTCAAGTCCCTGTCGTCGCCGCTCGCCGGCACGCTGTTTTGCCCGACCGGCGGTATTTCGCTGAAGAATGCCAAGGACTATCTGTCGCTGCCGAACGTGGTCTGCGTTGGCGGTTCCTGGGTGGCCCCGAAGGAACTGGTTGCCGCGGGCGACTGGGCCGGCATCACCAAGCTTGCCGCCGAGGCTTTCGCGCTGGCTGGTTGAGACTTCCACGCTTTGCCGGGCCGTGAGGTCCGGCGAATTTCTTTGATCCGTCTTTGTAATTTAGCTGTCGGCTTCTTATCTACCGGTCTCGATAGACGGCCAAAGGAGACCGCCATGTTTGATGCAAAGAAGCTGCTGGATCAATTTCTGGGTTCGCAGATACCCGGAACCAATGGAAGCGTGCGGAAAGGCGCTGGCGATGTCGTCGGGCTTGCCAAGTCCAATCCGCTGGCCACTGGTGCGATCGCAGCCGTGCTGCTTGGCTCAAAGACCGGCCGCAACCTGGCCGGCAGTGCGGTCAAGCTCGGTGGTCTCGCGGTGATCGCGGGCCTCGGCTACCAGGCCTACAAGAATTACCAGGCCGGGCAGACGCCGGAGCCGACACAGTCGCTGCCGGAGCTTCTGCCGCCGCCTTCCGACTCGCCGTTCAGCCCGGATGCCGCCATCCAGAGCGAGGATTTCGCCCTTGCACTGGTGCGCGCGATGATCGCTGCCGCCAAGGCAGACGGTCATATCGACGAGAGCGAACGCAGCCGGATCATGGACAAGGTGCATCTGTCGGGCATCGGCGCCGAGGCCGAAGCCTTCATCCAGTCCGAACTTGCCAATCCGACCGATCTGGATGCCATGGTCGCCGCTGCGCGCACCGAGGAGCAGAAGGTCGAACTTTATACGGCGTCGCGCCTGGCGATAGACCCGGACACACGGGCCGAGCGCGGCTATCTCGACATGCTGGCCGGTCGTCTCGGCCTGGCCGATGCGCTGGTCGATCACATCGAGGCCACCGTTTCGGCGGCCAAGGTCGAGGCCTGACCGCTCCAGCGGTGAACGCGACATGCTGGCCGGTTGCCTTTGACGGGCGGCTGGCCTAAGCGTTGGCGATCGACCAATGAGAGGCGAGCATGCGCGATCTTTCCACGTTCAAAGGGTGCCCGGCACCCCAGGGTGTCCGGCTTGAGGGCCGCTTCGTCACGCTTGAGCCCTATGATCGGGCGCAGCATCTGAAGGCGCTGTGGGACGGGCTGGGCGGCATGGCGATCAATCCGCTGCTGACCTATTTCACCCAGCCCGATTTTGCCGGCATCGAGGATTTCGATGCGTGGCTGACCGGCGTCCAGACCAAGGGCGGCTGGGTGACACATGTTTTTCGAGACAAGAACCGCGGCGAGATCGTCGGCATGGCAAACTACATGCGCGCCGATCCGGTGAATGGCGTGGTCGAAGTCGGTGGCGTTGCGCATGGCCCGGCGATGAGCCGCACGCCGATTGCCACCGAAGCCCATTATCTGATGGCGCGGCATGTTTTCGACGATCTCGGCTATCGTCGCTACGAGTGGAAATGCAACAACGACAACCAGCCGAGCAAGACGACGGCTGTGCGTTACGGGTTCAGCTTCGAGGGTATCTTCCGCCAGCACATGCTGTCGAAAGGGCAGAACCGGGATACCGCCTGGTACTCGATCATCGATGGCGAGTGGCCGCTGGTGAAGGCTGGATTCGAGGCTTGGCTTGCGCCGGAGAACTTTGACGATGCCGGCCAGCAGATCCGCCGGCTCGAGGAAATTCGCAACGAGATCAGCCAGGGAGTGCCGGCATGAGCGAGGCCAGAAATAACGATCGCTCTACCGCCATCGCGGCGGGCCTGGTGTTGCTTGGTTTCGGCGCGGTGCTGCTCGGCTTGCCGAGCATCGTGCTGTGGATCGGCAACTATTCGCCGGCGCTGGCCGCGGTTGTCGGCACAGTCGGCATCATGTCCTTCTTCCTGGTGCTCTGGCTGCGCGCCCGCTACCAGCGCAGCCACCCGACCAAGGACTGAAGGCTACGGCTGCAGGGCCGCGGCCAGGAGTATCGCTCCCAACAGGATGACAACGAGCGCGCCGCCAATCTCGATGGCGGCGGAGATATAGTGTGCCTTGGCCGACTGCGGGCCGGAGAGGCGGATCGCCATCGCCTTTGCGCCGACGGCCAGGCTTGCGAGGATAGACACGGTGATCGCGGTGCCGAGCGCCATGGCGAGCACGGATAGAACGCCGCCGAGATAAAGTCCGTTCAGCAGCGCGAATGTCATGACCAGCAGGGCGCCCGAACAAGGGCGCAGGCCGACGGCGATGATGGCGGCCCAGGCGGCACGCAGGTCGAAGCGCTGGCCCGACAGCATTTTCGGATCGGGAACATGGGCCATGCCGCATTCGGTGCAGACGGAACCGGGGGCGAGCGCGTCATGGTCGTGGGCGACTGCCTGGGCCTGGAAACGCGATGGGCTGCTTGCGGCAGCCGGCGTCCCGACAGCCGATGACGCAAAGAGGCTTGCCGTGGCGCTCCCGCCGATGCCGGCCACGGATGCAGGATTGTCGAACAGGCTGGCACTGACGCTTGCCGACAGGGGGCTCGCTTGTCGCAGCATGGTCCTCACCTTGCGGACCAGCAGCCAGCTGCCGAACAGGATGATCATCACATAGCTGCCGATTTCCAGCGCCTGGGTCGCATCGGTCATGCTGATCGCCGTGCCGCGCAAAGCGAGATAGGCGAGCGCCACGACGGCGATCGCAACGGCCGCCTGGAGGAAGGCCGAGGCGAACGAGATCGCGATGCCGCGGCGCAATTCCACTTCGTTGGCGAGCAGATAAGACGAGATCACCGCCTTGCCATGGCCGGGACCGGCGGCATGGAAAATGCCATAGGCGAAGGACAGGCCGACAAGGCCGGTCAATTGCCATGGATCGTCGCGCATCGCCTTCAACGATCCGGTCAGCGCGCGGTAGAATGCCTGCTGATGGGTGTTGATCCAGACGAGCCAGCCGGCGAAGGGACCGCTTGGCTGGAACGAGGGTTCGGCAGTTCCCACACCGAGAGGCGACGCCGCCTGCGCAAGACCGGCCGCCAGCACCAGCGCGGTTGCAAGCAGCGCGAAGGCTGTCAGGCGTTTTGCGTCGACCCTGCTCAGCATGTCACTTCCATCCGCGTGGCAAACAGCTTGGCCATGTCGGTGCCCGCCGGATCGTTGAAAAAGGCTTCCGTCAGGGTGTTCTGGTTCTGCGCCAGCACCTCGTCCGCATCCGGACGTACGACCTTGTGCCGGCAGTTGGCAAAGCCCTTGCCTTCGACAAGGATATCCTCGTCCTTGGCGAAATCGATCGCGGTATACAGCGTCGGATCATGGACACCGAAGCTCATCTTGCCACCGATCTTCAAAGGCTGCGCGGGCTTGGCAACAAAAAACACGAGTAGCTGGTTCTCCTTGAAGTCGACATTGAACACCTCCGGCTTGGACACCGGGCTGGCAGCACCGTCCTTGCTGATAAAGGTGAAATAGCCATAGTCGGCCAGCGAGTCGCGGATCGTCTTGGCGATTTCGGTCAGTTCGCCGTGGTCGAGCTTCAGGTCGCTGTTGGTGTCGAAATCCATCAGCACGCTGGAGGAGAAGACATCGTCGAAGCGCCAGACATTGCGCAGTTCCTTGACCGTCCCATCATCGTTGGCGATGATTTCCAGTCGTGCCTCGGCAAAGACATGCGGATGCGACAGGGCAGGGGCCGCCGACGCCAGCGCCAGCAAGCCGGTCCATAATCCGAGCCGTTTCCTCATTGCATACATACCCTTTTCTACGCCCGCTTTGCATCGCGTTTTCTGTCTGAAGATTGGGACGGAAGTGGGACTGTCACGTGGCCGCCGTATTCAAACTGGATCCGATCAGGCGTTGCGTTTGAACCACGCATGCAGATAGTCGACGAAAGCGCGGACTTTCGCCGGCAGATAGCGGCGGTGCGGATAGACGGCATAGATGCCGCGGTCCTTGGCAATGAAGTCGTCGAACAACGATACGAGTTCGCCCGAGGCGATATACGGACGGGCGATGAAGTCCGGAATCATCGCCACGCCCAGGCCGGCGCGCGCGGCCCTCAGCGTTGCCTGCGGACTGTTGACCTCCAGCGGACCACTGACATTCACCGTCAGCGCGCTGCCATCGGTATCGATAAAGCGCAGGCTGTTGTGCGATCGGCTGTTTGTATCGATCAGAAAACGGACGCGCGACAGTTCCGACGGGTGGACCAGAGGACCATTCTTCTCGATAAATGCAGGAGTGGCACATGCATAGACGCGGAAATCCGAGAGTTTGCGCGCAATCATCGCCGAATCATCGAGTTTGGTGATTCGGATGCCGAGATCGAATCCCTCTTCGATCAAATCGACGAATCGGTCTTCCGCGACGATCTCCAGCGAGAGATCGGGGTTCTCGGTGGCAAAATCGATCAGCGACTGGCCAACCTCCGCATCGATGAAGGTTCGCGGCAGGGTAATTTTCAACTTGCCCTTCAGATCGGCGTTATTTTCGCGCACCAGATCTGCCAAGTTGTCGATTTCCTTGAGGATATCGGCAGCGGTGCGATAGTAGGTATGGCCGGCCTCGGTCATCGAGAACTGCCGTGTGGTTCGGTTCAGCAGCAGCGCGCCGAGTTCGTCCTCGAGTTCGCGAACGTATTTGGACAGCAAGGCCTTGGATCTGCCGGTCTTGCGCGCTGCCGCGGAAAAACCTTCCGCCTCGACCACGTCAATGAAGGCGCGAATGCGCGTAAGCGTGTCCATGAAGCCAAAATCCCTCTAAATTTCATCGGATTGTGAACGCGCGGAGGGAATTGTTCAATGAATATCGCTGATTTGAGCAAAAATCAGCCGTGGGGTGAAAAAACGCTTGATTATGACGTCCGGGTTTCTTATCTCCCGTTCAGCCCAAAGTCGCACGTGCCCGTGTGTGTCCGCCGACCCTCGAAATGGGATTCATCCCTAAGGTGAGGTCATCGGTAAGGTACCTGGAACTAACCCCTCCAGTCGCTATTCCGGCCAACCGGAAAATGCGAGGACATACGAAGCAACGACGGTGCGGGCCTTTTTGTTCTCTCCCGGCTTTCCATCAGCCGGGGATTCTGAAGAGGCACACCATCATTGCCGGAAGTGCGGTAGGGGCCACCCTCCAATCCATGGCAGACAAAGCCGGATCAATGTTCTTGGCGGAGCGTTGATTCACAATTCGCGCGTCGAGCGTATACACGGTATCGGTGTCTCCACCGACTGATGCCGTCGTGTATTCTCGTATGCCCTTTGTCCTTCGGATTTATCCGAAGCTTGGAACTGTAGGGAATACAACGATGACCACTGCCCGCATCCTCGACTTCATCAACACCCGACGTCCCGAAGGTCCCTGCCTCGTGGTTGATCTCAACGTCGTGCGCGATAATTTCGGTGCCTTCCGTCATGCCCTGCCGGACAGCGCGATCTATTATGCCGTCAAGGCAAATCCGTCGCCGGAAATCCTGTCGCTGCTCGCCTCGCTTGGCTCGAACTTCGACTGCGCTTCGGTTGCCGAAATCCAGATGGCGCTCGACGCCGGTGCATCGGCTGACCGGATCTCCTTCGGCAACACGATCAAGAAGGAGCGCGACATTGCGCGTGCCTTCGCGCTCGGCGTCAATCTTTACGCGGTCGACAGCCACGAGGAAGTCGAAAAGCTGTCGCGTGCAGCCCCTGGCGCCCGTGTGTTCTGCCGCGTGCTGACCGATGGCGAAGGCGCCGAATGGCCGCTGTCGCGCAAGTTCGGTTGCGTGCCGCAGATGGCCGTCGATGTTCTGGTCTATGCGCACCAGCTCGGCCTCGAATCCTTCGGTGTCTCGTTCCATGTCGGTTCGCAGATGACCAAGGTCGATGCCTGGGACGGCGCCCTTGCCGATGCCAAGCGCGTGTTCAACTCGCTGGCCAAGCAGGGCATCGTCTTGAAGATGGTCAACATGGGGGGTGGTTTTCCGACCAAGTATCTGCGCGACATCCCGTCGGCAGAGGCTTATGGTCTGGCGATCAAGGCGTCGCTGAAGAAGCACTTCGGCAACAACATCCCGCAGACCATCATCGAACCGGGCCGCGGCATGGTCGGCAATGCCGGCGTGATCAAGGCGGAAGTCGTTCTGATCTCGAAGAAGTCGGACAATGACGAGCATCGTTGGGTGTTCCTCGACATCGGCAAGTTCGGCGGTCTGGCCGAAACCATGGACGAAGCGATCCGCTACCCGATCCGCACCGCGCATGACGCCGACGAGATGGAGCCCTGCGTTCTGGCCGGGCCGACCTGCGACAGCGCCGACGTGATGTATGAGAAGAACATGTATCCGCTGCCGATCTCGCTTTCGATCGGTGACGATGTTCTGATCGAAGGTACGGGCGCCTACACCACCACCTATTCGGCGGTGGCGTTCAACGGGTTCGAACCGCTGAAGTCCTACGTCATCTAAGACGTTTGCGAAGTCCGCGCCGGCAAACCGGCGCGGCAAACACACAATTTCCAGTCATCTTCTTGGTTCGGGAGGCCAGCATGGCCGCTGTTCTGACAAGTGTGCGCGCTTTTTTTGCGCAGGCACCTGCTTTCGTCATTGAAAATGAAACGCCTGCCGATGTGGTGGCGCGCGAAAACCTGCTCGATCTGGCAATGGGTGCCGATCGCCGCACGAAGTCGTCGGAAAAGATCCGCCGCGGTCGCCTGCCGGCCGAGGGCCTGGCGCTGGTCGCGCGGGATCGTGACGGCCATGTGATCGGCACCGTACGGCTCTGGAACATCGAGGCGGGTGTCAGCCGCGACGGTCAGGCCGTCGAAGCACTGCTTCTCGGCCCGCTCGCGGTCGATCCCGCTCATGAGGGCAAGGGGATCGGCGCAGCACTGATGCGGGCTGGCCTGCTGGAGGCCCGCAAGCGCGGCCACGGCGCGGTGCTGCTCGTCGGTGATGCGTCGTACTATGAGCGTTTCGGCTTTTTTGCCGAGAAGACCCAGCACCTGGTGATGCCGGGCCCGTTTGCGCGCGAGCGTTTTCTGGCGACCGAACTCGTTGCCGGATGGCTTGAGGGCGCTGCCGGCATGGTGGTCGCTTCGGGCCGGACGTTGTCGCACCCGACCATGAGCCTCAAGGCCGCCTGAAGCCTGCCGATCTATTCCTGATAGCCCGGTGCGCCAATGTCGCGCGCCGGGCTTTTTTGCGCCTTCACTCTGTCCTGGATGTCCGACGGAAGTGAGGCCTCGGCTCTGCTTTGAAGATCGTCAAGGCTGGCTGTCGCAAATGCGCCACAGTTGCGGCCAGGATCCCTCTGGTGCATTCGGTGCTGCTAACTTATTGATACAGCTCAACCCATCGCCCCTTGATCCGCCATTACCTGCATTTGGCTTAGCCATATTGTTGATCAAGGAGAGACCCATGACGATCGATCGGACCGCACGTAAAACCGTGCTCGCCGCCACTGCCATCCTTCTGCTGCTCGGTTCTGCTGCGATGGCGGCAGATCTCGCACCGCTGCAGGAACCGGCGCCTGAAGTGCAGGGAGAAGCGCTTGCGGCGCTGAGCCCATGGCAGGTCCGTGTTCGCGGTCTGGGCGTCCTTACCAATGACAGCGGTTCGGTCGACCAGATCAGTGGCTCGGGTCTCTCGTACAGCGACACGATCATTCCGGAGCTCGATATCAGCTACTATTTCACCGACAATTTCGCTGCCGAACTGATCCTCGGCACGACCTCCGCCAATGTCTACGGCGAAGATGCCATCGCCGGTCTCGGCAAGATCGGCAAGACATGGGTGCTGCCGCCGACGCTGACCATGCAATATCACTTCACTGACTTCGGCGCATTCAAGCCCTATGTTGGCGCCGGCATCAACTACACCGTCTTCTACAATCAGTCCGGTGCAGCGGCTTCCGATCTCGACGTCAAGGATACGTTCGGCACCGCCTTGCAGGTCGGTTTCGACTACATGCTGAACGATCATTGGGGTCTGAATTTCGACGCCAAAAAGCTGTTCCTCCGGCCAGAATTTGAGACGACAATCGGCGGCACTACCTATACGGGTAAAGCCAAGCTCGATCCTTGGCTGGTCGGCGCCGGTGTGACCTACCGTTTCTAATATTTCAGCACGGATTTCACGCTTGCAAGGCAGCCACGGCGATCGTGGCTGCCTTGTCCATTTGCGGCATCTTTGTGGCAGAAAACCTTGGATATTCAGCGAAAGCGAGCGCGATTTGACATTTTTTTCCGCTATTGCGCGTCGCCAAATTTTAGGGAACACTTTTATATCATTGGTTTTACAGGGAAATAAATTTTGATGATGCGGGAACAAATCGAATGCTTTTGAAAGCCTGATTATGTTGTATAATCAACACACCAAAAAGCTGAGACAAGCGTTATATTGGCATCTGCATCACACTAGGAGTGAAACACATGATCAAAAGCATTCTCATCGGTTCCGTTGCGGCAATCGCCATTTCGAGCTCTGTTTTCGCGGCGGATGCCGTATATGAAGCACCGGCTGAACCGCCCGTAGCCGTGGAGACCGCTCCGCAGTTCTCCTGGTCGGGTGGCTATGCCGGTATCCTCACCGGTTACGGTTGGGGCGATGGTGACTTCTTCGACGGCACCACGGCTGCCAATGACGATTTCGACGGCGCACGCATCGGCGGCTTCGTCGGTTACAACTGGGGCTTCGGCTCGAACGCGATCGTCGGTCTTGAAGGCGACGTCAACTACGACTGGAACCACAATGACTACGGCGTTGGCGAAGTCGGTACCGGCCTGAACGGCTCGGTTCGCGCCCGTCTCGGTTATGCCATGGACCGCGTCCTGCTTTACACGGCTGGCGGTTACACGGCGACCAACTTCAAGGTTGAAGGTGCCGGCATCGACGAAAGCACCACGCTGCACGGCTGGACCGTCGGCGCCGGTGTTGACTATGCCCTGACCGATCGCGTCTTCACCCGTCTGGAATATCGTTACAACGATTTCAGCGACAAGGAAGTTCTCGGCGTTGACACCGACTTCGACCAGCACGTGGTCAATGTCGGCCTGGCTGTAAAGTTCTAATCACTGCCGTCATGGTCTTGATATTCCGCCCGCCCCTTTATCCAGGGGCGGGCGGATTTGTTTGAAGCCGCATATCACCGGCGATTAGGGGGGCGATCAGGCGGCGATGCCGGAGCGATAACGCGCGCCGCGCGTGCGGCCGGAGGACAGGCGATCGAGCTGGAAGCGACTGACCAGGCTGGTCAATTGCTCTGCGCCTTCTGTCAATGTGTGGCTGATGGCTGTCGTCTCCTCGACCATGGCCGCGTTCTGTTGCGTCATCTGGTCGATGCTGTTGATTGCGGTGCTGATTTCCTGCAAGCCGACGGCCTGTTCGCGGGCCGCAGTCGCGATTGCATCGACGTTGGAATCGATGCGGCTGACGAAGTCACCGATCCGGGTGAGGGCGGTGCCTGTTTCGCCGACAAGAGTCACGCCGGATGAAACCTCGACACTGGATTTCTGGATCAGTCCCTTGATGTCGCGTGCGGCATTGGCCGACCGCTGGGCCAGTTCGCGGACTTCCTGGGCAACGACGGCAAACCCCTTTCCGGCTTCGCCGGCACGCGCGGCTTCCACGCCGGCATTCAGGGCCAGAAGATTGGTCTGGAATGCGATCTCATCGATGACGCCGATGATCTTGCCGATTTCGGTAGACGCGGTTTCGATGCGTTCCATCGCCATGACCGCATTGCGCACGACTTCGCCTGAGGCAAGCGCGCATGTCTTGGCATCCTTGACCAGTTCGCGGGTGTCATGCGTGCGATCGGCGGAAGAACGCACCGTGGCGGTGACCTCTTCCAGTGCGGCAGACGTCTGTTCCAGGGCGGATGCCTGCTGCTCGGTGCGCTTGGCAAGATTGCTTGATGCGTCGCGCATCTCTGTGCCGTTTTCCAGCAAGCGGCCGGTTTCATCCAGAACCTGTTCGAGGGTCTGCTGGAATGTGGCGATCGACTTGTTGAAGTCGGTTCGCAGCGGCTCGAACCTAGCATCGAACGGTTCTTCGAGGCTCATGCGGATATTGCAGTCCGCCAGACGGTGCAGACCTGCTCCCAGCGCTTCGATGACAAAACGCAGCGCCTCGGCTTCGAAAATGCGGTTCTGGTCCCGGGCGGCCCGCTCACGGTCAACTTCGGCGCGGGCCGTCTCGGCTTCGGCCTGGAGGCGCCGGTTTTCAAGGCCTGACTGGCGGAAGATTTCGACCGATGCCGCTATGTGGCCGATTTCATCCCGGCGGGACGCGTAAGGCACTGCGCGGGCGAGGTCACCTTCGGCCATGCGCGTCATGTATTCGGTGATCTGTGCCAGCGGGTTGAGCGCGCGGCGTCGGATGAAAAGCACGGAGCCAAGTGCCATCGTGATCAGCAGAAGGCCGAGACCGAGCGCCAGACGTTCGCGGAATGCCGATTCGGACGCGGCAAATTGTTCGCGTCCCTGCAGATAGGTATTTGCCATGGTCACCAGGTCGTTGACCGCGACTTCATGGCTGTGGAACTCGTTCTTCAGCTGCAGCAACACCGCATTCACGATGGCGGGGTCTGCTGCTTGGAGAGCCGGGACATAGCGGTCTTCCAAGGTCTGCCAGAACACGTCGCCGCGGGCGAGGACTTCGTTGTACAGCTGCCGGCTCAGGTCTTCGGTCAGCGTCGAGGTCTTCCAGTATTCACGCCGGTCTTCATACTGTTGATGCAGCAACTGGAAGCGGGGAATGTTGACGGCTGCCGTATCGGGATGAAGCACGGTCTCGTTGGCCAGCGCGTAGCTCTCGATCAGGTAGAGCGGCGGGGGCAGAATGTCGGCGATCAGGTCCTTGCCATCGACAATTTGTCGATAGATCGGTCCATTGATCTTCAGGGTTTGTATGGTCTGGGCACCGATCGCTGCGACGGCAATGATACCGGCTGCAAGCGACAGACCCGCCGCTGTGACGATGAAGGATAGGTTTAGGCGCATGCGAGCTTTCCGTTCACAAGGCACGCCTGGGCAGGGGGCGGGAAGCGCAACATGGCTTCGCCCTTCACCCGGCTAGGTTTCTATAGACTGGGTCAAAATAAGGGGGGACAACAATCCCTGTGTGCGAGGCGCGGCTTATGATCTCTCGCTCGCACCCCACAAATGGGGTGAAATTACTACCGCACAGTTAAGGTAACCGGATCCTAAAGAGAAACATGCGAAATTTCGCACTTTTTTCGGGCGGACCGGCAAAACCGATGCTCCGCCCGAAATTTCCAATATATATCAGTATGTTCGAATTCAATTATCCGGCGATATCAACGACGCCGCAATCCCCCGTTTCCGACGCAAAGGCGAGAAGCTTGCCTGTGGTGCTCCAACTCATCGAGGTGATCGCACCCTTGCCGGGGCGGCGGAGCAGGGCTTCCTTGCCGTCGGCGATGCGCACGGCGAGGATCATGCCGTCGATAAAACCGATGGCGAGAACTTCTTCCGCCGGATGGAAGGAGACTTCCGTGACCATGATATTGGAGCGGGTGCCAAGCTCGAGCGGCGCCTTGCCCATCGGGCCATCCTTGCCGGAAAACGGCCAGACGATCGCAGCCGGTGCGCCCGAGGAGGCGAGCCACTTGCCCTTGATCGACCAGGACAGGGATTTCACCTTGGCCGGGTAGCCGGTCATGCGCATGTGGCGGGCATCGGAAGCCTTGCCGTCCAGCTTCCAGCCGTGCAAAGCCGATTCCTGCATGGTGGTGACGACAAAGCGGCCATCGGGGGAGAATGTGACGCCGGTATGGGCACCCTTCCAGTCCAAATCTATGGCTGCCCCAGTGGTGCCAACCCAGTGCAGGGTAACGCCATTGTAGCGGGCGGCGGCGATGCGCAGACCCTTTGGGGCGAAATCGAGCCCTTCGACGGTGCGCTCCTCGGCGAATTCCCTGGTGGTGCCATCCGCGAGCCGGACGAAACTCGACTTGCCATGCGCATAGGCGACAGCGCCTTGCGGTCCGGCGGCCACGACGGATATCCATTTGCGCGGCACATGGGCCAGTTCGGTGACGCTGCCGTCATGGCCGATGCGCAGGACGCGCCCGTCTTCGCCGCCCGTAATCAGCGTCTGGTTCGTGTGATCCTTGACGCAGGCGAGCAGGCCTTGATGGGCTTCCGTCACCTTTTCACCACCATCGAGACGATGAATGGTGCCGCTTGCGGTGGCAAAGACAGGGATGTCACCGAGGAAATGGACTTTCAGCACATGACCGTCGATGTCGAGAGGCGCAACAGTCGGCATCAGGCAGTGGCCTCGCATGCCTTGAAACTGGCTTCGAGCTTTTCGCGATCGAGATCTCGGCCGATGAAGACGAGACGGCTTTCGCGCTTTTCATTTTCCTTCCACGGACGCTGGTGGTCGCCTTCGATGATCATGTGTACGCCCTGAACGACGTAGCGCTCCTCATCTCCCTTGAAGGCGATGATGCCCTTGAGGCGCAGGATGTTCGGCCCTTGCGTCTGGGTGACCTTCTGGATCCACGGGAAGAAACGGTCAGGGTTCATTTCGCCACCGCGCAGCGAGACGGATACGACGGTGACGTCATGGATCGCCGAAGGGGCGTGGTCGTGGTGTCCATGATCATGATGGTCGTGATGATGCCCATGGTCGTGCCCATGGTCATGGTTGTGATGGTGGCCGTGATCATGGCCGCAGTCGGGACCGCAGACATGGTCCGGCGCATCATGGTCGAGGAAATGTGGATCGTTTTCCAGGGCGCGGTCGAGATTGAAGGCACCCTGATCGAGGACCTTGGAGAGATCGACGCCCGAGCGGGTGGTCGTATAGATCCGGGCCGAAGGGTTGATGGCGCGGACGATGTGCTCGATCTGGTGCAGTTCGTCGTGGCTGACAAGATCTGCCTTGTTGATGACGACGACATCGGCAAAGGCAATCTGGTCTTCGGCCTCGCGGCTGTCCTTGAGGCGCAGCGGCAGGTGCTTGGCATCGACCAGCGCAACAACGGCATCGAGCTCGGTCTTGGCGCGCACGTCGTCATCCATGAAGAAGGTCTGGGCGACCGGGACCGGATCGGCGAGACCGGTGGTTTCGACGATGATGCCATCGAAGCGGCCGGGGCGGCGCATCAGGCCTTCGACGACGCGGATCAGGTCGCCACGCACGGTGCAGCAGACGCAGCCATTGTTCATTTCGTAGATTTCTTCGTCGGACTCGACGATCAGATCGTTGTCGATGCCGATCTCGCCAAACTCGTTGACGATGACTGCGTATTTTTTGCCGTGGTTTTCCGACAGGATTCGATTGAGGAGCGTGGTCTTGCCGGCACCGAGATAACCGGTGAGCACGGTGACGGGAGTCGGCTTCGCAAGAGCTTCGGTCATGAAAACCTCGAACAGAGTGGGCAGCCGCAGGCTGCGGCATGTTATGGTGTTACCGTCATATAGGGGTTGGCGCGCGCCAGTTCAAAGGCTTTGTTGCCAGTTTCGCCGGTGGACACAACAATGGGAAAAAGATCCGCTCAGGGCCGGTGCATCGGGCCTGCGCATCGGTCCAGGGATCTTAGCCGGCAAGAGCGGAGCGGATGTCGGTGCGGGCAAAGTCGTTGCCGATGAAGAGAAGCGCGCAGTCCAGCTCAGCGGCCAGCGCATAGGAAAAGCAATCGCCGAAATTCAGGCCAGCCGGGTGGAAACCCTTGCCCCAACGGGCATAGGCGCTTGCAGCGTGTTCAGCGCGGGAGGGCGTGACGTCGATCACGTCGGAAACCGTGAGGGCGATCAAATCCTGCATTTCGTTCCGATAGCCCTGTCTTGTTGCGACTATCATCGCCTCTGTCAGCGTTCCGGCAGAAAGTGATACCTGTTGTTCACGCTTCAAACGAAGCCAGCAGTCGCGAGCCCCGGGTTCAGTCTTCAGAATAGCCATCAAAACAGATGTATCCACGACAATCATCCAGGCAGGCCATTCTCATCATAGAGAAAATCCTGACTGCGCTCGGCTGAGACATCCGGATAGAGGTCTCGTTTGCCGCGCACATTATTCAGAATTGCTGCAAGTTTCTGGTCTTTTTCATCGGGTGAAAGTGTTGCATCGTGCTGCAATTCTGCAGCGTTGACCGCCTGCAAAACCGCGGTCGGCTGGTCGTTGCGCGTCAGGACGACACTTTCCCCGCGCTCTGCCCTTTCGATCAATTCCTCGAAACGCCCGGCTGCTTTCTCGATGGATATGCGCATAGGTTTCTCCCATGACATCGGCCTACCGAGACTATGCGCGCGGAATGGCTGGTTTACAAGTTTGGCTTGAAATCGCCTACATCGAATGCGTGCATATCCCGCAGCAATTCGACTAACCCATTCACGGCATGAGACAGCAGTTCCTCGCCCTTTTCGGCGGTTGCCGCACTGGCATTGCCGGCGACGCCTTGCGGATTGAGATCGGACATTTTCCAGCCGAAGGCATGCGGGCCATAGGCGCGCAGGTGCTTGAAGCTTGTGGCAAAGTCGGACTGGCGGGAGGGGAAATTTTCAGCTTTCGCCAAGTCGACGAGGCCCGGGCGCAGGGCCAGCATGACCGAGGTCTCGATGTCGCCGCCATGGATGTCGATCGCCTTGGCTTCGGGCGAGACGATCCGTTCCGGAATGCCGAAGCGGGTCCAACTGGTCGCGACGACGAGCATGTCGAAACGCATGCGTGCCTCGGTGGCGACGATGGTCAGAAGCGGTGAATTGCCGCCATGCGCGTTTAAAAGAACGAGTTTGCGAATGCCCGCCTCATGCAGATCTGCGGCGATGCTCAGCCATCGGTTGACAGCTTCCTCGAAAGCAAGCGTCCTCGTGCCTTCGACATCCATGTGCTCGATCGAATATCCGACCGGCTCGACCGGCAGGACGGTGGCGGGAAGGTCTGCAGGCAGGACGGTGATCAGCCGGTCGACAATGCCTTGGGCGATGATGGTGTCGGTCTCGAAGGGCAGGTGCGGGCCGTGCTGTTCGGTCGCGCCGAGCGGCAGGACAGCGATCCAGTCGGCGCGCTCGGTCGGCGTCGTATGCGGATCGTTATCCCTGAACAACGGCTTTGGCCTCGCCATCTGGCATCCCTTCCTGATCTTCGTTATGACTTTCGCGCGCAGGTCGCACCGGGCACCCATCGAGGGGCACCCATCGTGCGTGCGTCGAGTGGCGCGAGGGAGACTAATGGCGAAAAAGGACAAAGGCGACAAGGATCGCGGTGAGAAGAGCGAGAAGAAGAAGGGGTCGAAGAAGAGAGACTTTTCCCAGCCCGGTCTGCTCGCCGCTTCCGTTACCCAGGTTGCGCGCGCCATGCGCACGCGACTGTCGCACGGTCTTGCCGATAGCGGCCTTTACGCCGGCCAAGACGGCGTCGTGCAACTTCTTGCCCAGGAAGACGGACTGACGCCGGGCATGCTGGCGCAGAAGCTGGGCGTCAAGGCGCCGACAATGACGCGGACCATCGGACGCATGGAGGCGCAGGGCTTCGTCACCCGCCAGGCGGACGAACGCGACGCGCGCCTGACCAAGGTCTATCTGACGGAAGAGGGGCGCAGCAGCGTCGAGCGCATCGCTCTTGCGGCCGCCGATTGCGAACGACAGGCAACGCTTGGTCTGTCCGGCAAGGAGATCAAATCGCTGATCAAGCTATTGATCTCGGTCGAGGCCAATTTGTCCGAAAAGGCCGGCGTTTTGCGGCCGAGCATGGAGCCTGGTGCGGGGCCTAGTGAAGATGAAGATTGAAAAGACGATTTCAATTGTTTAATTAAACTGTTTAAGTCCGCGAAAGCGGCGCTTCTGGTTTGCTGCGAGGGAGGATACGTGGCTCAAAAGGTGAAGCTTTCAACGATTGCCGAGAGCCTTGGGCTATCGACGGCGACCATTTCCCTTGCTTTGCGTGACAGTCCGCTTGTGGCTGTCGATACACGCGAGAAGATCAAGGAACAGGCCCGAACCCTCGGCTATATCTACAATCGTCGCGCCGCCAGCCTGCGCACGTCTCGGTCCGGGATCATCGGCGTCGTGGTGCATGACATCATGAACCCGTTCTACGGCGAAATCCTGAAGGCCATCGAGACCGAACTCGACCGCAGCCGCCATACCTTCATTCTGTCGAACCATTACGATTCCGTCGACAAGCAGCGCATGTTCATCGAAACCCTGCTGCAGCTTGGCGGCGATGGCGTGATCATGTCGCCGGCGATCGGCACGCCGCCGGAGGATGTGCAGCTTGCCGAAAACAACGGCATGCCGGCGATCTTCGTGGCGCGCTCCATGGAAGGCGTCGATGTGCCGATCTATCGCGGTGACGATACCTATGGGATCTCGCTGGCGACCAACCACCTGATCGGGCTCGGCCATCGCCACATTGCGATGATCGGCGGCACGGACCAGACCTCGACCGGTCGCGACCGCTACCAGGGCTATGTCAATGCATTGCGCAAGGCCGGGATCGAGGTGGATACCAGTCTGCGCATCCCCGGTCCGCGTACCAAGCAGGGCGGTTTCGAAGCGGCGGTACACTTCCTGTCGCTGCCGCAAAAGCCGACGGCTGCTGTCTGCTGGAACGACCTGGTCGCCATCGGCCTGATGAACGGCATTGCCCGCGCCGGCCTCATTCCCGGGCAGGATATTTCCGTGACCGGCTATGATGATCTCGAGGAAGCCTCGATCGCCACGCCGTCCCTGACCACGGTCTGGAACGGCCAGGCCGAAGTCGGGCGGCTTGCAGCGCGCGCGCTGCTCGACAAACTGGCCGGCAGCCATGAGCCGGACGGCATCCATCTGATCAAGCCGGAAATGCGGATCCGTCAATCGACTGCCCCTATTCGTCGCTGATCGAGCCAAGGAGATCACCATGAGCGCTGAGCGCATCACTGTCCTCATTCCGGGACGGATTCACCCGCGTGCCCGCGCACGTCTTGCCGAGCGTTTTGAACTGCTGGAAATCGACGGTGCGGACGAGCCCGGCCTGACGCCAGCGCAGGCGGCGAAGGTTGTCGGTGCCGCCGTATCGGGCCAATTCCCGGCCAGCCTGATCGACAGTCTGCCCAACCTGCAGATGATCGCGAGTTTCGGTGTCGGCTATGACGGTGTGGCTGTGCAGGCCGCTGCCGCCCTCGGCATTGTTGTCACGCATACGCCCGAGGTGCTGAACGATGAAGTCGCCGATACGGCGATTGCGCTTCTGCTCAATACGGTGCGGCGGTTGCCCGCGGCGGAAAACTATCTGCGCGCCGGTCGCTGGGTGCCGGAAGGATCGTTTCCCCTGTCGCCGCTGTCGCTGAAAGGGCGTCATGTCGGCATTCATGGGCTCGGGCGCATCGGCCTCGAGATCGCTGCCCGGCTCGAGCCGTTCAAGGTGACGATCAGCTACCATACACGCCGGCCGCGCAGCGACGTTTCCTATGGCTATCACGATACGCTTCTTAGTCTGGCTTCGGCCGTCGATACCCTGATCTCGATCGTTCCGAAGACACCTGAAACCATCGGTGCAATCAATGCCGATGTGCTGAAGGCGCTGGGGCCGAATGGCGTTCTGATCAATGTCGGGCGTGGCACAACCGTGGACGAACAGGCCTTGATCCAGGCGCTCAAAGAGGGAACGATTGCGGCTGCCGGCCTCGACGTCTTTGCCGAGGAGCCGAAGGTTCCGGCAGAGTTTCTCGACCTCGAAAACGTCTCGCTGTTGCCGCATGTCGCTTCGGCGTCCATTCCGACGCGCAACGCGATGGCGGATCTCGTGGTCGACAACGTGATTGCCTGGTTCGATACGGGACGGCCGCTGACGCCGGTGCCCGAGACGCCGTTCAAGGCCTGATCCGCGAGCCACCGAAACAGGTCTCTCGCAGGTCATTGGCAGGGCACATTCCATCCAGCCTTCCGCAAGCTTCGGGGCGCATGTTTTTGAATGAAACATGCGGCTCCGGCCTGGAAGGCTCCGATGAAGGCGTATGCCCTGGTGCTGACGACAAGTCTTTGCTTCGCCGGCCTGACGGCGGGGGCCTTAGCGCTGTGGCGGGCGGACGGCCGAGCCGTCGATCTGGAACGTGCCGACCCGATCATTGCCGGAACGATCCCCTTGCGGCCCCAGATCATGTCGGCGAGCAACATGCATGCGTCCCCGCCGGCGGTTTTTTCCATCTCCAATTTTGACAGCAAGACGGTCTGTCTGGTCGAGCGCGGTGCGACCTTGACCAGTCGCAGCCGCGGCTTTTTCGCGCCGCCCGATTGCGACAGTGTCTGGCCGGGTCTGGCACAAGTGGAAAACTGGACGCAGAACGACGACGGTACGGTGACGCTGAGCAATGGCAACGGCACCCTGGTGCTGACGCTGGTGCGCAGCAAGAACTTTTCCTATGAGGTTGCCGATCCGGCTGGGGTCGATATCGCGCTTTTGATGCTGCCGTAACAGCGTTCAGCCGCGCGCGGCGACATAGGCCCTGACGGCATCGCCGAAGGCCTCGAACAGGGCCCGCGACGGCTTGTCGGTTTCGGCCCAATATTCCGGATGCCATTGCACGCCGATGGCAAAACCCTTGGCATCGATCACCGATACGGCTTCGATCGTGCCGTCCTCGGCCAGCGCTTCGACCTGCAGGCGTGGCGCGGTCTTCGAGATGGCCTGGCGGTGCAGGGAATTGACCGGAACCGGGCCGGCGCCGAGATAGCGCGCAATGCATGAGCCTTCGGCGATGATCACGTCCTGGCGAATGCTGTACATGACGTCGCGGTCCGTATGCTGCGGCTTGCGGTGGTCCCACATGCCCGGCTGCTCCTGGATCTCGGAAGCAAGCGTGCCGCCCATGGCCACATTCAGTTCCTGGATGCCGCGGCAGATCGCCAGCAGGGGTATGCCGCGGTCGATCGCGCGCCGGATCAAAGGCAGCGTTGTTGCATCGCGGGCCGGGTCGAAGGGGCCATCGGCTTCGGTTGCCACGGCGCCGTAGAGCGAGGGGTGCACATTGGTGGCAGATCCCGAAACGATCACGCCATCGACGCGATCAAGGATGGCATTGGTATCATTGCCCTCTTCGAAGGCCGGAAGGATGAAGGACATGACATCGGCGACCTTCAATGCGGCGCTGACATACTGATTCTGTGCGGCATGCCAGTTCGCGCCATCGAACTGGCGAATATCGGCGGGAATGGCAATGATCGGCTTCGGCATTCGAACTCTCCGGCAAACTTCGGCGCGAATTCATGCGCTTTGTGTCTGGGGGAAGTCAAGTTGGTCGATTTGCCTAAAATGAGGGCGAATACCATCATCGCGAAGGTGGATTCGGTTGTTTGCTCATGGAATAGGCGAATAAAACCGGCATGTTACCCGCATATTCAAATGTGCTTGGCAATTGTTCGAAAGACTACAGCGGTTCGACTTGAAACGGTTTGGTCAACATGGTTAGCTTCGCGTCTGCTGCCGGGAGGGGAGCGTAGAAAACGCTAAGCCGGTGGAGCAACCACTATGGAGGAATTACGTGGATCGTCGTTCATTTATCAAGAAGGCAGGCCTTGCCAGTGCAGGTGCTGCCGCTTCGACCGTTCTTGCCGCACCGGCCATCGCGCAGGAAAATGAAAAGATCACCTGGCGTCTGACGTCTTCGTTCCCGAAGGCACTCGACACCATTTATGGCGGCGCGGAGGATATCGCGGCGCGTGTGGCGGCTGCCACCGACGGCAATTTCACCATCCAGACCTATGCGGCCGGTGAAATTGTTCCGGGTCTGCAGGCGGCCGATGCCGTGACGGCCGGCACCGTCGAAATGTGCCATACCTGCTCATACTATTATGTCGGTAAGGACCCGACCTTTGCGATTGGTACCGCCATTCCCTTCGGCCTCAATGCCCGCCTGACCAATTCCTGGTTCTACAACGGCAATGGCAATACGCTGCTCAACGAATTCTACGCCAAGCACAATCTCTATGGCATGATCGCCGGCAATACCGGTGCGCAGATGGGTGGTTGGTTCCGCAAGGAAATCAACACGGTTGACGACCTCAAGGGCATCAAGATGCGCATTGCCGGTCTGGCCGGCAAGGTGGTGGAAAAGCTCGGCGTCGTGCCGCAGCAGATCGCCGGCGGCGACATCTATCCGGCGCTTGAAAAGGGCACGATCGATGCGGCTGAATGGGTCGGTCCGTATGACGACCAGAAGCTCGGCTTCTACAAGGTGGCGAAATACTACTACTATCCGGCCTTCTGGGAAGGTGGTCCGGTCATCCACGCATTCGTCAATCTCGACAAGTGGAACGCCCTGCCGAAGCGCTATCAGACCGTGCTGCAGGATGCCTGCTCGTTTGCCAATACCAACATGATGGCAAAGTATGACGCGAAAAATCCGATCGCGATCAAGGAACTGGTGAATGCAGGCACGGTGCTGCGTCCGTTCAGCCAGGAAATTCTGGAAGCCTGCTTCAATGCGGCACAGGAAGTCTATGCCGAGATCTCGGCGACCAATCCCGACTTCAAGAAGGTCTACGAGGACCAGGTTGCCTTCAAGCGCGAGGGTTATCTGTGGATGCAGCTGTCGGAATACACGTTCGACACGTTCATGATGATCCAGCAGCGCAACGGCAAGCTCTGATCGCTGCCAGACGACAGGATCGCAACATCGTGAGGTCCCGGCATTCGTCCGGGGCCTTTTCTATTTGAGCAACGGCTTGCTGTTGCGGCAATGAAAAACCCCGGTCTGACGACCGGGGTTTTTTGTCTGCGCAGGCATACTGACTACTGGCCGTTACTACTGGATGACCGGCGGCTGACTGAGATCGATCGCGGGGGCCGGAACGACCGGTGCCGCACCGGCCGGCGCGGGCGTCGGAGCCTGCCCCGGCAGGCCGTTGTCGCCGAGCGGCGGCAGGCCGAAATTCGGCTGCGGCGTTGCGCCACCGTCGCTTCCGAGCGGCGGAAGGCCAAAGTTCGGCTGTGTCGAGCCACCATTGTCCAATCCGGAATTCGGGATCTGGATTTGGATCGTCTCACCATTCGGCACTGCCTGATCTCCCTTGTAGTGCATGACCAGTCCGGGGAAGGCGATGACGATCAGAATCATCAGAAACTGAATGATGATATAGGGCACGACGCCCTTGTAGATATCCAGCGTCTTGATCCCGTCGCGCATCTGCCCCGTGACCTTGTCCTTCCATCGACCTTCAGGCGCGACAGAGCGCAGGTAGAACAGCGAGAAACCGAACGGCGGCGTCAGGAAGGATGTCTGCAGGTTGATGCCGAGAATGATGCCGAACCAGACAAGGTCGATACCATGGCTCTGGGCGACCGGTGCCAGCAGCGGAACCATGATGAAGGCGATTTCGAAGAAATCGAGGAAGCAGCCGAGGATGAAGATGATGATCGTGACGGCGATCAGGAAGCCATATTCGCCGCCGGGCAGTGCCAGCATCAGGTCTTCGATCCAGACATTGCCGTTGATGCCGTAGAAGGTCAGGCCGAACACACGGGCGCCGATCAGGATCATCATGACAAAGGCCGAGAGTCGCGTGGTGGCGTCCAGGGCATTCTTCAGGATGGCGATCGACATGCGGCGCTTGGCCGTTGCGATGATCAGCGCGCCTGTCGCGCCCATTGCGCCGCCTTCGGTCGGCGTGGCGATGCCGAGAAAGATGGTGCCGAGAACCAGGAAGATCAGGGCGAGCGGCGGGATCATCACGATCACCACTTCCTGCGCCAGGCGGGAAATGATGTTCAGGCTGAAGGCCTTGTTGACCAGCGCGAAGACATAGACGGCGATGACGCTGAAGCTCAATGCCGCGACCAGCTGCCATTCGGGGCTGGCGATGCCGGTAAACAGCACTTCATGGCCGAGGAAATAGAGGCCGGCGCCGACGGCGATCATGACAAAAAGCGAGGTGACGCCATCACCAAGCGTGCGGGCTTCCTTGGGAAGTGCCGGGGCCCATTCGGGTTTGATCAGCGTGACGACGAAGATATAGGTGCAGTAGGCGGCGATGATCATCAGGGCCGGATAGAGTGCGCCGACATACATGTCACCGACGGAACGGCCAAGCTGGTCGGCCATGACGATCAGGACGAGCGACGGCGGCACGATCTGTGCCAGCGTTCCCGACGCGGCGATCGTTCCCGATACCAGGGGACCGTTGTATTTGTAGCGCAGCATGATCGGCAGAGAGATCAGGCCCATGGCCATGACCGAGGCCGCAACAACGCCGGTTGTGGCGCCCAGCAGCGCGCCGACGAGGATGACCGCATAGGCGAGACCGCCGCGGACCGGACCGAAGAGCTGGCCGATCGTATCGAGCAGATCCTCGGCCATGCGGGATCGTTCCAGGATAATGCCCATCAGCGTGAAGAACGGGATCGACAGCAGCGTGTCGTTGTACATGACCCCATAGATGCGTTCGGGGTGGGATTGCAGCAGTGGCCAGAACAGGCGGATTTCGGAGGAGAAGACCGACAGTTCGACGCCGATGGCAAAGTAGATCAGTCCGCCGGCTGCCAGCGTGAAGGCGACAGGATAGCCGAGCAGCAACAGCGCCATGACGCTGGTGAACATGATCGGTGCAAGGTTGTGGGCAATCAGGTCGATCATGTTACTGCTCCAGCTCCTGATTGACATCCATGGCGTTGGGCTTTGCCTTGAGGTGGCCGCTGAGGATCGCAGCCCGCTTGATGATCTCGGAGACTGCCTGGGCGGTCAGCAGGATGAAGCCGACAAGGACGGCGGCCTTGGCAGGCCAGATGATCAGGCCACCGGCGCTTGAGGACATTTCGCCCGACCAGAAGGAATTCCAGAACCATGGCCAGGCAAGCCAGGCCATCAGGAAAGCAAACGGCACAAGGAAGATGGTATGCAGGATCAGATCGATCCAGTCGCGCGTCCTCTGGCTCCAGGAACTGGAGAGAACATCGATGCGAATATGTTCGTTTTCCAGAAGCGCATAGGCGGCACCGAGCATGAAGACGGTACCGTACAGATACCACTGCAGTTCCAGCCAGGCGTTTGACGAAACGTCAAACAGCTTGCGGACGACGGCATTGCCGGCGCTGATCAGGACCGCAGCCAGCAGCAGCCATGAAACCGAGCGCCCTATGGCCCTGTTGATCGCGTCGATCAGCCGGGTGATGGCCAACAAGAATGTCATTGCAAATCTCTCCCTAGACTTACCTTCGTGCATAGAACATGCGTCAGGGGCACGCAACCGGGACCCCCGGCATTGCAGGGGAACGCGTACTAAAGTCCTAGGTCTTTGGAGGGGGCTTGTGGATGTGCGTCCGGCAGAGCCCGGGTTCATCGCGATGGCCGCGCAGGGATCAATGATCGGCGGGGCAAGGGAACAATTTTAACATTTCCGGTTCCCTGACTTTAACAGGTTGTGCGATAGCCATTTGTCTGCCGCTTCCAAGCAGGTCAGGGTCTGCTCTTGGCGTCGCGTCGCTTTAATGTTGTATTTCCAGACCATAGTGCATCATCCCTGTTCACGCGCCCTGTGAGACAAATGAAAGAGATCGTGCTTGTCTACTGACATTCGACGTCTAGCTTGCCTGGAGGGCAGATGACAAAGGCGGACATGAGGCAGACCGTGCCGACAGATGTCTATCTGTCTTTTGTCAGTTCCCTGTTCGACAACCGAGCGACTTTGTTTACCGGAATGGTCGTGCACATTGTGACGTTCGTCGCGGTGTATGTGCAGACCCAGGCGCCATTCTATATTTTCCTGGCCTGCTGCTTCGCATTCGTGTTCGCCAACCGGCTCTATTGGTTTTTCCAGTTCGACAAACTCGACAAGTCCAAACTGAGCCGCGCGGAGATCGCGCGCTGGGAGCGGCGTTATGTGCTCGGCGCCGCCTCGACTGCGGCCATTCTCGGCATTGGCAGCGGGTATGCGCTGCTTGCTTTTGAGGATACGTTTGCCGAGCTTGCCTGCATCGCGGTCACGATGGCGTCGATGGTCTCCGTCGTGGGGCGCAATTACGGTTCGAGGCTTGCTGTCGACCTGCAGACGCTGGCCTGCTGCGTGCCGATGGTCATCGGCAGCCTTCTCGCGCACGACATGTTCAAGGCGCTGCTGGCGCTGATGCTCATTCCCTTCGGCCTGACCACGCGGGCGATGGCCAATGGCGTGCGGGAATTCCTCTATGACAATGTCATTGCGTCGCGTGAAATGGCAAAGATTGCCGACCGCTTCGATACGGCGCTAAGCAACATGACGCATGGGTTGCTGATGCTCGATCCCGACAATCGGATCGAGGTGATCAATCGCAAGGCCTGCGACCTGCTGCATCTTGGCGAGCGCAGCCGGCTGCAGGGATGCGATCTGGATGTGGCGCTTCGTTATGGCGTGCGGCATACCTTTGTCGATGGCGCGATGCCTCACCTGCTGCAGAAGCAGTTGGCGCAGCTGGTCCAGGGAGCGACGAGCCGGGCGGTGATGCATTTCTCCGATGCTCTCGTCCTCGAATTTTCCGCCAGCAAACGGGACGAGGGCGGGGTTGTTCTGATTTTCGAGGATGTCACCGCGCGCATCAGTGCGGACCGCAAGATCCTGCATATGGCGCGTTATGACGGGCTGACCGGTCTGCCGCAACGCGGCCATTTCGGCGATCTTGTGCGCGAGCGGCTGGAGCGGACCGGCGACCATGGCACGCAGGTCGGTTTCATGATTGTCGACGTCGATGACTTCAAGCATGTGAACGACTTCAAGGGTCACCTGAACGGCGACCGCCTGCTGGTTGCGATCGGCGAGCGTCTGACCCTGCTGGCAGACGGTGTGGCGGTGGTCGGGCACCTTGTCGGCGACCAGTTCGTGCTGTTTTTTCCCAATGCCGACGATCAAGACGATCTCGAGCCGCAGATGCGGTCCCTGCATGCGCAGGCTGCCGGATACTACGATATCGAGGGCCTGAGGCTTCCGGTTGCGTTTTCGGCCGGTGGTGCCGTGTTGCCGAGCGACGGCCTGCTGATGGAAGATTGGCCGGTGAAGGTTGATATCGCGCTGTTCGAAGCGAAGTCCCGTGCCAAGGGCAGCTTTACCCTGTTCGTCGAGGAAATGGATGCGCGCTACAATGAGAGCCAGCGACTGAAGGCCGATCTGCGGGCGGCAATTGCCGACAATGGCATCACGGTCATGTACCAGCCGATGTATACGCCAGACGGCCGCGACGTGAAATGCTGCGAGGCGCTGGCGCGCTGGACGCATCCGGACAAGGGGCCAATCGCTCCCAACATCTTCATCCAGGTGGCAGAAGAAATGGGGATGGTTGCCGAGATTACCCGGCAGGTGCTGCGCATGGCCTGTCGCGATTGCCTGACCTGGCCGGAGACCATTGCCGTGTCCGTCAATCTGTCGGTGCACGATCTGCGCGGGGAGGGGCTGGTCGACGTGGTGAGGGCGATCCTTGCGGACACCGGCCTGCCGGCTGGCCGGTTGCATCTCGAAGTGACCGAAAGCAGCTTGATCGAAGAACTGTCCGCTGCCCGTGCGGTGCTGGACACGCTCAGGGCGATGGGGATCACGATTTCCATCGACGATTTCGGCACTGGATTTTCCAGCCTCAGCTATCTCGACACGCTGCCGATCGACATCGTCAAGATCGATCGGTCATTCGTGCGTGATATCGGTGAGAACGCGCGGCGCCTGAAGCTGCTGCGGGGCATTGTCAGTCTGGCGCGCGGGCTTGACCTGAAGATCGTCGTCGAAGGCGTGGAGACGGCCGAGCAGCTGGCCCTTTTGGCCAAGTATCATTGCGCAGACCTGATCCAGGGCTATGTCTATTCGATGCCGATTTTCTCCCAGGCGGTACCGCAGCGCGTCCGGCAGGCGCAGGCCAAGGCAGGGAAAAGCAATGCCGACGTGGCCTGAATTAGACATATCTACATTTCGCAGGTCAGCGGCAAGTATGGTTTGCACGGCATGGCGCAAAATGGTCGCATATGAAAGTATTAATCTTAACTAATTGAATTTTAATAATCTATTAATTCTAGGGGGAGCGGAACAATTTTCTCCATGTTAGCGATCAACCAATTGTTAACCATGATTGGATTGACGCCATGGAGTTGGAAGGCTTCCCCGAGAGGCTTATGCGGTATCTTGATCACATTGAATATCGGCGAATTGAAAGCAGCGAGGACATGGAGGCGATCGAGCAGCTGCGCTACAAGGCGTACAAGGCTGCCAATGTCTTGCCGGTTGCCGCACCCAGCATGATCGACGATGCCGATTTCGATCAGCATGCCTATGTGTTCGGCGTGTACTACTTCGAGGAACTCGTCAGCACGATCCGGCTGCACCATGTCACGCCACAGCACACGTTGTCGCAATCGGCGGGGGTCTTCCCGGAGATCATGGAGGCTTATCTCGAAGCAGGCCTGACGCTGATCGATCCGGCCCGGTTTGCCGTCGACCCCCATGTCGCAGCCGAACTGCCTGTGCTGCCTTACCTGACGCTGCGCCCGAGTATCGTTGCAGCGGCATTCTTCAAAGCCAATCTGGTTCTGCAGCATGTCCGGCCATCGCATGCGGCATTCTACAAGCGGGTATTCTACGCGCAGACCGTGGTCGAGCGACGCATGACCGAGATCTACGGGCTGGAACTGACGTTGATGGCGACGAACACGCATACGACCGGCGCCAAGCTGCTCAAACGATATCCGTTCTTCGATTCGGGCGTGCACGAGCGCCGGTTGATGTTCGACCGCGGAACCCATCTGGAGCCGCTGGCGCCCCTGACGATCCTGCCGTCCGCGCGTCTGGTCGCCACCGGCAAGATCAGCGGCGCTGTTGCCGGTCTTGATTATTAATCAAGGCGACGGTGGGCAGATTGCACTCGGCGAAACCATTGTGTATTCGAGGAAAGACAGATTTGGCTGGAATCGTGCCCGTGCTTGTCGAAGCATGTGACCGGGTCGGCCATTCAAGCCTTTAGATGGGAGACAGAGCATGAGCGAACATCATTCCGGTCCGGTCGAAACCGGCGCTCCGATGAACTACGCGGAACACGAGAAGACCTATGACATGTTCATCGCCGGAACAAAGTTCGGCACGATCATCCTGGTTGCGCTGATGATTGCCATGGGCATCGGGTTCTTTACCAGCGCCGGCCTGATCGGTGGCTTTCTCGCTTGGGTCGCTTTGAGCGGCGCCGGCGTCGTGATGATGCGCTAAGGTCGCTTGGCGGTCTCCTCCGCCGATCGAGATGTTTTCTGAAAGACCGCTGGTCGTGGCTCGATGGAGGCCGGATCAGCGGTTTTTTTATGCGCCCGGTTACGGGCTGTTCAAGGCGTCCTGGATGTTTTCACTCAAACAAAAAGCGGCGAGGGGGCTCGCCGCTTTTTGTCTCGGTGTTTGATCGCTGACCGAATCAGCTTGTGGTGCGTGTGCGCGCAAGCCCCTGTTTGGCAGGGTCGTATTTCGGATCGAGCTGCAATGCATGCGAATAGGATTTTGCCGCGCGGGCTTTTTCGCCGCGACGCTCGTAAACCAGCGCCTGGTTCGCCCAGCTCTCGGCCAGCTTGTTGTTCAGTTCGATCGCCAGATTGAAGTCGGCGAAGGCATTCTCGTCATTGTTGAGCGCGACATAGGAGACGCCCCGGCCGTTGTAAGGCTCAGGCGCGCGCGGCGAGAGTGAGATGGCCTTCGAGAAGTCCTCGATCGCCTTGGCGTGGTCGCCACGGAGCTGGAAGATCAGGCCGCGATTGTGATAGGCACGCCCATCGGTCGTGTCGAGCTGGATGGCGCGGTTGAAATCGCCAAAGGCCTCGTCGACGCGGCCGGCCTGACGGTAGATATTGCCGCGACCGATATAGGCGACATCGTAGTTCGGATTGATCTTCAGCGCCGCGTTGTAGTCGGCTGCGGCTTCGACCGGCTTGCCCATGTTGCGATAGACGAGGGCGCGGTTGGCATAGGCCTGATAGAAGCTCGGGTTGAGCTGAAGTGCGACATTGAAATCGTCGATGGCGCGCTTGAAATCGCCGGAGCGCCCGTAGGCCGAGCCACGAACGTTGTAGCCTTCCGGATCGCGCGGATTGGACTGGATGACGCTGGACAGCGACGCGATGTTTTCCTCGGACCCCTGGGCGCGGTCAAGGGTGATGACGTCGGTCGATTCGTTGGTCGTTGCACAACCGGCGAGAGACAAAAGGGCAATCACGGCTGCGGCTGAAACATAGCGTCTCTTACGGTCGGCGGTGAGGGCGGTCGAAAAGACAGTCGTTTCGGTCATGATTGCTAGTCGTCCAGCCGCTGGGCGCAGGCGAACCTGACGGGCAGCGTTAAGTTGAGTTACATATCAAAAGAGCGGCGGCGATTGTTCGCCCCCGCCCTCATTTCACAGGAAAACGTCTAAATCGGGGCCGATTAGCGAGCAGCCGCCGGGCGAGCCGGAGCAGCAATCAGGCCTTCGCGCTGCATGCGCTTGCGGGCCAGCTTGCGAACGCGACGAACAGCTTCAGCCTTCTCGCGCGCACGCTTCTGCGATGGCTTCTCGTAGAAGTCGCGCATCTTCATTTCACGGAAGATGCCTTCGCGCTGCATTTTCTTCTTGAGAGCGCGGAGCGCCTGATCAACGTTGTTGTCGCGGACAAGTACCTGCACGTCTATCCCGTTCCTTTGGTTCTTTGAGTTGTCATTCCGAAGACGAACGATCCATCAACGGAAAAAGCAATGCGTTGCGCGGGCCTTTGAGCCCGGCGATTAGCGAGGGCAATTAACAGATCGCTTCACAGAAGTCCATATGGCGCAAGTGTTCCCGTCAAGATATTTTGCTTTCTCGCGGGGCAACAGCGGGCGTGTCGAAAGCTGAGTGCCATTGCGTCGCAAAACGGACGTCATGACGCATATTGATTTGCGACTGCTATAGTCCTACCCAGGTGCCTGAACCACAGGAGTTTAAGGCGAATGCGCAAATATTCGGTCTTTGCCGTTGTCCGCGAGGCAATGCGTGCCCACAAGGGATGGGAGGCTCAGTGGACCTCTCCCGAGCCCCGGCAATCCTACGACGTGATCATCATCGGTGCCGGCGGCCATGGCCTCGGTGCGGCCTATTATCTGGCCAAGGAGCACGGCATCACCAATGTCGCAGTCATCGAGAAGGGCTGGCTGGGCGGTGGCAATACCGGCCGCAACACGACGATCATCCGGTCCAACTATCTCTATGAAGAGAGCATGGACATCTACGAGCATTCGCTGAAGCTCTGGGAGGGGCTGAGCCAGGACCTCAACTACAATGTCATGTATTCGCCGCGCGGCGTGATGATGCTGTCGCACAATGTGCATGACCAGCAGTCGTTCAAGCGCCATGTGAATGCCAATAATCTCTATGGCATCGACAATGAGTGGCTGACTCCGGAGCAGGCAAAGGCCTTCTGTCCGCCGCTCGATATTTCCAAGACCGCCCGCTACGCGATCAATGGTGCGGCGTTGCAGCGGCGGGGCGGCACCGCCCGTCATGATGCGGTCGCCTGGGGCTTTGCCCGTGCGGCGTCTGATCGCGGCGTGCATATCATCCAGAACTGCGAAGTCACCGGCATCCGCCGTGGCCCGAATGGTGAAGTGACCGGCGTCGACACGACCAAGGGCTTCATCGGCGCGAAGAAGGTCGGCGTTTCGGCGGCCGGCCATTCGTCGGTCGTCATGGGCATGGCGGGCGTGCGCCTGCCTGTGCATTCGACACCGCTGCAGGCGCTGGTGTCCGAACCGATGAAGCCGATATTCCCCTGCGTGGTCATGTCGAACACCGTGCATGCCTATATCTCGCAGTCGGACAAGGGCGAGCTGGTCATCGGGGCCGGTACCGACCAGTACAACTCCTATTCGCAGACCGGCGGCATGCAGATCATCACGCATACGCTGGATGCGATCTGCGAGCTCTTCCCGATGTTCCGTCGGGTGAAGATGATGCGCCAGTGGGGCGGGATCACCGACAACACGGCCGACCGTTCGCCGATCCAGAGCGTGACGCCGGTTCAAAACCTGTTCGTCAACGCAGGCTGGGGAACCGGCGGTTTCAAGGCGACGCCGGGTTCGGCCAATCTGTTCGCGCATCTGATCGCCAAGGGCGAGCCGCATCGGCTGGCCCAGGGCCTGACGCTGGATCGCTTCCGCACCGGCCGCCTGATCGACGAGGCAGCCGCCGCTGCCGTTGCTCACTGATTTCAAGGATCGATCAACATGCTGATCATCAAATGCCCCTATTGCGAAGAAGAGCGCGCAGAGCTCGAGTTTCGCGCCGCCGGCGAAGCCCATATCGCCAGGCCTGCCAATATCTCGGCGATTTCCGACGAGGAATTTGCCGACTATTTCTTCCTGCGTGACAACCCGAAGGGTCTGATCTTTGAACGCTGGCGCCATATGCATGGCTGCGGCCGCTTCTTCAACGCGGCTCGCGACACCGTCAGCGACAAGATCCTCTTGACCTACAAGGCCGGCGAGCCGATGCCGGATCCGGCAACGCTTGCCGCTTCCGCCGAGCCGAAGGGAGACAAGGCATGAGTGCTGCCAATCGTATTCCGGGCAAGGGCCGCCTGACGCCCGCCCGCACAGCCCGCTTCACCCTGGATGGCCGCAGCCTGACAGCCTATGAGGGCGACACCGTTGCCTCTGCTATGCTGGCCAATGGTATGCATCTCGCCGGCCGCTCGTTCAAATATCACCGTCCGCGCGGCATCCTGACCGCAGGTCCGGAAGAGCCGAATGCGCTGCTCGACATTTCGCGCGATGCGGCCCGCCGCCAGCCGAACGTGCGTGCCACGGTGCAGGAAGTGTTCGACGGCATGCGCGCCGAGACGCAGAACCGCTGGCCGTCGCTCACCTTCGACATCAGCGAAGTCAACAACCTGCTGGCGCCGTTCTTTGCCGCTGGCTTCTACTACAAGACCTTCATGTGGCCGAAGGCCGCCTGGCACCAGATCTATGAGCCCTTCATTCGTCGTGCTGCCGGTCTCGGTGTCGCGCCGAAGGAAGCCGATCCGGATCATTATGCCAACCGTTATGCCCATTGCGACGTGCTTGTCGCTGGCGGCGGGGCGGCGGGTCTTGCCGCAGCGCTTGCGGCAGCAAAGACCGGTGCGCGTGTGATCATCGTCGACGAACAGCCCGAAATGGGCGGTGCCTTCCATTACGATCTCGGTGCGACCGTCGAGGGGCAGAACGGCTATGACTGGGCGCAGGCAACCGTCGCCAAGCTCAAGGCCATGGCAAATGTCACCGTGCTGACCCGCACGACGGCTTTCGGTTATCACAACCACAATTATGTCGCGCTGGTCGAGCGTGTCACCGACCATATCTCGAACCCGGGCAAGGCCTTGCCGCGCGAGCGTCTGTGGCAGGTGCGGGCCAAGCGGGTGATCATCGCCAGCGGCGCGATCGAGCGCCACATGGTGTTTGCCAACAATGACCGTCCGGGCATCATGCTGGCCTCTGCCGGCCGGACCTACCTGAACCATTTCGGCGTGGCCGTCGGCGCGAAGGTCGGCGTCTATACGGCGCATGATTCGGCCTATGAAGCGGCAATCGACCTGAAGAAGGCCGGTGTGTCTGTTCCGGTCATCGTCGATGTCCGCGAAAAGCCGGGCGAGAAGGTGCTGGCCGAGGCCCGTGCGCTGGGTATCGAAGTGCTCACCGGTTCCGGCGTCACCGACACGGCTGGCCGTCTGCGCGTGCGTTCGATCACCGTTCGCCGCAATGGCGGCGGGTCGAGCCGCAAGATCGAGGTCGACGCGTTGCTGATCTCGGCCGGCTGGACACCGTCGGTGCATCTGTTCTCGCAGTCGCGCGGCAAATTGAAGTTCGACGCTGCCAATGACCGCTTCCTGCCGGATGTCTACGTGCAGGATTGCATCTGCGTCGGCGCCTGCAATGGCACCGACGACCTGCAGGCCTTGCTCGACGAGGCGACCGCTGCCGGTACGGCGATGGCACGGGCGGCGGGTGCTCCCGAAGCTTTGCCAGTCTCGCTTTCCGGTGCCAATGCGCACGACTGGACCGGCGGCATGGTTGGTGCGGCCGAAGGGGCCGGTCGTGACACGACGGTCAAGGCTTTCGTCGATTTCCAGCACGATGTCTGCGCCAAGGACATTCGTCTCGCGGTTCGCGAAGGCATGCATTCGATCGAGCACATCAAGCGATTCACGACGAACGGCATGGCCTCCGACCAGGGCAAACTGTCGAACATGCACGGTCTGGCGATTGCCGCTGAAGTGCTGGGCAAGGAGATCCCGCAGGTCGGTCTCACGACTTTCCGTGCGCCCTATACGCCTGTGACCTTCGGTACGCTGATCAACCACTCGCGTGGCGAGCTGTTCGATCCGACCCGCAAGACGCCGATGCATGCCTATGAAGTCAGCGAGGGCGCCGAATATGAGGATGTCGGCAACTGGAAGCGTGCATGGTACTACCCGAAGCCGGGCGAGGATATGCATGCGGCGGTCAACCGCGAATGCAAGACCGTTCGCGACGCTGCGGGCGTGTTCAACGCCTCGACGCTCGGAAAGATCGAGGTTGTCGGCCCGGATGCGGCCGAATTCCTCAACCTGATGTATACAAACGCCTGGGACACACTGAAGCCGGGCAAGGCGCGCTATGGCATCATGACCCGTGAAGACGGCTTCATCTATGACGACGGCGTCGTCGGTCGTCTTGCCGAGGACCGTTTCCATGTGACCACGACCACGGGCGGTGCGCCGCGTGTGCTCAACCATATGGAAGACTATCTGCAGACGGAATTCCCGCATCTGAAGGTCTGGCTGACCTCGACCACCGAACAATGGGCGGTGATCGCGGTGCAGGGTCCGAAGGCACGCGAGATCATTGCGCCCTTCGTCGAGGGCATCGATATTTCGAACGAGGCCTTCCCGCATATGAGCGTCGCTGAAGGCACGTTCTGCGGCGTGCCGACGCGTCTCTTCCGTGTGTCGTTTACCGGTGAACTCGGTTTCGAAATCAACGTGCCGGCCGACTTCGGCGCCGATGTGTTCCAAAAGATCTGGGAACGGGCGCAGTCTTTGGGGGCGTGCCTCTACGGCACCGAGACCATGCACGTGCTGCGCGCCGAGAAGGGTTATATCATCGTCGGCCAAGACACCGACGGGACATTGACGGCGGATGACGCCGGCCTTTCCTGGGCGGTTTCGAAGAAGAAGACCGACTTTGTCGGCATTCGCGGCATGAAACGTCCGGATCTGATCAAGGAAGGACGCAAGCAGCTTGTCGGCCTTCTGACCAAGAACCCGAGCGAAGTGCTCGAAGAGGGTGGCCAGATCGTCGCCAATCCGAACCAGCCGAAGCCAATGACCATGCTCGGACATGTGACCTCGTCCTACTGGTCGGAAAACCTCGGGCGTTCCATTGCCATTGCGATGGTCGCCGGCGGACGGGCGCGCATGGGCGAAACGCTCTATGTGCCGATGAAGGACAAGACCATCGCGGTCGAAGTAACCGACATGGTCTTTGTAGACAAGGAAGGAGGTCGGATCCATGGCTGAACCTGTGATTGTTGAACGTGTGATTGCCGAACGCCGGCCCGTTCTCTCCGGCTACCAGGGCGGAAGCGCCAAGGTGCGGCTGACGCCGGCTTTGCCGGCCGGACGTGTCGTGCTGCGCGCCCGCGCCGAAGACGTGGCCGCTCTGTCGACGTCGCTTGGGCTGAAACTGCCGGTCAAGCCGAGAGCTTCGGTCTCGTCGAAGGGGCGCACGGCTTTCTGGATCGGTCCGGATGAATGGCTGCTGATCGACGAAAAGGGCGGCGACCTGATGGCGGATTGTGCCGCCTCCGGCGTGGCACATTCGACGGCCGACGTCTCCCATCGCAATACCGCGATCATCGTTTCCGGCCCGGCCTCGGCGGGGGCGATCAACAGCGCCTGCGCGCTCGATCTGTCGCTTGCCGCCTTCCCGGTCGGCGCCGTGACCCGCACGGTGTTCGGCAAGATCGAGATCATCCTGCACCGCTTCGAGGAAGAAACCTTCCGCGTCGAATGCTGGCGGTCCTTTGCCACCTATGCCTTCGGCATGCTGGCCGAAGGGGCGGAAGACGCCTCGCTCTGAGCATTGTGAAAGGCTGGGGAAACCCAGCCTTTTTGCTCGCTATCTAGTCCTGCCACCCCACCCACTTCACCCAGCGCCCGTGAAAATCGGCCCGGCCGATCTCGCGGGTCTCGCCGTTGGGCCACAGAGTAAGCAGGATCGCCGCGCCCTCCAGTTTGTCATCGGCTTCGAGCTGCAGGCGGGCAAGCGGTGCCTCGGACGTGGCGCGTGCGCCTGCCTCGGCGATCAGGGCTTCGCCCTCGGCTTTAAGAGTTGCCGGTAGATATTGCCAGGCAATAGTGTGGTAGACGACATGGGTCCTGCCCGGATGCGGTTGCAAGAGCCGGATCCGCAGCCAGTCGATGGCGTCGGCCTTTTCGACCCGGATCTGGCTGGCGGCGGCGATGGCAAGGGCTGCTGCCGTTCTCTGCAGGCGATCCGTCTGGTCGGCCCAGATATAGGAAAACAGCCGGAGCTGGTCTGCTTCCAAGCCGGGATCGAGCGGGTTCAGGTCGCAGCCGGCGCGGTCAATGACCTTGATTTCGGCGATCGGCGGTGGGGGGCCTTGCCATGCTGGCTGAAGCACGACCGGCGACGGACCGCCCCATTCGACCTTGCCCAGCGTGTAGGCATAACGGTCCCAGTGCAAGTTGAGACCGGCGCTAGCGCCGACTTCGGACAGGTGCAAAGGGTTGCCGCATATCTCCGCGATTGTCAGGAAGCCTGGCAGGAGAACCGAAGAGCGGCGGACTTCGTTGGTCTGCGGCGCTGACTTCAGGCGCTGAAGGATGAAGTCCTCGTTGCGGACAAGAGCAGTTTCGACGGAGGCCCAAAGGTGCTCGTCGGTGACATCATGCGGCGGATAGACTTGAGCAAGGTCCAGATCCAGACCTGAGCGCACCAGAGCATGAAGGCAACCGGCCAGCCTCAGGGCCAGCGCATCTCCGGTGCCGTCGGGATTGCCCGGCCAGCCAAGGAGCGTTGTGCCGACCGGCGTCTCCTCCGTCAGGCGTTCGGCGGCCAGCGTGCACAGTCGTGCGGTAAACGGCGAGCCGAGATCGGTGCAGGCCTTTGCCTGGCGGCGGAAACTCTGGCGAATGATCTCTGCGCGTTCGTGCGGCATAGCCCCTCTCACACGTTTGCCGGGCGATCCTTCGGGTCGAACTGCGATATGGTGATCCAGCTTGCCGTCAGGGCCGGCTTGCGTTCATCCTCGATCTCGACAGTCAGGTCATAGGTGTTCATCAGCATGCCGGCGCCGCGAAAGCGGGCACCAGCGAGCAGGAAGGAGCCGCGGATGCGCTTGTTGCATTTGACAGGCGACATGAAACGCACCTTGTCGAAACCGTAGTTGATGCCAAGCGTCTGTTCGCGGATCTTGGGCAGGCAGTCGTAATTCATCGCCGAAAGCAGGGAGAGCGTCAGGAAGCCGTGTGCGATCGTGCCGCCATAGGGCGTTTCGGCCGCAGCGCGCACGGGGTCGGTGTGGATGAACTGGTGGTCATTGGTCGCGCCGGCAAAGGCGTCGATCATGGTCTGGTCGACAGTGATCCAGTCGGAGACACCGACGACGGTTCCGACGAGCCCCGGAACCTCGGACAGAGAAATCTCACGCGGCATGGAACCTCACTCTTTTGTCGATATTTTCCGACAGGTTATAGGTGGTTCATGTCATGCGGAATAGCCGCGTTGTGCCTCTCAGCAACAAATCATGCTTCGAGCCAGAATTCGACAGAACGCGGTTTCAGGTGAATTGCCGTCGCACCGCGCCCGGTGGACAGCTTCTTCCATTTCCGTCCCGTTTCGGGACGAAGGCTCATGTCGCGCGTCTCATGCGCGCGATTGAAAAGAACGGCGATGCGGGCCGGCTTTCCGGTCTGGCGATCCAGCGTTTTCAACGCCATGGCAAAGACCTTGAGATCCGGATCTTCCCAGTCGGCAACGGTCATAGCGTCGCCACTTGCCGAAAGCCATTCGACGTCGCCATTGCCCTCGAGGAATTGTGTGTCGGAGAAGGTGGTGAAGCGCTGGCGCATGGCGGCAAGGCTTGCGGTCGTTTCCAGCAGTTCGCTATCGCGGTTCTGCCAGTCGAGCCAGGTGAGAGCATTGTCCTGGCAATAGGCATTGTTGTTGCCGCGCTGGCTGCGGCCGAATTCGTCGCCGGCCGTCAGCATGATCGTGCCACGGCTGGCAAAGAGCGTGGCGAGCAGGGCTGCCACATCCTGCCGGCGGTTGCGCAGGATCGTGCGGTCTGTGGTCTCGCCTTCGGCACCGTTGTTCCACGAGTGGTTTTCGTTGTGGCCATCGCGATTGTGCTCGCCATTGGCTTCATTGTGCTTGTGTTCGTGCGAGACGAGGTCGAGTAGAGTGAAGCCGTCATGGGCGGCGATGAAGTTGACGCTGCGGGTCGCCTTGCCGCCGTGGTGGGCGAAGAGGTCGGCGGAGCCGGCCAGAGCCGTGGCGAGGTCGCCGGTCAGGTGGCTGTCGCCGCGCCAGTAACGGCGGAAGGTATCGCGGGCGCGGTCGTTCCATTCGAGAAACGGGGCCGGGAACTGGCCGAGCTGGTAGCCGCCGGGGCCGATGTCCCAGGGTTCGGCGATCATGATGCGGTCTTCGAGCACATCGTCCTCGAGCATGGCCTTCAGCGTCGGCGCATCGCGGTGGAAGCCGTCCCAGTGGCGGCCGATGATCGGCGCGAGGTCGAAGCGGAAACCGTCGACGCCGCCCTGCAGGACGAAGTGGCGAAGGGAATCGATGATCAGCCGGCGCAGCATCGGATGATCGCAGGCGAGCGTGTTGCCGCAGCCGGTGTCGTTGACAAGCGTCGAGGGATCATCCGGCAGGTGGCGATAGAGCGAGCGGTTGTCGATGCCGCGCATCGACAGTGTCGCGCCCTGCACATCGCTTTCGCCGGTGTGGTTGAAGACGAGGTCGAGGATGACGCCGATGCCCTCGTGATGCAGGGCAGCGACCGTTTCGCGCAGTTCCTTGACGCCGCCCGGCACCAGGCGGGGATCGAGCGCCATCAGGGCGATCGGGTTGTAACCCCAGCTGTTGGTGAGGCCGAGCGGCGGCAGGTGGCGCTCGTCGAGCCATGCGGTGATCGGCATCAGTTCGACGGCATCGACACCGATCTTCTTCAGATGCGCGATGACCGAGGGATGGGCGAGGGCTGCCAGCGTGCCGCGTTGCGCTTCCGGCACATCGGGGTGCAGCATCGTGAACGGCTTGACCGCGACTTCATAGATGAAGCCGCCGCGCGGCAGGAGCGGCATCATCGCCTTGACCGGCACATCGCGAGTGACGATGGCTTTCGGCACAAGGTCGGCGGTGTCCGTACCGAATTCTGCAAGCCTGGGATCGTGGACAAAAGGGCGATCGAGCTCCTTGGCATAGGGATCGACGAGCAGTTTCGACGGATCGTACCAGTGGCCTTCCGCCGGATCGTAAGGGCCATGGGCGCGGAAGCCGTAACGGGTGCCTTCGCCGGCGCTTCCAACAAAAAGCCGGTGCACATCATCCTCGCCGCGCGTCATCGGCAGTCGGGCGGTTTCCGTGCGGCCATCGGCATCGAAGAGGCAGAGTTCGATCAATGTGGCGTGATGCGACCAGAGGGAAAAATCTGTGCCGGCGGGATGCAGGACGGCACCGAGAGGGTTTTGGCTCATGACGTCTTCCACGGTTTGGGGTGGCGAATCTGTCTGTGTCACGCCGATAGGTTAGCAGCTGCTGAAGCGGACAAAACGCTTGCGGGTCGTCTTCAGGTTGCTTTGTTCCATTTTCCACGGCGTGGACCCAAGAAAGTTCGTCATTGACAGCATACCAACTGGTTGGTTTAATGATTGCGAGAGGAAGGGCGCTGACATGAACGAGATCATCCACCCGTCACGCATGAAGCTGCTGGAGGCCACGCTCGGTCTGGTCCGGGAGCAGGGTTATGCGGCAACGACGGTGGACGATATCTGCAAGCGTGCCGGCGTCAGCAAAGGTAGCTTCTTCCACCACTTCAAGAGCAAGGAAGAGCTGATCCTCGGCGCGGTGGACCATTGGAACCAGTTCACCACCGACGTCTTCGAACAGGCGCCGTATCAAAGCCTCGCCGATCCGCGCGACCGCATTCTCGGCTATGTCGATTTCCGCATGGCCATCCTCGATTTCGAGGTGCCGGAATTCACCTGCCTGCTTGGCACGCTGGTGCAGGAGACCTATCAGTCGCATCCCATAATCCGTGACGCCTGCGATCTCGGCATGTCGGCGCATATCGCAAGGCTGGCCACCGATCTGGAGCTTGCACGCGCGCGCTACGCCGTGGATGCGGCATGGACGGCGGAGAGTGTCGGCTATTTCATTCAGGCGGTGCTGCAGGGCTCGTTCATCTTTGCCAAGGCCAAACTCGATGCGGAGATTGCCCGTGGGAACCTTCGGCATCTGCGGCGCTATCTGGAAATGATCCTGCCCCCGAGATCCTGAGACACAGGAAAACATCACAAGAGGAGGAATGACAATGCCACATACCATCCGCCTGCACCGCGTGTTGAAGGCGTCGCCGGAAAAGGTATACCGCGCCTTCATGGATCCGGATGCCCAGTGCAAATGGGTCCCGCCCTATGGTTTCGTCGCCAAGATGCATCACTTCGAACCCAAGGTGGGAGGCACGTTCCGGATGTCGTTCACCAATTTCACCACGCAGCAATCGCACAGTTTCGGCGGCACCTATCTGGAGCTAATTCCGGGCAAGCTGATCCGCTACAATGACGTGTTCGACGATCCCAACCTGGTGGGCGAGATGAATGTCACGGTGGAACTGACGGAAGTGTTCTGCGGGACGGACATCAAGATTACCCAGGCCGGCGTGCCGGAAATAATCCCGGAGGCGGCCTGCTATCTCGGCTGGCAGGAATCGCTGGCGCAGCTCGCTCTGCTGGTCGAGCCGGATATCCAGCAGGAGTGATTGATATCAAACGAGCAGGTCGAAGTGCTTCAGGGCAATGTCGGCTATGGTGTAGATATCATTGAAGTCATAGCGGCGCCCGAATTTCGGTTTCCAATATCGGCCATGCGCCAACCAGTGTCGAAATTTGAAGGCGCCGCGCAACTCTCCGATGATCACTCTTGCACCGTCAAAGCGGTCGATCCAGGTGCCGAAAATGTCGTCCTCCAGAGAGGCATGCGTTTGTTTGTGTCCATATATCTCACGAAACGCGCGCGAAATCGGATCTTTTCTTCGTTGCTGGCACCGTTGAAGGTAGTCAATTCGGAAGGATGCTTCCACTGCCGCCAGCACTGCCATGGAGGAAGACAGCTTACTTGTGGCGGCATGGTCGCAATCTTCCATGTCCAATCGATGTCGGTCGCAGGCTCCGTCACTGGACGTGGGTTGTCACCATCTCTTTTTACCGTCACCTTGATCTGAGGTCGCTGAGCGTCACGGTCCGCCAGAATGAGGCGAGCTTTTCCGGCGGCACCTTCAACATCGACACGGCCTTTTGTGCCGATCAAAAGTGTTCCAATCGGTGTGAATACAACATGTTGCTTGCCAATTTGAAGCACCATCTGTCGCGCAGTGTATTCGCCGATGTTCTCTTCGTTCAGCAACACATCCTTGTAGCTGACGGCGATGGTTCCGCCGTCAATATAAGGCTTCAGGAAAGCCTCCACCGACGTGTACAGCACGTTGAGATAATCAAGCCACTGGTCGCGTTCCAGACCCCAATCCACTGATGCGGCTTCAATCTCCGTAGACTGTTGCCGCAAGACAAATTCATCAAATTCTGCAGCGTTTTTCCTCGGCGTGTTCATAACCGTTCCGCGTTTTCAGGTGGAGCGCATCACTGTAGCATAAGTTGATGCGGCTTCCACTCTCGCCTCAGGTGATCACTGTCGGTTCGTCGAAAGCCGTGCGGCTCTTGATCTCGGCTAGCGTTTCGGCAGCGGCGATCAGGTCGGAGAGGGCGGCCTGGGTCTCGATGTCGTGGCGCGAGGCGTCCGGCTCGTAGCGCTCGATATAGACGCGTAGGGTAGCGCCTGAGGTGCCGGTGCCGGACAGGCGGAAGACGACGCGGCTGCCGCCTTCGAACAGGACGCGGATGCCCTGATTGTTGGAGACCGAGTGATCGACCGGATCATGGTAGGAAAAGTCGTCGGCTGCAGCGACGGTCAGGTCGCCGACCTTGGTGCCGGGCAGCGTCGCCAGCTTGTCACGCAGCATGGCGACGAGGCCGTTGGCGCGTTCGGTTTCCACACCCTCGTAATCGTGACGTGAATAATAGTTGCGACCGTAGGTGGCCCAATGCTGATGAACGATGTCGGTGACGCTTTCGCCACGGACCGCGAGAATGTTGAGCCAGAGTAGGACGGCCCAGAGACCGTCCTTTTCGCGGACATGGTTGGAGCCGGTGCCGGCGCTTTCCTCGCCGCAGATCGTCACCTTGCCGGCGTCGAGCAGGTTGCCGAAGAACTTCCAGCCGGTCGGCGTCTCGTAGATGCCGATGCCGAGCTTTTCGGCGACGCGGTCAGCGGCGGCACTGGTCGGCATGGAGCGAGCGATGCCGGCGATGCCGCCCGAATAGCCGGGCGCCAGATGGGCATTGGCCGCCAGGATCGCCAGGCTGTCGGAGGGGGTGACGAAGATGCCCTTGCCGATGACCAGGTTACGGTCGCCATCGCCGTCGGAGGCGGCACCGAAATCGGGTGCGCCGGCGCCGCTCATCATCTCGTCATAAAGGTCCTTGGCATGCACCAGGTTGGGGTCCGGGTGATGGCCGCCGAAGTCGGGCAGCGGAATGAAATTGCGCACGGTGCCTTCCGGTGCGCCAAGGCGGCCTTCGATGATGTCCTTGGCATAGGGGCCGGTAACGGCGCTCATCGCATCGAAGACCATGCGGAAGCCGAGACCGAACATGTTGCGGATTGCATTGAAGTCGAACAGGCTTTCCATCAGTTCGGCATAGTCGGCAACCGGGTCGATCACCGCGACCTTCATGCCAGCAAGCTCGAATGTGCCGACCTTGTCGAGATCGATATCGGCGGCATTGACGGTCTTGTAGCTGTCGATGACCTTGCTGCGGGCATAGATCGCATCGGTGATCTTTTCCGGAGCAGGGCCGCCATTGCCGATATTGTATTTGATGCCGAAGTCTTCGGTCGGGCCGCCGGGGTTGTGGCTGGCCGATAGCACGATGCCGCCGAAGGCCTTGTATTTGCGGATGACATGCGAGGCGGCAGGCGTCGAGAGAATGCCGCCCTGGCCGACCAGAACCTTGCCGAAGCCATTGGCAGCAGCCATTTTCAGCGCCTTCTGGATGACTTCGCGATTGTAGAAGCGGCCGTCGCCGCCGATCACCAGCGTCTTGCCTTCAAAGCCGTCCAGCGAATCGAAAATCGACTGGATGAAGTTCTCGGCATAGTTCTCCTGCTGGAACACCGGAACCTTCTTGCGCAGTCCCGAGGTGCCCGGTTTCTGATCCGCATAGGGTTTCGTGGTGACGGTGGAAATCATGGTTTTACTGGCCTTTCGAGACGAGGCGTTGATAGAGGTCGGCATAGAGAGCGGCGCTGCGGTCCCAGGAAACGTCGGATTTCATGCCCTGCTTCTGCATCTGTGACCAGAGTTTCTGGTCTTGATACAGCCGGATGGTGCGGCGGATCGCGCGGCGCAGGGCCTCGGCCGTGACCGGTGCAAACTGGATGCCGGTGGCGACGCCTGCCGAGATTGCCGCTTCGTTGGCATCGATCACGGTATCGGCAAGACCGCCGGTACGGGCGACAAGCGGAACGCAGCCATAACGTAGAGCGTAAAGCTGGGTGAGACCGCAGGGCTCGAAACGGGATGGAACGAGGATGACGTCGGCGCCCGCCTGCATCAGATGGGACAGCTTTTCGTCATAACCCAGGACCATGGCAATGCGGCCGCGATGTCGGCTTGCCGCCGCCTGCAGCGAGGCTTCAATCGCGCTGTCTCCGGAACCCAGAATCGCAAGCTTCGCGCCGGATTCAACAAATTCGTCGATCACCTCGCTGAGCAGGTCGAGGCCTTTTTGCCAAGTCAGGCGGGATATGACGCAAAACAGCGGACCATCATCGCTGTCCAGGCCGAACCGCTTGATCAGTGCCGTCTTGTTGACCGGACGTTTTTTCAGCGTGGTCGCGGAGTAGTTGGATGCCAGGAGATCATCGTTGGCCGGGTTCCAGACGTCGGCATCGATGCCGTTGACAATGCCATAGAGATCGTCGGAACGACCGGCGATCAGGCCTTCAAGTCCCATGCCGAATTCATGGGTGAGGATTTCCTCAGCATAGGAGGGGCTGACGGTGCTGACAGCGTGGGCGGTCACCAAGCCACTCTTCAGGTAGCTCAGCGTGCCGTAGTATTCGAGGGCTTCGGTATAGGCGTGCGGCGGCAGTTCCAGATAGGGGAAGAGTTCGGCGAAGAACTGGCCCTGGAAGGCGATGTTGTGAATGGTCATGAGGCTCGGTTTTTCCGGGGCCTCGGCATAACGCATGTAAACCGGTGTCAAGGCGCCTTGCCAGTCGTGCACATGGACGAGGTCGGGCTCGAAACCGGGCAGAATTCCCGCTGCGATCTCGGCACCTGCCTTGGACAGGACGGCAAAGCGCTTCCAGTTGTCCGGATAGTCTCGCGCATTGCCGTCGACATAGGGGCCGCCCGATCGCTCATAGAGCGCCGGGCAGTCGAGTACGAGGATATCCAGGCCGTCGTGGTTGACCTCGATCAGCGTCACATGTTCGCCAAGCAGGTTGTCGAACTGGTGCACCTTCTTCGGTTTCTTGATCGCCTTCATCACGGCCGGATAGCCGGGAATGAGCGTCTTGGTCTCGATGGCATGGGCCGCGAGCGCAAGCGGCAGAGCACCGGCGACGTCCGCGAGGCCGCCGGTCTTGATCAAGGGATAGAGCTCGGAGGCGACCGAAAGAACTTTCATGGATTTGGCTAACCCAATTTGTCGATCATCGCCTGGGTGATCAGGCAAATCCCGTTTTCACTGCGGCGGAAGCGCTTGGCGTCCATTTCCGGATCCTCGCCGACGATCAGGCCTTCGGGGATCACGACGCCATGGTCTATCACGACATTTGTGAGCCGCGCATGACGCCCAACCTGAACCTTGGGCAGGACGACAGCACCTTCGAGGCGGGAATAGGAATTGGCACGCACGCCGGTAAACAGCAGGCTCTTGTACAATGATGAGCCGGAGATGATGCAGTCGCCGGAGACCAGCGAGGAGATCGCCGAGCCACGACGGCCTTCGTCGTCATGGACGAACTTGGCCGGCGGTGTGTTTTCCGAATAGGTCCAGATCGGCCAGGACTTGTCGTAAAGGTCGAGTTCCGGAACGATGTCGGTCAGGTCGATATTGGCCTGCCAATAGGCATCTATCGTGCCGACGTCGCGCCAGTAGGGTGTCTTTTCGAAATCGGAGCGGACGCAGGAGCGGGCGAAGCGGTGGGCGACCGCCTTGCCGCTCTGGACGACGTAGGGAATGATATCCTTGCCGAAATCGCGGCTCGAATTCGGATCGGCGGCATCGCGGCGCAGCAGTTCCATCAGAAATTTGGTGTGGAAGACATAGATGCCCATCGAGGCGAGCGCCATGTCCTCATTGCCGGGAATGCCCGGCGGATCGGCCGGCTTCTCGACGAAGTCGATGATGCGGTCGGTCGCGTCGACATGCATGACGCCGAAGCCGACAGCCTCCATGCGCGGCACTTCCAGGCAGCCGATGGTGACATCGGCGCCGGTGTCGACATGTTGCTGGAGCATCTGCTCGTAGTCCATCTTGTAGATGTGGTCGCCGGCCAGGATCACCATGTATTCCGGGCCATAGGGCTCGATGATGTCGATGTTCTGGAAGACAGCGTCGGCCGTGCCCTCATACCACTGGGTTTCCGAGACACGCTGGGAGGCCGGCAGGACGTCGAAGCTTTCGTTGCGCTCGGGGCGGAAGAAGTTCCAGCCGAGCTGCAGATGGCGGATGAGCGAGTGCGCCTTGTACTGCGTGGCGACGCCGATGCGGCGAATGCCGGAATTCAGCGCGTTGGAGAGTGCAAAATCGATAATGCGTGCCTTGCCGCCGAAATAGACGGCGGGTTTTGCCCGGCGATCGGTCAATTCCTTGAGACGACTGCCGCGGCCACCGGCCAAAACATAGGCCATGGCGTCGCGCGACAGGCTCTTGGTCCGCTTTTCTGTCATATTTTCCTCCCCTTACTGTTCCAGTTCCAGCATGATCACGGCCAGAGGCGGCAGTGTCATCACCGCCTTTGCCCATCCTTCGCCAGAGGTGTGGGCCTCCACCCGACCACCATTGCCTTTGCCGCTGCCGCCATAAATTTCGGCATCGGTATTGATGATTTCACGCCAGCGACCACCCGCGGGCAGGCTTATGCGATAGTGCGAATGGAAGGTCGGCGTCAGATTGCAGATGACGGCGATCGGTTTTTCGCCCGGCGCCTTGCGCAGCCAGGCAAAGACGGAATTGTCCTGGTCTTCGCTGATCAGCCACTCGAAGCCCTCGCCCTCGCAGTCGCGCGCATGCAGCGCCGGCTTCGAGCGATAGGTGAGGTTGAGGTCGCGGATCAGGCGGCGCATGCCTTCGTGGGGTGCATACTGAAGCAGGTTCCAGTCGAGGGACTGGCTCTCGCTCCACTCGCTCCACTGAGCAAATTCCTGGCCCATGAACAGCAGCTTCTTGCCGGGATGGCCCCACATGAAACCGTAATAGGCACGCAGATTGGCGAACTTCTGCCAGTCGTCGCCGGGCATCTTGGCGATCATCGAGCCTTTGCCATGCACCACTTCGTCATGCGAAATCGGCAGGACGAAATTTTCCGAAAACGCATAGAGCAGGCCGAAGGTCAGTTCCTGGTGGTGATGCTTGCGGTGGATCGGGTCACGGGCAAAGTAGCTCAGCGTGTCATGCATGAAGCCCATGTTCCACTTGAAGCCGAAACCGAGCCCGCCTTCATGGACGGGTTGCGACACTTTCGGCCAGGAGGTGCTCTCCTCGGCAATGGTCATGATGCCCGGATGGCTGCCATAGACATGGCTGTTCATCGACTGCAGGAAACGCACGGATTCGAGATTTTCGCGTCCGCCATATTCGTTGGGCACCCATTCGCCCTCTTTGCGCGAATAGTCGAGATAGAGCATCGAGGCGACCGCATCGACGCGCAGGCCGTCGAGGTGGAATTTCTCGGCCCAGTAAAGCGCATTGTTGATCAGGTAGGACAGGACCTCGATCCGGCCGAAATTGTAGATCGCCGTGTTCCAGTCGGGGTGGAAGCCCTGACGCGGGTCCTCGTGCTCATAAAGTGCCGTGCCGTCGAAATGGCGCAGGCCATGGGCATCGGTGGGGAAATGCGCCGGCACCCAGTCGAGCAATATGCCGAGGCCGACCTTGTGGCAGCCGTTGACGAAACGGGCAAACCCTTCCGGTTCGCCGAAGCGCGCCGTCGGGGCAAACAGGCCGGTCGTCTGGTAGCCCCAGGACGGATCATAGGGATATTCGGAGATCGGCATGAATTCGATATGGGTGAAGCCCATGTCGACGCAATAGGGGATCAGGCGCTCTGCCATCTCGTCCCAGGTCAGCAGCGCGCCATCGTGGTGACGCTGCCAGGAGGCGGCGTGAACCTCGTAGATCGAAATCGGCTGCTGCCGCTGGTTGATCGACGCCCAGTGCTTGCGATGATCCTCGTCTTCCCAGACTTGCTCCAGTTCGGCTGCGGTCACCGAGGCATTCTTCGGGCGCAGTTCGGCACGGCGGGCATAGGGATCGGCTTTCAACGGCTGCAAAGCGCCATCCTTGCCGATGATCTCGAATTTATAGGCCGAACCCGTTCGCACATCCGGGGCAAAGATTTCCCAGATGCCGGTGTCGCGGCGCAGGCGCATGACATGGCGGCGGCCGTCCCATTCGTTGAAATCGCCAACCACCGACACGCGGCGGGCATTCGGCGCCCAGACAGCAAAATGGAAGCCGTCGACGCCCTGATGCTTGAGCGGATGTGCGCCCATCTTGTCGAACAGCCGCAGATGCGAGCCTTCGCGGATGAAATAGTCATCCATCGGTCCGAGGATCGGGCCGAAACTGTAGGGGTCGGTCACCGTCCATTCGGTATCGCCGCGCGTTGCGCGGTAGCGCACCGGCTGCAAACCCGGCACCTTGACCGGACCGGCGAAAAATCCGGCCTGATCGAGGCATAACAATTCACCGATCACGGCACCGTTCAAGGTGGTGGCGGTTACCGTTTCGGCGCCCGGCACGAAGCAGCGCGCGACATATCCGCTGCCGATCTGGTGCATTCCCAAGATCGCGAAAGGATCGTTGTGGGTGCCGTGGATAATTGCCTGCACGTCTTCAGCCGGCGGTGTTTCCGGCCTACCTGTCTCACCGATCTTCTTCGGCGATCTTGCCATCAAGCTCTCCAGATGTCCGCGTTGTACTGGCGGATGGTACGGTCCGAAGAGAACCAGCCCATGCGCGCGGTATTGCGGATCGTTTTCGAGTACCAGCCAGGCGTGTCGATCCAGATGTCGTCGACCTTGCGCTGGGCCTGGGTATAGGCGTCGAAGTCTGCGGCGACCATGAACCAGTCATGCTGGTAGATGCCCTGCATCAGCCCGGCATAACGCTCGCGATCGTCGGGAGAAAACACGCCGGAGGAAATCGCCGCAAGCGCCTGGGAAAGATCGCGCGAGGCATCGATCGCCGCACGCGGATTGTATCCATCGGCGCGGAGGCGACCGACTTCGTCGGCGGTCATTCCGAAAATCACGATATTTTCCTCTCCGACATGATCCCGCATTTCGACATTGGCACCATCGAGTGTTCCGATGGTCAATGCTCCGTTCAACGCGAACTTCATGTTCCCGGTTCCCGATGCTTCCATGCCGGCGGTCGAAATTTGTTCGGAGAGGTCTGCGGCCGGCACCATGACTTCGGCGAGCGAGACATTGTAGTTCGGCACGAAGACGACCTTGAGCAGGCCACGGACCGAAGGGTCGTTGTTGATGACGCGGGCGACATCGTTGGCGAGCTTGATGATCAGCTTGGCGTTGTGGTAGCTCGGCGCGGCCTTGCCGGCGAAGATCTTGACGCGTGGAACCCAGTCGCGTTCCGGATGCGAGCGCATCTGGTCGAACAGGGCGACCGTCTCGATGATATTCAGGAGCTGACGCTTGTACTCGTGGATACGCTTGATCTGGATGTCGAACATCGCGTTGGGGTCGAGACGGATGCCCATGCGGCCGGCCACCAGGGCTGCCAGCTTTTCCTTGTTGGAACGCTTCACGGCGGCGAATTTCTGCTGGAAGCTCGCATCGTCGGCGAAGGCATCAAGGGCCGTCAGCTTGCTCGCATCATCCAGGAATTCGGGGCCGATGGCCTCCTTGATCAGCGCGGTCAGATCCGGATTGCACTGCATCAGCCAGCGGCGTGGCGTGATGCCGTTGGTCTTGTTGTTGATGCGGGTCGGATAAAGCTTGTGCAGGTCGGAGAAGACCGTTTCCTTCATCAGTTCCGTATGCAGGGCGGAGACGCCGTTGATCGAGTGCGCGCCGATAAAGGCAAGATTGCCCATGCGTACGCGGCGATCGCCGCTTTCGTCGATCAGCGAGATACGGCTGATTTCACTGTCGGAGAAACCGCGATTCTTGCGGGCCGCCAGCAGGATCTTGGCGTTGATTTCATACACCAGCTGCATGTGGCGCGGCAAAAGCCGTTCGAACAGCGGGACGGGCCAGCTTTCCAATGCTTCGGGAAGCAGTGTGTGGTTGGTGTAGGAAAAGGTCTTCCAGGTGATGTCCCAGGCAGTGTCGAAATCGAGACCGTGCACGTCGACGAGCAGGCGCATGAGTTCGACGACGGACACAGCGGGGTGCGTGTCGTTCAGCTGGATGGCGACCTTGTCGGGCAGGGCGGCCAGCGTATTGCCCTGCTGCAGGTGGCGTCGGACGATATCCTGCAGCGAAGCGGAACAGAAGAAATACTCCTGCCTGAGGCGCAGCTCCTGACCGGCAGGCGTTGCGTCAGCCGGGTACAGAACCCTGGTCAGGCTTTCGGCCTTGTTGCTCTCGCGCAGCGCGCCGATGTGGTCGCCGGCGTTGAAGGCATCGAGCAGGATCGGGTCGATCGGCTGGGCGGACCACAGGCGCAAAGTGTTGACGCGTTCGCCGCGCCAGCCAACGGCCGGAGTGTCGTAGGCGGTCGCAATCACCCGCTCGCCCTGTTTCCAGACGTAGCGCAACTCGTCTTCCGGGCTGGTGATCGTCTCGACCGTGCCGCCGTAACCGACTTCGTATGAGCTTTCGCGACGTTCGAATTCCCAGGGATTGCCGTGTGCCAGCCAGCTTTCCGGCAGCTCGACCTGCCATCCCTCGGCCATCTGCTGGCGGAAGAGGCCATGGACGTAGCGGATGCCGTAGCCATAGGCAGGAATGTTGACCGTCGCCATCGATTCCATGAAGCAGGCGGCAAGGCGGCCGAGGCCACCATTGCCGAGGGCTGCATCCGGTTCAAGGCCGGCGATGACGTCGAGTTCGACGCTGAGCGAGGTCAGAGCCTGGCGAATGTCTTCCATCAGGCCGAGGTTCGACATGGCGTCACGCATCAGGCGGCCGATGAGGAATTCCAGCGACAGGTAGTAAACCCGCTTGCCGTTGTTGTGATAGGTGGTGCGGGTCGATTCCATCCATTTGTCGATGATGCGGTCGCGCACCACGAGGATGGTTGCCGTCAGCCAGTCATGCGGCGTTGCGACCTTGGCATCCTTGCCGATCGCGTAAGTCAGCTTCTCCATGATTTCGGCAGCAAGGGCATCCGGATCGGATGCGATGCGCTTGGGAAGGGGAAGGTCAGCTGTGTGGGGAGTTTTGATCATCGGTCCGCCTGGAGTTGCTGGGTCATCCGGGCCGTCACCGATTCTTGAGCGCCGGTGATCGTCCCCCTCACATGCAGTTTACGCACTGATATGAAACAGTTGCAACAGGCCAAAGGCTGCCATCGATAAAATGTCGGAGCCTTTTGTTCCGTCATTAAGCTTTTGAGTTTTCGACTATATCACCGAATCCTGCGTGATGAAAAAAAGCCGCGGCCTTGTCGGCCGCGGCTTTGCAGGGGATTTTGCCATAACGCTTTGGCTAGGCTCAGTTGGTCAGGCGGGTCGAAGCCTGTGTGGCCTTCTCGCCGATCTCCTTGAAAGCGGCAACAAGTTCGGCCGCGCTGCCTGCGTCATAATAGTGCGACGTGTCTGTGGCGCATTTGCTCAGGAGTGCCTGGCCACGGCTCGGTGCCATGAAGGCAACCGTGAAGATCTCGACACCAGCCGTCTTGGCGGAGGTGCAGGTCGCCAAAGTCTTGGTATCGGCACTGGTCTGATTGTTGTCGCCGTCGGTCATGAAGACGATGAACCTGCCGGGATTTTTTTGACCGTTCTTGTTCTTGTGTGCCGTGAGTTCGCTCGCAGCCGTTACGTCAGTATAGGCTCTTGCCATCGCCGCGGAGGAGTCGGTGTTGCCGCTGGCCGGCAAGGCTTGCACATAGGCCAATGCCTTGGCGGTTCCCCATTCAAATGTTGTCGGTGTCTGCATCGCGGAATGATACGAGACTGCGCCTGTCCGCACGTATTTCTTTTCGGTGTCGGCGGAATCCAGCTGCTTTGTCAGATTGGCAGCGGCCAGCTTCAGCGCTTCTATCTTTGTGTAGTAGTTGGTTTCCTGCCTCGTGCAGGTCTTGCTGACATACTTGCCTTTGTTGTTGTAATAGCTGCAGTCATAGGAAACGGTCTTTTCCGGCTGAGCCGCATTGACCGTGCTCGTGTTCTCCGCCATCGAGCCAGAGCGGTCGAGGACGAGGAACATCGACAGGGCATTCTTGCTCTCTGTCGTGCTTTGCGCGGTGCTGGTGACGCTGAGCTTGACCTTGTCCCAGCCGAGAACGCTCGTGAGGCCGTTGGTCGGCATGTTGTAGTAGCCGGACAGCGTCACGTCGAAGGTCTTGCCGGATGCCGTTGTGGTGTTGCGCTCGACCGAACCAATTGCGGTCTTGTCGATGGCGTCAGGGTCGTCTTCACCCGCCGGGATTTCGCTGTCGCCACCGGCCCCTTTGCCACCGTTGATGACGTTGTTGAACTCTGCCGCCATGAAGGTCTTGGCGAGCTCTAGAGCCTGATCGTCGGTAATACCCTTGGATGCCAGCGCCGACGCTGCTGCCAGTGTCGCGGCATCGGCGGAATCCTGGAGTGCGGCCCGGATCTGAACCATCTTGTTGAGATCCATGGCAATACCGGCGGTCGCAAGTGCCACGGGCAGGATGATCGCAGTCATCATGCCGAAATTGCCACCACGGTCGCCGAGTAACCGGGCAAAAAGAGTCTGCTGTCTCTTTGTTCTAGTCATCATGTCCATCCAAAGGCAGTCGTTTGGATGGGTTATAGGGCAGGAGATATTGTGTTCCGGCTAAAATGACCGGTAAAATTGTTGGTAATTGCGTTTCTTATTGCTTCACCGGGATCACATCGACGGCTTGGTCCGTCTTGTGCTTGCCATAGGTCTTCAGCACGCCGATCACCGGTGCGACATCGGAATAATCGCGACCATAACCGACGACGATGTGATCGGTGCCGGCCGGGATGTTGTTGGTCGGGTCCAGTTCCACCCAGCCAAGGGTCTTGCCGCACCAGACTCGGACCCAGGCATGCATGGCATCGGCACCCTCGAGACGTTCCTTGCCGGGTGGCGGGATGGTGCGCAGGAAACCGCTGACATAGCCGGCGGGGATGCCGAGGCTCCTGAGTGCTGTGATCATCACATGGGTGAAATCCTGGCAGACGCCATGTTTCTTGCTGAAGGCTTCGGCGGGTGTGGTGTCGACGGTCGTGGCATCCGCGTCGTACTTGAAGTCGTGATAGATGCGCGAACAGAGTTGCTCGCCAACCTGGCGCACTGTCATGCTCGGCTTCAATTCCTTGCGCGCATAGGCGGCGATGTCCTTGTCGCGCGGCAGGCGAGGGCTCGTGCCGATGAAATGGTGCGGCGATTCCGCGTCCAGCGTCCAGGTGTCGGCAATTTCCTGCGGCAGGCGGTCGAGGATCGGCGAAAAATCGGCGGCGATCGGCTGCGGCTGAACCAGCACGCGGGCTTGCATGCGAATATCGAGCTTTTCATGCGGCGCGCGCAAGATCGCATGGCTTGCCGGATGGCGGAAGAAATCGACGAAGTTCGTCAACTCGTCCGGTTCCGGACTGATGGTCACGGCGCCGGCAACCAGCCGTTGCCGGTCCGGCAGGGACAGGGGCAGCAGCCGCAGCATGTGGTGCGCCCCGGAGGCCTGGGCTTCATAGCGGTAAGCGAGATGGAGCGACACATCGTACAGCATCGGGTCAGCCCAGATAGGTTTGTGCGAGGATATCGGAGAGCTTTTCCAATTCGCGTTCAAGGTTCGCGTAGACCTCGGCGGTCATCGTTTCCGGTGTCATCACGGCGAGGCCGGAATGCAGGCGCATGGCTTCCCGGGACATGCTGGACATCTGGCCATTGATCATGGCGTTCGGCAATTGCTCGACCTCGGTGCGGATCTCGTTCAGCTGGAACAGGATCGAGCGCGGGTTGAGCGGATCGAGCGCCAGAAGGTCGGTGACGGTCAGGCTTGCCGTCGAGACATTATAGCGGCGGCGATGGGTCATGACGTTGTCGCCAATCTCAAGCAGCATGTCGAGCGCGCCATCGGGGGCGTCGGGTCCGGTCATGTGGCCGAGCAACCGGGTCATGTGCAGGCCACGCTCCAGCAGGCGGCCAATGGTGAGGAAGCGCCAGCCGGTGAAGCGGTACATGTTTTCATGCACGAGGCCGGCAAAACCTGCGAGCTTGCGGAGCAGGATGGTCATCGCATGGGCCGCATCGTCGCCCGGCTTGACGCGTTCATGGAAGCGCTTGGCGGTCTTCGACAGGTCGGTCAGTGCCAGCCAGCCATCGGGCGAAAAGCGGTCGCGGATGTTGCTGGCGGAATAAACGGCGCTGTCGATATTGCGCAGCAGGCTTTCGGGCACGCCGTTGTTGGTGTCGACATCGATGTTCGACAGATAGTCGCTGACAAAGGCGAGAAGCGGCTGGTCGGGGTTGGCGCTTTCGGCGTAGCGGGCATGCCAGGCCCGCAGGATGCGCAGCACACCTTCGGCGCGCTCGATATAGCGGCCCAGCCAGAAGAGATTGTCGGCGGCCCGGCTTGGCAGGCTGCCCGGCATGTTGCGGGTGAAGCTTTCTTCGGCCGGCAGCAGCGACGTGCGATCGACCGGCTTGTCGGACACGATCCAGACATCGGCAGCACTGCCACCCGACTGCATGGCGATTGCCGACACATCCTTGCCGCTGCCGATCCGGGCAAAGCCGCCGGGCATGATCTGCCAGCCGTTCTTGGTGCGGGCCGCAAAGACGCGCAGGCTCATCGGACGCGGGCACAGCTGGCCATTGATGATCGCCGGCGTGGTGGACAGCGTGACCACTTCCTGCCCGACGAGATTGCCAGCCTCGGCCTCCAGCCATTCGGCCGCGGTGCGGCCCTGGCTGTCCTTGTAGCGCGAGCCCATGACCGAGCGGCCATTGTCGTCGAAGAAGGGCAGGCGGGAATAGGCCGAGCCGATGACCATGCGGTCGAGATGGCGCGCGACATGCTCGCGTTCCGCCTTTTGACCGCACCACCAGGTGGCAATCGACGGCAGCTTCAGTTCCTCGCCGAGCAGGTGGCGCGAGATGGTCGGCATGAAGGCGAGCAGGGCACGGGTTTCCAGAATGCCGGAGCCAAGCGCGTTGACGAAGGAAACTGAGCCATTGCGCAACGCCTCGACCATGCCGGGGGTGCCGATATAGGAGTTCTGATCGAGTTCCAGCGGGTCGGCAAAAGCTGCGTCAAGGCGGCGCCAGAGCACGCTGATCGGCTTGAGGCCGGCCACGGTGCGGACCATGACCTTGCCGTTGACGACGGAGAGGTCTTCGCCCTCGAGCAGCATGATGCCGAGATAGCGGGCGATATAGGCGTGTTCGAAATAGGTCTCGTTGGCGGGGCCTGGCGACAGAACGGCGATGCGGTCGTCATTGCCCTGTTTCTGGCCCTGAAGTGCCGAGCGGAAGGCGCCGAAGAAGGAGGCAAGCCGGTGCACATGGGTTTCGGCGTAGATGTCGGAGAAAGCGCGCGCAGTGGCCACGCGGTTTTCGAGCGCAAAGCCGGCCCCCGACGGGGCCTGGGTGCGGTCGGCGAGAACCCACCAGTTGCCATCCGGGCCCCGGCCGATTTCGAAGGAACAGAAATGCAGGTAGTGGCCGCCGGCCGGCTTGATACCGACGAGGGGGCGCATGAATTCGGGATTGGACGCGATCAATGCTGGTGGCAGAAAACCCTGCTGGACGAGGCTGTTGTCGGAATAGATATCGGCAACGACCTGTTCGAGAAGATTGGCGCGCTGGACCAGACCATCGGCCAGCACCTGCCATTCGGCATCGGAAATCAGCACGGGAATGTGCGAGAATGGCCAGGCGCGCTCGCTGCTGCCGTCTGAGCCATAGGCACGATAAAACACACCGGCATCGCGAAGGTAACGGTCTGCCCGGGCAAAACGCTCGTGCAATTCGTGTTCGGTCATTTTTTCGAGGGCAGACACGAAAGGTTGCCAGACTGGGCGGATTTTGCCCTTGGCATCGATCATTTCGTCGGCGGCACCCGCCACCGCGCGGTAGCGGGCCGTTCGGGCCGCGCTTGCGGGTGCTTTGGGCGGGGTCTTTTCCGCTGCCGGTTTATTTGCCATCAAATCAGATACCCTGGGGTCGTCTCAGGTCCAGTGTGTGCGGGAATTCCGGCGACACGGTCTCGGGCCAGAGGGGATAGGAGCCGGCTGTATGGCCCCATGGCTCGAAACGTGCAAGCCGCCGGGCTTCCGCTTCATTCCCATTCACAGGGAAAGTGTCGTAGTTTCGGCCGCCAGGATGGGCGACGTGATACACGCAGCCGCCGATCGAGCGTCCAGACCATATATCATATATGTCGAATGTTAGCGGTGTATTGACGGGCAGAACCGGATGCAGACCCGATGCCGGCTGCCAGGCCTTGTAGCGAACGCCGGCGACCGACACTTCGTTGGCGCCGCTTTTGCGCAACGGAAGGCGTCGACCATTGCAGGCAACGGCATAACGTTCCGGATTGGCGGTTTCCAGCTTCACCTGCAGGCGTTCGACGGACGAATCGACATAACGGACGGTGCCGCCGATCGCGCCTTGTTCGCCCATGACATGCCAGGGTTCGAGCGCCTGGCGCAGTTCCAGCTTCGAGCCCTCGTATTCCACCTCGCCGGCGAACGGGAAGCGGAATTCAAGCTGGGCGGCAAACCACTCGGGCTTGAAGTCGAAGCCGTTGTGGCGGAGGTCTGCCAGCACTTCGAGGAAGTCCTGCCAGATATAATGCGGCAGCATGAACCGGTCATGCAACGAGGTGCCCCAGCGGACAAAATTGCCGCCGATCGGATTTTTCCAGAAGCGTGCGATCAAGGCACGAATCAGCAATTGCTGCGCCAGCGACATGCGCGCATTCGGCGGCATTTCAAACCCGCGGAATTCGACGAGACCCAGGCGGCCCGTCGGCCCGTCCGGGGAGAACAGCTTGTCGATGCAGATTTCGGACCGGTGCGTGTTGCCGGTGACGTCGATCAGCAGGTTGCGGAACAGCCGGTCGACGAGCCAGGGCAAAGGCGGCACTTCGCCACTGTCCGGCATCGGGATCTGCGCCATGGCGATTTCGAGTTCGTAGAGACTGTCGTGGCGGGCCTCGTCGATGCGCGGCGCCTGGCTGGTCGGTCCGATGAACAGGCCGGAAAACATGTAGGAAAGCGCGGGATGGCGCTGCCAGTGCAGAACAAGGCTTTTCAGCAGGTCCGGGCGGCGCAGGAAGGGGCTGTCATTGGTGCTGGCGCCGCCGACCACCACATGGTTGCCGCCGCCGGTGCCGGTGTGGCGACCGTCGATCATGAACTTGTCGGCACCCAGCCGGCAGAGGCGCGCCTCTTCGTAGATCGCGGTCGTCGTCTCGACGCAGTCTTCCCAATTGTAGGCCGGATGGATGTTGACCTCGATGACGCCCGGGTCGGGTGCCACGCGGATGACGTTCAGGCGTTCGTCATGCGGCGGCGTATAGCCCTCGATATGGACCGGGAGGTTCAGGGCCTCTGCTGCGCGTTCGGCGGAGGCGACGAGGTCGAGATAGTCTTCGAGCGCTGCCGTCGGCGGCATGAAGATGCAGAGCCGGCCATCGCGAACCTCGACCGAGATCGCGGTGCGCACGCGTCCGCCGATTTCCTCGTAGGACTGGCCGATCTGCTGCTGCTGACCGGTATCGGTCTTCAGCGAATGTTCGGGCATGACCCGGCCCTTCTCGGTGGAGAAATCGGGCAGCGGCGGCTTTTCGACCGTCGGGTCGTCCGGGTTGATATAGGGGTACCAGGATGGCGAGACATAGGGCAGCGCATTAAGCGGCAGGCGGAAGCCGACAGGACTGTCGCCAGGGATAAGATAGAGCTGGCCGCGACGGGTGCGCCATTTCTCGCTGACCCAGGTCCGGCCTGATGCCCGGCTCTGCCAGGCCTGGACCGGCAGGACGTAACCGGCCGGATTGGTCAGGCCATTGCCGAAGACCTTGGCGATGCGGTTGCGCTCTTCCGGGTCCTTGAGCTTGGAATTCGACGGATCGACATTTTCCGGAAGATTGCCTTCCTTGACGATCCATTCGGCCGGATCCTCATAGGCCGGGGCGACGTTTTCGGGTGGGATGGCCAATTCGACCGCGATCGCTTCCAGCAAGCGGCCGGCATCCGCCTGCTCGACCTTGTGGTCGCGGTTTTCCAGCGCGATCAGGTCGGGGTTGTTCCAGACCGGCAGGCCATCGCGACGCCAGTAGAGCGAGAAGGTCCAGCGCGGCAGGCTTTCGCCCGGATACCATTTGCCCTGGCCATAATGCAGAAAGCCGCCGGGGGCGAAGCGTTCGCGCAGGCGGCGGATGAGGATATCGGCCTTTTCCCGCTTGGTCGGGCCGACAGCTTCGGTGTTCCATTCCTCCGACTGGAAATCGTCGATCGACACGAAGGTCGGTTCGCCGCCCATGGTCAGGCGCACGTCGCCGGCCTTGAGCTCGGCATCGACCTTGCGGCCGAGTTCGTTGAGGGAATCCCAGCTGTCGTCGGAGAATGGCTTGGTGATGCGCGGATGCTCGGAAACGCGCTTGACCTGCATGTCGAAGGCAAATTCCGTGTTGGCTTCGCCGAAATAACCGCCGGAGATCGGCGCCGCATTGCTGAAATGCGGGGTGGCGGCCAGCGGAATATGGCTCTCGCCAGTCAGCAGGCCGGATGTCGGGTCGAAACCGATCCAGCCGGCACCGGGAATATAGGCTTCGCACCATGCGTGCAGATCGGTGAAATCGACTTCGGTGCCGGACGGGCCGTCAAGCGCCTTCAGATCGGGTGTGAGCTGGATCAGGTAGCCGGAGACGAAGCGCGCGGCGAGCCCGAGGCGCCGCAGGATCTGGACGAGAAGCCAGCTTGTGTCGCGACAGGAGCCTCTGCACGAATTCAGCGTTTCATCCGGCGTCTGGACGCCGGCTTCCATGCGGATGACATAGCCGATTTCCTGCTGCAGCCGCGCATTCAGCGCGACGATCATGTCGACCGTGCCCTGGCCGGGCGTCATGTCGACCGTCTTCATGAAAGCAGCGAGCGCCGGCGTTTCCGGTTCCGGCTTCATGTAGATCGCCAGGTCGTCGCGAATGTCGGCCGGATAGTCGAAGGGCCATTTGGCCGCTTCTTCCTCGGTGAAGAAGTCGAACGGGTTGTAGACGCTCATGTCGGCGACAAGATCGACCTCGATCTTGAACTCGGTCACCGGATCGGGGAATACGAATCGGGCGAGATAGTTGCCGTAGGGATCCTGCTGCAGATTGACGAAGTGGTTTTCCGGCGTGACCTTCAGCGAGTGGCTGATCACCTTGGTCCTGGAATGGGCGGCCGGTTTCAGCCTTATGATCTGCGGCCCAAGCTTGATCGGATTGTCGTATTTATAGTGGGTGAGGTGATAGATGCTTGCCTTGATCGACATACGGTCCGCTTGCCCTGTTCGCCCTTGTTTTTCCCGATTGCACGGGTGGACGGTGATCTTGTGCAATGCAGCGGCATAAAGCAAGCGGACCCTGACGACTGGTGTCGCAGAGCCCGCTTTTAGTGCATTTTGACAAAGATCAACTGCGGCCGAACTCATCGACTAGGCGAATGATGTCATCTTCGCCGAGATAGGAACCGGTCTGGATCTCGATGATTTCGAGCTGGATCTTGCCCGGATTGCCGAGACGATGCACCGAACCTTGCGGAATGTAGATCGACTGGTTCTCGTGCAGGATGGTCACCTTGTCATCGATCGTGACCTCCGCCGTGCCACGGACGCAGACCCAGTGTTCGGCCCGATGATGGTGCTTCTGCAGCGACAGCTTCTTGTCCGGATGGACGAACAGCCGCTTCACCTGGAAGCGCTCGCCGTTGAGGATCGAGGTATAACCGCCCCAGGGGCGCAGCGATGTCGGATGATTTTCCGTCAGGTAGGCGGTCTTTTCATCGGCGGCCAGAAGCTTGACCAGCGAACCGACGCTCTGGCTGTCGTCGAGCCGGCCGACATAGACTGCGTCTTCGGATGCGATGACGGCGACGCCTTCCATGCCCTGGACAGCGATATGATTGTGACGCGACATGACCAGCGAGTTCTTCGTGCCGACGACCGTCGCATTGCCGGTCACGACATTGCCGTCTTCGTCGCCGCCGTCGAGCTTCCAGATGGCGTCCCAGGAGCCGAGGTCGGACCAGACGATCGGGGCCGGGACAACGGCGGCGTTCGCGGTCTTTTCCATAACGGCATAGTCGATCGAGATGCTGGGTGCCTGGGCAAAGCTTTCTGCATCGAGACGGGTGAAGTCGAGATCACCCTTGGCCTTCTCGATGGAGGTTGTGACCGCCGCCAGCACTTCCGGTGCCAGCGTCTGCAGTTCGGAGATCATCTGCCCGGCGGAAAAGACGAACATGCCGGAGTTCCACGCGTAGTTGCCGCTGGCGAGCATCTGCTCGGCCGTTTCGGAGTTCGGCTTTTCGACGAAGCGTTTCACCGCAAACGCGCCGTTGCCAAGCGCGTCGCCGATTTCAATATAACCATATCCGGTGGCGGGTTCGGTCGGGGTGATGCCGAAGGTGACGATCTTGCCGGCACGGGCTGCCTCGGACGCTTCCGCGATGCAGCGGCGATAGGTGTCGTCGACGGTGATTTCGTGGTCAGACGGCAGGATCTGGATCAGCGCGTCCGGGCCATGGCGCTCGCTGACCACCAAGGCCGCCGCGGCAACCGCCGCCGCCGTATTGCGGGCTTCGGGCTCGAGAATAATGCCGTCGAGCCTGGTGTTCAGTTCGCGGGCCTGTTCTGCCACGAGAAAGCGGAAGTCCTCGTTGGTGATGACCAGGGGCGCTTCGTAGATGGCCTTGTCGGCGACACGCAGCATGGTTTTCTGTAGCAGGGTTTCATCGCCAAGGAAGCGGATGAACTGTTTGGCCGCCGTGGCGCGTGAGAGGGGCCAAAGCCGGGTTCCCTTGCCGCCGGCCATGATGACCGGAACGATCTTGCTGCTCATGTTGTCTTGCCTTTCAGTCTGGGTGGGCAGAGGGCTGCCCGGATCCGTGTTCCTGCGGTTCGGTCTGACCTCAATCGAGGTTTCACATGCTGAACCGCGCGAGTGTGGAACGCGGCAACGAAAGGTTTGTTACATTTTTTGTTCCGTTTTTCCAAGTGCTCCAGCCTTCCCCCATTCGGGTGAAAGTGAAAGCCTGCCGCATGGTTGGCATTGCCGCGCAGGCCGTGCTGTGATCAATTCCGACGACAAGGTTGCCGGGTGGTTCCGGTTGCCGACTGTTGAATGAACACTTTTCCAAGGCGCATATTCGTGACCCAACTCGCACCGCTCTTTGCTGTTCCCGCCGCACCCGTCATCCCGGTTCTCGGCGAGAACAACGGTTTTCCCGTTCACCGGATCTTTTGTGTCGGACGCAACTATGCAGCCCATGCGGCGGAAATGGGCAATGCCGTCGACCGGACGGCACCGTTCTACTTCAACAAGCCGCCGACGGGCCTTTTGCTCAATGGATCGACCATGCCCTATCCGCCCGGCACCAGCGATTGCCATCACGAAATAGAGTTGGTGATTGCGATCGGCGCACCGGCTTTCCGGATTGCCGAGAATGAAGCCGAGAGCATCGTCTACGGCTATGCAACCGGGCTCGACATGACCCGCCGGGACCTGCAGCAAATTGCCAAGGACCAGGGTCGCCCGTGGGACATGGCCAAGTCGTTCGAGGATTCGGCGATCATCGGGGCGATCACGAAGGCCGCCGATTTCAGACCGGAAAGCCAGCGGATTTCACTGACCGTGAACGGCGAGACAAAACAGGTTGGTCATCTCTCCGATCTGATCTGGTCGGTGCCGGAGATGATCAGCCATCTGTCACGCTACTATCATCTGACGGCCGGCGATCTCATCTATACGGGAACGCCATCCGGCGTTGGACCGGTGGTGCCCGGCGATCACCTGGTTGGCGAAGTCGAGGGACTGGAAACGCTTGAGCTGACGATCGGTCCAGCCGAGTGACGCTGCAGACAAAGCGGTCGGCCGATGGCGGCCATTGACGATCCGGTCGCCGGATTTGCCGGGGGAGTTGCCAGGGCACGGGCTGGCGCGCGTTCGTGTGGCGTTTGTACGCTTTGCTGTATACTGCCCGATATCGACGAACTGGAAAAACCGGCCAATGTCACCTGTCGACACTGCGTGCCCGGCAGTGGCTGCGTGAACTATGACGTGCGGCCGCAGACCTGCCGGGATTTTCTCTGTCTCTGGCGCACCGAATCGCAGTTGGCGGACTATTGGGATCCCGCCGTCAGTCATATGATGGTTTATGTCCAAGGACCACAGATGACCGTTCTGGTGGATCCCGCCTATGCGACTATCTGGCAGCGCGAGCCCTATTTTGCCGATCTCCGCCGGTGGGCAGGGGAAGCGAGGCGCAATGGTGGCTATCTGATCGTCTACGTTGCCGATGTCGTGACGGTGGTCGAGTAAGCCAGCCTTTTTGTCGGGTCAATTTTGCGCGTGCAATCATGCAAGACCATGCTTTCGGGCAAGCAAAAGGCTTGCCGTTGCCGGCAAGCCCTTCGAATACGCAACCTCACGCACCTGCGCCGGGCGAGGACAGTGTATCCACCCTCTCGCCTGAGCGCCGAGACGCGCGGTTAAAATATGGCCAGATACTTCAGCAGCGAGATGACACCGATGATGATGACAACGATGCGGGCGATCTGTTTCGCACGGGCATCAACGGGCAGCATGCCGATCAGATAGAGGACCAGAACGATAACCAGAAATGTAATTAAGATGCTGATCAGAACAGATGTTCCCAATTCCCCGACTCCTTGCAAAGGCGCAAAATTGCGCTCTACACCCCTAACTATGGCAGGATCGGAACAAGGGAAGGGTTGCAGACCAAAAATCTCGACAAATGGTCGATAGCGATCATGTTTCCGACACAATGCCACGGTATAGGATGCTCATCGAGATTGCTAATGAGCGCTGGAAGTTTCTGTCGCTCGCGATCTTGATGTCGCCCAAGACTTTTGACCACGGATGTACTGGCACTGGTGAGTAGGCGATAATGAGGAAGGTCGGTGCGATTTCGCCCCGGCCTTTTTTGTTGTCCTGCAGGGTTTGTCGTCTTGCCCAGGAATTAAGCCGTTAGGCAGTCAGCGACTGCATTGGTCGTGAAAACGCAGGCGACAATTTCCGGTTCGCTGAGCCGGCAAAGCCAGTCGGCTGGCGCCCTCTCTCGACCGGCACCTCATTTTTCGAAATCCCAATGTCAGGCTTAAGCGAGCGGGAAAACATGCCGCCACGCCGCCGGCAAATCCCCAAGGCCGGAATGGAAAAAGGGCTCGTCGTTTCCGACAAGCCCTTGATTTCTCTGAATTCGAATGGTGGGCGTGACAGGGATTGAACCTGTGACCCCTACGATGTCAACGTAGTGCTCTCCCGCTGAGCTACACGCCCATCCGATGGCGGCTTAAGACCACAAAACCCCGGCGCCCGTCAATAGGCTTTTTGGAGTTTTGTGAAGAGTTTTTTACAAGCTCTTCGGGAGGCCTTACGCAGCAAGGAGTTTGTTGACTTCGTCGACGAGGTCGCGAAGGTGGAAAGGCTTGGAAAGAACCTTGGCGTCCTTCGGAGCCTTCGAATCGGCGTTTAGCGCGACGGCCGCAAAGCCGGTGATGAACATCACCTTGAGGTCAGGGTCGAGTTCGGTGGCGCGGCGCGCCAGTTCGATCCCGTCCATTTCCGGCATCACGATATCGGTCAGGAGAAGCGAAAAGGGTTCTTCGCGGAGGCGGTCGTAGGCGCTGGCGCCGTTGTCGAAGGAGGAAACTTTGTAGCCCGCCTTTTCCAACGCCTTGACCAGAAACCGGCGCATGTCGTTGTCATCTTCGGCGAGAAGGATTTTCTGAGTCATTTGGGGACCGCTTACACTGGAATTGCATGGAAGGCTCGCAGCCCCTGACATTAGGTCGTGCCGAGTAAAGATCCCGTGAACAACGAAAAGAGGGCCGCTCGCGCCGCTGAAACCAGTATGGACTTCGGGGCGGCCAACTGGCAACATGACTTCCACAACAAGTTTGTGACTTGGTAAAGAAGAGGCGCTGGGGACGGAATGACAAGCGATTTCGAGCTGTTCGAGGTTCGCGAGCCCCAGGTTCAGTCCATTCCCTTTGTGTATAACTCTCCCCATAGCGGTCGAAGATATCCCGTTTCCTTCCTCGATGAGACGCGACTCGATGATCTGGCGATTCGCCGGTCCGAAGATCACTATGTCGATGAGCTGTTTTCCGCGGCGCCCTCATTCGGTGCGCCATTGCTTCTGGCGCATTTCCCGCGCGCCTATGTTGATGTCAATCGCGAGCCCTACGAGCTCGATCCACGGATGTTTACCGATCCGCTGCCGCCGTTTGCCAATAGCAATTCGGCGCGAGTCGCCGGCGGGCTTGGGACCGTTCCGCGGATCGTTGCCGAGAACATGGAAATCTACGAGCGGCGCATGCCGCTTGCCGTGGCGCTTGAACGGATCGAGGCCTGCTACAAGCCGTATCATGCCTGCCTGCGCCGGCTGATTGCGCGGACTCATGCCCGCTTCGGCTTCGGCGTGTTGATCGATTGCCACTCGATGCCGGGCAATATTCGGGTGGCCGGCAGCGGGTTGCGCCCGGATTTTATCGTCGGCGACCGCTATGGGACCAGTGCATCGGCCGAGCTTTCGCACGCCGCCATTGAATTCCTGGAAGGACTTGGCTTTGCCGCCGTGCGCAACAAGCCCTATGCCGGTGGCTTCATCACCGAGCACTATGGCCGCCCAGCGCGCGGGCTGCATGCCCTGCAGATCGAGATCAATCGCTCGCTCTATATCGATGAGGCAACGCTGCTCAAGCGGCCAGATTTTGATGCGCTCGCGGGTTCGCTCGCTCTGTTCATGGGGCAAATGGCTGAATATGTTGCCGACTATGCGGGCGACACTTCTCTGGCCGCCGAATAATTCCCACACATCAGGCAAAAAAAACCGCGCCAAGGGCGCGGCTAAGTCTAGGGAGGAAACACCCAAGGAGGGTATTTACAGTCAAAGACTGTAGCCAAAAGATACTTTTTGCAGTGCACCATTGTCAAGAACAATTGTGTCACTTTTTTAAGCAAGGCCAAAAAATACGCAATTGGTCGCGCTTGCATCGATCTCGGCGGTTGCGGGCGGTTGTCCGTCTTGCCGGTTTTCTTTCGTCGCAACTCACTTTAAGAATGGCGCGCCATTCCTCGTTCGACGGATTTCCTCATGCGCCCTGACCGTGCTTTTTTCGACCGCCTTGCCGATGCAGCCAAAGCTGAAACTCTGCCGCGTTTTCGCTCCGGCCTGTCGGTGGTCAACAAGGAGGCAGGCGGCTTCGATCCGGTGACCGAAGGTGACCAGGCGGCTGAAGCTGCGATCCGCCAGTTGATCGAGGCCGCGTTTCCGACACACGGCATTCTCGGCGAAGAGCATGAGAACATTCGCATGGACAGCGATCAGCTCTGGGTGATCGATCCGATCGACGGAACGCGCGCCTTCATCTCCGGCGTGCCGGTCTGGGGAACGTTGATCGGTTTCCAGGAAAACGGCCGGTCGGTCATGGGGCTGATGGACCAGCCGTTCACCGGCGAGCGGTACTACGCCGATGGCGAGCGATCCTGGTATCGGGGGCCAGATGGCGAACGGCAGATCAAGGTGCGCGACTGCGGCGGTCTGGAGAATGCCATCCTGTTCACCACCTCGCCGCATCTGTTCAAAGGCTGGGAAGTCGAGCGGTTCCAGGGCGTGCAGGACAAGGTCAAGCTGTTTCGCTACGGTGTGGATTGTTACGCCTATGCGCTGCTCGCGGCGGGCCATGTCGATCTGGTGATCGAGACGGTTCTGAAGCCTTATGATGTCGGCGCGCTGATCCCGATCATTGAGCAGGCCGGCGGCGTGATCACCACCTGGGATGGCGGACGGCCGGAAAACGGCGGCTCGATCATCGCGGCGGGTTCTGCGGACGTGCATGCCGAGGCAATGGCGATGCTCAAGGCGCGCTGAGCGCCTGTCACGTTTCCGTCAATCCTCGATATCGGCATCCGTCAGGCGGGGTGTCTCTCGCACCTCGTCTGGTTCTCCGCCGGGGACAAATGCGTAGAAGGCTGCCAGCGCCTGGGTGCGGTAGCGGTCGTGCTCCTGCAGGATCTCGTGGCGGCTGCCGGGGACCGGAACCAGTTGGCCGGCGCGGAAATATTGCGACAGTTTTTCCTGGTAGATGAACGGCACGATCGGATCGTTGCCTGGGGCGATGATGACCGTCGGCACGGTGATCGAGGCGAGGTGACGCGGGTCGCGGACCTGGTTGATGGTCTTCTGCGCCTCGTACAGCCAGCGCGCCGTCGGTGGACCGAGAAACAGTTCCGGATGGTCGATGACCAGCCGCTGATTGCGGGCGAAACGCGTTGGGTCGGTGGTCAGCGGATTGTCGTCGAAGTCCTTGCGCGGTTCATCCTTGTTCAGGCAGATATGACCCAGGCCCGTCCAGCTTGCCAGAGCCGATAGACGATAGATGTTTTCGGGTGAGGTCCTCTGTCCGCCAAGGCCGACGAAGGGGGCGGTCAGAACCATGCGCTCGATGCGATTGGACAGGCGCGGCGCCGCCTTCAGCGCGATCAGGCCACCGGTCGAATGGGCGAGCATGAAAAACGGCAGCCGGGTATCGGGCAGCACCACCTGTTCGAGAAAGATTTCCAGATCGCGGATATAGTCCATGAAACGGGTGACATGGCCCTTGCGCGCATCCTTGAGGAGTCTCTCCGAGCCCCCCTGGCCACGGAAGTCGTAAGTCGCCACCCAGAAGCCGCGCGACGTCAGATCGCGGATCGTCTCGAAATATTTCTCGATACTCTCGTTGCGGCCATGCAGCAGCACCACCGTGCCCTTGATCTCGCTGATTTCGCTGCGAAAGACGGCGTAACGCAGGCTGATGCCGCGATGCCCCTTGAAGAAGCCGACCGTGGGGTGGCCCGGAACGGGATTGCCTGGAGTGGCGTGAAGAATGGCGTCCATGCTTGCAAATGCCTGACCGTTCGGGGCGCACTTCGTCGTTTCCATCGGGATAGGATGACGACTGGAAAAGGTCAAAAGAAAAAAACCGGAACCGCTTCAGGGGAGAGCGCGGTTCCGGCAAGATCAGCCGGGATGGAAGGGGCGATATTCCCGGCATCGGGTTCGAGACAACCGATGGTGCGTTTTACGCTGGCGGGGCTGAACCGACTTTGAACCTGCCGTTCACATGCAATTCATCAGTGGAAACAGCGATGATCTTGAATTTGCCGGGGCCATTTCCCACATCGTTGTCACGGGCGCCGCAAGGGTCCGTGAACCGCTGCCAGCGTTGCCCGAAGGGATGCTGCGCAGTTTGAAACACGCCAACGTCGCTTCCAAGGAGGACACTATGCGTCACGTCGATTTTTCCCCACTCTACCGCTCCACGGTCGGTTTCGACCGCCTGTTCACCATGCTGGATACGCTTGCTCAGCCGGATCAGGCGCAGAGCTACCCGCCCTACAATATCGAGCGCACGGGCGATAACCTTTATCGCATCACCATGGCGGTGGCCGGTTTTGACGAAGCCGAACTGTCCATCGAAGCCCATGCGCATGTGCTGACCGTCAAGGGCGAAAAGGCGGAGGACGATACCAGCGAGCCCACCGAGTTCCTGTATCGCGGCATTGCCAAGCGCGCCTTCGAGCGCCGCTTCCAGCTTGCCGATCACGTCGAGGTCACGGCCGCTTCGCTGAAAAACGGCCTATTGCATATCGATCTGCTGCGCAACATTCCCGAAGCAATGAAGCCGCGTCGGATCTCGATCAGCGCCGAATCGCTCGGCGCCGTGCCGAAGGCAATCGAATCGCATGTGAACTGAGGTTTCGGCCCACAGGCCAGCCTTGAGGCGGCGGACTCCGGTTCGCCGCCTTTTTGTTTGTGACGGCTCAGACGACTTCTATGAATTGATCCACTTCTTCCTGTGTCGTCGAGAAGCTGGTTACAAGGCGAACGAGGCGTTCGTTCTCGCCGATCATGTGCGGCATGTCGCGCGGCGCCAGCCAGTCGTAGAATTTCGCCCCTTTCGACTGCGCGCGGGCGGCAGACGTCTTGTCGATGATGGCAAAGACTTCGTTCGCCTGGGTTTCCCAGGCAAGGCGGGCGGTGTTCTTGGCGGTCAGGCCCACCCGCAGCCGGTCGGCCATGGCATTGGAATGGCGGGCGAGGTCGAGCCACAGGTCGCCTTCGAGATAGGCTTCCAGCTGGGCCGAGATGAAGCGGGTCTTGGAGAAGAGCTGGGCCGAGCGCTTGCGGATATAGGGCATTTCCTCGGCCATTTCCGGCTTCATGAAGACAATCGCCTCCGCACACCAGCAGCCGTTCTTGGTGCCGCCGAAAGAGAGAATGTCGACGCCACGTTTCCAGGTCATTTCGGCGGGCGTTGCATCCAGGGCGACAAGCGCATTGGCGAAGCGGGCGCCATCCATATGCAAAGGCAGGTTCTTGGATTTGGCAATGGCGGCGATCGCATCCAGTTCCTCGAGCGTGTAGACTGTGCCGGCTTCGGTTGCCTGCGTCACGGTGATCGCCATCGGCCGGCCCTGGTGGACGGAGGGCACATCGAAGCGGGAGACGGCGGTGTGCAGCGCTTCGCGGTCCATCTTGCCGTTGTCGCCTTCGACCGGAAAAAGCCGGCATGCGCTGGTCAGAAACTCCGGAGCGCCGCCTTCGTCGGCATTTACATGCGCATCCGAGTGACAGAAGGTGACGCCGCCGGCCTTTGCGACGCTGGCGAGCGCCAGAGAATTGGCCGCAGTGCCTGTCGCGACGAAAAAGACGGCGACCTCGCGCTCGAAGATATCGTTGAACTGTGCCTCGATCCGCTTGTCTAGCTCGCTCGAGCCGTAGGCGCTGGCAAAGCCGGCCGCTTGCTTGGTGAGGCTTTCTGCGATCTTGGGATGGGCGCCGGACCAGTTGTCGGAAGCGAAGAACATGAAGAGTTTCCCGGGGGTTGGAAGGAGTGATCGCGAGCTTAGGCATTTCCGTGTCGCTATCAATCCGGTCCGCGGCGGAACGTGTCGCTTTCTTGCAGTCCGCAAGAAGTGCATCACTGACCTATTCATGTGGGAAAGAAAATTGCGCAAGGGGCTTATCGGTGGCAACTTAGCGTCGGAAGTCCGGTTAATTTTCATGGCGCGATCTTGCGTGAGCGTTTACTTTCTGTCATAGAAATCTCGAAATTAGGTCAGACTAGTTGACCTAATTCTGGTTTCTGAGGTGAAGGATTTGGGTGTCGTCGCCTGGTGATGCGGTCCCGCTAGGGTCGCGAAGAGCCAAGGGAGATACATCCGGCCGATGGTTCCAGGCATGCGAGCCCGAGTGGATCGGGCCTATTTGGAGGGAAGGCAATGACGAAGATGACGCCATCCGACGAGATCGTTCAGGGCGCTGCAGAGCGCACATCTGAGATCCGAGGCATCCGGCAGAACACGTATGGTCTCCCGGCCAAACAGGGTCTTTACGATCCGAAGAACGAGCATGATGCCTGCGGCGTCGGCTTCATCGCCCATATGAAGGGCGTCAAGTCGCACCAGATCGTCAAGGACGGCCTGTTCATCCTGGAAAACCTGACCCATCGCGGCGCCGTCGGTGCCGATCCCCTGATGGGCGATGGTGCCGGTATTCTTGTGCAGATCCCGGATCGCTTCTTCCGCGAGGAAATGGCGGCCCAGGGCATCACCCTGCCGAAGGCCGGCGAATATGCCGTCGGTCATTTCTTCTTCCCGCAGGACGAAGAGCAGGTTGCGCATTTCAAGAAGGTTATCGCGGAAGTCTGTTCCGCCGAAGGCCAGCATCTGATCGGTTATCGCGACGTGCCGGTCGACAATTCCTCGCTGTCCAAGGCGCCGGAGATTGCAGCTACCGAGCCGCGCCAGATCCAGGTCTTCATCGGCGCCGGCCGCGATGCTGCGACCCAGGAGCAGTTCGAGCGTCGCCTGTTCCTGCTGCGCAAGGTGATCTCCAACCGCATCTATGACCAGTATGGCGGCGAGGAGACCGGTTTCTATCCGGTGTCGCTGTCGTCCTCGACCATCGTCTACAAGGGCATGTTCCTCGCCTATCAGGTCGGTGCTTACTACAAGGACCTCGCCGATCCGCGCTTCGAATCGGCCGTGGCCCTTGTGCATCAGCGCTTCTCGACCAACACCTTCCCGTCGTGGAAGCTGGCGCATCCGTACCGCATGGTCGCCCATAACGGCGAAATCAACACGCTGCGCGGTAACGTCAACTGGATGGCGGCACGTCAGGCATCTGTCTCCTCGCCGCTGTTCGGCGACGACATTTCCAAGCTGTGGCCGATTTCCTATGAAGGCCAGTCGGACACGGCCTGTTTCGACAACGCACTGGAATTCCTGCAGCGCGGCGGCTATTCGCTGGCGCATGCCGTGATGATGCTGATTCCGGAAGCCTGGTCGGGCAATCAGTCGATGAGCCCCGAACGCAAGGCGTTCTACGAATACCACGCGGCCCTGATGGAGCCGTGGGATGGTCCGGCTGCGGTCTGCTTTACCGACGGCCGCCAGATCGGCGCGACGCTCGACCGCAACGGTCTGCGTCCGGCGCGCTACATCGTCACCAATGACGACCGCATTATCCTGGCGTCGGAGGCCGGCACGCTGCCGGTTCCGGAAGAAAGCATCATCAAGAAGTGGCGCCTGCAGCCGGGCAAGATGCTGCTGATCGACATGGCGGAAGGACGCATCATTTCCGACGAGGAAGTGAAGTCGCAACTGGCCGGCAGTCACCCCTATCGCAAGTGGCTCGACCGCACCCAGTTGATCCTGGAGGAACTGAAGCCGGTTGAGCCGCGGGCGCTGCGCCGCGACGTATCGCTGCTCGATCGCCAGCAGGCTTTCGGCTACACGACCGAGGACACCAAGCTTTTGATGTCGCCGATGGCGACCACGGGCCAGGAAGCGATCGGCTCGATGGGGACCGACACGCCGATCTCGGCGATGTCGTCGAAGTCGAAGATGCTCTACACCTATTTCAAGCAGAACTTCGCCCAGGTGACCAATCCGCCGATCGATCCGATCCGCGAGGAACTGGTGATGAGCCTTGTGTCGTTCATCGGCCCGCGTCCGAACATCCTCGACCACGAGGGTGCGGCCAACGCCAAGCGTCTGGAAGTGCGCCAGCCGATCCTGACCAATGGCGATCTGGAAAAGATCCGCTCGATCGGCCACACGGAAGATCGCTTCGACACCAAGACGCTCGATTTCACCTATGATGTCGAACGCGGCGCCGAAGGCATGCCGGACATGCTCGATCGTCTGTGCGAGCGCGCCGAGGCGGCCGTTCGCGGCGGCTACAACATCATCGTGCTCTCCGACCGTCAGGTCGGTCCGGACCGCATCGCCATTCCGGCGCTGCTGGCCACCGCTGCGGTGCATCACCACCTGATCCGCAAGGGTCTTCGCACCTCGGTTGGCATCGTGGTCGAGTCGGGCGAGCCGCGCGAAGTGCATCACTTCTGCTGTCTCGCCGGCTATGGCGCTGAAGCGATCAACCCGTATCTCGCCTTCGACACGCTGCTTGACATGCACAAGCACAACGAGTTCCCGAAGGAAGTGTCGGAAGACGAAGTCGTCTATCGCTACATCAAGGCTGTCGGCAAGGGCATCCTCAAGGTCATGTCGAAGATGGGCATCTCGACCTACCAGTCCTATTGCGGCGCGCAGATCTTCGATGCGATCGGCCTGTCGTCGGCGCTGGTCGAGAAGTATTTCTTCGGTACCGCGACTACGATCGAAGGGATCGGCCTCACCGAAATCGCCGAGGAGACGGCCAGTCGTCACGCGGCTGCCTTCGGCAAGGACCCTATATTGGCTTCGACGCTCGAGATCGGCGGCGAATATGCCTATCGCATGCGGGGTGAAAACCACGCCTGGAGCCCGGACTCGATTGCCTCGCTGCAGCATGCGGTTCGCGGCAACAGCCAGGAGCGCTACCGCGAATTTGCCGAGATGGTGAATGACAGCGCGCTCCGCATGAACACCATCCGCGGCCTGTTCAAGATCAAGACTGCGAACGATCTCGGCCGCAAGCCGATCTCGATCGACGAGGTCGAGCCGGCTGTCGATATCGTCAAGCGTTTCTCGACCGGTGCCATGTCCTTCGGCTCGATCAGCCGCGAGGCGCATTCGACACTGGCGATTGCGATGAACCGGATCGGCGGCAAGTCGAACACCGGCGAAGGCGGCGAGGAAAGCGATCGCTACCTGCCGCTGATGAACGGCGCTGCCAATCCGGAGCGTTCGGCCATCAAGCAGATCGCGTCGGGCCGCTTCGGCGTGACCACGGAATATCTGGTCAATGCCGACATGTTGCAGATCAAGGTCGCGCAGGGTGCCAAGCCCGGCGAAGGCGGCCAGCTGCCCGGCCACAAGGTCGATGCGACGATTGCCAAGACGCGGCACTCGACGCCGGGTGTCGGCCTGATTTCGCCGCCGCCACATCATGACATCTATTCGATCGAAGATCTGGCCCAGCTGATCTTCGACCTGAAGAACGTCAATCCGGAAGCCGATGTTTCGGTCAAGCTGGTCTCGGAAGTCGGCGTCGGCACGGTTGCCGCCGGCGTCGCCAAGGCGCGCGCCGATCATATCACCATTTCCGGCTTCGATGGCGGCACCGGCGCATCGCCGCTCACCTCGCTCAAGCATGCGGGTAGCCCTTGGGAAATCGGGCTTGCCGAAACCCAGCAGACGCTGGTGCTGAACGGCCTTCGTTCGCGCATCGCCTTGCAGGTCGATGGCGGGCTAAAGACGGGCCGCGACGTCATCATCGGCGCGCTTCTCGGGGCTGACGAATTCGGCTTTGCCACGGCTCCGTTGATTGCTGCGGGTTGCATCATGATGCGCAAGTGCCACCTGAACACCTGCCCGGTCGGTGTCGCCACCCAGGATCCTGTCCTGCGCAAGCGCTTCAAGGGTGCGCCGGAACATGTCATCAACTACTTCTTCTTCGTCGCCGAAGAAGTGCGCGAAATTCTTGCTTCGCTTGGCGTCACCAAGCTCGACGAGATCATCGGCGCTTCCGAACTGCTCGAGAAGGACCAGATGCTGGCGCATTGGAAAGCGGAAGGCCTCGATTTCTCGAAGATCTTCCACAAGGTCGATGCGCCGAAGGCCGCCACGCTGTGGACCGAGCGCCAGAAACACCCGATCGACGACGTGCTTGATCGCAGGCTGATCGAGAAGGCTATGCCAGCACTTGAAAGCAAGCAGCCGGTGGTTCTGGAAGTCGATATCAAGAACGTCGACCGTTCAGCTGGCGCCATGCTGTCGGGGGAACTTGCCAAGCGTCATGGTCACAAGGGCCTGAAGGATGACACGATCCACGTCACGCTGACCGGCACGGCGGGCCAGTCGTTCGGTGCGTTTCTCGCGCGCGGCATCACATTCGATCTTGTCGGCGACGGCAATGACTATGTCGGCAAGGGACTTTCGGGTGGCCGCATCATCGTGCGCCCGCCGGAAAATACCCGGATCGTCGCCGAAGATTCCATCATCGTCGGCAACACGGTTCTCTACGGCGCGATTGCCGGCGAGTGCTATTTCCGCGGCGTGGCCGGCGAACGGTTCGCTGTGCGCAACTCGGGCTCGGTCGCGGTGGTCGAGGGCGTGGGCGACCATGGCTGCGAATACATGACCGGCGGCGTTGTCGTCGTGCTCGGCCAGACCGGCCGCAACTTCGCAGCCGGCATGTCGGGTGGCGTGGCCTATGTGCTCGACGAAACGGGTGATTTTGCCAAGCGCTGCAACATGGCGATGGTCGAGCTCGAGCCGGTTCCGGAAGAGGACGACATGCTGGAGAAGCTGCACCATCACGGTGGCGACTTGATGCACAAGGGCCTCGTCGACGTGTCGGGCGACATGACCCGTCATGACGAGGAGCGCCTTTACCAGCTGATCTCGAACCATCTGCACTACACGGGCTCCAACCGCGCCAAGCAGATCCTCGACAGCTGGGCCGAGTATCGCCCGAAGTTCCGCAAGGTCATGCCGGTCGAATACCGTCGTGCGCTCGAGGAAATGGAACGCATGCGCATGGGCGTGGCGGCGGAATAACTTCTGCAGGTTAAATTCTGTGATATGCTCCTGGCATATCGCAAGGATGGAGCCCGACATGAACGAGCATGTGAAGGACACTGGTGAAGGTGGCGAAGTTGCAGTCGCCATCTTCAAGAATGGTCGAAGCCGGGCTGTTCGCATCCCGAAAGAGTTCGATCTTGAAGGTGATCGCGCCGTCATGGTGCGCCAACCGGATGGCTCGATCCTCATGCGGACGGCGGTGACCGCAGGCTTGATCGAGTATCTCAAGCAGGCGGAAGCCTGGAGCGGAGAGGACTTCGTTGGGAATGACGATGATCTGGCACCGCTCCGTGAGGTCGAGATCTGATGCGGTACATGCTCGATACCAACGTCGTTTCGGCGATCGTGAGGGATCCGCGTGGGAAGGTTCTCGAACACCTTGTTGAGGTTGGAGAGGAGAATGCCTTCATCAGCATCATCACCCATGGTGAGATCTGGTACGGCGTGAAGAAGAACGGCTCCGAGGAGCTGTCGCGGAAGGTGTCTGCGGTGACGCGGCGCTTTTATGTGGCGCCCCTCCAGCTACCAACGGACCAGCGTTACGCCGAAGTCCGGCTGGCGTTGAGGCAAGGACGGAACATTGGTCCAAATGACCTTTGGATCGCGGCACATGCGCTGGCGCTGGACGCCGTGCTGGTGACGAACAATGAGAGTGAGTTTTCCCGGGTTCCGGGATTGAAGATCGAGAACTGGCTGCGATAGCGGCGGAGATTGAGGGATTTAGACATGGGCAAGGTTACAGGCTTTATGGAAATCGACCGGCAGGTGGGCAAGTATCAGCCGGCCTCCGATCGTATCCGCCATTTCCGCGAATTCACGATCCCCATGTCGGACCCGGAGGTTACCAAGCAGGCGGCGCGCTGCATGGATTGCGGCATTCCCTATTGCCATGGTCCGACCGGCTGCCCGGTGCACAACCAGATCCCGGACTGGAACGATCTCGTCTACAACAACAAGTGGGAGGAGGCGATCCGCAACCTCCATTCCACCAACAACTTCCCGGAATTCACCGGTCGCGTCTGTCCGGCGCCGTGCGAGGAAGCCTGCACGCTCAACCTCGAAGATGCGCCGGTGGCGATCAAGACGGTCGAGCAGGCGATTGCCGACAAGGCCTATGAGCTCGGTTTCATCGTGCCACAGCCGGCAACGATCCATACCGGCAAGAAGGTTGCGATCATCGGATCCGGTCCCTCTGGTTTGGCGGCTGCCCAGCAGCTTGGCCGCGCCGGCCACGAAGTGCATGTGTTTGAGCGCGAGACCAAGGCCGGTGGCCTGCTGCGCTACGGCATTCCGGACTTCAAGATGGAGAAGAACTTCATCGATCGCCGCGTCGAGCAGATGAAGGGTGAAAACGTCACCTTCCACTACGGCGTCAATGTCGGCGTCGATGTCACCGTGGAAAGCCTGCGTGCCGACTACGACGCCGTGCTTTATTGTGGTGGCTCGGAAACGCCGCGCGAAGCCGGCATTCCAGGCGTCGAACTGCATGGCGTGCATGATGCCATGCCGTATCTGGTGCAGCAGAACCGCCGCGTCGGCCGCGAAAACATCGACAGCAACGGCTGGCCGTCCGATCCGATCCTCGCCGGCGGCAAACATGTCGTGGTTGTCGGCGGCGGCGATACGGCGTCGGACTGCGTCGGTACGGCCTTCCGCCAGGGTGCCGTCAAGGTGACCCAGCTCGACATCCGTCCGCGCCCACCGCAGACGGAAGACAAGCTGGCGATCTGGCCGTTCTGGGCGACCAAGATGCGCACATCCTCGAGCCAGGCCGAAGGTGCGGTGCGCGAATTCCAGGTGGCAACGCTGGAATTCATCGGCGAGGATGGCGTGCTGACCGGCGTCAAGTGCTGCCAGGTCGATGACAAGCGCAAGCCTATCCCCGGCACCGAGTTCATCATCAAGGCCGATCTCGGCTTCATCGCCATTGGTTTCAGTGGTCCGTTCACCGACAGCGTGCTGAAGGAAATGAACGGCCAGCTGACACTCAACACCGACCGTCGCGGCTCGACCAATGTCGTGGCCGACGACAAGGACTACAAGACCTCCGTCGACAAGCTGTGGGCCGCCGGCGACGTGCGTCGCGGCCAGTCGCTGGTCGTCTGGGCGATCCGCGAAGGCCGCCAGGCGGCCCGCGCCATCGACGAGGCTCTGATGGGATCAAGCGTTCTGCCAAGGTAAGGGGTCAGGATACTTGTACGAAAAGGGTCGCCTTCAGGCGGCCCTTTTTTTTGGCAGATTTCGGATGGTCAGCGTTTCAGCGGGTTCCGGTCTGGGCTGCCGCCGGTGTCGATATCTGCACATTGTCGACGCGCCCGACCGGTGGGTTCGGCAATTGGCCGTTCTGCACCAGCTGCTGGCGGGCCGTGATCGTGGTCGAAGCGGGCAGGGGTTGGCCACCAAGAAGTTCGGTCGCACCGTCCAGTTCGGGATCGAAGAGGTCCATCGGCTGTGTCGAGATGATGCTCGTCATTTCGGATGGCGGCATATTGACCAGTTCCGGCAGGTTGCTGGCGTCGAGCCGTACAAGATCCGGGCTGGTCATGTCACCGAGATAACGACGCACCGATTTCTCAACATAGAAGGCGAGCTTGCGCTTGCCGGGGGCGGTGAAGCCTATGCCGTCGGTGCCGCGCAAGCGCACGGGCTGGCCGTTAATATCCGAGCCGGTGATGATGAAGCGGCCATCCTGGTCGACAAAGCCATCCCAGACATCGATGAACTCGCCTTTCTGGCGCTCGACGGAGGCGCGGTAGAGTGTGTTCAGTCTCAGGGCGTCGGCCGTCATGTTCTGCGGTCTGAAGGCGGGCAAGCCGACCCAGATCAAGGGCGTCTTGGTTCGCGTCACCACTTCTGCCAGACGATTGACGCGCTGCTCATATGCGGTGAACCAGCCGTCGGTGCGGAAGTCGATCTTGGCGTCCGGCGTGATGATCTGCTGGCGGTCGTTGGCACCGATCTGGATGACGACGACGCTGGGCTTCAGTGTCTCGATCAGCGCCGGGAGTTCGCCAATCCAGTCGTAGTAGTCGACGCGCACCAGGCCGGACGAGCCATTGGATCGCGTCTCGACCTTGACGCCAGGCGCTTCCTCGAAGGCACTCTTCAGGCCGTCGCCCAGGCCGCCGGCCACGAAGTCGCCGATGACCAGGACGGTTTTCGCATTGTCCAGCTTGGTCGGCGGCGGGGCGGCGGTTGCCGCGCCGGTTGCCGGGTTCTTCGTCTTGATCTTGGTGACGCTGCCGGCGGTCTTCTTGCGCGGCCGGACTTCACGAATAAGTTTCTGAACCTCGCGCGGCGGTATATATTCCGGCTCACGCGGCCCGAAAAGCATGTCGAGCAGGTTCCGGCGGCGTTCGTATTGCTGGGCTTCTGCAGTCGTGGACAGCAGCGTTGCCGCAATCAGCAGCGCCGAGAGGACCAGCGCGCCGATATGACTGAGGGTAAGACGCTTTCGTCTCGATGCCATGTCAATCGCCTTGATTTGCAGACCAAAAGCCGCGCGAAAACCGTATTTGGATCGCGCGGCTTTCCAAGTCAATGGGCAAGTCGTTAGCCTAGCCAAGGCCGGGCTTGGCCGCCCCGGATCAGTTTCTCAAGGCGTCCAGAAGCGGACGCGATGGCTGGCCATCGACCGACATGCCGAGGCGTCCTTGAATGGCGGAGATTGCCGCCTTAGAGCCGGAGCCGAAATTGCCGTCGATCTTGCCGTCGTAATAACCGAGCGCCTGCATGCGGGTCTGGAGCTCGAACTTTTCCTTGATGTCGAGCGTGCCCTGCGGGCGCGGCCAACTCTGCTTCATGCCGCCATAACCGGCCAGTTCATCGGCCAGCAGACCGACGCCGAGCGCATAGCTGTCGGCGGCATTGTAGCGCTTGAGGACGAAGAAATTCTTGGTCATCAGGAAGCCGGGGCCGTTGGCGCCGCCGAGCAGCTTCAACTCCGCGCGTTCTGCGCCATTCTTGAAGCCCTTGCCGGTTGGACGGACGAAACCGAGCGCCTGCCACTGGGCCAGAGTCTTGGTCTGGCCAGCATAAGCGCTGCCACCTTTCGGCACGACCGCCTCGTAACCCCAGGTCTTGCCGCTCTGCCAGTTGTTCTTGGCCAGAAGATTCGAGGCCGTGGCCAATGCATCGGGGATCGAGTGCCAGATATCCTTCTCGCCGTTGCCATCGGCATCGACGCCATAGAGCAGATAGCTGGACGGGATGAACTGGGTGTGTCCCATCGCTCCTGCCCACGAACCCATCAGGTTCTTGTTGGAGACGTCGCCGTTCTGCAGCATTTTCAGGGCCGCGACGAGCTGCGTACGCGCATATTTGGCGCGCTTCTTGTCCGCATAGGCAAGGGTGGCCAGTGAACGCGGGACGTTGTGCAGGCGGTCCGGGCGCTCGAGGGCGGCGCCATAATTCGATTCCATCGACCAGATGGCGACGATAATATGCTTGTCGACGCCGAAATGCTTTTCCAGGGCCGCCAGCGTGCGACCGTGCTTGGCGATCATTTCCTGACCGACCTTAACGGTATAGGGATTGACCCGGCTGTCCAGGTAATCCCAGATCTGCGACTTGAATTCTGGCTGATAGGCGGCCTTTTCCAAGACAAATTGATCCGGCTCGGTCACGCCGGCAAAGGCCTGGCGATAGGTGCGCTCGGTGATGCCGCTTTTTGCGGCGGTGGCGTAGAAGCCATTGATCCACTTCTGGAATCCGGCGTCTGCCTGGGCCTGAACCGGCATCATGCTGGTGGCTATGGTCAAGGCAATTGCGCCGAGAAGGCTGGGATGGTGTCGTGTCATGGGCATCTCCCCGTTCGATCTACGGTTCGTTCGACAGCTGGAACAAAAGCTGTTCACCCTAGGTTAATGCTATTGCGTCAACAAACTCTTTACCATGCGCGGTTTGCTCTCGCATCATCTTTGCGAACTCAATGCAAATGTATACTACTGAGTGCCCCGTGCCATGACGACAATAATCGATTAGATCCTCCAGGAGGAATGTGTGGTTCAACCGAATAAGCTCCGCAAAGCAGTTTTCCCCGTCGCCGGTCTTGGCACTCGCTTCCTTCCCGCCACCAAGGCTGTGCCGAAGGAAATGCTGACGGTTGTCGACAAGCCGGTCATTCAATACGTGGTCGACGAGGCGATCGAGGCGGGCATCGAGCATTTTGTCTTCGTCACCGGGCGCGGCAAGGCTGTCATCGAAGACTATTTCGACATCCAGTTCGAACTTGAGCAGACCCTGAAGTCGCGCAACAAGAATGCCGAGCTTTCGCTGCTCGATTCGATGCAGTTGACCGCGGGCCAGACGAGTTTCACGCGTCAGCAGGAGCCGCTGGGCCTCGGTCATGCGGTCTGGTGTGCCCGCGATATCGTCGGTCACGAGCCCTTTGCACTGCTTTTGCCGGACATGATCATGCGCGGCGAAAAGGCCTGCCTGAAGGGCATGGCCGAACTTTACGAGAAGACCGGCGGCAATATTGTGGCCGTCGAGGAATGCACGCCGGATCAGGCGCATAAATACGGCATCGTCGGCGTCGGCGAGGCGCTCGAGGGTGGCTTCAAGATCACCGAAATGGTCGAAAAGCCGGCCAAGGGCACGGCGCCTTCGAACTTCTTCATCAACGGCCGCTATATCCTGCAGCCTGAGATCTTCGATATTCTGTCGACGCAGGAGCGTGGCGCCGGCAATGAAATCCAGCTGACCGACGGCATGCTGAAGCTTGCCAAGGACCAGTCGTTTTCCGGCTATCACTTCAAGGGCCAGACGTTTGACTGCGGCGCCAAGGACGGTTTCATCCTGGCCAACGTATCGTTTGCGATCGAGCGTCCCGACATCCGTCCGGCGATCGAGGAGCAGCTCAAGGCGCTGCTGGCTGCGTTGAAATAACGTCCGATTCTCTGGCCGCCAGGCTCAACGCTTGGCGGCCACTCCGACCAGTGCGGTGAGGTCGGTGCTTTCGCCGCCGTAATTGTAGCTGGTGCGCTCGTAATTCAGGTCGGCCGTCGCATCCAGGTAACGATTGATGCTCCAGGTGATACCCGCGCCCGCAAGGTATGACTTGCTGTTGCCGGTCTCGCCCAAATCATCATAATTCGTCAGGGTCAGGCCCGAGGACAGGCGCGCAATCAGATTGCTGCGCAGATCATGCTCCAGCTTGGCCGTCAGCCGGTTAACCCTTGCGCCATTGATGCCGGCCGTGGTCGACGGATCGACATAGGTCTCGACCGCCAGGTCGATATCGGTGCCCTCCTGCGGCGACCAGTAGAGATTGCCATCGACCGTGAGTGCCGACAATTCCGCCAGGCGGCTGTCGTCATAACGTTGCCGCTCATGGCCGACGCCCAATTCGCCCCGCAGCTTCTCGCCGAGATCAACGGCTACACCGACCTTGGCGGCATAGACGTCAGCCGAGCGCTCGTAGCCATTGGCGTCCGCGGTGTCGTCATAGGAAATGCGGCCGACCGTTCCCTCGACGAACGGCGTCAGGGCGGGGGACAGTTCGTAACCGACGCGGGCGCTGAGGGTCGAGCGTATGCGGTCCCGATCGCTTCGCGACAGGGTGGAGCCGTCGGACAACTCAACATCGGAATACTGCCAGCGTGTGATGTCGCCGGCGATCGAGCCACGCAGCAGGCCGAGATCGCGCTCGATCGAGAGGCCGCCGTCAAACTGATTGACAGCGGACTGAACGCTCGCGCCAGCGACTGCATTCGGATCGTCGGTATCTTCACGGCTGTAGTTGTAGGCACCGGTGATGTTGGCGATCGTGTCGCCGGCCAGATCCAGGCGCAGGTCTGCATTGAGGTTGGCGCGCGGCTTGTCTTCGGTATCGCCGGAAATGGTATTCTGCCAGTAGCCTTCGCCGCCGATGGTCAACTGGTGGCGGGACCAGTCGGATGTCAGGGTGCCCTTCAGTCCGGTCTCGGAGAAGATGCGGGTCTCCCGTCCTGCACCGTTGTCGGAGGTTTCGCTGCCAATGTTCTGGCTGATGGCCGGGCGCAGGACCATGGTGCCGAGCCGGATGCCGGGCGTCTTGTCGTCTTCACGCCGGATCCGGGCGGTGGTCGGGTCGTCAAGCCGGGTTTCCCGCAGGTTCTGCCGGCCGAAATCCGGATCCTGGGCAATGCCACCATCCGCATCGACCATGGGATCGGTCAATGGGGCAGCCAAAGGTGCCGCGGGCAAGGTGCCTTCGGCGGGGACGGTTCCTGTGGTGGTGCCGTCTGCGTTCTGCGTATCGTCTCCGGTCGCATAGAGATCATCGGCGCCGGCAGGCTGGGTTGCTCCTGCCTGCTGTGTCGTCGAGACGGCTGCGCCGGATTGCTTGGCGGCAGTTGCCTGCTGGGCGAAGGCTGGCATGGGCAGGGCGAAGACATGGGTTGCCAGCAGGCCGGCTGCGGCGCGCAAGCCGAGGCGGCCGGCGCCGCGCAGTCCCGTGTTTTTGTCGATACCCATGAATTTACGCCTGGCGCTCTGAAATGCTTACCCAAACGTAAAGCGAGGTGGTTAATGTTTGGTTTCGATGCGGAGCATTCCCGGCATGGGATCCCTCGAAGCAGCCGCGTGCTGTCGTGCTGGCGCTTCGGTGGACAGGATCGGGCAAACGCAGTATGGGGACTGCCATGATCAAACTTGCTGTCAATCTTGTCGAAGCTGGCGCCATCGCGTCGGCCATCCGTGTTGTCTCGACCGAACGGGCCGGGCTGCTGGCGCTTGAAGAGGCCCTGGCCGGACCGCTGGCGCAGCCGTTTTGCAACGCGGTGAAGGTGATCGGCGATATTGCCGGTCGTGTCATCGTCACCGGCGTCGGCAAGAGCGGCCATATCGGCACGAAGATTGCCGCGACTTTGGCGTCCACCGGAACTCCGGCCTTTTTTGTCCATCCGGCCGAAGCCAATCATGGCGATCTCGGCATGATCGGCGCCGATGACGCCATTCTTGCCATGTCCTGGGGTGGCGAGACCGCCGAATTGCAGGGCATCGTCAATTTTTCGCGACGCTTTTCCATTCCGCTGATCGCCATGACGGCGGGAGAGCAATCGACCCTGGCGCGCAATGCCGATGTGGTTCTACTGATGCCCAAGGTCCAGGAAGCCTGTCCGCATGGACTGGCGCCGACCTCGTCGGCGGTCTTGCAGTTGGCCATGGGCGATGCCATGGCGATTGCCCTGCTAGAGGCACGCGGCTTTTCACCCAGCGATTTCCGCACATTTCATCCGGGCGGCAAACTCGGCGCGAGCCTCACGCATGTGCGCGACATCATGCATACCGGAGACCGGGTTCCGCTGGTCGCGCTTGGAACTTCCATGCCGGATGCGGTCAAGACCCTGTCGAGCAAGCGCTTCGGTTGTGTCGGCGTGATCGACGCAGCCGGAAAGCTCTGCGGCATCGTTACGGAAGGTGACATGGCGCGTCATCTGGCGCGGGACCTGTCGGTGCTCAATGTCGATGACGTGATGACCCGCAATCCCAAGGTGATCGACGGCGCGGCGCTGGCGAGCACGGCGGCGGCAATGATCAACAAACACGGCATCGGCGCTTTGCTTGTCGTGGATGAAGACCAGTTTCCGGTCGGGCTCATCCATTTCCACGATCTGCTGCGTATCGGGGTGGCATGACCAGGTCACGCCTCTTCGACGGCCAGGTCGCGGCCGTTGCTGCTGACGACGACGACCCGTGCACCGGCCGGCAGATCGGGTCCGCTAACCACCCAGAATGTATCATCCAGACGGATGCGGCCGCGACCTTCGGCGATCGGCTCGATCAGCACGGCCGTGCGGCCGACAAGGCTTGCGCCGCGCCGGTTGAGCAGCGGTTCGTCCGATTGTACATCCGTGCGGGCAAACAGCCGGCGGCCGCCCAGTGTGGCGGCAATGGCTGCTGCGGCAAACACAAGCAACTGCAACTGCCAGCTCCAGAAGCCCATATCCCAGAGCAGTAATGACAGGATTCCGGTGAAGATTGCCGCAAGGCCAATCCAGACGAGAAAAACGCCGGGCAGGAAAAGTTCGGCGGTCAGCAGGATCATGCCGAGCACCCACCAGCTCCAGGGACCAAGTTCGGCTGTGATGCGGCTCAGCATGGCTCAGGTCCCGCTTGGTGGGGCAAAAGGATTGACCGGCGGCGTGGGGCGTGCCGGTTGAGGAGCGCGCGTGGGAACCTGCGGAACGGCGGCGCGCGGCTGTTCGCCGAAGACTTCCCTCGCGATAGCGCCAATGCCACCGAGTGAGCCGATCAGGGCTGAGGCCTCCATCGGCATCAGGACGATCTTGGAGTTTGAAGCGGTGCCGATCGCGGTCATGGCCTCGGTGTATTTCTGGGCAACGAAATAGTTGATCGCATTGATGTCGCCGGCTGCGATCGCTTCCGACACCATGCGGGTTGCCTTGGCTTCGGCTTCGGCCAGACGTTCGCGGGCCTCTGCCTCGCGGTAGGCTGCCTCCCGCTGGCCTTCCGCCTCGAGGATGGCAGACTGCTTGGCGCCTTCGGCGCGCAGGATCTGGGCATTGCGGAAACCTTCGGCTTCCAGCACCTGAGCGCGCTTTTCGCGCTCCGCCTTCATCTGCCGGCCCATGGCGTCGACGAGGTCGGCCGGAGGCTGGATGTCCTTGATCTCGACACGGGTGACCTTAATGCCCCAGGGACGTACGGCATCGTCAACGACACGCAGGAGGCGGTCGTTGATCACTTCGCGGTTGGACAGCAATTCGTCGAGGTCCATCGAGCCCATGACCGAGCGGATATTGGTCATGGTCAGGTTGAGGATGGCGTTTTCGAGGTTGGCGACCTGGTAGGCAGCCTCGGCGGCATTCAGGACCTGATAAAAGGCGACGGCATCGGCAGAAACCGAGGCGTTGTCCCTGGTGATCACTTCCTGGGTCGGCACATCGAGCACCTGTTCCATGACATTCATCTTTGCGCCGATGCGATCAAAGAAGGGGATGATCAGGTTGAGGCCTGGCTCAAGCGTGCGGGTATAACGTCCGAAACGCTCAATCGTATAACGGTACCCCTGTGGCACGGTCTTGATCCCGGCGAAAAGCACAAGGATGACGAGCACCGCCACGGCAATGACGACGATATCCGGACCGGCAAGATTGAGCATTTTTTCCTCCTCGGACGGCTGTCTGCCGTCAGTGCTGTAGTCCTAACATCGTGAAAGCACTTGCTGATTGCAAGTGCTGCCGAACACCGGACAAGCTTTGGAGGGTCGCATCAGCGATAAAAGCCAAGGGCGGCGTGATCTGTATCACGCCGCCCTTGTCATGCAATAGTCTTTGCCAGATGGCGGGGCTCAGAATTCCTCCCAATTGTCCTGGGCGATGGCTGCGTTGCCATGGCTGCGGGGCATGGGGGTGCTGGTGCGGGCCGGCTGGTGCTGTACGGGGCGCGAAGCCAGACTGCGGGTCGGCTGCGCCATGGCGCGAGCGGTTTCGCGGAGGCCTGTCGACTGCGCCGAGGCTGTTGCCTCGATGGCAAACTGTGAGATCAGTTCGCGCAGCTTAGCCGCTTCGCCGGCAAGAGCGCCGGAGGCGGCGTTGGATTCCTCGACCATGGCCGCATTCTGCTGGGTGGTCTGGTCCATCGAGTTGACCGCATGGTTGACTTCGGAAAGCCCGGTCGATTGTTCCTTGGCAGAGATCGCGATGGCATCCATGTGGGTGTTCATCTCGGAAATGTATCCGCCGATGGTGCGCAGGGCTTCGCCGGTCTTGCGGACCAAATCGACACCACTCGACACTTCCGTCGTGGAATTGTGGATCAGTGCCTTGATTTCCTTTGCTGCATTGGCCGAACGCTGGGCCAGTTCGCGGACTTCCTGAGCGACGACTGCAAAGCCCTTGCCTGCCTCGCCGGCACGGGCCGCTTCGACACCGGCGTTGAGCGCCAGCAGGTTGGTCTGGAAAGCGATTTCGTCGATGACGCCAATGATGTTGGAGATCTGCTGCGAACTCTGCTCGATCTTGCGCATGGCCTCTTCGGCATGGGCGACGACCTTGGAGGATTCCGTGGCGGAGGAATTAGCCTGGGTCGCGACGCCGCGGGCTTCTTCCGTGCGCTTGGTGGAGTTCACCACATTGGCGGTGATTTCCTCAACGGCTGCAGCTGTCTGCTCAAGCGCTGCTGCCTGCTGTTCGGTGCGCTTGGACAGATGATCGGTGCCCGATGCAATTTCGCGGGTACCGGTTTCGATCGTGGCAACGCTGTTGGCAATGCCGCCAAGGGTGGTGTTCAGCTGGCGGACCGACTGGTTGAAGTCATGACGCAAGGCTTCGAAGTCCGGTGCGAAGGCTTCATTCAGCTGGAACGAGAGTTCGCCGTTTGCAAGGCGCTTCAGGCCGTGGGCCAGACCCGACGTTGCGATACGCAGACGTTCGGCTGCATCTGCTTCGGCGCGCTCCTGGGCGGCGACACGATCCAGTTCGGCCTGTTTGCGGTTCTGTTCGGCCTCGACCTGCAGGCGGTTGTTGGCAATCGCTGCCTCACGGAAGACTTGCATGGCCTCGGCCATCTTGCCGATTTCGTCCTTGCCACCTTTTTCGATGGCGACATTCAGCTCGCCATTGGCCAGACGCGAGGTCGCGTCGGCGAGTTTGCCGAGCGGTCGGGATACCAGCTGGAAGTTCAGCAGGCTCATCAGGCCGGCAACCAGCGCGACGGTAATGGCTGCAAACAGGCTGATCCATTCTACGGCGCCGAGCGCCGTCTTCTGGTCCGCCGAGGCAACGTTGATTTGCTGCTGAACGGAGGCCGTCGCCTTGTTGAACCTGTTCGAGAATTCGCCCAGCAGCTTGGTGCCGGAACCGGTCAGTTCCAGGGCGCGGGCAAGTTCGACGGTCATCGGATCGCGCATCAGGCCGACCTGCCTGTCGACGACGGTCGTGCGCCATTCATTCAGGACGCCAAGTGCTTCGGTGATGGCGGGTAGATCGGCTGCAGAATGCGTTCCGAAGAGCTTTTCGAGTTCAAGCTTTTCCGCGTCCAGGCGTTTCGTGACATCCGCATATTCTGCGATAAAATCACGGTTGCCCGTCAGCAGGAAGTTCTTCAGGGCAAGATTTGCTTCCGTGACGTCGTCGTAGAAAGTCGATGCCGCGCCTTGCAGTTGTTCGAGCTCCTGATTGTGTTCGACAAGCACGGTCGCCGTGGTGGAGCGGGTGTAGATGACGCCCGAGGCGCCGATTGCGATCACGGCCAAAATGCCAAAGGCTGCAAAACCTTTCGCGCTCACGGAGATATTCTTCAGCATGGGTTCGTTCCTGTGAAAAATGATGCGGCCGTTCAGCGGGGTTGGGCTGTGACTGGCCTCAAGCGTTCAACATATGGCTGACTAGGTGGCCGGCGATTGGCGGCGTTGCAGTTCGGTCAGATTGATCTCGACAGTCACCGCACCGATCTTGGCCTTGGTCTCATCCGTCAGCGTGAAGCTGACCTGGTTGCGCCAGATCTTGGCTTCGTCATCCCATTCCGGCTCGTCGATGAAGAGCGCATCATCGGCAACATCGTAGGTCTTCTGGAACTTGTCTTCGTCACCCTGCCAGAAATCGCTGGTGACCGAGCTCTGGCCGACATTGAGGCCATTCTGGTCCATGATGAAGATTTCTGCATAGAGGCCAAGCGACCGACCCTGCATGCGGGCAAGATAGACAGACAGGGGGTTGGACAATGTGGCAGCGATCAGCGGCTTGTCGGCGGCTTCCTGTTCGGCGCGCCACATCTTGTCGAGCTCATCAATCTTTTCCTGGGCCAGATCGCTCTTGGCGGCATTTTGCGCACCAACGGAGACACGCACAATCTCGGTGTCGATCCACTGGCGCATCTCTTCGATCACAGCTGGAGTGATCATCTTTTGAACATCTGGCTTGGCCGGTTCGGCGACTGTTGAAGCGGCCGACAACATCAGGGCTGCAGCGGCCAACGCGGATCTGGAAAATGCCATAATCGTCTCCTTTGTTGGGCTGAAATTTAGGCATCAATATTTAAATGTCAGTTAATATAAGAAATCATAGATACAAAATCTCAATTGAATACAATGATTTAGATGGAAGTTGCTCAAATTTTACAAATGGTGTCAGTCAACCTTTAAGTGCTTTTGTTGTGTTGGATAACTGGTCAGGAGATGGATCAAATCTCTGATATATTAGACCTTTTCCGATCGCGGGCATGGATTGGTTGCATAAAAATATGGCACTCGCCCAGCAATGATGCGCTTGCGGGTTGCATGAGCGATTTCTTTCTTGCGGCGACAAAAAGGGCCGCCTCGGCGACCCTTCTTTTCACGACGCGACCGGACCGCCGCCGCAGATGATGGCTTTGCATCCTGAATTGCGTCTGCCTCCGTTCGCCATCCGGCGCGATGGAGAACGGCTCAGACCGCGATCCGCTGGTCGTATTCGTCGCGCAGGCGCAGCCAGCCATCCCAGAAGGGTTGGGGTTTCCGGCCGTTGATCCGAGCCGCCAGGATATCCAGATGCATGTGCCAGCCGGCGCCGACCATCAGCATGTTCTTGCGGTCGGAAATGCGCTGATGGACGAGGGTCAGCAACACATTCGTGCCCCTGGGTTCCAGGGTCATCGTGACACTTCCGCAGTCGCCCCAGGTGAAGGTCAGTTTGCGGAGCGGTTCCAGTTCGGTGATCCGGCTCTGCATGCTGTGCTGTTCGGAAAAACCCTCTGGGCGGGTGCCGGGCGGATCGGTCAGTTCGTCGTTGCGCCATGTCAGTTCGAACGGCGCGTCGACCTTCAGGTCCATGTCGCCCGATGCCAGCCATTGCCTTCGAAGTTCGCTTTTGGTCAGGTAGTCCCAGACCCGCTCGACAGGGCCAGGCAAAAGCCGTTCGATCTTCAGCGTGGCGGGTTCGGTGACAACGCCATAGGCGTCGAGAGTTGCTGTTTCGGTCATGTGTCATTCCTCTCTTGGTTATCGGGCCTATCCTGGTTTTCAGGCCTCTCTGGTTTCTCAGGCCTGTGTTGTTTTTCAGGGCCGGTGGATGTCTGCCTGTCGTCGTCCCGCCGGAGCAGCCGTTCGAGTGTATCGAGGCGACCGGTCCAGAAGCGTTGGTAGAAGTTTAGCCACTCATGCGCCGTGGCCAGTGGGCCGGGATCCAAGCGGCACAGATGGGTGCGGCCACGAATTTCCCGGCGGATCAGCCCGGCGCTTTCGAGAACCTTGATGTGCTTGGAGGCCGCTGCAAGCGACATTTCGTAAGGCTGGGCCAGATCGCTGACCGTGCGCTCGCCATTGGCGAGGTCGTGCAGCATCTGCCGCCGCGTCGCATCGCCGAGCGCGTGAAAGACCAAGTTCATATCGTGTGTATATTGCTCAACCATACGGTTGAATATGCCCGAGGCGATGTTTATTGTCAACCGTATGGTTGAATGTTTCTGTGTGGCTGCAAACAGAAAGGGCCGCATCGCTGCGGCCCTTCTTCAGTCCGGTCATGCCTTGGATCTCAGATCCAGCCTTGCAATTCGCGACGCACGACATTTTCGATGACGCGCATGCCGTCGGCGCTATCGTTCAGGCAGGGGATGTGGGCGAACTTCTCGCCGCCATTGTGGAGGAAGTCCTCGCCCGCCTCAACGGCGATCTCTTCCAGCGTCTCCAGACAATCGGACACGAAGCCCGGATTGAGCACGGCGATGCGCTTGACGCCGTCCTTTGCCAGCTTTTCCACCGTCTTGTCGGTATAGGGCTGAAGCCATTCCTCCGGCCCGAAACGGGACTGGAAGGTGACCATCAGCTTTTCCTTCGACCAGCCAAGACGGTCGCGCAGCAGGCGCGTCGTCTTGTAACACTGGCAGTGGTAGGGATCGCCCTTCTTGAAGTAGGACATCGGGATACCGTGATAGGAGGTCAAAACGACTTCCGGTTCCCAGTCGAGCGTAGCCAGATGCGTCTCGATCGAGTTTGCCAGGGCATCGATATAGATCGGATCATCGGCATATTGCGGCACGGTGCGCAGCGCCGGCTGCCAACGCATCTTCAATAGCGCCTTGAACGCCTCGTCATTGACGGTGGCGGTGGTGGCGGCGGCATATTGCGGATAGAGCGGATAGACGAGGATCCTCTCGCAGCCGGCCTTCTGCATCTCCTGCATCTTCTCCTGGATCGCCGGCTGGCCATAACGCATGGCCCAGTCGACATGCACATGCGGGATATCCTTGAGGGCCTCGGCCAGTTTTTCCGCCTGGCTGCGGGTATAGGTTCGCAGGTAGCTTTCGTCGAGATCGTTGTTCCAGATCGACTTGTAGGCCTCGCCGACCTTCTGCGGACGCTTGTTGAGCACGATGCCGTAGAGGATCGGATACCAGAACAGCCGCGACCATTCGATCACCCGCTTGTCGGTCAGGAACTCCGCCAGATATCGCCGCATCGATTCGTAGTCGGTGCCGTCCGGCGTGCCGAGATTGACGAGGAGAACGCCGACCTTGCCGAAGTTGACGGGCGGGTGGTCGGAAGGCCAATGGGCGGGCAGTGCGGTCATTGTGTGATCCTGATGGTTTGGCTGCAAGCCAATACGTCGGAAGTCGTCTCGAAGATCATCTGATAAAAGCAAAAGCCGGCCCGGGAAAGCCCGGACCGGCTTGTTGTCATGCGTCAAACGGTCTTAGTTGGCCGGCAATTCCAGTTCCTTGCCGACGGCAATCAGGTCCGGGTTCTTCAGTCCGTTGGTCTCGGCGATCTTGGTCCAGAGCATACCATTGCCATAAGTTGCCTCGGCAATCTTCCACAGGCTGTCACCCGCAACGACCTTGTATGCTGTGGCTACAGCCTTGGTTGTTGTCTCAACAGTTGTTGCCGCAGGTGTGGTTGCGGCCGTCTCGACTGGGGCGGCGGGCGCTGCTTGCGTCACAGGCGCGGTCTCTGCAGGAACGGCCACGGCAGAAGCGACTTCCGTGATGCGGCCATCAGTGTAAGGCTTGTAGGGGCTGTTCTTGGCGATGTAGTCGGCGACGACGCTTTCAAGCCCCGGGCCGAAATCATAGGCGTTCTGCCCGGCTGTGGCGAAGATCTTGAAGCCGTCACCGCCGGCCCGCATGTAATTGTTTGTGGCGACGCCATAGACCTTGTTCGGATCAAGCGCGACGAAGGCATCGCCTTCCTTCACCTCGACCGACACAACGCGACTGCCGGCTGGCTTCGACTTGTCGAAGGAATATTTCAGGCCGGAGACCTGCGGGAAACGACCGGCGACCTCTTCGATCTGGCTGAGACCGTTTTCGAGGGCTGTAATTATGTCGGAGCCCTTCAGCTGGAAAGACGCCAGCGAATTCTGGAAGGGCAGAACCGTCAGCACTTCGCCCATGGTGATCGTGCCGGCGTCGATCGACGCGCGCAGGCCGCCGCCATTCTGGATGGCGATGGTGATGCCCTGATCCTTGAGACGGTCGACCATTGCGTCGGCAACCAGATTGCCCATGGTGCATTCGGCGGTGCGGCACACATCGCGGGAGCCGTCGATGGCGTCGGCGGTCGAGCCGATCTCTTTCAGCTTCAATTCCTCGATCGGGCCGCCGAGTTCCGCCACCTTCGCGGCAAAGCCGGCATCGGGGGTAACCGAGGCATCGAGCAGCTTGGGTGCACCGGACGATGCCTTGACGACGCCGGCGTCGTCGAAGGTGACGGCCAGGTCACCGACATACTTCGAATAGGCATAGGCGGTGACGATCGGAACATCCTTCCCCGACGGGTTCTTGACCAGCGTCGGATAGGGGCCGGCGGCCTTCTCGTCCGTCGAGGAGAGCAACGTATGGCTGTGACCGCCGACGATCACGTCGATGCCATCCACCGCGGCTGCGATCTGCTGGTCCTTGATGTAGCCAACATGCGACAGCAGGACGATCTTGTTGACGCCGGCGGCCTCGATCTCCTTCACCGCTTCCTTGAGATAGGTGATCTCGTCGGCAAACAGCACGCTGTCGCCCGGCGAAGAGGTTTCGTCGGTGTCGGTTGCGAGAACAGAAACCACCGCGACCTTGTCGGCGCCGAATTCCTTGATGATGTAGGGCTTGAACTTGTCGGCAATCGGCGTGTCGAGGCCGGCCAGCGTGTTGCCGGAGATCATAGGGAATTTCAGGGCGTCGATGAATTTGGCCAGTTCTTCCGGGCCGTCGTCGAATTCGTGATTGCCGATCGCCATGGCGTCGAAACCGATGCCGTTCATGAAGTCGGCGATCGGAGCGCTCTTGTAGGTCGTATAGAACAGCGAGCCCTGGAACTGGTCGCCGGCGTCGAGCGTCAGCACGTTCTTGCCGTCGAGCTCGGCACGGCGGGTGTCGATGGCGGTCTTGACGCGGGCGATGCCGCCGAAGCACTCGTTCTTGCCGGCTTCTTCCGCAGAGCAGGTCGAATCGGACTTGTTGATCGCTTCGATGCGGGAATGAAGATCATTGATGTGCAGGATGTTTAGCTCGAAATCGGCAAACGCGCCGCCGGCAGATAGTGCAAGCACGGAAGCGCTCAATAGGCCGAACCGCAGGTGTCTGAACATCGTTTCTCTCCAGTTTTTACATCTTGATCATGGGCGCTGACCGTTCTCGCGTCCGCTTCCGCCGCCCTGGATGGTCGAATGTTTTCATCAAGTCGTGGCAACCGCAAGTAAAAACCACCCTTTGCGGTCATGTTATGAAATGGTGAAATACAAAAGCGGCTGCCAATGGCAACCGCTTTATATCGCACTGGAAGCGCCGTTTGTGTGACGCCGAAATCTTTGACCTACGGCTTCGGCTCAGGCGCGGCGAGCGAGCGAGAACTGTGCGCCGCTGTCTGAGGTGCAGTTGAGCTGGGTCGGCGTGACCAGGGCGCAATTGACCTTCTGCTGGGTGTTGCGCACCAGCGAGGTCATGTTGATTTCCACCAGGCGGTCGGATTGTAAGGTGTAGGTGCCGGAGGCGAGAACCTGATTGGTGTCGGTGGTGCGGGTTGTAAACGTGCCGCCCTGGAAGGTGGAGACGATGCCATTCGGATCAGCCCAAGCGCCTTCCACGGTCGGCCCTTGCCTTACGGTCGGGAGCGGGCGAGGGCTGCTGGAGTAGCAAGACGAAAGCGCCATTGCACAGGCCGCGATTGCTACCAGGGACTTGAGTTGCATTCTGGTCTCCCACCGTCTTGGCGGCGTGAAATCGCCGTCCACTTGTCTAAAATTTTAAAAACCATGCCGTGAAGCCTTGTCCAAAGCAAGACCGGGATCCTGTCTGGTCCGGTTTATCCCGTCTGGATGCGACTTCCCGATGTTCCTGTCTCTATGAAAGCAAAAAGCCCGCCGCAAGGGCGACGGGCTTCAAGCTTGATGCCTAACGGCTCAACGAACCAGAATGTTCCGGAACTGCCACGGATCCTTTTCGTCGAGGTCTTCCGGGAACAGGCCCGGGCGGCCTTCGAGCGGGGTCCAGTCGGTGTAATGGCCTTCGACCGGGCCGAGATACGGCATCTGCACTTCCAGGCAGCGCTTGTAGTCGATCTCGTCGGCTTCGACGATGCCGGCCTTCGGGTTTTCCAGTGCCCAGACCATGCCGGCGAGAACGGCAGAGGTTACCTGCAGGCCGGTGGCGTTCTGGTAAGGCGCGATGCGGCGGGTTTCTTCCAGCGACAAGCGCGAACCATACCAGTAGGCGTTCTTGTCGTGGCCATAGAGAAGCACGCCGAGTTCGTCGACACCGTCAACCAGTTCGTTCTCGTCGAGAACGTGGAGGACCGGCTGTTGCTTGCCACCGTTGCCGAACATTTCGTGCAGCGACAGAACGGCGTCATTGGCCGGGTGGTAGGCGTAGTGGCAGGTCGGACGGTAGGCGACTTCGCCGTCCTTCTCGACGGTGAAGTAGTCGGCGATCGAGATCGATTCGTTGTGGGTGACGAGGAAGCCATACTGCGGGCCAGGTGTCGGGCACCAGGTACGAACGCGGGTGTTGGCGCCCGGCTGCTCGAGGTAGATCGCTGCCTTGCAGCCCTTCTTGTGCTTCTTGGCGTTCTTCGGCATCCAGTTTTCGTGAGTGCCCCAGCCGAGTTCTGCCGGCTGCAGGCCTTCCGAGATGAAGCCTTCGACCGACCAGGTGTTCCAGAAGACGTTCATCGGCTTCGGGTTCTTGGCGCGCTGGGTGTCGCGTTCGGCAATGTGGATGCCCTTGACGCCGACTTTCTTCATCAGCTTGGCCCAGCCTTCGCGATCGTCCTGCGTCGGCTCTTCGAACTTGACGCCGAGTTCGTTGGCGACGTTGACCAGAGCCTGCTTGACGAACCAGGAAACCATGCCGGGGTTTGCGCCGCAGGTGGAAACGGCGGTGGTGCCGCCCGGGTTTTTCTTGATTTCGGCACGAACGGTTTCGCGCAGCGCGTAGTTGGTGCGCTCAGAATTCTTCATGTTCTTGTCGAAATAGAAGCCGAGCCAGGGCTCAACGACCGTGTCGATGTAGAGAACGTCAAGCTTGCGGCACATCTTCATCAGGTCGAGCGAACCGGTGTCGACCGAGAGGTTGACGCAGAAGCCCTGGCCCTTGCCGGCCTTCAGAAGCGGCTTGAGCAGTTCCTTGTAGTTTTCCTTGGTGACATGCGCCTGGATGTGCTTGACGCCGTGCTTGGCCAGAAGCTCTGCATCGTCGTTGCGCGGGTCGATGACGACCATCCGGCTCTTGTCGAACTTGAAGTGGCGCTCGATCAGCGGCAGCGTGCCACGGCCGATCGAACCAAAACCGATCATGACGATCGGGCCGGTGATCTCGCCGTAAACCGGATAGGATGTCTCACTCATTTTTGTCTCCTTGCAGGGCGCAGCGTCGTGCTGCGTGCACAATTGGGTCGTTGCCGAATGCGCATCGGCAGGGCCGATATTGGCGGCTCTAGATCACAAAATACTGACACAATAAAGAGTATGTCGCGGACCGCAGCCGCGATCAGGCGGAATTTTTCGCAAAATGCCGATTGCGCAGGCACTCAACGAGACGCGTGCGCTGGATATCGACGCCTTTGTAGGCTGCCTGTTGGGGTGTCAAGGCCTCGAGCTGATCGGCAAGTGCCATTGCCAGACGCGGTCCTTCAGGGTGGTTTTCGAAGGCCGCGACCGGATCCAGATAGATGCGGATGGTGAAGACGATATCGCCCGTCTCAGGCAGTCTGGTCAGCGTCTGGCGCTCAACGCGGATCACGGCCTCATCGGGAGCGGCCGCGTCATTGCGACCGGTTTCGGGATGATGCAACTTTTGCCGCCAGTTGATCGACCAGTTGAAGCGCTCGGCCGGCTGGCCGGGCAGGAGATTGTCGAAGATGCGGTTGATCAGGGCCGCGTTGCGGGTGCCGCCCTGAAAGCCCGGCACATGGGCGTGGATCTCTTCCATCGGGCGGTCGAATTTCTCGGCGAGCGACCAGGAGGAGGGAAAACACAGATGCGCTGCGGCGATGAACCAGCCGGCCTCGCGCCGCTTCATGATGACCAGATCGTCCTGGATGAGAAAGCCGGCGCGCATGAGGACGGGGATCACTTCATCATCGAGGTCGATGGTATGGCCGGCGAGGGTGATGGCACTGCCGTCGCGGCGACAGAGGATGCGGGTGCCGGGTTTCCAGGTGATCGACAATCAGGCGCAGGCATTCGCGCTGCGCTGGCAGGCTGTCCGCGGTTGCGCGAAATACGTCGTCGCGTTTCGCGGTCGCGAGCTTCCGTTTTTCGTCGAGATAGAGGTGGAGCATTCCGTCAGGCTGGATCCAGCGGTCCGGATCAAGTGACAGGAGGCCGATGGTGAAGGCACGCGTTGGCTCGGCATAGGGGGTGTGGGTGAAGGTGGACATGGTTTGATTATCCACTCAGGCCGAGCGCTCGATTTCTTTCCGGGCACAGCTTGCGATGAAGGCGGAACGCGTCAAGCCGCGTTTCTTCGCCGCGATATCGATCGCTGCCAGCGTTCCGGCTTCCAGCGTAATGTTGGCGCGTACCGTTCGAGTGTCGTCCTCTATCAGGGGCACCCGGATCAAAAAAGCGCCGTCCTTCAACTCGCTGCGCACATCGTCTCTGGCCAGAATATCGGCATGGGAGGCCGGATCCGGCAGGGGGGCGTCTTGAGCCCAGAGGCGCAAGGCTTCGATCGCATTGGCAACGATGTCATCTTCGTCGTCGGCTGCGGAGAAAACACCTGGCAGATCCGGGAAGCTGATCCCATACGCGCTTTCGGCGTCCTTGTGGACGATGGCGACATAGTGATGCATCACACTCTCCTCATGAGCTAGATCCAGCCAGCCTGCCTGGCAATTGCGCGTGCGGTACCGAATGGCAGGTCTTTCTTCGGATGCGGCACGATCACTGTCTTTTTGTCCTTGCGAAACTTGTGATGAGAGCCGGATACTGCAACGAGTTCATAACCTTCGGCCTTGAGTCGCTGGATGATTTTCCGTGAATCCGTCTCCATGGCGCATCCTCAATGCGCATATATATGCGCATCATAGCTGAAAATCAAATGCCGTCGTCAGTCCTGCAATTTCTCCAGCCCCTGAGCGGTCCGCGTCACGGCTACTTCGCTGATCGCATATTGCGCCACACCTTCCGCGGCGAACGGATCGGTTGCCGCATAAGCCTCGATGTCCACCCGATCACCCATGGCCAATATGACGCCGCCGGTTCTGGGTACCTTGCGGCCGGAGGCGAGGAACATGCCGCTGTCATAGCCGGCATTGACCCAGGCCATGTGCGGCGCCATCAGGCGATCGGCATCTTCCTGCGGTTTGACATAGGTGAGGGAGAGAATGAACATCAGTTTTCCTAGTCTTCGACCAGTTCGGCCGGGATCAGGCCGCGCAGCGAATTGCCGACGAACAGCTTGCGATATTTCAGGTCTTCCGGCTTCAGAACCTCGCTTTTCGCGCGGCGTTCGCGGATCAGTTCGGCGCGCAGCACGCCGGGCAGCAGACCGCTGGCGAGCGGCGGCGTCAGCAGGTTGCCGTCGGCCGCCTCGGCGAAGAGATTGGTGATCGTGCCTTCGCAGACCTCGCCGCGCTCGTTGAGCAGCAGGACCTCGTCGGCCTCTTCACGGGTGAATTCGGCCCGCGCCGCCTCGTAAGGATCACGGCGCGAGGTCTTGTGGCGGAAGAGGGCGTCTTCGGAATTCAGCCGGGTCTTGGCGATCCTGAGCTTCCAGATCTTTTCTTCAGACTCTGCCTCGTAGGGTGTGGTCGTCACCTCCATCTTGCCGCGGAAGGACATCACCAGCCGCACGCGCAGCGCATGATCGGCCGCGACTTCGCTTTTGAGCATGGCAAGCGGGTTCTGCGGCGCACGAAAGCCCAGCGCATCGGCTGACCGGGTCAGGCGGCGCAGATGCTGGTCGATGCGAAGAAAACCTTCGCCCGGCTGCCAGCGCATGGTTTCGATCAGCGAGAAATCCATTCGTTCCCCACGGCAAAACGTGCCTTCAACAGGCATTCCTCGTATTCGGCTTCCGCCTTCGAATCGAAGACGATACCGCCACCGACATTGAAGACGGCTCTGTTGTCATTGAAAAGGGTCAGCGTGCGGATCGCAACGGAAAAACGCATCGGGCCGGCGGGATCGCAATAACCGATCGCGCCGCAATAGGCATCGCGCGGTCCGGCCTCCAGTTCATGCAGGATGCGCATCGCCCACATTTTCGGCGCGCCGGTGATCGAACCGCAGGGAAAAAGTGCCGCCAAAATCTCCGGCAGGCCGATCTCCGGGCGGAGCTTTGCCCGGACATGGCTGACCATCTGATGCACGGTCGGATAGGTTTCGATGGCAAACAGTTTGGGAACGCTCAGCGTGCCGACCTCGGAAATGACGGAAACATCATTGCGCAGCAGGTCGACAATCATGCGGTTTTCGGCCTGGGTCTTTTCGTCAGCGAGCATAGCCTCAACTATCGCCGCATCTTCCTGCGGCGTTGCGCCGCGTGCAGCCGTGCCTTTCATCGGACGCGTCTCGAGAAAGCGATCCGCATCGACGGAAAAGAACAGTTCGGGCGAGCGTGAGAGGATGATGGGGTCACCGAAATCGATCAACGCGCCATAGTGAACGGGCTGGCGGGCAATCAGCGACCAGAAGGCGGCGCGGGGATCGCCTGACCAGGTGGCCGTGATCGGCATGGTCAGGTTGGCCTGATAGCAGTCACCCTTGCGCAGGTGCTGGTGCAGCCGCTCAAAGCGGTCGGCATAGGTCGGCAGATCCCAGGCGGCACGCAGTTCGCTCAGCAGCGGCGCATTGGGGATGGCATGTGGCGCGGATGCCAGGGGGTGGTCGGCCGGTTGAGGCGCGTCGAATACCCCAAAAGCGATCAGCGGGGTTGCGCGATTGTCCTCGATGAAGGCCCTGAGCTTATCCTCAAAGACGAAGCCCGCTTCGTAGGAGAGGAACCCCGCCAGCCATTTGCCCGATTGTCGCGCCTCTTCCAGGCGGGCAAGTGCTGGCAGCACCTCGTCCGCCGTCCGCGCGACGATCAGGTCGCGCGGTTCGGCAAAAACGAGGCTCTCGCCGCGCGGATCGTCGCGGAAAAGGGCATAGGGGGCATGCTCACCCATCGGGCGTTGGCGTCTCCTGCTCAGGAAGCGTTATCAAGCGCTTCCAATTCGTCGATAAGCCCCTCTATCATCGACAGACCCTTGGCCCAGAACGACGGGTCGGTGGCGTCGAGGCCAAAAGGTGCCAGAAGCTCCGAATGGTGCTTGGTGCCGCCAGCCTTCAGAAGCGCAAAATACTTCTGCTGGAAGCCGTCCTCGGCATTCTGGTAGACGGCATAGAGCGAGTTCACCAGGCAGTCGCCGAAGGCATAGGCGTAGACGTAGAAGGGCGAGTGGATGAAGTGGGGGATATAGGCCCACCAGGTCTCGTAGCCTTCCGAGATCTTGATCGCCGGCCCAAGGCTCTCTTCCTGAACCGAGAGCCAGAGTTCGCCGATCTTTTCGGCCGTCAGTTCGCCTTCCTTGCGGGCCGCATGAATCTTGCGCTCGAACTGGTAGAAGGCGATCTGACGCACGACGGTGTTGATCATGTCCTCGACCTTCTGGGCGAGCATGGCCTTGCGTTCACGTTTGTCGGTCGTCTTGTCCAGCAGCGCACGGAAGGTCAGCATTTCGCCGAAGACCGAGGCGGTTTCGGCCAGTGTCAGTGGGGTCTGCGACATCATCGCACCCTGTTCGCCGGCCAGCACCTGATGCACGCCGTGGCCCAGTTCATGGGCGAGCGTCATGACGTCACGCGGCTTGCCGAGATAATTGAGCAGCACATAAGGGTGCGCCGATGGCACGGTCGGATGGGCAAAGGCGCCCGGTGCCTTGCCGGGGCGTGCCGGCGCATCGATCCAGCCGCCGTCAAAGAAGCGGCCGGCGATCTCGGCCATCTCGGGTGCGAAGCCGCCATAGGCCGACAGAACCATGTCTTTTGCTTCGTCCCAGGGGATGAGACGGTCGGAGCTGTCCGGCAGTGGTGCGTTGCGGTCCCAGAAATTCATCTGCTCCATGCCGAGCCACTTGGCCTTCATCTTGTAGTAGCGATGGGACAGGCGCGGATAGGCTTCCTGAACCGCGGCCGCCAGCGCATCGACGACTTCGCGCTCGACGCGGTTGGCGAGATGGCGACTATCGGCGATGTCGTCGAAACCGCGCCAGCGGTCGGAGATTTCCTTGTCCTTGGCGAGCGTGTTGGTGACCAGGACGAAGACGCGGATATTTTCCCGGAATGTCTTCGACAGGGCTTCCGCAGCCTTGGCACGCCGCGCCGGGTCGGCATCCTGCAGCACGGTCAGGGTCGCCTCCAGCGGTTGTTCCTCTTCGCCGACCTTGAAGCGCAGGGAGGCCAAAGTCTCGTCGAAGAGACGGTTGAAAGCGGCAGCGCCTGTCTGGGATTTTTCGAGAAACAGCTGTTCGATCCGGTCGTCGAGCTGGAACGGCTTGTCCTTGCGCAGGTCGACGATCCACGGCTTGAAATGGGCGAGCGCCGGATCGCGGCCGATGGCGGCGTCGACAGCGTCGTCATCCAGGCGGTTGAGTTCGAGCGGGAAAAACAGCAAGCGGGCGGAAAGATCCGTGAGCTTGGCCTGGATGTCGCCGAAGAACTTGCCGTTTTCAGGGTTGATCATGTCGGAATAGTAGGTGAGGCCAGCATAGGAGCCGATGCGGCCGATCAGGTCTTCCAGTGCGTCCAACTCCTGCAGCGCCACCGCAACGCTTTCGGGTCCCACCGTCTCGATTGCCGCGGCCAGCTTGCCTTTCCATTTGGCTTCGAAGGCAAGCGCGTCGCGTGCGGCCTTCTCGACGGCGTCGAGAAACTCCGGCGAGGTCTGCGACGGATAGAGGTCTTCCAATTTCCAGACCGGCAGGTCGCCAAGGGCCGAGGTCTGCGCTGCAGAGGCCGCGGTTGACGGGCTCATGGCGGGGCGTTGGTCGATCATCATGGCGGTGTCCTTTCTCTGTCGGTCGCGTGGGAGATGTAGTCAGTGATTGGCCGGACGGCAAGCACCTGAACATGACGCGGCACGGCGCAAATGGGTGTGCACTGACAGGTTCTGCGCCTGTGGATTGTGCCAATTCAGGTTAGAGACAGTTAAAATGCGAGCATTTCTTCAAAGAACATGTTCAGTCCTTTCTGGCAGGCTCCCCGCTTGAAACGACCCAGGAGCGCGAACGCGCCAGCATGGATCCGGGGAGCCACAGTTGACCGCACATATCCTAGTTATCGATGAGGATCCGACGCAGCGTCGGACATTGAAGTTCGCCATCGAGGCGCAAGGGCATATTGCCCACATGGCCGAGACGCAGCATGCGGGGATTGAAATCCTGCGGCGCAATCGGGATGTGATCAATGTCGTGCTGGTCGATGCCTCATCCGCCAATGGCCTGCCGGCCGCGCTTTTGTCCACGCTTTCGGAGATCAACCCAACCATACCGGCGATCGTTCTGACCGCGGATGGAGCGACGGATACGGCGCTTGCAGCCGTTCGCGGGGGGGCCTTCGATTTTCTGGTCAAGCCCTTTGCGCCCGAGCGCCTGATGGGGGCGATGCAGGCCGCCCTGAAAATTCATCACAGCAGCCTGCAGGGCAAGGCACCACGCAGGGCCCGCAGCGGCGCGGTCAGCTTTTCCGATGTGGTGTCGGTCAGCTCGGCGATGTCGCGGGTGGTCGAGCTTGGCCGTCGGGCAGCGCAATCTGCCATTCCGGTCATGCTCGAAGGCGAGGCGGGTGTCGGCAAGGAACTGATCGCACGCGCCATCCATGCCGCGAGCGATCGTTCCTCGAAGCCGTTTGTCTCGGTGAATTGCAATGCGGCCGCGGCCAGCCAGATCGAGGAAGCGCTGTTCGGCGCCGAGCGCGGTGTGCCCGTGGATGGCGATGTCGTGCCGGGCAAGATTTCCGATGCGGATGGCGGGTCGCTTTTCATCGAGGAAATCAGCGAGTTGTCGGCGCAGGCGCAGATCAGGTTGCTGGAACTGGTGCAGTCGGGCGAACTCGATGGCGGCGCCTCGCGCAAGTCGCGCAAGGTCAATGTGCGGCTGATTCTCTCGACCAACAAGGATCTGATCGAGGAGGTGAAGGCTGGCCGTTTCCGCGAAGATCTCTATTACCGCCTGAATGTCTTCCCGATCACGATTGCCGCGCTGCGCCGACGCAAGGAAGACATTCCGCATCTGGTGCGGGCCTTCGTCGAGCGGTTCTCGCTGGAGCAGCGGCTGGTCAAGACCTTGCAGATCGATTCATCGGCAATTGCCCTGCTGACGGCCTTCGACTGGCCGGGCAATACGCGTCAGCTCGAGAACGCGATCTTCCGTGCCGTCGTGCTGGCCGAAAGCAGTGTCCTTGGCGAATCGGATTTTCCGCATATAGCCTCCCAGGTTCCCACGATCCGCAGCGCAGGACACAATCACGACGTGCCAGTGGGCTTGAACGAGCCGAGCACGATGGCGCGGGTGCAAGCGGCACTGGCCGAGCGCACCGCCAGTTTTGCGGCGGTGACGCCACCCGCTGCGCCTGCGGCTGCCGCAGGCAGTCTTGGCAATGTCATCATCAGCACCGACGAAGCCGGCAATGTTCGCAAACTCGCTGAAATTGAAGAGGAATTGATCCGTTTCGCGTTGAAATTCTACCGCGGGCAGATGAGCCAGGTGGCCCGCAAGCTGGGGATCGGCCGCTCGACGCTTTATCGCAAACTCAAGGACTACGGCATCGACCCCGACGATCCGCAGAAGCACGCTGCCTGAGCCCCAGTTTGACCGGTGTTAACTTTGGGGTAAGCTTAATCGCCTACCACAAGCTAAGCACTTGTTAGGCAAGCGTTCACTATATATGGATTGCTTGCGGATCTGTGGCAGATTTGCCATGCTATGACCGCATTTGACATTCATTTGAGTTTGCCTGGGACGTAGTCTTTGGACGGGGATTGCATTGCATACATCGCAGGACATTAGCGCGCCTCTCAAGCACAACGGGCGCTTATCCCGGATTGCTTGCGCGCATTTCGCGACGAGGCTCATGCTGCCGCTGTTCGCGATGGTTTTTATCAGTGCATTTACGCTTGTCGGCACGACCAGAACTGCCGCGGCCGAGACCCGGACGCTGAATATCGAGTTCGTTCATACGGGCGAAAAAGCCTCGATCACCTTCAAGCGCAACGGTCGCTACGATCCCAAGGGTCTAAAACAACTCAATTACATTCTCCGCGACTGGCGTCGCAACGAGCCGACCAAGATGGATCCGCGCCTGTTCGATCTCGTGTGGGAAGTCTACAAGCGCTCCGGCGGCAAGGGCTATATCAAGGCCGTCTCCGGCTACCGCTCGCCCCAGACCAATTCGATGCTGCGTTCGCGCTCGAAGGGTGTGGCGAAGGAAAGCCAGCACATGCGCGGCACCGCGATGGATTTTTACATTCCGGGCGTACCGCTGAAGACCATTCGTGAAAATGGCGTGAAGCTTCAGGCTGGCGGTGTCGGCTATTATCCGAATTCCGGTTCGCCATTTGTCCATCTGGATGTCGGCGGCGTGCGTGCATGGCCGCGGATGAACCGCCAGGATCTCGTTCGGCTTTTCCCCGATGGCAAGACCGTTCACCTCCCGTCAGACGGCAAGCCGTTGCCGGGTTACCAGCAGGCGATGGCCGAATACAAGAAGCGTCTGGCTTCCGGCAATCCGATCCTGATGGCAGAAGAAAAGAGCCCGTCACGGTCGAAGAACCTGCTTGCCATGCTGTTTGGCGGTGGTGACGAGGACGAGGAAGAAGATGTCAGCGTGCCCGCCGAGCGTCCCGCCATTGCGAGACAGCCGCAGCGCGAGGAACCGGCGCCGGCCGTCGTGACCGCATCCGAGCCTGTGATGGTCGCCAATGCCCTGCCGGGCGTCGAGCAGCCGTCGCTGGCGGCGCTGCCTGTGCCGCAGGCGCGGCCATCGCTGAAGCAGGCCGATGCAAGTCTTGCCGTTGCCCTCTACCAGCCGCCCCGCAATGCGGCCGAGGATGCGCTCAGCCAGGTCGCCAGTGGCGTACCGGTGCCAACCGAGGCGCCGACCAGCGAGTTTGCCGATCTACAGGCCGTGAAGATTCCGATTCCGACCTTGCTTGGACCACGTGGCATGCCGGGCAATGCCGAACAGGGCGCGACCGCGAATGTGATGACCGCATCGATCGACCCGGCGATGACAGAAGGGGCGGTGCTGGCTGACGGCATGACGGTTCCAGTCCCGTCCGTGCGTCCGTCCGTTGCCGAGGCCTTGCTGGCGAATGCCGATTCGGAAATCGAAGCGGAGGTCGACGAAGTCGAGCAAGCCATCCTGTCGCCGGAGGCGGCCGAAGCGCTCGAGCAGGGCAATGCCCAGCCCGAGATGGCTGCAGCGCCTATTCCGGCCGCCTATCCGAAGGATATGACCGTGGTGGCCAAGGTTGAAGACGCGCCAGCCGCACAGCCGCAACAGCCGGCCCGTTATATCGAGGTCGCCTCGATCGATCAGGAAGAGGCAGCCGAGCCCGAGACGCAGTTTGGCGACATGTTCGATACGCCGGTCGGCCAGGCTGATGGGGTCGAGGCAGGTCTGCCGACAAAGGGTGGCCGTCCGAGTGAGCTTGAAGCCGAGCAGGCGCGCATGGCCACCATGACCGGCGGCGCCAAGCTGACCAAAAGCATGATCACGCAGTGGGCGCTGAGCAAGGATACCTTTGCCACGGTCAGCAAGCCGGTCAAAGCTCCGCGCATTGTCGCCCGTTCGCTCAGTGTTCCGGGGTCTGCCATTCCGGTTGGTTTCAAGCAGGGGGCGACCTCGGTCGATCCGAACCGCTTCGGCCAGCCCAAATCTTAAACAAAACACAGATCCAAACAGACAAAACCCGCCATCTGGCGGGTTTTGTCTGTTTGTGTGCCGGATGAATGCCGTTTGACCTATCTCGGGCGCCGGCTGAACCCAGCAACAAAAAACCCGCCACGAGGGCGGGTTCCCGGTATCGACTGAACCTGGTATCGGCGGAAAGGGCTTATTCGGCTTCCGGCGGATTTTCGATCATGCCGAGCGCGTGCAGGTAGGTGTCGAGGATCAGGTCCTCTTCCATGCGCTCCTGGTCGTCCTTCTTGCGAAGGGCGATGACCTTCTTGAGGATCTTCGTGTCGAAGCCCATGGACTTGGCTTCGCCATAGACGTCCTTGATGTCGTCGGCGATCGTCTTCTTTTCTTCTTCGAGACGCTCGATGCGCTCAACAAAGGCGCGGAGCTGGTCGCGGGCGACGCCGTGGGCAGCATCAGACATGGGCAATCTCCTTCGTAGGGGAATTTTATCGGTGGCGATGAACTGCCGTGAACGAAGCCCCGCGTCAAGTCCCAAAGACGGAGAGATGTTCACTCCTTTGGCCGGTTCTGCTCGAAGGCGGCTTTCTTCTTGTCATCGGCTTCCTGCTGATGCTGCGCCTTCCACTCGTCATAGGGCATGCCATAGACGATCTCGCGGGACTCGTCCCTGGTCAGGTCATGACCTGCGGCCTTTGCGGCATCGAGATACCAGTTGGACAGACAGTTGCGGCAGAAGCCGGCAAGGTTCATCAGATCGATGTTCTGGACATCGGAGCGCTCGCGCAGATGAGCGACCAGGCGGCGGAAGGCGGCGGCCTCGAACTCGATCTGCTGCTGGTCGTTCGGCAGGGTCATGACACAAACTCCTTTGAATTCAGATCGGACGTGGGGATTTCGAAACCCTCAGGGTAGGGGCCGGTGCGCGAAGCGTGCACTTCGTAGCGATGAAGGGCAGGGTCGGCATTCATCCGGGCAAAGACCGGTTGCAGACGATCGGCCCAGGCCGTCACGCCGGCTTCATGGCCAATCAGATCCTGACGGACCTCCAACAGGGCATGCGGGATGCCCTTGATCATGCAGTGACGGTACATCGTGTCACCCTTCAGCGCGCCATCATAGGGCTCGTTGTCGCCGACGAAGATGTCGCCCGGTTCGCCCAGCAGATCGATCAGCGGGCGCACTGCGCGATGGTCCGTGTCCCACAAGACGGCGGCGTGCCAGGGACGTGGAACGCCTTTCCATGCTGGCGTGTAGGAATGCAGCGACAGGACGAGCGGTGCCCTGCCGGAGATTTCCGCGACTTTGGCGATCGTATCGCCGACAGCATGGTGGTATGGCCGGTGAAACGTCTCGATGCGGCGCTGCCATTCGTCGGTTGAAATCGGATGATTGCCGGGGATGATCGCGCCGTCCGAGATACGCATGATGATTGTCGGGTCGTCCTCGCCGCGATTCGGATCGATCAGCAGGCGGGAAAAACGCGACATCACGGCCGGCACGCCCAGGCGGCCGGCGAGCTCCCTGGTCAGCGCCTCGATGCCGATGTCAAAAGCAATATGGCGCTCGAAAGCCGAATCCGGCAGGCCCAGGCGTTGATAACCCGGCGGAATGTGGTTGGTCGCGTGATCGGCAAGCAGGATCAAGCCGCTGTCATATCGGCCGTCTACAATCTCAAAAGGCAGGAATTCGTTCATCAGTTCGAAGCCATCTCATGGTAGAGGGGCTTGATCGCATGGGGGAATAGGGAGCGCAAGCTTTCACCTCGGTCACGTTTGTGCCAAGATCGGACATGATGGTTCCACCCCTGACCCGAGTGGGAATTATAATCGATTAGAGTTGCGTTGACATTCTTGGGTCATCATCGCAAGAAGGCATCCAATGCGCATTTATGGAGTTCCGGCGGCAATCGTGCAGAAGCAACATCGACAGACTTGCGACCGCGCTGCCGCGCGATTTTTAAAGCCCCTTCTTCTCGTTGGAGCCTTGCTCGCGCCATTCATGGCAGCCAGTGCAGCGCACGCCGAATTCAGGGTCTGCAACGGGACGCAGAATTTGGTCGGCGTCTCCGTCGGATATCGAGCCGAGGAGGGCTGGATCACCGAGGGCTGGTGGCAAGTGCCGGCTGGCACATGCGCCACGCTGATCGAAGGCGAACTGCAGTCGCGCTACTATTATCTCTATGCTGAAGATGCCGCCCGTGGCGGACGTTGGGCCGGCGACATCAACATGTGTGTTGCCGAGAACGAGTTCAAGATCGTCGGCGTGAACGACTGCTTCGCGCGGGGCTACCAGCAAATGGGATTCAAGGAATATGACACCGGCCGGCAGGGCAGCTGGATGGTCCAGCTCTCCGATACGTCGGGCACGCAAGAAAGCCAGAACTGATGAAGCGCAACCGCAAAGTAAAGATCCTTGCAACGCTCGGGCCAGCCTCTTCCGACGAGGCGATGATCCGGAAACTTCATGAAGCCGGTGCCGATCTTTTCCGTATCAACATGAGCCATTCGAGCCATGAGATGCTGCGGACGCTGATCCAGCGCATTCGCAGCGTCGAAGCGGCCTGCGGCCGTCCGATCGGCATTCTGGCCGACCTTCAGGGGCCGAAGCTGCGCGTCGGCAAATTCGCCGAAACCACGGTTGAGTTGAAGCCGGGTCAGACCTTCACGCTTGACAGCAACGAAGCGCCTGGCGACGCCACCCGCGTCTACCTGCCGCATCCGGAAATCATGGAATCGGTCAATGTCGGCGACCGCTTGCTGATCGACGACGGTAAGCTGCATCTGAAGGCGGTGAAGTGCGACGGCAAGACCATCGTCACCGAAGTCGTGTCGGGCACGAAGATTTCCGACCGCAAGGGCGTCAGCCTGCCCGATACCATTCTGGCAACCGGCGTGTTGACCGACAAGGACCGGGCCGACCTGGATGCCGTTCTGGCGACCAATGATGTCGACTGGGTAGCTCTTTCCTTCATCCAGCGTCCGGAAGACCTGGCCGAAGTGCGCAAGATCGCCAAGGGCCGTGTCGGCCTGATGTCGAAGATCGAAAAGCCGCAGGCAATCGAGCGTATCGACGAGATCATCGAGCTTTCCGACGCCCTGATGGTGGCCCGCGGCGACCTTGGCGTGGAAATGCCGCTGGAACGTGTTCCCGGCATCCAGAAGCAGCTGATCCGCGCCTGCCGCCGTGAAGGCAAGCCGGTGGTCGTTGCCACACAGATGCTCGAATCGATGATCACCGCGCCGGTCCCGACCCGCGCCGAAGTCTCCGACGTTGCGACTGCCGTGTTCGAAGGCGCCGATGCCATCATGCTGTCGGCCGAATCGGCCTCCGGTCAGTATCCCGTCGAGGCCGTGGCCACCATGGCGTCGATTGCGGCGACCATCGAGCGCGAACCGCATTATCCGGGCATCATCTACGCCCAGCGTGCCCAGCCGGAAGCAACCGGCGCCGATGCGATTTCGCTGGCGGCCCGCCAGATCGCCGAGACGCTGAAGCTGCAGGCGATCGTCTGTTACACATCGTCGGGCAATACCGGCCTGCGCGCCTCGCGCGAGCGCCCGGAAGTGCCGATCATCGCGCTGTCGCCGGTCATCCAGACCGCACGCCGCCTGTCGGTGGTCTGGGGCCTGCATTGCGTCGTGGCCAAGGAGCCGACCGATCTCGACGACATGGTCAACGGCGCCTGCCGGATCGTGGTCGAGGAAGGCTTCGGCAAGCCGGCTGACCGCATCATCATCTCGGCCGGCGTTCCGCTCGGCACGCCGGGCGCGACCAACATGCTGCGCATCGCCTATATCGGCGCTGACGGCCAGTCGGGCATCTGATCGCATCCCATTGCCAAGACCTGGAAAAGCCGCCTTCGGGCGGCTTTTTTGTTGCCGTTTCCGAGATGCTTCGGCTGAGGTTTTGTGCCGTATTCGCTTTGGGGGCAAGCGACCAATGTCAACGCTGGACGGCGCCTTGGTCTATGCTGTTGGCTGCAAGCGTCGGCTCCAGGGCACGTGCCATGGCCTGCAGGTCGTGTGGCCGGCCGGCGAGCGTCTCGATTGCTGCAATGGCCAGATCGGTCGCGATATAGTCCGGCTTGTGGCCGAGACCTTTGATCCAGACAAGTTCCGATCCCCTTATGTCGCGTGCAAGGCCGCGCGAATGGATCTCCTCCAGCACGATCTCGTCGCTATCGCCGGTGATGACCACGGTCGGCTTGTGGATCTCGCTGTAGCGCGGCGCAAAGCGCGTCACGTAGCCAAGCAGGTTGGCGACATCCGTCGCATTGGCGCGGAAGGTGGACGGCCTCAGCACCAGCGCAGGGCCGGTGTCATTTGTATAGGTTTGCGAGCGCGCGTTCGGCGCAAAGACATGGCTGGTTGCCGCGTCGAGCCTGGCCATGCCGGCATGCAGCGCCAGAGTGTGGCAAAAGATTGGACCGATGATCGGCGTCGAGGCGAGATGGTAGTACCAGTCGACGCCACCGGGCCAGGGATGGGTTGCCGCGGCGAGGAACAGCAGGCCTGCGGTCTTGTCGGGAAACAGCACGCCGAAGCTTGCGGTGATCGCGCCGCCGAAGGAATGGCCGACGATGATCGCCCGGTCGATGCCCTTCAATTCCATCAGCCTGGCAATGGCGCGCGCCTGGCCGTCGGGAAAGGCGTTTTCCGGGCCGCCACGTTCGGAATAGCCATGGCCGGGTCGATCGACGAACAACATCTCAGCCCGCCCCTGCAGCGGCGCCAGGAAGGCGCCGGCCTGGTCGCGCAGGTTGCCGCTTGCGCCGTGGATGAAGACGATCGGTGGCAAGTCGGCGTTCGGGCCTGCGGGAACATGCAGCGCGTTGAGGAGGTAGCCGCCGACATCTGTCAACGTGCCGGTGTTCGGATAGGCCACTTCGATCATCCTGGCGCGGACATAGGTCGCGGCGGCCAGAACAAGAAGCAGTGCGGCCAGAAAAATGACGATGGCCAGCACGATCAGGCCCGGTCTAAGGGGAATTGGCAAGGAGATGGCAGCTTTCCAAATGGCGGGGCAGGTTTCAGAAAGATCGGGCGCTGGCGTCTGTAGTCAAGCCCTGCCGATGGCAAGGCATCAGGTCCGGGTTCCGGCGAGCTCTTCGGAAATCGTGATGACGAATTCCTGCGCCTCGCGGTCGGCCGGATAGATCTCGACATAACGTTCCCAGGCCTTCAGTGCGGCCTCCTGGCTGCCACGCTCGGAGAGGATGGCGGCAAGGCCTGCGAGTGCGCCGAAGTGGCGCGGTTCGAGCTCCAGCACCTTGTTGATGTCCGAGACGGATTTCTTGTAATTGCCCATGGTGTAGTGAAGCGTCGCACGCTGATTCCAGGCGCCGACAAACTCCGGGTTCAAGGCGATCGCCTGGTCGAGAAAATCGAGGGCTGCGGCAGTCCGCTTTTCATCGGTTGCCTTCTTGGCCCATTCGAGCAGTAGGTCGGCGGTCGGGCTTTGCGACGTATTCCACCTGGCCATGACGGAATTGGCCAGCTGCCGGGCGATCTGCGGGCTGCGTTCACGCTTGAGCGCGGCCAGCATGCCGTCGAGATCGCGTGGCTTTTCTGCTGCCTTGACTGGAACCTGCTCGACCGGCGCCGGCTCGACCGAAGGCTGGCCGGATGGTGCCTGTTCCGATGGATTTGGTGGTGTCCCCGGAAACGGTTGATCGGGCACCTGCGCAACCGCAATGCCTGCGAAGAGCAGCATGGGGAGCAGGGCTGAGACCGTCGGGGCGGTCGAGGTGAGTCGCAACGAAAGAAGGCGCATACCGGGACGATAATCCCTCTGCGCCTTCTTTCAAACTCAAATTTACGACATCAACACGCCGTCGAAACGGCGAGGCATTCCCACAGGCATGGCGCGCCAAACGGCTGCGCCGAAACCTCAGCCCTGACGAGCCTTGAAGCGCGGGTTCATCTTGTTGATGATGTAAACACGACCCTTGCGGCGAACCAGACGGTTGTCGCGGTGACGGGCCTTAAGCGCTTTCAGCGAGTTCTTGATCTTCATTTTCCTGGTCCACAACAATTGTCGGGGAATGGTTTATTCGCCCGCTGCCAAAAACAATCAAAAGAGCGCCGCCCGGGCGCATCCCTGAAGAGTTGGCCGCAATTACCGCGACCAGCCCGGTCATGTCAACCTTCAATGCCCAATTTGCGGGCTAGAAGCAGCGAATATTCCCGGAAATTCAGGCTTTAATCGACATTATTTCCGTCACATGCCCCATCTTGCGACCGGGGCGGGCTTCGGTTTTTCCGTAGAGGTGCACAAGGACATTGCTGCGGGCGAGCCATGCCGGCACGGAATCAATGTCGTCACCGATCAGATTCGTCATCACACAGTCGGAGTGGCGCGACGGATCACCGAGCGGCAGGCCGGCCACGGCGCGGATGTGCTGCTCGAACTGCGAGACGACGCAGGCGGCCTCTGTCCAGTGGCCGGAATTGTGCACGCGCGGTGCGATCTCATTGGCGATCAGGCCGCCATCGGCGAGCACGAAGAACTCCATGCCGACAACGCCGACATAGTCGAGGCCGTTGAGCAGCCTGGTCGCAGCCTCACGCGCGGCATTTGCCGTTTGCGCCGGGATTGCGGCCGGAAGCGTCGATGTGTGCAGGATGCCGTTGCGGTGGACATTCTCGGTCGGGTCATAGGCCCGCACCTCGCCATCGGCACCACGGGCGGCGATGATCGACACTTCGCGAACGAAAGGCACGAAACTTTCGAGAATCAGGGGAACGGAGCCGAGGGCCGCATAGCCGCCTTCGGCCGTATCGCCCTTGCGGTAAACCTTCTGGCCTTTGCCGTCATAGCCGAAGCGGCGGGTCTTCAAGACGCCTTCGCCGCCGAAATCGGCCAATGCCGCTTCGAGTTCGCCCTGGCTGTCGATGGCGTGAAAACGCGCCGTCTCGATGCCCGAGGCATTGAGGAAGCGTTTTTCGGTAACGCGGTCCTGGGCAACTTCCAGTGCCTTTGCCGGCGGGTAGACCGGAACGCTGGCGGCGAGCCGTTCGACGGCTTTAACCGGCACGTTTTCGAATTCGTAGGTGACGACGTCGCAGAGCTTTGCCAGTTCGGCCAGAGCTTCCGGATCGTCATAGGCGGCGGTAATCTGGGCATTGGCCACCTGAGCGGCAGGGCTGTCAGCCTGCGGCTCGAGGATGATGGTGCGGTAGTTGAGCCGCGCTGCGGCCATGGCGAGCATGCGGCCGAGCTGACCGCCGCCGATGATGCCGATCGTGCGATCCGTCATGGAGTTTCGTCCATCGGATATTCGGCAACCGATCCGGCCTGGCGCTCGATCCAGTCGTCGAGCCGCTCGCTCAGGTCTTCGTCGTGCAGGGCGAGAACGCGGGCCGCAAGCAGCGCTGCGTTGACGGCGCCGGCGCGGCCGATGGCCAGCGTGCCGACCGGAATGCCGGCCGGCATCTGGACGATCGAATAGAGGCTGTCGAGGCCCGACATGGTCTTGGATTGCACGGGCACGCCGAAAACAGGCAGGGGCGACAGCGAAGCGACCATTCCGGGCAGGTGGGCGGCGCCGCCGGCACCGGCGATGATGATCTTGAAGCCTTCGTCGCGTGCGCCCTTGGCAAAGGCATACATGCGATCGGGTGTGCGGTGGGCCGATACGATGCGGGCTTCATAATTGACGCCGAGCGCGTCCAGCGTGTCCGCGGCGTTTTTCATCGTCTCCCAGTCGGACTGGCTTCCCATGATGATGGCGACGGGGGGGCACTCAGCTGTCATCGGGTTTCCTTCTTCGGTCAGGCGATGATGTCCGGAATGATCTGATCCTCGATCGAGGTGATCTTGTCCTTGATGGACAATTTCTTCTTTTTCATTCGCTGGATTCTCAGGGCATCGCAACCGGTCGAGATCATCGCATTGATGGCGACGTCGTAGTCCTCGTGCTCCTGGCGAAGCCGTGCCAGTGCGAGCCTGACGTCCGCCTGCTCTTGATCGGCCATTGTTTGTTCCCCGATTGCCGCCTCGTGCACTTTCTTAAGGATGCACGGTAGATTCGCGCAAGCTCCTATCACCAAATACCGGTAACGGGAAGTTATCCTTGTCTGCGTTTTTGCCGCAATGAAATGGGCTCTTTGCCTTCGACAAACCGCATTCTTCGTGTCACATTACGTTCGTAAAGCCTGAAACTCCAGTGGAGAGAGCTGGAAGTAGGCCAATAAGGAAGGACGCATCAAATGACCATGCAGGCTCATCTTGAATCGCTGGAAAAGAAGCACGGTGCTCTGGAGGAAAGACTCCATACCGCTCTTGCATCCCCCTCCGTCAACGATGAACATATCGCCGAATTGAAGCGTCTTAAGCTGCGTCTTAAGGATGAAATGGAACGTCTGAAGGCTTCCACACGACATTGAGTGAAGTGGCTGCACCGGCTTCGGATAATCCGAACCCGATGTATTGAGTGAAGCAGCCACCGTTTTTCGGCCCCGGAGTTCACATCGACTTCGGGGCCTTTATTTTGTCCGTATTTTAAAGGGAGCAAAGGCGGCTCAGGACCAGAACTGATCGAGCCAAAGGTTCATCCGGTCGAAACCCGGACGGTTGACACAGTAGATGCGGCGAGTGCCTTCCGCCTTCACATCGACGAGGCCGCAATCAAGAAGGGCCTTCAAGTGCTGGGAAACGGCTGGGCGACTGATCGGCAGGGTTTTTGCCAGATCGTTCACGGTCTTCGGTGATCGACGCAGATCCTCCAGGATGTGACGCCTGTTCGGGTCTGCGATAGCCGTGAAAGGGTCCGCGTTGGTCATGGAGAAACGTTATGTCAAAGGCGTATGCGCGGCAAGCGCGAATGTGCGCTGCAGCAGGGCTTTCCGGGTGTCTGATGCGGGTCTGTCTGGACTGGATGCAACGGATCTGGTTTCTGCGTAAGGATACGTCATGACCTGCATCCAAGTGTCGAATGGTTGAGAGCCGCTCATCTCTCCCGGGCCGTGCAGCACACAGCCTTCAGCCCTGGCCGGGAACATTGGCTGCGCAGAAGTTCCGGTCTGTGCGCATTGTCCGGTTGATCCTTTGGGGCGAGCGGTCTATCGGATTTGCTGAGATATAACGAGGGTGTGTTCCGCAGGTTGCGGAAACACCCGGAAACGGAACCATCGATGACCAAGATTGAAGACCGCTGCCGCCTCGTGCTGATCGTTCCGGAGATTGCCGATGCCGCCGAACAGGCGCGCATCCTCGGCGATGCATTGCGGGGTGGCGACGTTGCCTCCGTGATCATTCCACAATACGGACTGGACGATGCGAGCTTCCAGAAACATGCCGAACTTCTGGTTCCGGTGATTCAGGAGGCGGGGGCTGCGGCGCTGATCGTCGACAACAGCCGCGTTGCCGGCCGGGTGAAGGCCGATGGCTTGCATATCAGCGGCAATGCCGCAGCGCTGGCGGAAGCTGTTGCCAACCACACGCCGAAGATGATCGTCGGTGGTGGCAATGCCATGGACCGCCATCATGCACTGGAAATGGGCGAGCCCCAGCCGGACTACATTTTCTTCGGCAAGCTCGACGGTGACATCAAGCCGGAAGCGCATTCGAAGAATATCGCTCTGGGCGAGTGGTGGTCGGCGATGATTTCCATTCCATGCATCGTCATGGGCGGCACCGATCCTTCCTCGGCACTGGCCGTTGCCGAGAGCGGTTGCGAGTTCGTCGCGCTCGGCAAGGCGGTTTTTGATGACCCGGCGACGGCTGCGACGATTGTTTCCCAGGTGAATGCCGAACTTGACGAAAAAGCGCCACGGTTTGGAGATTGAACCGCCTCATGCGCCAATCCATGTCCATCCACCGTCTGATTCTTGCCGCTTTCACAGGGCTCGCGCTCGCGACGACGCCGGCTGCTCATGCGCAGGAAACAGAGGATGGCCTGGAGATTGGCGATGCGCCGGCGATCAGGCCTGCCGAGCCAGAAGACGCAGGCCCAATTGATCGTGGCCAGCGACCAAGCACCAGCGAAGGTGATGCGACGACGCTGGACCGCGCCGATCGCGAGGCCAAGCAACCGGAAACCAAATCCGGGCGCGATCAGGGCAAGGCCAGCAAGGGTGGCCGCGAAGAGGAACTGCAGGGGATCAACATCTATCTGCGCATGGGCACGCCGCTGCCGGATCCGCCGAAGGAAAAGGAATTTTCCGGCGAACCGGACGAGGCTTATGGCGCCTTCCAGCGCGGACTGTTTCTGACGGCTGTCGACAAGGCGCTGCCGCGTGCACAGCTTGGCGATCCCGCGGCGCAGACATTGCTGGCCGAAATCATGTCGCGCGGACTTGGCGTCAAGCGCGACCTGAAAGGTGCAAGCTTCTGGTATGGCCAGGCAGCACAAGGCGGCGAGCCCTCGGCGATGTTCAAGTATGCCCTGTTGCTGATGGAGGGCAAATTCGTCCCGCGCGACAAGGCGAAGGCCGACGAGTATATGCGCCAGGCGGCCGATGCCGGCAACGGTTCGGCCCAGTTCAACTGGGCGCAGATCCTGGTCTCGGACAATCCCGGCGTGCGCGGTTTGACCATGGCGATGCCCTATTATGAAAAAGCTTCGGAACAGGGCATTGCGGACGCGCAATATGCGCTGGCCCAGGTCTATGCGGCCCTGAAGGATGTGCCGGACGAGAAGAAGGCCAGGGCACGCGAGTGGCTTGAGCGGGCGGCCAAGGCCGGTTTCGACACGGCTCAGCTCGATATTGGCATCTGGCTCGTCAATGGCATCAATGGCCCGCGCGACTATGATGCCGGCTTCCGCTGGCTCAGTATTGCGGCCAAGCGCGGCAATGTGGTGGCGCAGAACCGATTGTCGCATCTCTATATCAATGCCCTTGGCACACGCCCTGATCCCGTCGAGGCGGCGAAGTGGTATGTGCTGTCGCGCCGCGCCGGTCTCACGGACCCGACGCTGGAGGATTTCTATCTGGGTCTGAACGAAGAGCAGCAGAAGCAGGCGATCGACGGGGCCAATCGTTTCCGTCGGAGTTGACGTCATCGCTTTTCGAAGACGCCGAGTTGGGGGAGCGGTGGCATGGACATCTTCGATCTTTTCCAGCGTCTGGGCCTTGCGGTAGCCGTCGGTGCTGCTGTGGGCGTGGAGCGCCACTGGCGCGAGCGTGACGAGCCTGAGGGTGCGCGTACCGCCGGGATCCGGACCTTTACGTTGATCGGGATGACCGGTGGTCTCGCCGGACTGATCGAGTTGGCCGTAAAGGAAACGGCATATTCGGGGCTTGTCGTTACCGGCTTTCTGATCTGCATCACCGCAATCATCCTGCGCTTTGGCCTGATGGAAGCGCAGGCGCAAAAATCCTTCAGTGCGACCACTGTGATTGCCGCCGTCACGACATTTGGCCTGGGTACGCTCTCGGTCATTGGTGACATGGTCCTGGCGTCCGCCGGCGGTGCGGCAATGGTTGCGGTTCTGGCGAGCCGAGAGTTCCTGCATGGGGCGATCCGGCGACTGAAATGGGAGGAGTTGCGCTCGGCGGTCATTCTTCTGGCGATGACATTCGTGCTTCTGCCGCTGATCCCGGCCGAGCCCGTGGGGCCGTTCGGCGGGGTGTCGCCGCGCAATCTGGTGGTGCTGGTGATCGCGCTCGCATCGATCTCGTTTGTCGGCTACGTGGCGGTCCGCATGCTCGGCCAGGGGCAGGGCGACCTGGTAGCTGGCGCCGTCGGCGGTCTCGTTTCATCGACAGGCACGACGCTTGCGCTTGCGCGGCGAAGCGTGGATGCAGGCTCGTCAGCGGGTCTTGCCGCCGGGGCGCTGGTTGCCGGTGCCGTTTCGCTGGTGCGCACCGTGTTTCTGATGCTTGCGCTTTCGCCCTCGCTGGGATGGTCGGTGTTGCCGGGGCTTGTGGCCGCAGCGCTGGTCATGGTCACTGCGTCTTTGTTTTTCGTCCGCTGGCGTGAGCCCGCCGGCGCGGGAGATCTGCCGGCCAATCCGTTCGAAATTGGCTCTGTCATCCGCATGGCGCTGCTGATCACCGCTGTCGCTTTTCTGGCGCGTGCGGCAAGCCAGGCCTTCGGCGATGGCGGGCTTTATCTCGTCTCGGTGCTTTCGGCCTTTGCCGATGTCGATGCTGCCACGGTGACGATTGCCGGCATGGCGGATCGGCTGAGCCCGGACGTCGCGGTCGAGGCAGTCGGCCTTGCGGTGGTCGCCAACATTGCGGCGAAGGCGCTCTATGCTGCGGGCACGGGCAGCCGGAGCTTCGCCGCCAAAGTGGCTGTCGGTTCGCTGCTTGCCGTGTGTGCCGGCTTGGTGGTCCACTGGGCGGTCCCTTGGGCGGTCCCTTGGGCGGTCCATGGGGCTGCGGGGCTGATGTGAGCCTCGTGCATGGCCGGATGGCGGGTTGCCCCTTGAAATCCGGCAATTTTTGTGGTCTTGAACCGCGCAACCGCTGCCGCGCGCAAGCGCCGCTCTTGTCGCCCTTTCCGGCGACCACCGAATTTCAAGGAATACCACCGGATGGCCCGTTCAGCTCTTCTCAACGTCATGGTCCAGTCCGCCATCAAGGCGGGCAAGTCGCTGGCGCGCGACTTCGGCGAAGTGCAGAACCTGCAGGTCTCCGTCAAGGGCCCGGGCGACTTCGTTTCGCAGGCTGATTTCCGTGCCGAAAAGATCGTGCGGGAAGAGCTTTTGAAGGCGCGTCCGACGTATGGTTTCCTCGGTGAGGAAAGCGAAGAGATCAAGGGCACCGATGGCGCGCATCGCTGGATCGTCGACCCGCTTGATGGCACGACTAACTTCCTGCACGGCATTCCGCAGTTTGCCGTCTCGATCGCGCTGGAGCGCAATGGCGAGATCGTTGCCGGCGTGATCTTCAATCCGGCGACAGACGAGCTTTACACGACCGAAAAGGGCGGCGGCGCCTTCCTCAACGATCGCCGTATTCGCGTCGGCGCCCGCAAGGTGCTGTCGGATTGCGTCATCGGCTGCGGCGTGCCGCATCTCGGCCGTGGCCAGCACGGCAAGTTCCTCGTCGAACTGCGCCATGTCATGGGCGAGGTTTCCGGCGTGCGGCGCATGGGGGCTGCTGCCCTCGATCTCGCCTATGTCGCGGCTGGTCGCCTGGACGGCTTCTGGGAAACCGGTCTCAACATCTGGGACGTTGCAGCCGGCGTTCTCCTGATCCGCGAAGCCGGTGGTTTCGTCTCGGACATGAAGGGCACGCAGGACATGTTCGAGACCGGTGCCGTGATCGCCGGCAACGAGTATATTCGCAAAGCCTTGGAAGAAGTGATTAATCGTCCTGTACCGAAGGCGTAAGCGCTTTCAAAACGGTGCTGTATGACGCGGCTTTCCGGCTTCAATTCGTCTCATTTTTCTACTAGCCTCCGGGACTGAGATTCCCCGGAGGTTGAGTACACATGGCGAAAGTGAAGCTGGCGGACCTGGAAGTGGACGAAACCCGAGCAGGGGAATACGGCCAGAAGCTCTCCAGCCCGATGCCCTTCTTCACCACAATGGTCATCTTCCTGATCATCGTCGGTTTCATTGCAGCGATCCTATACCGACAGGCCCATGCGGCTTTCATTACCAATCCCGGGCTGAATGGCCTCATTCTGGGGGTCATGGCCGTTGGTATCATTCTGGTGTTCAACCAGGTGCTGGCGCTTCGTCCCGAAGTGCGCTGGTTCAACTCCTTCCGGGCCGCGGGCAATGATTTTGACCGTGTCGGTCGCGATCCGCGCCTTCTCGCACCGATGAAGTCGCTGATCGGCGGACGTCGGTCGATGGCGATCTCGACCACGGCACTGCGCTCCATTCTCGATTCGATCGGTACGCGTCTTGATGAATCGCGCGATACGACGCGCTATCTCGTCGGGCTTCTTGTCTTTCTCGGCCTGCTCGGCACCTTCTGGGGTCTTCTCGGCACGATTGCCTCGATCAACGACGTCATCCAGTCGCTGGATCCGTCGTCCGGTGACAGCAACGACGTGCTGACCGCGCTGAAGAGCGGCCTGACGGCGCCGCTGGCGGGCATGGGCACGGCGTTTTCGTCCTCGCTGCTTGGCCTGTCCGGCTCGCTGATCCTCGGCTTTCTCGATCTGCAGGCCGGCCGTGCGCAGAACCGTTTCTATACCGAGCTGGAAAACTGGCTGTCCTCCGTCACGGACCTCGATTCCGAACTGGCGGTCGTCTCCGACGGCAGCGGCGCGGTCGCCAGTGAAGATGTGAAGCTGCTGCTTGTCGAGGTTGCGAGGCTTGCCAACCGCGACGGTGGCGACAATACCAGCAGCGAACGGTCGGTTGCCGCGATTGCCGGACTGGCGGAGGGCATACAGGGGCTGGTCAAGAACATGCGCAACGAACAACAGATGTTGCGTGACTGGATCGAGGCGCAGCAGGAAGATGCCCGCGCCATGCGCAAGACGCTCGACCGGCTGAACGACAAGATCGGCGGGACGAAGTAAATGGCGCTCGGCCGCAACCGGCGCCGGGAGCGCTCCGTCGACTACTGGCCTGGTTTCGTCGATGCCCTGTCGACGCTGCTTCTGGCGATCATGTTCCTGCTCACGGTCTTCGTGCTGGCGCAGTTCATCCTGAGCCGCGAGATTTCCGGCAAGGACGAGGTGCTGAACAGGCTCAATAGCCAGATCGCCGAACTGACCCAGTTGCTGGCGCTCGAAAAGAGCGGCAAGCAGGATCTCGAAGACACGCTGGCCAGCCTGCAGTCGTCGCTCGCATCCTCGGAAAGCGAGCGTACGCGCTTGCAGCAGCTTCTGGAGAGCGGCACCGGATCTGCCGATGCGGCCAATGTGAAAGTCGGCAGGCTGACGCAGGAACTGGACGCGGAAAAACAGGTCAGCACCCGGGCGATGAGCCAGATCGAGCTGCTCAACCAGCAGATCGCCGCCCTGCGGGCGCAGATCGCCGCCATCGAGGAGGCGCTTCAGGCCTCCGAGGCAAAGGATGCCAATTCGCAGGCAAAGATCTCCGATCTCGGCCGCCGGCTCAACGTCGCTCTTGCACAGCGTGTGCAGGAGCTGAACCGCTATCGGTCCGACTTCTTCGGTCGTCTGCGGGAGATCCTGTCAGACCGCGAAAACATCCGCATCGTCGGCGACCGTTTCGTCTTCCAGTCGGAAGTGCTGTTCCCGTCCGGCGGCAATGTGCTCAATCCGGCTGGCGAGGTGGAAATGGCAAAGCTCGCCACGGCGATCCTCGACCTGGCACGGGAAATTCCGCCGGAAATCAACTGGGTCCTGCGAGTCGACGGTCATACCGACAATGTGCCTCTGACCGGGACCGGTCGTTACTCCGACAACTGGGAGCTTTCGGCTGCGCGCGCGATCTCCGTGGTCAAATATCTGATTGCCCAAGGCGTTCCGGCAAACCGTCTGGTCGCGGCCGGCTTTGGGGAAAATCAGCCGATTGCCGAAGGCGACAGTGTTGAGGCGCGATCCCAGAACCGTCGCATCGAGTTGAAGCTGACCGAGCGCTGAAATTCGGTACTGGACAGTTCCTTACCCATCTTATTTGAGGATTGTATTACGTGCGCGTAAGCGTAAGACTGCCTGATGTTGGAGGACATCATGCAGCACTTCGATATTCTGGTGATTGGCGCCGGTCTGGCGGGTCTTGTCGCGGCCACGGAGGCCGTGGAGCGAGGACTGAAAGTCGCTTTGGTCGACCAGGAGGGCGAGCAGAATCTCGGTGGTCAGGCTTTCTGGTCGTTGGGCGGTCTGTTCTTCATCGACAGTCCCGAGCAGCGGCGGATGGGTATTCGCGACAGCTTCGACCTGGCGCGCCAGGACTGGTTCGGCTCGGCCGGGTTCGATCGCAACGAGGATTTCTGGCCCCGCCAATGGGCAGAGGCCTATCTGCATTTCGCGGCCAGCGAGAAGCGGAGCTGGTTGAAAGCGCAAGGGGTGAGCTGGTTTCCGGTGGTCGGCTGGGCCGAGCGCGGCGGAGCGCTGGCAACAGGGCACGGCAATTCCGTCCCGCGCTTCCATGTCACCTGGGGTACCGGTCCCGGGGTCATTGCTCCCTTCGTGCAGCGGGCAAGGGCGGCGGCTGACGCCGGCAAACTCACCTTCCTTTTTCGTCATCAGGTCGATCGCCTGGTTGTCACCGATGGTGCGGTGACGGGCGCTGCCGGGTCGCTGCTGGCAGGCGATGCGACGCCGCGCGGCGCGACCAGTTCGCGCAATGTGATCGGCGATTTCGAGGTGACCGCGGGAGCGGTGATCGTTGCGTCGGGTGGCATTGGCGGCAACCATGACCTGGTGCGCAAGAGCTGGCCCGTCGAAAGGCTTGGACCGCCGCCGAAATCGATGGTCGCGGGTGTCCCTGCCCATGTCGATGGACGCATGCTGGGGATTACCCAGCTGGCCGGCGGCGAGATTATCAACGGCGACCGGATGTGGCACTACACGGAGGGTCTGCGCAATTGGGACCCGGTCTGGCCGAACCACGGCATCCGCATCCTGCCCGGCCCCTCGTCCTTCTGGTGCGATGCCGACGGCAACCGGTTTGCAGCCCCCGTCATGCCCGGTTTCGACACGCTGAGCACGCTAAAAGCGATCCGCGCGCGCGGGGACGAATATTCCTGGTTCATCCTGAACAAGGCGATCATCAAGAAGGAATTTGCCCTGTCTGGTTCCGAGCAGAACCCGGACCTGACAGACAAGGACGTGCCGCTGCTGTTGAAGCGGCTTGGGAAGAACCCGCCAGGCCCGGTGCAGGCCTTCATGGACAAGGGCGAGGACTTCGTCGTGCGCGATACACTGGAGGATCTGGTCATGGCGATGAACGAGCTGACCGGCGAGCATCGGCTCGGGATCCATCATCTGCGCGCGCAGATCGAGGCTCGTGACCGGCAGATCGACAACAAGTTCAGCAAGGATGCACAGGTCACAGCCATTCGCGGCGCGCGCAACTATCTCGGCGACAAGCTCATGCGCACCGCCAGGCCGCATCGTCTGCTCGACCCCAAGGCGGGGCCTCTGATCGGCGTTCGCCTGCATATCCTGACCCGCAAGACCTTGGGCGGGCTGCATACCGATCTCGAGGGCCGCGTGTTGTCACGCGACAACAAGCCGATTGGCGGACTGTATGCGGCGGGTGAAGTGTCCGGGTTCGGCGGCGGCGGCATGCATGGTTACAATGCGCTGGAAGGGACCTTCCTCGGCGGCTGCCTGTTCTCAGGCCGCGTCGCCGGCAGAACCGCCGGAGGCTGATCCGGCGGTTCGCTGCTTGCCATAGGTGTTTTTGCCGGCGCTGAGCCGATAATCAGTCCATCTGCACGTTGGCGTCGCGCACCACCGGTGTCCACTTGGCCATTTCGGCCTTGACGTGGGCGGCGAGTTCCTCGGGGCTCGAAGCGACGACTGTCGCGCTGAATTCCTTCATGCGCTCGACGACGGCAGGATCCGCCATGGCAACTTTCGCCGATGCGTTCAGCCGGTCGACGACGTCCTTGGGTGTGTCTTTCGGCGCAAACAGAGCGTTCCATGTATAGGTCTCGTAGCCGGGAATACCTGCCTCGGCCATGGTCGGAACGTCGGGGAAGGATGGCGCGCGTTCCGCCGTGGTCACGGCCAGGGCCCGCAATGTGCCAGCCTTGATGTGGCCGGAGGAGGAGGGAAGGTTGTCGAACATGATCGGCACTTGGTTGCCGATCACATCGGTCAGCGCCGGGCCGGAACCCTTGTAGGGCACATGCTGCATCTTGACGCCGGCCATGGCGTTGAACAGTTCACCGGACAGATGCAGCGGCGTGCCATTGCCGGACGAGGCATAGCTGTATTTTTCCGGCTCGGCCTTCAACAGGGCGAGCAGTTCCTTGACGTCTTTCGCCGGCAATTGCGGATTGACGACCAGAACATTCGGCACGACGACGAGCAGGGAGACCGGGGCGAAATCGGTTTCCGCATCATAGGGCTTGTTCTTCAGGATCAGCGGATTGAGCGCATGGGTGGCAACCGTGCCCATCAGGATGGTGTAGCCGTCCGGTTCTGCGCGCGCGACGTTTCCGGCGCCGAGACTGCCGCCTGCACCGCCGACATTCTGGACGACGACCTGCTGGCCGAGATCGGTCGACATGCGCTCGGCAATGACCCGGGCGACGACATCGGTCGAGCCGCCGGCGGCAAAGGGCACGACCAGCGTGACAGCGCGCTCGGGAAATTCGGCCTGTGCGGCGCCGACCGACACCACGCCGGCCAGCAGGGCCGCCGCGATTATGGATTTAACGAATGACATGAACATTCCTCCCGTCATGTGTTGACTATCCGGCGGCCACAGCTCCTCCCGCGCCCGTCCGGATGGGTTGATTGTCGCGTTCCGGTGAGACCGAACAACGGCAATGCGCTGTGGTTGTAGGACGGCTGCACGTCTTTGGTGGGGGATGGGTGGATTTCTGCCCAAACGGCCGCAAACATGGGTGAAGATCCACCCATGTTTGTTCGTCGCCTGAGCGGTATTGGGCTGGTGCCCTACTGTGCCGCGGCGGTGAAGTCGCGGCCACCGGTCTCGAACTGCAGGCGGGCCAGCTTAGCATAGAGACCACCCTGCTGGATCAGGCTCTGATGCGTTCCCTGTTCGACGATATGGCCATCATCGAGCACCAGGATGCGGTCAGCCTTGAGAACGGTCGCCAGGCGATGGGCGATGACGATTGTCGTGCGGTTGCTCATCAGGCCGTCGAGCGCCTTTTGCACCAGCGTCTCGCTCTCGGCATCCAGCGCCGAGGTCGCTTCGTCGAGCAGCAGGAGCGGGGCGTCGCGCAACAGCGCGCGGGCAATGGCGATGCGCTGGCGCTGGCCGCCGGACAGGGTGATACCCCGTTCGCCGACCACGGTGTCGAAACCGTTCTCCAGCCGGTTGATGAATTCGTTCGCCTGGGCTGCTTCCGCGGCCGCCTCGACCATCCGGCGGTTGGCGTTCGGCGAGCCGAAGGCGATGTTGTCGTGGATCGACGAGGCGAAGATGGTGACGTCCTGCGGCACGATCGCCATGCGGGCGCGCAGCGCCTGCGGATCAACGGTGCGGATATCGGTACCGTCGAGATAGACGCTGCCTTCCGACGGGTCATAGAAACGCAGAATCAGCGAAAAGATGGTGCTTTTGCCGGCGCCCGACGGGCCGACGATGGCCACGGTCTCGCCCGGCTCGACTTTGAAGGATAGGCCTTTCAAAGCCGACTTCGCTGTACGGGAGGGGTAGGCAAAACGCACGCCGTCGAATGTGACGCGACCCTCTGCCTGTTGCGGCAAGATTGCGGGATGTGTCGGGGCGGCGATGGCCGGATGCTCGGCGAGCAGTTCGGTCAGACGTTCGGCAGCCCCCGAGGCCTGGGAAAGTTCGCCCCAGACTTCCGACAGCGTGCCAAGCGAGCCGCCGGCAATCACCGAATAGAGCAGGAACTGGCCGAGTGTTCCGGCGGACATGGTGCCCGCCAATACGCTCTGTGCACCGAACCAGAGCACTCCGACGATGCTGCCGAAGATCAGGGCAATGGCGACGCCGGTCAGAAGCGACCGCGACTTGATCGCGGCGCGTGCCGCTTCATAGGCACTTTCCACCGCCGAGCCGTAACGCTGGCGTGCCATATCTTCCGCGTTGAATGCCTGCAGGGTCCGGGCGGAGCCGATCATTTCGCCGGCAAAGGTGGAAGCCTCGGCCAAGGTGTCCTGGGCGGCACGGGAGCGCTTGCGCACCGAGCGGCCAAAGGCAACCAGGGGAAAGACGATGATCGGGATCGCGGCCAGCACCATGATCGACAGGCGTGGGCTGGTGTAGATCATCATGGCGATCGCGCCGAGACAGAGAATCGAATTGCGGAGCGCAAGCGAGGCGGTGGCGCCGACCGCGGATTTCAGCTGGGTGGTGTCGGCCGTCAGCCGCGAGACGATCTCGCCTGACTGGTTGATGTCGAAGAAGGATGGCGACAGGCGTGTCACATGGGCAAAAACGTCGCGGCGCAGATCCGCGACCACGCGCTCGCCGATGGTGATGACGAAATAGTAGCGCATGGCGCTGGCAATCGCGAGGACCACGGCCATGACGATCATCATGGCAAAGTATTTGTTGATAAAGCCGCTGTCGGCGGCGTTGAAGCCGTGATCGAGCATACGCCGGATGGCAATCGGCAAAGCAAGCGTTGTGGCGGCCGCAAGGCCGAGGAAAAATATAGCGCCGGCAACCAGCCCACGATATCGCTTCAGATAGGGAAGCAGACTGCTGAGCGGCTTCAGAGAGCGGCGTTTCTTATCGTTGTTTTCGGCTTCCAAGGTCACGCGGCATTGCTCCTGACAGTGCTTGCAGGCTTTCGTGCCATGGCACTTGTTATCCCTGCGCCCTTCATGTATAGGCACGGCATCGAATTGGGAAGCCGTGGCCTGATCGGACTGCGGCATCATGTATTGAATAGGTCTCGCTGACGCAATTGCGGCATATAGACCCTACCGGCACAGCAGGAATAGAGCGATGAAGGCTGACATCCATCCCGACTACCACGTCATCAAAGTCGTCATGACCGATGGCACCGAATATGAAACGCGTTCGACCTGGGGTTCGGCTAACGCGACCATGAACCTCGAAATCGATCCGAAGTCGCACCCGGCTTGGACCGGCGGCAACCAGCAGCTGATGGACCGCGGCGGTCGCCTTTCGAAGTTCAACAAGCGTTTCGGCGGCCTCGGCCTCTAATCGCTGCGAACTCTGCAAGATTGCAAAAAGCCCGGTTTTACCGGGCTTTTTCTGTTTCCGCAGACGAAATGCCGGACGACCCCTCAGATCGCGGCCAGCCGGTTGGCAACCTCCTCGAGCGCAAGGTCGTGCTTTGCCGCGAGCGTCATGCCGAATTCGATCAGGGCCTTGATATTGCCGGGGCTGGCGTCGTCCAGTGCATCATTGACCCCGACGAGCGGCGCATCCAGTCGGAAATAGTTGAGCGACCCGCGATTGGCCGTGGTGACGATGGTGGCGCCGTCGGTAAATTTCGGTGGCGTGCGGTTCAACAGCTTGTTCAACTGATAGGACGCCGTGCTCGCCTGCCCCTGCATGAAGACGGAAATCAGCGGTGTGTCATTGGCCGGACTGATCCAGCCGCCGGCGCCCCAGTTCTTCGCCTGCTGATAGGGGATCTTGCGGCTGGCCGATCCTGTTCCGAGCGAAAGGAAGATCATCTCCTCGCCATTCTCGCGCCAGCCGAGCTTGCTGCCTTCGACATAGGCGGCCATGGCCGGGTCATTGGCGAAGACGCCACCATCGACCATCGGGATCGACGGGACCTCGCCACGGCTCCTTGCGGCAAGATCCTCGACCAGTGCCGGCTCGAAATAGGTGGGGGCGGCCGATGAGCCGCGCACCGCCTGCCAGAAATAGAAGCGCTCATGCTCGGGATCGGCATTGGTCATGAAGACCGCCCGTCGCGTGTGGATGTCATAGGCGGTGATCAGCACCTTGGTTAAAGCCTGGGCAATCTCCGTCGACTTGCCGAGCATGTCGATCAGGATCTTTTCCAATGCCGTGGCGTCATAGTGTTCGTCAAACAGGCCACCGAGATTGGCGAGCTTGCGGAACAGGGACTGATCGAAGATTGCCGGTCCCTTGCTACGATACAGATCGAGAAGCATAGCAGCATTGGCGACCGGCTGGTCGGGATGGCGTGGCTTCGGGCAGGTCAGGCCGGCAGCGATGATGGCACCGGTCGATGTGCCGGCGATCAGGTCGAAGTAGCGATAGAGGGGCAGCGTCTTGCCCCGGGCCTTGAGCTTGTCTTCCAGCACCGTCAGAACGGCTGCGGGAACGGCGCCGCGAATGCCGCCGCCGTCGATCGAAAGAATGAACTTCGTCATGATGCCCTCCCTTGGATTGCAAGAGAGTGTCACCTTTATTTAAAGTTGTAAATATCCCGGCAAACACCTTGAGGTGCACGGTTAACAAAAAGCCCGGTCATGCAGGCGCATGCCGGGCTATCGTATCATTTCAGATCGTCTTGAAGTGGGCGTGGTTCAGCCGGCGTTGAAAGCCGTGCGCAGCAGGTTCAGCTGTGCCTGGACGCTGTTTTCATTGTCCGGCAGGAACTCTTCTTCCTGCGGGCGGTAAATTTCGCGGTCGAGCAGGGCCACGCGGTTCTGCAGGCGCAGCGAGCGTTCGACGAGATCACGGAAGGATTCCGGCAGGTCGAGCCAGCCCGGTGCCGTGCGGTCGACGTTGAAGCCGTCCAGGCGCACTTTGCTCTTTTCGGACAGAACCTGATCGCGGCTCATTTCGCCGTTGTTGACGGCGCGCTGCAGCAGCAGCCAGGAGGCCATCTGCATCAGGCGGGTGGTAAGGCGCATGGATTCGGCAGCGTAGAGCACGGAGGCCTGACGCGGCAGGACCTTGGCGGCAGCGCGGCCAGGACCGTCGAGGTAGGCGGCCGTTTCTTCGACCAGGCCCATGCCCTCGGCATAGGTCGCCTTGAACTGGCTGGATGCCGCTGCGCGACCGGCGAAGCTAACCGTATTCAACCCGAGTTCCGACATGGATGTTTCCCTGTAAAACGCATCACTATTGTACGTAACGGCAGCGGTGCGATCTTGTTCCTGCCGCATTTGGTGAGGCTACGATGCTACCAATACCCCAAATGCGCAAGGCGTTTCTTAAGGAAGGGTTAATTCCCACAATTTTGCGGTTACTTTGCGGCGCAAAGCAAAAAAAGAGCCGCAAACGCGGCTCTCAAGGTAAAACAGGGAGAAAATCAGACCATCGCCGTTAGGTGAAACTGCCTGAATCCAGGAGGACTGGATGAGCTTAGTTTCCATGAAAAGAGTTAACGCCAAGTAAATTCATTCGAGAGAAATGGATCTTTACAGACCAGCTCGGCGAATAATCACGTTTTCAGGTTTTATACTTTCGGCCCGAACAGGTTGTCGGCGGCTTTGCGACCGGCTTCCTTGCGTTCGATCTCGCTCCTGATTCGGCCGATTTCCTGCTCCAGCAGCGCGATGCGCTGGCGCAATTCGTCGGCCGAGATCGTTGACAGCTCAGCGCCGATCTCGTGGTTTGTCTTGACCTGGCGTGGTTCGTCTTCGCGGTTCATGCGCGCACCTCTTCACCCGATTGCTGTTCCTGGCCGTCCTGATCGCGCAAAGGTGTGGCGCGTGGATCCAACGACAGGCTTTCGGCGGTGCCCATCGGCGAGGCGCTGATCGGCAGGTTCGGCATGTTCTCACGGTCGGCGGCCGGGATTGCTGCCCGCAGGCGACTGCGGTAGATCGCGTAGGCGGATAGCGTCAGATGTGCGAATGCGGTGACGGCAAACAGCGCATAGGGACCGAGCCAGGTCATTACCGGACCACCGAGGGTTGGCCCGATGATGGTGCCAATACCAAACAGCAGCAACAGGCCGCCGGACACTTTGACGAATTCGTCGGCGCCGGCGAAGTCGTTCGCATGGGCGACGGCAATCGGATAGAGCGCGTTGGCGGCTGCCCCATAGATCGCGACAAACAGGATCATCATGCCGGGATCGGTCGGACGGAAGATCAGCAGGATCAGGGCGGCCAGAGCTGCCAGCAGCGAAAGGGCCGCCAGCACGTAGCGGCGATCGATACGGTCGGAGAGCTTGCCGGCCGGAAACTGCATCAAGGCGCCGAGGAAGATGGTCACGGACAGCATGATGGCGATGGTGCCGGCATCAAGCCCCGCACGGGTGCCGAAGACCGCGCCGAGCGTGCCATAGGCGCCATTGGCAATGCCGATGAGCAGGATGCCGATGAAGGAGACGGGTGAATTGCGGTAGAGGTTCGGTAGGTCGATCTTGACCGATTTCAGCGGCTGCGGGCTTGCCGCCGTCGACATGGTCGTCGGCATGATGGCGAAGCAATAGACAATGCCGCAGATCATGAACAGGATGGTGGTCTCGGGGTCGAAGACGCCGACCAGCATCTGGCCCCCGACCACGCCGAGCAGCGTGATCGAGATGTAGAGCGAGAAGATCATGCCCCGGCTCTCGTTCGTGGCGCGCTCGTTCAGCCAGCTTTCGACGATCATCGAGGTGCCGGCAGTGCAAAAGCCGGTGATGGCGCGCAGCAAAACCCACCAATGTGCGTCGACTATGATGCCGGTCAACAGCGCGATGACGGCAATCAGCGACACGAAGGTGGAAAAGGCGCGGACATGGCCGACACGCATGACGAGTTTCGGGGCGGCGAAACAGCCGATGACGAAACCGGTTGCCCAGGATGTGCCGAGCAGGCCGAGCACTTCGTTGGAATAGCCCTCGACGGCGCCACGCACGGGCAGAAGCAGACCGTGCAATCCGTTTCCAAGGAAGAGGAAGAGCGTGCCCAGAAGGAGGGCCGCAACCGGCAAAAGATTTCGTCTCATGGCAATGTCTTGTCGATTGGGGTTGGCAGGGCTTCCGAGCGGAGCGCGAACTACAACGTCACAGTAAATGCATGTTCCTACTGTTGTCTGAATGGAACCGCAGCTTGCAGAATTTCTTTCTGGAAGGCAAAAGTGACGGCGTTGTGGCCGCATGCGTCGGCCGCCTGGGAAGAATGATGACCAAAGCCATCTCCGCCTTTTTGATCCTTGCGATGCTCATCCAGGTGATCAAACCGCTCGGCCTGCCGGGTTTGCGCCGGCGTGGCGATTTCTGGAAGCTTGCGGTGGTCGCCTTTGCCATCTGGTCGATCACGCTCCTGGCGCGCGACCTGACCTGATCAGAGACGGATCGTGCCGCGCATCACTTCGACCGAGGCGCCCGAGACGGTGACGTCGGAGAAACGACCGTCCGTGACATTAACCTGAAGCTGGATCAGGCTGCGGCGCCCCATCTCGACGCCCTGTTCGACCAGAAGCGGCCGGCTTTTTGGATCGGGCACAAGCGTCGTCAGGAACGCACCGAGTGCTGCCGACGCGCTGCCGGTCGCCGGATCTTCGGCGACGTTGTCCAGGGGAGCAAACATGCGGGCACGAACGTGGTTTTCGCCGACCCAGGTATAGAGGAAGGTGGCGCAGTCGCAGTGTTCGTCGGCATAGGTTTGGCACAGAGCCTTGATCGGCTCTATGCGCGAGGCGGCGCGGGCGAGGGCGGCGAGGTTTGCCACTTCGACCAGGATGAATTTCAGGCCGACCGAAGCGAATGCCGGCAGATGTCGGGTTGTTTCGATGTCGGCTGGTGCAAGCCCAATGCAGGGTGCCACGTCATCGGCCGGGATGCTGGCGCCGACCGTCAGCGGGCCGGGCGCGCGGATGGTCGTCGAAGCGACCGAGCCGTCGCCTGTGCGTTGAACGGAGACCGCGACGAGGCCGGCCTTTTCCTCGAAGATCAGCTGGTCGGACAGGGCCTGTCCGAAGACTTCACTCATGCCGGCCAGGACGAAAGCCGTTCCGACGTTAGGGTGGCCGGCAAAGGGAACTTCCGTCACCGGTGTGAAGATTCGGATTTCCGCGCTGTTGGTCGGGTCTTTCGGCGGCAGGACGAAGGTCGTTTCGGAATAGCCGAACTCAGTGGCGATCTTCTGCATGTCCGCGTCGCTCAATCCCCTTGCATCGGTGATGACGGCCAGCGGATTGCCGGAGAAGCGCTCACTGGTGAAGACATCGACGGTGACGAAAGGGATTTCGCGCATGGGTTTTCCGGCCTTGGCTGGTTCTTCGGGTTTCAGTTCGTCTGCCAGGCCGCGACCGGGAAGACACGGTCATAGGTCCAGTTGAAGACGAAGGCATAGACCATGTAGAACAGCGCAAAGGCGACGTCCATCACCAGTGCCTGCCACAGGCTGATGCCGAGATACCAGGCGATGAAGGGCATCAGCACCAGCAGAAGCCCTGCCTCGAAGGCAACGGCATGCAGAACCCGGACGACAAGCGTTTTCTGCGTCGTGCCGACAAAGCGCTGCATCAGGTGATCGAAGCCGATATTATAGAGATAGTTCCAGAGCGTCGCGATGGTGGCGCTGCCAATCCCGACGACGCCGATATCGGAAACCGGCATTGCGAAGGCGAGTGCGCCGAGCGGGATGACGAGAGCAAGGCCAATCAGCTCAAAGCTCACGGCATGGCGGATACGGTCTCTAGTGGTACGCATGGGAAACTCCCGGATATGATAGCCGGGTCGTCCCGCAATCGTGCCCATGGTGGGGAGGTCGTCCTCGACAGCTTATATAGGACGAGGGGGCGGCGGCGGCAAGGGTGAGCGGGTCACCGCGCCGATGCTTCTCCGCTTCTGGTGTCGCCTTTACCACACCGGGGCGCGCCAGGTGCCATCCGCGCGATACAGGCGAGCATGCTGTTTTCGGTTCTTGCACGATGGAAAAAGGCCCGGCGCGAAGCCGGGCCCTGAGCCGGACAGTTGATGTCAGATCTTGCTCGTGCTCGCGGCGTAGATCTGGTCGATCGTATCGGCAATGCTGGCGTTGAATTCGGCATCGCTCATCGAGACGCGCAGCTTTTCCGTCAATGCGCGCGAGAAGCTCGCGATCATGTCGTGGTTGTGGCTGAGCTTTTCACAGGCGTCCGCCGTGCTGTAGCCGCCGGACAGGGCGACGACGCGGGCGACAGACTTATGAGCGGCCAGCGGTGCGTAGAAATCGGCAACCGTGGGGATCGTCACCTTCAGCATGACGGTTTCTCCGGCCGGGAGCTTGTCGAGGTGGTTGGCGATCTCGTCACGCAAAATGGCTTCGGCTTCCGCCTTGGTCGGGCTCTTGATCGACACCTCCGGCTCGACGATCGGGATGAGGCCCTGGCCGATGATCTGGCGGGCCACTTCGAACTGCTGCTTCACGACGGCCGCGATGCCCGCCTTGTCGGCATTGGCGATCACCGAGCGCATCTTGGTGCCGAAGATCCCCTTTTCGCGACCGCGGATCAGAAGTGTGTCGAGATCCGGCATCGCCTTCATGAGCTGGACGCCGTTTTCCTCGTCAAGCAGACCTTTGTCGATCTTGAGGAATGGCACCACGCCTCGCATTTCCCAGAGATAGGTCGGAACAGAATGACTCTCAGCTTCGCCGTCCATGGTCCGCTCGAACAGGATGGCGCCGATGATCTTGTCACCGGTGAAGGCAGGCGCGCGCATGATGCGGACGCGCATTGCATGCATCAGGCGAAACATATCCTCGTCGCCCTGATAGTCGGATTCGGAGATGCCGTAGAGGCTCAACGCTTTGGGTGTCGAACCGCCGCTCTGGTCAAGCGCCGCAATAAAACCCGGCGCCGAGCGGATCTTGTTCAACATCTTTGCGTCCACCATATCTTACTCCTATCCCTGGACATGGCGCCTAGCGCGCTCACGTATGTTCACTGTTTTACGATCAAGCAGCAATGGCTGCCGATCAGATTCCGGATCGGTTTCTTTGAAACCTTCAGGTGTTTCCAGTCTTGGAAAACCAAGCTGGTACCGGCGATAACAGAACTTCCATGGTGGGAAAATGGCGGCCTAAACTATTGAAACGATTGAAATCATTTCAATCGGTTTAAAATTCAAAGTTTTTTAAAAGATCGGTCGGCGCGCCATTTGTTCCGTGGCGCGCCGGCGATTTTTGCGTTTATTTCGAAGCCGTCAGAACGGCAACGCCCGGCAGTTCCTTGCCTTCCATCCACTCAAGGAAGGCGCCTCCGGCGGTGGAGACATAGGAAAAGTCATCGGCGACGTCAGCATGGTTCAACGCCGAGACGGTGTCGCCACCGCCGGCCACGGAAACGAGCTTGCCGGCTTTGGTCTGTTCGGCAGCATGTCTGGCTGCCGAAACAGTCGCGGTGTCGAAGGGGGCGATCTCAAAGGCACCGAGCGGGCCGTTCCAGACCAGGGTTGCAGCCTTGGAGATCCAAGCATTGATCGCCTCGACCGATTTCGGGCCGACATCCAGCATCATCGCATCGGCCGGGATGGCGGCGATGTCGACGGTCTCGTTTGCAGCATTGGCCTTGAATTCGCGGGCAACAACGCCGTCGACCGGCAGGACGATGGCGCAGCCGGCCGCCTTGGCGGTTTCCATGATCGCACGGGCCGTTTCGGCAAGATCATGCTCGCAGAGCGACTTGCCGACGTCGATGCCCTGGGCGGCGATAAAGGTATTGGCCATGCCGCCGCCGATGACCAGCGCATCGACCTTGGTCACAAGGTTGGAGAGCAGGTCGATCTTGGTCGAGACCTTGGCGCCGCCGACAATCGCGACTACAGGCCGGGTCGGCTGGCCGAGACCCTTTTCCAGTGCTTCCAGTTCCGCCTGCATGGTGCGGCCGGCATAGGCTGGCAAATGATGCGCGAGACCTTCGGTCGAAGCATGGGCGCGGTGGGCGGCGGAAAAGGCGTCGTTCACGTAGATGTCGCCGTTCTTGGCGAGTTCGGCAGTGAAGCCTGCCTCGTTCTTCTCTTCACCCTTGTGGAAGCGGGTGTTTTCCAGAAGCAGGATGTCGCCGTTGGCCATCTTGGCGATGGCAGCGGTTGCTGCTTCACCAATGCAGTCGGCAGCAAAAGCAACGTGCTGGTCGAGAACCTGCTCGACGGAGGGAGCGATCAGCGACAGCGACTGGTCGGCGACCGGTTCACCCTTCGGCCGGCCGAAATGGGCCAGCAGGATGACCTTGGCGCCCTTTTCCGACAGTTCCTTGATGGTGGGAGCAACGCGCTCGATGCGCGTCGTGTCCGAGACCTTGCCGTTCGTGACGGGCACATTGAGGTCGACGCGGACAAGCACGCGCTTGCCTGCGATATCGGTGAGGTCGTCGAGTGTCTTGAAAGCCGGCATGGAAAATACCCGTCGTTTTTACGGTTGAACTGGGTCCATACCAATCATCATCGGTATGTCGGGCCGGACCTTACACCGCCGGGAGAGTGACGCAAGGCGATCAAAAGACTATTTTTCCACCGGGCTTGCGGCTGCGCGAGCGGCGCGCTTGCGCCGCAGATAGTCGCGCAGTGCATGGGCCAGTTCCCGGATATTCAGGAAGATCGGCAGCGTCGTGGCCGGGGCAACGGGCTCCATCGACACGCCGACGGATGCAATATGGCCCAGTTCGTCGATGTCACGCACGATCAGCACGATGGTACCGAGGCGGACCCGATCGGCATATTCGCCGCGCCCGCCCAGCCGTTGGATGATCAGTTCGGCCACGGTCTTGCCGCGCTCCGCATCGCTGACGGAGAGGGGGCCATAGGCCTCGTCGAGGTTCTGCACAAGCGTCGCCGGTGCAATCGCGAAGGTGCCGAAGAATTCGCCATCGTCTTCTGCCACGGGGGCAGCGGAGGCAAAAAGGCGGTCGAGCAGCTTGGCATAGGCCGGCACGACGAAGAGATAGACATTGTCGTTCTCCTTCAGGCGCCCGGCATACTGGTAGCGCATCGACTTGCCGTCACGGATCACCAGCGACGGCATGGCCCAGCGTGGAATGCGTTCGCCGCGCAGGATCGGGCTGCCGGGAACGACGCGATAGGCGAGCAGTTCGTGATTGGCAGAACCGGGCAGGTCGAGTTCGACCTTGTCGATGGCGCCGATACGCGGCGGGATGATCAGGCCAAGCTTCTTGGCGACCGGCTTGATCGTCCAGCCCTGCACCACCAGCGAGATCATCACGACGATGAAGGCGGTGTTGAAATAGGTATGGCTGTTTTCGAGATTGCCGATCACGGGCACGATGCCAAGCAGGATCGATACCGCACCGCGCAGACCGATCCAGGCGATGAAGCCGGTTTCGCGCTGGGTGAAGTCGTAGGGAAGCAGACATAGCCATACGGCGAGCGGTCTGGCGATGAAGACCAGAAACAGGCCGAGCACGACGGCCGGCAGCAGGATATCGAGGAATTGCGAGGGTGTGGCGAGCAGGCCCAGCACGAGGAACATGATGATCTGGGCGAGCCAGGTCATGCCATCCTGAAAGCGGCTGATCGAACTCGTCGCCGGCAGCTTGCGCGAACCGGCATAGATGCCAGCGACATAGACGGCAAGAAAGCCACTGCCGCCAACGGTCCCGGTAAACGCGAAGATCATCAGGGCGAGCGCCAGCAGGAAGATCGGTGCCAGGCCGCGTTCGACCTGCATGCGCTTGAGCACGAAGACGATGACCGCGCCGCCGACAAGGCCGATGAAGAGGCCGAGCCCCATCTGTTCTAGGAAATGCAGCAGCAGTTCCAGGTCGAGCCCGGCATAACCGGCGCCACTGGCGATCAGTTCGACCAGCGCGATGGTCAGAAAGATCGCCATGGGATCGTTGGTGCCGGATTCGACCTCCAGCGTGGAGCGGACCTTGTCGCGGATATTGATGCCGCCGATGCGCAGCAGAAAGAAAACGGCGGCGGCATCTGTCGAGGCGAGAATGGCGCCGAGCAACAGGCCTTCGAGATAGGTGAGATCGAGAAGCAGATGGGCGGCCAGACCGAACAGGACCGTGGTGACAAGCACGCCGATCGTCGCGAGCATCAATGCCGGCGACGCCGACAGCCTGAAGGATTGCAGTGATGTGCCATAGCCGGAATCGAAGAGGATGATGGCGAGAGCGACCGAGCCGATGACATAGGCGAGCGGAAAATTGGAAAACTGGATGCCGAGCCCATCGGTGCCGGCACCGAGGCCGATCAACAGGAAGAGAAGGAGCAGCGGTGCGCCGAAGCGAAAGGCGATCAGGCTCGAAAACGCAGCCAGAAGAACAAGCGCTGTCGCCACCAAGATGACCGCATAAAATTCGTCCAAACTCTTGCCCTCTTGCCGACCATCGCACCATCAGCCGCCAAGTGTCCTGCGCCATGCCACGGGTGTCAAACCGGAGCAGGCTGGCATCGCTCCGTCCGGGACGGAATGAGATGTTTTTCAAGAACAACAGACGTGCCGAACGGCAAGAAGACGGTAGTCAGGAAATCATGATGAGAGTAGGGCGATCTTCAAAAAAGACATGGAAAATAACGCCTTATTTCGGCGCATGGAGTGGATAATCAACACGGTGGCCTCGCACCCGTCCCAAAGTCACAATGGTCGAATGTCCAGGTCGATGAACGTGCGGCGCACGGCGGCCTCGGACAGGGGTTTGGTGAGGAATCTGGAGCCGGGAGCAAGCAGATCGGCGTCCGGATGATAACGTCCCGATATCACGACGATCCGGCATCCCGGCCATTGCCCGTGCACATGCTTTGCCAGCGCCAGTCCGTTCATCGAGCCAGGCATATCGATATCGGTCAGCAGTGCTGCAATGCCATCGGTGTTGTGAAGGACGGATAGCGCCTCGTCGGCATTGGCCGCCTCCACGACGTCGAAACCAGCATCGACAAGCATGTCGACCAGATCCAGTCGGATCAGGCCGTCATCCTCGACCACCAGTAAGCGTGTCTTCGGTGCCTGTGCCACGATCAATGCTCTTGCTGGAAACCGGCCAGCTCGGCCGATAGAATCAGGTTGAAGCCCTCGGGGGCGTAGATCAGTTGTACCTTGCAATCGGCGGTGCCGGCGAGGCCCGCCTTGATCAGGCGTGTCCCGCTGCTTTCGGTCTCCGGCGGCTTCACCCGAGGGCCACCGCTCTCCTTCCAGATCAGTTCGAAACGATCCTTGTGCGGACCCGCTATACCCCAGACCAGTTCGACCCTGCCTTGGGGAACCGACAAAGCGCCATGTTTCAGCGCATTGGTGGCGAGTTCGTGCAGAATGAGGGAGAGCGAAAGAGAGGAGCGCGAGCCGATCTTGAGATTAGGGCCGGCTGTCGAGATGCGCGGTTCGTTCGGATCGCTATGCAGGGAGATCATCTGGTCAACGAGGTCTCTCACCTTTGACGAGCCGCTGCCGCCCTTGATGATCGCGTCATGCGCGTAACTCAGGACGCCGATGCGGTCTGCCAGCGTCCGTCGCGCCGTCTGCATGTCCGGTGCGGTGCGCAGTGTCTGCGATGCGATCGCCTGGACCATTGCAAGCTGGTTCTTCAGGCGATGACCCAGTTCATGGGACAACAGTTCGCGATGCTTTTCCTCGGCGCGCATTTGCGTGACGTCGCGTGCCTGGACAAGAATGCCGCCGATGCGGCCATCCGGATCGCGCATCGGCTGATAGGCGAGGTCGATGATGCGGTTCTGCTTTTCGCCATCCGGTCCTCTGTTCAGTTCGATCGGCACGTCCCTTGCGACATAGGGTGTTCCTGTGCGGTAAACACCGTCCAGAATGTCGATATAGCCTTGCCGCACGACCTCCGACACGGCATCCGCCACGGTCTTGCCGATGATGTCGCGGTCGCCGATCATGGCGTAATATTGTTCGTTGGCATAGTCGAAGACATGGTTCTCGCCCGACAGCATCGCAATGCCGCCCTGGCTGAGCTCGAAGACCTGCATGAAGCGTTCGCGCATTGTCTGCTGTTCGCGACGCATGAAGACTTCGGCGGTGATTTCCGAACAGGCGCAAAACATGCCCAGTACCGTTCCCCATGGATCGCGTACGGGCGTGTAGGAAAACGAGAAATGCGTCTCCTCGGGATAACCCTTGCGGTGCATGGTGAACTGGATGTCGTCCATCGACGTGCCCTGTCCGGCATAGGCGGCGGAAATGATCGGGTTTACCTGGTCCCAGATGTCGAACCAGAGTTCCTTGAACGGATGGCCAAACGCAGCGGGATGACGATTGCCGCACATCTGCGCATAGCCGTCATTGTAGAGCGCTGTCTGATCCGGGCCCCAGACGATCAGCATGGGCTGCAAGGATCCGAGCATCACGCTTGTCAAAGTGCGCAGTTCCGAAGGCCACTGTTCATATGGACCGAGTGACGTCGTGCCCCAATCGAAGCTGCGGAACAGATGTCCGCATTCCCCACCGCCCAAAATCATTCACAACCTATCAAGAGAGATTGGAGCTGTCGGCTCCTGGGCATCGATAGCAGGAAACGCGAATCGGCGGAAAAGGTTCCACGGATGTCGGATTTATTTGCGGCCCGGTTTCATCCTCTGCCAAGACGGAAAAGGCGGACTGTTTCCAGCCCGCTTTGGTCATTCCGGTTCTGATCTTTTCGGGATCAGATGGTCTTGGCGAATGCCACTGCCGTGTCCGACATGCGGTTCGAGAAGCCCCATTCGTTGTCGTACCAGGTCAGGATGCGGACGAAGTTGCCTTCGAGCACCTTGGTCTGGTCGAGGGCGAAGATCGACGAATGGCTGTCGTGGTTGAAATCGCGCGACACCAGCGGCTCATCGGTGTAGCCGAGGATGCCCTTCAGCGCGCCGTTCGAGGCGGCGATGATGGCGTCGTTGACTTCCTGAACCGAGGTCGTCTTCTTGGCGACGAACTTGAAATCGACGACCGAGACATTCGGGGTCGGCACGCGGATCGAGGTGCCGTCGAGCTTGCCCTTCAGTTCCGGCAGCACTAGGCCGACGGCCTTGGCAGCACCGGTCGAGGTCGGGATCATCGAGAGCGCGGCCGCGCGGGCGCGGTAGAGATCCTTGTGCATCGTGTCGAGCGTCGGCTGGTCGCCGGTGTAGGAGTGGATCGTGGTCATGAAGCCATGATCGATGCCGATCGCTTCATTGAGGACCTTGACCACCGGTACCAGGCAGTTGGTGGTGCAGGATGCGTTGGAGATGACCAGGTGATCCTTGGTCAGCTTGTCGTGGTTGACGCCGAAGACGACAGTCAGGTCAGCGCCATCGGCCGGTGCCGAAACGATGACGCGCTTTGCGCCAGCCTGGAGATGAAGAGCGGCCTTGTCACGCGTGGCGAAGATGCCTGTGCATTCCATGGCGATATCGACGCCCATTTCGCCATGCGGCAGGGTTGCCGGATCCTTGATTGCAGTCACCTTGATCGGCTTGCCGCCGCCGACGATGATGGTGTCGCCGACAACCTTGACCTCGGCCGGGAACTTGCCGTGGATCGAGTCGTAGCGCAGCAGGTGCGCATTGGTCTCGACCGGGCCGAGATCGTTGATGGCCACGACTTCGATGTCGGTGCGGCCCGATTCGACGATGGCGCGGAGAACGTTACGTCCGATACGGCCGAAGCCGTTGATGGCAACTTTCACAGTCATTGGTGGACTCCCGATTGGATAACAAAAATCAGATTGGGCAGGAAAGGGCGCCTCTCGGCGCCCTTGCGCAAAATGCGTCAGGCGAGCTTGGCTTCCGCTGCGGAAACGACTGCTTCTGCGGTGATGCCGAAATGCTTGTAGAGATCCTTGGCCGGGCCGGAGGCGCCGAATGACTTCATGCCGACAAATGCGCCGTCATTGCCGATGAACGCGTCCCAGCCCTGGCGGATGCCGGCTTCGACCGCGATCTTGACCGGAGCCTTGCCGATGATCGCCTTCTGGTAGTCGGCCGACTGTTCGAAAAACAGCTCGAAGCAGGGAACCGAGACGACGCGGGCGGAGATGCCCTTGGCGGCCAGCTGCTGCTGCGCCTTGATGGCGATTTCGACTTCCGAACCGGAGGCGAAGATCGACACCTTGGCGTCGCTGGCCGAGATCAGCTCATAGGCGCCGTAGGCCGAGAGGTTCTTTTCTTCGTATTCGGTACGGGCCGGGATCAGGTTCTGGCGGGTAAGCGCCAGGCCCGACGGACGATGCTTTTCCTTCAGCGCAATCTGCCAGCATTCCGCCGTTTCGGTCTCGTCGGCCGGACGGAAGAGCAGCAGGTTCGGAATGGCGCGCAAGGCTGCGAAATGCTCGACCGGCTGATGGGTCGGGCCGTCTTCGCCAACGCCGATGGAATCATGCGTCCAGACATGCACGACGCGGATGCCCATGAGGGCTGCGAGACGCACCGACGGACGGCAATAGTCCGAGAAGATCAGGAAGCCGCCGGAATAGGGGATCAGGCCGCCATGCAGCGCAATCCCGTTCATGGCGGCGGCCGTCGCGTGTTCGCGAATGCCCCAGTGCATGTAACGGCCGGAGAAGTCGGTCGGGGTGATCGACGTCATCTGGCTGGTCTTGGTGTTGTTCGACGGCGTCAGGTCGGCAGAACCGCCCAGCGTTTCCGGCAACAGACCGTTGATCACTTCCAGCGCGTCTTCCGATGCCTTACGGGTGGCAACCGTCGGGTTGTTGGCGGCGATCTTCTTCTTGAAGGTGTCGATCGTCGTGTCGAAGCTGCCCGGCAGTTCACCGGCGAAGCGGCGGTTGAACTCGGCGCGCGTTTCGGCGTCCGAACCGGCGAGGCGCTCTTCCCATTCCTTGCGGGCCTTGGTCGAACGCAGGCCGGCGAGACGCCAGGTGTCGAGCACGTCGGCCGGAACGACGAAGGCTTCGGATTCCCAGTTCAGCGACTTGCGGGCAGCAGCGATTTCCTCGGCACCGAGCGGCGAGCCGTGGACCTTGTGGGTGCCCTGCTTGTTCGGTGCGCCGAAGCCGATGATCGTCCGGCAGGCGATGAAGGTCGGACGGTCCGACTTGTGTGCTGCTTCGATTGCGGTTGCGATGGCGTCCTGGTCGTGACCGTCGATCTCGATCGTGTTCCAGTGTGCCGACTTCAGGCGGGCAATCTGGTCGGTCGAGTCCGACAGGGATACGGCGCCGTCGATGGTGATCTTGTTGTCGTCCCAGAAGACGACGAGCTTGTTTAGCTTCAGATGGCCGGCAAGCGCGATGGCTTCCTGGCTGATGCCTTCCATCAGGCAGCCGTCACCGACCAGCGCATAGGTAAAGTGGCTCTGCAGCTCGGAGCCGAATTCCTGCGATAGCTTGCGCTCGGCGATCGCCATGCCGACGGCATTGGCAATGCCCTGGCCGAGCGGACCCGTGGTCGTCTCGATGCCGGAGGCGTGACCGTATTCCGGGTGGCCGGCGGTCTTGGAGCCGAGCTGGCGGAACTGCTTGATGTCCTCGATCGTCATGTCCTCGTATCCGGTTAGATAGAGGAGCGAATAGAGCAACATCGAGCCATGGCCGGCAGACAGAACGAAGCGATCGCGATCCGGCCAGAGCGGGTTCTTCGGATCGAACTTCAGAAAGCGGCTGAAGAGGACGGTGGCGATATCGGCGGCGCCCATCGGCAGGCCGGGATGGCCGGAGTTGGCCTTTTCCACTGCATCCATGGCAAGGAAACGGATCGCATTCGCCATCCGCTGATGTTTTTCGGGAGAAATCATGGCTGTTCCGCTTGTTCCGGGGCTGCAAGAAACGGGCGCTAATGGCGGTCCGTCTGAACGGGGCTGATCCTTATCAGGTGCACCGCGCAAGTCAACAAATGCACCGGCTTCTGGCCTTTTATCAGGCAAGAAAACATGGTTTTGCCTGTTTCGTGTGCCCTGCACTGTCTTGCGTGGTGGACGGGCACAAGAATGCGATCGTCCACAGAATTGGCGGCTTACAGGCGGTGCGGCTTTATTGACGCGTGGCAATCGCGAGGCTTAGTGTTCGCCAGCAAACAACCGGGTTTTCTCGGCCGATTCGGGCCGCCGGGGATAAGAAACGAAGGCAGGGGCGAAGGAATGCCGACGGGAAATTCGGTCGATGCTGCGCTCGGGGCGCTTCGTCAGGCAATCGCCGGACTGGAGAGCGCTGTCGATGGTCGTATCGAGGCGCAGCGCGAAAACAGTGAAGTCGAGGGCGAGGTGCGTCGCGTGCACGCCGATCGTTCGCGGCTGGCGCAGGAGCTCGATCAGTCGGAGTTTCGGGCGAACCGTCTGGAGGAAGTCAATCGCGAGGTGTCGCGGCGGCTTGTGACCGCCATGGAAACGATCCGTGCCGTGCTCGACAATTGACCGGTTGTCGCATCTTTGAAATTTTGAGCTTTTGCTTGTGAGCGCTTTGCGCAGTGCGTTGAGAGAGTTGGACGGCCAATGGCCCAGGTGACAGTCACGATCGACGGTAAAGCCTATCGCATGGCTTGCGAAGAAGGCCAGGAAGGCCATCTGACCGAGCTTGCTGACCAGTTCGATCGCTATGTCAGCCACTTGAAGGGGCAATTCGGCGAAATCGGCGACCTGCGGATCACGGTCATGGCCGGGATCATGGTGATGGACGAGTTGGCCGAGCTCAAGCGCCGAATGACTGCCATGGAGGGTGAGCTTGCCAGCCTGCGCGAAGGCCGCGACAGCGCCGTCACGGGTGCAAGTCACCGCGAGGAGCAGGTCGTGTCCGCGCTTGGCGAACTGACCGACCGGCTGAATGGCATTACCCGCAAGCTGAACGGTCGTCCGGCCGTTGCGGCACGCCAGGATAGCTGAAAAAGCCACGGATCGGCGAAAAACGCGATTGTGTCCCGTTTCGCCTCTGGCGCACAGTGGTCATTGCGCCTATATCTCTGTTGCGGTCTGCGCCTCTCGACAGGACACACAATCCCTGGGGCCATACTCGATCCAAAGGGAGCTGTCCCTGGCCGGGCCCGTGGGCTCGGACATATGGCGCCCACCTACGTTTGTAGGCACCCAGGATCGTAAACATCCAACGGTTGCCGCGGATCGCACTTTTCTTTTCCACGGAAATCTCAGCCATGTATCAGCCACCGCATTTCCGTGAGGATCGTCTCGATGTGATGCAGGATCTGATCCGCGCACAGCCGCTCGGACTGCTGATTTCAGCGAGTGCCGATGGTATCCTCGCCAATCCCATTCCCTTTCAGATCGATGCGACGCGGGGTGAAAAGGGCGTGCTTCAGGCGCATCTTTCCCGGGGCAATCCGCAATGGCGCACTCTGGCTGAGGGCGCAGAGGCACTTGTCGTGTTTCAGGGTGCGCAGAGCTATGTGACGCCGTCCTGGTACGAGACCAAGCGACAGACCGGCAAGGTGGTGCCGACCTGGAACTATGCGATTGTCCAGGTGCGTGGACATGTCACCGTGCTTGACGATGAGGCATGGCTGCACCGCCAGATCCGCGCATTGACCGAAAAACACGAAAGTGGTCGTGCCGCACCCTGGGCTGTCGAGGATGCGCCGGACGATTTTCTGAAGGCACAGATCAAAGGCATTGTCGGGCTGGAAATCGAAATCACTACAATGGACGGCAAATGGAAGGTCAGCCAAAACCGGCCTGAAGCCGACCGTTCCGGCGTGGCTCAGGGGCTTGCTGCCGAGGCCACACCATCCGCGGCCGACATGGCGGCTCTGGTGAAGAGTTACGGCGGCCTCGACTAGCGCCGTCGCTGTAGGCTTGCCGCAGGCATCAGATGTCGAGTGCCAGTTCCTTTTCCCGCTCGATATAGGCGCGCTGCTGGTCGGTGACGTAGTCACGCACGATCGGGGCCGCGTCACGCTTGCGCGACAGCTGCAGGTGGAAGACCATCTGGCTGCCGGTTCGAAACGTCATCTCGGCGCTGATGAGGTAAAACTCCCACATCCGGGCAAAACGTTCGTCATACATCGCGATCACCTTGTCGCGATTGGCTTCGAACCGCTTGCCCCAATGGGCGAGTGTCGTGGCGTAATGCACGCGCAGCACCTCGATATCCGTGACCCACAGGCTGTTCTGCTCGGTGACCGACACGACTTCCGACAGGGCGGGCGAATAGCCACCGGGGAAGATGTATTTGCGGATCCATGGGCCGGTCATGCCGGGCGGGCTCATATGGCCGATCGAATGAATGACGGCGACACCGTCATCGGGCATCAGCGCATTCAGCTTCTTGAAGAATTCGTCATAGTGCTGGACGCCGACATGTTCGAACATGCCGACCGAGACGATGCGGTCGAAGCGCTCGCTGACATCACGGTAGTCCTTCAATTCGAAACGGACGCGGCTCGACAGGCCGGCGTCTGCTGCGCGTTTGGTGGCCAGCGCGTGTTGCTCCTTCGACAGCGTGACGCCGACCACCTCGACGTCTTCAAGCCGTGCCAGATACAGCGCCAGGTCGCCCCAGCCGCAGCCGATATCGAGGATCTTCATGCCGGGCTTCAGGTTCAGCTTGGCTGCCAGAAGCCGTAGCTTGTTGCGCTGTGCCTGTTCCAGTGTCTCGTCCGGCTCGCGGAAATAGGCACAGGAATAGAGCATGTTGTCATCGAGGAAGAGCTTGTAGAAATCGTTGCCGAGATCGTAGTGATGCGCCACGTTCTGTTGCGCCTCGCCCCGGCGGTTGGACTGCAGCCGCTTGCGGAAGGGCATCTTGATGGCGCGCAGGACCTTCTGGATCGGATATTTGCCGAGTGACAGACGGTTTATCGAAAACAGCGTGAGGAAATCGCGCAGCGTCGATCCTTCCTCGAAGCGCATGGTGCCATCCATATAGGCTTCGCCGGCAACCAGCTCGGCCTTGAAGACGAGGCTACGGTAGAGCGCCGGGTCGGTCAGCCGCATAGTGACCTCAGGACCGGGTTCGCCGCCGCCGAAGACGTGGCGTTTTCCTTCTGCATCAATGACGGTGAGTTGGCCCTTGCGTATGAAAGACTTCAGCATATGCGACAGCAGAAACATGTGCACCTCTTAGCGGCTTTGCCGGTCGGGTGTTCATGGTAGCGCAATTGCGCGCGGCTGCACCTGAAATTGCGCGCTTGGGGCTCGGTCAAAAATAGAATGCCAGCGCAATGAAGGTTGCGCTGGCATCGAATGTCAGAAATCTTGCTCGACCTACGGCTTTGCTCAGAATTCTTCCCAGTTGTCGCTGCTGCTGGAAGCTGGCGTGCTCGATCCGCCGCCGAACGCCTTGGCAAGATTGCCGACCATTTTGCGGGCCGGCGAGGCGACCGGGCGGGCTGATGTTTCGACCGGACGCGGCGTCGTCACCCGGGCAATCGGCGCGGCAGGTCGGATCGGCGATGTGTTGTAGACCGGAGCAACCGGGCGCGGTGCGGCAGCAAACCGGCCGCTTTCGGCCATGCGGAACTGGCCGATGAGGCCTGCAAGGTTCTGGGCACTGTCGGCGAGACGATGCGTGACGGCCGTCGTCTCTTCGACCATGGCCGCATTCTTCTGGGTGAACTGGTCCATCTGGTTGACCGAGCTGTTGATTTCCCCGAGTGCGGTGGACTGTTCGCGGGCGGCCAGTGCGATTGCCGCGATGTGGCTGTTGATATGGGTGACCTGCTGGGAGATTTCGCCCAGCGCCTTGCCGGTCTCGCGCACCAGCGACACACCGCCCGCAACTGCGACGCCGGACTTGGTGATCAGCGCCTTGATGTCCTTGGCCGCATTGGCGGACCGCTGAGCGAGTTCACGGACTTCCTGGGCAACGACGGCAAAACCCTTGCCGGCTTCACCGGCACGCGCGGCTTCCACACCGGCATTCAGGGCAAGCAGGTTGGTCTGGAAGGCGATCTCGTCGATGACGTTGATGATCTTGGAGATTTCGCTCGAAGCCTGTTCGATATGGCCCATGGCATCGATGGCATCCGAAACGACCTTGCTGGAGGTTTCCGTGCTCGCCTGCGCACGGCGGGCAATGTCGGCGGCTTCGTCTGCCTTGGCCGAGGAACCGCGCACGGTGGTGGTGATTTCCTCGAGCGCTGCCGAAGTCTCTTCCAGGGAGGCTGCCTGCTGCTCGGTACGCTTCGACAAGTCGTCCGTCGCCGAGCGCATCTCTGCCGAGCTTGCCTCGATCCCGGATGTTTCGTCACGCAATTGGCCGAGTGTCGAGGACAGCTTCTCGATCGAAGCGTTGAAGTCGAGGCGAACCTTGTCGAGATCGCCCGGGAACGCCTGGTTGATGCGCACCGTCAGGTCGCCGTCGCTGAGCTTGTTCAGACAGCCGGCCAGGACATCGACGGCCTGCTGGACGGCGCGTGTGTCTTCGGCCTTGGCCACTTCCCGTTCGATGCGCTCACGTTCGCCGGCGGCGGCTGCCTCTGCGGCCTGACGCTCGATCTCGATCTTCTGGATGGCGCTTTCGCGGAACACGTCCAATGAGTTGGCGAGCGCGCCAATCTCGTTGTTGAGTTCCTTGTGGGGTACGTCCGTGTCGAGATGACCGCTGGCCAGCTTATTGGCAACAGCGGTCAGGCGCGGCAAGGCGCCGACGATCTGGCGGACAAAAAGGGCGATGAGGGCGGCGGCAACGATCAGGACGATCAGTGCTGTCGTGCCGATGGCATACGCCATGTCGCTCGCCATGCTGTTGATGTCAGCGGAACGAACGCCTGCATAGAGAATGCCGACTACATCGCCAGCCGGGGAGAAGAGAGGCTGGTAGATCGTGTAGTAGGGGACTTCGAGAATAACGGCTTCGCCGCGATACACTTCGCCCTTGGTCAGGAAGGGATAGACAGCGCCGGTCTGGCCGAGCGCCGTGCCGACAGCGCGCGTACCGTCCGGCTTGATGATATTGGTCGTGCGGCGCCAAAAGTCCTTGCTTTCGGCATCCCAGGCAAAGATCGTCGCGGTCTGGCCGGTCATGCGGCCGATCGAGTCTATCATGCCGTGGTCGGCGAATTCCTTGGGAATGCTCTCGATGACGATGCGCTCGACATTGCCGTCCTTGCCCCAGGTGACTTTGGTGCCGGGCAGATCGCGTTCGACGATCGTTGCCGCCGTCCGCAGGCTGGTATCCTGGCTGGAAATCGCCTGCTGCTGGATGCGTCCCGCGATCCCGTTGGAGATGACCCATGAGACGGCGCCAAGTGCCGCGACCAGGATCATTACTGTCGTCAAGGTGATTGTTTTTGTAATGCCGAAGCGCGAGAAGATGGTCATAAGAACTTTGCCCCTTAGGTAACTCCCAGGCGGCATTCTATTCGCTACGGGTTAAGCGTTGGTTTGTTTGGGGAATTTTGTGCGATATTGATCAATTATAATTTAGCACATTCGATACCCCAAATTTAGTGAGGCAGATGGGCAGGGGGCGGAATGAACAAACGTGATTTGAAAGCAAAGCTGCGGGCCGAACGACTGGGCGCGCGGGACCTCATCCCAGCCGAACTCCGTCTTGAACATAGTCTGACAATGGTCGACCACGCTGCCGACCGCATAGAATTCGAACCCGGCACGATCGTTTCCGGATTTTTTCCGATCCGCTCCGAAGTCGACATCCGGCCGCTGATGGCGCGGCTGAAAGAGCGGGGTGCGCGGCTCTGTGTTCCCGTCGTGCTGGATCGCCAGACGATTGCCTTTCGCGAGCTGATTGCCGGTGCCGAACTGGTGGATACCGGTTTCGGCACACGCGGTCCCGGGCCCGATGCTACCGTGCTCGACCCGGAAATTCTGCTCGTGCCGCTGTCGGCATTCGACCGTCAAGGCCATCGGATCGGCTACGGCGCCGGGCATTACGACCGCGCAATTGCACGATTACATCAAAAAGGCCTCGATCCACGGCTGATCGGCATTGCATTCGACTGTCAGGAGGTGGCAGAAGTGCCGGCTGAAGCGCATGACGTCCGGCTGGAAGCCATTTTGACCGAAAGCGGCCTCAGAACCTTTTCGGCGCCATAGGACGACACGATGCGACTGCTTTTTCTGGGTGACATGGTTGGCAAGACGGGACGCACCGCAGTTTGGGAGCGTCTGCCCGGTCTGATCTCCGACCTGAAACTCGATTTTGTCATTGTCAACGGCGAGAATGCCGCGGGTGGTTTCGGCATTACCGAAGATATCTATCTCGAGACGATCAATGCCGGGGCCGATGTGGTCACCACGGGCAACCATGTCTGGGACCAGAAGGAAGCCGTGAGCTTCTGCACACGGCACGACCAGTTCCTGCGCCCCGCCAATTATCCGGCCGGCACGCCGGGCAAGGGCTCCGGGCTGTTTTATGCCCGCAACGGTGCACGGGTGCTTGTGGCCAACATCATGGGCCGGGTGTTCATGCATCCCGAACTCGACGATCCTTTCAAGTCGGCGGAAACGATCCTGGCGGCCTGTCCGCTGAAGGAACAGGCCGACGTCATCGTTTTCGACTTCCATGCGGAGGCGACCAGCGAGAAGCAGTGCTTCGGCCATTTCGTCGACGGACGGGCCAGCTTCGTCGTCGGTACCCATACGCATGTGCCGACTGCCGACCACCAGATCCTGAACGGCGGCACGGCTTATATGTCGGATGCCGGCATGTGCGGCGATTACGACTCGTCGCTCGGCATGGAGAAGGAAGAGCCACTCAACCGCTTCATCTCGAAGATGCCGAAGGGGCGTTTCGAAGCGGCCAGCGGACCGGCAACCATCTGCGGTGTCGGGGTCGAGATTTCGGATGCGACGGGTCTTGCCGAAAAGATCGCACCGCTCCGGCTCGGGCCACGCCTTGCCGAGACCATTCCGCATTTCTGGGCCTGACAGTCTTCCAATGCCGATAACGCCATTGTGACGCCCGTGCGGGCGCGTTGCGCTTTACCTGCCAGCGCGCCTGAACCATTCTCGCGTGCGGTGAAGACGGCGCGGGAGCGGCATGATGCTGAGACTGGTCTTATCGGCTTTGGCTTTCACGATGATGGCGGCGGGCGGCTTCGCCCAGGATGCGCGGCCGCAGGTCAGTCAGTGCCAGCTGATTGCTGAAAATCTTCCGGATGTGACATTCGCCAGCTACAAACCATCGGCCGCCCAGACGGGGCAGGCGGTGTCGGGGCTGCAGCGCGCACAGTTTCAGGAAGATGTAACGATCACCTATCTGGGACATTCGACGTTTCAGGTCGATACGCCGGGCGGCATCTCCATCGCGACCGACTTTAACGGCTGGCTGCGCAGCGCGCGTCTGCCGGATGTCGTGACGATGAACAAGGCGCATTCGAGCCACTACACCCGATCGCCCGATCCCGGCATCGCCACCGTATTACATGGATGGAACGATGCGGCCCCTGGCGAGAAAGCCGACCACAAGCTGGTTGTCGGTGATGCCTATATTCGCAATGTTCCAACCGACATTCGTAGCTGGGGTGGCGCGTTCGAGCCAAACGGCAATTCCATCTTCATCTTCGAAGTGGCGGGACTCTGCATCGGCCACCTGGGCCATCTGCATCACGAACTGACCGATGCACATTATGCAGAGATCGGCCGGCTCGATATCGTCATGGTGCCCGTCGATGGCGGATTGACCATGGGTGCCGACAGCATGAGCCGGACGATCAAAAGGCTGCGGTCGGCGCTGATCCTGCCGATGCATCGGCGCGGGCCGCCGATCGAAACCTTCCTGTCGATGTTCGACGCAAGTTTCGACAGCGAAATTTCCCAGAACCGCGGCGTGACGGTGTCGATGCGGACACTGCCGAAGAAGCCGCTGATCCTGGTCCTGCAGGGCGTTTGAGATCAGGCGAAGCGGATCTGCCGGTGGACGCCGACATCCGGGGTCTTTTCCGGGTTGAGATTGGCCTTGGCGATCTCCCATCCGAACTTGAGGGTGCTGCCGGTCGAGGCCCAGATCTCGCCATCGTCCAAGGAGAACGACAGCATGGTGAGCGTCGGGTCGGATTTTCCGCCCTCATACCAGGCTTCGACGACCGCGTTCCAGTATTCACTGATCTTTTCCGGGTCGTGCACCTGGGTGAGACGACCGGAAAGGCAGGCATGGTAGTCGTGGTTCTTGCCGACAACGCAGAAATGGCCGCGGCTGCCGGGACGCAGCGCCTTGACCAGTTCGGAATCAGTCTTGGTGTAGAACCAGATGGTGTGGGTCTGGCGATCGACGAACGGAGCCATCGGCTGCATATGCATTTCGGAACCGACTAGGCCGAGCATGCCAGCGTGAATATCGTTGATCTCATCCCAGAGCTGTTCGACCGGGGTTTCGCGGGCTTCTGTGAAGCTGGCCATGTAATATCTCCTCGTTGGACGGTTCGAGGAAGGCAACGAATGGATGACGGTGTTGTTCCCCGAGAAGAGCCAGCCTTAGACTTCATTTTTCTTGAACCAGACGGGGTTCGCCCTTATAAGGCGGCCATTCCCAACATTAGACCTGATCAGGGGTGCCATGGCTGGCCATTCACAGTTTAAAAACATCATGCACCGCAAGGGCAAGCAGGACGGCATTCGTTCGAAGATGTTCTCCAAGCTCGCGCGCGAAATCACCGTTGCGGCCAAGGTTGGCCTTCCCGACCCGACGATGAACGCTGCGCTTCGCCTGGCCGTCCAGAACGCCAAGGCGCAGTCGATGCCGAAAGACAATATCGACCGCGCCATCAAGAAGGCATCGGGCGCCGATGCCGAGACCTATGATGCGATCCGGTACGAAGGTTACGGCCCGGGCGGCACGGCGATCATCGTCGAAGCGCTGACCGACAATCGCAACCGTACCGCCTCCAGCGTGCGCTCGACCTTTACCAAGGCCGGTGGTGCTCTGGGCGAAACCGGCTCGGTCTCCTTCTCCTTCGATCACGTCGGCGAAATCACCTATAAGGCTTCTGCCGGCGATGCCGACAAGGTCATGGAAGCGGCGATCGAGGCCGGCGCGGAAGACGTCGTGTCCGATGAAGATGGCCACACCATCTACTGCGCCTTCGAAGACATGAACGAAGTCTCCAAGGCACTGGAAGCGGTTCTCGGCGAAGCCGAAACCGTCAAGGCGATCTGGAAGGCGCAGAACACGATCGAGGTTGACGAAGAAAAGGCAATGTCGCTGATGAAGCTTATCGGCACACTGGAAGACGATGACGACGTGCAGAACGTCTATTCGAACTTCGAAGTGTCGGACGAAGTCATGGCCAAGCTGTCGGCCTGATCTTTAGACGCCATCAAAGGAAAAAGCCCGGTTGCGGTTCGCAATCGGGCTTTTTTTTGGTCGAGCACTCAGGACTTTTCTTCCCGCGCACTGAGCCGCTGAGAGAGTTCGTCGAGTTTGTCTTCAATCCTGCGCAGGCCGCTTTTCAGCCCCGTCTGCAGATGGGCGATGCCGCCGCCGAGTTCCATTTTGATGGTGATTTCAAGATCGTCGCGCAGTTCGCTGCTGCGACGTTCCACCCGCTTCATATAGTCATAGCTTTGCAGGCACAGCGAGCGGATTTCTCCGACGTCTTTTTTGAGCATCTTCAGCTCATCATTGGTTTTCTGGCCAAGCCTGGCCAGAAAGCTCAGATCGACAGTATCTTGGGCCATCCGTTGCAACCTCTTCGCAAGAGAATAACGCCAAGTTGTGTTGAACGCAAACGGGTGACTAAACGCAGCTTTGGCCCGCTCTCCTGTCAGGCGGCCGCGCTTTTGACACCCGCGATGACGTCCACCAGGCCGTTGACGATGCGCTCGACCTGTTCGCGGTCGTCGCCCTCGGCCATGACGCGGATCAGCGGCTCGGTGCCGGAGGGGCGGATGACCAGACGGCCGGACTTGGCCAGTTCGCTCTCGGCGTCGGCGATCGCCTGCTTGACGGTCGTGTCCTCGAGCGGCTTGCCGCCGGAGAAGCGGACGTTGCGCAGCAGTTGCGGCACCGGCTCGAAGCGATGGCAGATCTCGCTGACGGTCTTGCCGGTGCGCTTGACGCAGGAGAGGATCTGCAGGGCCGCAACCAGGCCGTCGCCGGTGGTGCCGAAGTCCGACATGACGAGGTGGCCCGATTGCTCGCCACCGACGTTGAAGCCGTGCTGGCGCATGTGCTCAACGACATAGCGGTCGCCGACTTTCGTGCGGGCGAGCGTCAGGCCCTTGTCGCCGAGGAAGCGTTCGAGGCCGAGATTGGACATGACGGTTGCGACGATGCCGCCGCCGGTCAGCGTCTGGTCCTCGGCCCAGCTTTCGGCGATCACGGCCATCAGCTGGTCGCCATCGATCACGGTGCCGTTTTCGTCGACGATGATGACACGGTCGGCATCGCCGTCGAGTGCGATGCCGATATCGGCGCGTACTTCATGGACCTTCTTCTGCAGGGCTTCCGGATGGGTCGAGCCGCAATTGAGGTTGATGTTGGTGCCGGTCGGTTCGTTGCCGATGGTGATGACCTCGGCGCCCAGTTCCCAGAGCGCCGAAGGGGCGACCTTGTAGGCGGCGCCGTTGGCGCAGTCGATGGCGACGCGAAGTCCCTGCAGCGTGACGTCACGCGGCATGGTGCGCTTGGCAAATTCGATATAGCGGTCATGCGCGCCATCAATGCGCTTGGCGCGGCCGATGTCGCTGGCCGAGGCGAGCTGGCTGTAAAGATCCTTCTCCAGCAGTTCCTCGATCTGCGCCTCGATCTCGTCGGACAGCTTGTAGCCGTCCGGGCCGAAGAGCTTGATGCCGTTGTCGGCGAAAGGATTGTGCGAGGCAGAGATCATCACGCCGAGATCGCAGCGCAGCGAGCGGGTCAGCATGGCGACGGCGGGTGTGGGGATCGGGCCGAGAACGAAGGCGTCCAGGCCGGCGGCGGTGAAGCCTGCGACCATGGCGTTTTCCAGCATATAACCGGAAAGGCGCGTATCCTTGCCGATCACCACGCGGTGACGATGGCCGCCGCGGCGGAAAATCGTGCCGGCTGCAATGCCGACGCGCATGGCAAGATCAGGCGTCATCGGGAAGCGGTTCGACTGTCCGCGAATGCCGTCCGTGCCGAAATAACGACGTGTCATATGTCTATCCCTAGATCCAGGTTGGCTGCTCGCCGTTCAGCGGTCTCGACGCTATGGGAGATTCGTCAAGACTGCGAGTGGCCTGCTCATGCCATAGTTCGTGCCGAAGAACACATAAATTAGCGCAAAAATTGATTACATCCCGTTACCAGACAGCAGAAAGGCCATCTCGCGGAGATGGCCTTTCCAATGCATTCAACGGGTCGGGACTTAGTGTGGCTGAGGTTCCAGGCCACTTTCAGGTTCGCCGCCCTTGGGCAGGTCCTTCTTGCCGGTCGAGGGAACAGCCGAGCCGCGGGCCGGGCCATCCTCGCCGCTGTCGCGGGTTGGCTTCTGGCCCTTGATCAGCCCCTTGATCTCTTCGCCCGAGAGGGTTTCATACTCAAGCAGACCCTCGGCGATGGCGACGAATTCGTCGTGCTTTTCGGTCAGGATCGTGCGGGCCTGGGTATAGGCCTCGTCGATCAGGCGGCGCACTTCGGTGTCGATCTTCTGCGCGGTCGATTCCGAAACGTTCTTCGATTGCGAAACCGAGTGGCCGAGGAAGACTTCCTGCTGGTTCTCACCGTAAGCGACCTGGCCGAGCACGTCGGAAAAGCCCCACTGGGTGACCATGGCACGAGCAAGCTTGGTGGCCTGCTCGATGTCGGAGGATGCACCCGACGTGATGTTCTCCTTGCCGAAGGTCAGTTCTTCGGCCACGCGGCCGCCCATCATGATGCAGAGGCGCGAGACCATCCACTTGTAGCTCATCGAGTAGCGGTCGCCCTCGGGAAGCTGCATGACCATGCCGAGTGCACGGCCACGCGGAATGATCGTTGCTTTGTGCAACGGATCGGCGACAGCGACATGAAGTGCGGTGATCGCATGACCGGCTTCGTGGTAGGCGGTCAGCTTCTTTTCGGCTTCGGTCATGGCGGACGAGCGGCGCTCGGCGCCCATCATGATCTTGTCCTTGGCGTCTTCGAACTCGGCCATGGTGACGACGCGCTTGTTGCGGCGGGCGGCCATCAGGGCTGCTTCGTTGACGAGGTTCATCAGGTCGGCACCGGAGAAACCGGGTGTGCCGCGGGCGAGAACCTTGAGATCGACATTTGGAGCGAGCGGAACGTTGCGAGCATGCACCTTGAGGATGCGTTCGCGACCGACGATATCCGGGTTCGGGACCACAACCTGACGGTCGAAACGGCCCGGACGCAGAAGAGCGGGGTCGAGAACGTCGGGACGGTTGGTGGCCGCAATCAGGATGACGCCTTCATTGGCTTCAAAGCCGTCCATCTCGACCAGAAGCTGGTTGAGCGTCTGCTCGCGCTCATCATTGCCGCCGCCGAGACCGGCGCCACGATGGCGGCCGACGGCGTCGATTTCGTCGATGAAGATTATGCAGGGTGCGTTCTTCTTCGCCTGTTCGAACATGTCGCGGACACGGCTTGCGCCGACCCCGACGAACATTTCGACGAAGTCGGAACCGGAGATGGTGAAGAAGGGTACATTGGCTTCGCCGGCGACCGAGCGGGCGAGCAGCGTTTTACCGGTGCCCGGAGGGCCGACAAGCAGCACGCCGCGCGGGATCTTGCCGCCGAGACGCTGGAATTTCTGCGGATCGCGCAAGAATTCGACGATTTCCTCGAGATCCTGCTTGGCTTCGTCAACGCCGGCAACGTCGTCAAAGGTCACGCGGCCATGCGCTTCGGTCAGAAGTTTGGCCTTGGACTTGCCAAAACCCATGGCGCCACCACGACCACCGCCCTGCATCTGGCGCATGAAGAACAGCCAGACGCCGAGGATCAGCAGCATGGGGAGCAGCGTGCCGATATAGCTGAGGAAACCTGACGAGCCATCCGTTTCCGGACGGGCCACGATCATCACATTCTTCGACTGCAGCTTTTCGAGCAGATTGTCGTCGATGACCGGCGCATAGGTCTGGAAGGCAGTGCCGTTCTCGGCATAAGTGCCCATCACGCGATTGCCCGTGACTGTCACGTCACGCACGCGGCCAGAATCCACTTCGCTGAGGAACTGCGAATAGGGTATCTCGCGCGAGCTGGATTGAGACGGCGACGTCTGGAACATGCTGAACAGTGCGATCAGCAAGAGGGCGATGATCGCCCACAGCGCGAAATTCCGAAAATTTGGGTTCATTGAACTCCCCGAACATGTCTTGCGGGAAGGAACCCCGCGATCTTACCCGCTAACATAGGATTGCGCCGGGCCGTTGCCAAGGCAAAGTGGCACCTGTGCATCGTTTTCCGTCAATAACTCTTAAATGGGGCAGGACAAGGTTGGGTCCCGACCGAGGATCGCGGCGATACGATCGGCAAGCACGACGTCGAAGCTTGGCAGGAAGCGATCGAAAAGCGGCAGGTAGGGTGACGATTCGATATCGGTGCCGGGTTTGGCAATTTGCCCGCTTTCCTCGCGGATCTGCGGGAAAATTCCCGCCATGGCGGTCCTTGCCAGGCCGGGAAGCTCGGGCAAAACCGGTGATGTGGCCGCCGGCTCGACACGCAAGAGGCGCGCCGTGTGGTTGCGGATCTCGAAGCGTCCGTCCCAGACAATGGTCGCACCAGGGGGGAGGGGGAGCGGCAAAAGACCGCGGTTCTCGCGCAGCATGTAGATGCCATCCCGGCGCTTGATCACGAGACATCCCGATAGGGTCAGGGATCCGCCGGCTTGCATGGCAAGCAGTTGCATCAGTCTGTCCGTCGCCTTTGCCGCCGGACGGTGCGGTTTTCCGCCGAGGACTGCGGCAAGTGATGCCATGCCGTGGCGGAGGATGTCTGCTGGCGCGGTGAGGGCGGCGGGTTGGAGCCTGATGACGGCACCGGCAACCAGCGTTGCATGCCTGTCAAGCCAGCAGGCTGTATCCTGCGACAATGCCTTTCGCCGCAGTCCTGCCTCGGGACTAAATTCGATGGCGGGGTTGTCCTGGCGCACGCGCACGCGTTCATAGCTCCGGTCGTCATTGCTCGGATCATCGATCCAAGGCTGGTCGCCGTGACGCAGGCTGTCGCGGATCTGTGCCCGCGATGTTTCAAGGAAGGGACGCAGGATCCAAATGCGCCGGTTGAAAAGGGTGGCGGGCGCCATTCCGGCGGCCCCGAGGTTTTCGTCGCCGGCGCGTGTTGCGCGCATCGCAACCGTCTCGATCTGGTCGTCGCGCGTGTGACCGGTGACGATGGCGTCGGCGCCCAGATCCCGCGCGGCGTCGGCAAGCAATGCGTAACGTGCCTCGCGGGCTGCGGCGGGAATGCCGGTCCTGGGCTTTTCGCCGGTCCAGAGTCGGGTCTGATGGACGATGCCCAGCCTGGCACAGAGGTCGGCAGCCCATGCTGCTTCGCGGACCGAGGCTTGGCGCAATGCATGGTCGATGGTGGCGGCCGTCAGCGTATGGGGAAAACCATGCAGGGCGATCGCGCGCTTGAGGGCGATCAGAAGGCCGGTCGAATCGCTGCCGCCGGAAAGCGCGATCAACAGGTGTGAAGGTTTGGAAATGGAGGCGAGGAAGCGCTTGGCGGCCTCATCGGGAGAGTGGTCGGTCAGCACGGCGGTCGTCCGGGCTGGGCAGACATCAGCAGCTCAGGCGCTTCTGCTCGCTTGCGACCTTGGAGACGACGGCGCGCGACGCCTTCGGATAACGCTTGGGCACTTCGCGCAATGTGGCGCAGGCCGTTTCGGTATTGTCGAGCGCTGCCAGCGACATGCCGAGCTTCAGCAGCATTTCAGGCGCCTTGGGCGAACTGCTGTAGGTCTGATGGGCGTTCAGAAATGTCTTGGCGGCTTCGTTGAAGTTGCCCTGGGAGTAAAGGGCTTCACCCAGCCAGAAATTGGCGTCGGCGATTTTCTTGCTGCTCGGGTAGCTGGAAATGAAGTCGCGGAACTCGTTTTCCGCCAAGCCATAGTCACCCGATAGCACATGGGCATAGGCAACCTGGTAGATGTCGTTCTCGGAACCCGATGCGGCAGTCTCGCTGACGGCCGGTGCCTGCTGGGTGGCTGGCGCCGTCGCGGTATCGACACCCGGAAGGGACGCGGAATTGTCGACGGCATCCGGATTGATCGTCGTATCGACCGGCAAGCCGTTGGTGTCGAGGTCGATCGAGCCGAGCTGCTGTTCCGGCTGGGCCGAGCCGGAAGTGTCGGCGGCAGCGCCGACATCCGGGGTCTGGGTGATGATTTCGGCAACGGAATCGCTTCCATTGCCGCCATCGACAGGGCGCTCAAGCGAGCCGCTTTTCTTGGTGCCGCCGTTTTCGAGATCCTGGAAGCGGAACTCGTTGTCTTCCTGGGCCTTGCGGATGGTTTCCTGCATCTGCAGAAGCTGGAAGCTCATCTCCTCGATGCGACCGTTGAGCGAGCGGATTTCTTCCTCAAGCTGCTGGACGCGAACCGACGGATCGCTGGACTGCGCAAGATGAACGCGTGCCTCGGGTTCGGCAGTCTTGGCCATCTTGGGCTGGACGAGCGAAAAGCCCGGCAGCTGGAAGGCGCTTGCGCTTCCTTGGGTCCCGGTCAGCGTGGCCGTCGCAAGCAATGCGGCCATCACAAGTTTGTTCATGTTCCTTATCCTGTTTTCGCGATGAGTTGCGCCGAACAGGCGCGCACAGGAGATTTTTCTAATTGCCTGCAAAAAGCAACCAAGTTCGGCCAAAGTAAGGAGAAAAGTAAAGGCGGCCGAGGCCGCCTTCACAATGTCGTTGGAGCACCCTGGCTCGATTACATGCCAGCGCCGCCGAGAACGGTAACGGCGCGGCGGTTCTGCGACCAGCAGGAGATGTCGTCGCAAACGGCGACCGGACGTTCCTTGCCGTAGGAGATGGTCTTCATGCGCTGAGCCGGGATGCCGCGCGACGCGAGATAGTCGCGGGTCGAGGCGGCACGGCGTGCGCCGAGAGCCAGGTTATATTCGCGGGTGCCGCGTTCGTCGGCATGGCCTTCGATGGTGATGGCGTATTGCGGATACTTGGCCAGCCACTGGGCCTGACGGTCCAGCGTCTGCTGGGCATCGGCGCGGACCGAGGTCGAGTCGGTGTCGAAGAAGATACGATCGCCGACATTGACGGTGAAGTCCTGGGTCGAGCCCGGGGTCGAGGCACCGGCGCCGTTGGCACCGAGGCCGAGATCGCCGGCGCTGTTGGGCAGGTTCTTCTTGTTGGCGCAGCCTGCAAGAGCGAGGGTCATCGCCAGAGCGACGATGGCCGGGTTGGTTGCAAGTTGCTGCAGGCGGCTCTTGGCCGGGGAATGAATGCGGCTCATCGCCGGTCTCCTTGAATTCTCTGTTAGGGTTGCCGGACGATAACCAATCTAGGTTAACCGGCTTCCAATAATCATGGTTAACGAACCGTTTAATCTCGCCCGTATAGCGCCGGATTGCAGCGCTTTACGGCAGGAAGGAGGCGCAAATGCGCCCTATTCGAGGAGCGGCGACCAGGCCGGGTCGGAGCCGAAAGCCGGTGTCTTGACCTGCTGTTCGTTATAGCCCGACAGGTCGATCGAATAGAGAGCCGGGCCGCCGGCACCCGAGTTCTGGCGGAAGAACATCAGGACGCGGCCGTTCGGAGCCCAGGTCGGGCCTTCGTTGTGGAAGCCGGTGGTGAGGATGCGCTCGCCGGAACCGTCCGTCTTCATCACGCCGATCGAGAACTTGCCGCCCGACTGCTTGGTGAAGGCGATCAGATCGCCGCGCGGCGACCAGACCGGGGTCGAATAGGAGCCATCGCCAAACGAGATGCGCTGCTGGCCGGAGCCGTCGGCATTCATCACATAGAGCTGCTGGCGGCCACCACGGTCGCTTTCAAAGGCGATGCGGGCGCCATCGGGCGAATAGGACGGCGACGTGTCGATGGCGGCCGTCGAGGTCAGTCGGGTCGTGGTGCGCGAGCGCAGGTCCATCGTGTAGATATTGGCATTGCCGTCCTGCTGCAGGCTCATGATGACACGCTGGCCATCCGGCGAGAAACGCGGTGAAAACGTCATGCCGGGGAAGTTGCCGACCACTTCGCGCTGGCCTGTCTCCAACTGGAGCAGGTAGACGCGCGGCTGGTCGCCCTCGAACGACATATAGGTCACTTCCTGGCGGCTCGGCGAGAAGCGCGGCGTCAGGACGATATCCTTGGAGCCGGTCAGCATGCGGACGTTTTCGCCGTCCTGGTCCATGATGGCGAGCTGGCGCTTGCGGTCGGTCTTCGGGCCGCTTTCGGAGACGAACACGACGCGGGTATCGAAGTAGCCCTTTTCACCGGTGATGCGCTCATAGATCGCATCGGCGATGATATGGGCAACGCGACGCCAGTTTTCCGGCTGGGTGAAAAACTGCTGACCGGTCATCTGCTGGCCGGCAAACGTATCCCACAGGCGGAATTCGGCGCGCAGGCGGCCATCGGCCTCCTTGCTGATCCGGCCGACGACGAGCGCCTCGGCATTGACGACCTTCCAATCCTCGAAGCGCGGCGGCTGGTCGGGATTGGAGATCTTCTCGATGAAGGCGGCGCGGCTGACCGGGGCGAACAGACCGGAGCGCTTCAGGTCGGCTTCGACCACCGCTGCAATCTTGGCGCCGATGCCATCGGTGGAGACGAAATCGGTGATCGCGATCGGCAGCGGCGAGACATTGCCGCGATTGATGTTGATTTCGACGGCGGCGTTTGCCGGGGCGGCGATGGTGCCTGCCATGCTGGCGACAACCATCAGAAGACGGAGGAGGTGGAATTTTTTCATTCTATCCAAGCCTTTCAGCTCTTACATCAGTTCGCTGGGGTCGAAATTGACGATGACTTCGGACCAGGCGTCAAATTTGTCCCTGGGCAGATTGGTGAAGGGGGCGGACTTGCGCACGGCGCGAACGGCGCCGCTCATCAGAACGCGTTGGGCTGTTTCGGAACCGCCGGTCGCCGTGGCTTCCGGATTGCCGACGAGGTTGCCGTCCTGGTCCAGCTGGAATCTTACCTGGATACGGACATCCTGGGCGTCGGCCATGCCGGGCGTGATCAGCCAGTTGTTCTGGATTGCGCCACGCAGGGCATCCATCTCGCTCTGGCTGAGCGTCGAGCCGCCGGTATTGGTCTTGCCGCCCATTGCTGCCTGTTCGGTCGAGCGCTTGGCGCCGCCGCCTGCGGCATCCGTCTTGTTGAGAAGCGCTGCCACTTCGTCGGCATTGAAGTCGCTTTCCATCTGCGGCTTCGATTTGGCCGTTTCCTGGGACTTGGTGTCCTTCTTGGCCTCGGTCTTCGGCGGCGGCTTCTTTTCGACCGGCTTGGCCGTCTCGATCTTCGGACGCGCTGCCGGGACCGGTGCCTGTTCGGGCAGCGGGATCTCTTCGGCCTTGGCTTCTTCCGGCGGGGCTTGCTCGGCCGGCTTTTCTTCCGGCTGTGGCGGCGGGGCGGTTTCTTCCTTGACGACTTCCTTGACCTCGTTGGGTTTGGTGTCCTCAACGGGGGCAGGGGTCTCGACCTTTTCAGGGGCCGCAGCGACTTCCTGTTCGACCGGGCGCTGCGACGGTGTCGGCGGCGACTTCAGGTCAATCTGATTATCGCCGAGATTTTCAGCTGGTTCGGCGATCGGCGGCTTCTTGGTCGGCACCGGTGCCGATTTCTCGGCGAGCGGCGCTTTCTTGTCGCCCTGCTGGATCTGGGTGAACTCCTCGATCGGCACGATGTCGACCGGGAGCGACTCCATGTTCATCACCTCGAGTTTTTCGGGCGAGCCAAGGGTCACCAGCGCTGCGGCGAGCGCCAGTCCGTGCAGAAACGTGGATGTGAAGAGGCTGCCCTTCATGACGTCCGATCAGTTCTGCTGTTCCTGCAAGGTCACAAGACCGATATTGGTGAAGCCGGCGGTCGAAATGCGCGCCATGACCTGCATGACGGTTCCGTAGGCGGCAGTCGTGTCTGCGCGCACGAAAATACGTTCCTTGTAGCCGGTCTTGGCAATCGCCTCGAGCTTCGGCACGACTTCCTCGATCGGGATCACCGTTTCCTGCAGGTAGATTTCGCCCTTGCCGTTGACCGAAACGGTGATCGGCTGGGTGTCGGTGTTCATGGCCTGCGCCTGGGTTTGCGGCAGGTCGATCGGCACGCCGACGGTCATCATCGGGGCGGCAACCATGAAGATGATCAACAGCACGAGCATGACGTCGACCATCGGCGTCACGTTGATCTCGCTGACCAGTGCGCGCTTGTTGCCGCGACGTCCGCGACGGCCACCGCCGCCACCTCCTGATCCGACTGACATACCCATGATGCGTCTCCGTTCGTCGATATCTTACTGTGCGGCCTGGCGAGGCTGCAGCTTTTCGTCGATCTGGCGCGAAAGGATGGCGGAGAACTCGTCGGCAAAACCTTCCATGCGGGCGGTCAGCTTGCCGGATTCTCCGGAGAATTTGTTGTAGGCGATGACCGCCGGGATAGCTGCGACAAGGCCGATGGCGGTCGCCAGCAGCGCCTCGGCGATACCGGGTGCCACCACGGCAAGGCTGGTGTTCTTTGAGCCGGCGATTGCCTGGAACGAGGTCATGATACCGATGACGGTGCCGAAAAGACCGATGAAGGGCGCGGCGGAACCAATGGTGGCGAGCGAAGAGAGACGGCCTTCGAGCGTTTCGCTCTCGCGGGCCATGGTCACGTCCATGGCGCGGTCGATACGCATCTGCAGGCCGATCGGCGAACGGGCGCCGCGCTCGAAACTCTTCTTCCACTCGCGCATGGCGGCTACGAACATGGCCGCAAGGCCGGTGTTGTTGCGTTCGGCAAGCGTGCGGTAGAGTTCTTCCAGCGACTGGCCGGACCAGAAAACCTGTTCGAACTGGTCGAACTGGCGACGGGCGCGGGCATAGCTCAGATATTTGTCAATGACGATTGCCCAGGTCCAGACCGAAGCCGCGATCAGGCCGAGCATGACCAGCTTGACGATAAGACCCGCCTGCATGAACAGAGCCCAGATGCTCACGTCATGGGCTGCCGCTGCCATTCCAACTTGTTCCATCGCCTTCAAATCCCCGAAATCCAAACGCCCGGCGGTTGACCGGGCGGTGAAAAAGCCGTGCTAGTGGAAGTTTGCGGTCGCCATCGCTGAACGCCTTACCCGCTTCAAGCTCCCAGATTGCCTTCTGGGCGCGAAATTTGGTCAAAGGAAGGCGTGCGTTGCACAAATTTCCTGTGCCAGAGTAAGACATCATTATGGTTAAGAAGGCGTTACTTTCCGGGGTGAGTCGGGGGCGCGCCCACGAACTGGCGAGCCAGATCGTCCGGCAATCGACGCGGCCTTCCGCTGCGGTTGACGACGGCAATCACAACCTTGGCCGCAATCAGGAGTTTTTCCTCCCGATGAATTTCCTGCTCGAGTATCATCTTCGCGCCGCCGGCCTTGATGGTGCGTGTGGTGATCGTCAAGATATCGTCCATCCGGGCGGGCGCCTTGAAATCGATCTCCATGCGGTGAACGACGAAGACGAGGCCTTCCTCATCCATGCCGATCAAGGCGCTCTGCTCGACACCGAGACAACGCAGGTAATCGGTGCGGCCGCGCTCGAGGAAGTGAAGATAACGACCATGATAGACGAGACCTGAAAAGTCGGTGTCTTCGTAATACACGCGCTGGGTCAGTCGATGACCGTCGTCGCTCAGTTCTCCGCTGAGTGAAATTGCTTGTACCGCCATGGGCTTACTCCTCAACTCAAAAATTCCCGGCTGGATGGAACAGGGATAGCTTCCGCTCATTGTAGTGCTGTCACAATGGAGCCCTATCAAGGAGCGGGGCTATACCTTGAAGGAGATCCATCATGAAAATCGCAGTCATGGGCGGAGACGGGTTCGTCGGTTGGCCCACAGCGCTTCATTTGTCCGATGCTGGGCACGATGTCCATATCCTCGACAACCTGTCGCGCCGCTGGATCGATACCGAACTCGGCGTCCAGTCGCTGACGCCGATGGACAGTATTCAGGAGCGCACCCGCATCTGGCACGCCGAAACAGGTCGCCGCATCCATTTTAACCTGATCGATCTGGCCCGCGACTACGATCTCCTGAAAGCTTGGCTTGCCGAGCACCGTCCGGATGCGATCATCCATTTCGCCGAGCAGCGCGCCGCGCCCTATTCGATGAAGAGCGACCGGCACAAGAACTACACCGTCAACAACAATGTGTCGGCGACGCATAATCTGTTGAACGCGCTGGTGGAGATCGGGCCGGATGCCCATCTGGTGCATCTCGGCACCATGGGCGTCTATGGCTATTCGACGGTGGGCGCTGCCATTCCCGAAGGCTATCTACCGGTCGGCATTGAGACGGTCGATGGCAATACCGCCAGCCAGGAAATTCTTTATCCGGCCAATCCAGGCTCGATCTATCACATGACCAAGTGCCTCGACCAACTGTTGTTCCAGTTCTATGCGAAGAACGACGGACTGCGCGTTACCGACCTGCACCAGGGCATCGTCTGGGGTACGCATACGGTGCAGACGAGGCTGCATCCGCAGCTGGTCAACCGGTTCGACTATGACGGCGACTACGGCACAGTGCTCAACCGCTTCCTGATCCAGGCGGCGATCGACTATCCGCTGACGGTGCATGGCACAGGCGGGCAGACGCGCGCCTTTATCCATATCCAGGATTCGGTCCGCTGTATCGAGATCGCGCTCAACAATCCGCCATCGCGCGGGTCGCGGGTCGAGATCTTCAACCAGATGACGGAAACCCATCGTGTCCGTGATTTGGCGGCGATGATTTCGCGTATGACCGGCGCTGAGATCGCGTGGCTGCCCAACCCGCGCAAGGAGGCGCCGGAAAACGATCTGATCGTGCGCAACGAGAAGTTTCTCGGCCTTGGACTTTCACCGACGACACTTGAAAACGGTCTGTTGTCGGAGATTGTCGACGTGGCGAAGAAGTTCGCCTATCGTGTCGATCGGTCAAGGGTTCCGGCCGTCTCTGCCTGGACCAAGGACATTGCCAGGACGCTCAATCGCGATCCGGAAGGCAAGATGCTGAAATCGGTCTCGTAAAACAGGACATGCGGTGGACGAAGCGCTGCTACCCGCGCTGACGCGGCAGGCTTTTGTGACGCTGGTGACCAATGGCGACTATGCCATGGGCGCGCTGGCGCTCGCCCGCTCGATCCAGTGCACGAAATCATCGGCCGAAATCATCGTGCTGCATACCGAGCGGGTCGAGGACGAGGATCTGGCGCCACTCGCCGATCTGGGTTGCTGGCTGGTCGGTGTCGATCCGCTGCCCCTGTCCGATGCGTTCAATGCCCGGCATGAGCGCGGTGCGGTGCATCAGGCCGCTCCGTTCACCAAGGGGCGAAAGCCGGCCTTTCATTCGCCGCTCGACAATTTCTGCAAGCTGCGGCTCTGGGAACTGACGGAGTACGAGACCTGCGTCTTCATCGATGCTGACGCGCTGGTCTTGCGCAATATCGACAAACTGTTCGACTATCCCGAGTTTTCGGCAGCCCCCAATGTCTATGAGAGCCTCTCCGATTTTCACCGGCTGAATTCCGGCGTCTTCGTTGCGAAGCCGTCGCGCGAGACCTTTGACAGGATGCTGGCGCGGCTCGACAAACTGGATGCCTTCTGGCCGCGCACCGACCAGACGTTCCTACAGACATTCTTCCCCGACTGGCACGGCCTGCCGGTGACGATGAACATGCTGCAGTATGTCTGGTTCAACATGCCGGAGCTGTGGAACTGGCAACAGATCGGGGTGTTGCATTACCAATATGAAAAGCCCTGGGAGCGAGATCATCCGAAGGCCGCGCAACTGAAGCCCTTGATCGATCTCTGGCAGGCGTTCTATCGCGGAGGCGATATTCCCGACATCGATAGTTTGCCGGGGCCGCCGGGAGGCAGTCCATGACAGTGCTTGTGACGGGCGGGCGCGGTTTCGTCGGGCGGCCTATCGTCAACGGTCTGATCGAGGCGGGGTACGATGTGATTGTTGCCGGCCGCAGCGAACCGCCGCCGGACTGGTTCTGCGGTCCTGTTGTCTTCCGCCCGATGATGCTGGACCCCCACCGCTGCGAGCAAGGCCTTTTCGATGGCGTCAGCCATGTCGTTCATGCCGCCTTCGACCATGTGCCCGGACATTACAGGGGCGGAGAGGGCGAGGATCCGGACGGCTTCTGGCGGCGCAATGTCGAGGGAAGCCGGCGACTGTTCGAGCAGGCGCGGGCGGCCGGTGTAGCGCGTGTTGTGTTCCTGTCGAGCCGCGCCGTCTATGACGGGCTGCCTGTCGAGGCGCCACTACGCGAAACGCAGGTGGAAATACCTGCCTCTCTGTACGGACGAATGAAACTGGCCGTGGAACAGGCGCTTGCCGATCTGTCTGCAGATGGTTTCGCCGGTGCCAGCCTGCGGTTGACGGGCGTCTATGACGGGATGATGCCGAACAAGTGGCAGGTCTTGATCGAGGACTATCTGGCCGGCAGGCTGATAAAGCCGAGGGCCGGCACAGAGGTGCACTCACGGGATGTTTCGCAAGCCATCAAGCTAATGCTCGAGACGCCGGACCATCTGGTCTCGCGGCAGGTCTTCAACGTGTCGGATCTGGTGGTCGATCGGGCAGATCTGCTGGGGATCGTCGGTCAGGCGCTTGCTCTGTCTCATGAGTTGCCGGAAAGGGCCGCTCCTGGACGGACCGGCATCATGGCGACCGCCAAGATCAGTGCGCTGGGTTGGCGTCCCGGCGGGCGGGCTTTGCTGGAAGAGACCGTGCAGCGGCTTGCTGCTTATTATTGGACGTGAAAGGTCAGCCCCTCCTGCCGCAACGACAGGAGGGGCGTTCGAGCGTTATCGACCGACGATGATGCCGGCAATCAGACCGGATGCCACGCTGATCAAAACGTAGTCGTTGTCGACTTTGACCCAGCGCTGGTCGCGACCCGGCTGGCGCAGGCCATAGCGCTTGTAATCGCGGATCGCTGCGCGTCTCTGCCAGTCGTTCATGCGCTCACCCTTTTTCCAGCGCTTCTTGATGACGACCTTCTTGTGGATTTCTTTCTTGTGGATCTCCTTGGTGATCCGGTGCTGACCGGGCGCGCGATCGTCGTGGCGGTACGACTGCTGGGCCTGAGCCATTGGCGCCGCAAACATTACCGCGGCGATCGTGATCAGAATTGCTTTTTTCATAATTCGTGTCCTCGTTGTTGGTGCCACGAGGTTTAATGCTTGTGAAATGAATGAAAAATGAATAAAAACAAATAGTTGATTACAGTTTTGTAATGTTGGCCCGGATCGTCTGGTGAAAGCCTTGTGACTCAGAGCATGACGTCGTCTTCGCTGAGGCCCAGTGCCTTCAATGCATCCAGACGGTTGTCGGCATCGTCGCCGACGATAAATTCATCAAGCTGCGGTGGCTTGACGCTCGTGCCCGCGAGCATGGCATGGACCTGTCCGCGATGATGGGTCTGGTGCTGGAAAAGATGGCTCAACACATCGTCCCTGCGATCATGCTGGACGCGGCTACCACGATCGACAGCGATCACCTGCGCCAGCCCCACCGGGCCGAGCGTGTTGCAGAGGTCGATCAGTCGCCGGTCGACATCACGTTGCGCGCCGTAGAGGGTTGCCGGATCGTCGAAGGGTACCTCGTTCTCCCAGGCTTTCGGGCCAAGCGTGCCGCCCTCGAGCGCATCGACATAAAACCAGTCGATGACCAGGATGTGGTTGAGCGTTGCCTTAAGCGATGGGAAAAAACCGGTGCGTGGGGCGTCGAATTCGCCGGGCTGGAGTTTTGCCATGGCGGCGTGAAGTCGCCAATTGGCCATGGTGTTGTTCAAGGCAAGCTTGCGAAAGACGCGGCCAGAATCGCTCATTTTGTATCAAGATCTCCATCATGCCAGACGATGTGCTGCGGGCTATCCGGTAATGTCTCAATGTGGTCCGCGATGAAATAGGGCGGAATGTCCAGTGCGGTCAGTCCCGCTTTCGTCGCCCTTGTCCATTTGAACTCCAGATCGCTTGCGCCGTCACGAACCCGGTGGATGATGTCCGCGTCGTGAAATGGGAAACTGTCGGGCAGTTCCATGCGGTAGTACATGCCGAACTCGTGGCATTGTCGACCTTCGTAGAAAAAGAAGTTTTCGACCGTCCAAAGCAAGGGGCCGACAGTGGCGGCGACGCCCAGTTCCTCCATCATCTCGCGTACCAGCGTTTGCTGCGAGGTCTCTCCGATCTCGGCGCGGCCACCGGGAAAGGTCCAGAAGGCCTCATGGGTGGCGCGGTGTACGAGCACGTGACCGTTGCGGAATGCGAGCCCCGCGATGCGCATCTGGAACAGTCGCCCGTCCTTCTTCTTGATGCGAATCCGGTTGTCCATCAGCACTCTCCGCGGTTTGCGACGTTGACCTACTCGTCTTCGAGGGTGAGGCGGAACTGCGCGGCTTCCAGATCCTTCGGCGGCTGCATGCCGAGATGTTTCCAGGCATTGGCGGTCAGGACGCGGCCACGCGGCGTGCGCTGGATGAAACCCTGCTGGATCATGTAGGGCTCGATGATGTCCTCGATCGCATCGCGTGGCTCGGACAGGCCGGCGGCGATCGTCTCGATGCCGACGGGACCGCCGGCGAAATTCACCGCGATCATGTTGAGATATCGCTTGTCGAGCTGGTCGAGGCCCATGTTGTCGACGAGCAGGCGGGTCAGGGCCTCGTCGGCGATCTCGCGGGTGACGGCTTCGGCGCGGGCAACCTCGGCAAAGTCGCGCACGCGGCGCAAAAGACGGCCGGCGATGCGGGGCGTGCCGCGGGCGCGTCGGGCGATTTCGCGGGCGCCGTCATCGGTCATGCCGAGGCCCATCAGCCGCGCACCACGGCGGACGATCAGTTCCAGTTCCTCGACGGTGTAGAAGGCGAGACGGACGGGAATGCCGAAACGGTCGCGTAGCGGCGTGGTCAGCAGGCCGAGGCGGGTGGTGGCGGCGACAAGCGTGAATTTCGACAGGTCGATCTTCACCGAGCGGGCCGCCGGGCCTTCGCCGATGATCAGGTCGAGCTGGAAGTCCTCCATGGCCGGATAGAGGATCTCCTCGACCGCCGGGCTCAGGCGATGGATCTCGTCGATGAACAGAACGTCGCGCTCTTCGAGATTGGTCAGAAGCGCGGCCAGATCGCCGGCCTTGGCGATCACCGGACCGGAGGTCGAGCGGAAGTTGACGCCGAGTTCCTTGGCCATGATCTGGGCCAGTGTCGTCTTGCCGAGGCCGGGCGGGCCGACAAACAGCACATGATCGAGCGCCTCGCCACGGTTCTTCGCCGCCTCGATGAAGATCTTCAGGTTGGCCCGCGCTTCCGCCTGGCCGGTGAATTCATCGAGCGACTGCGGGCGCAGTGCTGTGTCGATGTCTTCGCCGCGTTTTTCCGGGGCCAGGATGGGGTTCGATATGCTCATGCGAGAAGTTCCATTCCGGGCACGCGGGCAGCGGCCTTTTTGTCGAAGGTCATTGTTCTGCTGCAACCGTCAAGCCGGTTCAATTCGCTCAGCAGGGCGTCGGCGAAATCCACGTTGAACATCCTGCAGAAATGCACGGCATTGCCGACCGCTTCATAGGCTGCAATTTCAAATTCACGGCGCTCCAGCACGGATTGAAGGAAATCGAGAATCCGTTCCTTCGGATAGCGATACTTGCGCTTCAGGATCCAATTCACCTCCAGAATAACTGAAAGATCAACGAACAGGGTATCGTCAGGCTCCAGTCGATCCAGCAGTCTTGTGACCGCGTCAACCTGCTCGGCATCGTCCGGGATGGCAAGCCGCAGCAGGACGTTGGTATCGATGCCAAGGCGCTGGTTCATCCGCGTTTGCTTCGCGTGGTCGCTTTTTCAAAGCGCTCGACGGCGGCGTCCATGACCGCGTCGTCTAATCCTTCGTCGGACAACAATGCGCCGGTCGGAGGCTTGCCCAGTATGGCGGCGAGATCGCGAACCGACTTGTTGCGCGGTATGATCACCAATTCGCCATTGCGCACCCAAGCATAGCACTTGTCTCCGGGCTGCACATTCAGCTGCTCGCGGAGGTCCTTCGGGATCGTCAACTGGCCCTTAGACGTGATCGTTATGTTCGAACCCATTTCACGCTCCGCTACGCCTTACAAAAATAGAATAGTAAGGCGGCTCAATCTATGCAATCGGCTACCGCGACAATTCCTTCAGCCCCAGGCGGATCAGCTTGGCACTGTCGGCATCCTCGCCGCCGTTTTTCAGCGCCGCTGCAACCGCATTCGCGGCCTGATCTCTGGAATAACCGAGATTGGTGAGCGCGGAGACAGCGTCTGCCACCGGGGCCGATGCGACGCCTTCGCCGAGTTCCTGCTTGAGGCCGATATTGGCGGCGGCTTCACCGGCAAAGGCCGGTGCCTTGTTCTTCAGTTCGGTGACAATGCGGACCGCAACCTTCGGGCCGACGCCCGGCGCGCGCGATACCGACGTCTTGTCCTGAAGGGCAATGGCATTGGCCAGTTCGCCTGGCGTCAAGGTGGAGAGCACGGCCAATGCCACCTTGGCGCCGACGCCCTGGACGGATTGCAGCAGGTTGAACCATTCACGTTCCAGCGCATTCATGAAGCCGAACAGTTTCAACTGGTCCTCGCGGACATAGGTCTCGATGAACAGCACCACCGCTTCACCGGGCGAGCCGAGCCGGCCGAGAGTGCGCGACGAGCAATGGGCGACGTAGCAGACGCCGTGCACGTCGACGAGCACATGGTCGTCGCCGATTTCATCGATGGTGCCTTTGAGTTTGCCGATCATGAAGGGTGTCCGCGCGCTTGCGATTAAAGGGGGTGGGTTTCGGGCGAGATGAGAGGGACGTCGGGAAAATAGGCGCGGTAGCCTTTCGGGTCGCGCGTCAGAATGGAATAACCGCGAATGGCAGCATGGGCACCGATCAGGAAATCCGGTAGCACGCGCTCCCTTGCTCCGCCTGCTTTCCGGTAGATGCGAAACGCAACACCGGCTGCGAAGGCGGCTGCCCAAGGAAGTTGTTCGCGCCGGAATTCGGCCTCGGGCAGCAAGCTGTCGACCACATCGATGTCATCGTAGCGAACCGAGAATTCGGCATAGATCACCGGATTGATCATCAATGTTTCGCGGGGGGCGAGCCGTGCCAGCATGTTGCGTGACCAGACAAGCCAGATCGGATCGCGCACCGCAATATCGACAAGCACATTGGTATCAACGAGAACCGCCATGGCTTAGCGATCCCTTGTCATACCCATCAGGGCATCGGCATCGATCGACTGGTCTCCGGTTCCTTCCAAGCGCTTCAACGTGTCCATCAGGCTGTTGAGGCGATCCTGCTCTTCCTGGCGAGGGCGAGAGTTCTTCGGTGCCAGCGTCAGCTTGCCGTCCTCGACCGTGAACACGACCTCCGAATTCGGCTCGATGCCGATCAGTTCGCGCAGGTCGCGCGGGATTGTGACTTGTCCCTTGGATGTGACGCGCATGGCTTGGCTCCTTTGCAGTAAGAATTATTCCTACATGCGGAACAAGTCAAGAACAAATCAGACGCTGGCCAGGATCTTGCGCATACGTTCGCCGCCGCGATTGTGAGCGTGGCAGATAGCAATCGCCAGCGCATCGGCGGCGTCATTGCCCTTGAATTCGGCCTTGGGCATCAGGATCTTCAGCATCATGTGGATCTGCTTCTTGTCGCCGTGACCCACGCCGATGACCGCTTTCTTGACCGCATTTGGCGCGTATTCGGCAACCGGCAGGCCGGCGCGCGCGGGAACCAGCATGGCGATGCCGCGTGCCTGGCCGAGCTTCAACGTCGCGACCGCATCCTTGTTGACGAAGGTCTGTTCGACGGCTGCCTCGTGCGGCTGATAGGCATGCACCACTTCGGCCAGTCCGTCATGCAACTGGCACAGACGCGAGGCAAGATCCATGTCGCCATCCGAGGTCACGGTGCCGGAGGCGACGAAGCGCAGCGAATTTCCCAGTGTCTCGATGACGCCCCAGCCACAGCGGCGGAGGCCCGGGTCTATGCCGATGATGCGAATCGTGCTGGTCATGAAAAACTCTAGTTCGGATACCGGCATCTGTGCCAGCGAAATGTGAACAAAACAAAAACATCGCGGTTTGTTGTGTTTTATTACGATCCAGCCTTGGGGCGTGGATCGATCGTGCCTACATGAGCAGGACAACCTTAATGCAGGATATGCGGCATGATACCTTTCTCCATCCTCGACCTCTCGCCTGTTGCTGAAGGCCATTCGGTTTCCGAGGCGCTGGATGCGTCGCGCCAGATGGCTCAGGCGGCCGAGGCCAATGGATATCTGCGTTTCTGGCTCGCCGAGCATCATGGCATGCCGGGCATTGCCAGCGCTGCGACCTCGATCGTGATCGCCCATGTCGGTGCGGCGACCAAGACGATCCGCATCGGCTCCGGCGGCATCATGCTGCCGAACCATTCGCCCTTGGTTATCGCCGAGCAGTTCGGTACGCTGGAAGCGCTTTTCCCCGGCCGCGTCGATCTTGGCCTTGGTCGCGCGCCGGGCACGGACATGCGCACGGCACGGGCCTTGCGCCGCAATCTTGAGGCGGGCACCGAAAGTTTCCCGCATGATATCATCGAGTTGCAGCGCTTGCTCGGGGAACCCGCGGAAGAACATGACTTGCTCGCCGTTCCGGGCATGCGCAGCCACGTACCGCTGTGGATCCTGGGCTCAAGCCTCTACAGCGCGCATCTTGCCGCCGCCCTGGGCCTTCCTTACGCCTTTGCCTCGCATTTTGCGCCCGACCAGCTGATCGATGCGGTCCAGATCTACCGCGAGCGGTTCCAGCCCTCGGCGTCGTTGCAGAAGCCCTATGTGATTGCCGGTGTCATGGGTGTCGTCGCTGATGACGACGCAGAGGCCCAGCATCTGTTCACCTCGGCGCAGCAGCAGTTCGTCAACCTGCGGCGCAACATCCGTCGACCGTTTCCGCGGCCGATGGCGATGGAGGGATACTGGAGCGACATGGAGCAGATCACGGTCGAGCATACCTTGCGCTATGCCATCGTCGGATCGCCGCAGACAGCGCGTGCGAAGCTTGACGATTTCCTGTCAGATGTCGGCCCGGACGAGTTGATCATCTCGATGCCTGTTCACGACCTCGCGGCACGGCTGCGCTCGGTCGAACTGTTTGCCGGGGTGCGCAACAGCATATTTCAGGCGGCCTGACCGCGATATCGTCAAAAACCCCGGTTCCTGCTCCGGCTTTTTAACGGCGGATTAAAAATTCGAAGTGAATGCTGCGACCAACAGAGAGAGGTCCCTCGCCGCCGGCGAGGTGATCGTTTTGCTCTAGAGGGATGCTGCGGCCACTTTGCGGTCTGCGGCATGTCCAGTGGGATAAACCATGGCTGCTCGTTTCAATTCGCTGTCGTTCAAAGTCATTGCCATCTTTCTCGTCCTGACATTTGTCACCATCGCCCTGTTGAATGTCTTTGCCTATCGGACGTCGAACAGCGTTTTCCAGGCGCAGACCGAAAGCGCGATGGCGAGCACACTGACGTTCCGAGGCGACATGCTGGTGCAGCAGTTGAACGAGTTGCAGAATCAGGCGGCGTCGATCGCCAAGATCGAGACGCTGCAACAGTCGCTGACCGGGTTGAAGAGCGGCTGGAACACGATCACCAAGAATTCCGGCGATGCCAAGGCTGAACTGCAGCGCGTATTCGTGACGGAAAACCCCAACCCCGCCGGCGAGCGCGAAAAGCTGCTGAAGCCGGAAGGGCCGAGCGGTTTCTACTACTCGACGCATGAGACGACACAGGCGCAGGTCGGCGGCTATCTCTCGCAGACCAGCTTCGATGACATGCTGATCGCCGACCAGAACGGCAATATCGTCTATAGCTACCAGAAGGGTCCGGCCTTTGCCGAAAACGCGACCAAGTCTCCGATTGCCGAAAGCGGCCTCGGCAAGGCCTATGCGCGTAGCGTCGAGGCAGCCGCCAAGGCTGTCGACGATGTCGCCGCGGTCAGCTTTTCCGGCTTGAGCGTCGGTGCGGACGCCGCTTCGCCGGACATCTATTTTGCTGTTCCGATCGTCAAGCTGGGTGCCTACAAGGGATCGATCCTGTTTGCCGTGAAGGCCGATGCGCTGGTCAATCTGCTGACCAAGGGCATTGCCGCCGGCAGCAGCCAGCAGGCCTCGATCCTGTCTTCGGATGGCACCGGCATCGGCCTTTCGGCATCTGGCCAGTTGACCGATATCAAGGCCGATTTCAGCACCGCATCCGACGGTATCACCGTTCAGGCTATCGATCGTGCCGATGGCGCGGCGCAGGCCTATGGCCGCAAGGTATCGTTCGGCGGGCAGGATTTCATCGTGACGGAAAGCGTGACCCTGGCTGAAATCGATGCCGGATCGCTAAAAATTGCAACGATCCTCACGATCACTGGCATGGCGGCACTGGTGCTTCTGGCCGCAGCCACCGGCGTCCTGACCAATCGGTTGTTTGCCCCGCTAAAGCGACTGGCTGCCTTCACCGGCGCTGTCGCCGACGGCAAGATCGACGAGCCGGTCGCCAACCAGGATCGCGGCGACGAAATCGGCAGCATGGCGCGGGCGCTGGAGCGGTTCCGCCAGGGCCTGATCGAGCAACAGCGGCAGTCTGCGGAGCGTCGCGAGGAGCGTGAACGTGTCGATCAGGAACGGCGCCAGCGCATGGCGGAACGTGACAGCGAGGCGCAATCGCTGCAGGCCGTCGTTCAGACGCTGGACGAGAGTCTCGACCGGCTTGCCGGCGGCGATCTTGCCTTCCAGATCGAACAACGGTTCCCGGCCGAACTTGAAAGCCTGAGAAGCAATTTCAACAAGGCAATCCTGACGCTGAGCAATACACTGAGCGGCATCGGCGGCAATTCGGTGGCCGTGCGCGAGGGGTCTCAGGAAATGCGCGCCGGCGCCGATCAACTGGCCGAGCGCACCGAACGCCAGGCGGTGGCGATTTCGCAGGCAGCGACCGCCATCAAGGAGATCACGGGTGCCGTGAAGGTGCAGATCTCGCGTGCCGAGGATGCCAACAAGATCGCCCGTGCCGCGAAGGACGACACCGAGACGTCGGGCACGATCATGCGCGACACGATCGCTGCCATGGAAGCGATCCAGGGCTCATCGCAGGAGATCAACAAGATCATCTCCGTCATCGACGAGATCGCCTTCCAGACCAATCTTCTGGCCCTGAATGCCGGTGTCGAGGCAGCGCGTGCCGGTGAAAGCGGCAAGGGCTTTGCTGTCGTGGCCCAGGAAGTCCGCGAACTGGCGCAGCGCTCGTCGAATGCCGCCAAGCAGATCGCCAGCCTGCTGGCCAAGTCGACAACGGAAGTCGATCAGGGCGTGAAACTGGTCGAGCGGGCAGGGGCGGCACTGGATGGCATCGGATCGCATGTTCTGGCGATCAACGGCCGGATCAGCGAGATCATGGAATCAACCCGGGAAGAAGCGCAGACGCTCGGCGATATCAACGGTTCGGTGAACCAGCTCGACGTCATGACCCAGCAGAACGCGGCGATGGTTGAGGAAACGACGGCCGCCATCCACAAGCTCGCCAGCGAAGCCACCGAAATGGATCAGCGCCTCGGCCAGTTCACCCTCGGCCACGCGGCCCACCAGGGCGTTGCCGAAATGCAGGCCTATCGTCGCGCCAGCTGACACGGTCCCGAATACAGCAACCGCACAAGAACGCGGGCGAGACATTCTCGCCCGCGTTCTTTTTGGTCTTGCAGCGGCAAGCAAAGCAGCCTTTGGCGGACGTATCGGGTCATCATGGTAAGCAAATTGCAAAGGTTCACGGTTAACAACCGTAGTTAAGCCGAACTTAACTTTTCCAATCCATTATCCATCCGAGATCAGGTTGTCGGCGCGTGCTGGCCTGGTGCACAAAGCTGGATTTTTGGAGTATCCCGCCATGAAGATGACCCATTTCGCTGTCGCTGCGGCCGTATTGCTGGCAAGCTCGGCAGCCTATTCTGCAGACGTTTATCAGCCGGAACCGCAGCCGATCATGGATGCACCGGAAGTCGCCGTTGCCGAAGCCTCGGGCTGGTACCTGCGCGGCGACCTCGGCTACAGCTTCAACCGCCTGCGTGGCGCCGAATTCTACCAGGGCTCTAACGCGCTGGTTTCGGAATTCGACGACATCGACCTGAAGGACAGTTTCACGATCGGTGCCGGTATCGGCTACCAGATCAATAACCACCTGCGCACAGATCTGACCTTTGACTACATGAACAAGTCGGACTTCCGTGGCTCGACCTCGGGCGGCGGCGCCGCGTTCGGTGCCTGCGTCACGGCATGTACCTCCGAGGACCTGTCGGCCCTGCGCGCCTATACGCTGATGGCCAACGCCTATATCGATCTCGGCAACTACGCCTATTTCACGCCTTATGTGGGTGCCGGTATCGGTGGATCCTATGTCCGTTGGGACAATATCAACAACACGTCCTGCGCTGACGATGGCAGCGGCTGCGATACGACCGTTGAACATGGCGGCCGCGGCAGCTGGCGCTTTGCCTATCAGCTGATGGCTGGTGCCTCGATCGACGTCACCTGCAACGTCAAGGCCGATGTCGGCTATCGTTTCCGCCACACGCTCGGCGGCGCGATGTTCGGCTACGAGCAGAATGGTGGCCCGGGCTCGGACGACGGCTTCTACAGCCATGAAGTGCATGCCGGTGCCCGCTATATGTTCGGCGGTTGCGCCCAGCCGGTGGCATTCGAGCCGCCGCCGCAGGAAATCGTCTACAAGTAAGCTCTTGTCGCAATGAAATAGAAAGGCCGCCTCCGGGCGGCTTTTTTGCGTTCCGGCGATCGATGCGCACGCGGTGACGGTCTCTGGCGACGATCCGGTCGCGACGAAAAATTTATCGTCAGCGACATTGGCCGTCTTGACGACGCCGTCGCTTGAGGATAGTTCCGACGGCGGGACACCTCTCCCCAACGAGAGGCCATATACCTGGAAGGGTAGTTTGACATGGTTGATATCGCCGCGCCGGCATTGCGCCCGGCTAATTCGCACTTTTCTTCTGGCCCCTGCTCGAAGCGCCCCGGTTGGTCGCTCGACGCACTGTCCGATGCCCCGCTCGGTCGTTCGCACCGCGCCAAGGTTGGCAAGGACAAGCTGAAGCTGGCCATCGACCTTACCCGTGAAATTCTCAACGTGCCGGCGGACTACCGCATCGGCATTGTGCCGGCCTCCGATACGGGCGCCGTTGAAATGGCCATGTGGTCGCTGCTCGGCGAACGTGGCGTCGACATGGTCTCCTGGGAGAGCTTTGGCGCCGGCTGGGTCACCGATGTGGTCAAGCAGCTGAAGCTCGCCGATGTGCGCAAGTTCAACGCCGACTACGGCCTGCTGCCCAATCTGGCAGACGTCGATTTCGACCGCGATGTCGTCTTTACCTGGAACGGCACGACCTCGGGTGTTCGGGTTCCCAATGCCGATTTCATTCCGGCTGACCGCAAGGGCCTGACGATCTGCGATGCCACTTCGGCTGCGTTCGCCCAGGACATGGATTTCTCCAAGCTCGACGTCGTGACCTTCTCCTGGCAGAAGGTTCTGGGCGGCGAGGGCGGGCACGGCATGCTGATCCTCAGCCCGCGTGCTGTCGAGCGTTTGACCTCCTACGTTCCGGCCTGGCCGCTGCCGAAGATCTTCCGCATGACCTCGGGCGGCAAGCTGATCGAGGGCATCTTCACCGGCGAAACCATCAACACGCCGTCGATGCTGTGCGTCGAGGATTACATCGATGCGCTCAAGTGGTCGAAGTCGCTCGGCGGCCTCGATGCGCTGATCGCGCGCGCTGACGCCAATGCCAAGGTGATCTTCGATTTCGTCGCCGCGAACGACTGGATCGCGAACCTGGCCCAGGTCGACGAAACACGTTCGAACACCTCGGTCTGCCTGACGATTGCCGATCCGGACGTTCTGGCGCTCGACGCCGACGCGCAGGCGGCCTTCGCCAAGGGCATGGTGACGCTGCTCGACAAACAGGGCATCGCATTTGACATCGGCGCCTATCGCGACGCTCCGGCTGGCCTGCGCATCTGGGCCGGTGCGACGATCGAAACGTCCGACATGGAGGCCCTGATGCCGTGGCTGACCTGGGCCTACCAGACCCAGAAGGCGACGCTTTCCAAGGCTGCTGCCTGAGCGAATTCCGGCTCCGCCGCGTCGGCGGAGCCACTGCATCCCATCATTTCCCTTGAAACGAACTCTTTGAAGGAGGCCTCGTCATGGCACCTCGCGTTCTCGTATCCGACGAACTGTCGGAAACCGCCGTCCAGATCTTCCGCGACCGCGGCGTCGAAGTCGATTTCCAGCCGCAACTCGGCAAGGACAAGGACAAGCTTGCCGAAATCATCGGCAATTACGATGGCCTTGCCATCCGCTCCGCCACCAAGGCGACGGAGAAGCTGATCGCGGCTGCGACCAACCTCAAGGTCATCGGCCGCGCCGGCATCGGCGTCGACAATGTCGATATCCCGGCTGCGTCGCGCCGCGGTATCATCGTGATGAACACGCCCTTCGGCAATTCGATCACGACGGCCGAACATGCCATTGCGTTGATGTTCGCCGTCGCCCGGCAATTGCCGCAGGCCGATGCCTCGACCCAGGCCGGCAAGTGGGAAAAGTCGAAGTTCATGGGTGTCGAAATCACCGGCAAGACGCTCGGCGTCATCGGCGCCGGCAATATCGGCGGCATCGTCTGCAAGAAGGCGATCGGCCTTGGCATGCATGTACTGGCCTATGACCCGTTCCTGTCGAACGAACGCGCCCGCGAAATGGGTGTGACCAAGGTCGAACTCGACGAATTGCTGGCGAAGGCCGATTTCATCACCCTGCATGTTCCGATGACCGACAAGACCCGCGGCATCCTCGGCAAGGACAATCTTGCCAAGACCAAGCCCGGCGTGCGCATCATCAACTGCGCCCGTGGCGGCCTGGTTGATGAAGCGGCGCTTGCCGAAGCGATCAAGTCCGGCCATGTCGCCGGCGCAGGCTTCGACGTCTTCGAGGTCGAGCCTGCCAAGGAAAGCCCGCTGTTCGGCCTGCCGAATGTCGTGTGCACGCCGCATCTCGGTGCATCGACCACGGAAGCGCAGGAAAATGTCGCTCTGCAGGTCGCCGAGCAGATGTCGGACTACCTGGTCAAGGGCGCTGTGTCGAACGCCATCAACATGCCGTCGATCACTGCCGAGGAAGCCCCGTTGCTGAAGCCGTTCATCCGGTTGGCCGACGTGCTGGGCTCGTTTGCCGGCCAGATGACCGAAAACCCGATCAAGGAAATCGAGATCCTCTATGACGGCGTGACCTCCGGCATGAACACCAAGGCGCTGACCTCGGCACTGCTCGCCGGTCTCATCCGCCCGCAGGTGGCCGACGTCAACATGGTCTCGGCTCCGATCATGATCAAGGAAAAGGGTGTCATCGTTTCGGAGGTGAAGCGTGACAAGACCGGCGTCTATGACGGCTATATCAAGCTGACGGTGACGACTGAAAAGCAGTCCCGCTCGATCGCCGGCACCGTCTTTTCCGACGGCAAGCCGCGCTTCATCCAGATCAAGGGTATCAACATGGATGCCGATGTCGGCGCCAACATGATCTACATCTCCAATACCGACGTGCCGGGCATGATCGGCTTCATGGGCACCACGCTCGGCAATGCCAAGGTCAACATCGCCAACTTCCAGCTTGGCCGCGACCAGGAAGGCGGCGATGCGATCGCGTTGCTTTATGTCGATGGCCCGGTGGAACAGGCCGTGCTCGACCAGTTAACTGCAAATCCTGCCATCAAGCAGGCGAAGCCGCTGGTGTTCAACATCGACTGACGTTTCGGCGTTAGGCCCACCAATCAACGGAAACAACATGCGGCGCGGGATCACCCCCGCGCCGCTGCCGTTTCTGGCAAGATATCAAGATAACTCTATGCGTTGAACTGCCGCATGGCGGCTTGTCGCATTGATTGTGTGGTGCGACGCTATACTTGATTTCTATCACCTCGGAAGCCGCAAGCGGGCGGGGTCGAGAATGAAGGGTGAAGTCATCATGTTCGACAATTTCGACGCACAGATCCTGGCGCGGATCCAGTTCGCGTTCACGGTCTCCTTCCACATCATCTTTCCCGCCTTTTCCATCGGTCTGGCGAGCTTTCTCGCCGTGCTCGAAGGCCTCTATCTGTGGAAGAAGGACAAGGTCTATCTGGAGCTGTTCGACTTCTGGAAAACCATCTTCGCGGTGGCCTTCGGCATGGGCGTCGTCTCCGGCATCGTGATGTCCTATCAGTTCGGCACCAACTGGTCGGTGTTCTCCGACAAGGCCGGGCCGGTCATCGGTCCCCTGATGGGCTATGAAGTCCTCACCGCCTTCTTCCTTGAAGCAGGCTTCCTCGGCGTCATGCTGTTTGGCCGCAACCGTGTCGGGCCGGGCCTGCATTTCTTTGCCACCCTGATGGTCGCCTTCGGCACGCTGATCTCGGCCACCTGGATCCTGTCGGTGAATTCCTGGATGCAGACGCCTGACGGTTTTGCCATCAATGATGTCGGCCAGTTCGTGCCGGTCGACTGGTGGAAGATCGTGTTCAATCCGTCCTTCCCCTATCGCCTGACCCATATGGTCATTGCCGCCTACCTGACCACGGCTTTCGTCGTCGGCGCAGTCGGTGCCTGGCACCTGTTGCGGCACACCGCGCCGCGCCGCGCCGGAACGATGTTTTCCATGGCGATGTGGATGGCGGCGATCGTGGCACCGATCCAGATCATGGCCGGTGATGCGCATGGCCTGAACACGCTCGAACACCAGCCGGTCAAGGTCATGGCGATGGAAGGCCATTTCGACAGTCATCCGGACGGCGCACCGCTGATCCTGTTCGGCATTCCGAACACGGAAGAAAAGCGGGTCGACTACGCGATCCAGATCCCCAAGTTGTCGAGCCTGATCCTCAAGCATGACCTCAACGCGCCGCTCACCGGTCTCGACACGATCCCCGACGACAAGGAGCCACCGGTTGCGATCGTCTTCTGGTCGTTCCGGGTCATGGTGGCGATTGGTTTCGCCATGCTCGGCGTGGGTCTGTTCAGCCTGTACTGTCGGTGGCGCGGAACGCTTCACGAGAACCGCTGGCTGCATCGCGCGGCCCTGATGATGGGCCCGTCCGGCTTCGTCGCAGTGCTCGCGGGCTGGATCACGACCGAAGTGGGGCGTCAGCCCTATACGATCTACGGACATTTGCTGACGGCGGATTCGATCTCGCCGATCGCAGCACCCGCCGTCGCCGCCTCGCTGATCGCCTTCGTCATTGTCTATTTCATCGTCTTCGGGGCAGGGACCTTCTACATACTGCGGCTGATGGCACGCCTGCCGCGCGATCCGATGCCGGATCTCGATGACGGTCCGATCCGCACATCCGGCATCACTCCGGCGGCGCAGACCGGACATCATGGAGGCCAGCATGGTCATTGATCTTCCCTTCATCTGGGCCGGCATCATCGCCTTTGCGGTGCTCGCCTATGTCATCCTCGACGGCTTCGACCTCGGGGTCGGCATCCTGTTTCCGTTCTTCCCCGAGAAGCACGACAAGGATCTGATGATGAATTCGGTGGCGCCCGTCTGGGACGGCAACGAAACCTGGCTTGTGCTGGGCGGCGGTGGGCTCCTCGCCGTCTTTCCGCTCGCCTATGCGACGATCCTGCCGGCGCTCTACGCGCCGCTGATCATCATGCTGCTCGGCCTGATTTTTCGCGGTGTCGCCTTCGAATATCGCTGGCGTACCAACCGGGCCGAATATCTGTGGAACTGGGCCTTTGCCGGCGGCTCGATCGTCGCAGCCTTTTCTCAAGGCGTGGCGCTCGGGGCGCTGGTGCAGGGTATTCCGGTGACAGACCGCGCCTATTCGGGTGGCTGGTGGGACTGGCTGACGCCATTTTCACTGGCGACCGGCGTCGCGCTGGTGATCGGATACGGTCTGCTCGGGGCGACGTGGCTGGTGATGAAAACCGAAGGCCACCTCGCCGAGCGAAGCCGGGGCTTTGCGTTCAAGCTCGCCTTCGCAACGGTTGGCGCCATGGGCATCTTCAGTCTGTGGACGCCGTTTCTCGAGCCGCTCTATCTCGACCGATGGTTCGGATTTCCGACGATGATTTTCTCCGTCATCGTGCCGCTGCTTGTGCTGGGCTGCCTCTACCTGATCATCTCGGGTCTGAAAAAGGGGACTGACGTGCAGCCTTTTCTGGCCTCTCTCGGACTTTTCGTCCTTGGTTATGTCGGGATCGGTATCAGCTTCTATCCGTATATCGTGCCCACCTCGCTGACGATCTGGGAGGCTGCGGCGCCCGATGAAAGCCTTGCCTTCCTCTTGGTCGGGGCCGTAGTGCTGGTGCCGATGATCCTGTGCTACACCGCCTATGCCTACTGGGTTTTTCGCGGAAAGCTCAATCCGGATGAGGGTTATCACTGATGCAGAAAGGCACGATGACATCGCGACTTCTGTGGTTCGTCGGGCTGTGGGCGGCGGGCGTTTTGACCATCACGATCGTTGGCGGCATCATCAAGGTCTGGCTCGGCGCCTGAGCCGCTGACTTTGTTTTGATTGGAAATATGACCGCCCGGCCTTCAAAAGAGTCTGGGCGGTCTCCATATGTAAGCCCAAGGGCGTAAAAGCCTCCAGAAACAGAACAAAGGGGTAGGAAACGCGATGCGGCGTTACGGTAAGATTTTTGCATCTCTCGCGCTTGGCATGATGGTCACGCTGATGGCCGTCGATTTCGCTGAGGCGAGACGGGCAAGCGGCGGCTTCGGCAGTCGCGGAACGCGCACGTTCAGCGCGCCTTCGGCTACGCGCACGGCGCCGACAACGGCGGCGCCGATCGAGCGCACCATGACACCGCGGACCAATGCTACGCAGCCGGGTGCAAACCAGACGGCAGCGCAGAATGCCCAGCGACCGGGCGGCATGTTCGGCGGTCTGGCCGGCGGCCTGATGGGTGGTCTCTTGTTGGGCGGCCTGTTCGGCATGCTGATGGGCTCTGGTTTCGGCGGCGGCTTCGGCTTCCTCGGCCTTCTGCTGCAGGGTGTGTTGATCTTCTTCCTGATCCGCTTTGCCATGCGCATGTTCGCCAATCGCCAGCCATCGTTGTCGGGCGGCCCAAAGGCCGGGCCTGATACTGGTACTGCCGGTGGCAACCCAACCGGCTTTGGCGGCTTGGCACGCAACAATCAGGGTCCCACTTCGGGTTCTTCGTTCCAGATCCCGCGCATCGGCGGTGGATCGGTTGCGCAGGCTTCGGCCGCTAAACCCGGTCAGGCCGACGAAATCGGCATCGGACAGAAGGACCTCGAATATTTCGAGACGCTTTTGCAGCAGATGCAGGCCGGTTACGCGCGCGAAGATTATAGTGCGCTTCGGCGGATCACCACGCCGGAAGCCATGTCCTATCTCGCCGAGGAACTGAGCGAAAATGCCACCAAGGGTGTCAAGAACGAGGTTCGGGACGTGCATCTGGTGCAGGGCGACGTGTCTGAATCCTGGCGCGAAGGCGATGTCGACTATGCGACGGTCGCCATGCGCTACGAGAGCATCGACTATGTCGTCGATCGCCAGAGCGGCAAGCTGATCAATGGCGACGACCAAAACCCGTCGGAATCGACCGAGATCTGGACCTTCGTCCGCCGTCCCGGCACCGACTGGCAGATTTCCGCCATCCAGGCGGTCGGTCAGTACGAATAAGCGACGATTGCTCATCGTGAAATGAGAAGAGGCAGGGCGCCAGCGCCCTGCCTCTTCTGTTTTGTGCCGTTTTCGGATTGTCGGGCTTTGTCCGGTGGTGTGGTTCATGCCCCTCATCCCCTTGCCGGGTCCTTCTCCCCGCAGGCGGGGAGAAGGACGATGTCGCACCGGCGCATTCCCTCGCCCCGTTTGCGGGGAGAGGGGCTGGGTGAGGGGCATCTTATCGAAGAGGCTGCCTCAGCCGGGGCACTGCTTCAGCTGGGACGCATAGGTATAGGTGATGCTGGTGAAGCGCTTGGCGCCTTTCAGGGCTTCCGGGCGGTTCTTGTAGGCGCCGCGCAGATAGCCGGCCTGGCCGGAATGATAGGCGAGATAGAGCTTGTAGGGATCGTTCAGCGGGATGCCGGTCTTGGACGCGCTTTCGCGGTGGTACCAGCCGATGAACTGCATGGCATCGCCGAAATCGGTGCGGCGGGCGCCCCAGCGGCCGGTCTCGCGCTGGTAACGCTCCCAGGTGCCGTCGAGCGCCTGCGAATAGCCATAGGCGCTGGATTGCCGTTTCCACGGGATGAAGCCCAAGAGCTTCTTGCGCGGCGGTCGCGCCGTCGCGCGGAAACTCGATTCGGTATAGATCGTCGCCATCAGGATCGGCACCGGAACGCCATATTCACGTTCGGCCTTTTGCGCCGCACTGCGCCAGTTGTTGAACAGCCCGTCGCGCTGCTCGAAGATCGCGCAGGCATTGCGGGTCTGGCTCGGGGGCTTGGCACAGGCCGACAGCATCAGCATGACGCCAATGGCGGAAACAACAGCGGTACGCATAACAAAACCTCGCTTCGTCCGGCTCAGTTTATTACCTAAAATTTAACGAAAGGTTTTCTTAACAGACCGGATCTTGCATCGCCGGAAATGGTGATGGCGGGTACGAGGAGCACGCTATCCAAAGGTGGACGCACATCCCGCGTGCTTGTCGTGACATGTCAGGTCCAGAGGCGGTGCATCAGCAAAGTGCATACACTTCATGGCTGGCCACAAACCGAATGGCACCATTGATCCCGTCAATTTGTTTTTGAGAAATTTGGTAGCGGGAGGCGGACTTGAACCGCCGACCTTGGGGTTATGAATCCCACGCTCTAACCACCTGAGCTATCCCGCCACACATTCGGATCATTGGCTTTTGCGGCCCGCCGTCCGAAGCGTTGGGCGGCTTATAAGGCGTTGCTCCAACCAAAGTCAAGCGCAGTGAAAGCAAAAAGAACTCTGCTTTCACTGCCTTTTTCTTTCCCGACCCTAAGCTGCGACCGGGCTTGCCAAAAGTGCCTTGAGCGAGGCTTCGGCGCTCTCCGAGCGGGCCGAGCGCTCGATGAAGCCGCCGCCATAGACGCGGGCGTCGGGGCCGGGGGCCGAATAGAGCACGCAGGCCTGGCCGGGGGCGACGCCGGCTTCGCCGATTTCGAGATCGACATAGACGCCGGTTGCGTCTGCATGCAGGACGGCCGGTGTCGGCGGGCGGGTCGAACGGACCTTGGCAAAGCAGGCAAAACCGCTGGCTGCTTCTTCTTCCAGGGTGAAGTCGCCAAGCCAGTTGATGTCGCGCAGATAGACGCGGTGCGTCTCCAGCGCTTCCTTCGGGCCGACGATGACGCGGCGCGAGCGGGCGTCGAGATAGACGACATAGAGGGGATCGCCGGTGGCAACGCCGAGGCCCTTCCGCTGGCCGATCGTGTAGTGCAGGATGCCTTCGTGCTGTCCTAGAATTCGGCCATCCAGATGCACGATGTCGCCGGCCAGAGCCGCATTCGGCTTCAGCTTGTTGATGATATCGGCATATTTGCCCTGTGGCACAAAACAGATGTCCTGGCTGTCGGCCTTCTTGGCGACGACGAGGCCCATGTCTTCGGCGAGCGCCCGGGTTTCGGCCTTGGACAGGCCGCCAAGCGGGAAGCGCAGGTAGTCGATCTGTTCCTGGGTCGTGGCGAACAGGAAGTAGCTCTGGTCGCGCTCGTTGTCGATCGGGCGAAACAGGGCCCGGTGGTTGGGATCGTTGGCCAAGGGCACTGATTTCGAGCGGATATAGTGGCCGGTTGCCAGCGCATCGGCGCCGAGTTCCTTGGCGGTCGCCAGGAGATCGGCGAACTTGACGGTCTGGTTGCAGGCAACGCAGGGGATCGGCGTTTCACCGGCGACGTAACTTTCCATGAACGGATTGATCACCGTGTCGCGGAAGCGCTGTTCGTAGTCGAGAACGTAATGCGGAATGCCAAGCGTTTCGCAGACGCGGCGGGCATCGTCGATATCCTGACCGGCGCAGCAGGAGCCGGCGCGGTGCACGGCGGCACCATGATCGTAGAGCTGCAGCGTGATGCCGAGGACGTCATAACCTTCGCGTTTCAGGATGCCGGCCACGACGGAGGAATCGACGCCGCCCGACATGGCGACGACAACGCGCGTATCTTCCGGTCTCTTGTCAAAATCCAGCGTGTTCACGGGCTTCGTCTCTATGCGTTCGAAAGACCGTTTGTCACCGCCATTGTGCGGGATCAGGGCGTATTCCAAAGGGCGAAAACCCATTTGCCGATGCCGGTCCGATTGTTGAGGGATATAGAAAGGAATGCCCCTTCATGCAAGAGCGCTGATTCGCACAAAGCCTTGCGGCCGGGGCGAATGTGCCGAGGAGACCATAGCACCATGTCCGTCATGCTCACCGTCAGCCCCGAAATTTTCCCGATTGCCGGCGCTTTTACCATCTCGCGGGGGTCGCGGACCGAAGCCCGGGTGGTGACGGTGACGCTCACGGACGGTCCGCATGTCGGACGCGGGGAATGCGTGCCCTATGCGCGCTATGGTGAGACGGTCGAGGGCGTGGTGGCGACGATTGCGGCGATGTCGGACGAGATTGCCGGTGGACTTGACCGTATCGGCCTGCAGGCGCGATTGGAGCCGGGTGCTGCGCGCAATGCGCTCGACTGCGCCTTCTGGGATCTCGAGGCCAAGCGGGCGGGCCAGCCCGTCTGGCAATTGGCGGGGCTTGGCGAACCCAGGCCGCTGCAGACCACCTATACACTGTCGCTCGGAACGCCAGCCAGCATGCGGGCAGCGGCCGTGCGCGAGGCGGGCAGGCCGCTTTTGAAGGTCAAGCTGGGCGGCGAGGGCGATATCGAACGGATCGAAGCGGTCCGGTCCGGCGCGCCGCAATCGGCGATCATCGTCGATGCCAACGAGGGCTGGACGCTCGATCAATACAAGGCACTGGCGCCGGTGTTCGTGAAACTTGGCGTGACGCTGGTCGAACAGCCGTTTCCGGCGGGGGCGGACGATGCGCTGCTCGGGCTGGAACGGGTGCTGCCGGTCTGCGCCGACGAGAGCTGCCACGACCGGTATTCGCTGGATGGGCTCAAGGGCAAATATGATGCGGTGAATATCAAGCTCGACAAGACCGGTGGCCTGACCGAGGCGCTTTTGATGCGCGATGCTGCCCTGGCCGCCGGTTTCGAGATCATGATCGGCTGCATGGTCGGTACATCGCTGGCGATGGCGCCTGCCTTCCTGGTTGGCCAAGGGGCCGCTTTCGTCGATCTTGACGGGCCGTTGCTGCTGGCAAAGGATCGTGATGCGGCGATTGTCTATGAGGGTTCGACGATGCAGGTGCCGCCGAGGGCACTCTGGGGGTGATGTCCCGCCGCCTCAGCGCCTGGCGGGCGCTGCCGATCTGTTGACGGCAAGCCAGATCATGTGTTTCGCCCCGCCGCCCTTGCGGCTGGCCCGGGTCGGCACTTCCTCGGCGGCAAAGCCGCATTCCTTGAGACGTTTGGTAAAGCGCGGATCGGGGCCGGAGGACCAGACGGCGAGCACGCCGTTGTTGCGCAGGGCGGCTTTGGTCATGCGCAGGCCGCTGAAATCATAGAGGCTGTCGTTTTCTGCGCGGGTCAGGCCGTCCGGGCCATTATCGACGTCCAACAGGATGGCGTCGAAGGTGTCGCGGGATTTCGCGATCAGGGCACCGACATCGCCGACATGAATGCTGACGCGCGGATCGTCGAGACTGCCCTTGTAGATCTCGGCCATCGGACCGCGTGCCCATTCGACGACGCCCGGCACCAGTTCGGCGACAGTGACCTTTGCATCCTCCGGCAGGACGTCGAGTGCCGCGCGCAGGGTAAAACCCATGCCGAGGCCGCCGATCAGGATATGGGCCTTACGGGTATCTTTGATGCGATCCCATGACAGGGTCGCCAGTGCTTCTTCAGAGCCGCTGAGGCGGCTGTTCATCAGTTCGTTGGTGCCGAGCATGATGGAAAACTCGCTGCCGCGCTGTTTCAGGCGCAGTTCACCGCCGCCGGGAATGCTGGCGCTGTCGAGCTGGATCCAGGGGAGCATGGTGGTCTCTCATTGCTGGCAAGATGAGGCCGTCGCCGGCAAGAGGGGCCGTCCTATCACGAGGCTTGCGGCCATTTCAATTGCAGCGCGCCCGCGACCGGGTTTTGTCTTGGACAGGGCCGATGCTTTCGCTATCGTCGCGGCCATCTGTTCACGAGATTCTGGAAATCATGCCTGCACCTGTCAATACTTTCAAGCGCGCTCTCGCCGCGAACGATACCCTGTTGGTTGGCCTCTGGGTGGCCCTTGCCAGCCCGCATGTGGCGGAAGTCTGTGCGGGAGCCGGGTTCGACTGGTTATTGATCGACGGCGAACATGGACCGAACGATATTCCGCTGATCGCGAGCCAGCTTGCAGCGATGGCGCGGCATCCGGCACATGCGGTGGTCAGGCTGGTGACGGGTGAGCCTTGGCTGATCAAGCAGGCGCTTGATGTCGGCGCCCAGACGCTGATGATCCCGATGGTCGAGACGGGCGCGCAGGCGGAACTGCTCGCCAAGGCATGCCGCTATCCGCCCGAGGGTACACGCGGCATGGGCGCAAGCCTCGGCCGGGCATCGGATTTCGGCCGGATTTCCGACTATGCCGAAACCGCCAATCGCGAGATCTGCCTGATTGCCCAGATCGAAAGCCGGATGGGTATCGACAATGCCGATGCGATCATTGCCACCGAAGGGGTCGATGCGATCCTGATCGGTCCGGCGGATCTCGCCGCCGACATGGGTTTCCCCGGCCGGTCGACTGCGCCTGAGGTCATGGCAGCGGTCGATGCACTGATCCGCAAAATCGTCGCTGCCGGCAAGCCGGTCGGCATCATGACCGGCGATCCCGCGATGATTGCGCTGGCCAAGGCTGCAGGCATCCGGTTCCTTGCGACCGGCTCCGATGTCGGGCTGCTGATGAAGGGGGCTGCAGCCCTCGCCACGGCAATGCGCAACTGAAACAGCAATGGATTTCCGATGAAGCTTTCTCTTGATGCCGCGCAGTCCCTGGTGGTCGGCGCTCTTTTGCGTTCCGGCGTGGATGCCGTCAATGCCGCATCGGTCGCCCAGGCCCTGGTCAGTGCCGAGGCGGCTGGCCAAGGGGGCCACGGGTTGCGGCGCGTTCCTGCCTATTCGGCGCAGGCCAAGGTCGGCAAGGTCGATGGCCGCGCCCAACCGCGTGCGGTCAGGCCGCGGCCATCCGTGCTTGCGATCGACGCGATGAACGGCTTTGCCTATCCGGCACTGGATCTGGCGGTGGCCGAACTGCCGGCGATCGCCAAGGCACAGGGTATCGCGATTGCCTCGATCTACCGTTCGCATCATGCCGGCGTGATGGGGCTCACCGTAGAGCGGTTTGCCGAACAGGGGCTGGCGACGATGATGTTTGCCAATGCGCCGGCATCGATTGCACCCTGGGGCGGCAAGAAGGCGCTCTATGGCACCAATCCGATCGCGTTTTCGGTGCCGATCGCGGGCGGCGATCCGATCACCGTCGACCTTGCCATTTCCAAGGTTGCGCGCGGCAAGATCATGGCGGCGCGGCAGAAGGGCGAGGCGATTCCAGATGACTGGGCGTTCGACCTCAACGGCAAGCCGACCACCGATGCCGAGGTGGCGATGACCGGTTTGATGGCGCCGCTCGGCGGCGCCAAGGGCGCGGCACTGGCAATGATGGTCGAAATCCTGTCTGCCGGCATCACCGGGGCCAACTATGCCTTCGAGGCCTCGTCGCTGTTCGACGACAAGGGCCCGCCGGTGGCACTCGGCCAGACGATCATCGCCATCGATGCCACAGCGACCGGTGGTTCCGGCGTGTTCGAACGGCTGGCGCTGTTGGCCGACGAGATCGATGCGCAGGAGGGTGTGCGTATTCCCGGCCGTCGAGGCCAGGGGCTTTCCCGCACGGCCGAGGCCGAGGGCATCGAGATCGAAGACGACGTGATTGCCGCGATCGATGCCATCGCCTGAGTTTCGCCGCGAGGGCCAGGCGCACGGGGATCAGTCCGGGTCGGTGTAGTCGTTGCGGTTGATGCCGTGGCGCTGCAGCTTGTCGTAGAAGGTCTTGCGCGGAATGCCGAGCGCTTCCAGCGTCCTTCGCACGTCACCGTCATTGTCGCGCAAAGCCTTGCGGATCAGGTTGCCTTCGTGGCGTTCCATGCGTTCCGGCAGGCTCAGTCCCTCATCCGACGGGGATGGTTCCAGCAGCGGCTCCGATGCCCGTGGCGGCGGTGTGATGCCGAGGACGACACGCTCGGCATAGTGGGCAAGCTCGCGGACATTGCCGGGCCAGGCATGGCTGTCGAGGTGGCGGGCGATCTCGCCGGTGAGCACCGGCACATCGCGCTTGAAACGTTCTGCGGCGCGGGCGGCGAAATGGGAAAACAACAGCGGGATGTCGGCGCGGCGTTCCCTGAGCGGCGGGATAGAGACGGTGACGACGTTGAGCCGGTAATAGAGATCCTCGCGAAAATCGCCCCGTTCGGCCGGATTGCCGAGATCGACCTTCGCAGCCGCGACGACACGCAGGTCGACCGGTCGCACGTCGTTTATGCCAAGGGGCGTGACCTCGCGCATTTCCAGGACGCGCAGCATCTTCACCTGGGTCGCCGGTGGCATGCTTTCGATCTCGTCGAGGAACAGCGTGCCGCCGCTGGCATGTTCGATGCGGCCGATGCGTTTTTTCTGCGCGCCGGTAAAGGCGCCGGCTTCATGGCCGAACAGTTCACTCTCGATCACCGTCTCCGGTAGCGCACCGCAATTGAGCGCGACGAAATTGCCGCGGCTTCGACGGCTCCAGCGGTGCAGGAGGGTGGCGACGACCTCCTTGCCGCTGCCGGTTTCGCCTGCGACCAGCACATCGATATCGGTGTCGGCGATCTGGCGCAGCGTCTGCCGCAGGTGTTCCATGGCCGGCGTCTGGCCGATCAGCGGCAGGTCGTCCCGGCTTGCTTCGGCGGCCTGGCGCAGGCGACGGTTTTCGATGACCAGCTTTCGCATGGCGGCGGCGCGGCTGACGCTTTGCACGAGACGATCGGCGGCAAACGGCTTGGCGATGAAATCATAGGCGCCGTCCTGCATGGCACGCACGGCCATGTCGATATCGCCGTGTCCGGTGATCAAGAGGACCGGGAGCTCGGGATCAATCGCCTTGATCCGGGCAAACAGCGCCAATCCGTCCATGCCTGCCATGCGGATGTCACTGACGACGACTGCTGCGAGATCAGCGGACAGCGTGGCAAGGGCGTGGGCGGCGGCGGAAAAATCGCGGACGGAAAACCCGGCAAGCTCCAGCGTCTGACGGGTTGCACGCCGCAGGGCGGCGTCGTCATCGACGAGGATGATTTCGATCGGATTGCTCATGGCGCTGCCCGCTTCAGGGTCACGGTGAACGTGGTGCCGGCGGGCGTGCTTTCGACGGTGATGTTGCCGCCGTAGTCGCTGACGATATCCTTGCAGATGACGAGGCCGAGGCCGAGGCCGCTCTCCTTCGAGGTGTTGAACGGGGTGAACAGGTTCTCCAGAACCGCCGGTGGAATACCCGGTCCATTGTCGGCAACTGTAATCGCCACTTCGCCGGCAGCGGCCGGAGCAAGGCTGACGGTGATGCGGCCGTCGGCGCGGCCATGCACTGCCTCAAGCGCGTTCTGCAGCAGGTTGATCAGCACCTGCTCCAGGCGGATGCGATTGGCCGACACGGTGATGCCTTCCGGGATCGCCTGAACCTGCAGCATGTCGAGACTGCCGGCGAAGCGGCTGCGCAACAGCAGGAGGGCGCCATCGACGGCGGTTTTCAAGGTAACGGGTTCTGCCGCCGCACGGCCTTTCCGGGCGAAGCCACGCAGTTCGTTGGTAATGGCGCCGATGCGGTCGGTGAGCTCGGCGATAAAGGACAGGTTTTCGGTGGCCGGTTTGCTTTCGCCGCGTGACAGATAGGTGCGGGCATTGTCGGCATAGGCGCGGATGGTGGCGACCGGCTGGTTGATTTCATGGGCGACGCCTGCGGCGACCTGGCCGAGAATGGCCAGTCGATTGGCCTGGACAAGTTCGTGCTGGACCGTCTGAAGGCGTGTTTCCGTCGTGCGATGCTCGCTGATCTCGGTCTGCAGCCGGTCCCTTGCAATCGTCAATTCACGGGTGCGGGCGGCGACCTTGCGCTCCAGCTCCTCGCGGGCTGCCTGGTCCGCTGCCAGGCGGCGCAGCGCGCGGTTGCGGCGATAGAGCAATATGGCTGCCAAGGCGATCAGCGGAAGGATGACGAGCAGGGCGATGAGACGTCCCTGCCAGATCCCTGCGGTCAGAACCGCGGCCGCCGGTGACAGGACATGCATCTGCCACGGGGTGCCGGGAACATCCAGCGTCAGAGAAAGGTGAGGTTGTTGGGGCATGCCGAGCCCGGGCTCGGTCGAAACCATATCGTGACCATCATGACCGAGCAGCCCCCAGATCGGCAGTGTTTCCAGCGGAGCCTCGCCAAACTGCAGGCTTTCGCGGATCGCGACACGTTCGTGCGGGGGAATGTCCGCCGTGGTCAGAAAACGCCATTCCGGCCGACTGGTGATCAGCACGATGCCGTGATTGTCGGTGACGAATGTGGATCTGCCGGAATTGCCCCAGTCGCGCTCAAGGCCATCGAATTCCACCTTGACCACGACCACGCCGACGGCGGTTCCCCTTGAATCGGCGACGCGTTGCGACAGATAGAGGCCGGGACGCTTGCTGACGCTGCCGAGGGCATAATGTTCGGCATGTCCCAATTCCATGCCGCGCTTGAAATATTCACGGAAGCTATAGTCGTTGCCGACAAAACTGTCCGGTTCCCGCCAATTGCTCGCGGCAATCGCGATCCCGTCGCGGCCGACCACATAGATGACCGCCGTCCTGGTCGCGACCACCAGGGCTTCGAGTTTTCTGTTGAGGCCTTCGACGGCATCTCCGGTCGGATTGCTCAGGGTGTCGCCGACCTGCCTGTCCGCCGCCAGCACCAGCGGCAGCGCGCGAGGGCGTTCCAGGGTTGCCTGCAACAACGCACGTTTCAGCGCTGCGTCTTCTGCAACATCGTCAGCGAGCGTTGCCAGCGCGCTGCGCATGCCCGTGTTCCCGGCAAGGAACAGGCTACCGGCCAGAGCACTGAGCGCCAACAGCAGAAAAATCAGCCACGATGCTCGCGTGATCCCAGGGATCTGCGCGGGATCAGTTGACGAAGGTTGCATGAACGAGGTCATGGCACGATTGTGCGTTAATCCGCACGAATTGCCAAGCGCCGCGTGCGGATATTCGCACGAATTTAGCCGTCGCAAACCGTGGCCAGATAATTCACCCAATAATTTCATATGGTTGATACAAATCCTCCTGTTTGGCATGCACTTTGCTGATGAGAACGGATCGGGGTTCGCCCCGCGTTTCTTTGAACAGCGCAGCGCCCGGGAGGCCGGAACGAGTTCCGACAGGGGCGACAACGGAGGATATCATGCATATCGAAACTGCGGGCCATGCGCCCCGGGGCAAGCAGCCCTTCTACAAGCATCTCTATGTCCAAGTTCTGGCCGCGATTGTCGCCGGCATCCTGCTCGGCCATTTCTATCCGGAAATCGGCACGCAGTTGAAGCCGCTCGGCGATGCCTTCATCAAGCTGGTCAAGATGATCATCGCGCCGGTGATCTTCCTGACAGTCGCAACCGGTATTGCCGGCATGTCCGACATGAAGAAGGTCGGCCGCGTCGCCGGCAAGGCGATGCTCTACTTCCTGACCTTTTCGACGCTGGCGCTGGTCGTCGGCCTGGTGGTCGCAAACGTCGTCCAGCCGGGTGCCGGCATGCATATCGACCCGGCCTCGCTCGATGCGTCGGCTGTGGCGACCTATACCGAAAAGGCGCATGACTCGACAATCATCGGCTTCCTGATGGGCATCATCCCCACCACCATCGTCGGCGCATTTGCCGATGGCGATATTCTACAGGTGCTGTTCTTCTCGATCCTGTTCGGCATTTCTCTGGCGCTGGTCGGCGATGCCGGCAAGCCGGTGACGGATTTCCTGCATGCCGTGATCAGCCCGATCTTCAAGCTGGTCGCCATCCTGATGAAGGCGGCCCCGATCGGTGCCTTCGGCGCCATGTCCTTCACCATCGGCAAATATGGCATCGCCTCGGTGACCAATCTCGCGATGCTAATCGGCACCTTCTACCTGACCGCGTTCCTGTTCGTGGTCGTGGTGCTCGGCGCGGTCGCTCGCTACAACGGCTTCTCGATCTTCGCGCTGATCCGCTACATCAAGGAAGAACTGCTGCTGGTGCTGGGCACCTCTTCTTCGGAAGCGGCGTTGCCGGGTCTGATGAACAAGATGGAAAAGGCCGGCTGCAAGCGCTCGGTCGTCGGCTTGGTCATCCCGACCGGCTATTCCTTCAATCTGGACGGCACCAATATCTACATGACGCTGGCGGCGCTGTTCATTGCCCAGGCGACCGACATTCATCTGCCGCTCGGTGACCAGATCCTGCTGCTCGCCGTTGCCATGCTGAGTTCGAAGGGTGCTGCCGGCATCACCGGCGCGGGCTTCATTACACTGGCTGCAACCCTGTCGGTGGTTCCGTCCGTGCCGGTTGCCGGCATGGCGCTGATCCTCGGCATCGACCGTTTCATGTCGGAATGCCGTGCACTGACCAATTTCATCGGCAATGCGGTTGCGACCGTGGTCGTTGCCCGTTGGGAAGGCGAACTCGACGAGAGCCTGTTCCATGCAGCACTCGGCGGCAAGGTACTTGAGGAGGCCGAAATGCAGCCGGTGCTTCAGGCGGCGGAGTAACATTCGGCGCCGACCCAAGACGGTTTGCCGAAATCAAGGCGCGGTCCGGTTCGTCCGGATCGCGCTTTTTCTTTATTCAGCAGCGATGATGTGAAACTGCGGCGGGCTTTCCGGATGCTGCGCTTTGCCCATCAGGTAAATCAGACAGCTTGTGCGCAGCAGCGATGCAAAATTGCTGACCTGGCCGTTGATTTCCAACGCTTCGTCGTAGAGCGTCGACAGGAAACGCGACGTCGACAACTGCTGGCCTGCCGCGATTTCATCGATCAGATCCCAGAAGGCCGCCTCGATCTGGATGCTGGTTGAATGACCGCCGATGCGAACCGAGCGATTGACGGCGCGATAGCGAGCCGGATCCTGTCCGGCGAAAACCTCACACATGCGCATTTCCTCCATCATTTCTTGTTTTGAAGCATAGTATGCGACCGGCGCGCACAGGGGTCAATTTCGATCTTTCTCATACGTGCTTGTCCGATCGATGCCGAATTCTGCTCCCCGATCGGTAAAAAGCCGGGATGCGGTAATGGGCTGCTACCCGCACCGCGCTTCCCGGTAGCACACTCTGGTCATTGCATGATTTGACGCAGACTGAATTTGACGCAGACTGGGGAGTTTGACTTGGCCAAGATGATCCATTCGATGGTGCGCGTGCTTGATGAGGCACGGTCCGTTGAGTTCTACCAGAACGCCTTCGGTCTTTCGGTTGCCGAAAGACTGGATTTCGACACCTTCACGCTGATCTATCTGAGCAACGACGACAGCGAATTCGAGCTGGAGCTGACGGTCAACAAGGGCCGGGCAGAGGCCTACAATCTGGGCGATGGCTACGGCCATCTTGCAGTCTCGGTCAGCGATCTCGAGAGCGAGCATCAGCGGTTTACCGATCTCGGGCTCAATCCGGGGAAGATCATCGATTTCAACCGCGATGGCGCACTTCTGGCCCGGTTCTTTTTCGCCACCGATCCCGATGGTTACAAGATCGAGGTCTTGCAACGTCACGGTCGGTACAAATGACGGTGGCTCCGGCCGGGTTGGAGGACCGGGCCGGATCCCGTTTCGACAAAGGGTCGCGCGGCTACCGCGCTGCCCGATGCAGGCCGGAGCAAACGGCCTGCCGATAACCACAGGACTTTGGGAGGAGACTGACGTGGTAACAGTGTATGAAAAGACGAAAGGCCTGTCGCGCCGCGAGCTTTTGAAGCGCGGCAGCATCGGTGCCGCGCTGGTGATCAGCGGGACGGCGGTGATCAGCCCACACAATGCCTGGGGGCTGGAGACCACGGCGCTTGCGCCAGAGGCCATGGCAACGCTGATCCAGCTTGCCCGCGACATCTATCCGCATGACCAGTTGGCAGACCGCTTCTATGCGATTGCCGTGAAAGGTCAGGACCAGCGCGCCGGCAAGGACGAGGCCCACAAGAAACTGATCGAGGACGGCATCGCCGATCTCGACAGGCGGGCCGGCGCCACAGGCTATCGCGGCCTCGGCTGGGAAGACGATCGCGTCGCCATTCTGCGCGACATCGAGACAACGCCATTCTTTCAGGCGGTCCGCGGCGATCTCGTGGTCAGCCTCTATAACCAGAAGGAGATCTGGCCGATCTTCGGCTATGAGGGCGAGTCCTATTCCAAGGGCGGTTATATCGAGCGCGGTTTCGATGATCTGGAGTGGCTCTGAACGCCGCACCGGCGGCGGCAAGCAGCATTAAAAACAGCATCGCCGCCCGTGGAGGCCCATCGCGGATGGGAAGGGAGTGGCGGCGCGGTCTCGACATGCCGAATTGACATTTCTGGGAGGAAATCATGGCAGCGCCTTACGATCTCAACGACGACAGCGTGGTCGTCATCATCGGCTCGGGTGCGGGCGGTGGAACGCTCGGCAACGAACTCGCCCAGAAGGGCATCGATGTCGTCATTCTCGAAGCCGGTAGCCGCATCGAATACGAAGACTTCATCAATGACGAATGGGATAGCTTTTCCCAGCTCGCCTGGCTCGACAACCGAACCACCGGTGGCGGCTGGCGGGTATCGAAGGATTTTCCCAACCTGCCGGCCTGGATCGTCAAGGCAGTCGGTGGCACGACGACCCACTGGGCCGGAGCATCGCTGCGCATCCAGGAACACGAGTTCAAGACGTTGACGCACTACGGCAAGGTCGAGGGCGCCAACCTGCTCGACTGGCCGATCACGCTGGCCGATCTCGAACCTTACTACGCCAAGGCCGAAGACAAGATGGGTGTCACCCGGACCAATGGCATCGAGGGCCTGCCGGGCAACAACAACTTCAAGATCCTGAAGGCCGGCGCCGACAAGCTGGGTTACAAGGACTGTCACACCGGCAACATGGCGATCAATTCGGCCGATCGCGACGATCGGATGAGCTGCCAGCAGACCGGGTTCTGTTTCCAGGGCTGCAAATGGGGCGCCAAATGGTCGACGCTCTATACGGAAATCCCCAAGGGCGAGGCGACAGGCAAGCTCGAGGTCCGGCCGAATTCGCATGTGGTCAAGATCGAGCATGACAAGGACGGCAAGGTCAATGCCGTCGTCTATGCAGACAAGGATGGCACGCTGCACAGCCAGAAGGCGCGGATCATCTGTCTTGCCGGCAATTCCATCGAGAGCCCGCGGCTGCTGCTCAATTCGGCATCCTCGATGTTTCCGGACGGTCTTGCCAATTCGTCCGGCCAGGTGGGCAAGAACTACATGCGCCATACGACCGGCTCGGTTTACGGCGTCTTCGAGAAGCCGGTGCATTTCTACCGTGGCACGACCATGGCCGGCATCATCCGCGACGAGGCGAAGCACGATCCGTCACGCGGCTTCGTCGGCGGCTATGAACTGGAGACGCTGGCGCTTGGCATTCCTTTCATGGCGGCCTTCCTCGATCCGGGCGGCTGGGGTCGCTCGTTCGCCTCGGCGATGGACCAGTATGCCAATATGGCCGGCCTGTGGATCGTCGGCGAGGACATGCCGCAGGAGCAGAATGCGGTGAAGCTGCATGGCGAGCTGAAGGACAAATACGGCATGCCGATCCCGGATGTCTGGTTCACCGACCATCCCAATGACGAGGCGATGCGCAACCATGCCTACACACAGGGCATGGCGATCTATGAGGCGGTCGGGGCGACCCGCACTTTCCCGACGCCGCCTTATCCTTCGACCCACAATCTGGGCACCAACCGGATGAGCGAGAAGGCGCAGGATGGTGTGGTCAACAAGTTCGGCCGCAGTCACGACATCAAGAACCTGTTCATCTCGGACGGCAGCCAGTTCACCACCGGTGCGGCAGAGAATCCGACTTTGACCATCGTATCCCTGGCCATCCGGCAGGCCGATCATATCGCCGCCGAAATGGCGGCAGGTTCGATCTAACCTCCCCCTGCCAATGCGGAGGGGCGGCCCGCGTGCCGCCCCTTCATCTGGTCGTTGACGGATCCTTGCGCAGACTTGACAGACAGAGCCGGTGCCATTCAATCAGGGCGATTGCATTGGCAAAGGCAGGGCTTCGCATGGCTGAACCGGACGTGAAACTGGACGAGAGCTGGAAACGGGTGCTGTCGCCGCAATTCTCAAGCGCCTACATGCAGGCGCTGAAGACCTTCCTTGTGGAGGAGCGGGCCCAGGGCAAGCATATCTTCCCGAAAGGACCGGAGTATTTCCGCGCGCTGGACCTGACGCCGCTCGATCGGGTGCGCGTGGTGATCCTCGGGCAGGATCCCTACCATGGTGCAGGACAGGCGCATGGCCTGTGCTTCAGTGTACGGCCGGATGTGCGCATTCCGCCGTCGCTGGTCAATATCTACAAGGAACTGAAGACCGATCTTGACATTCCGCCGGCGCGGCATGGTTTTCTCGAGAGTTGGGCAAGGCAGGGCGTTTTGCTTCTCAACAGCGTGCTGACGGTCGAAGAGGCACGGGCCGCATCACATCAGGGCAAGGGCTGGGAGCAGTTTACCGATGCGGTCATTCGCGCCGTCAACGACGACTGCGAGCATGTCGTCTTCATGCTGTGGGGTGCCTATGCGCAGAAGAAGGCGGCGTTTGTCGATCGCGGTCGTCATCTGGTGCTGAAGGCGCCGCATCCGTCGCCGCTCTCCGCGCACAATGGCTTTTTCGGCTCGCGGCATTTCTCCCAGGCCAACGCCTATCTTTCCCAGCATGGGCTTGAGCCGATCGACTGGCGCTTGCCGGACGCGGTCTAGTCTTGCCATAGCCTGTTTGTGCTTCGGCCTGTTTGACTGTTCCTGCGATGGAACAATAGTGTCGATTTTGTGTGATCCCGGTTGATTTTCATCATTTTCGCGGCCAATTTATTTTTGTTTTCAATTGTCGATTTTCAGGGCGCATTTTCATGACACGGGAACCGGCCAATCTGTCCGTCTGGCAGAAGCCCGCAGCAATATCGGCTGCTTTCGGGCCGATCGTTGATCGGGGATCTGTCGATCTCGCCGTCATCGGTGCCGGGTTCCAGGGGCTTTCGGCGGCCCTTCACGCGGTGCGGCGCGGGCTGTCGGTTCGAGTGATCGAGGCGGCCGGTCTGGGCGAGGGGGCGTCCGGCCTGAACGGCGGGCAGGTGATCCCGGGGCTCAAGTTTGACCCGGAAGCGCTAATCTCGATGCTCGGGCCTGAGCGCGGTGCGACGCTCACCGAATTTTCCGCCCGCACCGCCGATGCGGTCTTCGACCTGATCGCGCATGAGGGGCTGAAAGTTCCCCACCGCCGCGCAGGCTGGATCCAGGCGGCCCATACAGAGACGGCTTTGCTGGCCGCAGCCCAACGCAACCGGCAATGGCGGGCGCATGGGGCGGACGTGACCTTGCTCAATCAAGCGGAAATCGCGTTGCTGACCGGGGCCAATGGCTACAAGGGCGGATGGCTTGACCGCAGGGCCGGCACGATCGATCCGCTGGCCTTCGTTTGCGAACTGGCGCGGCTCGTCGCAAACCTCGGTGTTCACATTGCCCTCAACCAACGCGTGACGGGTCTTCGGCGTGAAGACGGCGGCTGGCGGGTGACGATGGCCGACGGCGGCGAGGTCCGGGCCACGAAGGTGCTGGTCGCGACCAATGCCTATTCCGATGCCTTGATCCCCGGCTTGGCACAAAGTCTTGTGTGGCTGCATTCGTTCCAGATCGCTACGGCGCCTCTGCCGTCGGAGCTTGACGACATTGTCCTGCCGCATGGACAGGCGGTTTCTGACAGCCGCCGCATCCTGCTCTATTTTCGCAAGAGCCCTGACAACCGGCTCGTGCTTGGCGGGCGTGGTCCGATGCGGGTGCCGAGAGGCCCGGAGGACTGGCAGCATCTCGAACGGGCATTGAAGCGCCTCTATCCGGCCCTTGCCGGTCTTCCGATCGAGCGCCGGTGGTTTGGCCGCGTCGCGATCACCGCCGATTTTCTGCCGCATCTGCACGAGCCGGAGCCGGGACTGCTGATGGTTGCCGGCTGCCAAGGGCGCGGTATCGGTCTGATGACCGCGCTCGGCGCGCCTCTTGCCGACTACATCGCCAGCGGTGACGCGGCCGTATTGCCGCTGCCCCTCTCGCCGATCCGTCCGATCCCGCTGCATCGGTTCCGTCGTGTCGGCGTTGCCGCCCGCATCGCGTGGTATCGTATGCTCGACAGGTTGGAGCGTTAGCATCCGCTTTCCGATTGGGGATTGCCGATCCGGCGCAACGGGACGGCTTGCGGAGCGGGGTGGCTTGGACAATAGTGCAGGCCCGCCTGCCACGTCCCCTCCGGAGTGCCCATGTCCAATCATTTGAAGTTCTATATCGACGGCGCTTGGGTAGACCCGGTGGCTTCGGCTTTGCTTGACGTGATCGACCCCTCGACCGAGGAAGCCTTCACGCAGATTTCCGTCGGCAGCAAGGCCGATGTCGATCGGGCTGTGGCGGCGGCGAAAGCGGCCTTTCAGAGCTTCGCGGTGACGGACCGTGCGGAGCGGCTGGCGCTGCTCAAGCGCATCCTGGTGGTCTACAACGAGCGCTACGAAGACATTGCCGCGGCGGTCAGTCGCGAGATGGGCGCGCCGCTTTCGTTTGCGCGCGAAAGCCAGGCCTGGGCTGGACGGGCGCATCTGGAAGCGACGATCACCGCCTTCGAACGCTTCGAGTTTTCCGAAAAGCGCGGTTCGACCATGGTGGTGAAGGAGCCGATCGGCGTCTGCGCGCTGATCACGCCGTGGAACTGGCCGCTCAACCAGATCGTCTGCAAGGTGGCACCGGCAATTGCCGCTGGCTGCACCGTGGTGCTGAAGCCATCGGAAATCGCGCCGATTTCCGGCATCATCTTTGCCGAAGTGATGGAGGCCGCCGGTACGCCTAAGGGCGTCTTCAACATGGTCAACGGCAATGGCCCGGATGTCGGACAGGTCATGGCTGGCCATCCGGATGTCGACATGGTTTCGTTTACTGGTTCGACGCGTGCTGGCATCATCGTTGCCAAGACCGCAGCCGACACGGTCAAGCGCGTGGCACAGGAGCTTGGCGGCAAGTCGGCCAACATCATCCTGCCGGATGCGGATCTTGATACGGCGGTGCGCAAGGGTGTCGAAGGGTGTTTCGGCAATTCCGGCCAGTCCTGCGATGCGCCGACGCGCATGCTGGTGCCGGCCGAACGGCACGACGAGGCCTTGCTGATTGCGCGCGATGCTGCCGAAAAATTTGTCGTCGGGGATCCGCAGGCCGAGGACACCGTGCTTGGGCCGGTGGTCAGCGACGTGCAGTTCAACAAGATCCAGCGGTTGATCGAGGTGGGCATAGAGGAAGGCGCGCTTCTGGTGACGGGCGGGCCCGGTCGGCCGGAACATCTCAATCGCGGCTACTATGTGCGGCCGACGATCTTTGGCCATGTCTCGCCCGACATGACGATTGCACGGGAGGAAATATTCGGCCCGGTGCTGTCGATCCTGCCCTACGAGACGGAAGAGCAGGCGATCACAATCGCCAATGACACCGTCTATGGTCTGGCGGCCTATATCCAGTCCGGCGATATCGAACATGCGCGCAGGGTCGCTGGCCGCATGCGTGCCGGCTCGGTGTATCTGAACTATCCGGAATGGGACACGTTTGCGCCTTTCGGTGGCTACAAGCAGTCAGGCAATGGCCGCGAATACGCGGACTGGGCGATCCATGATTTCCTGGAAATCAAGGGTATCATCGGCTGGGACAGCTAGGATGCGACTGCTCTCTGCACGGCTGACATGATGCTTGATGACCAACGTCACTACCGCCTCGGTGTGTTCTTCGGGGCGATTTCCGCACTGGCCTGGTCGTCATCGGGCCTGTTCATTCGCCATATCGGCACCGACCTGATGACAATGCTGTTCTGGCGCGGCCTGTTTTCAGGCACCTGCGTCTTCCTGTTCTTCATCTACCTGGAACGAGGCCGGGTGCCGGGCATCCTGCGTAGCATGGGCTGGCCGAGCCTGCTGACCACGATCTTTTCGGCAACCAGCATGATCAGCGGTATCGGCTCGATGTATTACACGTCGATTGCGGATGCGATGGTGATCTATGCAACCGTGCCTTTCGTGACCGCCGCCGTCGCCTTCATCTTTATCGGAGAGCGGCCCAGTCGTTCTACGTTGATTGCCAGTGCCGTGGCGCTGACGGGCGTGCTGGTGATGCTGACCGATGGTCATGGCGGCGGTGGCGGATTGTTCGGCAAATTCCTCGCAGCGGTGATGACGCTTTCGGTTGCGGCCATGGCGACGTTGATGCGCAAACATCGCAATGTGCCGATGCTGCCAGCCATGGCGGGGTCGGCATGGCTCTGCTCCTTCGTCACCTTCTGGTTTGCCGCGCCCTTGAGTGTCTCAGTGCCGGATCTCCAGTTGATCGTGGTCTTCGCGATCGTGCAGAATGCCATGGGCCTGATCTTCTACACGGCCTCGAGCCGCAGATTGCCGGCGGCCGATGCCAGCCTGCTGACGGCGCTTGAAGTGCCGCTGACACCGTTCTGGGTCTGGCTTGTGCTCAACGAAATACCGTCTCCGGCAACACTCGTCGGCGGGCCAATCGTCATGGCCGCTCTGTTCGGCCACATCTTTTACGAAGTGCGGCGGAACCGCGTCTGGCCTTCCGCGCCGGTGCTTTGAGACAAGGCACTTTCCAGTGCGCACGCGCTCTATTGCCGCCCCCCAGTCCGCCGCCGACCTCCCCTGAACCCCCTGAACCCGACCGCCCGCAGGTTTTCGGCGATCGGTTGCCATTTGCTCCCCCAGCGACATGGTGGAACAAATACGGTCTCCAGATGTTCTCTGCTCATCGGAACTGACATGAAAAGGATGAGGCTATGAACACGAAGATTGTTGTACTGGGAGCCATGGTGCTTGGCTCAATTGTATCGCCAGTCCTGGCTCAGGAAGGCACAGTCACCGGCGCTGCCGGCGGTGCCGTGACGGGTGCGATCGTCGGTGGCCCGGTCGGAGCCGCGGTCGGTGGTGTCGTTGGCGCCATTGCCGGAACCGCAATCGCCCCGCCGCCTGAAACCGTTGTCACCTATGTCCGCCAGCAGCCTGTCGCTGCCGAACCCGTGGTCATCGAACAGCAGATCGCTGTCGGCCAGCCGTTGCCGCGGCAGGTTGTTTTGACGCAGATCCCGGAAGACCCGACCTATGCCTATGCTGTGGTCAACAACCAGCGCGTCATCGTCGATCCGGAAACCTATGTGGTTGTCGGCGTCGTGCAGTAAGCCTGAACGGAACGCAACGTTTCCGAAAAAACTAGAATTTTGCCAGGGATTTTGGTTGCGCATGCGCGCGGCCGCCCTGTGCGCACAAGGAGGAAAACCATGCAGGATCAACGCCCGAATACGCCCCAGGATCAACGTCCTCATATTACGCAAAATGCAGGCATGAGCGGCACGGCAATGGCGATCGCCGCATTGCTGGTGGTCGTGATCGCCGCGGGTGCCTTCATGCTGTTCGGCGGCTCCAACACTGCCACCGACACCACGACCGCACCTGCCACAACCACGGCGCCAGCGGATCCGGCGCCGGCGACAGCACCGGCCACAACGACAGCTCCGGCTGACACGACGACGCCGACCCCGCCGGCGACCAATGATGCGGCTCCGGCGGCGCCTGCCGATCCGGCACCGGCTCCGGCGACACCGGCTCCGAGCGGTGGCACGACGGCTCCGACCACGCCGTAACCTCTACAACGACGAGCCAGCCGCGAGGCTGGCTCGTTTCTTTATGTCCAGTCTCAACCCGGTTTTGACTCCGGGGCTTTGGTCGGTTTGCCCCATTCGGCAATGGCGATGCCGCCGAGTACCAATACCAGGGCGATGATGTGGAAGAGCTCGAGTGTTTCACCGAGCAGACTGATCGACAAAAGCGTGCCAAATACCGGGACAAGGTTGATGAACAGGCCTGCTCGATTGGCGCCGATGCCCTCCACGCCCTTGATGTAGAGGATCTGCGAGATCAGCGACGGAAAGACCGCGCAATAGAGAATGATCAGCCAGCCGCGTGTGTCGGGCAGGATCATCTCGCCATTGCCGGCTTCCCAATAGAGCAGCGGCAGACAGGTGAGAGCTGCGGCCAGTGCCGGTCCCGCCATCAGGCTTTTCCAGTGAACGGCCGGCTTCCAGCGCAGGGCGATCGTGTAGACGGCATAGCTGAGGCCGGCAAACAGCATGATCAGATCGCCATAATTCAAGGACAGCGTCAGCAGGGTCTGCAGATTGCCATGGGAGGCGGTGAGCGCTGCACCGAGGAAGCTGATCAGGAAGCCGAGAATCTGTATCTTCGAGACCGGGATGCGGAAGATCAGGAAATTGATGACGAAGATCAGGACGGGGATCGCGCCCTGCTCGATCGCGCCATTGACGGCGCTGGTATATTTCAGCGCCGTATAAAGAAAGCCGTTGAACGCCGCATAGCCGACGGCGCCATAGGCGACGAGAAGCAGCCAGTTGGCCTTGAGGACGGGCCAGTCCTTGCGGATCTGCGGAACGGAAATCGAAATGATCAGGCCCGCCGCCAATCCCCAACGACCGAAGCTCAGGACCATCGGGCTGACATGGCCGAGCGCAAGCTTGCCGGCAACCGTGTTGCCACCCCAAAGCAGGGTGGTGATGATCATATAAACGTAGCAACGCATGGACAGAGGCATCTGAATTCCCGGCTTGAACCACGCTTTGACGAAGCAGCATGCGAAGCTGTCCAAGCGCGAACGATGTCGGAAATAGGGGAGGGCCGGTTCTTTGTCACGCAAAAAGCCAAATCAAGCGTCAATACGGGTCGATTTCCGAAAAACAACACAGTATAGATGCGCGGGTTTGGGTAAAGCGCAGCGTTGCGCGATAGACAGGATTACGAAATGACGAATGTCGTGGTGATTGGTTCGCAATGGGGTGACGAGGGCAAGGGCAAGATCGTTGACTGGCTCTCGGAGCGCGCCGATATCGTCGTGCGCTTCCAGGGCGGTCACAATGCCGGCCATACGCTCGTCATCGACGGCGTCTCCTACAAGCTGTCGCTTCTGCCGTCGGGCGTCGTGCGTCCGGGCAAGAAGGCCGTGATCGGCAACGGCGTGGTCGTCGATCCACATGCCTTGATCGCGGAAATCGGCCGCTTGAAGGACCAGGGCGTCGAAGTGACGCCGGACAATCTGCGCATCGCTGAAAATGCAACCTTGATCCTGTCTCTGCACCGGGAGCTGGACGGCATGCGTGAAGACGCGGCCTCCAACAGTGGTACCAAGATCGGCACCACCCGCCGCGGCATTGGCCCGGCCTATGAAGACAAGGTCGGTCGTCGCGCCATCCGCGTGATGGATCTCGCCGATCTCGACGCATTGGAAGGCAAGGTTGAACGCATCCTCACCCACCACAATGCGCTGCGGCGCGGCTTCGGCGTGGCCGAAATCGAGCACAAGACGATCATGGAGGAACTCACCTCGATCGCCGATCGTGTGCTGCCCTTCATGGATTCGGTCTGGGTTCTGCTCGACAAGGAGCGCCGCAAGGGATCGCGCATCCTGTTCGAAGGCGCGCAGGGCTCGTTGCTCGACATCGACCACGGCACCTATCCCTTCGTCACCTCGTCGAACACAGTTGCCGGCCAGGCCGCTGCCGGTTCCGGCATGGGCCCGGGCTCGCTCGGCTATATCCTCGGGATTACCAAGGCCTATACGACCCGTGTCGGCGAAGGCCCGTTCCCGACCGAACTGCATGACGAGATCGGCCAGTTCCTCGGCGAGAAGGGCCATGAGTTCGGCACCGTGACGGGCCGCAAGCGCCGTTGCGGCTGGTTCGATGCAGCGCTCGTGCGCCAGTCGGTCGCGACCAATGGAATCACCGGCATCGCGCTGACCAAACTCGACGTTCTCGACGGGCTGGAAGAGCTGAAGATCTGCGTCGGCTACAAGCTGGACGGTCAGGAAATCGACTATCTGCCGGCAGCCCAGGCGGCCCAGGCGCGCGTCGAGCCAATCTACATCACGCTGGAAGGTTGGAAAGAATCGACCGTCGGCGCCCGCAAATGGGCGGATTTGCCGGCTCAGGCGATCAAATACGTTCGCCAGGTCGAGGAACTGATCGGCGCGCCGGTTGCTTTGCTGTCAACCAGCCCGGAACGCGACGATACCATACTTGTGACAGACCCTTTCGAGGATTAATAAGATTCTGTTAGTGTTTTGCCGGTCCACCCCGGATCGGCGATCAAGAGAAAGTGCTGATGGCTGACTTTATCGCAGTGATTCGACGGGCCGTGGACGGCCTGTCGAACAATACTCCGGAGATGCGCGCGAAGGTCTATGAAAAGGCCCGCGCAGCCGTGGTCCGGCAGCTCGAGAACATGTCGCCGCGTCCACCGGAGCAGATGCTGCAACGCCAGCTCTCCAAGCTGGATGCTGCGATTCTCGAGGTGGAAGCGGAGCATGCCGAGGCCTTGCCTGCGGCTGAAGAGGCTGTGGACGATTCCGTCCTTCCAACGGCCGCCGCCGCCGCAATTCCCGAGTGGAGCGAGGCTGAGCCGGAGGGCGAGACCTTGGCTGAACCTGACGCTGCTGCTGAGGATCAAGAGCCTGAAGCCGTTGCGGATGATGAGCCGGAACAGCCCGCAGCGCCGGTGGTCAGCGGTGATGACTGGGCCGACGACCACATGGCGGACGATCGCACGGTCGAGCCGGTTGACGCGCCGTATGCGGAGCCGGTTGCCGAGCCCTTCAGGGCCGACGTGCCCGAGCCGTATCCGACGCAGTCGACGTGGGAAGAACCTTCCTACGTCACGGCGGAAGAGCCGCATGCCGAGATCGTCGAGGAGCCTGATTACTACGCTCCAACTGTCGACGACGAACCGGTTGCCTCCGAGCCGGAACACGAGCCAACGCCTGAACCCGAGCGTCATTTTGAAACAGCTGTTGACGTCGAACCGGACGCGCCTGCGGTTGTCGTCGACGAACCGCGCGAATGGCAGCGAAGCGACGAATCGTCCGCGCTGATCTGGGATGAGGAAGGCCACGCCACGCCGGCTGCGGCAGATGGCGTCGTCGATGATCACCAGACTGCACAGCAGACACCGGCGGTGGATGCTGTCGATGATTGGCTTGCTGACCGTAGCCCTGCTTTGACCGCACCGGCCCTTCCCGCCGCCAGCTGGGATCTTCCCGATTTCGCCGAACAGCGCCCGGCATTCGATCCGCAGGACCTGCCGGAGGTTGCTGCAGAGCCTTCGGCGATCTCGTTTGCCCCAGCCAGCGGCTTCCCGGCCTATGATCCGGAGAAAACCGAAACAACGGCTTCGGTGGCAAGCAATCCCCATGACGAATTTCTCGGTGAGGCTAGCTATGCGTCGGAATCGTTTTCCGTTAGCCCGGCAAAGGTTGAAAACGAAGATTTCAGCCAGTGGTTCAACGACACTGCGGGTGATCTGAGCAAGGGGCCGCCGTCGTCTGTCGAAGGTGCGGCCGTTATGCCTGCCTCCGGCGATTGGGACGACCAGCTGTCGACATTCACGACGCATGCCGAGGGCGAAGCGGTCGAGCCTTCGGGTGAGCCCGATGCCTACGGGGCCTACCGCCTCGAGCCGAAGAAGCCACGGAATTTTGCGCCTTTGATCTTCGGTGTGCTGGGCGCCGTTCTCATCGTTGGTGGCGGCTTTGCCGCCTGGACATATCGCGGTGAAATTGGCCAAATGGTCTCCAGCCTGACGGGTTCGACTGCATCGACGGGCGAGACGGCGACTACGACGCCGGCCGTAAGCGATCCGGTGACAGAGCCTGCGGCAACAGCCGAACAGCCTGCTGCGACGCCGCCCGTTGCCACCACCGAAGACGGTTCGGTCAACGGTCAGAAGTTCACCCAGAGGCTGCAGGCTGACGGCACCGAGACGGATGCCGGTGCTGGTGCGACAGTCGCTGCCGATGCGCCAGCCGAAGGCCGCTCCGTGTCTGCCCAGACACTTGCCTCCACGGTTGAACCGGGTGATGCGCCGCCGTCGACCGCGCCCGCGCCGACGCAGAACCCGCCGGCAGCCGGCAGTACGGCTGCTGCACTGTCCGGCGACAAGGTTTTCCTCTACGAGGAAAAGCTCGGCCAGACCACGCCGGTTGCGGTGCCTGGAACCGTTGCCTGGTCCGCTGTGCGCGAAACTGGCGAAGACGGCAAGCCGAACCCACAGATCCAGGGCCGCATCAACGTGCCGGAACGTGGCATGTCGGCGCTGGTGACGATCAAGCGGAATGCGGACAGTTCGCTGCCCGCGAGCCATATCATCGAGGTCGTGTTCTCGGTGCCCGCCGACTTCGAAGGCGGTGCTATCGAAAACCTGCAGCGGATCGCCATGAAGCGTACCGAGCAGGATCGCGGCGACCCGCTTGTCGCGGTTTCGGCCAAGGTCACCGACGATACCTATCTGGTGGCGTTGAACGATTTCGAAGATGTGGTGAAGCGCAATCTCGATCTGCTTTCGACCCGCGGATGGATCGACATTCCGGTGATCTATCGCAATGGACGACGCGCGCTTTTGACCCTCGACAAGGGCACGGATGGCGCTGCGGTGTTTACCCAGGTGATGAAGGAATGGGCGGCGCTTGCCGCTCCTGCCGGAAACTGAACAACCTGACATTCAGGCGTAAAAAAACCGGGTGTTGCGAAACACCCGGTTTTTTGTTGTGCAATGTCCGACCTTATGCCTCGACGACGCGCAGGGCCTTGGCGCGCTCCAGCGCATCCTTCTGAACGGCCTCCTGGACCTTTTCGAACGCGCGAACCTCGATCTGGCGCACGCGTTCGCGGCTGATGTCGAACTCGGAAGAAAGCTCTTCCAGTGTCACCGGATCTTCGGCGAGACGGCGTGCCTCGAAAATGCGGCGCTCGCGCTCGTTCAGCACGCTCATCGCGCGCTGCAGCATGCGGCGGCGGGTTTCGAGCTCGTCCTGTTCGATCAGGACAGCTTCCTGACTTTCGTGGTCGTCGACGAGCCAATCCTGCCACTGGCCGCTCTCGCCCTCGCTGGCACGCAAGGGTGCGTTCAGCGATGCGTCGCCCGACAGGCGGCGGTTCATCGAGATGACCTCTTCCTCGGAGACCTTCAGCTTGGTGGCGATTTCCGTTACCTGGTCCGGCTTCAGGTCACCTTCCTCGATCGCCTGGATCTTGCCCTTGAGGCGGCGCAGGTTGAAGAACAGCCGCTTCTGGTTGGCGGTCGTGCCCATCTTGACCAGCGACCAGGAGCGCAGGATGTATTCCTGGATCGAGGCCTTGATCCACCACATGGCGTAGGTCGCAAGACGGAAGCCGCGTTCCGGGTCGAATTTCTTGACCGCCTGCATCAGGCCGACATTGCCTTCCGACACGACTTCGCCGATCGGCAAGCCATAGCCGCGATAGCCCATGGCGATCTTCGCCACGAGACGAAGATGGCTGGTCACCATGCGGTGTGCGGCGTCGCGGTCGCCATGCTCAGCGTAACGTTTCGCGAGCATGTACTCTTCCTGCGGCTCCAGCATCGGGAATTTGCGGATTTCATCCAGATAACGATTGAGACCGGCTTCGCCGGCTGTAATGCTGGGCAAACTATTGCGGGCCATAAAGCACCCCCTTCCTGTGCGGGGCTCCCTATATCGGCGAGCCCAATCTCCGTGGATCTGTCTCTTCCCCACAGAAATCCAGCTAACAAATAAGTAAGGCAAAACCGCGTTTCAAGCGGTTTGTTCCATCACGACACTGTGACGCAGCGGCAGGGTCTTGGCGACGCGAGTTTCACTCCGGGTAGCGAAACAGATCCTCGTCTGCATCCTTGTTTCCACCGATGCTCGCGGCGAGAATTTCAGCCGCGATCGTGGAGAATGTGATGCCATTGCCACCGAAGCCCATGACGGCATGGACATGTTTGGTGCCGGGCAGCCTGTCGATGATCGGCAGGCCGGTCGTGGTCGTGCCGAAGGGTGCCGACCAGCCATAAGCAGGCTTGCCGATGTCGATGCCGACGATATCGCGCAGCTTTTCAATGATGCGGACGAATTTCAGCTTGGCCTTATCCTGATCCTGATGAGCCAGGGGATCTGCTTCGTCCTCGCCACCGGCGATGATGCGTCCGTCCGGCGTCGAGCGGAAATACAGGTAGGGATCGGAGCCTTCCCAGACGAGAAAGTCTTTCAGCCATTCCGGTTGAGGCGTGTTGGGCCTGGAAGCAAGCGCCCAGGTGGAGATGACCTGGTGCGATTTGCTTTCCAGCTGACTGAGATATTCATATCCGGTACAAGCAATCAGGTCGGCGGTGGTGAGCAGTTGACCCTGGTCTGTTGCCACGACCACGCCGTCGCGGGTTTCCTTGTAATCGGTGATCGTCAGGGGAGAGACGATCTCGACGCCGCGGCTGACGGCGACCTGAAGCAGCGCTGCGGTCAATTGCGCCGGATTGGCGGATGCTGAGCACTTGGAGACGATGGCTGCCGTGCGATCGATTCCGAAGCGCTCTGCAAGGGCAGAGCCGGTCAGATATTCCGCATCCAGCCCGATGCCACTGCGCATCTCGGCTTCCTGCTTGAGCGCCCGCGCACCATAGGTGTCGCCGGACACGTAAAGCGTCTTGCGAGCCTCAAAGCTGCAGGCAAGCTGCAAGTCTTCGACCAGTTGCGTCAGGCGAGCGACAGAGGCCGCCGAGCGCTGCCAGGCGCGGGCGGCCTTTTTCTCGCCGATCATGCGCGACAGTTCGCCCAAAGGCGTGTCGATCTCATGCTGGATCATTGCGGTGCTGGCCATGGTGCTGCCGCGCACTGGATCGCGTCGGTCGACGACCAGGATGCGCAGCTTGCGCCGCGACAGGGCTTCGGCCATCAGGGCACCGCTGATGCCGGCGCCGATGATGATTGCGTCATAGTCCTTGCTGTTCGCCGTGCTGGCGGCATCGACGGAGATGTTTGGCGTCGCTCTCCAGAACGGCCGCGCGCTGCGCAAATCGCGCGACTTGTTGATCGCCCTGCCACGGTCACTCATACGGAATCCCCCTGCCGAGGCGCCAAATCGGCCGCCTCTGATCCCCGACAACGCTTTAGGGGCAACGGTGTTTCGTCAGCTTTCGGATATTTCTGCCGACAAGCCGGATTTCCACGCCGAGATGTCTTCCTGCAGTGGGGTTTCCTGTTGCCAGATCGGTGTCAGTAGCGTTGTGCTAAGTCACACTTGTCGTCGAATCCCGGAGGTCCCGCGTGACAATGTCTTCCTATGCGCAGGGGCTGCTTGCGGTCACGCTTGCGACCATCGCAGTGAGCACAGCCGGCCTGATGACGCGCCTGGTGACGATCGACGGGCCGACACTTCTGTTTTTGCGTGGCGCGATCGCCAGTGTGTTCCTGCTGGTCTGTCTGATGGCGACCGCCAGGGGCCGGGTCTTTGCCGATTTTGCCCGGCTTGGCTGGTCAGGACTGGTGATCTGCGCGACATCGGCCGCCTGCGCCATCCTGTTCATCGGCGCGCTCTACACGACATCGGTTGCGCATGTCGCGATCATCTTCGCCACGTGTCCGTTTGTCTCGGCTGGCCTCGCTTTCCTCATTCTGGGCGAGCGTCCGAGCCGCTCTGCGCTTGTCGCCAGCGGCGTGGCGCTGGCCGGTGTCCTGGTGATGATCGGCAGTGGCGAGGAGGGGACGCTCGCCGGTGATGCGCTTGCCTTTGCCATGACATTCATGGTGGCGTTGTGGACCGTGCTGGTCCGGCGTCATCCCGACAAGCCGGCGTTGCCGAGCACCATTGTCTCCTGCCTGATGAGCGCGGCGGTGGCGCTGCCATTGGCCAGCCCGCTTGCCGTGTCGTCGCATGATCTGCTGATCGTGCTTGTCTTCGGGGTGTTTGCCTTTTCCCTTGGCTTCCTGTTGCTGACTATCGGTTCGCGTTACCTGCCGCCGGTGGAATCGGCACTGATTGGGGCGCTGGATGCGCCGCTTGCTCCTTTTTGGGTCTGGCTGTTCGTCGGCGATACGCCGGCAGATACGACGCTGATCGGCGGCGTGATCGTGCTGGCGGCGGTCTGCATTCACATCCTGTCGGCACGATGGACTGCGGCCGGCTCCCGGATGCCGGCCGATATCTGACCGACTGCTACGGGCAATCGGTTGCGGTGGCCGTAGCTGGCGAGAACTGGCGAGATTGTGCGTCGAAGGCTGTTCGCTGCCGCGGCGGCGACTACATCGCCTGCAGGGCTTCGATGACGGTTTGCAGGTCTTCGGGAATGGGCGCCTCGAAATGCATGGTTTCGCCGGTGCTCGGGTGTTCGAATGACAGGAGATAGGCATGCAGGGCCTGGCGGTGAAAACCGTTGACGATGGCCTTTGCCGCGTCGGGCAGCAGGTTGACCTTGGTCTTGAAGGCCATGCCGTAGTCCTGGTCGCCGATCAGCGGATGGCCGATATGGGCCATATGCACGCGGATCTGGTGGGTGCGTCCGGTTTCGAGCCGGCATTCCACCAATGAGGCGAGGCAGGTCGCGTCCGGCTTTTCGCCATAACGCTCGATCACCGTGTAGTGGGTGATCGCCTCGCGCGCATCGTCGGTGTCTTCCTTCTTCACCGTGCGCTTGGTGCGGTCGCCAGCCCGGCCCAAAGGTGCGTCGATCGTGCCGGTCAGCGTGCGCGGGCGGCCCCAGACGATTGCCCGGTAGGCGCGTTCCAGTGGGCCGGTGCGGCCATGGTCGGCAAACTGGTCGGCGAGGTGGCGGTGGGCGAGATCGTTCTTCGCCACGACCATGACGCCGGACGTGTCCTTGTCGAGACGATGGACGATGCCGGGACGCTTGACGCCGCCGATGCCCGACAGGCTGTCGCCGCAATGATAGATCAGCGCATTGACCAGCGTGCCGGTCCAATTGCCGGCGCCTGGATGGACGACGAGGCCGGGCGGCTTGGCGATGACGATCAAGTCGGCGTCTTCATACAGCACGTCGAGGGGGATGTTCTCGCCCTTGGGTTCCGGATCTTCGGGTTCGGGCAGTTCGATTGTCAGCGTGTCGCCTGGCTTGATCTTGCGCTTGGGCTCGGTGACGGCCTGGCCATTGATGTTGATCGCGCCCTGCTCGATCAGCGCCTTCACCCGGTTGCGCGAAAACTCACCCTCCAACTGTGCGGTCAGCCACGCATCAAGCCTGCCTTCGGCCTCTTCGCCGGCAATCAGCTCTTTCATTGGCGCGGCTGCTTCGTTAAAGGGGTCGTTCATAATGTCATCCCGTGTGAGAACACCCGGCGGTGCGGCAGGTGTCTGGTGCCATTTGGCACAGGTTTTCGCCTTCCACAATCGACAGCCACAGCGCTTGGCTGATTTTCCCTGATTGGTTCGCATCGGGGAAGGTGCTTGTTTGACTGCGAACCTTACTGCGAACAGCTAGGAAAAAGACTGCTGCCATGTCTCATGTCGATCAAGAAAACCAGGACGAAAAGCCGCTGGATCCGGTCATGGAAGGCGTACGGCGCAAGATGATCAAGCTACAGCTGATCTCCGGCGGGATCATGGCGGTGATGTTCATGGCCGTGCTGGTGGCGATCGCCTACAAGCTGACGCGCAATGACGGCGAACCGGCCGTGGCTGCGCAGACGGCGCCTTTCCTGGTGCCCTCGGACCAGCCGCTCACGGTGACGGCAAACCTGCCGGCCGGGTTCAAGGTGGTCTCCACATCGCTGTCGGGCAACCAGATCCTGATCTACGGTGAAACGGCGGGTGCCGAGCGCAAGGCGCTGGTGCTCGATCTTTCGGTCGGACGTATCATCGCTGACATTACGCTGACTGGAAACTGAGCGTCGATGTCCGCGCCACCTCTGATCGAGATCACCGATCCGGCCGATCCAAGGATCGCCGAATTCGTCTCGATCAAGGAGCGCGATCTGACCGGCCGGCAAGGCCGGTTCATTGCCGAGGGCACCGTGGTCCTGACGATGCTCGCCAGGGCGCACCTGGCAGGCGGGGATGTGAGGGCCGAGAAGATCCTCCTTTTGAAGAACCGGGTCGAGGGCTTATCCGCGTCGCTGGAGACGTTTCCGGCGGACGTACCGGTCTATGTGGCCGAAGGAGCCGTGCTGGATGCTATCGCGGGCTTTCACCTGCACAGGGGTGTACTGGCGGTTGGCAAACGCTTGGAGCCGCCAGCGCTTGCGGTGCAGGTGGCTGCCCTGCCGGCGCATTCTCTCGTGCTGGTCGGCTGCGGCATATCCAATCACGACAATATCGGCTCGCTGTTTCGCAATGCTGCCGGCTTTACTGCCGATGCGGTGCTCCTCGACGAGACCTGCTGCGATCCGCTTTATCGCAAGGCGCTCAGGGTTTCTGTCGGTTCGGTGCTGACCATACCCTATAGCCGTCAGGGCTCGGCTGAGGCCGTGCTAGGCACGCTTGCCGAGGCTGGGTTCGAGATCTGGGCGCTGTCACCGTCCGGCACGGTGGAGATCGGCGAGATTACACCAGGTGACCGCGTAGCGCTGGTCATGGGGACCGAAGGCGAGGGGCTGCCGGCGTCGATCCTCGATCGCTTCCGATCGGCCCGCATTGCCCAGGCTGCGGGCCTCGACAGCCTGAATGTCGGCACGGCAAGCGGCATTGCGCTCTACCACCTTGCGCGAACCATGGGCCGCCTGGGCTAAACGATCTAAATCGTGAAACTTACTCCGCCGGGGAGGGACGGCTTGCCTGGCCGCGACCCAGGTTCGGGTCCATCGCGACGACCCTGTCGACGAGACTTTTCTGGGCGCCGGACTTTTGCGCCGATCCAAGCAAATCGGAGATCGGCGACGATGGCCCCTCGGTCGTGGCGGTCAGCACGATCATTTTCGCGGCGATATCGCTCAACTCGTCGCGCAGTTCGTTGTCTTCGGTTGTCGCCTTGGCGCGCAGCAGTCGGTCGGTCAGAGCCGCCTGGCGGGCCCGGATTTCTTCGGCAAGGCGCTCGGGATCAACGGGGGCGGGCTCGATCGCGCCGGGTTCCACCGGCGCAGGCATTGCCTCCACACGCGCGGCGACGGTGTTGTCTTCGGTCATGGCGAGATCCTTGATGTCGGGGACCGGAAGATCAGCTTGCTTCAGGGCACGGAATGCGGTTCGCAGCTGCGCATTGGCGACCTTGAGCTTGGTCTTGAGTTCGGCGGCTTCACGGGTGCGGCGATCCAGTGATGTTTCCAGATCGGCGCGGTCCGCCATCTTGCGCGACAGGTGGTCGTCGAGGCGGAGCGCCTTGTGTTCTTCCTGCGTGAGGCGGATCTCGGCATCCTTGGCGCGCTTGACCAGCAACTTGTTCTCACGACGCAATTCTTCGCGCTCGTCGCGCATCGATTGGACGCGCGTTTTGAGCACGTCGATCTCGGTGTCGCGGCTGATCGCCTCAATGCGCATGCTGTCAATTTCCGCCATGATGCGGCCGATGCGACGGGCGAGTTCGTCCAGCTCCAGATCCTTGGCTGCGGCCGCGATCTCGGTTCGCTTCAACGTCTCCCTGACGTTGGATGCGTCCACTTCGGCGCGGCGCAGCTTGGAGCGAAGGTCGGCGGCCTCAGTGCTCATCTCGTTGATCTGGGATTTGTGCTCCTGATTGTCGGCGACCAGACGACTGGCCTCGCTGCCCAGCGTCTCGTTCGACAGTTTCAGCGCCAGCGACTTCTCCCGTTCACGGGTAAGTTCATGGGTGGTGCGGGCATTCTCGGCAGCGTAGAGCGCTCGGACCATATCCTTCTGAGCGCGGATTTCCTGCGGGCTCAAAGGCATGGTCGCCTTCAATCGGTTCTCCGTGTAGAGAACGACGCGTTGATGGATTGCAGGCGCGAGCAGCATCACCAGAAGCGCTGCGGCCATAAATCCCATTCCAAAAAGCAGGGCATATTCAATCACGGGCGCGCGCCATTTCAGCGTTCAGGCATATGTTAGAGGATATTTAACCACGGCCCACAGCCCTCGACAAGCCTTGGAAGGTGAACCGGGATCTGATTGCGTCGTTATGGCTAACGACAGCAAAGAGAGCTTGCGCGAGCCTGAGATCACAAATGCCCGAAGTCAGAAAGGGTTCCAGGTCGGTGCACGGGTCAGCTTGAGATAGCCGACATTAATGCCCAGCCGGGCGCCGATACCGGTGCGGATCGGCACCAGGACAACATCACGGCTTTTCAGAACCGTCATGCCGACACCGGCGACAACATAGGCCGAGCCGCTGACGCCGCCGTAGCGGGCATAGAGCGTATCGACGGAGGGCAGGTCGTAGACCAGCATCATCGTACGCGTGCCGTTGCCGCCGTAATCGATGCCGAGCGAGGGGCCCTGCCAGAAGACTTCGTGCTGGCCGACATTCTTGGTGTAGAGCATGCCTTCGCCATAGGTGAGGCCGGCAATCAGGGCGCCGGAGCCTTCCTGGCCAAGGATGTAGCCATTCGGCAGGCCGTGCGTCTCGAAGGCCTGTTCGATGACCTTGGCAAGGGCGCCACTGGTTTCGCCGAAGAAGCCGTGGCCGGCATCGACCACTTCCTGGATGGAATATTCGCCTGCGGCTTCGGCTGGACGCATGGTCGTGACAAAGCCCGCGATGGCCATGGCGGCGGCGATGACAAGGCGCGCGGCCGAAAGATGACGGGTTGGCAAAAGACGCATGGGGCCTCCTAGATGCGAAGCCGATGGATTCGGCCTCTCCGATGGGGGTAATCGAACTTACCGAGGATCGTCTTAATAATCGGTTTACCAAATATGGTGTCATTATGACCATATGGTATCCGACCGGTTCGCAGCTCGTGCCAGACACGATTGCGCGCTATATCGTCGGTTCAAATCTTCTGGAGAGACCGATGGCGAAAAATATCAACCTCACCCTGGCAGGCCCCGATCTGGCGGCGCTGCTGTGCAGCCGTGTCTGCCACGATGTGATTTCGCCGGTCGGCGCAATCAACAACGGACTGGAACTGCTCGACGAGGGTGGCGCGGATGCCGACGCAATGGACCTGATTCGGACCAGCGCCCTGAATGCTTCAGTCCGCCTGAAGTTCGCCCGCCTTGCCTTTGGTGCGTCGGGCTCTGTCGGCGCGTCGATCGACACCGGCGAAGCGGAAAAGGCGGCGAAGGATTTTGCCCTTGCCGAAAAGAAGACCGAAGTCACCTGGAGCGGCCCGCGCGCCATCGTCGCGAAAAACCGCGTCAAGCTATTGATGAACCTCTTCCTGGTGGCCTACGGCGCCATTCCGCGTGGCGGCTCGCTCGACATCACGCTGGAAAACCCGGAAACGGATGCCAAGTTCAAGATTGTCGCCAAGGGTCGAATGCTGCGCGTGCCACCGAAATTCGCCGAGCTGCTCAACGGCGCTCTCGAAGAGGCGGTCGATGCCCATACCATCCAGCCCTATTACACAGTGCTTTTGGCGGACGAATGCGGCATGGAGCTGAAATTCATCCCGAGCGAAGGCGAGATTGCCTTTACCGCTGAAGTGATCTGAGGACGTCTCATTTCGAGACGAAGTTGCATTTCAATCGGTAACATTTCCTTAGTTGAAATCGGATAGGCTTATCGGGATTAATTGTTGTCTCCTGCCGGAGACAGAGGAGTTTACCATGCAGCGTTTGATGATCGCAGATGGTTCCGACATTGTACGCAAGGTCGGCAAGAAGATCCTGTCGGAGATCGGTTTCGAGATTTCCGAAGCCGGATCCGGTCGCGAGGCATTGGTTCGCTGCGAGCGCGAATTGCCGCATATCATCATCGTTGATGCCGGCATGGACGATGCGCTCGACCTGATCACCAATCTGCGCGCTCTGCCTGACGGCAAGGCCGTCAAGATCTACTATTGCGTCGTCGAAGCCGACCTGAAGACGATGATGGCGGGCAAGCGCGCCGGTGCGAACGAATTCCTGTTGAAGCCGTTCGACCGGAAGATCCTGACCGATACGTTCGGCGGCAAGGCCATCGCCGCCTGAGCATAGGGGATGTGATCGAAAGACCAAGGGCGGGCCACTGGCACCGCCCTTTTTTCTTGAGCCCCCACCGCTTGCGGGAGGTCAAACGGCGGGCGTTCCGCTCCTCCATTGGCCTCTTCGGGTCACAAAAAAACCCGCGTCATCGACGCGGGTTTTTTCTGAGGCTTGATGTGAAATCAGGCCGTTTCCGAGTATTCCGCACCGTCCGGCTCGCGCAGAACGTAACCGCGGCCCCAGACCGTTTCGATGTAGTTCGCACCGCCGGCAGCATTCGCGAGCTTCTTGCGCAGCTTGCAGATGAAAACGTCGATGATCTTCAGTTCCGGCTCGTCCATGCCGCCATAAAGGTGGTTCAAGAACATTTCCTTGGTCAGCGTCGTGCCCTTGCGAAGCGAGAGCAGTTCGAGCATCTGGTATTCTTTGCCGGTCAGGTGAACGCGCTGGCCGCCAACTTCGACGGTCTTGGCGTCGAGGTTCACGATCAGTTCGCCGGTGGTGATGATCGACTGTGCATGGCCCTTCGAGCGGCGGACAATGGCATGAATACGGGCAACGAGTTCGTCCTTGTGGAACGGCTTCGTCATGTAATCGTCAGCGCCAAAACCGAGACCGCGCACCTTGTCCTCGATGCCTGCCATACCGGACAGGATGAGGATCGGTGTCTTAACCTTCGACAGGCGCAAAGTGCGAAGCACTTCGTAACCGGACATGTCGGGGAGGTTGAGGTCGAGCAGAATGATATCGTAGTCGTAGAGCTTACCCAGGTCGACGCCTTCTTCGCCCAGGTCAGTAGTGTAGACGTTGAAGCTCTCGGACTTCAGCATCAATTCGATGCTCTGTGCCGTTGCGCTGTCGTCTTCGATGAGTAGAACCCGCATATTTATCCCCTTTACCGCCGCCGAAAGGTCGAGTTGGCCCCCTACGCGATACGGATCCAGTCGTTGCCTGATTTGAAGGCTGCCACCAAATGGTTAACAAATTCTGATTCCCTCTGGCAAGGTGTAACGAATTTATTAAGCAAATAAAGCAGTCTCCTGATTTTTCATGTGTTTCGGTCATCGCCACACTTGAATCAGAGCAACAGGAAATTCCCGTAACCGATTCATTTGACTCATCATTGTCATCAGCCGTTTTGAGGCCCTGGCATTTACTGACCCTTAAGTGATCGGGCTTATCATTAACGATGCCCGTAAACGAAAGGTTACCAACGGTAGCTTTTTGTTAACGTCGCGGACTTTTTTTGGACGAATCGTTTGCATGCGGGTGTGTTGAGTAAGCAAGTGTAGCGGGGGTCTCGCATCACGGGAGTATTGCGTATGAAGTCGCGTGAGAGCCTGGTACGCCTGAAAGGTTTTCAGGTCACCGAAAAGCGTCGGCAATTGCAGCAGTTGCAGTCAATGATGGCGGAGTTCGAAAGGATGTCGAAAGAGCTTGAGGCTCAGATCGGCATCGAGGAGAAAAAGTCCGGCATCACCGACCCTAACCATTTTGCCTATCCCACCTTTGCCAAGGCGGCTCGCCAGCGCGCGGACAATCTTCAGGTCTCGATTCGGGAACTGAAGGTCCAGCAGGAAGCGGCGGACTTGGCGCTGGAAGAAGCCGAGGCAGAATATGCCAAGGCATCGGCTCTTGAGGAGCGGGACAGCCAAATGCGGGTTAGAGCCTGAGCACAGGGGTTCCTGTGTCCAAATGGGGCGGTCGCAGTTTCCGCTGCGTCCGCCGCTCTGACTTTTCGACTTGATCAAGCTCCAGGTGCATGATGCGATCGGGGCAGGGCTGACGGTTCAACCGTTGAGCACATCGCGCCATTCGGGATGGCGATCCATCTGGGCATGGAAAAAGGGGCAGAGCGGAATGATTTTCCAGCCGCCCTTACGCGCTTCTTCCACAGCATAGAGAGCAAGAGCCTGACCGGCACCGGTGCCACGCATCGCGTCGGGGACTTCCGTGTGATCGATGATGATCAACGTTGGCGATGCGCGCGAAAATGTCATGATCGCGGGATCGGCGATACCGTCGACCCGGCCGACATAGCGACCGCCCGAACCTGTCTGCTCAAACGAGATGTTCATGAATGTCTCCGTTGCTGCATTGATGGATCCTGAATACCATCGGCCCGTGCCACGCGACAATTGCCAGACTGGCGCACGCAGCGTTCACACCTGGCGGAGGATTTTCGTGTTGATCTGGTTGAAATCTTCTCTGCTCATTCTGGCGCCTGGTTTTCTGGCGCTGGGGATCAGCCTGCCGCTTATGCGATTTGAAAGTTTGTACGTCTTCTCCGAGGAGCCATCGCTGATAACCATCATCGCCTCACTCTGGCAGGGCGGCGACGTGTTGCTGTCGGTGATCGTCGGCCTTGTCTCGGTGGTGTTTCCCTGGATCAAACTGATCGGGCTTGCTGCGGAGCATCTGAATTGCGTTGAACGGCAGGCGGGCGGTTGGGTCGAAAAGCTCGTTCCCGTCCTGTCGCGCTGGTCGATGACGGATGTGCTTCTGGTCGCGCTGGTGATCTTTGCGGCGAAGACAACGGGGCTTGCGCAGGCTTTTTCCCAGCCGGGACTGTGGTTCTATGCCGGGTCGGTCGTGCTTGCCGCTGTTCTGCATCGGTTGCCGGTAAGACGGACGATATCCGGTGCCGTGACGCAAAAAAGGTAAAACCGGCAGGGCGAGCCATGCCGGTTTTCCGATGGGGTCTGTTTTGAAAACTGTTTTGTGCCGTTAATGCTCGGCACCGAAAAGCTTAATGGCGATATTGCTGAATTCGGGTCGTCCGCAGGCCCGGAAGGCCATGGTCGGAGATGGAGGACTGCCAGGAGAGGAATTCCTCTACTGTCAGGGTGTAGCGTTCGCAGGCTTCTTCCAGGCTCAACAGGCCACCGCGAACAGCGGCGACAACCTCGGCTTTGCGACGGATTACCCAACGGCGCGTATTGGCCGGGGGCAGATCGGCAATCGTCAGCGGGCTGCCATCGGGACCGATGACATATTTCACTCGGGGGCGGATCATTTCGGTCATTGGACTCTCTATACATACTCAAGACCACACACCCCACATCCTAGAGGCGATGCTTTAAAATTTGCCTAAGCACATTGTAAGCATTTGATAATAATTTCCGCCAACCGAGCGCGGATTAGCTACGTCGAATCGACCTCACTCTGCGTAAAGTTGCGGCATTTGCATGGGAGTTATGCAAATGCCCCTCTACTCGCGCGCAACCTTCCGTGACATGAGGATCGAGAAATCTCTGGTTCGCCTGAAAATGTCATGACCGAGCGGGAAAACTGCTCGGTCAATGGTCGTTTTTTTGTCGCCGCAAGATCGGCGACAGGCCCGGCGGATACAAATCCCTGCATGGGATAGATTCTAGTTCACATGCGTTCAATTCCCGACCGGGTGCATGCCCAGTCGAAAGGAGCTTTATGTTCAGGCCGACAGATTTGACTCGTCGCCACGAGACCGACGAAGACGTATTTCCCTTGGATGCAGGTGTGTCCGGACAGTGGGCTGGCAAGTTGCTGTCTCTGGCGCGCGAGCATGGCTTCCGCCATTGCCTTCTCGCCAGTTTCCCCAAGGGCGATCGGCCGGAATTTTCCGCCAATCTGCTGGTGACAAACTGGCCGCAGCCGGTGCGGGAAGCCTATGAAGCGGCAGAGATCTTTGCCGGAAGCCTGCTGGTGGCGCGACTCAAGCAGAGCATCATGCCGGTTTTCTTCACCGACAATCTGTTCGTCGGTCAGGCCGCCAACGAACAGCGGGCAAAGCTGGTGGCGCTTTTCGACCAGCACGGCATGGGCGGCAGCCTTGCCTTCAGCCTGCATGACCGGCATCTGGCGCAATATGTCCTGGTGTTTTCCGGCCGTCTGCAACAGCCCGATCGGGCAGAACTGGCGGCAATGCAGTTCGCGGCGATGGAAATGCTGGATCTCGGTGCTGACGAACTGGTTCCGCGTTACGGTCCGCGCGAAAAGCTCTCCGCCCGCGAGATCGAATGCCTGCGCTGGTCGGCCGCTGGCAAGAGCAGCGACGAGATCGCCATCATTCTCGATATCTCGACCCATACCGTGGTCAGTTACCTGAAGAGCGCCATGCGCAAGCTCGAAGCGGTCAATCGTATGCAGGCAGTCGCCAGGGCCTGTCGCTTCCGGTTGCTCTGATCGATCGGGTTTCCCGGACTGGACAGAGAAAGACGCCGCGACCCCGTGGCGTCTTTTTTATTGACCAATTGCCTGTGAGCTAAAGCATCATCAGATTGAGCTCGGTTTTGCCATAGCCAAAGGCATATTCGGTTGTGCCGCTGTGATACAGGGTCAACGCATCTCCGCCGTTCAGCCATGCGAGCGTCATCACCGTTGACGTTCCGGCGCCGCCGGCGTGGTGGGCGATATCCTCGCTGGCGTTGCGGCGCAGTGCCACCGCATGACTGCCGGCGCCATTGGCGGTGATCGTCAGCGCCAATAGATAGAAGCCAGCTGCCGGGACGATCACGGGCTTGCCGAAGCCTGACGCAAGCGGTGCGCCCAGGGTCATATCTCCGCCCGACAGATGCAGGAGGTCAAAGCCCGTGGCCGTGCCGCTGGCGGGGGTAAACGTCGCCGTCGTCAGGGCTGCCCGGGCCAGCGGCCGCTGATCAAGGCGCACATAGCCTTCCTCGGAAATGGCGATCGCCTGGCGCCAACCGGTCTCGTCGCCGTTGACCTTGATCGAAAACCGATCTTCGCCGGCCAACCCCATTTCGGCGCGGCCCTGCCAATTGGACTGGAAGAGGAGGCTTGCCGTGTCGCCAGCCGATTGTTTGTTGACGGTGAGGCGGTGGCTGTCACCGGCGTGATTGAACAGGCTCGCGGGCGAGGAAATTGCCAGCCTGTTTGAACTGTCCGGGGTGGCGGCGATGCCAAGCTTGTCGAAACTGACCTGAGATGGCAGGGGAGGATCGATCCATTCTTCGCCATTGAAGACTGTCGCTCGTTGTTCGCTGGCGATATAGCCGCGCCAGCCGATGCGTGGTGTGAGGAATACCCATGCGCCATCCTGATAGAGCGCCAATTGGCCCTCGCGACCGAGCCAGGCGCCGCTGGACGGGGCAAGCAACCAATAGACCTCGCCTTCGGACGGAGCGAACGGAGGTTCGGTGGCAGGGCTCTGGATCACCAACTGGACCAATGCGTCCAGCCGCTGAAGGGCTTCATTGTGCGTGACGTGTTTCTGAGCCTGAGCGGGAAGGATGAAAGGCAGGGCGAGATTGCTGGTCGTGTCGGGCATCGGCGTCTCCGTTTCTCTGTGTCCGCATCCACGATTAAGGCGGAGCGGGGCGGGAAAAGGAGAAGTGTGCGCCTGTTTTTTCCAAGGGGGATGAAGTCACCCCGGATTTGTTGAAAACACGCAGTTTTTCAGAAAACTCATCCCCGCGGCGGCGGGCTTGCCCAGGCAATGAAGTCGGGATTGGCGAAATCGGTCTCGTGAATTCGGTTGCGCTTGCCATAAACGAGCGGCTGGTGATCGGTGGTCAGCGTAATGCCGCCGGCGGCCCTCAGGACTGCGTCGCCGGCGGCCGTATCCCATTCCATCGTGCGGCCGAAGCGTGGGTACAGATCAGCTTCGCCCTCGGCCAGAAGGCAGAATTTCAGCGAAGAACCGACCGTTTGGCGTTCGGGAATGCCGTTGTCGCGGATGTAAGCCTCTGTTGCCTCGCTGTTGTGTGAGCGACTGACCAGGGCGCAGGCCTTGGGATGGATTGGCCGTCCTCGAATGACGGATCGCGATGTGACCTGGAAATGATCGTCGACGATCAGTTTCTCCGCCGTGTCGCCGAAGCCGAGATAGGCAATACCCAGTGCCGGGGCGTAGACCACGCCGATCTTCGGCATGCCCTGGTCGATGAGAGCGATGTTGACAGTGAAATCGTCATGGCCGGCGATGAATTCGCGCGTGCCGTCAAGCGGATCGACCAGCAGGAAGCGCTCGCCCTCCGTTGTCGGCACGTCGCCGGCGGCAACGGCTTCTTCGGCGATGACCGGCAAATGTGGAAGATGGGCGATCAGGTCCGCCAGAATGAGGTTTTCGGCAGCTTCGTCCGCCTCGGTCACTGGTGTGCTGTCGCCTTTGAAGCGCACATCGGGGCCGGCACGATAGATGTCGAGAATGATCCGACCGGCTGCGAGCGCTGCCTGCTCGAAAATCCGCGCGATCGCTGCGTCGTCTGCCACGGTTACGTTTTCTCCTCTACCCGCATCTGTGATTTCACGCTCTGGCGGGTGGTGTAAAGCGATCTCTGACACTATGCCCAGTAGATTGCCCGGACATTAAGGTTTAGTTGCGAGTGGCCGTGCTGCACCGCAATGGAACAAAGCGCAGCATGTCTCAAACAAAACAATTTTCGTCCTGATTGCGCTTGCTCTTTATGACGCCTATGCGAATGTGCGGCGATATTTTCAGAGGATGCTTGATGCGTTATTCGGCCCTTTCAATCTTTCGACAGGCTCTTTCCGGCAATCGCAACTGGGCGCCGATGTGGCGTGAGCCGGAGCCCAAGCCGCATTATGACGTGATCATCGTCGGTGGCGGCGGTCATGGTCTGGCGACCGCCTATTATCTCGCCAAGGAATTCGGCATCACCAATGTCGCGGTGCTGGAGAAAAGCTATCTCGGCTCCGGCAATGTCGGCCGCAACACGACGATCATCCGCTCGAACTACCTGCTGGAAGGCAATGAGCCGTTCTACGAGTTTTCGATGAAGCTCTGGGAAGGGCTGGAGCAGGACCTCAACTACAACGCGATGATTTCCCAGCGCGGCATCGTCAATCTCTTCCATTCCGACGGCCAGCGCGACGCCTATGCGCGGCGCGGAAATGCAATGATGATGCATGGTGTTGCCGCCGAACTGCTCGACCGCGAGCAGGTGCGCCGGATGATGCCCTACCTCAACTACGATCATGCACGTTTCCCGATCCTCGGTGGTCTGCTGCAGAAGCGCGGCGGCACGGCGCGCCATGATGCCGTTGCCTGGGGTTATGGCCGTGGTGCCGACAGCCGCGGTGTCGACCTGATCCAGAACTGCGAAGTCACCGGCATCCGCCGCGACGAGGCCGGCAATGTGCAAGGTGTCGAGACAAGCCGCGGCTTCATCGGCTGCAACAAGCTGGCGCTGGCAACGGCCGGCCACACATCCGTCACCGGCAGGATGGCCGGGCTGGAACTGCCGATCGAGACGCATGTGCTGCAGGCCTTCGTGTCGGAAGGCATCAAGCCGGTGATCGACAATGTCATCACCTATGGCGCCGGGCATTTCTACATTTCGCAGTCCGACAAGGGCGGCTTGGTCTTCGGTGCCGACATCGACTATTATTCGTCCTATGCCCAGCGCGGCAACCTGGCGACGGTTGAACATACGATCGAGGAGGGCGTCTCGCTCATTCCAGGCCTATCGCGCGTCAGGGTCCTGCGCGCCTGGGGTGGCGTCATGGACATGTCGATGGACGGATCGCCGATCATCGACAAGACGCCGATCGACAATCTCTACCTGAACTGCGGCTGGTGTTACGGTGGCTTCAAGGCGACGCCGGCTTCCGGCTTCTGTTTTGCTCATCTGATCGCCAAGAACGAAGCCCATCCCGTTGCCCGTCTGCTCCGGTTCGACCGCTTCAAGCGCGGTTTTGCCGTGGATGAAGGCGGCAAGGGCCCGCAACCGAATTTGCATTGAGATCCGATCATGGCCAGTCTTATCACTTGCCCGCATTGCGGGATCCGTCCGAAGGAAGAGTTCTCGATCCGTGGAGACGCGAGCCCCGTGCGGCCCGCCGCCGCTGCCTCCGACGATGCCTGGTACGCCTATGTATTCGTCCGCGACAATCCGAAAGGCCGCATCACCGAACATTGGCATCATTCGGCGGGATGCCGTCGCTGGCTGGTGGTCGAGCGCGACAATGCCGCAAGTCACGAGGTCTATAGCGTGACGGATGCGAGCGCGCATGCCAAGGGGGTTGCCCGATGACCGGTTCGCGTCTGTCTTCCGGCGGTCTCGTCAATCGTGGCCGCAGCCTGGCCTTCACCTTCGACGGCCAGACGATGAAGGGCTTCGAGGGCGATACGCTGGCTTCGGCACTGCTCGCCAATGACCAGATGCTGGTCGGCCGTTCGTTCAAGTATCACCGCCCGCGTGGCATCGTCACGGCGGGTTCTTCCGAGCCGAACGCGCTGGTGACGATCGGGTCCGGCGGACGCACAGAGCCGAACACGCGGGCGACCGTTGCCGAACTCTACCAGGGCATGGAGGCGAAGAGCCAGAACCGCTGGCCATCGCTGAAATACGATGTCGGCGCGGTCAACAGCCTGTTGTCGCCCTTCCTCAGCGCCGGTTTCTACTACAAGACCTTCATGTGGCCGAAGCCGTTCTGGGAAAAGGTCTACGAGCCGATCATCCGACGCGCGGCCGGTCTCGGCAAGACGCCGTTCGAGGTCGATCCCGATCGCTACGAAAAGTCCTGGGCGCATTGCGACCTGCTGGTGATCGGCGCGGGGCCAACCGGCCTGATGGCAGCACGGGCTGCGGCGCGGGCCGGCATGCGCGTGATCCTTGCGGATGAGAGCTTTCGCTTCGGCGGTTCGCTGCTCAACGAGCGGGTTTCGGTCGGCGGCATGGCGGCTGCCGATTACGCCCAGAGCGTCGTCGACGAGTTGAAGACGCTCGCCAATGTCACTTTGATGCCGCGCACGACCGTATTCGGCTGGTATGACGACAATGTCTTCGGGGCCGTTGAAAAAGTGCAGAAGCATGTGGCACAGCCCTCGTCCGACCTGCCGGTCGAGCGGGTCTGGCGGATCGTTGCCAAGCGCGCGATCCTGGCGTCGGGCGCCGAAGAGCGGCCGCTTGTGTTCGGCGGCAATGACAAACCCGGCGTCATGACGTCCGGCGCGGTTCGGACCTATCTCAACCGCTATGGCGTGGCGACCGGCCGCGACGTGGCGATCTTCACCAATGGCGGTGCCGGCTATCGCACCGCTGCGGATCTGATCGCCGCTGGCGTCAGTGTCTCGGCGATCATCGACGGACGCGTCCAGTCGGGTGACGACGCGCCAGCCGGTGTCAGGGTCATTCGCGGCGGGGCTGTGGTCGATACCAAGGGACACCACCGCATTTCCGGCCTGATCGTCGAGCGGTCCGGCCATCAGGAGGAGATATCCTGCGATGCGCTGGCAATGAGCGGCGGATATAGCCCGATCGTGCATCTTGCCTGCCAGCGCGGGGCAAAACCGGTCTGGTCCGACGCGCACCAGGCGTTTCTCGCGCCGGATTTCGGCGGGGGGCTGCGAGTTGCAGGTGCGGCCGCGGGCGTTGCTTCGCTCACCGCCTGCCTGCGCGACGGCGCAGAAAAGGCGCATGATGCGATCGGCGATCTCGGCCGGCTGGTCGGGCTTGTCGATGTGCCGGAGGTCGAGGGTGAATTCGACGCTGAGTTCTCGCCGCTCTGGTATGTGCCTGGCGCCAAGGGCAAGGCCTTTGTCGATTACCAGAACGACGTGCATGTGAAGGACCTGAGCCTTGCCCAGCGCGAGGCGATGGGCCATGTCGAGCATACCAAGCGCTATACGACCGGCGGCATGGCGACCGACCAGGGCAAGCTCGGCAATATCAACACCATCGGGATCATGGCCGGCATGCGTGGCGTGGCGCCGGCCGAAATCGGTACGACGACCTTCCGGCCGTTCTATACGCCGGTTTCCTTCGGGGCGATGGCGGGGACCTCCCGGGCCGAACATTCGCGGCCGGTGCGCACCTCGCCGCTGCATGGCTGGGCGAAGAAGCAGGGGGCGGTCTTTGTCGAATCCGGCCTGTGGTATCGCTCGTCCTGGTTCCCGCGTGACGGGGAAAAGACCTGGCGCGAGGCGGTCGATCGCGAAGTGCTGAACGTGCGCGCAAATGCCGGTCTCTGCGATGTGTCGACGCTCGGCAAGATCGAGGTGTTCGGCAAGGATGCGGCGGAATTCCTCAACCGGCTCTATTCCAATGCGTTCCTCAAGCTTCCCGTCGGCAAGGCGCGGTATGGCCTGATGCTGCGCGAGGACGGCATGATCTATGACGACGGCACGACCAGCCGGCTGTCGGACGAGCATTTCTTCGTCACCACGACCACGGCCTATGCCGGCGAGGTGATGACGCATATGGAATTCTGCGCCCAGGCGCTGTGGCCGGATCTCGACGTGTGCTTCGTGTCTTCGTCCGATGAATGGGCGCAGATGGCGATTGCCGGCCCCAAGGCTCGCATCATCCTCGAGCAGATCGTCGATCACGACATTTCCAACGAAGCCTTCCCGTTCCTGTCGGCGCGCGAAGTGCTGCTCAAAGGCGGCCTCAAGGCGCGGCTGTTCCGGATTTCGTTTTCCGGCGAACTCGCCTTCGAACTGGCGGTGCCGGCCAATTACGGCGAGGCGGTTGCCGATGCGATCATGGCGGCGGGCAAATCGCATGGCATCTGCGCCTATGGTGTCGAGGCGCTGAACGTGCTGCGGATCGAGAAGGGCCATGTCACGCATAGCGAGATCGACGGCGCAACGACGCCGGACGATCTGGGGCTCGGCCGAATGTTTTCGACCCAGAAGCCGGATTTCATCGGCAAGCGCCTTTCGAGCCGCTTCGGCCTGACTGCGGCCGATCGTCCGCAACTCGTCGGCCTGCGGCCGATCGAGAAGGAGGAGATCAAGGCGGGCGCGCATATTCTGAAGGAAGGGGCGGATCCCTCGATGCGCGCCGACCAGGGTTATGTGACCTCGGTGTGCTATTCGCCGTCGCTGGGGTCCTATATCGGGCTTGCTCTGTTGAAATCGGGACGCGAGCGGATCGGCGAGAAGATCGTCGTCTGGGATGCGCTGCGTGGCCGCGAAACGGTGGCGGAGGTGTGCAATCCGGTGTTCTACGATCCTGACAACAAGAAACTTCATCTGTAAGGAGCAGAGCCATGCCCATGACCTTTGCCAGCCGGCACGTGCTCGAGGATCATATTGCCGGTTTCGAGGCGACACCCAATCCGCATCATTTGTCGATTGTCAGGGCGCCGACGGTTTTCTCCGTCCTGGTGCATGAAGGCCATCAGGCCGATATCGACGAAGCGCTGCGCAATCTGGAGGATGTTTCGGTACGGTTTGCCGGCCCGAATGAGTGGCTGCTGGTCAGCGAGGAGGTGTCAGGCGATGCTCTGGCCCGGCAGTTGAGCGATCTTGGATCGACAAGGGTGTCGTTTGTCGAGCAGAGCGATGGCCGTGTGGTGCTGAGGATCAGTGGTCCGCGGGTACGCTCGATCCTGGCGAAATGCGTGGCTCTCGATCTGCATGCCGATGTCTTCGAAATCGGCCAATCTGCCAATGCGCTGTTCTGCCATGTCGCGGCTAACCTCGCCCGAACGGGGGAGGATCGATTCGAGATCGTCGTCATGCGCAGTTTTGCAGGCTTCGTGTTCGAGGAGGTCTGCGAGATGGGTCGGGAGTTTGCGATGACGGCGGGTTTTGGCCAGTAGACCGCGAACGATGGAGTATCCACGTCGCAGTGGTTCATGGGCGATCCTCGATGCGGGTGATCCACGCGTCCAGCCGCTGCGTAACGGGGAGGTAAGTCATACTTAAAGGCATTTGATGTTTCATATCATCTTCGGGTTGCCATGGCTGGTGGTCGTCGTCCGGTTCATCCAACCGTTGCCGTGGATCTGGAGCGTAAAGCTGTCGCTTGCAGTTCTGCTGTTGATGGCGTCCCAGTACCATTTCTTCAGTCGCCTCTCGTCCGGGTCGGTCTTCTCTCCCGAGTTTCCGCGGTCCATCGTGATCGGGTTCAATCTGCTGTTCGGCGCGATCCTGCTGCTCGCCGTGTTCCAGATTTTATTGGATGCGATCTCGCTCCTGATCCTCTTGGTGAAGGGCTCGTTTCCGGTCGTGCCGGTCGGCATGCGTTACGTGATGGGCATCGCCGCCATTGCGCTCTCGGCGCTCGGTGTCAGCCGGGCCATCGTCGTCCCTGATGTCAAGGACATGGAGATTGCCATTCCTCGCCTGCCGCCAGCGTTTGACGGCTACCGCCTCGTGCAGCTGACCGACCTTCATATCAGCCGGCTTTTCCCGGCCACATGGACCGAAGCGGTGGTATCGAAAACCAATGCACTCGATGCGGACCTGATCGTGATCACCGGCGACCTGATCGACGGAAGTGTCGAGAACAGGCGCGCCGATGTCGCTCCGCTTGCCGGACTACGGGCGCCGGATGGGGTCTATACCATCCCGGGAAACCATGAGTATTTTTTCGGTGTCGACAACTGGATGCGACATTTCGAAGGCCAGAACATGCGCATCCTGTCGAACAGCCACGTCGTTCTTGCGCGCGGCGGGGCCGAACTGGTTCTGGCAGGGGTCACCGACCTGTCGGCAGCGAGAACAGGTTCGCTCGCTCCGGATCTGTCTGCCGCATTGCACGGCGCTCCTGCGGATGTACCGGTCGTCCTGCTTGACCACCAGCCGATGCAGGCGGCAAAAGCTGCCAAATCCGGCGTGGCGCTCCAGCTTTCAGGGCACACGCATGGCGGCATGATCGTCGGTCTGGACCGAGTGGTTGGTGCGGCGAACAATGGGTTCGTGTCGGGTCTCTACCAGGTCGGCGGCATGCAGCTCTACGTCAACAATGGCACCGCGCTGTGGCCCGGTTTTGCCCTTCGGCTCGGAACGACCGCCGAACTCACCCGCATCACGCTGCGGCGCGCTGCCCCTTGAGAACCGGCCGTGGCCTTGCTCAGGCTGCGGCGTTATCCGGATAATTTCTTTGTCTTGCGCGACATGTTTCGTCGCAGCATGGGCTTCCGACTTTTCCCGCGCCGCTCTAGCTTCGGACAACAGCCTGTCCGCGCCAAAGGAGCGTTTTATGAAAAGCCATGCAAGGGTCGTCGTCATCGGTGGTGGTGTCGTCGGGTGCTCGGTACTCTACCATCTGACCAAGTTCGGCTGGACCGACGTCGTGCTTCTGGAGCGCTCGGAGCTGACCTCCGGCTCGACCTGGCATGCAGCGGGCGGCATTCACACGATCAACGGCGACCCGAACGTCGCCAAGCTGCAGAAATACACCGTCGAGCTCTACAAGGAGATCGAGGCGTATTCCGGCCAGGACATCGGCCTGCACATGACCTCCGGCCTGATGCTGGCGGCCACCAAGGAACGCTTCGACTGGATGAAGTCGCTGCTCGCCAAGGGCAAGTATGCCGGTGGCGAAGCGACGCTGATCTCGGCTGAGGAAGCGCATGAAATGATGCCGCTGCTCGATCCCAAGCAGTTCGTCGGCGCGGTCTTCGATCCGCATGAGGGGCATCTCGACCCTTACGGGACGACCCATGCCTATGCGAAGTCGGCGAAGAAGAACGGCGCCGAGATCTATCTGCACACCAAGGTCGAGGATCTGGTGCAGCTGGAGGACGGCACCTGGCGTGTGATCACCGACAAGGGCGAGATCCGCTGCGAACACGTCGTCAATGCCGCGGGTCTCTGGGCGCGCGAAGTCGGCCGCATGGTCGGTCTGGAACTGCCAGTGCTTGCCATGGAGCACATGTATCTGATCACCGAGGACATGCCTGAGGTCATCGAGTTCAACAAGACATCGGGCAAGGAACTGATGCATTGCGTCGACTTCGACGGCGAGATCTATATTCGCCAGGAACGCAACGGCATGCTGATGGGCACCTATGAAAAGGATTGCCGTCCGTGGTCGCCGATCGAGACGCCCTGGACCTTCGGCCATGAACTGCTGGCCGAAGACCTGGAACGTATCACCAATGAGCTGGAAATCGGCTTCCGGCATTTCCCGGCCTTCAACAATGCCGGCATCAAGAAAATCATCAACGGCCCCTTCACCTTCTCGCCGGATGGCAATCCGCTGGTCGGGCCGGTGCGCGGCATGACCAATTTCTGGTCGGCCTGCGCCGTCATGGCAGGCTTCTCCCAAGGGGGCGGCGTGGGTCTGGCGCTCGCCAACTGGATCATCGAGGGCGATCCGGGCTTCGACGTCTTCGCCATGGATGTCTGCCGCTACGGCGATTATGCGACGCTTGGCTATACCAATGCCAAGGTGCGCGAGAATTATTCGCGCCGTTTCTCGATCCGCTATCCGAACGAGGAACTGCCGGGCGCGCGTCCGCTGCTCACCACGCCGATCTACGACAAGCTGAAGAGCGCAGGGGCCGTGTTCGGAGCCTCCTATGGTCTGGAGACGCCGCTCTGGTTTGCGCCTGAGGGCGTCGAGGACAAATTTTCCTGGCGTCGCTCGACCGATTTCGAGGCCGTCGGTCGCGAGGCCCAGGCCGTGCGCGACAGCGTCGGGCTGATGGAGACCTCGGGTTTTGCCAAATATACGGTGAGCGGCGAGGGCGCGCGCGACTGGCTCGACCACATGCTCGCGTCTAAGATCCCCCAGGTCGGCCGCATGACGCTGGCACCGATGCTTAACGACGCCGGCAAGCTGATCGGCGATTTCACCGTCGCCAATCTCGACGACGAGGAGTTCCTGGTGATCGGTTCCGGCATCGCCGAAGACTATCACATGCGCTGGTTCGAGCAGCATCTGCCCGAAGACAGCTCGGTCGAGCTCAATCCGCTCAATCTCGGCCTGCTTGGCCTCTCAATTGCCGGACCGAAGGCGCGCGACGTGCTGGCCAAGCTGACGCATCTCGACGTCTCGGATGAAGCTTTTGCCTTTATGGATATCCGCGAAATGGATCTTGGCATGGCACCGGCAATCGTCGGTCGTGTCAGCTATACCGGTGATCTCGGCTATGAAATCTGGATGCGACCGGAATATCAGCGTTACATTTTCGATCTGCTGATGGAAGCTGGTGCCGAATTCGGGATTTCGCTGTTCGGCCTGCGGGCGCTGAACGCACTGCGCCTGGAAAAAAGCTTCGGCAGCTGGTCGCGCGAATATCGTCCGCTCTATGGGCCGATGGAGGCAGGCCTTGGCCGTTTCGTTTCGCTGAAAAAAGAGGCGAACTTTATCGGCAAGACGGCGGCGATCGAAGAAAAACTTTCCGGTGGAACGCTGCGCATGCGTACCTTTATTGTCGATGCCAAGGATGCCGACGTGATCGGCGACGAGCCGATCTCGTTTGATGGCGAAGTGCGGGGCTGGGTCACGTCCGGCGGCTATGCGCATCCCAGTGGCGTCTCGGTGGCGATCGGCTACGTGCCGAAGGAGATCGCCGATGAAATTGACGGCTGGGGAATCGAAATCCTTGGCGAGGTCCTTCCTGCACGTCTGCAAGCGCAGCCGCTTTTTGACGCAAATGGGTCGCGAATGAGAAACTGAACCGTTTTCCACAAAGATGGGCTTGCATTGGTAAATATGCATATGGAGCAGGCCGCCTTCGGGCGGCCTGCTGATTTCATGGGCTTTTTCTGCTGTTTTTTTGAGTTCGCTGGTTTTATCCGCGCCAAAGTGTTGGTTAGTGGTAACATTTTGTCGCCGTTTTGCCTTTTTGGCTTCACATTTTCGGACAAAGCGATATGGAATCTCCCGACGCCTAGAACCCGCAAGGGATCAACAAAAATGAGACGCACCACCAAGGCGCGTCCGGGGGATAATATATGGAGTACTTTATCCAGCAGCTCATCAACGGGCTGACTCTTGGATCCATCTATGGCCTTGTGGCTATCGGCTATACGATGGTCTACGGTATCATCGGCATGATCAACTTCGCCCATGGTGATATCTTCATGCTCGGCGGCTTTGCCGCTCTCATCGTCTTCCTCATTCTGACAACTTTCTTCGCCGGTATTCCGGTCGCGCTCGCGCTTCTGATCATGTTGATCGTCGCGATGCTGATGACGAGTTTGTGGAACTGGACGATCGAGCGCGTGGCTTACCGCCCGCTGCGCGGCTCGTTCCGCCTGGCGCCGCTGATCACTGCGATCGGCATGTCGATCGCTCTGTCGAACTTTATTCAGGTGGCGCAGGGACCGCGCAACAAGCCGATCCCGCCACTGATCAGCGACGTGCTGCATATCGGCGCCGTCACGGTGTCGCTGAAGCAGGCAATCATCGTGCTGATCACCAGCGTGCTGCTCTTCGCATTCTGGTATATCGTCAACAAGACGCCGCTAGGCCGCGCCCAGCGCGCCACCGAACAGGACCGCAAAATGGCGGCGCTGCTCGGTGTGGATGTCGACAAGACGATTTCCATCACCTTCGTCATGGGCGCAGCACTGGCCGCAGTCGCGGGCACGATGTACCTGATGTATTACGGTGTTGCCTCGTTCAACGATGGCTTCGTTCCGGGCGTGAAGGCATTCACGGCGGCGGTTCTCGGTGGTATCGGCTCCTTGCCGGGCGCTGTTCTTGGCGGCCTGCTGATTGGCCTCATCGAGTCGCTCTGGTCTGCTTACTTCAGCATTGCCTACAAGGATGTCGCGACATTCGGCATCCTGGCTTTCGTGCTGATCTTCAAGCCCACCGGCATCCTCGGCCGGCCGGAAGTCGAGAAGGTTTGATCCCATGACAACTTCTGTAAACGAAACTGGTGCCGCTTCGTCCGGCACGATGGCGCGCGCGTTGAAGGAAGGCCTGTTCGCCGGTCTTCTGTCGCTCGGCCTGTTCAGCCTCTTCATCGGCATCAAGACCGACCAGAACATTTCCAACCAGCTGATCTGGTATCCGCGTTGGGGTCTTCTGGCGATCTTCGTCATCGTCGCCGCCGTCGGTCGTTTTGCCATTGTTGCCTTCGCGCAGCCGTGGCTTGCCGCCCGAAGGGCGAGCAAGGCTGCTGCTCCGGCCGCCGATCTCGATGCCCAGCCGTCCTTCTTCAAGACGCATTTCCTGAAGATCGCCCTGGTGGCCCTGATCCTCTATCCGCCTGTCATCGTTGCCTTGACCGGTGTCCAGGGCTCGCTGAAATATGTCGACAACTTCGGCATCCAAATCCTGATCTACGTCATGCTGGCCTGGGGTCTCAACATTGTCGTCGGCCTCGCCGGTCTTCTCGACCTGGGTTATGTCGCCTTTTACGCCGTCGGTGCCTATACCTACGCGCTTTTGGCGCAGAATTTCGGCCTGTCGTTCTGGATCCTGTTGCCGCTCTCGGGTGTTCTGGCTGCCTTCTGGGGGATCATTCTGGGCTTTCCGGTTCTGCGGCTTCGCGGCGACTATCTGGCGATCGTGACGCTGGCATTCGGTGAAATCATCCGCCTTGTGCTGATCAACTGGACGGATGTCACCAGGGGTACGTTCGGTATCTCCAGCATCCCGAAGGCGACCTTGTTCGGCATGCCTTTCGATGCGTCGCCGGGCGGCTTCGCCAAGACATTCGGTTTGCCGATGTCGTCGGCCTACTACAAGATCTACCTGTTCTACGTGATCCTGCTCCTGTGCGGCATTACGGCCTATGTGACGATCAAGCTGCGTCGCATGCCGATCGGTCGTGCCTGGGAAGCGCTGCGCGAAGACGAAATCGCCTGCCGCTCCCTCGGGATCAACACGGTCACGACCAAGCTGACGGCGTTTTCGATCGGTGCGATGTTCGGTGGCTTTGCCGGTTCGTTCTTTGCGGCGCGCCAGGGTTTCGTGTCGCCGGAAAGTTTCGTCTTTCTCGAATCCGCGGTTATCCTTGCGATCGTCGTTCTTGGCGGCATGGGTTCGCTGACGGGTATCGCGGTCGCTGCGATCGTGATGATCGGTGGCACGGAGGCCCTGCGCGAAATGGAGTTCCTGAAGCATGTCTTCGGACCTGACTTCACGCCGGAACTCTACCGCATGCTGCTGTTCGGCCTGGCGATGATCGTGGTCATGCTGTTCAAACCGCGCGGTTTCGTCGGCAGCAGAGAACCGACAGCCTTCCTCAAGGAGCGCAAGGCCGTCTCGGGCAGCTTTACCAAGGAAGGTCACGGCTGATGACTTCCGGAACTGAAACGATGAACAAAGACACCATCCTGAAAGTCGAGCATCTGTCGATGCGCTTTGGCGGCCTGATGGCCATCAATGACTTCTCTTTCGAAGCCAAGCGCGGTGAAATCACCGCGCTGATCGGCCCGAACGGCGCCGGCAAGACCACCGTGTTCAACTGCATTACCGGCTTCTACAAGCCGACCATGGGCATGATCACGCTCAACCAGAAGGACGGCAGCCAGTATCTGCTCGAGCGGCTTCCGGATTTCGAGATCCCGAAGAAGGCAAAGGTCGCCCGGACGTTCCAGAATATCCGGCTGTTTTCGGGTCTGACCGTGCTGGAAAACCTTTTGGTCGCCCAGCACAATGCGCTGATGAAGGCGTCCGGCTATACGGTGCTGGGCCTGCTCGGCCTGCCGGCCTACAAGAGGGCCGCAGATGCGGCGATCGAGAAGGCACGCTACTGGCTGGAAAAAGCAGATCTCGTCGATCGTGCCGATGACCCGGCCGGGGACTTGCCCTATGGGGCGCAGCGCCGTCTGGAAATCTGCCGCGCCATGTGCACCGGGCCTGAGCTTCTTTGCCTCGACGAACCGGCTGCGGGTCTCAATCCGAAGGAATCGCTGACGCTCAACGCTTTGCTGCGCAGCATCAGTGCGGAGGGGACGTCTCTGCTCCTGATCGAGCACGACATGTCCGTCGTCATGGAGATTTCGGACCATGTGGTCGTGCTGGAATATGGCAAGAAGATTTCCGACGGTACGCCGGATCATGTGAAAAACGACCCGAAGGTGATCGCCGCCTATCTGGGTGTCGAGGATGAAGAATTGGAAGACGCAATTTCCGAAGTGGAAGCTGTTGCCGAAGAAGTGTCGGGGGAGAAGAACTGATGTCCTCCGAAGCACTTCTCAAGGTACAGGGTGTCGAAACCTATTACGGCAATATCCGCGCCCTTGGCGGTGTCGATGTTGAAGTCAAGCAGGGTGAGATCGTCGCGCTGATCGGTGCAAACGGTGCCGGCAAGTCGACGCTGATGATGACGATCTGTGGCAGCCCGCAGGCGCGCGCCGGCCAGATCATCTTCGATGGCGAGGATATCACCAAGCTGCCGATGCATCTGATTGCCCGTCGCCGTATCGCCCAGTCGCCGGAAGGTCGCCGGATCTTCCCACGCATGACCGTCATGGAAAATCTCCAGATGGGGGCGGGGCTCGACAACCTTAAATATTTCAACGAGGACGTGGAGAAGATTTTCACCATGTTCCCGCGCTTGAAAGAACGCCAGAGCCAACGGGGCGGCACGCTTTCGGGCGGCGAGCAGCAGATGCTCTCCATTGGCCGCGCGCTGATGTCGCGTCCGAAGCTGCTGCTTCTCGACGAACCCTCGCTCGGCCTGGCGCCGTTGATCGTCAAGGGCATTTTCGAGGCGATCAAGAAGCTCAACAAGGAAGAGGGGCTGACCGTCTTTCTCGTAGAGCAGAATGCATTTGCGGCGCTGAAGTTGTCTGACCGTGCCTATGTCATGGTCAACGGCAAGGTGACGATGAGCGGCAGCGGGAAAGAGCTTTTGGCGGACCCGCAGGTTCGTGCGGCTTATCTCGAAGGCGGCCATCACTGAGCGCGGAGGAACTGACATGCAAGGATTGTTTTTCGAGACGGATACCGGTGTTCGCACCGTGCTGCGCTTCCTCGTTCTGCTGATCGGATTTTGGACCGCATGGCGGACCGGCAAGGCCGTGGCCGAGGGCTGGCAGGGCTATGCAACGGTGTTTGTCTATGTACTTGGACTTGGCGTGGTGATGCGCTTCCTGCACTTCTCATTGTTTGCAGGACCGTTCATCAGCCCCTTCTACTACGTCATCGACGTGGTGCTTCTGCTCGCTCTTGCTGTGGCTGGTTTCCAGTCGCGCAGGACGACCCAGATGGTCGACAATTACTACTGGCTCTACGAGAGAACTTCCTACTTCTCGTGGAAGAACAAAGATTGACAAGCTGTTGTTTTCTGTCCCAGATTGGCGGCAGAGGCGATGGCCCCTAATAAAGAGTGGAACAGTTTTCCGGCGCAGTGTCAGCGGGTGTTGCGCAGGGTTTTGAAAATCTAAACCCGCATAAAAACTTGGGAGTTACAATATGAAGAAGTCTCTTCTCTCGGCAGTGGCCCTGTCGGCGATGGTCGCCTTCAGCGGCAACGCTTGGGCTGACATCCTCATCGGCGTCGGCGGCCCGCTGACAGGTCCGAACGCGGCTTTCGGCGCTCAGCTCCAGAAGGGTGCTGAACAGGCTGCTGCAGACATCAACGCTGCAGGCGGCATCAACGGCGAGCAGATCAAGATCGTTCTCGGCGACGACGTTTCCGACCCGAAGCAGGGCATCTCGGTTGCGAACAAGTTCGTTGCCGACGGCGTGAAGTTCGTGATCGGTCACTTCAACTCGGGCGTTTCGATCCCGGCGTCTGATGTTTACGCCGAGAACGGCATCCTTTCGATCACGCCTGCTTCGACCAACCCGGTCCTGACCGAGCGCGGCCTGTGGAACACGTTCCGTACCTGCGGCCGTGACGACCAGCAGGGTGCGGTTGCCGGCGCATATCTCCTTGAAAAGTTCAAGGACGCCAAGATCGCCGTCATTCACGACAAGACCCCGTACGGCCAGGGCCTTGCTGACGAAACCAAGAAGACAATGAACGCTGGCGGCCTGACGGAAGTCATGTACGAAGGCGTTACCACCGGTGACAAGGACTTCTCGGCCCTCATCGCCAAGATGAAGGAAGCCGGCGTCACGATCATCTACTGGGGTGGCCTGCACACCGAAGCTGGTCTGATCATCCGTCAGGCTGCTGACCAGGGCCTCAAGGCAACGCTCGTATCGGGCGATGGTATCGTGTCGAACGAACTGGCTTCGATCGCTGGCGACGCTGTCGAAGGCACGCTCAACACTTTCGGTCCTGACCCGACACTGAACCCGGCCAACAAGGAACTTGTCGAAAAGTTCAAGGCTGCCGGCTTCAACCCAGAAGCCTACACGCTCTATTCCTATGCTGCCATGCAGTCGATCGCTGCCGCTGCCAAGGCTGCCGGTTCCAACGACGCTGAAGCCGTTGCTGCTGCGATGAAGGAAAAGGGTCCGTTCCCGACAGCTCTCGGTGACATGTCGTTCGACGAAAAGGGTGACCCGAAGGTTCCTGGCTACGTCATGTACGAATGGAAGAAGGGCCCGGACGGCAACTTCACCTACATCCAGCAGGGAACGTGATACCTGCCTGAATGAACCAAGAAGCCCGGTCGAGAGACCGGGCTTTTTTGATGTCTTTGCTTTGCCATGCTCTGGCCGTGCCCTGGCCGGGCCAGACGAAGATCAGCCTTCGTGCAGCACCTGGGCGGCGCGTACGGCAGCCGACGCGCGGTTCTCCACGCCAAGCTTCGAATAGATCTGCTCAAGGTGCTTGTTCACGGTCCGCGAAGACAGGCCAAGGATTTCGCCGATATCGCGATTGGCCTTGCCCTTGGCGATCCAGAGCAGCACTTCGCTTTCGCGATGGGTCAGGCCGAATCGCTGGCGCAGCAATTCGTCCTCGCTTTGCCGGTTGGCGGATGTGATGCGGAAAAGATATTCGTCCGTGCCGATCGTACCGAGGAAGGAAAGCTGCAGGGCGATGCCCGAAGCGCTGGCAAAGGGAAATGTGCCCTCGCTGGTGGTGCCGCCACTGGCGCGGCGATGGGCCAGCCAGGCAGCCGTGGCGGCTGCCACCTCGTTGATGCCATCGGCCGTGCCGGTGGCGCTTTCGATCAGGCGGCTTGCCTGGGGTGTCGTCCAGTGGACCTGACCATCGCCGCGCACGGCGAGCAGATGGCGACCGGCGGCGTCGAGCGCCACGCGGGCGCTCTGGGCGGAACGGGCATTGCTCAGATGCACGCGGATGCGGGCGCGCAATTCATCGATATTGATCGGTTTCGTCAGATAGTCGACGCCGCCGCTTTCGAGCGCGTTGACCACATGCTCGGTTTCGGTGAGGCCGGTCATGAAGATCACCGGGACCTGGGCAACCACCGGATCCGCCTTCAGGGCACGGCAGGTCTCGAAACCGTCCATGCCGGGCATGACGGCGTCGAGCAGGATCAGATCCGGGCTGATGCGGTTGACGATCGAGAGTGCGGCATGGCCGGAGGTGGCGATCAAAACGGAGAAGCCGGAGGCCTCGAGCGCCTCGGTCAGGAAGCCGAGGGCATCGGGGCTGTCATCGACGAGCAGAACGATGTCACGTCTGCTGGCTTCAACCATGGATCGGCTCCTTGCCGGTTGCAAACGAAGTCAGGTAGCCGCGCAGGCCAGCCAGATCGAAGACCTGCAGGTAAGCGCGGGCGCCTTCGACAAATGCAGCGTTGGTGGTTTCTCCGGCAAGCTCAGCGAGCTTTGCCTCTATGCCGCGCACATAACCGATTTCACACAACTGGATCAACTCGTCCAGATGCGCATGTCCGGGAGATGCGGGTTTGAGCATGGGCACGACCGGCTGCAACAGGCGTGGATCGTCGGCATAGATCCAGTCGAGGCCGAGGAACATGGCGAGCTTGTCGCGCAGGCGCGTGATGTCGACGGGCTTGGCGATCGCATCGTCATGGCCTTCACCGCCGGCCGCGGGCGCATCGCCGATATTGGCGGACAGCATCAGGATCGGCGCCTTCTGGCCGGCGTCGCGCAGCTTCTCGACCAACTGCCAGCCGTTCATGCCGGGCATCGAGATATCCACCAGAAAGAGATCCGGACGCACGCCTTCGATCAGGGTCAGGCAGGCGGGCCCGCCGGCTGCGGTCAGCACGACGAAATCGAGCGGGGCGAGAACCTCGCGCATCAGTTCGCGGTGATCCTCATTGTCGTCGACCACAACGATCGTCCGCCGCGGCCCGGTATAGGAAACGATCTTACGTTCTGGGGCAGGGGCAGTGTTCGGCCGGTCGATGGCCGACAGCATCAGCCGGACCTTGAAGATCGATCCCTTGTCGCGTTCGCTGGATACCGCAATCTCGCCGCCGAGCGTATTGGTCAAAAGCTTGGTGATGGTGAGGCCGAGACCGAGGCCCGGTTGCGGCCGGATGTTGTCAGCCTCGCCGCGCTGGAAGGGCTCGTAGATCCGGTTGAGATCTTTCTCGGCAATGCCGCGGCCGGTATCGGTGACGGTGAAGGTCGCCACCTGGCTGCGATAGGTGACCTCGAAACGCACGACGCCCTCGTCGGTGAACTTGATGGCGTTGGACAGCAGGTTGACGAGGATCTGGCGGATGCGTTTTTCGTCGGTGCGCACATAGAGCGGCAGGTTGTGTGAGCGCCGGTGTTCGAAGATCAGTCCCTTGGCAGCGGCCTGGGGGGCGAACATGTCGATCAACTGGTCGAGGAAATCCTGGATGTTCACCTCGTTGGAGAAGACCTGCAGCCGACCGGCCTCGATCTTGGAGATATCCAGAAGCCCGTCGATCAGGCCGGAGAGGTGATCGGCGGAGCGGCGGATGACCTTGATCGCCGACTGGCGCGGCACGGGAATGGTCTCGTCGCGCTCGAGGATCTGGGCATAGCCGAGCACGGCGTTGAGCGGCGTGCGCAGTTCGTGGCTGAGGCCGACGACATAGCGGCTCTTGGCTCGGTTGGCGGCCTCTGCCGTCTCCTTGGCGTTCTGTAATGCCGCATCCGTCTTGCGGTGGGCGGCGATTTCCTTGAGCAGCAGCGTGTTCTGGCGCGAGGATTCCTCTTCGGCGACGACGCGGCTGTCATGGGCGAGCACGTAGAACCAGGAGACGATGCCGGCGAGGATGGCAAAGATGAAGAAGACGACCAGCACGGTGCGATCGACGACGGTTGCCATTTCCGGGGTGGCGACATTCACCTGGTGGGCGATCAGCGCGAGGATCGCACCGATCAGCGAGATCGACAGGACCGCGGTCAAGGCATAGCGGCCGAGCCGGGTTGAAAACCGCTGCAGCAGGACCTCGGGCAGGAATGTGCGGGCAACGGCTGCAGCCTGGGCGTTGATCCTCGCGTGCGGCTTGCACATGTCGTGGCAGCGGCTGTCGAGCGTGCAGCAGAGCGAACAGATCGGCGCTGCATAGGCGGGGCACCAGGCCATGTCCTCCGGCTCGAACGGATGCTCGCAGATCGAGCAGGTGATGCCGGTCAGGTTCTTCCAGCTCTGACGCGGCTTGCGGGCCAGATAAAACTTGCCATCGCTCCACCAGGCGATCAGCGGCGAGATGAGGAAGGCGATCAGGGTGACGAAGGTGGAGAGCGAGGCGAGCAGTGCGCCGAACGCGCCAAAATGGGCAGCAAGCGCGATGGTCGCCGACAGGAACATCGTGCCGCAGCCGACCGGATTGATGTCATAGAGATGGGCGCGCTTGAACTCGATGCCCGGCGGTGACAGGCCAAGGCGCTTGTTGACGAAGAGGTCGGCCGAGATGGCGCAGAGCCAGCTCATGGCGATGATCGAGAAGATGCCGAGCGTTTCTTCCAGCAGTTCGTAGATGCCGAGTTCCATCAGCAGGAGGGCGATCGCCACGTTGAACACCAGCCAGACGACGCGGCCGGGATGGCTGTGGGTCAGACGGGAGAAGAAGTTCGACCAAGCGAGCGACCCGGCATAGGCGTTCATCACGTTGATCTTCAGCTGCGAGATGACAACGAAACCGGCCATCAACAGCATGGCGGCGGTCTCATTGGGGATCATGTAGCCGAAGGCGGCGAGATACATCTGCGAGGGATCGGCGGCCTCGCCGACCGGCACGCCGGTGGCGAGCGTCAGGACCGCCAGGAAGGAGCCGGCGAGCAGTTTCGGCACGCCAAGCACGACCCAGCCGGAGCCGGCGAGAAAGATCGCCACCTTGTGGTGCAGCTTGCGTGCGCCTTCCGGCGGCAGGAAGCGCAGGAAGTCGACCTGTTCGCCGATCTGCGGCATCAGCGCCAGGATGACGGCGGAGGCAGCACCGAATTCCACCAGATCGAAGGGAGCCGTCTGGCCCATGCCGGCATTGGAATGGTTGATGCCGGCAAAAGCGCGCCACAGGTCGATCTTTTCCCAGTCGAGGAAGGCAATAAAGATGAAGGGCAGGATGTTGAGCACGATCCAGATGGGCTGGGTGATCAGCTGAAATTTCGAGATCAGCCGGATGCCGTAGGTGACGAGTGGCAAAACGACGACGGCGGAAATGATGTAGCCAAGCCAGAGCGGCACGCCAAAGGCGAGTTGCAGCGCCCCGGTCATGATCGAGGCCTCGATGGCAAAGAGCATGAAGGTGAAGCTGGCATAGATCAGCGAGGTGATGGTCGAGCCGATATAGCCGAAGCCGGCGCCGCGGGTGAGCAGGTCGATGTCGACGCCGTGGCGGATCGCATAGCGGCTGATCGGCACGCCGACGAGCAGCATAAGGATGGCGGCGACGACAATGGCGAAAAAGGCGTTGGTGGTGCCATAGGCCAGGGTGATCGTGCCGCCGATGGCCTCCAGTGCCAGGAAGGAAATGGCACCGATCGCCGTCTGCGAAATCCGGCTGGAGGAAAATTGCCGCGCACTCTTGGCGGTGAAGCGCAGCGCATAGTCTTCCAGCGTCTGGTTGGCCACCCAGCGATTGTATTCGCGGCGGACGGGGATGATGCGTTGGCGTGCTGGCATGCCTAAATTCTAGCGCCTTTTGTGAGGTGGCTTTCGTTTGGGCATTTTCACGGGAATGGTTGGAATAGCAAGTGGTAGCCGCATGCGACGTGCTTCAAGATGCCCGAGCGAGGATTTAGGTCGACAGCTGTTGGAAATTCGTCTCGAAACCGTTGTGAAGTGTGAAGAAGCGGCCTGAAGGTAGTGATTTCGATCTTTCATTCACGCGGCCATGCTGTATGGGATGACGCCATCAGGAACGTGGGGACGAACCAAAATCATGATGGAAATCTTTACCGCCGCAGGTCTTGCGGCATTGTTCCAGGTCATCGCAATCGACCTGGTTCTCGCCGGCGACAATGCCATCGTCATCGGTCTGGCTGCTGCCGGCCTGCCGGCGCATCTGCGCAACAAGGCGATCCTGGTGGGCATCATTGCCGCAACCGTCATGCGCATCGGTTTTGCGCTCGGCACGGCCTATCTGCTCAACATCGTCGGCCTGCAATTGCTCGGCGGCGTGCTGCTTGCCTGGGTCTGCTGGAAAATGTGGGTCGAGCTTCGCGCCGCTGCGCATCAGCCGCACCATGAAGGCGAGACGGACGATGTCGAATTGAACACCGACAAGACATTCCTCCAGGCAGCGATCCAGATCGTCATTGCGGATGTGTCGATGTCGCTGGACAACGTGCTGGCTGTCGCGGGTGCGGCCAAGGAACATACTTCGATCCTGGCCATCGGCCTTGTTCTGTCGATCGCGCTGATGGGCCTTGCGGCGAACCTCGTTGCCAAGCTGCTGCACAAGCACCGCTGGATTGCCTATGTCGGCCTCGGCGTCATCGTCTATGTCACCATCACGATGGTCTACCATGGTCTGGTCGAGGTCTGGCCCTACATCGCGGGCTATCTGGCCTGAGGGCGGTCTGGCAAAGTCATCGGCTCATGTGCGTCTATGCCGGGTCCCGCAAGGACCCGGCATTTTGCTGTCCGACCTGGGTCAGGCAGCTATCCTTTCGGAAAGCTCTCCAGCCGATCGGACAGGGCTGCAACGAGAGCGAGACTGTCATACGGTTTGCGAACAACGGGAACGTCGGCAAAGTTGTCAGGCACGATGGAGCGGTCGTCATAGCCGGTGGCAAAGACGAAGGGGATGTTGCGCCGTGCCAGCTCCTCGGCAACCGGCACCGACGTATCCCGGCCGAGGTTGATGTCGAGAATGGCGATGCCGGGGGTAAAGCTTTTCAGCCGATTGAGGGCGTCGGCGCTTGAGCTTGCGGTCACGACATTGCTGAGGCCGGCATCGGCCAGCATCATCTCGGCGTCCATGGCGATCAGGACCTGATCTTCGACGAGCAGTACCTTTAGCAAGGAATCAAGCACGGGAACGATGCTGGCGGTCGTTGGCTGCAACACTTCGCTGTCCATCTTCGGTTCCATTTCTTCCCAGGATAAAAAGCGCGCCGGCAGGCGGAATTCGGCAAAAAGGCCAGTGGAGCGATAATCGACACGGCTGCTTCCGCCCAAATCATAGGGAATCGAGCGTTCGATCAGGGCTGTGCCAAAGCCCTTGCGGCTCGGCGTTCCGACCTTTGGGCCGCCGTCCTCGTCCCATGTAATGAGGCAGTCGCCATTTTCCTCGCTCTGCCACTGGACGGTGAGGCGTCCACCATGGCCGGAGAGCGCACCATATTTGGCGGCATTGGTGCAGAGTTCGTGGATGACCAGTGCCGCGACCGCATGGGCCCTGGCATCCAGGGTGACGGAGGGTCCGAACAGTGAAAACGTCGTGTCGCCAGCCCTATAGGGTAGCAATTCCGTCTCCAGCAGGTCGTTGAAACGACCGCCGCCGCCGCCGCGCGTCAGCTGGTCATGGGCATGGGAGAGAGCGTGAATACGGCCGCGTAGGGAGCCGATATAATCCTCGATCGGGCGTTCATCCTTCGCCGGTGCGACGATCAGCGATTTGATCACGGCGAGAATGTTCTTGACCCGATGGTTCAGTTCTTCGTTGAGCATACGCTGGCGGATATCAGCTTTGCTCCGTTCTTCCGCCATCATTTCGCTGTGGCGCAGGACGATCTCGACCGTGGCCGAGCGCACGGCCTCGGCAATCTCGATGTCGGAATCAAGCCAGGGCTCGGCTTGCCGATGGACCGTTTCCTTCCAGATGGCAAAGCTCTTGCGCGGTGTCAGCCGGTCGCCCAGGGGACCGGTTTCATAGGTTTTTTCCGGATTTCCCGCCCAATTGAGCGTCTGCAGTCGCTCCTTGCGGAAGAAAAACAGGTAATCGCGCGGAATCTGCGACAGCGGAATCGCCATTACGCCGGACACGTCCTCATAGTAGCCCTCGGCAGCAGGATAGATGTCCGACAGCATATGGCTCGCCCAGATGCGGCCTTCGGCTACTTCGCCGACAAAACGAGCAAGAGCTGGTTCTGCGCCAGGGGGACAGGTTGTGCCGACTGCCGTCCATCGGCCGTTCATCCACAGACCGACACCGTCACAATCCAGCAATGATCGGAATTCCGGCAGGGCGTCGGCGAGAAGGGCGTCGACATCGGAGTGATGGGAAGCCATCTGGAGAAAATGGTCGAGCGAACGTCGCGTTTCATTGGCGATGTCGAGTTTGCGCTTCTGTTTCAGAGCCAGAAGATGCAGTGAGAAGAATTCGCCGAACATTTCTGCTGCAATGCGCTCGGACATGCTGAGTGTTTTCGGCGCATAGTGATGACAGGCAATCAGTCCCCAGAGCGTGCCGCTGTTGATCACCGATATCGACATGGATGCGCCGACACCCATGTTGCGCAAATATTCGCAGTGGATGGGCGAGACGCTGCGGAGATGGGCGAAGGAGAGATCGAGCGGCGTGCCGGCTGCGTCGAATTCCGGCACGAGCGGCACGCGGGTGCCGCTGGCATCCGAGATCACCCGAATGGGGTTCTGCATATACAGCGCGCGGGCCTGGCGGGGGATGTCGCTTGCCGGAAAATACTGGCCAAGGAAACTTTCGAGGTCCTTGCGTTTGGATTCGCTGACGACCTTGCCGGATCCATCCTCCTCGAAGCGATAGATCATCACCCTGTCGTAACCGAGCACAGCCTGAACCAGACGGGCCGAGGTCGAGATCAGCTTGTCGATATCGGTGATGTCCTTGACGCGGCCGATCATCTCACGCGCCAGCTGTAGCGGCTGCGTGCGGCGGAGCGATGGCTCGAACTCGACAATGGCAGCCTCGCCCTGGCGATGGATGGCGATATCGAAATAGGCGTCGTTCGGCATGCGCATATGCGCGAGCACGGCCGGGCGACTTGCCTCAGGTGCGGCGGCAATGGCATTGCGCAGATCATGGGTGATTTCGTGACCGAGCAGATCCATCAGCAGCCGGCCGTTCAGGTCGCCGTCCACATTGAGCAGCGCCCCCGCATTGGCGGAATGACGCAGAACCTTCGACAGCTCTCCATTGCATTGCAGCAGAAACCCATGCGGCTGAATGCTGCCGGGAATGTGAATGGGTTCACGGTCGCAGTTGGAGAGGTCGACGGACAGTGCTGCGGGCATCTAGGGTACTTTCGAAGGCGTTACGGGCATAGTCGAAGGCGGTATTTGCCCATGCCACAGCGGCCTGTTCGTCATATACCCACACTTTCTCCATACGATCCGAGAACGCGCGCCAGCTGGAAAAGTTCCGGGCCTGATGAAAAAGATGTTGAGCGCCGAACTCCGCTGAATAACCAATGGCTTCAGCACGTTTTGCCAGCACTCTTGCGCCGAGAGCCGAGCCTTCGAGCACATAAAGCAGACCGATCAGGCCGTTGCCGGATGGCGGATTGAAGGGGTGGAATTCCACGGGTGGTCCGATTGCGAGATCAGTCAGATCGGCGACGATCTGCGCACCATAGACCGCCGGACGCCAATCACCCAGTTCGTCCGGCATTGCCTTGTCCAGGAGCCAGGCCTCGACCGGCAGGCGAAAGCGGGCCATGCCGCTGAGATAGTCTGCATAGTCCTGCGGCGTATCGAAATTGCCGATCAGGTCGTCGAGTGCCTGATGCGCGGCCGCAGTCTGGGATTTCAGTCCGAGCCGCCTTGGGGGAAGGTCCATAATCTGTCTTTCGCTGTTCATGTCCGAGCTCGGCCGCTCCGCAATTGGAGGATGATGCGGTTTTTCTGGCTGTGGCCTTTCGGACTACAGCCGGCCGAGAAGGTCTGCTTTCTTCGCCGAAAACTCCTCGTCGGTCAAAATGCCCTTGCCATGCAGGTCGGCAAGCCGTTCGATCTTGGCAAAGATGTCCTCCTCCACCTCTGCCGAGGCGACGGGTTGGACGGAGGGGCCTCGTGGCTGAGACGTGCTCGACGCTTGCGGGGGCCAATGCATGGCCTCGGCGCGGGCGGGAGCAAGTCCCGAGTGACGCGATATCGGCTGGGGTTCCGCTGCTGCCATTGCTGCTGCGGGGTATTGCGGCTGTACGACCGGCAGATCAGCCACACGAACCAATCCGTATTGCGAGTTGAAGGTCAAGGACTGGTCGCCGCTCTGTTGCTGCGAGAAGCCGCCAATGTGATGATCGCCGGTGTCGTAGATCGTTTGGTGTCCGGCAATGTCGATGACCAGTCGGCGGCTCTCCGGGAAGAAGGCGTAACGCAGATTGTTCTGACTGCCGACCGAGGCGGGGTGACCCAGTTCGGCCGGCCATCCGCCTGAGGACATCGAGGTGCCGCCGGAGACGAACAGGCTGACGCTGCCGCCGCCCTGCTGCTGCGATTGCCCCTGATAGGAGATCGGCATCGGACCCAGCATATCCTGGTTGCGGATCAGGCCGGACAATTCCTGGCACAGCCAGTCGACCTTGGCCTTCAGGCCGTTGTTGAACATGTCGCCGACCATGGTCATGCCGCCCAGCGACCACTGGCCCATGCCGCCGAGTTCGGGGTGATTGAACTGGGCCTGGGTGCCGCCACCTGCAGCCACCGCCATCAGCATATGTGTTGCTGCGTCAAGGCTGATGCCATGACGGTCGGCCAGCTCGGTCAGAATCCGACGGCCGTCTTCGCTCAATGGTCGCATGTGCCACCTCCGCAGTGCAAAACGACCGTAGAGGCGTGTGCCCGTTTGTCTTTGCCAATCAGCCCTAGCATAGGGGCAGCCGGCAGGACAACGGCAGCCGAAAACCTACAGACCGCTTAATCCATGGTGCCGGTTCCGTGTTTGCCCCCCAGCATACGTCAAACGACGTATACGGTTTTGCAGCGCAGCATCCGATAGTCCCCTTCAGCAACGGTTAAATTTCATTAACCGACCGGTTGCGAACAAGAAGAGGGGTTCACGACAATGAATTTGAAGATGAAGCTCACGGGTGCCCTGATGGGCGCCATGCTGTCGACGACAGCCTTCCACGGCGCATTCGCCCAGGAAGAGACGATCAAGATTGGTGTTCTGCATTCCCTGTCCGGCACCATGGCGATTTCCGAGACGACGCTCAAGGATGCCATGCTGATGCTCGTCGAAGAGCAGAACAAGAAGGGTGGCGTTCTCGGCAAGAAGATCGAAGCCGTCGTTGTCGATCCGGCTTCCGATTGGCCGCTGTTTGCCGAAAAGGCGCGTCAGCTGATTTCCCAGGACAAGGTCGCAGCCGTATTCGGCTGCTGGACCTCATCGTCGCGCAAGTCGGTCCTGCCGGTTTTCGAAGAACTGAACTCGCTGCTGTTCTACCCGGTTCAGTACGAGGGTGAAGAATCCTCGCGCAACATCTTCTACACGGGTGCCGCACCGAACCAGCAGGCGATCCCGGCTGTCGACTATCTGGAGAAGGAAGAGGGCGTCGAGCGCTGGGTTCTTGCCGGAACCGACTATGTCTATCCGCAGACGACCAACAAGATTCTCAAAGCCTATCTGATGTCCAAGGGCGTTGCCGAAGAAGACATCATGATCAACTACACGCCGTTCGGTCACTCCGATTGGCAGACCATTGTTTCCGACATCAAGAAGTTCGGTTCGGCTGGCAAGAAGACCGCTGTCGTCTCGACGATCAACGGTGACGCTAACGTGCCGTTCTACAAGGAACTCGGCAACCAGGGCATCAAGGCCGAAGACATTCCGGTCGTTGCCTTCTCGGTCGGCGAAGAAGAGCTTGCCGGTCTCGACACCGCGCCGCTGGTCGGTCACCTCGCTGCCTGGAACTATTTCCAGTCCGTCGATGCTCCGGTCAATGCCGAGTTCATCGAGCAGTGGCATGCGTTCACCAAGAACGACAAGCGCGTGACCAATGACCCGATGGAAGCCGCCTATATCGGCTTCAATGCCTGGGTTAAGGCCGTCGAAGCTGCAGGCACCACCGATACCGATGCCGTTCTCGATAGTATCATCGGCGTTTCCGTTCCCAACCTGTCGGGCGGCACCTCGACCGTCATGCCGAACCACCACATCACCAAGCCGGTGCTGATCGGTGAGATCCAGGCTGATGGCCAGTTCGACATCGTGCAGCAGACGCCTTCTGTCGTTGGCGACGAATGGTCCGACTATTTGACGGACTCCAAGGACCTGATCTCCGATTGGCGCAAGCCGATGGAATGCGGCAACTTCAACGTTGCCACCGGCAAGTGCGGCGGCAAGGGCAGCTGATCTGTTCCTCAGTGAAACAGGAGGGGGTGTAACCGCCCCCAAACCTTCTCCCGCCGGGGTGTATCTCTTCGAGGCGGGGGAAGGACTTGCAGCATTGCCGCGCGTCTCCTTCGTCCCCATTGCCGGGAAAAGGTGCCGGCAGGCGGATGAGGGGGCGATCTCATGAATTTTAGAACTTTTCTCCAGGTCTTTATCGCATGTTGCAGTCTGGCTTTCGCCGCGCCCTCCTTCGCGCAGAGCGATCCGAGAGAGCTGATCAATGGCCTGGCCAAGGCCAATTTCAAGCAGGCGGAAGAATTGCTCGGCAAGATTGCCGCGAGTGCCGACGCACGCGTCGTGCCAACGCTGGAAGCGTTTGCTGAAGGTGATCTCTATGTGCGCAAATCGGACGGCGCGGTCCTCATCGCCAAGGCGGCAGGCAGCAATTTCGCCGCCATCGACCCATTGACCGGGGAGGCCGCCGGCGAGGCGCCGAAGAGCGCCTTCACCAAGATCAAGGTCAACAACACGCTGCGCCGCGCGATCCGCTCGGCGCTCGGTGGCTTGACGCTTTTGAGCCCCGACCGCTCTGTGAGGCTGCAGGCGGCACAGCAGGTTCTGCAATCTCCCAGCGCCGAGAACCTCGACCTGGTCGAAACGGCACTCGCCCGGGAAACCGACGCGGAAGTCAAATCGCGCATGGAAGAAGCCCGCGCGGTCTCGCTTCTGGCCTCCGACCGGTCGGCAGAGGAAAAGCGCGCGGCGATCGACACCGTGGCGTCGCTCGGCGGCCGCGAGGCAATCGGTATCCTGATGACTGTGTCGTCGTCCATCGGTGATGACCTCAGGCCCGACCTCGACCGGGCGATCAAGAAACTCGAAGGCGGCCTGCTGTTCTGGGACATGGGCCAGAATGTCTGGTACGGCATTTCGCTGGGATCGGTGCTGCTGCTGGCGGCCATCGGCCTTGCCATCACCTTTGGCGTCATGGGCATCATCAACATGGCGCATGGCGAGATGGTGATGATCGGCGCCTATTCGACCTTCATGGTGCAGGAAGTCATCCGGTCCAGTTATCCTGATCTCTTCGACTGGTCGCTGGCGATTGCGCTTCCGGTCGCCTTTCTGGTGACGGGCGCAATCGGTCTCGTGATCGAACGCGGCGTCATCCGTTTCCTCTATGGCCGGCCACTGGAGACACTGCTCGCCACCTGGGGCATTTCGCTGATCCTGCAGCAGGCGATCCGGACGATCTTTGGACCGACCAACCAGGAAGTCGGCAATCCGTCGTGGATGTCCGGCTCGTTTGCACTCGGTGGCCTGACCATCACCTGGAACCGGTTGTGGATCGTGCTGTTTTCGATGACGATCTTCTTTGCCCTGCTGGCCCTGATGAAACGCTCGGCCTTCGGCCTGCAGATGCGTGCCGTCACCCAGAACCGCCGGATGGCCTCGTCCATGGGCATTCGCACCCCCTGGGTCGATGCCTTCACCTTTGCACTCGGATCGGGCATTGCCGGCATTGCCGGCGTAGCGCTCAGCCAGATCGACAACGTCTCTCCGAACCTCGGCCAGTCCTACATCATCGACAGCTTCATGGTCGTGGTGTTCGGCGGGGTCGGCAATCTCTGGGGCACATTTGTCGGCGCGCTGTCGCTCGGCATTCTCAACAAGTTCCTCGAACCCTCGGTCGGCGCCGTGCTGGGCAAGATCCTCGTGCTGGTACTGATCATCCTCTTCATCCAGAAACGACCGCGCGGCCTGTTCGCGCTCAAGGGAAGGGCGGTGGAAGCATGATTACCGGCTTCATCCTGCGCGCACTCGAAGGCAAGATCATCATTGCCATCGCCATTCTGCTCGGCATTGCCGTGCTGGTTCCGGCGCTCAATCTGTTGACCTCGCCGGACAGTTTCTTCCACATCCCGACCTATGCCATGGCGTTGATGGGCAAGTATCTCTGCTACGCGCTGCTGGCGCTGGCACTTGACCTGGTCTGGGGTTATTGCGGCATCCTGTCGCTCGGCCACGGCGCCTTCTTCGCGCTCGGCGGTTATGCGATGGGCATGTATCTGATGCGCCAGATCGGTTCGCGCGGCGTCTACGGCAATCCGATCCTGCCGGACTTCATGGTCTTCCTCAACTGGAAGGAACTGCCCTGGTTCTGGCACGGGATGAACTATTTCCCGTTTGCCATGCTGATGGTGCTGGTGGTGCCCGGCCTGCTTGCCTTCGTCTTCGGCTGGTTCGCCTTCCGCTCGCGCGTCAACGGGGTTTATCTGTCGATCATCACCCAGGCGATGACCTATGCGCTGCTGCTTGCCTTCTTCCGCAACGACATGGGCTTCGGCGGCAATAACGGCCTGACAGACTACAAGGAAATCCTCGGCTTCAACGTCCAGGCCGATGGCACGCGCGCCGTGCTGTTTGCGCTGTCTGCGATCATGCTGTCGCTGTGCCTGCTGTTTGCATCGGCGATTACCCGGTCGAAATTCGGCAAGGTGCTGGTCGGCGTGCGGGATGCGGAAAGCCGGGTGCGCTTTCTCGGCTACCGGGTGGAGAATATCAAGCTGTTCACCTTCGTCGTCTCGGCGATGATGGCGGGCATCGCCGGAGCGCTTTTCGTGCCGCAGGTCGGCATCATCAATCCGGGTGAGTTTGCCCCCGCCAACTCGATCGAGGTGGTCGTATGGACCGCTGTCGGCGGTCGCGGCACGCTGATCGGCCCGATCATCGGCGCCATCCTGGTCAATGTCGGCAAGAGCTATTTCACCGGCGCCTTTCCCGAACTCTGGCTGTTTGCGCTGGGTGGCCTGTTCATCGGCGTGACGCTGTTCATGCCCAAGGGCATTGTCGGTTCCGTTCAGGCCTATCAGGCGCGGCGCAAGGACTTCCGCCAGGCGGCAGATCGAGACGCGGCGGCCAATGACGCCAAATCCCAGGCAACCCCACTGGCGGCGGAGTGAGGCCATGACCGATCAGACGACAAACCAGACCACAAACCGCACCACCAGCAGCCTGCTCTATCTCAATGGCGTCTCCGTCTCCTTCGACGGCTTCAAGGCGCTGAACTCGCTGTCCTTCATTGTCGAACCCGGTGAACTCAGGGCGATCATCGGCCCGAACGGCGCCGGCAAGACGACGATGATGGATATCATCACCGGCAAGACACGGCCGGACAGCGGCGATGTGTTCTTCGACGGCGGCAAGGTGGACCTGACCAAGCGCGACGAAGCCGAAATCGCCCAGCTCGGCATCGGTCGCAAGTTCCAGAAGCCGACGGTGTTCGAGAGCCATACGGTCTGGGACAATCTGGAACTGGCGCTCAACCGCAAGCGCGGCGTGTTCGCGACACTGTTCTATACCCTGACGACGGCCGACCGGGCGCGCATCGAGGAGATCCTCGAGACAGTGCGGCTGACCGGGCGGCGCGACGATCTGGCGGCCAATCTCAGCCATGGCCAGAAGCAGTGGCTGGAAATCGGCATGCTGCTGGCGCAGGAGCCGAAGCTTTTGCTCGTCGACGAACCGGTGGCGGGCATGACGGATGCAGAGACGGTGGAGACGGCAATTCTCCTCAAGGAAATCGCCAAGACCCGTTCGGTAGTGGTGGTCGAGCACGACATGGGCTTCATCCGCGACCTCGGCGTCAAAGTGACGTGCCTGGCGGAAGGCTCGGTGCTGGCCGAGGGCTCGATCGATTTCGTCTCGAGTGACCAGAAGGTCATCGAGAACTATCTGGGGCGGTGATGGCTTACCCTCCCCTTGAGGGGGAGGGTCGGCGCAAAGCGCCGGGGTGGGGTGACTGGTCGCACAGGGATCACCCCCACCCGCAGCTTCGCTGCGACCTCCCCCCTCAAGGGGTAGGTGGAAACAAGACAACGGGGGACAGGCACCATGCTGACAGTCGAAAACGTCAATCTCCACTACGGCGCCGCGCAGGCCCTGCGGGGTGTGTCGATCAATGCCGAAATGGGCAAGATCACCTGTGTGCTCGGACGCAACGGGGTGGGCAAGTCGTCGCTGCTGAGAGCGGTGACCGGCCAGCATGCGGTGTCGGCCGGCACGATCACTTTCAACGGTACCAAGCTCAACGGCATGGCGCCGTTCAACCGGGCGCGCACCGGTGTCGGTTATGTGCCGCAGGGGCGTGAGGTGTTTCCGCTGTTGACGGTGAAGGAAAATCTCGAGACCGGCTATGCGCCGCTGGACCGCAAGGATCGCTATATTCCGGACGAGATCTTCAGCCTGTTTCCGGTGCTGAACACGATGTTGTCGCGGCGCGGCGGCGATCTGTCCGGCGGACAGCAGCAGCAACTGGCCATCGGCCGGGCGATGGTGACGCGGCCGAAGATCCTGGTTCTGGACGAGCCGACCGAAGGCATCCAGCCGTCGATCATCAAGGATATCGGCCGGGCCATCCGTTATCTGCGCGATTCGACCGGCATGGCAATCCTGCTGGTCGAACAGTATCTCGACTTCTGCCGTGAGCTGGCTGACCATGTCTATATCATGGATCGCGGAGAGATCGTGCATCAGGGCGCGGCCGAAACGCTGGACACCCCGGAGGCGCGTCGCCACCTCACGGTTTGATAAACGATCGAAATCGATTGTGCGTTCGTGCATGGCTGTGTTGAGGTTTTGTTAAGGCTGATGGGTTGATGCTGAGGCCAGGCGTGGTAGGTTTCCCGCATCTGCGAACAGAAGGTATAGCCATGACAACCAGCACGGTTCATCACCGCGCGCGGGCAGGCAACATTGTTGCCCGGGTCGCATCGGGGTTCTTTCTCCTTGGCCTGACGGCCGTCGGCGCGGAAGCTGCCGGTTGCGGCGCAACGTTCGAGCCTGGTCGCCATGACCTGACAATCCCGTCGGGCGGCATTGAGCGCTCCGCAGTCTATGTCATTCCGTCGAAATACAGCGGCAAGCGCAAGGTTCCGCTGGTGCTGGATTTTCACGGCAGCAACAGCAATCCGCATGTGCAGCTGACGCGCAGCCATTGGGACGAAGTGGCCGAGCGCGAGGGCTTTATCGTCATGGCGCTGGCCGGCAGCCTTGATGGCGAATTGCCGCGCACCCATGCCTGGAATGTGCCGGGCGTGACCAAGACCGAGGGCGCTGACGATATCGGCTTCATCCGCGATGCGGTGAAGCTTGCCAAGGAAACCTTCTGCATCGACACGACCAAGATCTATGCCTCCGGCTATTCGGGCGGCGGTCGCATGCTGTCGCAATATATCTGCGACGGCCTCGGCGATTTTTCCGCGGCGGGCTTCGTCATGGGCCTTCGTGCCGGTACGCCGGAGCAGGACAAGGGTGTCTGGCGCCCGCGCCGCGAGAGCTGCCAGCCATCGCGGCCGGTGTCGATCATCGCCTTTTCCGGCATGAAGGATCACGTCAATCCGTTTGACGGCGGCGGCAAGGCCTATTGGCGCTATGGCGGCGAAGTGGCGCTCAACCGCTGGGCGGAACTCAATGGCTGCAACGGCCGTCCACGCGTCGATGACGGCGAAGCGGCCAAGGTCTCGACCTATCTCGACTGCCGCGCCGGTACCAGCGTCATGTCCTACATGATCACCAATGCCGACCATGCCTGGCCGGCACGCACCGTTCGCTTCAGGCTTGCCGCCAACAACGGGGAGGAGAAGATCCGGGAGGTTGATGCGACCGACAGAATGTGGGAGTTCTTCCGAGGTTCGGGTGGTGAACTTGTCGCGGGTGCCGCGTTGAAGCCAGCTTGCCCGGACGAACAAAACACCGCCTCGCTCAAGGAAGGCGGACAGGGGACACAGTGCAGCCAGCCGGTCAAAGCAGACAGCAACGCGCCGTCGGTGTCGGGAGACTTGTAGCCAAGTCGCTCGGTGGCCGAACAAGGATCGCCGAGTTTTACCAGGAGGGTTCGGCAAAGATCCGCCTGCCCCAGACCTTTGCCGACGAGCTTGAAGCGGTGACGATCAACACCGCCGGCGGGGTGACGGGCGGCGACCAGTTCGACTGGAATTTCACCGCCGGACCGGGCTGCTTCGTCACCGCGACGACGCAGGCCTGCGAGAAGATCTACAAGGCATCTGCCGGCACTGGCCGGATCAATACCCGTATCGAGGTTGCCGGCGGCGCCCGTTTTCACTGGCTGCCGCAGGAAAGCATCCTGTTCGACAACGCGTCGCTGACCCGCACGCTAGAGGTCGATCTTGCCGCCGATGCCGAGTTTGTCGCTGTCGAGGCGATCCTGCTTGGACGCCGTGCCATGGGCGAGGCGATGAATGCCGGGCTGGTTCGCGATCGCTGGCGCATCCGCCGCGATGGGCAGTTATTGCATGCCGAAGACCTTAAACTCAGCGGCGATGTTTCCCGTCTGGTTGGCGAACGCGCGGTTCTCGCCGGTCGGGTCGCATTTGCCACGCTGATCTATGTCGGGCCGATGGCGGAGACCTATCTTTGCCATTTGCGTGACCTGATTGGCGATAAAATGGGCGGCGCAAGTCATTGGCAAGGCAAGCTTGTTGCCCGTGTTGCGGCCGAAGACGGTTTCACTTTAAGAAAAACCCTGATCCCGATGATTTCGGCCTTGCGCGGTGGCGCGTCTGTGCCGAAAGTCTGGAATCTCTGACGATAGGCATAGTGGAGCGGTCATGAATCTGACGCCAAGGGAAAAAGACAAATTGCTGATTGCCATGGCGGCCATCGTGGCGCGCCGGCGGCTGGAACGGGGCGTGAAGCTCAACTATCCGGAAGCCATCGCGCTGATCACCGACTTCGTCGTCGAGGGCGCGCGCGATGGACGTGCGGTCGCCGAATTGATGGAAGCGGGCGCGCATGTCATCTCCCGCGATCAGGTCATGTCCGGCATCGCCGAGATGATCCATGACGTGCAGGTCGAGGCGACGTTCCCGGATGGCACCAAGCTGGTGACCGTCCACGAACCCATTCGGTAAGGATCTGACCATGGCGCTGGAACTTCGACCCAATTGCGAATGCTGCGACAAGGACCTGCCGCCTGAGAGCCTGGATGCCGTGATGTGCAGTTTCGAGTGCACGTTCTGCACGGACTGTGCGACCGATACGCTCGGCGGTTTCTGCCCCAATTGTGGTGGCGAACTGGTGCGGCGACCGGTCCGGCCGGCCGCCAAGCTGGTCAACAATCCCGCATCGACGAAACGCGTTTTGAAGGCCGAGGGTTGCGAGACCCTTTCGGCCGCCTGACTGAAGGGAGAGAGCTGATGATCCCCGGTGAAATCATTGCCGCCAGCGGTGAGATCGAACTCAATGTGGGCCTTCCGACACTGACGATCGAGGTGGCCAATAGCGGTGACCGGCCGGTTCAGGTTGGCAGCCATTATCACTTCTACGAAAGCAATGCCGGACTGGTCTTCGACCGCGAACCGACCCGCGGCATGCGGCTTGATATTCCGGCCGGCACTGCCGTGCGTTTCGAGCCGGGCCAGACGCGTCAGGTGACGTTGATCCCCTATGGCGGCAAGCGGGAAGTCTACGGTTTTCGTCAACAGGTCATGGGGAGGCTTTGAGATGGCCGTGTCCCGCTATCACGGCAGCTGTCATTGCGGCGCCGTTTCCTTCGACGTCGAAACGGACCTGGACAAGACCGCAACGTGCAACTGCTCGCGTTGCCAGCGCCTCGGCATCGTGCTTGCCTTTGCAGCCCGCGAGGTGTTCACGCTGAACTCGGGCGAGGGCAATCTCACCGAATATCTGTTCAATAAGAAGACGATCGAACATCAGTTCTGCAAGACCTGCGGCATCGAGAGCTTTGCCTATAGCAGCTCACCGGAGGGCGTGCCGATGGTCGCGATCAATGTCAATTGCCTTGAGGGTGTGAACCCGCGCGCGCTGACATCCCATGCATTTGACGGTGCTTCGGTTTGACATGCGCAAGCCAATGAACAGCCGATTGAATGTGAGGCGGTGGTGATGAAGTCCCTGGCGATGACGATGCTGTGCGGATGCGTGCTGCTGGTCGATGGGCCGGCCGCCAGCGAAGCCGAACCCGCGGTCGATTGCAGCAAGGCAGAAACGCAGATGGAAATGAACATTTGCGCGGGCAAGGACTATGAGGCGGCCGATCTGGCGCTGAACATTCAGTGGAAGCTGACCAAGGCGTTGATGGACCGTGTGGACACCGAGCGGCAGGAGAAGGCCGGTGTCAGCAAGCTCGTTGCCAGCCAGCGCGCCTGGCTCGCCTACCGCAATGCGCAATGCGAACTGGACGGCCATGCAATGGATGGCGGCAGCGCGCAGCCGCTGCTGGTCTCGTCCTGCCTTGCGGAGCTGACGCGCAAACGCACGGACGAATTGAAAAGCCTGAACGATGCGTTCGGGAATTGACGGGACGGATATGACAGGCGCACGGCAGGTGATGATCGTCGGCAACGGGCCGGTCGCAGACAATGCGGCCGCGTTGATCGACGCCGCCGATTTTGTCATCCGTTTCAATGGCAGCCGCAATTTCGGCGCGGCCGGACGCCGCACGGATGTGGTGGCGCTGTGCAATACCGGACGTCCGGCCGCTGCCATGCTGGCGGACCCAGTCTGGCGCGACAGCGAGGCGGTGCGTGCCGCATCCGAAATCTGGTCGGTGCGTCACCCGGAAAAGTTTGCCGAATTGCAGGTGGCACTTGCCGTCAGCCATCCGGAACTGGATGATTTTTGCGACGACTATACCGGGGCCTTTGCCAGTTTTGCTGCGTCGAGCGGCAAAGGTCACCGGGTCATTGCGCGCGCGGTGCACGAAGCCGTGGATGCCGCGCTCGGCGATCACCAGGCCGAAGCCTATGTGGTGCCATCGAGCGGCATGGTTGTCGTGGCCGCTGTCCTGTCTGATGCGACACATGCCAAAGACACTGTGACGATCGGCGGGTTCGGCCATGTCGGATGGGATGGCCATCCCTTCGCGGCCGAGAAGCGCCTGATCGAAAGCTATATTGCGGCCGGCCGCCTGACGCGGCTTCAGCCTGTTTCTGTATTCTCCCTCTCCCAAGGAGCCTAGTGTCATGTCCTTCAAGATGTCCCGTGCCGCCTATGCCTCGATGTTCGGACCGACCACCGGCGACAAGGTGCGGCTGGCCGATACGGAATTGTTCATCGAGGTGGAGAAGGACTTCACCATCTATGGCGAGGAAGTGAAGTTCGGCGGCGGCAAGGTCATCCGGGACGGCATGGGCCAGAGCCAGGCGACACGGGCCGAAGGTGCTGTCGACACGGTGATCACAAACGCCCTGATCGTCGATCACTCCGGCATCTACAAGGCGGATGTCGGTTTGAAGGATGGCCGCATCCACGCGATCGGAAAGGCCGGCAATCCGGATACCCAGCCGGGCGTGACGATCATCGTCGGTCCCTCGACCGAGGCGATCGCCGGTGAGGGCAAGATCCTGACCGCGGGTGGCATGGATGCGCATATCCATTTCATCTGCCCGCAGCAGATCGAAGAGGCGCTGATGAGCGGGATGACCACCATGCTTGGCGGCGGTTCGGGTCCGGCGCATGGTACGCTTGCCACGACCTGCACCGGTGCCTGGCATATCGAGCGGATGATCGAGAGCTTCGACGCCTTCCCCATGAACCTGGCGCTGGCCGGCAAGGGCAATGCCTCGCTGCCGGCACCGCTGGAGGAAATGATCCTCGCCGGTGCCTCGTCGTTGAAGCTGCACGAGGACTGGGGCACGACACCGGCTGCGATCGACAACTGCCTGTCCGTTGCCGACCAGTATGACGTGCAGGTGATGATCCACACCGATACACTGAACGAAAGTGGCTTCGTCGAAGACACGATCGCTGCGATCAAGGGCCGCACCATCCATGCCTTCCACACAGAAGGTGCGGGCGGCGGCCATGCGCCTGACATCATCAAGATCTGCGGCCAGCAGAATGTCATCCCGTCATCGACCAATCCGACGCGGCCCTATACCGTCAACACGGTTGCCGAACATCTCGACATGCTGATGGTCTGCCATCACCTGTCGTCGTCGATCCCGGAAGACATTGCCTTTGCCGAAAGCCGGATCCGCAAGGAGACGATCGCGGCGGAAGACATTCTCCACGATATCGGCGCGTTTTCGATCATCTCGTCGGACAGCCAGGCGATGGGCCGCGTCGGGGAAGTGTCGATCCGCACATGGCAGACGGCCGACAAGATGAAGCGCCAGCGCGGACGCCTTGCCCAGGAAGCGGGCGAGAACGACAATTTCCGGGTCAAACGCTATATCGCCAAATACACCATCAACCCTGCCATCGCCCATGGTCTCAGCCATGAGATCGGGTCGGTCGAGGTCGGCAAGCGCGCCGACCTGGTGCTGTGGAGCCCGGCCTTTTTCGGCGTGAAGCCCGAGATGGTCCTGCTCGGCGGTTCGATCGCGGCAGCACCGATGGGCGATCCTAATGCCTCGATCCCGACGCCGCAGCCGATGCATTACCGGCCGATGTTTGCCGCCTATGGCAAGCTCCGGACAAATTCGTCTGTCACGTTTGTCAGCCAGGCGTCGATTGATGCCGGCCTTGCGCGTCGCCTCGGCGTTGCCAAGAAACTGCTGGCGGTCAAAAACGTGCGCGGCGGGATTTCCAAGGCGTCGATGATCCACAATGACCTGACGCCGCATATCGAGGTCGATCCGGAGACCTATGAAGTGCGCGCCGACGGCGAGTTGTTGACTTGCGAGCCGGCGACGGAACTGCCGATGACACAGCGCTATTTCCTGTTCTGATCGCCGGGATCTTGCGCAGCGCTTTGAAATGGCTGGGCGGCGGGATTGTCATCATCCTGTTGCTGCTTGTTCTCGGTGTGGTCGTTCCGCGTCCACTGCTCGGCCGGACACAAGCCGCAGGAGACGTCGGATCGCGACATATTCTGCTGCTCGCCAATGCCATTCACACGGATATCGCGCTGCCGCTTGACGACGACCTCAGGGCGGAGTTTGCAGAGCTTGCCGAGGTGGGTTTCGATATCGGCAATCCGCAGGCGGCGTATCTGGTCGTCGGCTGGGGCGGGCGGGCCTTTTACATCGAGACGCCTGCCTGGAGCGAATTGAAGCCGCTGCCGGTGCTGAAAGCGTTGACGGTCGATCGATCCGTGCTGCACCTTGATCTCGCGGGAGAAATCCCGGGCGACGCACCGTTTGCCAGGCGTTTGGAAGTCTCGGAGACAGGCTATCGCCAACTGCTCGATCATATTCATGCGAGCTTTGCCCGGAAAGATGGGCGCGTATTGATGGTCGAGGGTGCGGCTTATGGCCCTACGGATGTTTTCTTCGAGGCCAACGGCCACTTCAATGCCTTTCTCGGATGCAATACGTGGACCGCGGCCGGCCTGCGGGCGGCGGATGTTCGCACAGGCTGGTGGACGCCTTTGCCGCAGCTGCTCGACTGGTCCCTGGACCTGCAGCGATAGAATTACATTAGCATATTCGCCCCATGCATGGCTGCTATGCGGCCATGTTGAAATCAGATTTGCGGGCTGCAATGCACCGGCTCCTGGGTTAGGTCTGTCATGCTTTTCAACGGTGCCGCTTTTGCTCCCAACACCTGCGGCACCTTCCAGCCAGGAGATCCGTCACATGCTTATTGGCCGCAAAGTGCCTGACGTCACATTCCGCACCCGTGTTCGCGACGAAGCCGTCGGTGGTGCCAACCCATTTCGTTGGCAGGACGTTCGTTCAGCCGATTATTTTGCCGGCAAGCGCGTCATTCTGTTTTCATTGCCGGGCGCGTTCACGCCGACATGCTCGACCTTCCAGTTGCCTGACTTCGAAAAGATGCATGCCGATTTCCAGGCTGAAGGCATCGACGAGATCTACTGCATCTCGGTCAATGATGCTTTCGTGATGAACGCCTGGGGCAAGAGCCAGGGTCTAGAGAACGTCAAGCTGATCCCGGATGGTTCCGGCGAGTTCACCCGCAAGATGGGCATGCTGGTTCGCAAGGACAATCTCGGCTTCGGTCTGCGCTCGTGGCGTTATGCAGCGATCATCAACAATGGCGTGGTCGAGCAGTGGTTCGAAGAGGAGGGCTACTCTGACAATTGCGACAGCGATCCCTACGGTGTTTCCGCGCCGCAGAACATCATGGAAAACCTGAAGGCCAAGCAGGCCGCCTAACAGGCGCGGATTTGCATTTTCGAAGGTATGAAGGCCCGGCATTCGCCGGGCTTTTTTTATCAAGTGTATGCAACTCTTGGGTGGTTCTTTGCGTCCGTCAAACGTTAACAAAGCAGACGTTTTCCAATTATGCCCCCATTCACATTTTCGTGTGTTTGCAGGCTGAATTCTGGATCATGAAAAAGCGCCACATCGATTGAAAAAACGGCGTAATTCTCGGCAAAATCCAAAAAAAGTCACTCCTTTTGGTTGCGTCGTGTGCAGATAAAGCGCCCCTATAAGTTGGGTTCAGGACCATTTTCGGGTGTCTTAATTTCATTTGCTTATATGGTTGTATTTTAACGATCGGGTTAGCGATTGGGGAAGACAAGATCCCTATTCGATTATTGCAGAGCGGACGAGGAGCGACTCGTGAATTTCATCGGCAAATGGCTATCCCTACAGGTCGATCTCGGCAGTTTCGACAGCCGGGCTGCGATCTGGAGCTTCGCTGCGAAGATGAGTTTCAGGGCGGTGATCCTGGCCTGCATTTTCAGCCTGGCCGGCTTGCCTGTGCTTTATGCCTTCGGCATTCTGACGCTTTCCGTCGCGGAAGCGGTCAAGCTGGCGGTGACCTTTTCCTGGTTGTTCGGTGGTGCCGTTTCGGGTGCGCTTGCGCTGGTCACAGGCGGCGTGATCCGCGATCTGGCCGTGTCGCGCGCAGAGTTCGAGCGTTTGAGCCAGACGGATGCACTGTCCGGCCTGGCAAACCGCCGCGCCTTCAACGATGCGCTCGATACCGTAGAGGGTGAGGCGTCGCTGGCAATCATCGATATCGATCGGTTCAAGGCGATCAATGACCGGTTCGGACATCATGCAGGCGACATGGTCATTCGCGGCGTTTCCGACATCCTGAGCGAAGTTTTTCACGATTGCCGTGTGGTGGCACGGCTCGGTGGCGAGGAATTCGGGGTGATCATCTGCGGCGGCGGGATTGCGCAACGCCTGGCGCAGGTCGAACGCGCGCGCATGCTGGTCGGTTCGCGCGGTATCGAGTGCGCGGGGCATGTCGTCAACGTGACGATCTCGGCGGGAGTTGCCGAATTTGTTGCCGATCTTCGTTCCGAATGCGTCTATGCGCGGGCGGACAATGCCCTCTACCTTGCCAAGGGCGAAGGTCGCGACCGTGTGCTGCACGAGCAGTCGATGATGGTCGAAAATCCGGATGGCATTGCGGCGGAAAAGGACTATCCGCGTGCGGTTTTCGGTGCGGTACCTATGCGCGGCTAAAGAACAATCTTGCCGCCTGCCTCCGTCTTGTGCATGGTTTAAAAAACAGCCAATTCGGAGATGTTATGCTACGAGCGACGTCCATCATGCCAGCCGGATCAGTGGCGGCGCAGCCGGAAGGCACGGTCGTGCTGGCGCATGACGAGCGCCATCTTCGCCGCAAGCTGCTGCATCTCGATGATGGAGCGATGGTGATGCTCGACCTCAAGGAACCGGTCTCCCTAGTTGATGGCGACCGGCTGTTGCTGGAAGACGGAACGACGATCGAGGTGAAGGCGGCCGAGGAGCGTCTGTTCGATATCCGTGCACGCGATGGACCGCATCTCATTGAATTGGCATGGCATCTTGGCAATCGCCACCTGGCGGCGCAAATCGAGGCCGAGCGCATCCTTATCCAGCGCGACCACGTCATCCGGGACATGCTGGCTGGTCTTGGTGCCACGGTGACCGACGTGATCGAGCCTTTCCAGCCGGTGCGTGGCGCCTATCATTCCCATGGTGGTCATGGTCACGGGCATGGCTGAACATCCGCATGGCTGAAACTGGCATAACTGAAACGCGCCCATCTGGCATTGTGCAGCGGCAGGGACTGCTGCGGCTTCTGGCCTGGTTGTCTCCGGCTTTTCCGGTTGGCGGATTTGTCTATTCGGGCGGGCTCGAGAGCGCGATCGTCGATGGTCATATCGCCAGCGGTAATGATCTGGCGAATTGGCTACATCTGTTGCTCGCCGACGGTGGTTTGCGCAATGACGCGATCCTGCTGGTCGAGGGGCACCGGCGGCATGCCGACGGCGCTGCCCTGAGCGCCGTGCTCGAACTTGCCGCGGCCTTGGCCGGTTCTGCCGAGCGCCATGGCGAAGTCACCCGTCAGGGAGAGGCATTTGTCACGGCGGCGGGTGCCTGGCCGCATCCGGTCCTGCAAACGCTGAAGGGTTCTGCGGTCTATAGCGTTGTGGTCGGCGCGGTGGCTGCGGCGCATGGCGTTTCGGCTGAAGACGCGCTCGCGGCTTTTCTTCAGGCACAGGTCTCCCAGTTGATCTCTGTCGCAATCCGCCTCGGGCTGATCGGACAGACGCAGGGTGTGGCTCTGATTGCCGAAATGGAGGTGCCCATCGTTGGCGGCGTGGAAACACTCGTGCATCTGGGGCTCGATGATCTCGGTAGTGCGACGATCGTGGCAGAGACGCTGAGCATGCGGCACGAGACGCAATATTCGAGGCTTTTTCAATCCTAGACAAACAGAACCCGCCAGGGCGGAATGACAGGAATGATAATGAAATCAAACAATGGTCCTCTTCGGGTTGGCATCGGCGGACCGGTCGGCTCCGGCAAGACTGCGTTGACGGAGAAACTCTGCAAGGCGATGCGCGAGCAGTATTCGATCGCGGTCGTGACCAACGACATCTATACGCGCGAGGATGCAGAAGCGTTGATCCGCATGCAGGCTTTGTCGTCGGACCGCGTCGTCGGTGTCGAAACGGGTGGCTGTCCGCATACCGCGATCCGTGAGGATGCCTCGATCAATCTGCGGGCCATTGCCGACCTGAATGCCCGTATCCCGGATCTCGACATCGTCTTCATCGAATCGGGCGGCGATAATCTTGCGGCGACCTTTTCGCCGGATCTCGCCGACATCACGCTCTATGTCATTTCCGTCTGTCAGGGGGAGGAGATCCCCCGCAAGGGTGGGCCCGGCATTACACGATCGGATCTGTTGATCATCAACAAGACCGATCTTGCGCCGCATGTCGGAGTTGATCTGGCGGTGATGGAGCGGGATGCGGAGCGGATGCGTTCGCAGCGGCCGTTCGTGTTTTCCGACTTGAAGCGTGGCGCAGGCGTCGAGCAGATTGTCCACTTCCTGCAGGAGAGCGGCGGGCTCTGAGCGCTGCCGGCACCTTTGTCAGATCTGCTTCAGCGCGGTCACGTCGGTGATCTGAATGGTGCGGCCACGCACGGTAACGCCGGCGCGCCGCAAGGTCGAAAAGGCGCGCGACAGCGCTTCGGGAGCAAGGCCGAGCTTTCCGGCCAGAAGGCTTTTCTGGAATGGCAGACGGATCGAGACCGGGCCACCATCCTTGTCGCAGGTGGACAGGAGATAGTGTGCAACCCGCTGAGGTGCGGTTTGCAGGCGGTCGTTGGCGATGCAGTCCATCGTGGTGCGCAGGTGGTCCGACAGGCTGCGGATGATCGATTTCGCCACATCCTTTTCCAGTTCGGCCAGCTGACGGACCTTCTGCAGGTCGAAGCGACCCAACGTTGCCGTATCGGCTGCCTGGGCGTTGTAGAGATAGCGGTCGCCCATCGGCAGCAGGCATTCGGCGAAGACGTCTCCGGGGCCGCAGATGCGGATATCCGCTTCTCGGCCATCCTTGTTCAGCCGATAGAGCCGGACATAGCCGCTGAGAACGCAGTAGAAGAATTCCGCCGGATCACCTTCGCGAAACAGCACATCGCGCGCCTCGTAATTCGCGACATTGATGATCTCCAGCATGCCGGCCAGAGCCGAAGGGCCAAGCGTTGACAGAAAAGACGTCCGCAACAACGTGTTCTTGTCTCGCGCGTTCAGTCTCAGCATCTTGTTCACGGTCTTCCCGGCTCCCCGTTTATCGTCTGGCAAACCGGTCGCCGTCGTCGCGACCGTGGCGTCCCTGTCGTTCGGAACCTGTCCGGCGCTCACTCGCGAACCCGCACATTTCCGCAGAACCAGATGTCCTTGCCCTTTCTAGTCTCGCTACGATATCGCGAGAAGGGCAGTCTTGAATTGATTTCGATCAAACGCGCCACCGACATGGCACGTTTTCGATGGAAAGTCGAAGGCATGGCGTTTGTCGCGGTATGCCTGGGCACGGCTCAGAACTTGATGCCGAGACCCACCCTCACGGTCTGCTGGGTCAGATCCGAATCGACGACGGCCGCGCCAAAGTCCAGCTTTCCATTCCCAAAGTCATTGTAGCGATAATCGATGCGGCCGAAGACGCAATCAGTCACCGCGTAATCAACCCCGGCGCCTGCTGTGTATCCGCCGAATGTTTCGGTCGCTGTCGTAATGCCGATCAGGTCGGCTTCGATATGCGTGGCGGCCCAGCCGGCTGTGGCATAAGCAAGGATCGGACCCCAGGCATAGCCGATGCGCGTGCGAACAGAGCCCTGCCAGTCCGCGCCGCCGCTTATCGTGCCGAATGCAGACTGCAGGGCGACGTCGTTCGAGTTGCGTTCCAGGTCGCCTTCGATGCCGAAGACAAGATTGTTGTCGAATTGTCTGTTGAAGCCAATGAATGCACCGAAGAGCCTGCCATCGAGATTGGAATCGAGGGGCGCGAAGCCCGCGGTCTCGAAATATCCGTCCATCCGGCCGTAGCCGACGTGGATACCTGCGTAGACACCTGTCCAGTCGACCGTGTCTGCGAGATTGGCGGGGAGGGCAGAGGCAGGGCTTGCCGAGGCGGTGTCGGCGCCGGTGGCGGCAGTCTGGAGGAGCAGAATAGTGGATATCGTCAAAAAGGTTCGCATGAAAATTCCTTTAGGCAAAACGATCGGCAATCGGTCGTCACCCTAGATTTTCAACCTTGCTGCTGACTTGAGGAGGCGCTTGCCTGCTTCAGACTGATGATCGGTCGCCGTCACCCGGCGACCGATCATGACTTCGCGATCATTCCGCGGCGAGCGGCGGCAGGGTGACGACATTGTTGCTCTCGCTGCGCCGGCTTGCAGGCGTGCTGCGCTCAACGGCTGCGACCCTGTCATAGAGTTCGGCAACGGCGATCGTCAGGTGTTCCGAGCTCAGCGGTTCGACCTCCTGTTCCTTCTTGCCGACCAGACGGCTGAAAATCCTGCTGAGCAGCCGCGAGAGGTCATCGAGGATCAGGAAGAAGGCCGGGACCACGACGAGGCTGAGCACGGTCGAGACGATGATGCCTCCGATCACGGCAATCGCCATCGGGGCCCGGAAGGATCCGCCTTCGCCGACGCCGAGCGCCGACGGCAGCATGCCGGCCGACATGGCGATGGAGGTCATGATGATCGGGCGCGCGCGCTTGCGGCCCGCTTCCACCATGGCCTCGAGGCGGTCCATGCCGCGATGGCGCATCTCGATGGCGAAATCGACGAGCAGGATCGCGTTTTTCGTCACGATGCCCATCAGCATCAGGATGCCGATCAGGACCGGCATCGACAGCGCATTGTTGGTGACGATCAGGCCGACCGCGACGCCGCCAATGGCAAGCGGCAGCGAGAACAGGATGGTGAACGGCTGGATCACATCCTTGAACAGCAGGATGAGCACGGTCAGCACCAACAGTACGCCGAGCAGCATGGCATTGAGGAAGCTCTGCTGCATCTCCGCCTGGATCTTAGCGTCACCGCTCTCGGCAAGCCTGACCGAGGCTGGCAGATTGGCATTTTCGACGGCATTGCGGAAAGCGGCGGTCGCCGTGTCGAGTGCAACGCCTTGCGGCAGGCCGGCGCCGATCGTGACAACGCGGTTGCGATCGTTGCGCTTGATCGACGAGACGCCTTCCGAATATTCGATATCGGCGACGCTCGACAGCGGCACGGCCTGGCCGGTCGCTGTGCGGATTTTCAGGGCGCGGATTGCGGCAAGATCGGTTCGCAGATCGAGCGAGGCCTGGACCCGGATCGGGATCAGGCGGTTGTCGAGGGCGATCTTCGGCAAGGCCGAATCGATGTCGCCGATGGTTGCGACACGCACGGTCTGGGCGATTTGCTCGGCGGTGATGCCGAGACGTGCCGCCTCGTCCGAGCGGGGCCGGATCTGCAGTTCGGGGCGGGGCAGGGCGCCTTCGGCGCTGGCATTGGCCAGTTCCGGCAAAGTGCGCAGCTTGGCCTCGAGAATGGCGACGGCGTCGTTCAGTTCCTCCTCGTTCTTGGAGAGGAAGTTGAAGGCGATGTCGCGCTCGCCACGGTCATTGAGCTTGAGCACGCGGATATCGGCAATCGGCGCGAGCTTGGCGAAAACCTCTTCCTCGATTTCCCATTGCGGACGCAGGCGGCCATGGACTTCCATCTTTGGCATGAACTGGCCGATCAGCGGCAGCCCTCCCAGACCCTTGTTGACAAGCGTCTTGACCAGAGAATGCTCGATGTGGTCGAGGTTCAGCGTGATGCTGGCGCGGCGCAGTTCCATATCGCCCTTGGGCGAGGCGCCGCCAAGGACAAAGATGCTGGAGACGTCACGAACATCCTGAAGCGCGGCATGGATCTGGTCGGTCTTGCGCTCGGTCTCCGCCAAAGTCGCATTGGGCGGCAGTTCGACGGAAATGACGATACGGCCGGCGTCTTCCGGCGGCAGGAAGCTGCCCGGAACCTGAGCGAGCAGCATCAGCGAGCCGATCAGGAAGGCAATGGCTGCGGCCAGCGTAAGATAACGGCTGTACCAATGGCTGGTGGTCAGGCGGACGACACGCGTATAGCCCTTCATGAAGGTGCTGTCATTGTCGACATGGTCATCCATCGCGTCTTCGGCACGCATCAGATAGGCGGCCATCAGCGGGGTGATCAGGCGCGCCACCATCAGCGAGAAGAAGACCGAGAAGGCAACCGTCAGGCCGAACTGGATGAAATACTGGCCCGGAATGCCCGGCATGAAGGAAACCGGCACGAAGACGGCGATGATGGTGAAGGTGGTGGCGATGACGGCCAAGCCGATCTCGTCCGCCGCCTCGATCGCTGCCCGGTAGGGTGTCTTGCCCATCTTGATATGCCGGGCGATGTTTTCCACCTCGACGATCGCATCGTCGACGAGAATGCCGGTCGCCAGCGTGAGCGCGAGGAAGCTGACGAGGTTGAGCGAGAAACCCATCATGTCCATGATCCAGAAGGTCGGGATCGCAGACAGCGGCAGGGCAATGGCGGAAATCAGCGTGGCACGCCAGTTGCGCAGGAAGATGAACACGACGATGACGGCGAGGATCGCGCCTTCGATCAGCGTGTGCATCGCCGCTTCGTAATTGCCATAGGTGAAGTAGACGGAATCGTCGATCATCTCGATCGCCACGTCGGGATTTTCCGCCCGCACCTTGGCGAGGCTTTCGGCGACGGTCTCGGCGACGGTCACTTCGCTGGCGCCCTTGGCACGGAAGACGGCGAAGGTGACGACGGGTTTGCCATCGAAGCGGGCAAACGATTTCTGTTCCTCGTAGGTGTCCTTGATGGTGCCGAGATCGGACAGCTTGACGAAGCGGCCATTGCTGAGCGCAATCGTGGTGTTTTGCAGACTTGCAACATCGCGGCTGTCGCCAAGCGTGCGGATCGACTGTTCGGCGCCGGCGACCTGACCGCGACCGGAGCCGAGATCAACATTGGTGCCGCGCAACTGGGTGCTGATATCGGCGGCGGTCACGCCAAGCGCGTTGAGGCGGTTGGGGTCGAGCTCGATGCGGATTTCACGGTCGGCGCCACCATAGCGGTCGACCCGGCCGATGCCGGGCTGGCCCTGCAGCGCGCGCTTGATCGTATCATCGACGAACCACGAGATTTCCTCGATGTTCATGTTCGGGGCGGAGACCGCGAAGCTCTGGATCGCCTGGCCTTCGACGTCGATCTTGGTGACGATCGGCTCGTCCACCGTTGCCGGAAGGTCGCCGCGGATCTGGTCGATCGCATCCTTGACGTCCTGCACCGCCTGCTCGGTCGGCACTTCCATACGGAACATGACCAATGTCTGGGACTGGCCGTCGGTGACGGTCGAGCTCAATTCGTCGACGCCGGTGATCGACGCCACCGCGTCTTCGACTTCCTTAGTGACCTGGGTTTCCAGCTCAGACGGGGAGGCGCCGCTCTGGGTGACGGTGATTGCCACCAATGGCACGTCGATATTGGGGAAGCGCGTGATCGGCAGGGCGATGAAGGACTGGATGCCCACCACCATCAACAGGAAGAAGGCCAGGATCGGCGCAATCGGATTTCGGATGGACCAGGCGGAAAAGTTCATAGCCTGCGTGCCTCTCAGTTGGAAACGGTGCTGTCATCGACCGGCTTGATGCGGTCGCCGTCGCGCACGAACGCGCCGGCCTTGGCAACGACGCGGTCGCCTTCCTTCAATCCCTTGACCACCTGGATAAAGGCGCCGTCCTGAATGCCGGTCTCGATCTTGACCAGCTTGACGATGCCATCCTCGACAATGCGTGTGGTGGTTTCACCCTTGGCCGTCGTAATCGCGGAAAGTGGCAGGGCGATGCCCTCTGCCTCATTGATCACGATATCTGCCGTACCATACATGCCGGCGCGGGCGGCACTATCGTCATCGATGGCGATATGAACGGAGCCCAGACGGGTCTGGGCATCGACGACTGGCGACACCAGGCGGACCGAGCCCGAGAGCTTCTGAGCGCTGCCGGCTACGGTGAGTGCAGCCTTCTGGCCTGGTTTCAGGCGGAGGATCTCGTTTTCGGACACATCGGCGATCAATTCGATCTGGCCGTCGCGGATGACGGTAAAGAGCGGTTCGCCTGCACCGCTGGCAATCGCGCCGACGCGGGCATTGCGTGCGGCAACGGTGCCGGCGACCGGCGATTTGACGTCCGTGCGGGCAAGCTTCAGGTCGATATCGTTGATCTGGCTCTCGACAACGGTGACATCGGCTTGCGCGACCGTGATTGCCTGGCGCGCCGTTTCGGCTTTGGCAGTGGCACTGGCCAACGTCGTTTCGGCCTGTTCCAGTTGCGAGGTGGCAACGGTTCCTGTCTTGCTCAGGCGGGTGGCGCGTTCGAATTGGCGTTGCGCATCCTTGGCGCTCGCCTCTGCCTCGATCAACTGGGCGCGGTATTGCGCAAGACCGGCTTCAGCCTTTGCCTTGTTGGCAATCAGCTGGCTCTTTTCCAGCAGCAGGCTGTCATCGTTCAGCCGCGCGACCACGGCATCCTTGGCAACGGTATCGCCGACATCGGCTTCGAGCGATTTGGTCAAAAGACCTTCGACCTGGGGCTGGACATAGACTTCCTCCTCGGCCTTGACCGTGCCGGTGGCGACGATCCGATCCGTGAGTGCACGAGCCGTGGCGGTAGTCACGACGATCGCCGGCAGGTTCGGAGCAGCAACGGGCGCCGCGGCCTCCTGCGCAATGGCAACAGAACCGGTGAAGGTGAGAGTGGCGGCCAACAGAATTGACGTGGCGCTCGTATTTCGCAGCATGGCTACCTTCCAGAAAAAAATCGCAGATTTAGCTCACATTACGCAGCTCATGCACAAACGGCTCACTGTCGGTGCGAGATGGCATTTTTGCGCCGCCGCGGCTCTGCAGAGCTTTATCATGCCTCAAAATGCTGCGTGGCAACAAGTGGGGATGGAAAAACCACCTGCAAGGCTTGTCCAGCGATATTCATCGCGGAACGCGGCCGAAAAGTCGACAAGGCAACCTTGTGTTGCCGATTTGCCAGCTTAAGCGGTTGCGAACTGTATGTAATACTTATGTATTTTGGGGTTGCACGGGGCCGAAGCCCCGTGCTTTTCAAGGGATATTCGAGACTACTTCAGGGCGGCGTCGGTGATCTCAGTGGTGAAGGCGCCGGTCGGCTCCTTGGTGATGACCGGATCGGAGCCACCACCGAGCAGGGTCTTGACGGTGCGCTCATAGGCGGCCTTGTCGAGCGCGCCATTCGAACCCGCCGTCAACTTGGCGACTTCGCCCATCATGCGCTTCTGGTGGAGTTCGGTCTGCGCACCGGATGCATCGTTTTCGAGAACGATTTCAGCCGCTTCATCCGGGTTCGCTTCGGCATATTTCCAACCCTTCATCGAAGCGCGGACGAACTTGACCATCTTTTCCTTGAAGGCCGGGTCTGCCAGCTTGTCTTCGAGCACGTAGAGACCGTCTTCGAGCGTTGCCACGCCTTCGTCTTCATACTTGAAGGTGACGAGGTCTTCCGCCTTGATACCGGCATCGATGACCTGCCAGTATTCGTTATAGGTCATGGTGGAGATGCAGGCGGCCTGCTTCTGCAGCAGCGGGTCGACATTGAAGCCCTGCTTGAGGACGGTCACGCCGCCTTCCGAGCCGTCGGTCTTGATGCCGAGCGTGCCCATCCAGGACAGGAAGGGATATTCGTTGCCGAAGAACCAGACGCCGAGCGTCTTGCCCTTGAAGTCTTCCGGCTTGGTGATGCCGGTTTCCTTGAGGCAGGTCAGCATCATGCCCGAGGACTTGAACGGCTGGGCGATGTTGACGAGGGGCACGCCCTTTTCGCGGGTGGCAAGAGCAGACGGCATCCAGTCGACGATGACGTCGGCGCCGCCGCCGGCCAGAACCTGCGGCGGCGCGATGTCCGGGCCGCCCGGCTTAATTTCGACGTCGAGGCCTTCCTCTTCGAAGAAGCCCTTGTCCTTGGCGACATAGTAGCCGGCGAACTGGGCCTGGGTGACCCATTTCAACTGCAGCGTTACCTTGTCTGCGGCGGCCGCCTGCATGGCCGTCAGCGAGACGGCGGCAGCCAGCAGCATGGATGCAAGTTTGATCGTCATTTCAGTTCCCTCTTTTTTTGTTAGGTCTTGTTTTACGCCCGGCCACCACGGACGGACGGATGCCAGAAGGTGACCCAGCGTTCTGCCAGTGCCACCAAGCCGTAGAAGATCGAGCCGGCGAGTGCGGCAACCGCAATCTCGGCCCAGACCATGTCGACATTGCTACGCCCCACTTCCGTGGAAATCCGGAACCCCATGCCGACGATCGGGGTGCCGAAAAACTCTGCCACGATGGCGCCGATCAGCGCCAACGTCGAATTGATCTTCAAGGCATTGAAGATGAAAGGCCATGCTGCGGGCAGGCGCAACCGGATCAGCGTCTGCCACCAAGAGGCGGCATAGGTGCGCATCAGGTCGCGCTCCATGTGGCTCGCCGCGGACAGTCCCTGCACGGTATTCACCAGCATCGGAAAGAAGGTCATGATCACGACAACGGCGACCTTGGAGGGCCAGTCGAAGCCGAACCACATGACCATGATCGGGGCGATGCCGACGACGGGAAGGGCCGAGACGAAGTTGCCGATCGGCAGCAGGCCCTTCTGCAGGAAGGGCGATCGATCGATCAAAAGGGCCACGATAAAGCCGAGGCCGCAGCCGGCAATGTAGCCGGTTATGACGGATTTGAGGAAGGTCTGGCGGAAATCGGCCCAGAGGATCGGGGTCGAACTGATGATGCGGGCCCAGATCATCGACGGTGCCGGCAGCAGGATCGAAGGAATATTGAACCCCCGGACGACGCATTCCCAGATCACCAGCAGGGTGATGCCGAAGATGACCGGCACGGCGATGCCGATCACACGGCGCGTTGTCGGGTTTTTCGGGCGCTGGCGCACCAGCCATTCGTTGAGCGCCCAGGCACCGAGCCAGAACGCAATGGCGAAGACGAGATAACCGGTCATGGCCTGATTCATGGTTTGACCCCCATACGCTTCAGGACCCGTGTATGGGCAAGTCCGACGATCGAGACCAGCAGGGCGGCCAGTCCGGCGGCCATGAACAGAGCCGCCCAGATCTGGATCGTCTGGCCATAATAGGAGCCCGACAGCAGGCGCGCACCGAGACCGGCGACGGCGCCGGTCGGCAGTTCACCGACGATCGCGCCGACCAGCGAGATGGCGATGGCGACTTTCAGCGAGGTGAAGAGATATGGCATGGAGGCCGGCCAGCGCAGCTTCCAGAAGGTCTGGCTGGGGCTCGCATGATAGGTGTGCATCAGGTCGAGCAATTGCGTATCCGGACTGCGCAGACCTTTCACCATGCCGACGACGATCGGGAAGAAGGACAGGTAGGTCGAGATCAGCGCCTTCGGCATCAGACCCGACACGCCGATCGAATTGAGCACGACGATGATCATCGGCGCGACGGCCAAGATCGGGATGGTCTGCGAGGCAATCACCCAGGGCATCAGCGAGCGGTCCATGGCGCGGTTGTGCACGATGGCGATGGCAAGCACGATGCCGAGCACGGTGCCCATGCCGAAGCCGGCAAGGGTGGCCGAAAGCGTGATCCAGGCATGATAGACGAGGCTGCGCTTGGACGTGACGGCCTTGTTGATCACCGTGTCCCAGAGCTCGGCGATGATCTGGTGCGGCGCCGGCAGGACCGGGCGGTCCTGGGCAAACGTGCGCTCGACGATCTGACCGAAGGTAACGGTCTCGCCGGCGCGTGCGGCCTGGTCGCGGACGAAGGGGGCGTTCAAGTAGACGACCATGACATGCCAGATCACCAGGATCGCCAACAGCACGGTGATAACCGGCAGGATGCGGTCGCGGAAAAGAGAAGCCGACTGCATGGTCACACACCTCCCTTGGCCGGATAGAGCATCAGTGCCATGGACACGACGCCAAGGGCGACACCGGCCATCTGGATCGCGCTCAGCCGTTCGCCGAACAGGAAGAAGGCGATGACGTTGATCAGCACCAACTGGGCAATGGCCGAGGCCGAGATCGCCATGCCGAGACCACCCTCGCGCATTAGCTTCACCATCATCAGGTTGCCGATGCAATAGAGGGCGAGGGAAGCGACGAGGACCCAGAGATTGTTGTTCGCGACATAGGCGCGCGACACGGTGGCGGCCGCGAGGAATGTCGCCATGGCTGCGCCTAGCCAGATGAGGAAGGCGGGGTTCATGGGGCGGGCTCCTCGGTCGTCAAGTTCATTTTGGCGGGAGCGGTACCCCCCTCTGCCCTGCCGGGCATCTCCCCCACAAGGGGAGAGATTGACGTGCGGATGCCGCTCGCCCCATTCGAAAGTGGTTCGAGGCTAAGCTGGGTTGGGCCTATGGTCTGAACTTGAATGGCGTATTTCCTCTGCGAGACGTGGGCGACCGATCTCCCCCCTTGTGGGGGAGATGTAACGGAGTGACAGAGGGGGGTGTCCCAAAGAGCGAAGGCCAACGACCTATTCCTCATAACTATGCCCCGCCTTCAGGCCTTCCCGGACGCGCTGGGCGATTTCCAGGAACTCCGGGGTTTCGCGGATTTCCAGTGGCCGCTCCTTCGGCAGTGTCGACTCGATGATGTCGGTGACCCGGCCTGGCCTCGGGCTCATGACGACGATCTTGGTCGAGAGATAAACGGCTTCCGGGATCGAATGGGTGACGAAGCAGATCGTCTTGTTGGTGCGCTCCCAGAGCTTCAGCAGTTCGGAATTGAGGTGATCGCGGACGATTTCGTCCAGTGCGCCGAAGGGTTCGTCCATCAAGAGCAGGTCGGCATCGAAGGCGAGCGCGCGGGCGATCGAGGCGCGTTGCTGCATGCCGCCGGAGAGCTGCCAGGGGTATTTCTTGGCAAAGCCTCCGAGATTGACGAGGTCCAGCGTCTGCGCGATGCGCTTCTTCTTCTCCTCGGTACTGTAGCCCATGATTTCGAGCGGCAGGGCGATGTTCTTTTCGATGGTGCGCCAGGGGTAGAGGGCTGCTGCCTGGAAGACATAGCCGTAGGAGCGCGCCTTGCGGGCCTCTTCCGGCGTCATTCCATTGACCGTGATCTCGCCGCCCGTGTGTTTTTCGAGGTCGGCGATGACGCGCAGGAACGTCGTCTTTCCGCAACCGGAAGGGCCGATGAAGGAGACGAAGTCGCCCTTGTTCACCTCGAGATTGACGTTGGACAGCGCATGCACGGGGCCGTCATTGGTCTCGAAGGTGAGACTGAGGTCCCTGGCTGAAACGACGGAGATAGGAGCATTCATGCGTGGGGACCAATCGGGTTTCTTGCAAAGGCTGGAAGGCTCTTGCATGCTGTCATGATAATGCCGCCCGGAGACGGCGAAAACGGGATCGCGACCCAGTCGCGGGATGGATGAGGAGCAGAGCATGGACACGTCATCAAAGCCCACCTGTCGCCTTGTGAAGCCCGGCCATACCTATGAAGGCAAGCAGGGCTTGAGTTATTTCGAAGGCATTGCGGCCGAGACGGTCGGCGCGAAGGGGATCTGCATGCATGTCCTGACCATGCCGCCCGGGGCGCGGGCCAAGGCGCATCTGCACGAGAGCCACGAGACGGCGATCTACATGCTCTCCGGCCAGGCCCATACCTGGTACGGCGAGCGGCTGGAAAACCATGTCGTCGTTCACGCGGGCGAGCTGTTCTACATTCCGGCCGGCGTGCCGCACCTGCCGGCCAACCTGTCCAACGCGCCGTGCACGGCGATCATCGCACGCACCGATCCGAACGAGCAGGAAAGCGTCGTGCTTCTGCCGGAGCTGGATGGGTTGGTCGAGGTTTGAGGCTCTGCTTCTCCTGAGGGAGGAGACGGTGGCGCGTAGCGCCGGATGAGAGGGATTGTGTTTTGGGCAGGATTTGCGGCTGAAGTCGGCGCGCGGGGTACCCCCCTCTGTCCTGCCGGACATCTCCCCCACACGGGGGGAGATCGGACCACGCGCGGTTTTTGCCGTGTTGACAACACTTTGAGAGGATCTGTCCGACTTTCGATAACAGTCAAAATCAACAGACGAGATTTGACGACCGGCCAGCCGCACCCGATCTCCCCCCGTGTGGGGGAGATGCCCGGCAGGGCAGAGGGGGGTAACACCGCGCGCCAGCGACATCGGTTCTATCAGACCCCCGTTGCCGGAATACCTGACCGTTCCACCTTGCGCGGCGCCACCAGGTCTTTCCAAGTCGACAGCGCCTTGTTGACCGCCGTAAATGGCTCGCGTTTGACGAACTGGCCATGGCCCTCCCGAGTTTTCACCGCGCTTTCCTCGATCGCCACATAGCCGCGGGTGAGCGTGAAGCGCGGCAGTCCGGTGACCTGCTTGCCCTCGAAGACGTTGTAGTCGATTGAGGACTGCTGGGTCTTGGCCGAAATCGTCTTTGAACGCTTCGGATCCCAGACGACGATATCGGCGTCAGCGCCGACCAGGATCGCGCCCTTCTTCGGATAGACGTTGAGGATCTTGGCGATGTTGGTCGAGGTGACGGCGACGAATTCGTTCATCGTCAGGCGGCCAGTCGCGACGCCATAGGTCCAGAGCATCGGCAAACGGTCTTCGAGACCGCCGGTGCCGTTGGGGATCCTGGCGAAATTGTCGAGGCCGAAGCGTTTCTGTTCGGTGGTGAAGGCGCAATGGTCGGTGGCGACGACCGAGAGCGAACCCGCCTGCAGACCCGCCCAGAGTGAGTCCTGGTGCTGCTTGTTGCGGAAGGGGGGCGACATGACGCGGCGGGCGGCGTGGTCCCAGTCCTTGTTGAAATATTCGCTCTCGTCGAGCGTCAGGTGCTGGATCAGCGGCTCGCCATAGACGCGCATGCCCTTTTGGCGGGCGCGGCGGATGGCTTCATGCGCCTGTTCGCAAGACGTGTGCACCACATAGAGGGGAACACCGGCCATGTCGGCCAGCATGATGGCGCGGTTGGTCGCTTCGCCCTCGACTTCAGGCGGACGGGAATAGGCATGGGCTTCTGGCCCGGTATTGCCCTCGGCCATCAGCTTGGCGGTCATGGCGGCGACGACGTCACCGTTTTCGGCGTGGACGAGCGGCAGCGCGCCAAGCTCGGCGCAGCGCGAGAACGAGGCGAACATCTCGTCGTCGTTGACCATCAGCGCGCCCTTATAGGCCATGAAATGCTTGAAGGTGTTGATGCCCTTGTCCTGGACGACCGTCTTCATCTCGTCGAAGACGCGCTCGTTCCAGCCGGTGATCGCCATATGGAAGGAATAGTCGGCATTGGCCCGCGACGTCTTGTTGTCCCACATCTGCAAGGCTTCCAGCAACGACTGGTCCGGCGCCGGAAGACAGAAGTCGACGACCATGGTGGTGCCACCGGCAAGACCGGCGCGGGTGCCGCTTTCGAAGTCGTCGGCAGAGTAGGTGCCCATGAAGGGCATTTCGAGATGCACATGCGGATCGATGCCGCCCGGCATGACGAAACAGCCGGTGGCATCCAGCACGGTGTCGCCAGCGAGGTTTGGGCCGATCTCGACGATGACGCCGCCGTCGATCTTGACGTCGGCCTTGTAGGTGAGATCGGCGGTGACGATGGTGCCGTTCTTGATGACTGTGCTGCTCATATAGTCTCTCCCCGTTGTATCAAGTTCAGTGTGCACTCATCCAGCGAAGCCCAAGGCAAGAGCCATGGAGCGCTCCAGTCGGCGCATTGTCATGTCATCCAAGTACCCAATGATATCCCCGATCTTTTGTCTGTTGGCCGGGCTGATCTTGTCGACCATGATTTCCGATTGAAGCTTCAGCCCGTTTGTGGATGTCGGCTCCACCGGCCCCCGAAAGATGCTGGGCTCGGAACTGAAGCTGGTGATGGGGCAGAGGAGCACGGTCTTCAACTGCGAAGCGGTCATCGAATCCGTTTGCACGATAACGGCCGGTCGAGGCTTTCCGAGATCGCTCGAAAGGACCACGGTGACGACATCGCCACGCTTCATTGAGCGTCTTCTCCGTCTTCGTGGTCCCAAATGTCCTTTTGAAGACTGTCGATCCACTCCATCACGTTGTCTTCTTCATCAGCGAACGCAATTCGGTTCGCCTCGGCAATCGCCTGTTCTCGCATGGAAGGGTTTCGGAGATCCGGCAGCCAAAGTTCGAACCGCTGGAATCCCTTGGCCTGAAACTCGGCCCGCTCTTCGGCGGAAATTTCTCTCGGCAGTGTCATTGGTAATCCTCCGGGCGGTTCAGGCGATTATGCTACCCCACAATCTCCGCCGTCTCCAGCACCGCTCGCAGCAGCACGTCGGCTCCTGCCGCGGCCCAGTCCTTGGAGATCTCTTCCGCCTCGTTGTGGCTCAGGCCGCCGACGCAGGGGCACATGATCATCGTGGCGGGCGCGACCTTGGCGGCCCAGCAGGCGTCGTGGCCGGCGCCGGAGATGATGTTCATGTGGCTGTAGCCGAGATCTTTAGCCGCCTTGCGCACGGAGGCGACCAGTTTTTGATCGAAGGTGACGGGATCGAAATGGCCGACCGCTTCGACGGAGCAGCCGACGCCGAGCGTTTCGCAGATTGTCGCTGCCTCCGCCTCGATCCTGGCACGCATGCGATCCAGCTTTTCCTGGCTCGGAGTGCGGATGTCGACGGTGAAGATCACCGTGCCGGGCAGCACATTGCGCGAATTCGGCGAGAACTTGACCTGGCCGACGCCGCCGACGGCGCCGGGCTGCTCGCTCATCGCCACCGTCTGTACCATTTCCATGATGCGGGCCATGGCAAGGCCGGCATTGACGCGCAGGTTCATCGGGGTCGAGCCGGTATGGGCCTCGCGACCGGTGAGGGTGAATTCCAGCCACCACAGGCCCTGGCAGTGGGTCACGACACCGATCTGCTTGTCTTCGGCTTCGAGGATTGGGCCCTGCTCGATATGATATTCGAAATAGGCGTGCATCTTGCGCGCACCGACCTCTTCATCGCCGAGCCAGCCGATGCGCTTCAACTCGTCGCCATAGGTCTTTCCGTCGGGATCGCGGCGCCCATAGGCGTAGTCCAACGTATGCACGCCGGCAAAGACGCCGGAGGCCAGCATGGCTGGGGCGAAGCGGGCGCCTTCTTCATTGGCCCAATTGGTGACCACGATGGGGTGCTTGGTCTGGATGCCCAGGTCATTCATCGTGCGGACGGCCTCAAGGGCTGCCAGCACGCCGAGAACGCCATCATATTTGCCGCCGGTCGGCTGGGTGTCGAGATGGGAGCCGACATAAACGGGCAGGGCAGCGGGATCGGTGCCGGGGCGGGTGGCGAACATCGTGCCCATCTTGTCGACGCCCATGGAAAGGCCTGCGGCTTCGCACCATGTCTGGAACAGGGAGCGGCCGGTGGCATCGTCATCCGTCAGCGTCTGGCGGTTATTGCCGCCGGCAACGCCGGGGCCGATCTTCGCCATGTCCATCAGCATGTCCCACAAGCGGTCGCCGTTGACGCGCAGGTTTGCGCCGGGTTGAGCCGTCATGATCTAAGTCCTCACCTGTTTATGCGAAGCCGGATCTTCCGCCCGACTTCATTGTTCCCCCGGTCAACGACTGCGATTGTTCTTTGTTTTTAACGCTGTCGTATCAGCAGTTGCCTTTACTTGGCATCTGTCCAATAATTTGACCGACTGGTAAAACATTACAGCTTCCATCGCGGCACTCAAGACGAAAATCGGAAAAATTTGCGACAAAAATCCGGGCAGTTGCACAGAAAATGTGCGCCAATATTGTCGAATGACTTCAAGATGTTAGGCGGGAACACCTAAAAGATGGCGATACCGAGAGCGGCACAGACCCAGAGGCGGACGCGCATACAGGAAGAGAAAGAGGAGCTTATCCTCGAGGCGGCGCTCGAAGTCTTTTCCCAGCGTGGCTTTCATGGCTCGACGATCGACCAGATCGCCGAAGTGGCCGGCATGTCGAAACCGAACCTGCTCTACTATTTTCGCACCAAAGATACGATGCACCGGGCGTTGATCGATCGGGTGCTGGAAAACTGGCTGGAGCCGTTGCAGGCCTTTGACGCGGAGGGCGATCCGGAGGAGGAGATCCGCTCCTATATCCGCCGCAAGCTGGAAATGGCGCGCGATTTTCCCCGCGAAAGCCGATTGTTCGCCAACGAGATCCTGCAGGGCGCGCCGCATATCGAAGGTGTTCTGGAGGGGCCGCTCAAGTCTCTCGTCGATGAGAAGGCCGAGGTGATCCGGGCCTGGATTGCGGCCGGCAAGGTGCGCGACTGCGATCCCTATCACATGATCTTCTCGATCTGGTCGACCACGCAACACTATGCCGATTTCGACGTTCAGGTGAAAGTGGTGCTGGGTCGCGGACACGACGGTGTCGATCGTTTCGAGGCGGCGGCGCAGTTCCTGGAGACGCTGTTCGTCAGTGGTCTCATCGTCGGCGACAAAAAGACCTGATCAGTCTTTCAGCAATCCCATTACCAAGAGGCCGCCGGCCGTTACCAATGCGCCGGCGAAGACGGCTGGGCTCGCCCAGCCATGGCCGATCAATCCTTCCAGAACGATGACACCAGTCGGTGTCAGATAGCCGTAGCCAAGGACTTTGGCCGCCGGCAGCCGCGTCGATGCATATTGCAGCAGCATGAAGGTGAAGGCGGTGGTGACGACCGATAGATAGGCAACGGTGGCCCATACGCTCAACGGCAGAGCGGAGAAGTCCGTCTTGATCAGCGGCAGGGCACCGGTCGGCAGAAGCCACGGCACGGTAAACACGGTCACCCAGAAGCCGAAGGCGACCGGGTGTTCGCCGCGGCCGAATTTGCGGATCAGCGGTACATAGGCGGCATGCCCGATGACGCCGACGAAAAAGATCAGTTCGCCACGACCGACATCGAAGGCCAGCATGGCGCTGACATCGGCGCGAAAGATGACCCAGATTGCGCCGAGTGCCGCGATGATCAGGGCGGCCAGCACGCCCGGTCGGGTCGGCTGGCGCAACAGGAAGAAAGCAAAGCCGGCGCTGATCAGCGGCATCAGCGTAAAGACGGCGCCGGTCTGGACAGGGCTGGTGAATTCCAGGGCGGTGAACATGGTCAGCATGTAGATGGCGATCAGTCCGCCGAGGATGACGAAGCGCCACGGTTCCTTCGGAAACTGGAACGGTGCCTTGAAGATGCCGAAGGCCATGATGCCCATGACGATCACGGTGAGCAGGTAGCGCCAAAGGGTGAGTGGGCCGGCATCCATGGATTGCGCCGCTATGCCGCCGAAGGAGAAGGAGCCGGCAATCAAAGCCGCAAAAAGCATCATTCCGGCATGGGCGAGCAGCTTTTCGCGACCTTTGGCATGAATGGAATGTTTGTTCGGGGAGGCGTTTTCGACGGCGTTTTCAGACATTTCAATTCCTGCGGGCATGCTCGGCGAAAGCGTTTTCGCCTCGGTCCGGCCGCGTTCGTCCCGTAGGCGAAGACTTGACCGGACTGTCAATCTCATTCATGTGCGACAGGGCGTTCAACCGGAGTCATACGCTCCTTTAGTCTCGCCAAGCCCCGCCAGTTAATCGAAAGTGGATGCCATGACAACGACGATCGGCTTCAGCGACACCAACCGCAAAACCAGCGATGTGCTGCAAGGAGTGATCGATTCCATTCGCGGCGAGCATGTGACCTTGCGCGAGATTCTGTCGGAAATGGGTGAAAGCGGCCTTCTGCTGCTCTGCGGGTTGTTGTCGCTGCCATTCCTCTTTCCGGTCTCCATCCCGGGCGTTTCGACCGTGTTTGGTGCCGGCATTGTGCTGATCGGGATCGCCATCACATTCAATCGCTTGCCGTGGCTGCCGGAAAAGCTGGTCGACCGCCGGTTGGAAAGTCGCAAACTCGTGCCTGTGCTGGAGCGCGGCGTCAATGTCTTGCGCCGCATGGACCGGTTCATTCGACCGCGGGCCTCGCTGCTGACCACCGGTGTCGTGATGAACCGGCTGAACGGGCTGACGCTGACAGGCGCCGGCGTGCTTTTGATGATGCCGTTAAGCTTCATCCCGTTTTCCAACACATTGCCGGGTGTTGCTATTCTGCTTTTGTCGGCGGGCATTTCGCAGCGGGATGGATTGGTGGTCGCTGGCGGCTATCTGCTGACGCTGTTGACGCTCGTCTATTTTGGCGGTCTTGCCTATGCGGCTTATGCAGCTGGGCAGAGCCTCAACCTGATCGGCGGCTGATCAGGCGCGGCTGAGCCAAAGGTTCTCGCGTTCCCCTTTGTGTTTCCGGGCAAAATCGATAAACGCTTCGGCATTCATCGGCCGGGCCAGCGCATACCCTTGCAGTGTATGGCAGCCGAGATCGCGCAAGATCGCGGCATGCTCCATGGTTTCGACGCCTTCGGCCACGATGCCGATGCCCAGGGACCGGCCAATGTCGACGATCGAGCTGATCAGGCGGCGCTGGGCCACATTGGTGACGATCGGAGCGGTCAACTGACGGTCGATCTTCAGTCGGCTCGGCGACAGCTTGACCAGGCTCAAGATCGACGCGTAGCCGGTGCCGAAATCATCGATTTCGATATCGATGCCATAGGCGCGGATGCGCTCGATGCTCTGGGCGATCGCGTCACCCTTGTCGTCGAAGGATATCGATTCCAGCAATTCAAACGACAGGCTGCCGGGCTCCAACGTGAGTGTGTCGAGCCGTTCGAGCAAGGTGTCTTCAAACAGGCGCTGTGCCGAAATGTTGACGGAGACGCGCTCAACGCCGAGCTCGTTGGCGCGCCAGCGGGTGAGTTGAAACAAGGCCTGATCGAGGATGGTCGCGTCGATCTGCGAGACGACGTTGAGGCTCTCGGCAATATCGAGAAAGGCGCTCGGCGCGAGGATGCCGCGCTGCGGGTGTTGCCAGCGGGCCAAGGCCTCGACACCGTTGATGTCTAGCGTGTGGGCATCGAACTGCGGCTGGAAATAGGGGACAAACTCCTCTGCGGCCAGCGATCGCAGAATGGCATCCGCCGTCTTCTTGGTATTGACTGTCTGGGCGCGCAACTGATCGCTGAAGCGTTCGACGCGATTGCGTCCACGGCGCTTGGCTTCGTAAAGAGCGATGTCGGCATTGACCAGCAGTTGCGCGACCACCGAGTTCCTGTCGGTCTTTGTGGCAACGCCGATCGAGGCGCCGACCCGGCACTCATGTCCGTCATAGGTGATCGGTGTGTTGATGGCATCGATCAGGCGCCGCCCCATGTCCAGATACTGCTCCTCGCCTAGCGGGCTGAAGCACACGATGACAAATTCGTCGCCGCCGATGCGGGCGACAAAATCGCCGTCGCGCACATTGTTGCGCAGGCTTTCGGCAACATGGCGGAGCATGGCATCGCCAGCGCCATGGCCAAGCGTATCGTTGATATCCTTGAAACGATCGAGGTCCATATGCAGGACCGTCAGACGATTGTCGCCGTGTTCGATCTTGTCGATTGCAGCGATATGCTGATCGAGATAGCGGCGATTGGGCAATCCGGTCAGGGCGTCATGCAGGGAATTGTGCTCCATGTGCCGGCGGGCGGTTTCCAGCGCTTCATTCTGCTGTTCGGTCTGGCGCTGTGCTTGGCGTAAATCCTGCTGCAGAAGGATATCGGTGGTGACATCCCAATTCACGCCCACCATCTTCCTGCGGTTTCCACGGTCACGATAATGCGTGCCAAAGGTGCGGATATGACGAATTTCGCCGTCGGGGCGCATGATCCTGAATTCTGCGACATAGTCCGTGTCGCGCAGCACCGCTTTCTTGAAGTTTCGCTCAGCGAGTTCGACATCTTCGGGGTGGAGCAGTCCATGCCAGGTCTCCAGCGAACTTTCCGGTTGTTCGCCAAGTCCATAGAGTTGACGGACGCGATTGTCCCAGGTGAGTTCGCCCGTATCCAGATCCACGTTCCAGATGCCGATGCCGGAGGCGGTCAAGGCGAGGTCGAGCCGGTGTGAGATCGCGTTCAGTTCGCTCTCGCGTTGCCGCAGCACCGCGATATTGGCCTGCCGCTCGCGCAACAGGCGCGCAACCCAGGCAACCGGCGCGACAATCATTACGCCCAAAAGCGCCATCAGCGCACGGAATGTCCATTCGTCGGAGGCGCGCTGTTCCCATCCACCCTTCGGCCGTGCGGCGATCTCCCAACTCTCGTTGCCGAAGTTGATCGGCATCAGCACCGGGGTGTCCTGAAACACGTTGGCGCTGCCGAAGAACGGTTTGCTGACGGTGCCACTGCGTGTGCTGACGATTGCGACTTCGATGCCGAGGCTCTCCGAATTCAATCCGCCATAATCATAGAGCTTGTCGATATCGATGACTGCCGCCATCAGCCCCCAGAAACTGCGCGCACCTTTGCCATTCTGGACAACGACGGGATAACGAACGATGAGCCCATGTCCGCCCTGAACAAGATCAACGGGACCCGTGACCGCCATCGTTCCCGTGTCGCGAACCCGCAGGGCAACTTCCCTTTGCGTGTCACTTTGGCGGTAGTCGAAGCCAATGGCTTTTTCATTGCCGGTCAAGGGGTAGGCAAATCGAACGACAAGATCGGGGGCCAAGGCAATGTGGCGCAACTGGTGCTCTGTGTCGAAGAGGCGGACAGCCAGCGCGGAAAAACGTGCCTGGTCGATCTTAGGTTCCGTTTCAACAACCGCGATAAGGCCCTGAACCAGCTGTATATTTGCATTGATTCCGCCTTCCAGCCTGGCCCTGATCAATCCCAGTTCCTCGGCCACGCGGTTGCGCATATTTTCCTGGTGCAATCGATCTTTCTGACCGTCCGCATAGACCATGGCGATTGCCACGGCGACGGTCACAATGATGGCGGGAACATAGTATTGAAAAGCAGCATTGACTGCTCCCCAACCCTTTTCCCTGATCTGTTCCGCCATGATTGGTTGCCTCATTGTAACGCGGGAAAACAACTTCCGCTTGTGAAGAAGCCTCCGCTAAATGAGCAGATTTTCACGAAACCCTTGAAATTTGCTGAATCGAACGACCTTAATTATCTTGGGTCGTGTGTTGCGTGACATTCTCGTATTAGGTGTAGGCGGAGCGTGCCTTTTGGCTCGATCCGCCTATACCGCTCCACACTATTCCGCAGCCTGCCTGGCCATCGGGTTGTTCGGATGGGTCGTCCAATTGGCGTAGTTAGGATCGACCGGCTTGCCGGTGCGCTGGTCGAGCACGCCCGCATCGAGGCCGACCATGGTAATGCAGTTCTCGACCGGACAGACATTGACGCAGAGGTTGCAGCCGACGCATTCGTCTTCCATCACCTCGAACTTCCTGACGCCATCAACGAACTGGGTAATCGCCTGGTGCGAGGTGTCTTCACAGGCGATGTGGCAGCGGCCGCATTTGATGCAGGCATCCTGGTCGATATGCGCCTTGGCGATGTAGTTGAGGTTCAGATACTGCCAGTCGGTGACGTTGGGGACAGCGCGGCCGCAGATGTCATCGAGATTCCGGTGACCCTTGGCGTCCATCCAGTCGGACAGCCCCGTGATCATTTCCTCGACGATCTTGAAGCCGTAGGTCATGGCTGCGGTGCAGACCTGCACATTGCCGGCGCCGAGCACCATGAATTCCGCCGCATCCCGCCAGGTGGTGACGCCGCCGATACCGGAAATCGGCAGGCCATGGGTTTCCGGATCGCGAGCGATTTCGGCCACCATGTTGAGCGCGATCGGCTTGACGGCCGGGCCGCAATAGCCTCCGTGTGTACCCTTGCCGCCGACCGTCGGGTTGGGTGCAAAGTTGTCGAGATCGACCGAGACGATCGAGTTGATGGTGTTGATCAGCGACACGGCGTCGGTGCCGCCAGCCTTTGCGGCGCGGGCTGGCTTGCGGATATCGGCGATGTTGGGCGTCAGCTTGGTGATGACGGGCATGCGGGTATACTGCTTGCACCAGCGAACGACCATCTCGATATATTCCGGCACCTGGCCGACGGCAGCACCCATGCCGCGTTCGGACATGCCGTGCGGACAGCCGAAATTGAGCTCGATGCCGTCTACGCCGGTCTCTTCGACGAGTGGAAGGATCGACCGCCAGGCATTTTCCTCGCAAGGCACCATGATCGAGGCGACGATGGCGCGATCCGGCCATTTCATCTTCACCTCCTTCATTTCGCGAAGGTTGATATAGAGGTCGCGGTCGGTGATCAGTTCGATGTTGTTGAGGCCGAGAAGCCTGCGGTCGGCACCCCAGATGGCGCCGTAGCGCGGGCCGTTGACGTTGACGACGGGCGGGCCAGCCTCGCCGAGCGTCTTCCAGACGACGCCGCCCCAGCCGGCTCGAAAGGCGCGCTCGACATTGTATGCCTTGTCGGTCGGCGGCGCAGACGCCAGCCAGAACGGATTCGGCGATTTGATGCCGACGAAATTGTTGCGAAGATCAGCCATGGTTTTGTCCTCTCAAAACGGGATCAAGCGACAGCACTGGCTCCCGCCATCTGCATGGCGAGAGAACGGTTGATGCTTTCGGCCGCGTCACGGCCCATGGCGACGGCGGATACCGTCAGGTCCTGACCTCCGGTGGCACAGTCGCCGCCGGCCCAGATGCCGGCAACCGAGGTGCGGCCCTCGTCATCGATGGCGATCTTGCCACCGTCGAGCTTCAGGTCGTCGAGGCCATAGCTGTCGAGTTTCTGGCCAATTGCCACCAGGATCTGGTCGGAGGCGATCGCGGTCTGCTGGCCGGTGCCCTTCATGATGCCGTCTTCGAGTTGGGTATATTCGAAGGTGATGGCTGCGACATGGCCGTCCTGATGCGAGACTTCCTTGGGCTGCAGCCAGTGGCGAATATGCACGCCCTTGGAGGCTGCGAGATCCTGCTCGAATGTCGAGGCGTTCATGTGCTCCTTGCCGCGGCGATAGCAGATGGTGACGTTTTCGGCGCCGAGCAGCTTGGCCTGAACGGCGGCATCGATCGCGGTCATGCCGCCGCCGATGACGACGACATTGCGGCCGACCGGCACGTTGGCCTTGCTGGCGGCCTGGCGAAGGTGTGCAATGAACTCGACGGCATCCATGACACCGTCAATCTGGGCGCCGGGAATATTGAGTGTGTTGACGTTGCCGAGACCTGCGCCGATGAAAACGGCGTCGTGTTTCACCTGGAGTTCGGCAAGCGTGAAGTCACGTCCGAGCATCTGGCCGCTGCGTATGTCGATATTGCCGAGTGCGAGAATGTAGTCGACTTCCGTCTGGGCGAAGTCGTTCGGTGTCTTGTAGGCTGCGATGCCGTATTCGTTCAGGCCGCCTGCCTTATCGCGGGCTTCGTAGATCGTAACCAGATGGCCATGCAGGGCCAGTCGATGTGCAGCAGACAGGCCGGCCGGGCCTGCGCCGATGACGGCGACCGTTCTGCCGCTTGAAGGGGAGGGCGTGTAGAACTGGCGACCCTGGTCAATGGCGATATCGGTTGCATAACGCTGCAGGCGGCCGATTTCGACGGGGCGCTCTTCCGCGGTGTTGCGGACGCAGGCCTCTTCACAAAGCTGTTCTGTCGGACAGACGCGGGCGCACATGCCGCCCAAAATGTTCTGGTCGAATATGGTCTTGGCGGAGCCAAGCGGATTGCCAGTCGATATCTGCCGAATGAACATCGGGATATCGATGGCGGTGGGACAGGCCTGCATGCAGGGCGCGTCGTAACAGAAGTAGCATCTGTCGGAGGCGACCAAGGCTTCATGATCGCCCAGTGGCGGATGCAGGTCGGAGAAATTTCGCTGATAATCGGCAGCGTCGAGCCGCCCGGCCTTCAGGCCCGGTTCCAGTGTTCGCATCGCAGTTCCCTCATTTTTTGTTCGAAGCGATGCAGGGAAGCGTAACGCAGGATCAAAATTTTATCAAACGGTAAAAATTCAGAAAATCCGCTAAAATAGCCTGAGAAATATGGGGTGTCGGAGGTCAGCCAAACGGATTATCTGTCTGAACCCGCTGGTGGTTTCGCCGAATTGGAGGAAATATCAAAACATGAGTGTAATGCTCAACTATATACTTTACTCTTTTTATCATGTTTTGTATGGCTATGTTCCCGGATGAGGACGGCGTCTTGCCGACTCGGGTCTGCAGAGCGGAGACGCGACGACATGGCGAAAAAGAAGAAGCATGCCGGCAAGAAGCCAGCGACTGAGGCAGTCAGCAAGCCGAAAGCGCGCGTGCAGCCCGAAGTGAAGAGCTTTCTCTATGTTGGCGGGCGGGATTGCCAGGTCGCGCACTTGCGGCAGATCGCCACCAATTTCGGCGCCGAACTGATCCATCACGATGGCGGATTGCGAGAGGCCGTGTCGCGGATCGATACCGTTCTGCCCTCTGTCGACTGCGTCTTCTGCCCGATCGACTGTATCAGCCATGACGCGTGTCTGCGCGTCAAAAGCGGTTGCAAGAAGTTCGGCAAGACCTTCATTCCGCTGCGCAATGGCTCGAAATCCAGCCTTGAGCGCGCCCTGCAGACGATGAGCGAAAGGAATGCTGAAGCATGAGCAATGATGGGACCAACGAGGGCAGCATCAACGCCTTTCATCGCATGGCCCAGCAACGCGGCGATGGCCTGTTGCCGGAGCTTGTTGTCGGGTTGAAAAACGCCTCGCAAAAAAATGAAGTGATGAAATGCGAAATCATCACTTTGCCGGGCTTGCATAATCGCAAGACAACTCCCATGTACGCAAGGTCACCGGGGGCAACCGCCCTTGTAATCGAATTTCCCGCGCCCAAGTGGCAGCGAAACGCCGCACGTCAAGGGATGTAGGCTTTCGTCGATGGTGACGACGCGGGCCTAGAGGGAAAACCCCATATGAGCCGCCCAGATCAAGCGACTACCAAAAGTTTTGATGTTGTCCCGATCTTACCGTCCTTGAATTTTTCAGAAACACGCGATTTTTACGTCACACATCTCGGCTTCGAAGAGGTGGGTGCCGGCTGCGACGATTATCTCGTGATCCGCAAAGGCCCAATGGAATTGCATTTCTGGCTGAGCGACGATCCATTCCAATGCCAGAACAGTTCGGTCTTCTTCCGTTCGAACGCCATCTGCGAAATCTACACCGTCTTGCGGGACCGCGGTGTCGAGGCCGTTCTCCCTTCCGATCAACTGCACGACGTGCGGTTTCATGTCCGCGACCCGCACGGAAATCTGCTGATGTTTGCGGATGCGATGGTGCTGGCCGGCGCCGGCGCCGCGGCCCCGATGGCTGAAGCCTGCCATTGATCCGAGCAATCTGCTGACAGGACTTCTCCGCGCTGGCGCCTCAGTCAGCGCGGCGAGGCAGCGCCGCTCCAATAGCCAGAAGCAGCCAGGCACCGATCAGCGTCAGTCCGCCAGTGGGCGCTGCCATGGGAAACAGGCCCGTACCTGTAAATTGGCGTGAGGCCAGATCGCCGGCAAACAGCAGCGTTCCCGCCGTCATCAACATACCTGAAACCTTGCCCATTCGCAGGGACGAACCGGCGACCGCGAGCGCCAGAAGCGCTGGCGCATGTGCAAGGCATATGGTCGAGGCGGGGCGCAGAAGCGCTTCTCCGCCGGCATGGCTGGCGGCAGCGGCCAGTGCCACGCCGGCTGCGCCGATCAGGCCGGCTGCCACGGGCAGGAGCCTTTGGACGGTTGAAGCAAACGACATGGCTATTCCTTGTTCTGCATGTGATGGGCAAGCCGCACGACCGGCTCCCAGATGATGTCGCGGAGTTTTTCGTTGGCGATCGTCTCGTCCATGGCGCGCCGGAAGCAGAGCAGCCATTCATCCCGCTCGACAGGACCGATTTCCGCGACGAAGTGCCGACGGCGCAGCATCGGGTGCCCGCGCTTTTCCATATAGATCGGCGGACCACCCAGATAACCGGTCAGATAGTCGTAGAATTTCTCCTCGCTGCCCGCCAGATCCGGCGGATGCACCGCCCGGCAACGGGCGGCTTCCGGCAGCGTGTCCATCAGTTCATAGAAACGCCGGCACAGTGCCTTGACAGTTACATCCCCGCCGATCGCCTCATAGAGGGTTATGGTTTCTTCACTCACGGTCTTTTCCTGTCGCTCATCCCACGTTCCATAGCCGGTTGCCCGACGGGTCGGCAACGCCGAAGCGATTGCTGCGTCAATATGCAGTCGGCGTTCCAGGCGGCCTGTTTCGGTCTCGGGCGTTCACCATGACGGTGGAAAGCGTCGTATCTGCCGGGTGTGCACTGCAAAATACCTGCGACAGAAGCGGCTGGCCATGACATAAGGGCGCCGCAACTTTTCGGGCCCCAGATCATGATTCGTATTGAAAACATCAGCAAGCAGCTCAGCCACCGGATCCTCTTCATCGAGACTTCCGCCGCCTTGAACCGTGGGGAGAAGATCGGTCTGGTCGGGCCGAACGGCTCGGGCAAAACCTCGCTGTTTCGCATGATCACAGGTCAGGATGCGCCTGACGAGGGCCAGGTCGCTGTCGATAAGGGCATTACCATCGGTTATTTCAACCAGGATGTCGGCGAGATGTCGGGCCTGAGTGCTGTTGCCGAAGTGATGAACGGTGCGGGTCCGGTCAGTGATGTCGCCGCCGAGCTGCGCGAGCTGGAATCGGCCATGGTCGATCCGGATCGGATGGACGAGATGGACCAGATCATCGAGCGTTACGGTGAGGTCCAGGCGCGCTACGAGGAACTGGACGGCTATGCGCTGGAGGGCCGCGCCCGCGAAGTGCTGGCGGGCCTGAGCTTCAGCGAAACCATGATGGACGGCGATGTCGGCGCGCTATCGGGCGGCTGGAAGATGCGCGTGGCGCTTGCCCGCATCCTGCTCATGCGCCCGGACGTGATGCTGCTTGACGAACCGTCCAACCATCTGGATCTCGAAAGCCTGATCTGGCTGGAGCAGTTCCTGAAGGGCTACGAGGGCGCGCTGCTGATGACCTCGCATGACCGCGAGTTCATGAACCGCATCGTCACCAAGATCATCGAGATCGATGCCGGCCAGCTCAACAGCTATTCCGGCGACTACGAATTCTACGAGGGCCAGCGGGCGCAGAACGAGAAGCAGCAGCAGGCGCAGTTCGAGCGCCAGCAGGCGATGCTCGCCAAGGAAATCAAATTCATCGAGCGCTTCAAGGCGCGCGCCAGCCATGCTTCCCAGGTGCAGAGCCGGGTGAAGAAGCTGGAGAAGATCGACCGTGTCGAACCGCCGAAGCGCCGCCAGGTCGTCGCCTTCGAATTCCAGCCGGCACCGCGCTCCGGCGAAGACGTGATCAACGTCAAGAACGTGCACAAGAAGTATGGCGACAAGGTCATCTACGAGGGCTTCGATTTCATGGTGAAGCGCCGCGAGCGCTGGTGCATCATGGGGATCAACGGCGCCGGCAAGTCGACCTTGCTGAAGCTGGTAGCTGGCGACAGCACGCCGGACAGCGGCACGGTTGCGATCGGCGCCAGCGTCAAGATGGGCTATTTCGCCCAGCATGCGATGGATATTCTCGATGGCGAGATGACCATTTTCGAGACGCTGGAAAGCACGTTCCCACGGGCAGGGCAGGCGCCGCTTCGCGCGCTTGCCGGCTGTTTCGGCTTTTCCGGCGACGACATCGACAAACGCTGCCGTGTTCTGTCGGGTGGCGAAAAGGCGCGCCTTGTCATGGCGATCATGCTGTTCGAACCGCCGAACCTGCTGGTGCTCGACGAACCGACCAACCACCTCGATCTCGATACCAAGGAAATGCTGATCAAGGCATTGTCGCAGTACGAGGGCACGATGCTCTTCGTCAGCCACGATCGTCACTTCCTTGCGGAACTGTCGAACCGGGTTCTGGAGATCACCCCTGAGGGCGTGTTCCAGTATGGCGGCGGTTATACGGAATATGTAGCCCGCACCGGCCACGAGGCGCCCGGCCTGAAAAGCTGACGCGTTACTCGCCGAGCGTTTGACCCGGATCCCGTTGCGGTCTGAGATAACGTCTGGCGAAGAGCCAGACGAAGCCGGCCCATGCCGATCCGGCGCACCAGCCGGCCAGAACGTCGGTCGGGTAATGTACGCCGAGATAGACGCGGCTCATGCCGATGATCACGATCAGGAAGACGGCGAGACCAATGAAGAACATGCGGACTTGGCGGCTCTTTTCGACCCGGGTCAGCATTGCCGCCAAGGTGAGATAAGTCGCTGCCGACAACATGGCATGTCCGCTGGGAAAGCTGAAATCGTGCACTTCGACCAGATGCGCGACGACGTCGGGCCGCGGTCTAGCCACGCCTAGCTTCAAAGCGCTGCTGATCGCCCAGCCACCCAGGACGGATGCGCCGAGAAAAAGAGCACTCGCCCATTCGCGGCGGATGCACAGGAAGACGGCCGTTGCGACGGTCACCAGGGCCAGAACCGTGGTTCCTCCCAAGACGGTGATATCGGAGAAGATCTTGCTCAGCCAGTAGGGGCCGACCGGCAGGCTGGTATCCGTTGCATCGCGCAATGATAGCAGCACCGCTTCTTCGATATACCGTGTCTCGCCCTCGAGCATTTCGCTCATCAATCTTGAAAAGACGAAGGCGGCGCCGGTGGCAAGGCAGAAGACAAGCAGAACGACCGCTTCGACCTGGGCGATCCGCTCGCGCGCATGCGCGATCACCCTACGCATTGCAGGCTATTCCAGCGACACTTCCAGCGGCATTCGGCATGACATACATCGGTGAAACGCTCCTCTTCGGTCGTTGACACATTTAGAGGAGCGGCGTGAAAGAACAATAGGTTGGCAGTAACAGCCGATTGTCGCGTCGGAAGGCCAAAGGGTTCTAGCCGTTGAAGCGCGAATGCCAGTTCCAGGCGGACCGGATGATGTCGTTGATGTCGTGCTTCGGCTTCCAGCCGAGGACATTTTCCGCCTTGCCGTTGCCGGCAACGAGGGTGGGCGGATCGCCGGCGCGACGCTCTGTCTTGACCACGGGCATCGGTCGACCGGAGACGGTCTCGATGGCGCTGATCAATTCCTTCACCGTGGTGCCTGTTCCGGTGCCGAGATTGATGTCGACCGTCTCGCCGCCGTTCAGCAGGTATTCCACCGCGCGCACGTGAGCATCGGCCAGATCGTTGACGTGGATATAGTCGCGGATGCAGGTGCCGTCGCGTGTGTCGTAATCCTCGCCGAAGATCGAGAAATGCGGACGGCGGCCAAGCGCCACTTCGATGGCCAGCGGAATGGCATGGGTTTCCGGCGTGTGCCATTCGCCGATACGGCCTTCGAAATCGGCACCGGCGGCATTGAAATAGCGCAGCATCACGGACCGCATCCGATTGCACAGGTCGAAGTCCCGCAGCGCCTGCTCAACGATATGCTTGGTACGGCCATACGGATTGATCGGGTTCTGCGGATGGGTTTCATCAAGCGGCAGGCGCTCCGGCCTACCATAGGTGGCGCAGGTCGAGGAAAACACGAAAGAGCGGATATCCGCCTCCATCAGCGCCTGCAGCAGCGTCAGCGAGCCGACGACATTGACGTCGTAAAAGGCTTCCGGTTCCTGGAAGGACTGGCCGACCTCGATCAGACCGGCAAAATGCAGGGCGGCGACCGGCTTGTGTTTGGCCAGGACCTCGCGCAGACGGGCGCGGTCGCGGATATCGCCCTGTTCGGCCGGTCCCCATTTGACAAACTCCTCGTGGCCGCCGGAAAAATTGTCGTAGACCAGCGGCACGTAGCCCTTGTTGGCCAGAGCCAGGCATGTGTGGGAGCCGATGTAACCGGCGCCACCGACCACGAGGATTGTCTTTTCAGTCATGTCCAACCTTTGGGATGAGACCTTGCAAGAATTGCAATGTTCTGTGTGCCGGCACGATACCGGCACAGGGCGCCGGTGTCTTGCTCAGATCGGCGAATGCAAGAACGCCGGCATGGCGGCATTCTCGGCTGTTTTCGACAGGTAGAGCCTGGCGGTGTCGAGCGCTTCGCGGATGGTCACGTCCATGTCGAGATAACGGTAGGTGCCCAGCCGTCCGACAAACGTGACCGACGTTTCCTGGCCGGCGCGCGTGACGTATTCCGCCAACTGCTCCTTTTCCTTGACGAGGCGGATTGGGTAATAGGGGATATCATCCGGCCCGCAGACGCGCGCAAACTCGCGGTAGCAGACCGAGCCTGCGTGCTCTTCCCAAGGCGAAAAATGCTTGTGCTCGGTGATCCTGGTGTAAGGGACCGAGGCATCGCCATAATTCATCACCGCGCAGCCCTGATAGTCGCCCTGATAGGTAAAGCGTTCAAAATCGAGCGTACGATAGCCGAGGCGACCGTGTTCGAAGTTGAAATAACCGTCGAGCGGGCCGGAATAGAAGACGTGAGCATAATCCGCGTTCTGGGCTCGATCGAACCGCGTCTCGAGCTTCACCGATATATTGGCATGATCAAGGATGCCTGCGATCATGTCGGTATAGCCGTTTTCCGGCATGCCCTGGAACTTATGGAAAAAGTAGTTGTCATCATAGTTGAAGCGGACCGGCAGCCGCTTCAGGATCGAGGCCGGCAAGTCTGTCGGCGAGCAGCCCCACTGCTTTTCCGTGTAGCCCTTGAAGAAGGCCTCGTAGAGATCCCGGCCGACAAACCGCAGTGCCTGATCCTCGAAGGTCTGCGGGTCTTCAATCGACTTGTCTGCCTGCTCCTCAATGAAGGCACGGGCCTCGTCCGGCCTGAAGGTCTTGCCGAAGAACTGGTTGATGGTGTGAAGATTGACCGGCAGTGAATAGACCTGGTCCTGGCTCGTCGTCTTGACGCGGTTCTTGTAGGGCAGGAAGGTCTGGAAACCGTTGACATAGTCCCAGACTTCGGCGTCATCCGTGTGGAAGATATGGGGTCCGTACAGATGGACCATGACGCCGGTATCGGCGTCGCGTTCTGTGTGGCAGTTTCCGGCAATGTGACTGCGGGCGTCGAAGATCTCGACCTGATAGCCGGCGAGGGCAAGTTCACGCCCGATCACGGCTCCCGAAAGTCCAGCGCCGACGATAGCAATTTTTCCGTTTGCGGGCATTCCAAACACGTCCTGTTTCGTCTCTTGGCCAGCGGGTCTTTTTGCGCTGGACGGATTGTGGCACGAGGCGACCCCTGAGCGCGTTCTGCCGCTCAGGGGTCGCGTCCGGTTGTCAGACCTTGGCGTACGTCCACAGGCGCGCATCGGCGCGCAATGGCTCGTAGCTATTCCATTTTTCCAGCTTGTCGAGATAGCGCTGACGGTATGACTTGTCGTCCTCGAACTCGATGTGTTCGGCCACGATCTCCGCACCGACCTCGTAGTAGACATCGAGATTGCGCATGTCCGGCGTCGGTGTTTCGCCACGCTCGCATTCGCCCTGCATCTGCCAGCACAGTTCTTCCAGGCGCCGAACCATGGCCGGCATGTCACGCAAGGCGCTGGTCTCGCGCTGGCTCTGCAGGGAAGCCCGCACGGCTGCAAGGCTTGCCGGATCACGGGCATAGGCGACGGCCTTGTTGACGTAGTCGTCCGGCGTCGCGCAGATCAGTTCCGGAATGCCGGCAGCCGAGACGATGCTGGCGCAGAAGCGCGAGGCAAAGCTCTTGCCGGGCAATGTCAGCACCGGCAGGCCCATGGTGATCGCGTCGGATGCCGTCGAATGGGCGCCGTAGGGGAAGGTGTCGAGGAAGAGGTCGGCCACGCCGATACGGGCGAGGTGCTGGGCATTGGGGGCCTTGGGTGCAAAGATGATGCGATCGGCTGCGACGCCGCAGGCGGTGGCGGACTGGCGCAGGCGCTGGTTGACGGCATCCGATCCGGTCAAAAGCCAGAGCACGCTTCCCGGGGTGGCCGACAGGATCTTCATCCAGCGGGCAAAGCCGCTTGCCGTGATCTTCTGCATGCCGTTGAAACAGGCGAAGACAAAGGCGTCTTCCGGTAACCCAGCCTGGGCTCGGGTCGGCTTCTCGGCGATCAGGCGCTTGCGGTCTACCGGCTGGTTGCAGGGAATGCGCAGGACCTTCTCGGTGTAGTAGACCTCGTTTTCCGGCGGGACGATATAATCGTCGGCGATCAGATACTGGTGGAAGGGGCTCGCCATCGAGCCGGGATAGCCGCAGAAGGCGGCGATGACCGGTGCCGGACGGTAGGCGAAGATTCTCGTGCGGGCATGTTTGGTGAAGCCGTTGACGTCGAGCAGGATGTCGATCTCGTCGGAGGCGATCAGGCGGGCAGCCTGCGCGTCGTCGATGGTCGAGATGTCGCGCCAGGTGTCGACGACTTTCTTCATGCGCTCCTGGGTGCCGTCATTGGTGCGCGCCTCGCCGCAATAGTAGGCAAAAATCTCAACGCGGCTCTTGTCGTGCAGTTCGAGAACCTCGCTCAAGGCGAAGCCGACGGCGTGGTCGCGCAGGTCGGACGAGACATAGCCGATGCGCAGGCGCTGGCCACTGCCGGTTTTCTGCTTCGGCTGCTTCGGCGTGAAGCCGGTCAGGTCCGGACGGCCGACAAGGGTCTTCAAATAGCGGTAGGCCTTGGCAAGCTGAAACAGCGGGTCGTCGGCATAGCAACCCAGCGGCAGGGGGGACATGGCATCGAGCAACTGGCGCTTTGTCACGTGTTCGGACGGAACGACGATCGGCCACTTGCACTGATGCTGGCGCAGGGACAGCCAGTGCTGGCCGGCCTCGGTCTTGTCCGGACGCATCTCGATTGCCTGCCACAATGCGGTTTCGGCTTCCTCCTGCAGGCCGGCACCTTCCATGACGCGGCCGATATGCTGGAGGGTCATCAGGCGATGGCTCATGCGTTCCGGTGTCAGCTCAGCCGTCGCTTCGATGAACGAGCGCCATTGCTGAATTGCCTGGGCATTGAGGCCGGCGTCTTCGTAGGCGCGGCCGAGATTGATGTTCGCATGGCCGAAGCGCGGCTCCAGCTTGAGGCAGGCATTCAGGGCATTGATCGAGCCCGGAATGTCGCCCAGTTGTCGCAGCGTTACGGAATAGTTGAAATAGACGAGATGCAGAAGCGGGTTGCTGTCATTGTAAGCAATCCAGGCCTTGTACAGGTCCGCGGTCTGTACGCTCTGTCCGGCGGCATTCATATTCTCCGCCAGCTGAAACAGTTCGTTCAGGGGCAGCTTCTGATTACGCGCCCGTTCCACGAAAACAGCGAGTTGCAAATTGCGGTCTGAGGCTAATGCGTTGTCCATGACCATGTATATCCCAAGAACTGAAGGCCTAACGGCTTGAGTTGAAACCACGCGCTGAAGCGTCGGAGTGCTTTAGCTGTGCTAGCTTGCTTTGGGCTTGTGGCCTTGCGTCGCTCTCAGTGGCTTTGCTGCTCGCCCGCTGGGTCGGCAGGTGTCCAGTAGTGTCACCACCCACCAATCCATAAACATGAGTTAGCGGTGACCGGCCGGCATATGTTCGCGGGTCGATACGTCTATTCGCTCAACCGCTATAGAAATAAATGCACGCTATGCTAGAGATATTCGATTTATTTTACATGTAAATGGGATTTTTATTAAGACTAGGCGATATTTCCTTCCGTGCGCGCAACATAAATCTTAATTGTACTGTTTAAAACGACGAAAATGTGTGTGGATTTTGCAATAGTGCTGTGTTTCACCAGGGTACTCAATTGTACTTTTTCTGGATGTACTGTTCAGATCATGTGTAGGCCGTCCTTTGAGGGCTGATTCAAGGGATGGTTCTACAGCGCGTTAACACAAAATTAGAATCTGACGGGTAGATCTTTGCCAAGAATTTTGTCTAAGAATGCGACTCACGGGCCGGTTCGAAGCAATTTTCGAAGGAATAGTCTTACTGCGGCAAGACCATTGCGCCCGCAGGCGTGGGAAATCAGAGCAGCTTTATGCTCTCGATGCATGATGCCCTTCCAACGCACTGGCTCCTGAGAGCCATGTCCCACTTCCATATCTATCCGTCCGAAAGGATACCGAAGGTCGAGGCCAATCGTGGCGTCCACCTTGAGGGCAATCGGTCAACACCACAGGGGCGCGTCCATGACTTCGATCGTTTCTTCACTGACAACCAGCCAAATACGCAATCTCTCCACCACCACCATTGCATCGTTGACCACGGACGATGTGGCTGCACTGTCCACAGCGCAGGTCAAGGCGCTTTCGTCTTCCCAGATTCATGCACTTGAAACCGACGATATCGCGGTCTTCACCACAGCCCAGCTTGGCGCAGTGTCTGCCGCCTCCATTGTCGGCCTGAGCCTGGACCAGATCGCGGTTCTCGAGTCCTCCACGATCACCGGTCTCGCAACCACCCAGATCGCAGCGCTGAGCACCGCCCAGGTCGATGGCCTGACTTCCGACCAGGTTGCTGCGCTGACATCCACGCAGATCGGCGCCCTCAGCTCGGCAGCCATTGGCGTTCTGTCCACGGACGATATCGCATCGTTCACGACGGCTGAAGTTGCCGCCATCAGCGTCAAGGGCATGGCCGGTCTTTCCACCGCCAATGTCGCCGTCCTTTCCACCGACCAGGTTGCAGCCCTCAAGACAACCCAGATTGCAGCCCTGAAGTCTGCACAGATCACGGCCCTGACGACCGATCAGGTCGCCATTCTCTCCTCCGGTCAGATCGGTGCGATGAGCACGAGCCAGATCGCAGGCCTTTCCACCACCCAGGTTGCTGCCCTGACCACAGACCAGGTTGCCGCCCTGAGCACCAAGGCTGCAGGCGCCCTGACCTCGGCGCAGGTTACGGCTCTGAGCACCGACCAGACGGCTGCACTGACATCGGCACAGATCGGCGCGCTCGGCTCCGCTGCCGTCAGCGCTCTCGGCACTGACGATATCGAACTGTTCAGCACCGCTGAAGTGGCTGCCATCAGCGTCAAGGCACTGACCGGCCTGTCGACCGACAATGTTGCGATCCTGTCCACCGATCAAGTCGCAGCCCTGAAGTCCACCCAGGTTGCCGCCCTGAAGTCCACCCAGATCCAGGCTTTGACGACCGACCAGGTCGTGGTCCTGACCTCGGGCCAGATCGCCGCCTTGAGCACCACGCAGGTTGCCGGTCTTTCGACCGACCAGGTTGCAGCCCTCAGCACCGACCAGGTCGTTGCCCTGACGTCGAAGACTGTTGCCGCACTGACCTCGACGCAGGTTGACGCGCTCAGCACCGACCAGGTTGCCGCTCTTACGTCGACCCAGATCGCCGCCTTCGGTTCCGCAGCCATCGGCGCCCTGAGCACCGACGACGTCGCTCTGTTCGAAACCAATGAAATCGCTGCGATCAGCGTCAAGGCCCTGGCCGGACTGTCCACCGACGCCGTTGCCATCCTCGAAACCGATCAGGTCGCTGCTTTGACGACCACCCAGGTCGCTGCCCTGAAGAGCGCCCAGATCGGCGCCCTGACCACCGACCAGACCGTCGTCCTGACTTCGGCACAGGTTGCGGCCCTGAGCTCCACGCAGGTGGCCAGCCTTTCGACCGACAATGTCGCTGTTCTGACCACCGACCAGGTCACCCAGCTGACATCCAAGGCTGTCGGCGCACTGACATCTGCCCAGTTGCAGGCGATGAGCTCCGAACAGGTCGAGGCGCTGTCTTCGGCCCAGATCGCCGCCTTCGGCTCCGAGGACCTCGCAGCCCTTTCAACCGATGACATCGTCACCTTCTCGACCGCAGAAATCGCAGCCATCAGCGTCAAGGCGCTGACCGGTCTCTCCACCGATGCCGTCGCAATCCTCGAAACCGATCAGGTTGCAGCGCTGACCACTGCGCAGGTCGCCGGATTGAAGTCCACCCAGATCCAGGCCCTGACCACCGATCAGGTCGTCGTTCTGACCTCGGGTCAGATCGCAGCCCTGAGCTCGACACAGGTTGCCGGCCTTTCGACCGACCAGGTTGCAGCTCTCTCGACCGACCAGGTTGTCGCCCTGACCTCCAAGACCGCTGCAGCCCTGACCTCGGGCCAAATCGATGCCCTGACGTCCGACCAGATTACCGCGCTGACATCCACGCAGATCGGTGCTCTCGGTTCGGCAGCAATCGGCGCTCTGAGCTCCGACGACATCGTCCTCTTCGAGGCCGCTGAAGTTGCTGCCATCAGCGTCAAGGCTCTGGCGGGTCTGACCACCGATGCGGTTGCAGTGCTCGAAACCGACCAGGTTGCTGCGCTGACGACGGGTCAGGTGGCCGCCCTGAAGTCGACCCAGATCGGCGCGCTTACGACCGACCAGGTCGTGGTGCTGACCTCGGGCCAGATCGCTGCGCTGAGCGCAACGCAGGTTGCCGGCCTTACGACCGACAATGTTGCGGTTCTGACCACAGACCAGATCAGCCAGCTGACGTCGAAGACCGTGGCTGCCTTGTCCACCGACCAGATCGCAGCCCTCAGCTCCGAACAGGTCGAAGCCCTGTCGTCGGCTCAGATCGCTGCCCTCGGCTCTGAAGATCTGGCCGTACTGTCCACCGACGAGATTGCCACCTTCTCGACCGACGAGATCGCAGCTATCAGCGTCAAGGCGCTGACCGGTCTGACGACCGATGCTGTTGCGATCCTTGAAACGGATCAGGTTGCAGCGCTGACGACCGCCCAGGTCGCCGTGCTCAAGTCCAGCCAGATCCAGGCTCTGACCACCGACCAGGTCGTCGTTCTGACCACCGGCCAGATTGCAGCCCTGAGCTCGACACAGGTTGCCGGTCTCTCGACCGACCAGGTTGCCGCCTTCACAACGGACCAGGTTGTCGCCCTGACCTCCAAGACCGCTGCAGCCCTGACCTCGTCGCAGATCGATGCCCTGACGTCCGACCAGATTACCGCGCTGACATCCACGCAGATCGGTGCTCTCGGCTCGGCAGCAATCGGTGCCCTGAGCTCCGACGACATCGTCCTCTTCGAGGCCGCTGAAGTTGCTGCCATCAGCGTCAAGGCCCTGGCGGGCCTGACCACCGATGCGGTTGCAGTGCTCGAAACCGACCAGGTTGCGGCCATGACCACGGCCCAGGTTGCAGCCTTGAAGTCGACCCAGATCCAGGCCCTGACCACCGACCAGGTTGTCGTTCTGACCTCGGGTCAGATCGCAGCGCTGAGCTCGACCCAGGTTGCCGGTCTCTCGACCGACCAGGTTGCCGCCTTCACAACGGATCAGGTTGTCGCCCTGACCTCGAAGACGGCCGCCGCCCTGACCTCGAGCCAAGTCGATGCCCTGACATCTGACCAGATCCAGGCCCTGACATCGACCCAGATCGGTGCGCTCGGCTCGGCTGCCATCAGTGTCCTGAGCTCCGACGACATCGTCCTCTTCGAGGCCGCTGAAGTTGCTGCCATCAACGTCAAGGCTCTGGCTTCCCTCTCCACGGATGCCGTCGCTGTACTCGAAACCGACCAGGTTGCCGCTCTGACCACGGCCCAGGTCGTTGCCCTGAGCACAGGCCAGATCGGTGCGCTGACCACCGACCAGGTCGTTGTCCTGACCTCGGGCCAGATCGCCGCTCTCAGCTCGACGCAGGTTGCCGGTCTCTCGACCGACAATGTCGCGGCTCTGACCACCGATCAGGTCACGCAGCTGACAGCCAAGGCGGTTGGTGCCCTGACTTCGGACCAGCTTGCAGCGATGAGCTCCGAGCAGGTCGAGGCACTGTCCGCCACGCAGATAGCAGCATTCGGATCGGAAGACCTGGCGGCCCTGGCGACTGACGACATCGTCACCTTCTCGACAGCCGAGATCGCAGCGATCAATGTCAAGGCTCTGTCGGGTCTCTCGACCGACGCGGTGGCAATCCTCGAAACCGACCAGGTCGCAGCCCTGACAACGGCACAGGTCCTCGGACTGAGCTCCACTCAGCTCGGTGCGCTGACCACCGATCAGGTCGTCGTCTTGACCTCGGCCCAGATCGGCGCGCTCAGCACTTCGCAGGTTGCCGGTCTCTCGACCGACCAGGTTGCGGCTCTGACCACTGACCAGGTCGTGTCACTGACCTCCAAGACGGCCGGTGCCCTGACCTCGACCCAGGTGGATGCGCTCAGCACCGACCAGGTTGCGGCTCTGACATCGACCCAGATCGCGGCGCTCGGTTCGGTTGCCATCGGCGCACTCAGCACGGATGACATCGCGCTCTTTGCCACGGACGAGATCGCAGCGATCAACGTCAAGGCTCTGGCGGGTCTGTCGACCGATCTGGTTGCCGCCCTCGATACGGACCAGGTTGTCGCCCTGACAACGACCCAGGTCGTTGCCCTGAGCTCCAGCCAGATCAGCGCGCTCTCGACCGATCAGGTTGCCGTCCTGACCTCTGGCCAGATCGGCGCCCTGAGCACGACACAGATCGCCGGCCTGACCACCGATACGGTTGCGGCCCTGACAACGGACCAGATCGGTTCGCTTGGCACCAAGACTGTCGGTGCCCTGTCTTCCGCTCAGGTCGAAGCCCTGGACTCGGATCAGGTCGCCGCTCTGAACTCGACGCAGATCGCAGCGCTCGGCTCGGCCGCCATCTCGGCCCTGTCGACTGACGAGATCGCAACCTTCTCGACAGACGAGATCGCTGCCATCAACGTCAAGGCCCTGGCCGGTCTGTCGACCGACGACATCGACAGCCTCGCCAGCGATCAGCTGCAGGCCTTCACCACCACGCAGATCCAGGCCTTCAACGATGATCAGATTGCCGCGATCATCTCGGCCTACCAGGATCTCTGATCCTAACCGGCGCGGCGAAAGCCGCGCCGAATAGAACTGACGAAACGCAAAACGCCGCCGCTTTACCCAAAGCGGCGGCGTTTTGCGTTTGAGGGCAGAGCTGTGCGGCGGTCCGTTGAAGCGCTTTGCTGCATACAGTCTTCGCTGTCCCAGCGGGGCCTTTCCTGCAATGTGAACCTGTATCGCACTTATGCGTGCTGGGGACTGGAGCCGAGGATTGCTGCGTTTGGCAATTGGTAGACGGCCTCCAAGGCGTCGATCGTGGTATTCTCGATGTCTGGTGATGCAGGCGCCACCCCCAGCAAGGCGCCGCAAGCTCTGCAGCCGGTGTCGCTGACGTTCAGCGGTGAATGGGAGCCGCCTACGAGAACGAGACCGATAAGCCTGATTCGATCGAGCGGATTCGGCACGACACTATCGATAGTCATGAGCAGAATTATATTCCGCGCGATTGCACGATATCTATTTTGTTTATTTTCAATGCGTTGATTGGAAATCTGTGGCGCACCCGACAGGATTCGAACCTGTGACCTTTGGAATCGGAATCCAACACTCTATCCAGCTGAGCTACGGGTGCTTTCAAGGCGGTCGAAGACTGACTCGCCTGATGCTGTGAAGCGGTCATAGCGCAGTCGGTGGCCGGCTTCAATCGCAAAAAGCGAGGCTCGGCATCTTCTCGCCGATCATCGTTCCGGTGTCGACTTGCGGGTTTTGTGACCGGGAAGGCTGCCTATGTCACAATGCCTTCGATTTTGCGTGCAGAGATGACTTAAAACAGGTCAAAAGCGGAACCAGCGGCGCGGCTGAGACTTGTGGCTTGGGTCTAAACCGTTAAGATCGCGCGACTTCTGAAAAAGGCCCGATCAACGGGCCTGGCTGAGGGCAGGGGGAATTGCATAGCATGGCGTCAAAATGCCGGACACGATGACTGATGATCTGGTGCCCAACGGGAATGGGCTCGATTTTTCGATGATGGAGGATGCTGTCGGTTATAGCCTGAGACGGGCGCAGCTTGCAGTGTTCCAGCATTTCAACGAAGCTTTTTCATCCAAGGGTCTGCGGCCGACGGATTTTGCCGTCCTGCTGCTTCTGAAGCGGAACCAGGGATCCAAACAGAGCGAAGTCGCCGAAGCGCTGGGCATCCAGCGGGCGAATTTTGTCGCGATTGTCGACGGCCTGGAAAACAAGGGCTTCGTCGAGCGGCGGAAGTCGGAAACCGATCGGCGCGTACAGTCGCTCTACATGACCCCGGCCGGGGAGGCCTATCTCCAGGAGCTGATGCCGATCTGGCAAGGGCACGAGGAATGGGTTCTGGCCCAGCTTGGCGGCGTCGCCGAGCGCGATTCGATGATCAGCCTGTTGAAGCGCCTTTACGACTGAGAAGCCGGACCGTCTGGTCAGTCAGGGGGCGGCATCCAGACGCCGCATGGCTTCATCGATCAACAGGTTGGCGATCTTCATCCGTGTATTGGCCGGTTCGCGGAAATCGGGATGCACGGTATCGGGATGATTGTGCTTGGCGAAAGCGCGGCGTCTCTCCTGCAGCGTTTCGCGGGGATCGCTGTCCTGGAGACCCAAATCTTCGGCGACTTCCTCGACGGCGAGGCGCTCAAGATGCGGCGGCTTGACCGGTGCTTTTGTTTCAACCGGCGCGTCTTGTGACATCAGGAAAAGATAGGCGTCCTGGCGAAAGTCGGCATTGACGGGGGAGACTTCTATCTTTTCCGTGGCGAAGCCCGCCGACAAACCGCTGACGCGGAAGCTTGGCTCCGGCGGGATGACTGCGTCTTGCGCTTCATCGGCCAGCCGATCGACCACCGACTGGAACAGCGATTTACCAAACAGCATGCGCGCTCTAGCCCTGCGGAGCCCCAATTCCGCCCTTTCCGGCGACATTCAACCATGGCCAAATGGAGCAAGGCTTGCGGCCCCCGGAATTTCCCGGCCGTTCAGTTCAGCCAATTCCGTTCAATTCTGTGACTGGCTCTGGCTCTGTTCCCTGGCTTCGACCACCACTTTGACGTTGAGATCCTCGCCGGCCAGCCCGATGCGCATGCCCGATACCGGGGCGGCGTCAGCGTAGCACAGGCCGGTCGCAATCCGCACATAGCGCTCGTCCGGGCAGACATCGTTGGCCGCATCGAAGCCGACCCAGCCCAGTCCTGGGAGATGGGCTTCAGCCCAGGCATGGGTAGCCGTCTGATCGGTGATACCCTCCATCATCAGGTAGCCGGAAACATAGCGTGCCGGCAGGTTCATCAGGCGGGCGGCCGTGATCAACACATGTGCGTGGTCCTGGCATACGCCGTGTCCGGCCTCCAGTGCCTGTTCGGCGGTAGTTTCCGTGCCGGTCGAGCCTGTCTCATAGACAACTGCTTTGCTCAGCTTGCCCATCAGGTCATGCATCTTGGACAGCTCGGTATCGCCGACCAGACTCTTGACCAGTTCGCGAGTGAGCTTTCCTGGTTTGGTGAGCGGCGTCTCGCGCAGATAGAGCCACAGCGGGCAGTACCCTTGATGCGGCCCATAGACGCCGGCGCGGTCTTCGGTCTCCACCTCGCCGCAGGCGATGATATGCACCGTCTTGCTGTCGCCTTCGGTGGAGACGAGATGGGTGTGATTGCCGAACTGATCGTTAAACCCGGCTTCGACCGTTGCGCCGTCGACCTTGATGTTCCACGACAGCACGGTCTGGCCGGGGCCATTGATCGGCGACAGCCGCAACCTTTGCAGCGAGTACTGCACCGGATCGTCATAGCGGTAAACTGTGGTGTGGGTGATCCGCAAGCGCATGCTTCTTGTCCTGATCCGTCAGCTGTAAAAGCGGTAACCCTCGGTAATTTCCTGACCCAACTGGTTGTTGTGGGAAATGAAATTGTCGAGGAATTCGTGCAGGCCCTGATCCATGATCGTCCCGATCGACGTCTTCTGCAATGTCGAGCGCACCCGTTCGGCGGTCTCGTGGGCGGCCAGCCGCTCACCGTAATCCTGGCCTATATAGCCGAGATTGCTGACGATCTTGTCGTAGCAATAAGCAAGCGAACGAGGCATCTGGCCGTTGAGGATGAGGAAGTCGGCGATGTTGCTCGCCTTGTATTCTCCGTCATAGACCCAGCGATAGGAGCGATGCGCCGAGACCGAGCGCAGAATCGATTCCCACTGCATGTTGTCGAGCGAAGATCCGACATGGGTGATTGCCGGCAGGAGCACGTAATATTTCACGTCAAGGATGCGGCTGGTATTGTCAGCGCGCTCGATGAAGGTGCCGATCCGGGCGAAATTGAAGATTTCGTTGCGCAACATCGATCCGTGGAAGGCGCCACGAATCAGGCCGGCGCGGCGCTTCACCGTATCGATCACTTCCGGCAGGTCGGCCGACTTGAGCTTGCGGGCAAGCATCTGCTTCATCTCGATCCAGCATTCGTTCATCGCTTCCCACGTCTCGCGGGTCAGCGCTGTGCGCACCATGCGGGCGTTGTTGCGGGCGGCATCGATCGACGACATCACGCTCGAAGGGTTCGACAGATCGCGCAGCAGAAAGTCGATTGCGTCCGAGGCCGTGACCTTGTCATGATGCTTGCCGAATATGTCGCGGACATCGGCGCTGAGCAGGACAGCGCCCCAGTCGTCGTCGCTGGCGCCGGAGCGGGTCAGCGACATCCTGAGGCCGGCATCAACGATACGGGCAATGTTTTCGGCCCGCTCAATGTAACGGAACATCCAGAAGAGTCCGTTGGCAGTTCTTCCGAGCATGACCATGTCAGTCCTCCAATACCCATGTATCCTTGGTGCCGCCGCCCTGGCTGGAATTGACCACGAGCGACCCCTGCTTGAGGGCCACGCGGGTCAAGCCGCCGGGAATGATCTGCACCTTGTCGGACACGAGGACATAGGGACGAAGGTCGACATGGCGCGGCGCAATCCCCTTGTTGACGAGGATCGGCACCGTCGACAGCGACAATGTCGGCTGGGCGATATAATTGTTCGGGCGGGCTTTCAGTTTCTCGGCGAAGGTCGCACGTTCCTTCTTCGACGCGGTCGGGCCGACCAGCATGCCGTAGCCGCCCGAGCCATGGACCTCCTTGACCACCAGCTCTTCCAGATGTTCCAGCACATATTTCAGGCTGTCGGCCTCCGAACAGCGCCAGGTAGGCACGTTTTCCAGCAGCGCCTTGCGGCCGGTGTAGAATTCGACGATTTCCGGCATGTAGGAATAGATCGCCTTGTCGTCGCAAATGCCGGTACCCGGCGCATTGGCAATGGTGATGTTACCGGCACGGTAGACATCCATGATGCCGGGGATGCCCAGCGCCGAATCCTGCCGGAAGGTGAGCGGGTCGAGGTAGTCGTCATCGACGCGGCGATAGAGCACGTCGATCGCCTCGTAGCCGCGCGTCGTGCGCATCTTGACCTTGCCGTCGATGACGCGAAGGTCCGAGCCTTCGACCAGTTCCACGCCCATCATGTCGGCGAGGAAGGAGTGTTCGTAATAGGCGGAATTGTAGATGCCGGGGGTGAGCACGGCCACACGCGGTTTCCCCCTGCAGCCGGGAGGGGCAAGCGAGGACAGCGACTGGCGCAGCAGATGCGGATAGTCCTCGACCCGCTGCACCTTGTTGAGCTGGAACAGCTCGGGGAACATCTGCATCATGGTTTCCCGGTTTTCCAGCATGTAGCTGACACCGGAGGGCGTGCGTGCATTATCCTCGAGCACGAAGAACTGGTCTTCACCGGTGCGCACGATGTCGGTGCCGACAATATGGGTATAGACGCCGCCGGGCGGACGGAAGCCGATCATTTCCGGCAGGAAAGTGACGTTTTTCTCGATCAGTTCGCGCGGGATGCGGCCAGCGCGAATGATTTCCTGCTTGTGGTAGATATCGTCGAGGAATGCATTGAGCGCCAGCACGCGCTGTTCGATGCCCTGAGCCAGCTTGCGCCATTCGCGGCCGGAGATGATGCGCGGAATGATGTCGAAGGGAATGAGTTTTTCCGAAGAGTCCTCATGGCCGTAAACGGCAAAGGTGATGCCCGTCTTGCGGAAGATGTTTTCAGCGTCTCTGGACTTGGCCAGCAACCTTGCCGGGTCCTGGCTGGAATACCATTCATGATAGTTCTGGTAGGGAACCCGCGGATCGCTATCCGCTTTAATCATTTCATCAAATGCCAATGGCGCATCCCCTTTTTTTGCCATTTGAATACAGACCATTTACCAATGCAAGCAGCGTGCGGGATTCTGACGAAAGAATTTCCACTTGTCGGAAAAGCGCAGAAAAGCGGCATTAGTCTATTGTTTGAGCGCAATTTGTACGTGCCATGGATCGGATTGGGCAGGGCGGCGGCAGAAATGTGTATGTGCCCTGCTTTGAACCGTGGATGCGGGATGGTTTTTGCCTAAAAAACAGTCGAACGCTGGTGGGAAATATTTTGTTCCTGAAGGCTTCAGCACAATTCATCGCAGCTTACATCAAAACTGTTTTGACGCGTTGACGATCGGCGTCTAAGCAGCCGGGTCGGGTCATCGGCACCCGGTTGCCCCCAGCGTTCAGGATGTCTGCTGCATGACCCTCCACCGCCTTGCGCCTGTGCTTTTTGTGCTCCTCTGGTCGACCGGCTGGGTGGCTGCCAAATATGCGAGCCTGTTTGCCGATCCGCTGACATTTCTGGTTCTGCGCTACGCCGTGGCAGCAGTCCTGTTTTACCTGGTCTGCCGGGTGAGCGGTGTCAGCTGGCCGGCCACTCGCTCGGCGCAGGTGCATGCGGTGGTGTCAGGCATGTTCCTGCACGGGCTTTATCTCGGCATGGTGTGGTGGGCGATCGGCCAAGGCGTGCCGGCGTCGCTGTCGGGCATCATTGCCGGCCTTCAGCCGCTGATGACCGGGATTGCGGCGGCCTATCTGATCGGGGAGGCCCTGTCCGGCAGCCAGAGGCTTGGCCTGCTTCTCGGCTTTGCCGGCATTGCGATTGCGGTTCTGCCGAACGTACTGACGCTGGATGCCGTCGCCATTCCTGTCGGTGCGGTCGTCGTCAATGTGCTGGCCATGGCCTGCGTCACCGCCGGCACGATCTATCAGAAGCGCTATCTCCATGAAGGCGACCTTCGCGCGGTGGCCACGTTGCAATATGTCGGCGCCCTGATGGTCACAGTGCCGGCAGCGCTTCTGCTCGAGGACCTGCATGTCGAATGGGGCCTTGGGCTGTTTGCCGTGCTTGGTTGGTCGGTGCTCGGCATTTCGATGGGCGCGATCGCGCTGTTGCTTTACCTTATCCGGCGCGGTGACGTGTCGAAGGCGGCATCGCTGATCTATCTCGTGCCGCCGCTTGCTGCCGTTGAGGCAGCGCTGATCTTTGGGGAACGGCTGACGCTATCGATGGACATTGGCACGGTGATCGTGGTGATGGGTGTCTATCTTACCAATCGCAAGGGCGAGACGGCGCCAGCCTGAGACAAGACCATAAAAAATGGCGCGACCGAAGCCGCGCCATGTTCATCATCGAGTAAGTTCGCTGGAAGCTCAGGCTTCGCGACGACGTCCGCCAGGAGCCGTGCCCGAACGGGCCGGGGGCTTGCCCTGGCCGTAGCTCTTGCCGCTGCCATTGCGATTGCCGCCATTGCCGCGCTTGGCGCCCGGACGACCGTCGGACTTGGGGCCGCCACGGTTTTCGCCTTCGGACTTGCCGCGCGCCTGGTGATTGCGGTTGTTGCCGCCGGGTGCACCACCACCGCCAGCACGACGCTGCGGACGGGCAGGACGGCTGAGATTCGACGGGGCTTCGCCGCTGGCAACCGGAATGTCGATGCCCATCAGACGCTCGATGTCGCGCAGAAGGCGACCTTCGTCGGGTGCGCAGAATGCGATGGCAATGCCGTCGCGACCCGCACGGGCGGTACGACCGATGCGGTGGACGTAAGCGTCCGGTACTTCCGGCAGATCGTAGTTGAAGACGTGGCTGACGGCCGGGATGTCGATGCCGCGGGCGGCAACGTCGGTGGCGATCAGCGTGCGGATTTCGCCGTCACGGAAGCCCTTGAGGGCGCGCTCGCGCTGGCCCTGGCTCTTGTTGCCATGGATCGAGGCAACCGAGAAGCCGTTGACTTCGAGGTGCTTCATCAGCTTTTCGGCGCCATGCTTGGTGCGCAGGAAGACGATGGAGCGACCGTCCGGATTGTCGACGAGGATCTTCTTGAGCATTTCGGTCTTGGCGTTCTGGCCGGCGACGAAGTGCACATGCTGCTCAACCTTGTCGGCAGCCTTGCCAGGCGCCGTGACGGCAACCTTGACGGGGTTGTTCAGGAAGGTCGCGGCAAGATCGGCGATCGAGCTCGGCATGGTTGCCGAAAACAGCAGGGTCTGGCGCTTGGCCGGAACCATCTTGGAGATCTTGCGCAGGTCGTGGATGAAGCCGAGGTCCAGCATCTGGTCGGCTTCGTCGAGCACCAGGAACGTGACGGCGCGCAGCGAGATCGCATTGCGGGCGATCAGGTCAAGCAGGCGGCCAGGGGTGGCGACGAGAATGTCGGTGCCCTTTTCCAGCTGCAGCTGCTGCTTGCCAATCGAGGCGCCACCGACGACCTGGTTGATCTTGAGCGGCAGGCGACGCAGGTAACTGCGCAGGTTGTCGCCGATCTGGTTTACCAGTTCGCGGGTCGGAGCGAGAATGAGGGTGCGGGTGGTGCGGTTTTCAGGACGCTTTTCGTCCTTCAGCAGCATTTCGATGAGCGGCAGGCCAAAAGCGGCCGTCTTGCCGGTGCCGGTCTGGGCGAGGCCGACGAGATCGCGGCCTTCGAGGACCAGCGGGATTGCCTTTTCCTGGATCGGAGTGGGCGTTTCAAAACCGAGATGCGAAAGAGTCGCGACGAGATTCTTGGACAGGCCAAGATCGTTGAAATTGGTCAAAGTCATACCTTTCGGGGCGCCAAAAGCACACTGACCGGGCCGCATCGTGCGAACCGGTTGGCATTGGCGTCAAGAACCCCGCGTGATTTGGGAACTTGCAAGTTGGAAAAAAGCTTTCCAGCGCATCGGCGGTCGTGCCGCCATTCGTTCTGTGCGCTTTTATCCTTCGTCGCGTCTATATTGTCGCTGGGCACGCTCACGCGGCGGCCGGAAGGTGAAAGCTGAGGTGCAAATGACCCTGTTTGCGTGAAAAGTCAAGGAAATGTTTTGCGCTGCAGCGAAAATGCATGGCTCGGTTAACGGTTGTCAGGCCGGAGACAGCAGTATGAAGGACTGCGTCGCCATGCTCGAACCATTGACCAGGATTTCCAGCCGGTGTTCGCCGGGATGGTAGACGCGGGTGGTGATTGGGCGGAAGGCGTGGCGACGGTCCACTGTCAGCGACTGGCCTGCAGCCAGCGTCATGCTCTTGCCCTTGAACACTTTGGGGCTCAGCGTGCCGTCCTTCTTCTGGTGATGAATGGCGTAGTCGAGCATCAGCGACTGTGCCTTTCCGGTTTCATTGGCGAGCGAGACGGAGAAATCCAAAACGCCGGGGAAGGGAAGGTTTTGCGTGGCAAGCCGGAGGTTCGCCTTGACGCCATCGATCCGGGCGAAACCAAAATTTGCCAGCGCGGTTGCATGGCCGTTCTTGAGCAGCGTGCGCGAGGCGTGTTTGAGCAGCCAGAGCCGCTCCGGAGAGGCGCCCTTGTGGTGGTGCCCGACAAAGTCGGCGACGCGATCGGGATGATCCTTGGCGATGTCGTTGAGGCTATTGGCGACCGAGCGGCGGACATAGTCTTCGGGGTCGTCGATCAGCGCCGTCAGGATCGGCAGAATGGGCGCGGGATCCTTGACCAGAGCCGGCAGCCGCATGGCCCAGGGCAGGCGCGGGCGCGTGCCTTCGCTGGCAAGGCGGCGGACGTGGTGGTTCGGATCGCTGACCCAGCCGGCGATGATCGACAGTGCTTTTTGCTGCTCGCGGTGGATGAAGGGCCGGATGCCGAATTCGGCGGTGAAATGCGGTGTCAGGGCTTTCAGCAGGTCCAGGGATGTTTCCAGGTAGTCCAGGCCGTGGGCGGCGACATACTGGTTGAAGGAGAGTAGCGACCAGCCGCTCAGGCCGGGCTTTTCAGGGGCGGGCAAGGCGGCGGTCAGAATGGGTGCAGCAAGGGCAAAGTCGGCTGGCAGGTGGGCGCGCATCGCGTCGGCTATACATTGTCCCCGCTGCATCAGTTCCAGCGCTTCAAGCCTCGGCAACACGTCTGCCAGAAACGCGTCGTGCGGGAAGTCCGGCCAGGCGCGAGACAGGGCGTCGGCGGTCGCCTGTGCATTGTGCGGGCCGATCAGATGTTTCAAGGCTTCAGCCATGGATGTTCAGGCGCGCTCCGGTTTGCGTGATCCGCTTGACGTAACATAACTCTCCTGACACCCTTCTGGCCACAGCCTCACTTGGAGCGTTCCCATGCGTCCGGCAGACCGTCTTTTTCGAATCATCCAGCTGATGCGGTCCACGGGACGGGCGATGACGGCGGCCGAAATCGCCGGGAAGATGGAGGTCGCCCAGCGCACCATCTATCGCGACATGGACCACCTGATTGCATCGGGTGCGCCGATCGAAGGCGAGCGCGGTGTCGGATACATGCTGCGCGAGGCCTTCGATGCGCCGCCGCTGACCTTCACCTTCGAGCAGCTGGAGGCGCTCGCCTTCGGCCTTCGCGCGGTCGAGATGCTCGGCGATCCGCGGCTGGGACAGGCGGCGCGGGAAGCCAAGGACAAGATGGTGGCGTTATTACCGAAGGAGCATGCCGAGCGGCTGGTCGGTGCGCCGATCCATGCGTTTCGCGCCTCCGCTCAGCCGGAACCGCCGGATTGCCTTGGCGATGTGCGCTCTGCCCTGTCGGCCAAACGCAAGGTGTGGATGGCCTATCATTCGCTGGCCGGCGAGCGCACCCAGCGCACGGTCTGGCCGCTGGCGCTCAGCGCCTTCGGGGCGATCTGGGTGATGACGACCTGGTGCGAGACGCGCCAGGATTTCCGCGACTTCCGGCTCGACCGGGTCGAGGGCTGGAAAGTCTTGGCGGAGCGGTTCGAGCCCGGGCCGAAGCAGACCTACGAGGCCTATCTGGCCGGGCTTGATGCTGGCTGAGAAAGGCGTGGGCTGATCAGAAATCCGTCACCACGCCACCTTCTTCCTTGCGCCTGGCGACGAAAGCGTCGAGTTCTTCCTCGACAGCCGGATCGATCGGCGGGCGCTCGTAGCGGGCCAGCGTTTCCTTGAAGATCCGGTTGGCGTGGTCGTAGGTGGTTGGCCGACCGGCATCGGTCCAGGTTTCGAAATTGCGCCAGTCCGACAGGATCGGCGAATAGAAGGCGTTTTCGTAACGGGCAAGCGTGTGGGCGGTGCCGAAGTAGTGGCCGCCGGGGCCAACATCACGGACTGCATCGAGTGCCAGCGCATCCTGGCTGACATCGAGCGGTGTCAGGAATTCGGCGACCATCTGCAACATGTCGACGTCAAGGATGAACTTCTCAAAGGATGCCGTCAGGCCACCTTCGCTCCAGCCGGCCGAATGCATGATGAAATTGCCGCCGCCCTGGGTCAGCGCCCAGAGCGAAAGCGCCGATTCGTAAGCCGCCTGGGCGTCGAGCGTGTTCGAGGCATTGGTGTTGGATGTGCGGTAGGGAACACCGTAGCGCCTGGCCAACTGGCCGCCGGCGATGACGGCCTTCATGTATTCCGGGGTGCCGAAGGCGGGTGCGCCGCTCTTCATGTCGACATTGGAGGTGAAGCCGCCATACATTACCGGCGCGCCGCGGCGCACCATCTGGGTGAAGGCGATACCACACAGTGCTTCGGCATTCTGCTGGACCAAGGCGCCGGCGATGGTTACGGGCGCCATGGCGCCGGCCAGCGTAAACGGCGTCACGACGACAACCTGATTGCGCGACGACATTTCGATGATGCCCTGGAGCATCGGGCCGTCGAGGCGCAGCGGCGACGACGAGTTGATGATGGTGAAGATCGACGGCTCGGTTTCGAGCTGCTCCATCGAGATGCCGCGGCCGATGCGGGCGATCTCGATGCCGTCGATGTTGCGCTGCTGACCGAGCGAGTAGCAGTGGAAGACCTTGTCGGTCAGCTTCACCATGTCGGACAGGCAGTCGAGATGACGGACGGAAGCATGGATATCGACCGGCTCGACCGGGTAGCCGCCTGTCGTGTGGATGATGTCGTAGGACTGGGCGAGCTTGACCAGCTTGCGGAAGTCCTCCTGATTGCCGGCGCGGCGGCCGCCTTCGCGGTCGGCGACAAAGGGGGCAGAGGCGATCTGGGCGAAAACCAGGTTGTTGCCGCCGATTGCGACGTTTCTGGCCGGGTTGCGGGCGTGCATGGTGAACTGCGATGGGGCCGAAGCGACCAGGTCCATGATCAGGCCGCGGTCGAAGCGGACGCGCTCGGTGCCTTCGGTGACGGTGGCGCCGGCGGCTTTCATCATGGCGCGGGCTTCCGGCAGCATGATGTCCATCCCGATTTCCTCGAGAATGGTCAGCGATGCCTCATGGATGTCGTCCAGCGTCTGCGGGTCGAGCAGTTCGGTCTTGGCGAGCGGATTGACGAGGTTGCGGTATTTGGATGTGCCCGACGAACGCGCGCGATCGCCACCGCGGCCGCCGCTGCGCCGGCGCCGTTCGGAACCGCCGGAAGGGGTTTCAGTCTCGGGCAAGACAGAGGGTGTAATGTCGCTCATGGCCAATCCATTGTGTTGATTTCGACATCATTTTTGACAGTTTCCGACCGCGATGCGCATTGCCATTTGCGACCAATCGCTGGCTCTTCTGGAACATCGCTCCGTGAGCCGTGGATGGTTTGGCCGCATGTGCGTATTTTCGAAGCATTTCATGTATGTCGGTTACTTCGCGTTTACCATTCCGCGTCATTGATCAAGGAGTATAGAAGTTGAATCGGGGAGCGGCTTTGCTCAACCTAGTCCGCGAGAAAATTGTCGCGATTGAGCAGCCTTCCTATGTCAAGGATAGCGAGCTTCGCTACGTTGCAGTCAACGCTGCCTATGCTCGCCTGTACGATCTTGCCGAAAGCCGGCTCATCGGTCGTACCGACCGGGATTTGTTTGGCGTGCTTGCCGACGATATGCGTGACGACCGCGAACGCCGTGTGCTGGTGTTTGGCGAGGACGAAAGTGTCTCACTTCATCTGCAACCGGGCGGCACTCCGCGTGTTCTCCGGATGGAGCGGTTTCTCGACGATGACGATTCCCTCTATGTCTTCGGCTTTGTCGAGCCCGCCGAACAGGCGTCAATGCCGCTATCGGAGACTCTGAAACCGTCCGCTTCCTCCGGGTATCCGGATCCGGGTTTGCCATTGGAGCGGGGCACGGAATCAGGCGGACGCGGCGTGCCCGGCAGCGCTGAGGCGCTGCACCGTCATCTGGAGAGCCTGATGATGGCCATGCCGGTGGGCATCCTCATTCTCGATGAGACGATGCGGATCGAATATGTCAATGCGGCTGTTTACCGGATGGTCGCGCTGGACGACCTGCTCGATGTCGTCGGCATGTCCTATCGCGACTACATGATGGTCGTTCATACCCGCCACAAGCGGGCAGATGGTCCCGAGGAAATCGCCCGGCTTGTCGATCAGCGTGTTGCTGCCTTGAGCAGCCCGGACGATGCGCCGCTGACCTATGCCAGAACTCCGGAGGGACTGACCGTCGTCGTCAGCAACCGCAAGCTTGCCGATGGCAAGATATTGGTGACCTATACGGACATTACCGAACTTGCCGAACGTGAAGAGGAAACTGCGCTTTACCGGGCAACGCTGGAGCAGATGCCGGTGCCGGTGTTTATCCGCGATTCGGACCGCAAGCTGATCTATGTGAATTCCGCCTATGAGGCCCTGCATGATCAGCGTCGGGAAGATGTCTATGGCCTCCGGGAGGACGAGATGTTCCCGGAGACTGGCCACATCCTGCGGGAGGAGAATCTGCGCATTCTCCAGCATGACGACGTGATCGAGCGGCCGCGCGATGTGGTGGTTGCCGGTGGTCGTGAAATATCGGTGATCACACGCCTCAACCGGATCACGACGACAGCGAACAAGCATTATCTTGTCGGCTCGGTGACCGACGTTTCCGTGCTCAAGGAGCGCGAGCAGGCGGTGCTTCTTGCTCACCGCCGTTCCGAAGCCCTGTATGCCGATATTGTCAGCATGCTGAGGATGATGCCCGTCGGCGTGGTGATCCTCAACGAAGACCTGATCGTCGAATTCGCCAATGAAAAATGCCGGGAGATCTGGTGCTGGCCGCCGGACATGCCGATCGACGGCCTGTCGTTCCGCAACTATTGCGAGATCAATATCAGCCGTGGCTGGAACTGGCCGGGTCAATCCTTCGAAGAGGGCTATCAGAAACGCGTTGCCCAGTTCAAGGCACTGCAGGGATCTCAGACGACCGAGCTCGCCTATGAGGACGGGAAATATGTGCTGGCCAGCATAACCCGGCTGCACGACCAGAAAATCCTGCTGACCTATTCCGACCTGACCGAGATGCGCAGCCGCGAGCGGGAAATCGGCGAGGCGCGCGAACAGCTTGAACGGCTCGGACTGTTCATGCAGGATGCCATGGCGCTGATGTCACAGGGCCTGATCGTCATCGAAAACGATGTGATCACCGATGCCAATCAGTCATTCTCGCGCATTCTCGACCTGCCGGCCGGTTTGGCCGATCAGGGGCAGAAATGGTATAAATGCTTCCAGTACTGCGCGCAGCGCGGCGACTTCGGTGATGAACCGGGAGCGCTTTTGCACCAATGGCAGGAGAAGCTGCGCCTGACGACCGGCTTCAGCACCACATTCCTCGCCAACGGCAAGACCTGGGTGCAGATGGAAGTGACCTTCGGCGGCAGCGGCCATTGGGTTGTCGTGTTGACCGATGTCAGTGACATCAAGGAGCGCGAGGCCGAACTTGAGGTCCTGCTGGCGAAAAGCGAAGCGGCAGACAGGGCGAAGTCGGAATTCCTCGCCAATATGAGCCACGAGATCCGCACGCCGATGAACGGCGTTCTCGGCATGGCAGAGCTGCTGTCGAAATCGATCCTGGATACGCGGCAGAAGACCTTTGTCGACATCATCGTCAAATCCGGCAATGCGCTGCTGACGATCATCAACGACATCCTCGATTTCTCGAAGATCGATGCCGGACAGCTCCGGCTGCGCAAGGCGCCATTCGATCCGGTCGAAGCAATCGAGGATGTGGCAACGCTGCTCTCGGCGGCGGCCTCGGAAAAGGATATCGAGCTGCTGGTTTGCGGCGATCAGGCGGTGCGCCACACGGTTCTCGGCGATCCCGGCCGTTTCCGTCAGATCGTCACCAATCTGGTGGGCAATGCGATCAAATTCACCGAAAAGGGTCATGTCCTGATCGATGTTTCGACCCAGCTCATCGGCGGTGGCGACAGTCTGCTGCGGCTCCGCATCGAAGACACCGGCATTGGCATTGCTCCGGACATGCAGAAGCAGATCTTCGATAAATTCTCGCAAGTCGATACGTCATCGACGCGTCGCCACGAGGGCACAGGTCTTGGCCTTGCGATCACATCCGGGCTGGTCAATCTGTTCGGCGGTTCGCTCGAACTGGAATCGGAACCCGGTCGCGGTTCGATCTTCACCGTCGAGATCCCGATGCCGATCGTGGCCGACCGCACCCGGCAAAAGACCATCCCGCCAAGCGTCAAGGATGCGCGCGTGCTGGTGGTTGACGACAATGCTATCAATCGCCGCATCGTTACCGAGCAATTGTCGAACTGGGGCTTCGATGGCCTAGCCGTCGAAGACGGTGAGACGGCGTTGCATATCTTGGCTGAGGCCCACAGAACCGGCCTGCATATCGACGTGGTCATCATCGATTATCACATGCCGGTGATGAACGGCATCGATGTGGCGCGGGCAATCCGCAGCGATGGGCGATTCGATGACTTGGCGTTGATCTTCCTGACCTCGATGGATATGGTCGGCGACGACCAGATCTTCCAGAGCCTGAAGGTGCAGGCGCATCTGATGAAACCCGCGCGGGCCAACCTTCTGAAAGGTGCGATCGTCGATGTGGTGCGGGCTGCACGGATCCACGGCGGGCTGCCTCTCTCCTATGCATCGTCGCCGGTGCCATCACCTTCGGCAGTGCCACCCGTCGCTACGGCCGCCAGCCGATCTTCCACCGCTGATAGAGCGAGCGAGACAGCCTATGCGCCGCAGCGGCAAAGGCCGAAGGTGCTGATTGCGGAAGACAATCCGGTCAATCAGATTGTCTTCCGCCAGATCCTCAACGGCAGCGATGTCGACTACCGCCTTGTGGAAAACGGCGAGCAAGCGCTGGACGCGTTTCGGCAGGAAACGGTTGACCTCATCCTGATGGATGTCTCGATGCCAGTGATGAACGGCCATCAGGTAACCGCGATCATTCGCGCCGAGGAAAGCCGGCGCGGCAAGGGTGAGCATGTGACGATCATCGGCGTCACCGCCCATGCGCTGGACAGTGACCGTGAAGCCTGCCTTGCTTCCGGCATGGATGATTATCTGTCAAAGCCGATCAGCCCGGAATTGCTGCTGCGCAAGATCGAGCAGTGGAGCATGGCCTTCGGGCGCGCTGCTGTCCGGTTCTAGTGCATTTCCGGCGAAAACGGAGCCGCCTTCCACGCTCCATCTCTTTGTTTTTAAGCAATTCCGGACGCAAAGCCGGTCCCCATTTTTGCTGGAATTGCTATAGTTCAAGCCGTACGGATTCCGCACAGCATTTCGCGTTTTCCGGCAAAGCCCGGGCGGCGCTCGAGCGCATAGCCTGCGGCAATCAGATTGCGGCGGACGAAACCTGCGGCCGCGTAAGTCGCGAAACTGCCGCCTGGTACCGTGTGATCGTAAACGAGCTGCATCAGTTCCGCTGACCACATGTCGCTGTTTTTCGACGGTGCGAAACCATCGAGGAACCAGGCGTCGAAACTGTGCGGACTGGCGCTGAGGTTTGTGAAGGCATCACCGCAGACAACGCTCAGAGTCGTCTGCGCGTCCAGCGCGACCGTCACGATCCCGGACGGGGCTTGCGGCCATTGCGCAACCAGAGCCTTGCGTTCCGCATCGATTTCCGGCCAACGCGACAGCGCTCGATCGATCTCGTTCGCCTGCATCGGATAAAGCTCGAAGGAGATGAAATGCAGACGGCCGCCGGGCTGGCGATGCTCCTTCCACCGCCGCCATGTTTCACACGCATTCAGGCCGGTGCCGAAGCCGAGTTCGCCGATTGTGAAAGGCTCGGCCGACTGCCAGCGGTCCGGCAGGCCATTGCCGGCATGGAAGACATGGCCGCATTCGAGCCGGCCATCGGTCTGGCAATAAAAGTGATCGCCAAAGGCGGTCGAATAAGGCATATCGCCGTCGTGCCAGGTCAGTGGCTCAGAGGTTTTGTTTGTTTCCGGCGTTGTATTTGAATGGGTCATGTCATGTCCGATAAATCGGCTTCGATCTCCGGTCAATTGCAGACGGAGCTGCTGATCATCGGCGGTGGCATCATGGGCTTATGGGCCGCGCTGCAGGCCGAGCGGCGCGGCATCAGGACGATGCTGGTCGATGCCGGTGCGATTGCCGGTGGAGCCAGCGGTGGGCTTCTCGGTGCGCTGATGCCCTACATGCCCGACAAATGGGATGCGAAGAAACAGTTGCAGTTCGACGCCCTGGTGTCGCTCGAGGCCGAGATCGCCGATCTTGAAGCCGCGACGGGCCTGTCGGCCGGATACCGGCGCTCCGGCCGGCTGATCCCGCTACCGAAGCCGCATCTGCGTGTCATTGCCGAGCGCCATTCCAAGGACGCGCTGCGCAACTGGCATCAGGGCGATCATCAATTTTTTTGGAACCCACTAGACGGATCGCCATGCGGCGATGGCTGGCCGGCGGACGAGTTCGCAGTGGGCGGCTTGGTGCAGGACACATTTGCCGCGCGCGTTTCACCGCGCGGACTGACTCACATGCTGGCGCGAAGGCTGGAACAGACCGCGCGCGTTGCCGTGACCGAAGGCCTAGCTATCGAGGCGATCGATGCCGCGACATCGACCGCCGTCTTTCGTGACGGAACGAAGGTGGCGTTTGGCCATCTCGTGGTCGCGACCGGGCATCACTCATTCGACTTGCTGTCTACGATTGGCCCGGCGCTGGCAAAACCTCTCGGTCAGCCGGTCAAGGGGCAGGCGGCACTGTTGAAGGCGGAGATTGCACCGGACCTGCCGCTGCTCTACCTCGACGGGCTCTATATCGTGCCGCACGAAGGCGGACAGGTGGCGATCGGCAGCACCAGCGAGAATCACTTTAATGACGCGACGTCCACGGATGTGTTGCTGGACGATCTGCTTCTTCGCGCATGCAGGCTTGCGCCGGTGCTGGAGGGCGCCGAGATCGTCGAACGGTGGGCAGGACTGCGCCCGAAGGCGATTGACCGCGACCCTATGGTCGGCATCCATCCCGATGCTGAGCGGGTTGTTGCTTTGACCGGTGGGTTCAAGGTCAGCTTCGGACTTGCCCATGTTTTGGCGAATGCGGCACTGGATGCGGTCGAAGGCAAGGCCATGGGGCTTCCGGACAGTTTTTCGCTGGCACATCACATTCGCGTGGCTGTTGATTGAAACCACCGTACGTTCGCCATACGCGCCTGGCGGCATTGGTGCGATCCAGCTTTCCATCGATCAGTTTTGATAAAGGAAATGCTTACATTCTTCGTCATACTGTCACGCAAATCACCTAACCACTTGGTTGAAACGGCACATGCTAATGTGCCTTCAACGAGCCAGGAGGAGGTGCTCGCATGCGGTACGCCATATGTTTCACGCCGCCTTCAGGGGACCCGCTAAGCCTCGCCGCGGCCAGCTGGCTTGGGCGTAATGTGTATTCCGGTTATCCTGTCGACCATCCCGGTCTCAAGGGGCTGGGCATTCATGAAATCGCCTTCCACACCGCCATGCCGCGCCGTGTCGGCTTTCATGCGACGTTCAAGGCGCCGTTCAGGCTGAGTGAGGGGAGCAGCGAAAGTGCGCTGCTGCGGGAACTGATGCATTTTGCCGGAAGCATGGAGCCGGTGGTTCTCGACGGTTTGGACGTTGGCCGCATCGGTGACGTCTATGGTCTGGTGCTGGACCGGCCATGCGCGGATATCGACTATCTGGCCGCCTCGGTCGTGCAGGCCTTCGATGGCTTTCGCGCGCCGCTGAGCGAAATGGAAATCGAACGACGCAATCCGGAACGCCTGTCTGCGCCGCAGTTTTCCAACCTGCATCGCTGGGGCCATGCCTATGTGATGGATGAGTTTCGCTTTCACATGACCTTGACGGGACCGCTGCTTGCGCGTGATTTTCCGCGCATCGAACAGGCGATGCGGGCGCATTTCGATCAGGCTTTGAGCGAGCCTGTTGTCGTTTCCAATCTGGCACTGTTCGTCGAGGCTGAGCAGGGCGCGCCTTTCACAGTGCATTCGCTGCATCCGATGGGCAGGGTGTCCAATCGCAGGATTGCCTGAACCACTCGGTTGCTGTGTTGCAGCGAAAAAGCGGCTGTAGCGTCTCGACAGGACATGCCCGTCTGCTTAGCCTCACGGCGACAACAGCAGAGGTGATTTGATGACGTCCGAGACTTATCCCCGTGATCTCGTCGGTTATGGCCGCAATGTTCCCGATCCGAAATGGCCGGGTGGGGCCAAGATCGCGGTCCAGTTCGTATTGAACTACGAGGAGGGCGGCGAAAGCTGCATTCTCGATGGCGACCCGGCCTCGGAAAACCTGTTGTCGGAGATCGTCGGGGCTGCGGCCTGGCCGGGCCAGCGCAATCTCAACATGGAATCGATTTATGAATACGGTTCACGCGCCGGGTTCTGGCGCCTGCACAGGCTGTTCACCGAGCACAATGTGCCGGTCACCGTCTACGGCGTGACACTCGCCATGGCGCGCAACCCGGATGCGGTTGCCGCGATGAATGAAGCCGGTTGGGAAATCGCCTCGCATGGCTATCGCTGGCACGAATACAAGGACTATCCGGAAGAGAAGGAACGCCAGCACATTCTCGATGCGGTGCGTGTGCACACGGAGGTGGCGGGCGAGCGACCCTACGGCATGTACCAGGGCAAGCCGTCGGACAATACGCTCAGGCTGGTGATGGAAGAGGGCGGGTTCCTCTATTCGTCCGACAACTATTCCGACGACCTGCCGTTCTGGGTGCCGGATCAGAATGGCAAGCCCTTTCTGATCATTCCCTATACGCTCGACACCAATGACATGCGGTTTGCCACGCCGCAGGGTTTCAATTCCGGCGATCAGTTCTTTGCCTATCTGAAAGACGCTTTCGACGAGCTCTACCGCGAAGGTGAGGCAGGGCAGGCCAAGATGATGTCGGTCGGTCTGCACTGCCGCCTCGTCGGTCGCCCTGGCCGCATTGCAGCGCTGCGTCGCTTTGTCGAATATGTACTGTCTCACCAGGATGTCTGGGTGCCGACACGGCTGGAGATCGCCAAACACTGGCATGCACATCACAAGCCTGAATGGTAAGGGGTGCGGCTTCCCCAGCCGTCGCGGCACTCCGACTGAAATGGCGAAACGTTCCAGCCGTGCGGCGGTCTTGATTGAGGATTGCGCCCGACGGTCGCGCCGCGGTCGGTGCGTGTGCAAGGCGCCATGTTCGCCGGTTTGGATGTAAAGTGCTTGTCTTTTTGAACCTCGACAACGCGGTGACGCTTCGCTAATCCTTGAGCCGATCCGGGCCGGGCGTGCGCCGCGCGGAGCCGCAATACCTTCCTCGCCCCGGCCATCGGCCTCGGGCAAACCACACCGAGAATCGGGGCTTGATATGGACAGAGCGGAAATCGTTGCGCGCTTCGGCGGCGTTTTCGAGCACTCGCCCTTCATCGCAGAGCGGGCCTTCGACGCCGGCTTCATTGCCGAGCCGCTGACGGCCGCCGATGTGCATGACGGAATGGCCGCGATCTTCCGCACCGCGAGTGTCGATGAACGTCTCGGGGTCCTGCGGGCGCATCCCGATCTTGCCGGGAAGTTGGCGATTGCCGGCGATCTGACCGAGGACAGCCGCAAAGAGCAGGCGGGCGCCGGGCTCGATCGGCTGAGCCCGGACGAGCACGAGCGCTTCACCGCGTTCAACACGGCCTATACCGAGAAATTCGGCTTTCCCTTCATCATTGCGGTGAAGGGTCTGACCAAGGACGATATCCTTGCCGCTTTCGAACAGCGGATCGAAAATAGCCGCGAACAGGAACTCGATACCGCCTGCCAGCAGGTCGAGAAGATTGCCCGGCTTCGCCTTGACGGTCTTTTTGCCGGAGAATAGCTGACGCGTCTGAAAACTCGACCATCACCGTGCCCGATTTTGCGGCCATCGCCTTCATTCTCGCGTAAGCCACGGTGCCCAAGGGCGATGCCGTCTCCGATCGAAATCTTCGCGCCGCTCAACCGCATGCTCGGCGACGCGCCGGCCGCGTTCGATCCAGACTTCTAAGATGACAATGGCAAAGACATGGACGGCTGGGAAGGTCATCGAATACAAGGCCGTACCCCTAAAACGACAAAGCGGGCGCTCCGGCCCGCTCGTACGCACACATCAAACGCCGCTCTTTACAAGGGCGGCCTTTGGTATCGTATGCCAGTCTTACTGCTTGCGCGCCTCATCAGCCTCGCGGATCGCTTCTTCGTGGTACCAGCTTGCCGCGCCGCTCTCATAGATGACGGGCTTCACCGCTGCACGGTCGCGCATTTCCTTGAGCCTTTGCAGGTTCCGCACTGGGAATTCGTAGATTTTCGCCGATTCCCGAACCATGTTCGTTGTCATGCTACTGCCTCTCGTTTCAACCGAGTGTTTTCTCGATAAATCTAGATATCACAGCCTAAACTGATATGCACATGAAAAGTGCAAAATGCCTAATTTAAAGGCAGTATTTCTGCATTTTATTAGGTGGTCGACAAATCATCAGATTAAACTGTCGCAAGGATGTTCGGTGAAAACACTCAAAGGCAGCGCATGGTTCCTTCGGGACAAGGGTTTGGCGTTCAATGGCGGCCTGTTTCGGTTGCCGATTTACCGCGCACTTGCGGCAAAATGCATCAGTTGCATGACAGTGGCGTCGAGTTGGCACGCTTCCTGCTTTTATCTCGGGTGACTCGCCGGCCTGCCGGAGAATCACCCCCCTCTGTTGCGCTTCCATGGCGAGCGCTTGACTGAAGAGAGACGATTGATGACCAAGTTCAAGCTCGAGTATATCTGGCTCGACGGCTACAAGCCGGTGCCAAACCTGCGTGGCAAGACGCAGATCAAAGAATTCAACGAATTTCCGACCCTGGACCAGTTGCCGCTGTGGGGCTTCGATGGCTCGTCGACGATGCAGGCCGAAGGCCATAGCTCCGACTGCGTTCTGAAGCCGGTCGCAATCTACCCGGATCCGGCCCGCACCAACGGCGCGCTCGTCATGTGCGAAGTCATGATGCCGGATGGCGTCACGCCGCATGCAACCAACAGCCGCGCGACGATTCTCGACGACGAAGGCACCTGGTTCGGCTTCGAGCAGGAATACTTCCTCTACCAGGACGGTCGCCCGCTCGGCTTCCCGGAAAACGGCTTCCCGGCTCCGCAGGGTCCGTACTACACCGGCGTCGGCTACAAGAATGTTGGCGAAATCGCCCGTGAAATCGTCGAAGAGCATCTCGACCTGTGCCTCGAAGCCGGTATCAACCACGAAGGCATCAATGCCGAAGTGGCCAAGGGCCAGTGGGAATTCCAGGTTTTCGGCAAGGGCTCCAAGCGCGCCGCCGACGAAATCTGGATCGCTCGTTACCTGCTGCTTCGCCTTTGCGAAAAGTACGGCGTCGATGTCGAGTTCCATTGCAAGCCGCTCGGCGACACCGACTGGAACGGCTCCGGCATGCACTGCAACTTCTCGACCAAGTTCATGCGCGAAGTCGGCGGCAAGGACTATTTCGAAGCGCTCATGGCTGCTTTCGCCAAGAACTGGAAAGAGCATATCGACGTTTACGGTCCCGACAACCACCTGCGTCTGACCGGCAAGCACGAGACCGCTCCGTGGAACAAGTTCTCCTACGGCATCGCTGACCGTGGCGCGTCGATCCGCGTTCCGCACTCCTTCGCCAACAACGGCTACAAGGGCTACCTCGAAGATCGCCGTCCGAACAGCCAGGGTTGCCCGTACCAGATCGCTTCGCGCGTTCTGGCCACGATCGCCGAAGTTCCGTTGGCCGACTACGCGAAGTCTGCTGCCTGATCCGTTTCGGACTGAAGATTTAGACAGCGCCGGCTACACGCCGGCGCTGTTTTCGTTTGAGGGGACTGGCCCGCTTTCTCGGCGCTGATCTTTCCCCTATACTGAAGCTTGGAGGCTGATCATGCGACCGTCCGAAGCACTCGAGCAAAACAGGCAAGCTATCCGCTTGGCGACTGTGCGTAACAACGCAGCGAACCCGCGCGTCTTTGGCTCCGTTGCCCGTGGAGAGGACCGGTCGGACAGCGATATCGATATTCTGGTGGATACGCTTCCGCAAACTACGCTTTTCGACCTTGGCGGACTTCTTGAGGAATTACAGGATATTTTGGGGTGCAAAGTTGACGTCGTCACTCCCGCAGGCATACCCGCCAGGATGAAGGAACGTATCCTGGCCGAAGCGACGGCCATATGAGTGAGACTGACCGCTTGCTTGACTATCTTCATGGCATGCAAAATGCAGCTTCACATGCGATTGATTTTACCAAGAATCTTCAGCCAGATGCGTTTGAGCGCGACGTAAAGACCCAGATGGCTGTTGCCATGGCGTTCGTTTTGATCGGCGAAGCGGCAACCAGGATCAATTCCCGCTTTCCGGACTTTGTTGCAGATCATCCTGAGATCGCTTGGACCAAAATCCGAGGCATGCGAAACCTTATCGCCCATGATTACAACGAACTCGACCTGCCAGTGGTGTGGCGCACATTGCGAAATGAACTGCCTGTTCTGGTTGATCTGATCGGTCAGTTGCGCTCACGGCGAATACAAGGGGAGTGACTGCTTGCCCAATATCCTTTCCATCCAGCCGCTGACGGACGAGGCCTTCGCGCCGTTCGGCGATGTCATCGAAGCCAGGCCTTCCGCCATGCGCCTGATCAACGGCGGCACGACCGAGCGATATCACGCGCTGTCTGCGCCCGAAGTAATCGGCGAGGGCGCGCGGGTGATCCTCAATATCTTTCGCGGCCAGCCACAGGCGTTTCCCTATGCGCTCGGCATGATGGAGCGACATCCGCTGGGCAGCCAGAGCTTTACGCCGCTGTCGGGTCGGCCATTCCTGCTTGCGGTGTCGCCGGATGAAGGCGGCGTTCCGGGACGGCCGCTGCTTTTCCATGCGCAAGCGCATCAGGGCGTCAACTATCACCGCAATGTCTGGCACCATCCCTTGATGGCAATCGGTGAAAGCAGCGATTTTCTGGTTGCCGATCGAGACGGGCCGGGAAACAATCTCGAGGAATATTTCTTCGTTCATCCCTTCGTGATTCTGGAGCCCCGCCCATGACCGGCCTGACCACCCATGTGCTCGACACTGCGCTCGGCAAGCCTGCCCAGGGGCTGAAAATCCACCTGATGCGCATGGGGGGTGACGAGGCGGAACTGGTCAAGACCGTTTTCACCAATGACGACGGACGGGTCGATGGCGGGCCTATTCTTTCGGGAGATGAGTTTCAGGCCGGGCAATATGAGCTGCTGTTTCACGCCGGCGATTATTTGAAAGCCCGAGGCTTTGCCCTGGCCGATCCGCTGTTTCTTGATGTGATTCCGATCCGTTTCGGCATATCCGACACCACCGCACATTACCATGTGCCGCTGCTGCTTTCGCCCTATGGCTATTCGACCTACAGGGGTAGCTGATGCGTTTTGCAGCCATTGCCGACATACACGGCAACTGTCTCGCCCTTGACGCTGTTCTTGCCGATATCGCGGCGCAAGGCATCGCGGCGGGCGATGTCGTCAATCTCGGCGACAGCCTGTCGGGACCGCTGGAAGCCGGACGCACCGCCGACCGTCTGGTCGGACTTGGGTTGACGACAGTCTGCGGCAATCACGACCGGTATTTGATCGAACATGCGACCGGCGACATGCATAGTTGGGAAGCGGATGCCTATGCGCAGCTGTCGCCGGATCATCTGGACTGGTTGAAAAGGCTGCCGTTTTCGCAGGTCTGGCGTGAGGAGGTCTATCTTTGCCACGCGACGCCGACGAGTGACAGTGTCTACTGGCTTGAAGGGGTGAGTGAGCAAGGCCATGTGCATCTGCGCCCGAAAGCCGAGATCGAGGCTTTTGCCGAAAATGTCCGCCAACCGATGATCCTCTGCGGCCATTCCCATATTCCCCGGGCGGTGCGCCTGGCGGATGGCCGGTTGATCGTCAATCCCGGCAGCGTCGGCGGCCCAGGTTATGATGATGATGCGCCGTATTTTCACAAGGTCGAGACGGGCACGCCGCTGGCGTCCTACGCGATCTTGGAGAAGACGCCCGCCGGTTGGTCAGTCACCTTCCGGCTGGTGCCCTATGACAACATGGCGATGTCGCGGCTTGCAGCCGAGAGGGGGCGTGCCGATTGGTCCGCGGCTTTGGCCGGCGGCTGGCTGGATTGATTGTTGATGGCGCCTGAGCGACAGGCGCCGACTTCAGCCCGTCAATACAGGACCTTCAGAACGGGCTTTCGGCGATGATCGTCCGGTCGATGTCGGCGAGCTGTCGCTTGCCGCACAGTGCCATGGTGACATCCATTTCCTTCTGGATGATCTCCAATGCCGTGGTGACACCCTGCTTGCCCATGGCGCCGAGGCCGTAGAGGAAGGGGCGGCCTATATAGGTGCCCTTGGCGCCGAGCGCGATCGCTTTCAGCACGTCCTGGCCGGAGCGGATGCCGCCATCGAGATGCACCTCGATCTGGCCGCCGACCGCATCGACGATCCGGGGCAGCATGGCGATGGAGGAATGGGCGCCATCGAGCTGGCGGCCACCATGATTGGAGACGATGATCGCATCGGCACCGGTCTTTGCCGCCATCTGCGCGTCCTCGACATCAAGGATTCCCTTGATGATCAGTTTGCCGCCCCAGCGTTCCTTGATCCAGGCGACATCGTCCCAGGAGAGCTTGGGGTCGAACTGCTCGTTCGTCCAGGCGCCGAGGGACGCGAGGTCCGAGACGTTCTTGGCATGGCCATGGATGTTGCGAAAGGTGCGGCGCTGCGTGTGCAGCATGTCCCAGCACCAGCGCGGCCGCATGGCCATCTGGAAGAGGTGCTTCGGCGTCAGCTTCGGCGGAGCCGACAGGCTGTTGCGGATATCCTTGTGGCGCTGGCCAAGGATCTGCAGGTCTGCGGTGAGCACAAGTGCCGAGCATCTGGCGGCACGGGCGCGCTCGATCAGGTTGATGACGAAATCGCGGTCGCGCATGACGTAAAGCTGGAACCAGAAGGGGCGCCTCGTCACCGAGGCGACATCCTCGATCGAGCAGATGCTCATTGTCGACAGCGTGAACGGCACGCCGAACTCCTCGGCCGCCTGGGCCGCCAGCATTTCGCCGTCGGCATGCTGCATGCCGGTCAGGCCCGTCGGAGACAGGGCTACCGGCATCGTCACCTTTTCGCCGATCATCGTCGTTTCAAGCGAGCGATTGCTCATGTCGACCAGCACGCGCTGGCGCAGCTTGATGCGCGCATAGTCGTTCTCGTTCGCCCGATAGGTCGATTCCGTGTAGGAGCCGCTGTCGGCATAGTCGAAGAACAGTTTTGGCACACGCTTGCGCGCCAGTTTCTTCAGATCGGCAATTTCGAGGATCGGTGCCATGCGCTGGTTCTCCGGAATGTTCCCGGTTCCGCCATATCACGGCAATGGGGCGGCTGTGAACAGGGCTGGGAGCGACAGGTAAAATAATTTTACCTGTCTGCATGGAGCCCTGCTTTCAGTCGCCGCTGAGATCAGACGGGCCTGGAGCCCTTTCGGTGCAAGCCGATCATCTGAACGGTCAGTCCGACCACCAGGAGCACCGCCAGGGCCGCCTGCGCGCCCAGGAGGATGGGCGAATTCAGATCCGTGACGAAAGGGTTGCCGTCAGGGACACGACGCAGGGTTTCGCTAACGGCGGGGACCATCAGCAGGAATGCCGTCAGGCTCAGGAATATCGTTTCCATATAGCGGGCTGCCCGTCCCAGGACCGCCACGTGGCCGATGCCATAACCGGCAAGCAGGAGACACAGCGTGACCGCGCCGATGATCGGGCTTGCTGCCTGGTGCGCGACGAGGAATACGGTCAGGGAGCCGATCAGCATGGATATGAAGTAGAGCGCGCCCGCCGTGGTGCGGGGCGCGATCCGTCCGTAGCGGGCGAACATGTAGATGGCCAGCGGGATTGCCGGAAGGCTGCCAAGCGTGTGCAGCCATCCGAGGGGAGAGATTCCGAACATGTCGATTTCCTTTTTCTTTGATCCGCGAACTTGTCGCGGGAATGTCGAGGCGAGGTTGATAAAGTTGCCTATCTACTAGTTTGTAGGGTTGCCGATCAAATAAGCGCAAATGGCGGAAACGGTCAGGTTTTGCTCGAGAGACGTCTCAGGATCGTACCTTTCACTGTGGTGAAAATCTGAGGATTGCCATAGGCGCGGGCGGACAGCATGGCACCATGCACAGTCGCGAGAAAAGCTTCCGCTTCGTCCGCCGGTGTTGCGCTCAGAGAAAGCGCTTCCAGCCTGGCGCCACGCTCCATGGTGCCGGTCAACCAGGCCGAAAGGGTCAGAAAGTGCGCTTTCACTTCATGGTGGACTTCTTCCGGCAAAAGCTGCGCTTCGCCAGCCAAGAGCGCGCAGACACAGAAGGGGGCGCTATTGTCCAAAATGCAGGCTTCCCAATAGCCGAGATAGGCTCGCAATTGCTCCAACGGATCCGCAATATTGTGCTCCAGTTTCATCAATCCAGCCTCGGCCTCCTGCCGATAGCGGGCCACAAGCGTGCGAACCAGATCAGCCTTGCTTGGGAAATGATGATGGATGCTGGCATTGCGAATGCCGACGACCTTGGCGATGTCGGCATAACTGAACCCATTATAACCGCCAGCGACAATCAGGGTGCGCGCGCAATGCAGAATTTGATCCGAGGTGCTGGAAAGATTGCTCATGGATTTGCCTACCAACTAGTAGGTAAATAGTCAAGCTGCGTGCGCCAGCGGTTTGGACGCCTGATAGATCTCTCAGAAATGTTCACCCGAACGAAATGGCCCGACGCGCATGCCGGCTGCGATCAGATAGGCGGTGGACCAGCCGATCAGCAGGAAACCGTTGACGCCTTCAAGCGCCGCAAACATGCGCCATTCCCGATGCGGCACGACATCGCCGAAGCCCACGGTGGAAAATGTGGTGGTGGAGAAATATAGCGCCGTTTCGAAATCATCGACGACGCCGATTACCGTGAAGCCTGCCGCCCAGAGCCAAACCTCGGCGGTCAGGACACAGAAGACGCCGATGACCACGGTGTTCATGGCGAGCATGCGGCTGCGATGGCCATGCAGGCGAACACGATCGGTGACAAAGCTCATCAGATGCGTGACGCCGATCAGCCCGATTGTATGGATGACCACCGTCAGGGAGATCATCAGTGTGCCGAGGGCAAGATTGAGCAGCAGTTGCAGATGCGTCACGGGACCTTCCGTCAGGCTGCCTCGTCTCCAGCTTTGGGCTTTGCGCATTTGCCGGCGACATAGGTTTCAACGACCGCGCGGTCGTCGCCCAATGTTTGCAGCAGAAACAGTTCCTCGGCAAGGGAGGTTACCGTCTCCATCCTGAGGCGCATGGCCGGTGTGGCGGCGGCGTTGAGCACGACGATGTCGGCGTCGGTGCCGGGCTCTAGCGTGCCGATGCGCTCGCTGAGGTCGAGCGCCACGGCATTGCCGAGCGTCATGTGGTAGAAGCTTTCCAGCGGGTTCAGGCGCTCACCGAGCAATTGCTGGATCTTGTAGGCCTCGTCCATGGTCTTGAACATCGAATAGCTCGAACCACCGCCGATATCGGTGGCGACCGCAACCGTGACCGGCTTGTCGCGGCGCTTCATCGCCTTCAGCGGGAACAGGCCGGAGCCGAGGAAGAGGTTCGACGTCGGGCAATGGACGGCAACCGCGCCGCTGTCGGCCATGGCGTCGGCCTCGCGCTCGGACAGGTGAATGGCATGGCCGAACAGCGCCTTGTTCCGCAGCAGACCATAGCGGGCATAGATGTCGGTATAGTCGGTCGCGTCCGGATAGAGCGCGCAGGTGAAGTCGATTTCTTCCTTGTTTTCGGAGAGATGCGTCTGGATATGCAGGTCGGGATACTCTTCCGCCAGCTTCTGCGTCATCGCCATCTGCTCTGGTGTCGAGGTGATGGCGAAGCGGGGGGTGATCGCGACATGGTTTCGGCCGCGGCCATGCCACTCATCGATCACGGCGCGGGTCTCGTCGTAACCCAACTGCGGCGTATCCAGCAGGCCCTGCGGCGCGTTGCGGTCCATCATCACCTTGCCGCCGATCATCAGCGTGCCGCGCTTGAGGCTTTCGGCAAAGAAGGCATCGGCGGATGCCTTGTGCACGGAGCAATAGGCGACGGCCGTGGTCGTGCCCTGGCGCAGGAACTCGTCGAAGAAATGGCTGGCAATGCGCTCGGCATGCGCGGTCTCGACGAAGCGGCATTCCTCGGGAAATGTATAGGTGTTCAGCCATTCCAGCAGGTTGGCCGCATAAGACGCGATCACCTGCATCTGCGGAAAATGCACATGGCAATCGATCAGGCCGGGCAGGATCAGGTGCGGGCGGTGGTCGATCTCGATCGTGTCGGCCTGCGCCTTTGCCTTGACGTCGGCATAGGTGCCGGTGGCCTGGATGATGCCACCGGCGACCAGCAGCGCGCCATCGTCTTCATAGAGGAAACTCTGCGTATCGGCGACGTGTGCGGGCGCGCGGCGGAAGGAGAGCAGGCGGCCGCGGATCAGTATCTCAGTCATTCTCACTTGCCTTCGACCGCTGTTTCGAACCAGGCGACGAGCAATTGGCGCTCCTCGTTCGAAAGGTCGGTGATGTTGCCAGGCGGCATGGCATGGCTGCGGCCGGCCTGGATGTAGATTTCCCGCGCATGGGCAGCGATCTCGCCGTCCGTCTCGAGTTTGACGCTTTTCGGTGCCCGCACGATGCCTTCCCAGACGGGTTCAGCCGCGTGGCACATGGAGCAGCGGCTCTGTACGACATCACGCACGGCTGTGAAATGCACGTTTTCAACAAAACTCTGTTCGCGGGCGGAAAGCGAGACTTCGGTTTCGCCGGTCAGCACCTTCGGCACCGTCGACAGCCAGATGATGACGATGAAGATCAGCACCGTGACAAGCCAGGTCCAGGTCGGTTGTCCCTTGCGGGCATGGGTGGTGTTGAACCAGTGGCGGATGGTGACGCCCATCAGGAAGACGAGGGCTGCGATGATCCAGTTGAACTCGGTGGCAAACGCCAGCGGATAATGGTTCGACAGCATGAAGAAGATGACGGGGAGCGTCAGGTAGTTGTTATGCAGCGAGCGCTGTTTGGCGATCATGCCGTATTTGGCATCCGGGGTGCGGCCGGCGAGCAGGTCGGCGACGACGATCTTCTGGTTCGGGATGATGATCATGAAGACATTGGCCGACATGATGGTCGCGGTGAAGGCGCCGAGATGCAGGAAGGCGGCGCGGCCGGTGAAGATCTGGGTATAGCCCCAGGCCATGGCGATCAGCACGATATAGAGGAAGACCATCAGGCCCCAGGTGTTCCGGCCGAGTGGCGATTTGCACAGCAGGTCGTAGCAGACCCAGCCGACGCCAAGCGAGGCGAGCGACAGACAGATCGCCTGCCACGGTTCGATGTCGAGCACGGTGCGGTCGATAAGGAAGAGATCGGCGCCGCCATAATAGACAACGGCCAAAAGGGCGAAGCCGGAGAGCCAGGTGGCATAGCTTTCCCATTTGAACCAGGTGAGGTGCTCAGGCATCGACGCCGGCGCCACGAGATATTTCTGCACATGGTAGAAGCCGCCGCCATGCACCTGCCATTCCTCACCATAGGCGCCGACGGGCAGACCCGGGCGTTTCACCAAGCCAAGGTCGAGGGCGATGAAATAGAAGGAGGAGCCGATCCAGGCGATGGCGGTGATCACGTGCAGCCAGCGCACGGCAAAGGAGAGCCATTCCCAGGCAATGGCGAATTCATACATGCAAGATCCCTTTCGTCCCCGAACGAGATACTTTGCAAAAACTTTGAGATGAAGGAAAGGGCGCAGTGCAGGCCTGTCGCATTTTGTGCAGGACTTTTGTGCGTCGCACAAAATGCCACCCATTATTTCCTGCATTGGTTCGAATATGACGATTCTGTTACATTCGATCTGCAATGCCGCCGGAACGGGTGGTTCGCGTTTTCCGGCGGCTTTTCCCCAATGGAGATCAGCCGATGCGCAGTATCGTGACAGGTTTTCTGCTGGCGTATGCGTCTTGCGTTCATGCCCATGATTCAAAGAGCGGTTGGCGTTACGATGCCTTCTGCTGCAATGGCAACGAGCATACTGGCGATTGCCAGATGATCCCCTCGCAGAGCGTGAAGGTGATCAAGGACGGTTATCAGCTAACGTTGACGCCCGGCGACCACAGGCTGGTCACGCGTCAGCATGTGTTCAATTTTCCGCAGACCACGACACGGCGGTCCGAAGACAGCGAATATCACCTGTGCCTGTTTCCCGACGAGAACACGCCGCGCTGCTTTTATGCGCCGGACATGTCGTTCTGAGATTGCGGTATCGGGAGCGGTGGGGCCCGCGTTGAGGCCATCTCGTCGCTGGCCAGGGCCTTGTCGATCCAGGTCTGGAAGGCGCGGATTTTTGGCGCGTTGCGCCGCGCATGCGGGTAGACCAGCCAGATGGGTGCATGTGCTGCGCAGGCGAGCGGAAAGGGCTGCAGCAGCCGACCAGAGGCCAGTTCGTCGCGGAAGAAGAAGGGGCTGAGGATCGCCACGCCCTGACCGGCGATCGCGGCGCTTGCCTCCAGATCCTGCGCCTCGAACGTGTTGATGCTGTTGCCCTTCAGAGATGGGTTCTGGATGCCGGCTGCACTGAACCAGTCGTGCCACCAATGATCGTCCGGGCTGATGATCGGCAGCTTCATCAGGTCTGAGGGCTGGTGAATGCCGCCGATGCTGTCGGCCAGTTTCGGACTGAGCATCGGGGTGAAGGTCGCGCGGATCAACTGGTGGCTGACAAGGCCGGGCCAGGGACCGTCGCCCCAGCGGATCGCGACATCGGCGCCATCGCGCGCGAAATCGGTCACCTTGTTGACCCGCAACAGGCGCACGGCGATGTTCGAATGGTCCAGTTGAAACGATCCCAGATGTTTCGCCAGCCATTGGGTGGCAAAGGTCGGGATTGAGTGAATCTCCAGCGTTTCGCCTGAGCTGTGGCGAGCCGATGCGACCGCATCGACCATCAAGCCAAAGGCTTCGTTGACCTTGGGCAGCAGCCTTGCACCAATGTCGGTCAATTCGATCTGCCGTGGTTTGCGCAGGAACAGCGTCTCGCCGATATTGTCTTCGAGAAGCTTGATCTGGTAGCTGACCGCCGTCTGGGTCATGCCCAGTTCCTCGCCGGCACGGGTAAAGCTCCCCAGACGGCCGACTGCCTCGAAGACACGCAGGGCATTCAACGGGAACTGTTTCGACAGTTTCATGGATAAGCTCTCTTTATGCATAACCAGCATAATTGAATTGGCCTTGTTCCACAACCGCGGTCAATATTCGGCCATGACTTCGGTGGAAGCGAATGTGCGTGGAGGCAAAGATGGTATCCGCTATCAAGACATTGTGGCTGCTCGAAAGCGCGTTATTTTCAACGGCCGGGCGCTTCTTCCGCCGTGTTCTCGAACCCGATCATCTGGGGATCGACAGCCTGCCGGAGGCCCTGAAACGGGATGTCGGCCTGGAGGCGGAAGCGCCGCCACGGGGCCGAAACGAATGTGCCTGGTCGAGCAGCCGGCGTCTGATAGACACGATCAGACCTGGGCCGCTTTGAGAAAAAGAAAACTGGATCAATGGATTGTCTGCTGAAGTTCTGATCTTGAATCTTCTGCTTGATGTGGTGATTCAGGTGGTGACAGTGGAGCCAGGGCCATCCAATGCCGCCAGCAATTCAGATGTGACCATGGCGGCAATTACGGCCGGGCGCTTGTCCTTCACCGCGCTGCCGCCGATCGGCAGGGTGAGGCGCTCGAGCGCTGCGCGGCCCAGGCCCTCTCGGTCGAGATGGGAGGCGAAGGTGGCGCGTTTGGTCTTCGAGCCAATCATGCCGACATAGGCGAGGTCGGTACGGGAAAGCGCTTCCTTTGCGATCAGGAAATCCAATGCATGGTCGTGGGTAAGGATGACGACGGCGGCGCCCGGTTTGAGCCGCGCCACCTCGGCCTCCGGCATTGCGACACGGAGGAAGGTGATGCCCTCGGGCGGTGTACCGTCGATCTCAGGGCGGGAGTCGATCAACGTGACATTGAGGGGCAGGGGTTGAAGCGCGTGGGCCAGCGTCAGCCCGACATGGCCGGCGCCGAAGACCATGACCTCGGGGAATGCCGCGCGTTCGTCAGCGAGCCGTTCCGACAGTTGTGCCATCACGTCCGCATCCACGCTGCGGAAGGACAGGAGCGTGCGCCCGCCGCAGCACTGGCCGATTTCCGGGCCGAGCGGCACGTCGAGCACTGGTGCCAGCGTTTCGCCAGCCAGCAATCGGCGCGCATGGGAGATCGCCATGAATTCGAGATAGCCACCGCCGATCGTGCCCCAGAGCCCGTTGTCGGCCACCAGCATGATCGTGCCAGCCTCGCGCGGCGTCGAGCCCCAGGTCTCCGTGACCTCGACAAGAACCGTGGCCGAGTGGGATGCGAGGAAGTTGGGTAGGGTGGTCATGCGCCTGTGCTGCCCCTCATCCGCCTGCCGGCACCTTCTCCCCGCAGGCGGGGAGAAGGAGACGTTCCGCCGGTGCCGAATGCTTGGACATTGGGCAGGGCGCATGCCCTCCCTCTCCCCGCTTGCGGGGAGAGGGTCAGGGTGAGGGGCAAAATCGCCGACATCAAACCCGCTTCAGCCTCTCTACCGCCATCAGCACCCGTTCCGGGGTTGCCGGTGCATCGAGCCTCGGGCAGAGCTTGTAATCGGCCACCGAGGCGACTGCCATCGAGAGCGCTTCCAGCACCGATATCGCCAGCATGAAAGGCGGTTCGCCGACGGCTTTCGAGCGACCGATGGTGGGTTCGGTGTTTTCCGACCAGGGCACCAGCTTCGTGTTGAAGATCTTCGGCCGGTCGGAGGCGAGTGGGATCTTGTAGGTCGAGGGGGCGTGGGTGCGAAGCCTACCCTTGTCGTCCCACCAGAGTTCTTCGGTCGTCAACCAGCCCATGCCCTGGACGAAGCCGCCTTCGATCTGGCCGATGTCGATCGCCGGATTGAGTGACTTGCCGACATCGTGGAGGATGTCGGTGCGGTCCATCAGGTATTCGCCGGTCAGCGTGTCGATCGAGACTTCGGTGCAGGCGGCGCCATAGGCGTAGTAATAGAAGGGTGTGCCGCGGCCGGCGGCGCGGTCCCAGTGGATCTTCGGGGTTTTGTAGAAACCGGCGGCCGACAGTTGGACGCGGGCAAAATAGGCCTGCTTGATGAAGTCGCCGAAGGCAAACTCCTCAGTCCCGACGCGCACGCGGTTCGGCAGGAATTCGACCTCGGACGCGGCGACCTGATATTTTTCGGCGGCAAAGGCGATCAGCCGTTCCTTGATCTGGCGGGCGGCGTCGTAGGCGGCCATGCCGTTCAGGTCGGAGCCCGAGGAGGCGGCCGTCGCCGATGTGTTCGGTACCTTGGCCGTCGTCGTCGCCGTGATCTTCACGGTGTCAACGTCGACCTGGAACGTGTCGGCAACGACCTGGGCGACCTTGGTGTAGAGGCCCTGGCCCATTTCGGTGCCGCCATGGTTGAGGTGGATCGAGCCGTCCTGGTAGACATGGACCAGCGCGCCGGCCTGGTTGAAGGCGGTCATGGTGAAGGAGATGCCGAACTTGACCGGGGTCAGCGCTATGCCCTTGCGGATGACCGGGCTCGTGCGGTTGAAGTCGATGATCGCCTGGCGGCGGGCCTGGTAGTCGACCGAGGTTTCCAACTCCTCGACGATGCGGCCGATGATGTTGTCCTCGACCACCTGATGATAGGGGGTGATGTCTCGTCCCGATCCCGTCTCGCCGTAGAAATTGGCCTTGCGCACCTCCAGCGGATCCTTAGCCAATGCATAGGCGATCTCCTCGATCACCCGCTCGGCGCCGAGCATGCCCTGCGGGCCGCCGAAGCCGCGATAGGCGGTGTTGGAGACCGTGTGGGTCTTCAGCGGCCGTGAGGTCAGCTTCACATGCGGATAGAAATAGCTCGAGTCGGCATGGAAGAGGGCGCGGTCGGTGACCGGGCCGGACAGGTCGGACGAGTAACCGCAGCGGGCGGCGAAATTGGCCTCGATCGCGTGGATCTTCCCATCGCCATCGAAGGCGACATCGAAATCCATCTTGAAGTCGTGACGCTTGCCGGTGACGCCCATGTCCTCGTCCCGGTCTGGGCGGAACTTGACGGCGCGGTTGAGCTTCTTGGCTGCGAGGGCTGCGAGGGCTGCGAACTGGTTGCCCTGGGTCTCCTTGCCGCCGAAGCCGCCTCCCATGCGCCGTGTGTTGACGGTGATGGCGTTCGAGGGAATGTCGAGAACATGGCCGACGATGTGCTGGATTTCCGAAGGGTGCTGGGTGGATGACCAGACGGTGACCTCGTCGTCCTCGCCGGGAATGGCAAGCGCGATATGGCTTTCGAGATAAAAATGCTCCTGGCCGCCGATGCGCATCGAGCTCTGGATTCGGCGTTGTGCCTTGTCGAGCTCGGTTTCCGGCGTGCCACGCTTCAGTGTCATGCCGGGGGTGACGAGGGCGGCGCCGTTGTCCAGCGCCCCGTCGATATCGGTCCAGAAGGGCAGGTCGGCATATTCGACCTTGGCGAGGCGGGCCGCCTTTCGCGCCGCGTCGCGGGTTTCGGCGATGACGGCAAAGATGGTCTGGCCGTGGAATTCTACCCGGTCGGTTGCGATCAGCGGCTCGTCGTGGCGGCCACCGGAGGAGACATCGTTGACGCCGGTGATGTCTTGCGCCGTGAGCACGCAGATGACGCCGGGATGGGATTTCACCGCCGAGAGATCGATCGACAGGATGTCGGCATGGGCGCGGTCGGCCATGCCGAGCGCGCCGTGGAGGAGGCCGGCTGGTTCGGGAATATCGTCGATATATTCGGCACTTCCGGCGACATGCTTGTGCGCTGAATCATGCCGGAGCGACTGATGCATCGGCCCCTTGATGTATTTGTTGGTTTCGTAGGTCGCCTTATCCATGAAGGCCTCCGTGCCTGAACGTATTGCTGGGCATACCCCCCTCTGTCCTGCCGGACATCTCCCCCTCAAGGGGGGAGATCGCCTCGCCGATGGACCGTTGCACTCCATGCAGGTTTTCGGCCTTGGCAAGCGCTGCTCTCAAAAGGGGTAAGCTATATGGTCTTGCCGATCTCCCCCCTTGTGGGGGAGATCGGCAGGGCAGAGGGGGGTAACGATCGGCTCGACGGTCGAATGGAATCACCATCACGCTTCCTCCGGTTCGAACCGCTGCAGTTCCTGCGGTGTTCCCGCGGTTTCCAGGAAAAACCGCGTCAGCAGGTTCTTTGCCGTCAGTTGGCGGTACTCGGCGGTTGCGCGCCAGTCGGTGAGCGGCTGGTAATCGTGGTCGAAGGCGTCACGGGCGGCGTCTATCGCGTCTTGCGTGAAGGGCTTGCCGTAAAGCGCTGCCTCCACCGAACGGGCCCGTTTCGGGGTGCCGGCCATGCCACCGAAAGCGATGCGGATATGGGTGACCACGCCGCTTGCGTCGGTTTCGAGATGGAAGGCACCGCACAGCGCCGAGATGTCCTCGTCGCGGCGCTTCGAGATCTTGTAGATGGCAAGGGTACTCTCGGTCTTCGGACGCGGCACGAAGATGCGTTCGACGAATTCACCCGGCTGGCGATCCTGCTTGCCGTAGTCGATGAAAAAATCCTCGAGCGGCAGGGTGCGGATGCCCGTTGCCGAGCGCAGGGTGACGGTTGCGCCAAGGGCGATCAGCACCGGCGGTGTGTCGCCGATCGGCGAGCCATTGGCGACATTGCCGCCGATCGTGCCCATGTTGCGCACCTGCTGGCCGCCGATGCGGGTAATCAGCCTGGCGAATGCCGGGATCTCCTGCCGCAGCGTCTCGAATGCGGTGCTGTAGCTGACGCCGGAGCCGAGCGTGATGCCGTCCGGCTTGACGATGATGTCCTGCAACTCATCCAGGTGATTGATGAAGACGACCGGATCGAGCACGCGCATCTGCTTGGTGACCCAGAGACCGACATCGGTGGCGCCCGCGACGATGGTGGCTTTCGGGTGGGCGGCCATGGTGGTGGCAAGGGCTTCGACGCTGCCCGGAACGATCAGCCGGCGGCCATCGCCTTCGATGAGGATCGTCTCGCGGGTCGTCAGGTCCTCGAGGCGGGCGATGATATTGGCGCGCTCGCGTTCCAGCGGATCGAAAAGCGCCGACGGGCGCATGCGGGCGACCAGTTCCGCCGCCTTGACGATCGGCTCGTAACCGGTGCAGCGACAGAGATTGCCTTGCAGGGCGCGTTCGATCTCGGCACGGCCGGGGTTTTCCGATGCCAGCCACAAGCCGTAGAGCGACATGACGAAGCCGGGAGTGCAGAAGCCGCATTGCGAGCCATGACAGTCGACCATGGCCTGTTGCACGGGATGCAGGGTCCCGTCCTTCGCCGCCAGGTGCTCCACAGTCACCACATGGGTGGCGTTGAGCGAACCGACGAAGCGGATGCAGGCATTGACCGTTTCATAAGCGAGTCGGCCTGAGACGAGGCGTCCGACCAGGACCGTGCAGGCGCCGCAGTCGCCTTCGGCACAGCCTTCCTTGGATCCGGTCAGCCGGCGCTTCAGGCGCAGGAAATCGAGTAGCGTCTCGGTCGGGTCGAGGCTGGAAAGGGCGATGTCCTCGCCGTTCAGGATGAAACGAATGCTGTCTGCCATGTATGGATCGTGTCCCCCTTGATGTCCGGCTGCCGGACCGCGGCTGCGTCGCCCATTTTCCCGATGGTGGGCGGCGCAGCTCAATCTTTCAAGTTTATTGTGCTGTCCAGCCACCATCAATCGATATCGAGGTGCCGGTCACCTGGGCGGCCGCGTCGCTTGCGAGATAAAGCGCGAGGGCTGCGACCTGGTCCACTTCGACAAATTCCTTGGTCGCCTGGAGATGCAGCATGACGTCGTTCTTCACCTGGTCCTCCGAGATGCCGCGCGCCTTGGCGGTGTCGGGGATCTGCTTTTCGACCAGCGGTGTCAGCACGTAGCCGGGGCAGATGGCGTTCACCGTGATGCCGTCGCGGGCAGTCTCCAGCGCCACCGTCTTGGTCAGGCCGAGCACGCCGTGTTTGGCGGTCACATAGGCCGATTTGAAGGGCGAGGCGACGAGGCCATGGGCCGAGGCGATGTTGATGATGCGACCCTTCTTTCTCGCCTTCATGCCGGGAATGGCGGCGCGAATCGTATGAAAGGCGCTCGACATGTTGATGGCGATGATCAGGTCCCATTTGTCGATCGGGAATTCCTCGACCGGGGCGACATGCTGAATGCCGGCATTGTTGACGAGCACGTCCACCGCGCCGAATTCGCGCTCGGCGGTGGCGATCAGGTCGGCAATTTCAGCGGCTTTCGACATGTCTGCGCCGTGATAGAGCGCCTTGCCGCCGGCTATTTCCAGCGATTGGCGGATCTTCTCGATTTCGGCCGCATCACCGAAGCCATTGATCACCACGTTGGCGCCGTCGGCCGCGAAGGCGCGGGCAATGCCCAGGCCGATGCCGCTGGTGGAGCCGGTTACGACGACTGTTCTTTTCATCAGATTGATTCCTTTTCGACGAATGCCGATGGATGACGGGCGTTATGTTGCGCCCGCGAAGACAAAGGTTAGTCCCAAAGGAAGTTCCCACGCAACGACGTTTTGCCGCAGCCCGGCAAGGTCAGGATCGCCCAGTACCGGAAATGCGACACAGTGTTCGACGCGGGCCTCTTTGCCGCCGCATCGAAAAACCCTATGTCAGGACCAAACAAACGTCACCGGAGCATCATCGTGGAACTTGGCCTTTATACTTTTGCAGACGTCGATCCGAATGCGGCCAACAAGGGTGCCGAGGCCAAGCGCCGGGTGGATGAACTGCTCGAAGAGATCAAGCTGGCCGATGAGGTCGGCCTCGACGTGTTCGGGCTCGGCGAGCATCACCGCCCGGACTACATGGCGTCGTCTCCGGCAACGATCCTGGCGGCGGCAGCGGTGCTGACCAAGAATATCCGTCTTTCGAGCGCCGTGACTGTGCTGAGTTCGGATGATCCGGTGCGGGTCTTCCAGCAGTTTGCCACCGTCGACCTGCTGTCGAACGGCCGCGTCGAGATGATGGCGGGGCGCGGGTCCTTCATCGAGAGCTTCCCGCTGTTCGGCTATGAACTCGAGGACTACGACCTGCTGTTTGCCGAAAAACTGCAATTGCTGATGGAGATCCGCGAGAACGAAGTGGTCAGCTGGGAAGGCGAGACCCGCAAGCCGATCAAGGCGCGCGGCGTCTATCCGCGACCGCTGCAGGATCCGCTGCCGTTGTGGATTGCGATCGGCGGCACCCCGCAGTCGGCCGCACGCGCCGGCTATCTCGGCCTGCCTCTGGCGCTCGCCATCATCGGCGGCGGGCCGCATCGGTTCGCACCGCTTTTCGACCTTTATCGCCAGAGTGCCGCGAAAGCAGGCGTCGATGCCGCCACGCTGAAGACCAGCATCAACGTGCATGGCTTCGTGCATGACACGACCGAATCGGCCGCCGATATCTTTTATGCGCCGCAGGCCGAGGTGATGAACCGCATCGGCCGCGAGCGGGGCTGGGGGCCGACGAGCCGGGCACAGTTCGACGCGTCGCGCGGTCCGCGTGGCGCACTGTTTGTCGGTGATCCGGAAACCATGGCGGAAAAGATCGTCGCCCAGCACGCGATCTTCAAGAACGATCGGTTCCTGCTGCAGATGGCGATTGGCCCGATGCCGCACAAGGATATCATGCGCGGCATCGAGCTCTACGGCACAAAAGTGGCGCCGCTGGTGCGTCAGGCGTTGACGTCGAAGGCTTCGGCTGCGTAATCAGCCGAAACTCGAGATTTGCGCGCCACTGCGGCTGAAAGACCAAGATGATCGTCCAGAACGATGAAGACCTCAACCATCTGAAAGACATCTGCAGGCTCTGTGCCGTTGCCGTGAAGTCGATGGCGGCTGCACTGGAGCCGGGGATCACCACGCGCGAACTGGACCTGATCGGCCGCAAGATCCTCGAGGACAATGGTGCGCGGTCGGCGCCCGAGCTTTGCTACGAGTTTCCAGGCGCGACCTGTATCAGTGTCAACGAGGAAGTGGCCCACGGCATTCCCGGGGACCGGGTTATCAAGGCGGGCGATCTGGTCAATATCGATGTCTCCGCCGAGAAGAACGGCTTCTTTGGCGATACCGGCTCGTCTTTCATCGTGCCACCGGGCACGGCGAAGATCGAACGGCTGGTGCGCGACGGCAAGCGGGCGCTGTGGGTCGGCCTGAACCAGATCAAGACCGGTCAGCCGATGGCCAATATCGGCAATGCGATCGGGGCATTCGCCAAGAAGAACCGCTACACGCTGATCCAGAACCTGGCGAGCCACGGTGTCGGTCGTTCGCTGCATGAAGAGCCGAAGGAACTGTCGACCTGGCCGGATCCGGACGAGACGCGGATCATGGAGGAGGGACTGGTGTTCACCGTCGAACCCTTCCTGTCGCTCGGCGGCATCTGGGCCGAGGATGGCGAGAAGGACAACTGGACGCTGTTCAGCGAGCCCAGCGCGCCGACCGTTCAGTTCGAACACACGATTGTCGTCACCCGCAACGGACCGCTGGTGCTGACGCTGGCGGATTGATCGGTCCGCCGGCGGCTCGCCCGCCGGCGCGGTTCGTCAGTCTCAGGCCGAGAAGCTGATCGATATGCCCTTCTTGCGGAAGAAGGATTGCATGATCTTGCGGCCCTGGCGGTTGGACTGTGCAAGCTTTGCCGGTTCGAAGACGGCTTCCTTGACACCTTCCTTCGCCATGGCGGCTTTGAGTGCGGCGACGTGGAGATCCAGGTCTTCGTTGTCTTTGTTGATCGACACGTAGATGTTGTCGATGGCCTGCTGCAGGGTCAGATCGCTCATGGCGGTACTCCTTGAATATTTGCCCCTCAACTAGCGAATTCTGCAGCAAGAGCAAGCCGGTGATTGCGAACGGCTGTTTGCCGTGGCGTCGCTGAGGCCTTTTCCACATTCAAGTCTGTGAAGGATGGCATCAGCAATACTTGTTTGTCGCCTGCTTTGTGCGATGCGATAAGCGGCCTCATGAAGGATAAACACCTGAAAGACGTCAATCTCGCAACGACAGCGATCGCGGGAGCACTTGCCATGGCCGCCGCCATGGGTTTCGGACGTTTCGTCTTTACGCCGATTCTGCCTGGCATGATCAGTGGCCTGCCGCTGTCTTCGTCGGATGCCGGGCTGATCGCCGCCGGTAATTTTGTCGGTTACCTGGTCGGTGCGGTGCTTGCCGCCTATGGCTGGGCGGCGGGGCGTGAGCGGGCAATCGGGCTTGCTGCCCTTGCTGCAAGCTCAATGCTGCTGGTGGCCATGGGCCTGACCAGCGATGTCGTAGTTTTCATCCTGATCCGCTTCGCAGCCGGCGTCGCCAGTGCCTTCTCGATGATCTTCATCTCGTCGATCGTGCTGGCGCATGCCGCGGCGCGGGGCAGCGAGCCTGCCCAGGCCGTGCATTTCGGCGGCGTGGGATTTGGCATCGCGCTCTCCTCGCTCGTCGTCTTCATCGCCTCAAGGCTCAACGAGCAGGGATCGGCGCCCTGGCGGCTCGACTGGCTTTATAGCGCAGGCGTGACGCTGGTGCTTCTCGCACTCGTCTGGTGGCTGCTGCCACACGCGCCCTCGCGGGCAGGCGGGCCTGCTGCGGAGCCGCCGCTCGTCTGGCGACGGCCGCTCATCCTGCTGACCCTATCCTATGGACTTTTCGGCTTCGGCTACGTGGTCACGGCGACCTTCATCGTCACCATGGCGCGCATGTCGAATGCCGGGCCGTTCATCGAGTTCCTCACCTGGTTCGTGACGGGACTTGCCGCTGCCGCCTCCCTCTTTCTCTGGCGGCCGGTGATGGCGCGGATCGGCCTGTTTGCCGCCTATGGTACGGCGCTGCTGATCCAGTCGGTGGGAGTGGCGGCGACCGTTGCCCTGCCTGCGTCGGTGGCGCCGCTGGTCGGCGGCTTGCTGCTTGGCCTGACGTTCATGACCGTTACCGCTTACGGCCTGCGGCTCGGCCGGGTGCTAGCACCCGACAGCCCGCGCCGGGCGCTGGCGCTGATGACTGCTGCCTTCGGGATCGGCCAAATCGTAGGCCCGGTCGTTGCCGGCACATTGGCCGAGCGCAGTGGAAGCTTCGCCGCGCCGACGCTGCTGGCGGCGGCCGTATTGGCCGTGTCGTTGCTGCTGGTGCTTCCGCTGGTTCTTCGGCGCGCTGAAAAATGAAGGTTTGGTAACTGTGAATAGCTGCGGGTAATTCCGCCACATTTAGGCGATGGCATTGCTGGCGTTGAGGTTCTGCCCTAGGTTCGGCCGACCTCCAAGACTGTCCCGACACCTCACGAAAGCAGCTTTCCGTGTTTCAATCCTTCTTTCCGAAGCCCAAACTGTTCTTCTCATCCTTCGTTGTCTGGACCCTTCTTTCTGTTCTCGTCTGGTATTTCTTCGGCGAACAGATGGGCACAGCCATTGGCCTTCCGCCTCCGCCGGCTGACGCCGAGCCGATCATCAACCTCAGCTTCTTCCTGACCAATTCCTACCTGTGGTTCTATATCTATGCCGCAGTGTGGTCGCTCGCCTTCGGTCTGTTCTGGCAGTTCTACGCCAAGGATCATCCGTGGCGGTTCTGGTCGATCTGGGGCACGATGTTCATCATCTTCACCACCTATTTCGACGTGCAGGTCTCGGTTCTATTGAACAACTGGCGCCGGCCCTTCGGCGACTTGCTGCAGAACGCGCTGCAGGGCAAGCCGGGGATTACGACCGGGGATTTCTACAGCCTGATGATCACGTTCTGGAGCATTGCCTTCCTGAACGTCTTCGTCTTTGTCATCGTTCGCTTCTTCGTCAGCCACTACATCTTCCGCTGGCGCACCGCGATGAACGAATACTACATGTCGAAGTGGCAAAAGCTGCGCCATATCGAAGGCGCCTCGCAGCGTGTCCAGGAAGATACGATGCGCTTCGCCTCGACATTCGAGGGGCTTGGCGTCAGCCTGATCGATGCGGTGATGAACCTCATCGCATTCCTGCCGATCCTCTTCGTCCTGTCCAGCTATGTGACCGAGCTGCCGATCATCGGGGCCGTGCCGCACAGCCTTTTCTGGCTTGCGCTGATCTGGTCGGTGTTCGGAACCGCACTTCTGGCGCTTGTCGGTATCAAGCTTCCAGGCCTGGAATTCCGCAACCAGCGCGTCGAGGCGGCCTACCGCAAGGAACTCGTCTACGGCGAGGACAATGCCAACCGCGCCCAGCCGCTGACCATTGCAGAGCTCTTCTCCAATGTCCGGAAAAACTATTTCCGGCTCTATTTCCACTACACGTATTTCAACCTGGCGCGTTCGTTTTATGGTCAGGCAGACGCGCTGTTCCTGATCTTCATGTTGGTGCCGACCATCGTTGCCGTGAAGATCACCTATGGTATCTACCAGCAGATCGCCACGGCCTTCGGGCAGGTGTCGAACTCGTTCCAGTATCTGGTCAATGTCTGGCCGACGATTGTCGAGTTGCTGTCGATCCACAAGCGCCTGCGTGCTTTCGAAGCGGCAATCGACAACGAGCCGTTGCCGGAGATCGATCAGCGCTATCTGGAGCGCGAAGCGGATGAAGGCGAGATGGGGGCGAACCGTCCCTGATCGGGGGCGGATGCCACGGATCCAATCCGAATGTCAGAACGACGAAGTGGCCGGGTTCCGGCCACTTTGCTTTTGCAGCAGGTCGAGCGCTTCAGCGTAGGTGACGCAGGCGACGTCCGGCTTGTGGCAGACTTCGCCGACCAGCCGCTCCATGGCGGCCCAATAGGCGCCGCCATTCATCTCGACAAAATGCAGGCCGATCTGCAGGGGAACCCGGTCTCCCGTATACTGCTTGTCGAAGGCCGCGCGGAAGGCGTCGTAGCTGCGCGCCTCGAACTCGGCCGCCTTGCTCGGATGATCCATGCCGGCGGAGTGGCGGATGAACAGATTGTAGTCCATCGCAACGATGCGGCGCTGTTTGGGGCCTTCCGGGATCAGCGGCAAGCCGAAGCGGGTCACGGATCCCTCCAGAGTGGGCAGAAGCGGATCACGGGTGACGGGGCTGGCGTCATAGCGGAAGCCATGGTCCCGCTCTGCCTCGTAGAGACTTTTGGGCGCCGACAGATAAGGTGCGCGGAAACCGACGATATTGTTTCCGACAAAAGCCGCCCATTCGGCCGGTTCACGATCGGCGAGGCCATTGTCCTTCCAGGCATTGGCGAGCACACGGTCGAATGTTGCCATCTCCGTCAGCCAGTCCTGTCTGGACCAGTCCTTGCCGTCGAAATGACCGCAGGTATGGCTGGCGATCTCATGGCCCTCCAGATGGGCGTTCCAGACATTGTCGAGACGTGCCGTCACATCGGCAACCGTGGGTGCAAAGCCGATATTGGAGCGACCGGCCTTCTTGCCGGGTGCTTTGTAACTGCCGGCGCGCTCCCGCGGGATCAGCGTCGTGCAGGAAAGGAAGTAGGTGAAGTGGGCATTGGCGCGCTTTGCGATCGCCCGGCTGCGTTGCCAGAGCCGGTTGTCATGCGCGCCGTCGAAGGAAATCAGCAGCAATTGTTTCGGTTTTTGCGGTCCTGTGGTGACGCCCGGCGTGACTCCCGATGCCGGGCCGATTGTCGCAGGGCTATGCGGCTCGGCGACGGCGCTGGACGCGGCGAGCGCAAGAGAAATGGCGAAAATCGAACGCAACATGCTTTGGCCTGACAAAAATCAATGCAGGCGTCCTTTCATCCAAATGCGGCGAAGCTTTGAACGCACTGGAATTTCACCGCCCGGACCAGTATGGCTTTGCCATTCTCAATCGAAAGGTTCTTGCAGATGACGCTCCTGATTCTCGGTATCATCCTGTTCATAGGCGTCCATATGATCCGCGTCGTCGTTCCGGGCTTTCGCCAGGCGATGATTGCGAAACTGGGACGCGGCGGATGGGGCGGGCTGCATTCGGTCATGAGCATCGGTTCGCTGGCCGTGCTGGTCTGGGGCTATGCGGCGGCACCGATCGTCAATCTTTGGTTCCCGCCCATGGGCATGAACCACCTGACTGTCACGCTCATGCTGTTTGCCTCGATCTGTCTGGTTGCCGGCCTGATGCCGGCCGGTCAAATCGCCATGAAGACCAAACATCCGATTGTGCTGGCGGTGAAGATCTGGGCGCTGGCGCATCTGCTGTCTAACGGCGATCTTCGCTCGGTGCTGCTGTTTGTCGCGTTTCTCGCCTGGGGCGTGGTGTTGCGGATCAACTACAAGCGCCGTCTTCGGGCCGGCGAGATCACGCCGCAAGCCTTCGTCTCGACCCGGTTCGACATCTATGCCGTGGTCGGCGGTATCGCCTTGTGGGCACTGATCACCTTCTGGCTGCACGAGATCTTGATCGGTGTTGCACCGCTTGCCATGTGAGCCGTTAGCCTTTTGGCGGTTTTCCCCTTACAAGCGGGCAAAAATCGGTTAGAAGGCCGCTCACGCAGTGAAATGCATGGAAAGGCCGGCAGTGTCCGGGAATGAGTATGGTTGACAACAACGACAGCTTTATCCGCGAAGTGAACGAGGAGCTGCGCTCCGATCAGGTGCGCAATGCCTGGAAGCGCTACAGCCGGCTCATTATCGCCGCCGCGGTCCTGATCGTTGTCGGCACGGCCGGGCACCGGCTGTGGAACCATTGGCATTCGACCCAGGCGTCGGATGCTGGCGACAAGTTCCTGGCGGCCCTCAGCCTCGCGGACCAGGGCAAGAACGACGAGGCGGAAGCTGCCTTGAAGGCGCTCGAGCAGGACGGCTACGGCGCTTACGGCGTGCTGTCGCGATTCCGTGCTGCAACGGTTCTCGGCCAGAAGGGCGATCTGCCTGCGGCCGTTGCCTCGTTCCAGGCAATCAGCCAGGATACGGCGGTTCCGGAAATCATTCGTAGCACGGCGAAGATCCGCGAAGCCTGGCTGCTGGTCGATGCCGGTACCTATGAGCAGGTGTCCGCCGAAGTCGAAGCCATGGCGACGCCGACCAATGCCATGCGTCATGCTGCGCGCGAAGCGCTTGGTCTTGCCGCCTACAAGGCCGGCGACATGACCCGGGCCCGCGAATGGTTCGAACAGATCACCGAGGATGCCGAGGCGCCGCGCAATGTTGCGAACCGTGCCCAGATGCTTCTCGACAACATCACGGCTTCCGGCAAGGCGCCGTAAGCCAGCTTGGGCGCCTGCGCCCGGAAGGACGAAGTTTCATGAGTTTCACCGTCGCCATCGTCGGGCGCCCAAATGTCGGCAAGTCGACGCTGTTCAACCGTCTGGTTGGCAAGAAGCTGGCGCTTGTCGATGACACGCCAGGGGTCACGCGCGACCGGCGTCCGGGCGATGCCAAGCTCGTGGACCTGCGTTTCACCATCATCGACACCGCCGGTCTGGAAGAGACCGGACCGGACACGCTTGAGGGCCGGATGCGCGCCCAGACCGAACTGGCGATCGACGACGCGGATCTGACGCTGTTCGTGGTCGATGCCAAATTCGGCCTGACGCCGCTCGACAAGACATTCGGCGAATTGCTGCGCCGGCGCGGCAAGCCTGTGGTGCTGGTGGCTAACAAGTCGGAAGCCAAGGGTTCCGATGGCGGCTTCTACGATGCTTACACGCTCGGTCTTGGCGAACCGGTTCCGATTTCGGCCGAACACGGCCAGGGCATGATCGATCTGCGCGATGCCATCGTCGAGGCGATCGGCGAGGATGTGGCCTTCCCTGAAGAAATCGATGAGCCGGAAACCGACGTTGACCTGCGCGGTGAAGAGGATTTCGACGACGACTACGAGCCGGAATATGACGACAGCAAGCCGCTGCGCGTGGCCATTATCGGCCGCCCGAATGCCGGCAAGTCGACGCTGATCAATCGTTTTCTCGGTGAAGACCGTCTGCTGACGGGACCGGAAGCCGGCATCACCCGCGACAGCATTTCGGTCGAGTGGGACTGGCGTGGCCGGATGATCAAGATGTTCGACACGGCAGGGATGCGCAAGAAGGCGCGCGTCCAGGAGAAGCTTGAAAAGCTCTCGGTCGCCGATGCGCTGCGCTCGATCCGCTTTGCCGAAACGGTTGTCATCGTGTTCGATTCGACCATTCCGTTCGAGAAGCAGGACCTGCAGCTGGTGGATCTGGTGATCCGCGAAGGCCGTGCTGCGGTTCTGGCATTCAACAAATGGGACCTGGTCGAGGATCCGCAGGCGGTTCTGGCCGAATTGCGCGAGAAGACCGACCGTCTGCTGGCGCAGGCGCGTGGCATTCGTGCTGTTCCGATTTCCGGCCAGACCGGTTACGGCCTCGACAAGCTGATGCAGGCGGTGATCGATACGGACCGCGTGTGGAACCGTCGTATCTCGACCGCCAAGCTCAACCGCTGGCTCGATACGCAGCAGATCCAGCATCCGCCACCGGCGGTATCCGGCCGACGCCTGAAGCTGAAATACATGACGCAGATCAAGGCGCGCCCGCCGGCGTTCATGATTTCCTGCACGCGACCGGAAGCGGTTCCGGAAAGCTATATCCGTTACCTGACGAATGGCCTGCGCAATGATTTCGAGATGCCGGGCGTTCCGATCCGCATCCATTTCAAGGCGAGCGACAACCCGTTCGAAAACCGCAAGCGGAAGCGCTAACCGCGTTTGCTAAATGGCATCGGCATCGGCAGATCTTGTGCTGAGCCGCTGCCGCAGGCCGCGTTTGCGCCTTTGTGTCCTGGCTTCCACGACATTGTCGAAGAACTGTTCCGTGGCCGCTTGCCAGGAAAAGGTTTCAGCCAGCGCCCGCGCGGCCTCGGGTGAACCCTGCAAGGCGCTGAGGCAAGCGACCTGCAGATCCTTGTCCAGCGCTCCAGCGGTCGAGCCCTGGGGAATGATGTCGACCGGGCCTGTCACCGGATAGGCAGCGACCGGAACGCCGGACGCCAATGCCTCCAGGATCGTATTGCCGAATGTGTCGGTCTTCGATGGAAAGACAAAGACGTCGGCCTCGGCATAGGCCCCGGCCAGATCTTCGCCATGCTTGACGCCGGTGAAATGCACATCCGGATAGCGCGCCTGCAGTTCGGCGCGGGCAGGGCCATCGCCGACCACCACTTTCGAGCCCGGCAGATCGAGATCGAGGAAGGCCGAGAGGTTCTTTTCCACCGCGACCCGGCCGACCGTCATGAAGATCGGGCGCGGCAGGCCGAATGGCGTTTCGCTTTTCGGGCGCGGGTGGAAATTCTCGGTATCGATACCACGGCTCCACAGGCAGAGGTTCTTCACACCGAGGCCCGAAAGTTCCTGGCGCAGGCTCTCTGTTGCCACCATGCAGGCGCCGCTGCGATTGTGGAACCAGCGCACATAGGCATAGAGCCACGATGCGCGAACCGGCAGGCGGGCCGCGACATATTCGGGAAAGCGGGTGTGGTAACTGGTGGAAAACGGCTGCTTGTTGCGGATACACCAATGCCGGGCCATCAAACCGAGCGGGCCTTCGGTGGCGATATGCACATAGTCGGGCTGTTGGCTCTTGATCATCCGGCCCACCTGGCCGGGCATGGCAAGCGATAGACGGATTTCCGGATAGGTCGGCATGGGTATGCTGGAGAACGGCTCCGGCGTGATCATGGAAACCGTGACACCCATCCTGGCGAGTTCGCGATTGGTGTTTTCGATCGAGCGCACCACGCCGTTGACCTGCGGGTGCCAGGCATCGGTGACGATGGTCAGTCTCGGCATGGCGGATCGCGTTTTCCGGAATCGCATCACGGGCTTGGAGCGATTCCTGCAAGTTTTTCCTGCAAACGATATGGCGGTGGAACATTACAGCTTGATGTCAGTCTTCATGTGACACCTCAATTGCCACTCGCGCAGGCGCTGTGCTCACCTATAGTACATGGACTGCGTCCCGCCGCTGATTCCCGCCAAAAGGATTTCTCGATGACCAAGAGCACCACCAAGACTGCCGCCACCGCAAAGACGACAGACTGGTGGCGCGGGGCGGTGATCTATCAGGTCTATCCGCGTTCCTTCCAGGATACCAACGGCGACGGCATCGGCGATATCAAGGGCATTACAGATCGGTTGCCCTATATCGCATCGCTGGGTGTCGATGCGATCTGGCTATCGCCTTTCTTCACCTCGCCGATGGCCGACATGGGGTATGACGTGTCCGACTACTGCGATGTCGATCCGATGTTCGGGACACTGGCCGATTTCGACGCGATGATGAACGAGGCGCATCGGCTGGGGCTGAAGGTGATGATCGACCAGGTGATTTCGCACACGTCAGACCAGCATCCGTGGTTCAAGGAAAGCCGGGCGAGCCGCGACAATCCGAAAGCCGATTGGTATGTCTGGGCGGCGGCAAAGCCGGACGGCACGGCGCCGAACAACTGGCTTTCTGTTTTCGGTGGACCGGCCTGGGAATGGGACGGCGTGCGCAAGCAGTATTTCATGCACAACTTCCTCGGTTCGCAGCCTGACCTCAATTTTCACAACAAGGAAGTCCAGCACGCGTTGCTGGAAACGGTGAAGTTCTGGCTGGACCGCGGCGTCGACGGCTTCCGTCTCGATACGGTGAACTATTATTTCCACGACAAGGAGCTGCGCGATAACCCGCCGCATGCGCCCGACAGCGACGATGCCGGCCTCGATGCGCCCGACGTCAATCCTTATGGCATGCAGAGCCATCTCTACGACAAGACGCAGCCGGAGAATATCGAGTTCCTCAAGCGCTTCCGTGCACTTCTCGACCAGTATGAGGGGCGAACGACGGTCGGCGAAGTTGGGGACGGCGCGCGTTCACTAAAGACCGTGGCCGCCTATACGGCTGGCGGCGACAAGCTGCATATGTGCTACACGTTCGACCTGCTCGGACCCGATTTCACCCCGTCGCATATCCGCCATTGCGTCCAGTCGTTCCAGAATCAGGTGGCCGACGGCTGGGTGTGCTGGGCCTTCTCCAACCATGATGTGAACCGCCACGTCAGCCGCTTCATGCAGAATGCCGACGAGCGGGCGGCGGTCGCCAAGCTGGCGATCAGCGTGCTGTCGACGCTGCGCGGTTCTGTGTGCCTGTATCAGGGTGAAGAACTCGGTCTTCAGGAGGCCGAATTGCAGTTCGAGGATCTGCGCGATCCCTACGGCATCCGCTTCTGGCCGGCCTTCAAGGGGCGCGACGGATGCCGCACGCCGATGGTCTGGGACAAAGCCAAGAAGCATGCCGGTTTCTCCACTGGCAAGCCTTGGCTGCCTGTGCCGGCGGACCATCAGGCCTTGGCCGTCGATGCGCAGGAAAAGGACAAGGCCTCGGTGCTCTGGCACTACCGCGAAGCCTTGGCGTTCCGCAAGGAGCATGCGGCACTGGCAGACGGCGACATGCATTTCCTCGCGACCAACGAGGATGTGCTCGCCTTCACCCGCAGCAAGGGCGAAGAGCGGCTGCTGTTCATCTTCAACCTGCGTCGCGGTCCACAGGAGTTCTCGCTGCCGGACCATCTGAGCGTGAAGCAGGTCCTGCCGTTGCCGGGTCTGCATGCGCATCTCAAGGACGGGGTCGTGCAGCTCGATGCGCTGGACGGTTTCTGCGCCAAGATCTGAAGGTCAGGCTTCGGCCAACTGCTCCGGCTGGCTTTTGAGCCGGCTGACATCGGTGAGAGGCGGCGCGCCAAACTGGCGGCGGTATTCCCGGCTGAACTGCGACGGGCTGTCGTAGCCGACCCGACGCCCGGCGCTTGCTGCATCCAGCGCTTCCGTCAGGATCAGCCTGCGGGCTTCCTGCAGCCGCAGTTGTTTCTGGTATTGCAACGGGCTCATATTGGTCATGGCGCGAAAATGTTCATGCAGCGATGAGCTGCTCATGCGCGCCTCCTGCGCCAGCTGGTCGATCGAAAACGGCCGGTGGAAGTTGTTGCGTATCCAGCCGATCGCACGGTTGACGTTCTGCAGACGGTGGTTCGGCGTCAGCATCTGATGCAGCAGGCCGGCGTGTTCGCCGCGCAGCAGAAGGTACAAGAGTTCGCGTTCCACCAGGGGCGCAAGGAAGGGTATATCCTGTGGCCGGTCGAGCAGGGCAACGAGGCGGACCGCTGCATCGTGCAACGCGGCCGGCGTTTCGGCCACGCCCAGGGCCTTGCAGGAGGGGGCGGTCTGGGCGATCGGCGCATTCATCTCGAGCACCAGGGTGCCGAGAAGCGCCAGATCAAGATCGAGCCGCAGGCACAGATATGGCTCTTCGGCACTGGCTTCGCAAACATGGCCGACAACCGGCAAGTCGAGGGATGCCACCAGATGGCTTCCCGCCCCGTATTCCATCAGATTTTCGCAAAGTTTCAATCGTTTGCGACCCTGCGCGATTATGCAGATCGAGGGCTTGTGGACGGCATGCAAGGGCTCTGTGGGCTGGCTTGCCCTGACGAGCGTCAAGCGTGGCACTGCCGTCTCGTGCACCCCTTCATCCTTGGCGTGTCGTGCAATCATGTCCCGCAATGTCGTTCGTGCTGTCATGCTGTCCATGCGTCAAAGCCTTGTATTGCCGTTGGTCTGACATGCTAGTTAGGAACGGTTGGGTTCCTGGCCAATCGGACTATCGTACAATTCGGAGGATTGTGCAATCCTTTCGGGCGTCTGTTCTACCACTTCGCAGGAAGCGCTTCCCATATGGGGATGGTCTGCCGACGGGCGGCGGACCCGAGACCCAGGAGGATGTTTCCATGGCTGCATTTCAATACCTGCTGGAAAGCCCATTGCGCTGGACACAATCGAGGACACGGCGCGTGTTTGCGACGATCCGGCAAACCTGTGTCGCGCGGCGCGAGGCGGATGAACGGAGATACGGCCTCAATGGCTGAGTTCACAAACGTCTCATCCGGACTTGTCGCGCTGATCGTTTCACTCTCATTCATTGCTTTTTTTGTGCTGGTGCCGATCCGAGCGGACAGGCAGCAGTCAGTTCCCACGACCAGTCAGGAGAAAGACATGGCAACTCACCCTTACGTCGGATTGTGGGTCACCGGAGACGGCCACATCCGTCACGAACTTCTGCCGAGCGGCCGTTACATCGAGGGTCGCGGCAGCCGCGAGCGTGCCTATGAAGGACGCTACGAGGTGCGCGGCAGTCAGATCAACTATTGGGATGACAGCGGCTTCATTGCTGATGGCGAGTTCCGCAGCGACATTCTGTATCATGCGGGCATGGTGCTTTACAGGCACTGATTGCCGATCCATGCCGGGCGAGGGTTACATGCCCTCGTCCGGAATGTTCAAGACATTGCCGCAGGCCTTGCAATGGACCGCGTCGGCATCATGGCGCTGCAGCCCGCATTCGGGACAGGGGAACGACACCTTGTAAGGCCGGACGATCGCCTGGGCGAGGCGGACGAAGAGCGAAATTCCGATGATCATGGTGACGATGGAGGTCAGCTTGCCCGTTGTGCCGGGAAGCGTGATATCGCCGAAGCCGGTGGTGGTCACGGTCGCGACAGTGAAATACAGTGCATCGATGAAGCCGGTTCCTGCATCTTCTGCATAAAAGAAGAAAGTGTAGACAAAGCCGGTCACCAGGAAAAGAAAGACCAGAAGGTTGATGAACGCGGTGACGACGTCGACCTGTTCGCGCAGGCCAAGGCGGCGCAGCATCAACGTGAACACCGGCCGCTGCACCACTGCCCAGATGCGGGCGACGCGCAGGAAGGCGAAATTGAACAGCCACTGCGGAAACAGCAGCGTCCCGAGAACGAAGATATCGACCCAGGTCATCGGCTTGCTCGCAAAGCGCCGCGTGCTGGAAGAGGCCGACCATTGGGCGGCAAGTTCCAGGGCAATCCAGATGGCGATGCCGTAGTCGAGAATCAGATAGGTCGGCCGATCGCGCAGATAGGGGCCGGCGAGAAAAAAGCCGATGATCGCGAGATCGATGACCATCAGCGCCACCTGGAAGCGGATCGCTGCGGTATGATGGCCGAAATAGAGGCTGGCAAGGCGCTGGCGGAGATTGGTGAAGGTTTTCGAACTCAGATCAGCGGTCATCAAGCTCTTCTCAATAGTGATAGCGACATTGCGCAATGACGACCATCTGGTCGTCGCCGTTTCCGATTATCTGATAGACCAGCCGGTGTTCCTGCGTAATGCGGCGCGACCAGAAGCCCTTCAGTGTCCCTTTCAGCGGCTCTGGCTTTCCTTTGCCGTCAAAAGGCTGGCGAAGGGTGTCGCGAATGAGATCGTTGATCCGCTCCAGCGTTTTCCGATCCGTCTGCTGCCAATAGAGATAGTCCCGCCAGCCATCACCGGTAAAGGCGAGCCGCATCGTCAGGCTCCCAGCAGCGTCTTCATTTCGATCGGTTCATAGCGGCCTTGGCGGATATCCTCACCGGCGCGTAGGAGGCGTTCCGCATTCGCAGGGGATGATAGAAGATGGATCGTCTCCATCAGGCTGTCATATTCATCTTTGCCCATCAATACGGCCGATGGTTTGTCGCGGCGCAGGATTTCTATTGCTGCAGCGTCATCGTTGACCTTGTCGAGAAGGCCTGCCAGTTCCGCGCGTGCTTTTGAAAAGAAGATCGTGTCCATTGCCGCCTCCAGACTTGTCCCCAATATGGTACAAGTTGGACCTTTTGCCAATGCTCATCCAATCAGGCAGAATTTGTCTACATCGACCATGCCCTTGTCGGAGATCTTCAGGTGCGGGATGACCGGTAGCGGCAGGAAGGCGACCTGGAGGAAAGGCTCCTGCAGGGTCGTGCCGAGCGCAAAAGCCGCCTTGCGCAGTTCGTGCAGCGTGTCGCGGACGCTTTCATAGGGCTCGAGGCTCATCAGGCCGGCGACGGGGAGCGGGATTTCGCCGGTCACCTTGCCGTCCTCGACGACGACAAAGCCGCCCTTGATTTCGCCCAGTCGATTGGCAGCAATGGCCATGTCGTCTTCCGAGACGCCAACGACGCAGATGTTGTGGCTGTCATGGCCGACGGTCGAGGCGATCGCGCCTTTCTTCAGGCCAAAGCCCTGGACGAAGCCGTTGGCATGGTTGCCGTTCTTGCCGTGGCGCTCGATGACGGCGACCTTGATGATATCGTTTGCGAGATCGACGGTCGTCTGGTTGCCGGAGGAGGGCAGGCGGTAGCGGCGGTATTCGGTGATGATCTTGCCGGGAAGCACGCCCATGACCGGCGTCTCGCCTTCCGTCACCGGTACACCGAAATCGGCCGATTTGACAACGCGCGCCCTGACGCTGTCGAGGCCGACGGGCGCGACGGGCTTTCGGGTGGCAAAGAGTTCTGCGGTGACACGTCGGCCACCGGCAAAGACGATCTCGGCCTTGCAGTTTTCCAGGCTGTCGACCACGACCAGATCGGCACGCCAGCCGGGCGCAACAAGGCCACGGTCACGGAGCCCGAAGGCACGGGCGGCCGAAATCGAGGCGGCGCGGTAGATGGCGAGCGGATCGACGCCATGGGCGATTGCCGTGCGGATCATGTAGTCGAGATGGCCTTCCTCGGCGATGTCGAGCGGGTTGCGGTCGTCGGTGCACAACGCGAGAAACGGCGACAGGCGCTCGGTGATGATCGGCATCAGCGCATGCAGATCCTTGGATACGGAGCCCTCGCGCACAAGGATGTGCATGCCCTTGCGGATCTTCTCCATCGCCTCTTCGGCTGTGGTGCATTCGTGCTCGGTGCGGATGCCGGCTGCGAGATAACCGTTCAGGTCGAGCCCACGCAACAGCGGGGCATGACCGTCGATATGGCCGCCCTGGAAGGCTTCGAGCTTGGCCATGCAGATCGGATCCTTGTGGATCACGCCGGGGAAATTCATGAATTCGGCAAGGCCGATGACTTTCTGATGATCACGGAACGGCAGCAGGCGCTCGATCGGCAAGTCGGCGCCCGCAGTCTCCAGGTGTGTCGCCGGCACGCAGGAGGAGAGTTGGACGCGGATGTCCATGATCGTCTGTTCGGCACTGTCGAGGAAAAACTGGATGCCTTCGGTGCCAAGAACATTGGCGATCTCGTGCGGGTCGCAGATCACGGTGGTGACACCGTAGGGCAGGACACAGCGGTCGAATTCATGCGGCGTCACCAGCGAGCTTTCGATGTGCAGGTGGGTGTCGATGAAACCGGGGACGACGATGCGGCCGGTGATGTCGATTTCCTCGCGCCCGACATAGGTGCCACAGGTGCCGACGACGGTATCGCCGCAGATGGCGATGTCGGAAGAAACGAGTTCGCCGGTGACCAGATCGAAGAAGCGTCCGCCTTTCAGGACGATGTCGGTGGGTTCGCGGCCGACACCCTGGTCAATGCGGTGTTCGAGATTGCTCATGGGCGTTCACTCCGATTCCTTGCGTTTGGCCGACTGTAGCGGCTCGCGAAACCGAGGGGAATGGCGCGCAGGCGTCAGTCGATGATCTCGACGGTGAATGCAAAGCGCATGCTGTCACCGGCGGCAAGGGCCACCGTGAACGGGCGCTCGACCAGTTCGGCCGTGCCGCCGGCATGGGCTGCCATGCCATGCCATGGCTCGACGCAGAGGAACGGCGCGCCGGGTTTCTGCCAGAGCGCAATATTGGGCAGGTTGTCGAAGGTGAAATGCAGGGAGGGACCATCTTCCGCCGCAAAGGTCAGGCCGGTGCCGGCGCCTTCGGGGAAGATCAGGGCGTCGTTGTCGAACAGCGCATGTTCCAGTGCCAGCCTGCCGCCTTTGAAGGGCGATGTGTCGAGCGTCTTGCCGATCAGGCCGCCTTTCAGCTGGATGACCGGCGGTTCCGCGCCATTGTCGAGGATGACTGCATGCGGTTTCCCGTCGGCGCCGGGCAAGGGCCAGAGAAAGGCGGGATGGAATCCGATGGCAAAGGGAAGTGGCACATCCCCCGTGTTGTGCACTGTCGCGGTGACACAGAGGCTGCGGGCCTCCAGCCGATGCTCAAGCGTCAGGCGGAAATCGAAGGGATAGACTTTGCGTGTCGCCGTCGAGGAGACGAGTTCGTGCGTGCAGGCGGCTGGGCCTTTGGAAACCAACGAAAATTCCAGCCGCCGCGCTATGCCGTGCTGGGCCATCGGGTAGGGGGTGCCGTTGACTGCCAGGATGTCTCCCGGTGCCTTGCCGACGATCGGGAAGAGGATCGGCGAGCGTCCGGTCCACCAAGCCGCATCGCCGTTCCACAGCCAGTCGCGGCCGTCCACCGTCTTCAGCGACTGCATTTCCGCGCCGAGCGATGATACTTCGACGGCGAGGTCGTCATTGCTGATGCGAATCGTCTCGGACATGGCGGCTCCTTTGGTCTTTGCACATATCCTAGGCGGATTGACCGGCGAGCGCGATGGGAAAAGGCGACCATCTCCGGCCGCCTTTTCCATCTCTTCGGTCTGTATTCCGGTTGCGGGCTTATTCAGCCGCGACCGTCTTGCCGCCTTCCCACTTGTAGACGGCGAAGCTCTGCGAGCTGAGATCGCCGGTTTCGCCATAGGTCAGCTTGCCGATGGCGGTCGGGATTTCCGAACCGTCCTTCAGGGCTGCAGAAACGGCTTCAGCATCGTCTGCACTGCCCGCCTTGGTGATGCCGGCGGCGATCACTTCAACCGCGGCATACGCGTTCAGCGTGAAGGCTTCCGCCGGAATGTTCTTGGCCGTCAGCGCGTCGGCCGCTGCCTTGCTGTCGGCATTCTCGAGGGCATCGGCGGCATTGGTGTAGATCGTGCCTTCCGCTGCCGGACCACCGACATTGATATATTCATTGTTCGACAGGCCATCACCGGCAATCATCTGGGCCTTGAGCCCAACATCCTGCATCTGGCGGACCAGCAGGCCGGCTTCCGGATGATAACCGCCGAAATAGATGACTTCCACGCCTTCGGCCTTCAGGCGCGAGATAAGAGCGCTGAAATCCTTGTCGCCCGCTGTCAGCGCGTCGTTAAAGACTTCCGTGACGCCACCGGCGTTCAACGCGGTCTTGAAGGCATCCGCGAGACCCTTGCCGTATTGTCCCTTGTCATTGAGGATGGCGATCTTCTTGTCCTTGAAATTGGCAAGGACAAAGCGGGCGGCGACTTCTGCCTGCTGGTCGTCGCGGCCGCAGGTACGCAAGACCGTCGTCAGGCCGCGGGCGGTGAGGTCCGGCGCCGTTGCGGTCGGGGTGACCATGAGGGTGCCGTTTTCGGCAAAGACGCTGGAGGCAGGAACAGCCACGCCTGACGTAACCGGGCCCACGACAAAACGGATATCTTCGCCGATCAGCTGGTTTGCCGCCGAAACGCCCTGCTTGGGTTCGCCGGCGTCGTCGGCAATCTTCAGGACGAGCTGTTCGCCGTTGACGCCGCCCTTCTTGTTGATTTCCTCGATCGCGGTTTCGGCGCCATTCTTGATCTGCGCTCCAATCGCCGCCAGCGGACCGGTGAGCGGTGCCATCAGGCCGATGGTGATATCGGCGCGAGCGGCGGGCGCGGCTGCGAGAAGGGCGGCAAGGGCCGCTCCGGCGAGAAGTTGAAACTTCATGTCTGTCTCCTTGGGGCGGCGCGCCGATCTGCGTCGGTTTTCACGCCATTCGGGTTATTTTGTTTCGTCCCAGCGCTCTGCGGCTTAGCGAAAAATAGCGCCGGATAAAAGCCCGGATGCGATCACTTCCATCCTTGGCGAGCGTGGGCAGATGCTGTTTTTTTGCAGATGTGTTGGCTCCACTTGACTGACCGCTGCCAGCGAAGAGGCCAAAAAAAGGTGACGCTTCCGACCAGCGCTTAACCGGCGAGCGTTTGACCGGGGCGAACTCGCCTGAAAAGCACCAGTCGGTCAGAGGATGGCGACGCGCTCTCCGAACGGAGTGTCGTCGTCGAAGTTCTGGGTGCCGATCCGGTCGCTTTCGCCGGACAATTTCGGCTGCTGCTCGCTTTGATCCGTCTCTTCGGACGGGTCGACAGATTCGAACCATTGGCGGCTGTGCGGATGCTGCTCGTCGGGATCGACTGTCGCCTCCTGATCCTTGCGGCGGGCAAGCTCTGCAATTGCAATTTTCTGCAGTTCGAGCAGGTCGTCGTTGATCTGCGACTGTCGTGCGGCAATCCAGGCGTTGTTGGCATCCGATCGCACGTTCAACGTGTGGTCGATCTGGCTCGGCATGGAAGCTTCTGATCTGGATATGCGATTGACCGGGTCGACCATGGACTTCTCCTAATGGGACCTGTGTCCGCTGGCATGCTGCCGATGACCTGATGTCAGCGGCGAAGCGGCCTTGGACTGCTGCGCTTCAACGACCGAACTGCGACACGTCCATCCGCATCAAGAGCGGCCGTGCGGCTCTTGTTATGAAAGATAAGGCGCATGGCGGTGTTGTGCAAGGCTGGGCCGCTCCTGTCCGCACTTCTCCTGCGCAATCGTGCTGTCGGCAACAAAAAAAGAGCGGCCAGTGGTGGCCGCTCTTTCGGATCCGATGAGTGAATGGGTCAGATGTTCTTCATCAGTACCTTGCGCAGCTTGTCGAACAATTCGTCGATTTCCGCCTTGGAAATGATCAGCGGCGGCGAGAGTGCGATGATGTCGCCGGTGGTGCGGATCAGCAGGCCATCATTGTAGGCCTGCAGGAAGGCGTTGAAGGCGCGCTTGGTCGGTTCGCCATCGATGGGCTTCAGCTCGATCGCGCCGATGAGGCCAATATTGCGGATGTCGATGACATTCGGGCAATCACGCAGTGCGTGCAACTGCTCTTCCCAATAAGGCGCCAGCTCATTGGCGCGGGTGAGCAGGCCTTCTTCCTTGTAGGTGTCGAGCGTGCCGAGGGCGGCTGCCGATGCGATCGGGTTGCCGGAATAGGTGTAGCCGTGGAAAAATTCGATCAGGTGTTCCGGGCCGTTCATGAAGGCGTCGTGAATTTCGCCGGTGACAAAGACGGCACCCATCGGGATGACGCCATTGGTCAGGCCCTTGGCGGTGGTGATGATGTCCGGCTTGACGTCGAAATACTGGGCGGCAAACGGTGCGCCGAGGCGGCCGAACCCGGTGATGACTTCATCGAAGATCAACAGGATGCCATGCTTGGTGCAGATCTCGCGCAGGCGCTGCAGGTAACCCTTCGGCGGGATCAGAACGCCGGTGGAGCCTGCAACCGGCTCGACGATGACGGCGGCGATGGTCGAGGCGTCATGCAGGGTGACAATGCGCTCCAGTTCGTCGGCGAGGTCGCCGCCATGCTCGGGCATTCCCTTGGAGAAGGCGTTCTTGGCCGGCAGATGGGTATGCGGCATATGGTCGACGCCGGTCAGAAGCGTGCCGAACATCTTGCGGTTGGTGACGATGCCGCCAACCGAGATGCCGCCGAAATTCACACCGTGATAACCGCGCTCGCGGCCAATCAGGCGGGTGCGCGATCCGTGGCCTTTGACGCGCTGGTAGGCGAGCGCCACCTTCAATGCCGTGTCGACGGATTCGGAGCCGGAATTGGTGTAGAGAACGTGGTCCATGCCTTCCGGCGCCAGATCAACCAGGCGGTTGGCGAGCTCGAAGGCCTTGGGGTGGCCGAGCTGGAAAGCGGGGGCGTAGTCAAGTTCGCCAGCCTGTTCGCGGATCGCCTCGGTAATCTTCGGACGGCAGTGACCGGCATTGACGCACCATAGGCCGGCGGTGCCGTCGAGAACCTGGCGACCGTCATGGGTGGTGTAATACATATCCTTGGCGCCGACGAACATGCGCGGCTCTTTCTTGAACTGGCGGTTCGCGGTGAACGGCATCCAGAAGGCGCGCATGTCGTTGGGCGTTGCGTTGAGGCGGTTGGACATTCTGATCTCCGAGGCGAAGTGTCTGTGGGGCCATATCCCAGCGGGCGAAGCAAGCGCTCTGATAAATTGATCGCGCGGTCAAATTATCAGGGCGCCAAGACGCGTCAAGGCGCCATCACGAAAGGTCATCAGTCCTGCTGGTTTTGGTGATGAATGCGGGCTTGGGGCCGCTTTCATCCAGATGCTGCCGTCCGCAAACGGCCCAAGAGGCGATTGGCACCAAACAAAAAAATACCCCGGCCAGGGCTGAGGAGCCTTGACCGGGGTATCTGGACGCTGCGCTGACATGGTGCGGCAAGGGATCTGTCGCTCCGTGTCTGATTTCAGGTGCCTTAGACGCTTTTCATGCCTCAGCAATTCCTCCCCAGGTGCCAAGGCATGGCATTCATGGCAGCGCTGTCATCAAGCGGCGGATTTGCTTGCGACGGGCGCGCAGTAGATGCTTTCGAGCGTCGACAGGATCTTGATGACCGATTCCGACGTGCTCGAATAGTAGATGGTCTGCGCGTCACGACGGGTCTTGACGAGTTTCTGGGCGCGCAGCTTCGAGAGATGCTGCGACAATGCGGACTGGCTCAGGCCAACCTGCGATGCCAGAACACCGACCGGAACCTCACCTTCGACAAGGCTGCAGAGGATCATCAGACGCTTCGGATTGGCCATAGCGGACAGCAAACCGGCGGCAACAGTCGATTGTTCGGACAATGCTTTCGTTTTCATATGTTTAACTTTCCTTTTCGAGCGCCTGGGGGAAGGGCAGTCGTTGAAAATCCGTCATTTGGCTTATCCGCGAACTTTATCAGTACCGATCAAATTGTATATGCCTAAATTTAAGGTACGGCGTATGCTGAATTAGGTAACTCTAAAAACAGTTGTTCTTGTGTTTGGATCGGTGCGGAGAATTCGTGACGAACTAGCAAGTCTTTGTAAATTATATCAATTCCCTGCGAATCAAAGCCGCAAAAAGCCCATTTTCCTGAGGGAGCCTTGTGCAATTCCATGGCAATACGAGAGGCGAGATTTGGGAAGCGCTCCCCTAAATCTAGTAGTGTCTTTTGCTCATTTTTGAACAAGTTTCCGCTGGGGTTGCCAATGATAAAATCATCTTCGCTCAGAAGATAGGCACGCCCGAAGCCGCCATTCAGACTGGCGCTGCGCGGTACAAGGCGAAAGAAACGAAAATCCGGAAAATCGATATACAGCGCCGATTTCGGATGGCGGGCGAGGAATCGCGTGCGCAGGCGAAGATGGGTTTCGCTGTCGCGTTCGACCGGTTCGGCCGTGCATTGAACGCTCAGCCGCGGATAGGCGAGCGGGTCGCCCTTGCCGGGTTCTCCGGCCAGAAGCGACGTGCGGCCGTCTGCGGTCAGGGCCTTGGTATGGGCGGAAAGTCCCGAGACCAGAATGACGGCTGCGCCGTCGATGTCGCTGCCGAGCAGCACCCGGCTGACGGACGGAAATCGGGTTTCGGGGTCGATCACGCCGATGGCGGCAAAACGCGCGCCGCGCAGCAAAATGCGCGCCTGGCGGCGCGCATCATTGTCGGTTTCCCGAATCACCGATGGCTTGTCTGGCATCTCGTCCTCTTGCGCGCCGAATGTCCTGACGGCGTGGCGCGCAAGGGGTCAGGCTCTTCGGCGATGTTTGGTCAGTCCGCTCACCACATCCTGGGCGCTGATCGTGCCGATCACTGTGCCGTTGTCAACCACGCCGATCGTGCCGGGTTGACGTGCCAGCGCGTCGAGGATCTCGACGAGAGGTGTCTGTGGCTTGGCTGTTGCCGTGACGGCATCCGCGCCGTCAGCGATGCCGGTATGCATCACGTCGGCGGCGGTCAGCATGTTGATCGGGTTCATGTTCTGCACGAAATCGGCAACATACTGGTCGGCGGGGTTTTGAACGATCTGCTGTGGCGTGCCACACTGGATGATCCGGCCGCTCTCCATGATGGCGATGCGGTTGCCGATGCGGAAGGCTTCGTCGAGATCGTGGCTGACGAAGAGGATGGTCTTCTTCAGGCGAGACTGGAACTCCAGCAACTCGTCCTGCAGGCGGGTCCGGATCAGCGGGTCGAGTGCCGAGAATGGCTCGTCCATCAACAGGATCGGGGCACCCGTGGCAAAGGCGCGGGCAAGACCGACGCGCTGCTGCATGCCGCCCGACAACTCGTTGACCTTGCGATCGGCCCATTTGGTCAGGTTGACCAGTTCCAGCTGCTCGGCGACCATCGCCTTGCGCTCGGCATCGGGAACACCGGCGAGTTCGAGGCCGAAGCCGACATTGTCGGCGACGGTGCGCCAGGGCAGCAATGCGAACTGCTGGAAGACCATCGAGACCGTGTGCATGCGCAGATCGCGCAGCGATTTGGCCGAGGCCTTGTAGGGATCGACCTGTCCGGTCTCAGTGCGGACGCTGACATTGCCGCGGACGACCGGCGCAAGGCCGTTGACGGCACGCAGAAGCGTCGATTTGCCGGATCCGGAAAGGCCCATAAGGACCAGGATTTCGCCCTCCTTGACCGCCAGCGATGCGCCGGCGACGCCGAGCACCAGGCCGGTTTCCGCACCGATCTCATCGCGGGTCTTGCCTTGATCCACCAGGGCGAGCGCCTTGTGCGGCTGGTCGCCGAAGACAATGTCGACATTGCCGAAGATTACTGCGTCGGTCATGCGCCATCCTCTGCGTTTTCAGTTCGGAACATCCGGTCGAGGATGATGGCGAGGATGACGATGCACAGGCCGGCCTCGAAACCTCTGGCGATGTTGACGGTATTCAGCGCCCGCACGACCGGAACACCAAGACCGCTGGCGCCAACCAGAGCCGCGATGACGACCATCGACAGGGACAGCATGATGGTCTGGGTCAGGCCGGCCATGATCTGCGGCATGGCGAACGGCAATTCGACCTTGCGCAATACCTGGGTCGGCGTGGCACCGAAGGCTTGTGCTGCCTCGACCAGCGAGGGGGGCGTGGAGATCACGCCAAGGCGCGTCAGGCGGATCGGGGCGGGGATGGCGAAGATCACCGTTGCAATCAGGCCCGGCACCATGCCGAGGCCGAACAGGATCAGCGCCGGGATCAGGTAAACGAAGGTCGGGATCGTCTGCATCAGGTCGAGAACGGGCCGCATGAAGGCATAGATCCACGGGCGGCGGGCGGCCGTGATGCCGAGAGGGACCCCGATCAGCATGCTGACGCCGGCAGAGGCGAGCACAAGCGCAAGCGTTTCCGTCGTCTCTTTCCAGTAGCCCTGGTTGTAGATCAGCAGCAGCCCAAGACAGGTGAACGCGGCAATGCCGATCGAACGCCTGAGAAACCAGGAAAACGCCGTGAACAGGAAGATGAGCACAAAGGCGTTCGGCCATTGCAGCACAAACAGAAGCGCGTCGATCGCTGAGGACAAGACGGTGGAAAGCCAGTCGAAAAACCAGTCGGCATTTGCCGTCAGCCAGTCGACGAAGTCTTTCGCCCAGTTGCCCAGCCGCAACTTGCCGCTGGAATCAATAAGCCATTCGGGGAGCCAATTCACGTTCTGACACCTGCCTGATCACACAGAAATAGGGGCGGAAATGAAAGCGGGCCGGAGTGACCGGCCCGCAGTTTCATTAGAGGCCGAGGGCGGCCTTGACAGCCGGCAGCGCTTCGCCACCGTCCCGGGTGGTGACACCGGCGAGCCAAGGCTCGATCGCAGCACCGTTGGCCTTGAGCCAGGTGGTTGCGGCGACCTGCGGATCCTCACCATCGTTGAGGATCTTGCCCATGATCTGGTTTTCCATGTCGAGCGAGAATTTCAGGTTCGAGACGAACTTGCCGACATTCGGGCACTCGGCAACAAAGCCGGCGCGCGTGTTGGTGTAGACGGTCGCGCCACCGAAGTTCGGGCCGAAGGTCGAGTCACCACCGGTGAGGTAGGTGAGTTCGAACGACGAGTTCATCGGATGCGGAGCCCAGCCGAGGAAGACGACCGGTTCGCCGGCCTTTTCGGCGCGGGCAACCTGCGCCAGCATGCCCTGCTCGGACGATTCGACGACTTCCAGGCCGCCCATGCCCATTTCATTCTTTTCGATCAGGGTCATGACCAGGCGATTGCCGTCATTGCCCGGCTCGATGCCGTAGATCTTGCCGTCCAGCGCATCCTTGTGTTTGCCGATGTCGGAGAAATCCTTGATGCCGAGTTCGGCGCCCTTGGCATTGGTGGCGAGCGTGTATTTCGCGCCTTCCAGGTTTGCGCCGAGCGATTCAACGGACTTGTCGTCGAGATAGGGCTGCACGTCCTTTTCCTGGGCCGGCATCCAGTTGCCGAGGAAGACGTCGATGTCCTTGTTCTTCAGCGATTGATAGGTGACCGGAACGGACAGAACGGTGATTTCGGGCTCGTAGCCAATGGCTTTCAGCACGACGGCTGCGGTTGCTGTGGTCGCCGTGATATCGGTCCAGCCGACATCCGAGAAGCGGACCTTTGTACAGCTATCCGGATCGGCGGCATTGGCGGGCGTCAGGCCGAAGGCCATGACCGACACGGTCGCGGCAAGAGCGGTGCGGTAGAAATTGAGTTTGGTCATGATCAGGCTCCCGTTTTTTATTAAGTCCCCAAGTCAACAGTTATTAAACCACAATTGCAAGCGGGCCCGTTGCATTTGCGCCGCAGTGCCCTCCCTGTTTGCGACGCAAGAGGTTTTTCTGGATGGTTGCATGCCAAGAGGGCTTTGGGATCGGTAAAATTCAGCCTTCTGATTGATTGCAATCAGCGTGCTTTCGGCATTTCAATGCAGCTTCATGTGGGTCGGCCAGACGGTGGCCATGTCGATGACGAAGGGGATGAATTCTGATGAAGATGGCTTTCAATCTGCTGCTGGGTTTCGGGCTCGTGATGCCTTTTTCGGCCTTGGCGGATGGCGACCCCGTTGCCGGCGCCACTGCGTTCAAGGCCTGTCAGGCCTGTCACACCGCGACGGAGGCCAAAAACAAGGTTGGCCCGAGCCTACAAGGCATTGTCGGACATCCGGTGGCCACCGTCGCGGGCTATAAATATTCGAAGGCGATGACCGATTTCGGCGCCGGCAAGGTCTGGGACGAGGCTTTGCTGGCCGAATATCTGAAAGCACCGAAGGTGTTGATCAAAGGCACGAAAATGGCGTTTGCCGGCGTCAAGGCAGACGCTGATGTCGCCAACATCATCGCTTATCTGAAGGATCCGGCCGCAGCTGGACAATAGCGCCTATCACGACGTCTCAGGCCCGGCCGATCAAATTCCCGCACTGTCAGGGGTTCGCCCCTTGTTCGGTGCGGGCGGCCATCCATATCCAGTTGGAAACTTAGCGCCGATGTGCAGTGCGATACTTCCGCAACCTGTGAATTGCGTTATGGTCGCGACACATCGGGACGGCATAAGCCGTCGGGGTCGAAATGGGAGATGACATGGCTACGTTGCAATCGTTTGATAGCGAGATCGAGAAAACCCGCACGATTGTCGCGGATATGCGCGGCAAGATCGACCAGTCGGGGGCTCTGCTCGACAGCTTCGCCAAAAGCGATGCCAAGATCTCCGACCAGAATTTCGATATCGAAAATGCCCGGATCGAAGACGTGATCAAGCAGCAGAAGACCATGGAGGCGAATATCGCCGACCTGATCATCGGCCTTGAAGATGCAACCAATGTCTTCGGCAGCGAATTCGAGAGCATGAAGAGCTTCACCGGCTTCGAGAAGTTCGTCGGAATCTTTTCCCGCCAGCGTTCGCAGCGCATGCGCACTGAACGGGTGCGCAACATGTCGCTGGCCGGCAATCTGCAGGATCTGTTGTCGAAGTCGGACAGCATTGTCGGCATCCTGAAGGAGCAGCGCGCGGTGCTTGATACGCGCTACAAGAGTTCCGAGACGAGCCTGATCGAGGTGATCGAACGGCGCAAGGTGACGATTGACAATCTGGAACAGACCCAGAAGCGCATCGAGACACTCAACCCGATGCTGCTCGATATCGAAAACAAGATCGCCGCCTCGACCGAGCAGTCGCAGCGGACCGATCTCGAAGCGGAACGCTCGAAGCTCGCGACCGAATACAACCAGGCGCAGGCGCGCGAGCAGGAGCTGCTCGCCGAAAGCCAGACGCTGGAGCGTTACACCTCGATGTTCCAGACCTTCGTCGATTCACTCAACAATCAGATCGCGGCACAGAACACGCTGATCAACAAGCTGACCATCGATACCGAGCAGCGCATCGTGCTTTACAAAGCGCTGGAGGATTCGCTGAAAACGGCAGCCCAGCAGGAGGTCGCCCACCGGATCAACACGCTCGGCAGCCAGGTGGACACGGCGGCGGAAGAGACCATGGCCGGGATTGGCGCCGCCGCCCAGCGCCATATCGGCGACCTTCTGGAACTGCACGAAAAGAACATGCTGTCGACGCAGGACATCCAGCGCCGCAAGAAGTTGGCCGACGAGGCTTTTGCCCGGCGTTTCCAGAGCGTGCTCGACAAGCACAATTCGGCCAACTACGTGAAGCCGTGATGCCTGCGGTTTGGGTCTCTTATACCTGCGGGCGGGCGTGCTTCGGAGCAATGCCTGAGGCGCGTAGATGAACGACGTGGCGAACAACACGGCGGTTGCGCAGTATTTCTCCACCATGGCGGCAGCGCTTGGCGGCCTGGATATCCATTTTGGAAATCCGGACGCCCGGCTGGCCGACAACGGCCCTTCCGCGTCGGTCCTGCTGCCTTACATTGATCGCCTGCGCAATTCGTTTGCCTGCTGGCAGAACCGCATCGGTTTTACCGAACAATTCCGGGTGTCGCGGGCCGAAAGCGGCTTTCCGGTTTTCCAGAATGTGCTGGAACTGGAAAACGACCGGGCTGGCGCCGCCAAGCGACTTGCGACCATTCCGGCTGCGCGGTCGCTGCGCGAAGAGATGGTCGATTTCATCCTCCGGCAGAAGGAGTTTCCCTCGGCTCTCCAGACACAGATTGCCGAGCGCCTTTATCTGGAGCAAATCGGCAAGGGGGAGATTTTTTCACCGCTGGTCTTGCCGGAGACGATCGGCGTGACCGTCAATCCGACAAGCCGCAGGCCGAGCTATCTGGTCACCTGGGCGGCTTTCGATGGCACCAGTACCTTGCCGATGGTCTATGTGGCGACGATCGAGGATTCGTCCGACAATGTCGTCAAGCTGCTGGTGACCGACGAGGGCGGGTTGAACAGCGATATGGACATTCCGCTGCCGGTCGGTGGGTTGCTTAATCCGGAGCTGGCACGGCTGTTCGATGACTTTGTCGCCAGGAATTCCTCCTATTCGCTGACGCCGGCCACCATTGCCTCCAATATGGACAGGGATTTCCCGACGCTGCATCCGAAGTCGGTGCGGCGCATCGTGCTCGGTCCATTCTATTCCGCCGGCATCACCGAGAATGCCGGGCGGGTGAACGAGATCCTGTCCAGGGTGCGCAAGCCGGAAAACGCCTGGGTGATGACCTGGACGGTGCAGGAAGTGTTTTCGAAGCGCGAACAGCCGGCGCAGAAGGGCTTCTTCTCGTCTGCGCCGGCTGTTCAGGAATTCCATATCGAAACCCATGACCTGGAAGCGGCGCGCATGGGGGTTTCGTCCTATGAAAAGCACGTGCTTGTGCCGCATGACGCCTATCAGGCGCTTTATGCGTCTGGCGAGGCGAAAACGATTTTTGCCAATTTCAAGGTGCATGTGATTTCCGGCAACCAGATTGTGAGCGAGGTCTGACCGATGAGCGAATTGAGCGCTGGACTGACAACGCTGCATGAAGCCGATATCGCCAAACATCAGGCGGTGGCGCAAGGTCTGATCACCCGCATCATCGTTCTGGATGCCGGCGAAGGCGGGTCCGGTGCGCCCATTGCCGGCACGGGTCGGCGTTTCGTCTCGACCGTTTCAACCGGTTCGGTCCGCAAGACCCGAGAGATCGAACTGATCAAGACAATCCAGGCAAGCGGGGGTAATGATCCGCTCCTGACGCCGGCCCGGCACACCGTGCTCTACCGAGTGCGGCGCGGCGCGCAGATCGCGCTGGCGATTGCCGATGTCTTTGCCCGGCAGACGGAGCTGGAAGGCCTGCAGGCCCGCAATCTGACGTCGCCGCTGCAGGGCGAGGAAGCCGCGCGTTTCAAGGCGCTTCTCGGCTCTTCTGCCTATGTCGCGGCCTTTGCCTTCGCAGCCTATCTGTTGTCGACCGTGGTCGGTGAGGGGGAACAGCTGGAAGGGATCCGCGAACCGGATTTTCTCTTCGATACGGCGCAGGATGGCCTGAAAAGCATGGTCGCCGGTCTCGATGTCGCGCTGACCGGTGCGGGTGACGATGCGACCGTCATCGGGCGATGCCGCGCTTTTGCCGAAGTGGCGCTCGCCGGCCTCCTGTCGCGCAAGGCGCGCTTCGCCCATCTCGGCGTGTTCGAAAACAGCCATATCCGCGTGGATCAGGACGATTTCACGCTCGATGGCTTCGACGCCACGCCGAGCGCCAAGTCTAAGCCCCTGTCGATGACCTTCAAGAAGCCGGACGAGATCATCGGCAACCACATCGCGAAATACCAGGCGCTGAAGCTGGCCAAGATGCTGATGGCCTATGATTTCGACCGGCAGATGAACCCGTTCGTCGAGCTCGGCGGTTTCCTCTTCACTTTTATCGGCGACGGCATGCCGGGGACCGGCAAGACGATCCTGATCCAGATGCTGGCTGGCCTGCTGAACGACTACTGCCAGGTGGCGGGTTATACCTTTCACTACGAGAATTTCGGCGTCGACCAGATCTCGTCCTACCAGGGCAAGTCGGGGCAAAATGCCAAGAGCTTCGTCAACAATGTGCTCAACCCGCGGGTCATCGGCTTCGGCACGGTCGATGATGTCGATCAGGTGACCGCCAAGCGCTCGGATGACCGGGCATCGTCCGGCCAGCATGAAGTCACGGCGGTGTTGATGGAGAGCTTCGCCGGTGCCTCGACGGTGGTGCGCGGAAATTCCACCTTTGGTATGTTCTCCAATTATCCGGAAAATGTCGATGACGCGCTACGCCAGCGTGCCGGCGCCCGCTGGCTGGTCGATGGGCCGCAGTCGCGCGAAGATTATATCGACATCTTTTCCCTGCTGATCGGCAAGAACCATGACATCGCGCTCGGACAACATGCGCTGTTCGCCGGCCAGGAAATCACCAAGGCGGTGTCGCGGTCCTATGGCGAGCACGACCGGCCGAAGGAAGACGGGCTGGTCGCGGTCTGGGAACGCTACGAGAAGGCGCATGGCCGGATCACGACGCTTGCCGATGTCGGCGCCTATCTGCACGAGATCAAGCTGGCCGAACCGCGTTTCACCGGTCGGGCGATCAAGAACATTACCGATGCGGTGAAGATGCGGGCGATGGACGTCGAATTGCCGGATGACTGGTTCGTCGCCCCGGATGCTTTCATGCACAAGCCGTATGACGAGAAGAAAGACATGATCGCCGCATTGCGTGGTCCCGTCACCATGGAAATGATCCTGCAGGAGATCAACCGCTACGCCGACAGCGAGTTCCGCTACGCCGACAAGTCGGACGAGGCAGCGGTCAGCGAGATCGTGCGGCGGGAGCGGCAGCGCGAGCGGGCGATCGGGGAGATCGAGCGGATGAAGCGGGAAGGGACGTGGTAGCAGTATCCGGTGCTTGCCCCTCATCCGCCCTTCGGGCACCTTCTCCCCGTGAACGGGGAGAAGGCCGGACCGCCGGCCACAGTCGCCTCCCTCTCCCCGCTTGCGGGGAGAGGGCAGGGTGAGGGGCATTTGCAAGCCGCCGACGAGCTATGGGCCAGGGGCCGTTGGGAGAGGCTGAGTAGGGGCAACCGGAATGAGGGGCGCCAACGGTGGCAAAACGAGACGCGCAAGAAGCCTTCGGCAGGTGGACAATGATGCCGAAGCGCTGATGTGGGCCGAGCTCCGTGGGCGGCGTTTAAACGGATACAAGTTCGTGCGTCAGTTGCCGGTTGGGCCTTATTTCGCTGATTTCGCCTGCAGAGAGCGGCTGCTGGTCGTGGAAATCGATGGCAGCCAGCATGCTGAGAGCACATATGACAAGAAGCGGAATTCCTTTATGAATTTGAACGGGTGGTCGGTTGCGAGGTTCTGGAATGTTGATGTTTTGCGTGAGCGTGACAGTGTGCTGCAGACCATCGTCGCCATTCTGGACGGGCGTTTGGAGGAGGCCTGCATGAGTAGGGACCTGACATTCCTCCCGGCGGGTGTCGGATCATGAACCGCCTGCTCGAAGCTGAACTGATCTATGGTCGCCTGCTGCCGATTGCCGAGCCGCATCTGATTGCGCGCTACAACAAGGCACTATCCGGTTTCGGGCTGCCGGAAACCAGGCTTGCCGAATTCGATATCGACATCACCGGGTTTTCGCCGCAGGTCGCAGCCGAACTCAATGATCCCGACTATCTCGACCCGGGCAAGGTCAATCGGCGGTTCATCATCATGACGCCGGAGCAGGACAGCCTGCCGGTAGTGCATACTAGCTTTTCCAATACCGCCGGCCTGATGCACGAATTCTATGCCGCCAATGCCAAGGCGATCAATGCGGTGACGATCCGCGATGCGATCTATGGCGAAATCGAAGACAGCGTCGCCGAGGTGCGGACGCTCGAAGACCTGCTGTCGATCAACGAGGTGCGCTTTCGAGTGATGTCGGCGGAAGATCTGCTCGGCAAGGCCGGCGAGTTGCGCCAGCTGTGCGACCAGCTGACGACGAGCAACGATGCCTGGCGTGATGACGCGATGCTCAGCCGCATGGTGGATCTTGCCAAGCAGACCGGTGATATCCGGCAGAATGTGCTGGTGCCGGACAAGGTGATCTTTCGTCATGATGCCTTCTGGGCCAATCATTTCGGCAGCGTCTTCGTTTTCGTCGATGACAAGATCACCACGGTGATCTGCGACCCGTCGGCGCCCGGGTTTCGCCGGTCGCGGCCGTGGCAGGTCAGCTACATCCCGATCACCGACACGGCGCAGGTCTTCGATTTTCTGGCCAAGACCGGACGTATCGAGCTGCCCCGGGCAAGCTGGGTGGAGGCATCCGGACTGCTGGCGCATCGGGCAGAAATGGCGGTGCTCTCCGTTGCCGCGACGCAATCGCCGGTGCCGGATCTGTCTCGCATCGATCCGGTCTGGCTGCAGACCTTCCTGCATCGCAATGCCCGTGCCGTTGCCGAGGATGGCGTCTATCTCGTCCTGCAGGAGGCTCTGAGAACGCTTGCCCGCAGTGGCAGCCTGCGCATGGCCGACGTGGCTCCCGAACATCGGCTCTGGCTGGTTCGGGCCGACCCTGTCCATCCGGACCAATGGCTGACGAACCGGCTGATTTCCCGGCTGACGCCCGCCGATTTCGTCTCGCGTTTCGTCTTCGACAAGCAGGGTTTCTACGAGGCCTATGACGGTTTTTCCGATGGCTTCCGCGAATACGTTGTATCACGGCTGACAGAGACCTATCTGCGGGACAAGGCCGCCTTTCGCAAACGCCTCTATGGCATAGGAGACGACAACAATGCTTGATCCGATCATCGCGTTCTTCCAGCGCGTCTTCGCCGCCATCGGTCGCGGAATCGGCATCGCGATCGCCGGACTGCTGTGGCCATTTCTGGCGGCGCATGGCTGGTATCAGCGACGGAGCTGGCTGGTTCGCGGGCCGGTACTTCTGGTCGTTCTGTTGTTTGTCGTCTTCTACGGACTTCTGATCTGGCGCACGCAGGTCTGGTACGGCTTCGATCCCGGTTTCGTTCAGGCCTACAAGCTCGAAGAGCGCACCGTTGCCGCGGGTGTGGCGCTGCCCGACCAGCCGAACCGTTGCCAGAATTCGTCGCTTGTGACGATCGCGGCCGATCTGACCGACATGAACGTCAACCAGAATGTCTGGATCTCCTCGACACTGCTCTACAAGACCGGTTTTTTCGGAGTCGACTGGGACAATACCCCGTTCTTCGACAACAAGGCATCGTTCCAGCGCGGCGTCAACCAGGTGGTCCGTCGCACTGCTATCCAGCTTGCCGACAACCTCGGTCGCGTGCGCGGGACGTCGGGCATCAACAGCGATCTGCAGGATGCACGCGGCAACATCCAGTTCGACGAAAGCACCTGGTATTTCGGCACCGATCCGTTCGGCTTCAAGACGCCAACGCCGAGCTATTACCGTGCGGCCGTGCAAAGCTTCCGCCGGTTCAATGCGTCGCTGGAGAACTGCGAAGCGGTGTTCGACGCCCGCGCCGACAATCTGTTGCAGCTGCTCGACGGAATGGCGAGCGATCTCGGCAACACGTCCGACATCCTGCGCCGTCGTTCGGAAGAGTTCAATGCGGGCTGGTTCGACACCCGCGCCGATGACCGCTTCTGGTTCTCCTTCGGCCAGCTCTACGCGCAAAATGCGCTTCTGCAGGCTGCGCGTGCCGATTTCGGCAATGTCATCCGCGAGCGCAATCTGGGCACCGTATGGGCCGAGATGGAGCGCCAGCTTCAGGCATCGCTCAGGATCCAGCCGGCGATCATTTCCAATGGCCGCGAGGACGGCTGGATCATGCCGACCCATCTGGCAACCATGGGCTTCTACATCCTGCGGGTACGCTCGAACATGGTCGAGATTCGCGCCATTCTCGACCGGTAAACGGTCGAGCGTTCAGCAAAAAGACGAAAGGCCCGGTCGCAATGCCGGGCCTTTTCCGTTTTGGTGGTTTTGCTGTGTGTTAGCTGATGATCTTCATGCGAATTGCCTTGGCGACCAATTGAGTACGGTTGACACAGTCGAGCTTGCGGATGGCATTCGTCATGTAGGCATTGACCGTGTGATCCGACAGCGACAGGATCTGGCCAATCTCCAGCGACGTCTTTCCCTGGGCGGTCCAGCGGACCACTTCCAGCTCGCGCGCGGAGAGAACATTGGTGGTGCTGGCGGTGCGGCGCAGGCGGTCGAAGACATCGAATGCCTGGATGCTGATCATCGACAGTTCGTTCAGTTCCGACTGCGTGAGCGGCCCGCGGCGTCCGTCGTAACGAACCATCTGGCGGCTGCCATCGATCGAGGTGGTCTGGAACATCACACCCATCAACAGGCCGTAGCGATACATCAGTTCGGCCATGTCCGGCGGACAGTCGAAATCCGGCGACTTGCCGTCCGATCCGATCGTCCAGGTCTTGTGCATGATGGTCCGCGAGACATGCGACGTCAGCGGACAAAACTTGAGATAGCCCTTCCGGTCGAATTCGCGGACAAACTCCGACGGGATGGTGCTTTCGTGGACGAGATTGCCGAGGAGCTTGTCCTGGAACGTCGGGGCATTGGTGATCGTGACATGGTCAAGTTCGTATTCGCCGGCGGCCCGGATCCAACGCTGCATGAGCTCGGCACGGCTCTGACAGCTCCCGATTTCGTCACCCAAGAGCATCTGTCGTTCTGGCAGCATTTTGATATTTTCGAAAGTTGATATCTATTCGTAAGTTATCCCACAAATATATCAGTCTTGCCGAAAAGCTAGCACTTTTTGGGGTGGTATTGCCATTAATATGACTAATTCCTCACCGCTGCCGGTTGAATTGGCAGAACTCTGTTTCCTTAGGTTTTACACGGGCAGAGCTGATCCGGCTTTCACTTCTTCCATGACCGCATAGGTATGGGTCTCGCGGACCCCGGGCAGCGGGAGAATCACCTCCGAGAGGAATTGCCGATAGGCTTTCATGCCGGCAACGCGGGCTTTGACGAGGTAGTCGAAGCCGCCGGCAACCATGTGGCATTCCATGACATCATCGGAGCGTTTGACCGCGGCAGCAAACGTATCGAAGACGTCCGCCGTCGTGCGGTCCAGTTTCACCTCGATGAATACCAGCAGGTTGCGCCCCAGTTTTTGCGGCGACAGCACGGCCATGTATCCGATAATGTAGCCGTCGGGGGTGAGGCGGCGGCGATCCGGCACAGATCACCACCGACATCGGTCCTGTCATCGACGAGAAGCAGAAAGCGATGCTGGAAGGCCATATCGGCGCAATGAAGCGAAGCCAGAAGGTTCGCTACGCCGGCACCATTCCGTTGAGCGGCAATGTCTACATCAACCGCAACATGATCGGCGCGGTCGTCGGCACTCAGCCGTTCGGTGGTTCCGGCATGTCGGGGACCGGCTTCAAGGCAGGCGGCCCCGCCTATCTGCTGCGCTTTGCCGTCGAGCAGGTGATTTCGGTCAATACGGCCGCTGCTGGCGGCAATGCCAGCCTGATCGCAATCGGAGAAGGCTAAAAATCGGCGTCCGGAGGATCTGAACAAGCAGACTTGTCCAGATCCTCCGGATTTGCTGTCATGGCCGATGAGAAGGGCGCGCCCAGCCCAGAAATCCTTTTGTCAATTTGAACAAACCGCTGCCGCGGCCTGGCATCATGCGGTCGCCTCGGTCTGTCGCCGCACCGTCTCGGCGTCACGTGCCGGCGGCATTCCGAACATGCGGCTGTATTCCCGATTGAACTGCGACACGCTCTCGTAACCGACAGCAAATGCGGCACTGCTCGCGGTCATGCCTTCCGACATCATCAGGCGACGCGCCTCGATCAGGCGCATTTGCTTCTGGAACTGCAGAGGCGACAGCGATGTGACCGCGCGAAAGTGATGGTGGAAGGATGACGGGCTCATGCCCGCCGTTGCCGCCAACTGTTGGATGCGCAAGGGCCTGGCATATTCGGCCCGCAACAGGGCCACCGTACGTGCCACCCTCTGACTGTGGCTGTCCGGCCAGCCGAGACGGCGGATCTCGGGACCATGGCGTCCGGACAGGAGCCAATAATGGAACTCGCGCACCATTTGCGGCAGGAGCACGGGCATGGACGTGGGACGGTCGAGCAGGCGCATCAGCCGTAGCGCCGCATCGGCCACATCGGTTTCGGTCGGATCGACGCGGACGGGCGGCGCGGAGACGGGCACCTGGCGCAGCTCCACCGATAGCTCGGCAATCACTGCAGGATCGAGCTCTACGACGATGGAGACATACGGTTCTTCGGCACTGGCTCCGGTGATCTGGCTCACTGTCGGCACGTCCGCGGTGATCAGCAACGAGTCGCCGGCGCCGAAGGCGAAGATTTGGGTTCCCATCGTCACTTGCTTGCGACCCTGCAAAACGAGGCAGACGAGCGGTCGCGAAACGGCGCAGTCGAGACCGCTCGGCGCAGTCGCATGCACGATGGACAAGCCAGGGACGGTGGTTTCCGTTTGATCGGAAAAACTTGGGCCAGGGCGGTTCGCGACCTGACGCAGGGCGGCGTCGAGCAGGGCTTGGTAAAGCAGCGTGTCAGTCATTGCCTCATGCTAGCCGAGATCCGGCTGCGGTGGAACTGCCTTGGAGGAATAGGCAAAGATCGCGCCGGTTTCGGCAACGACATCCTGCGGCTCTGGCGGCTATCAACGGCACATGCAGACAACAGGAGTATCCGCATGACCAAAATCGCCCTCGTCACCGGAGGCAGCCGTGGCCTCGGCCGCAACACCGCACTTCACATCGCCCGCCGCGGTGGCGATGTCATCATTACCTATCACAGCCGCAGCGATGCCGCGGACGCTGTCGTCGCCGAGATTGCCGCACTCGGTCACAAGGCTATCGCCTTGCGGCTTGATACCTCTGATGTTGGCAGCTTCGCCGGTTTTACCGATCGGCTGCGGGAGGGACTGCAGACGACGTGGAAGCGCGACAGTTTCGACCATCTGGTCAACAATGCCGGCCATGGCGACTGCGCCCCAATCGCCGAGACCACCGAGGCGCAGTTCGATGCGCTGGTCAACGTGCATTTCAAGGGCGTTTTCTTCCTCACCCAGGCACTCTTGCCGCTGATCACCGATGGCGGACGGATCGTCAACCTGTCTTCAGGTCTGACACGCGTGTCCGCGCCTGGCTGGGGCGCTTATGCGGCGGTGAAGGGCGCGGTCGAAGTGCTGACGCTCTATATGGCCAAGGAATTGGGCGCGCGCGGCATTGCCGTGAACACTGTCGCGCCGGGCGCGGTCGAGACGGATTTCTTCGGCGGTGCCGTGCGGGACACGCCTGACTTCAACGCCTTCTTTGCAGGCATCACCGCGCTCGGCCGGGTCGGCCTTCCGGACGACATCGGTCCGATGATCGCCAGCCTGCTGTCTGAAGACAATCGCTGGGTGAACGCCCAGAGGATCGAAGTGTCCGGCGGCCAGGGTATCTAGGCCGAGTTACAAGATGTTTCGGGCGGCGGTCGGCTTCGCCCGATGCACGTTTTTCCAGTGAAGCCGGATGGCAGCATGACCGGGTTTCAAGTCCTGTCGAGATCGCTGCCCTTCTTCTTGCCATTCATCAGCACTTCCAGAAAACCCAGCATCAGCGCGGAGACGACGAAGGTCAGGTGGATAATGGTGAACCACATCAACTGGCCGTCGGTATATTTCGTCGCATTGAGGAAGATCTGCAGCAGGTGGATCGACGAGATCGCGACGATCGAGGAGGCGACCTTGATCTTCAGACTGCCGGCATCGAGCTTGCCGAGGAAGGACACTTCGTCATCGGCATTGTCGAACCGGCTGACGAAGTTCTCGTAACCCGAGATCATCACCATGACGATCAGGCTGGCGACAAGGGCAGCATCGATCAGGCTCAGCATGGCGAGGATCATCTCGAACTCTTCGTAGGCGAAGACGTTCTTGGCGATCTTGAGGAACTTGTAGCCGAAGGACAGCGCGTAGACGGCCAGCGCCGCAACGAGGCCCAGATAAAACACGACCAGAATCCAGCGGCTCGAGAGAATGATTTTTTCGATGATCAGTTCCAGCGACTTCATTGCAACCTCGGTCAAGCTTCGATTTCCTTCGACATAACCGATGCAAAGCTTGGCGGGCAAGGGTGATTGTCAAACCCGGGCGTTCGGGCAATCAATCTTGCGGCGCTTTCGGTGACAATGCGTGCCGAGCGCGCTGCCGTGTATCCGGGTGGCTGCGCCAAAATAGTCTATGCGCGGGCTTGCAACTGTTGCGTGGCCAGCCGATCTTCGGCCGCAAAACAGATGTGAGGAGACGGAAACGTGACGATCTTGTCCGATATCGAAATTGCCCGTGCGGCTACGAAACTTCCGATCCAGTCTATCGGTGCAAAGATCGGCATCTCGCCCGATGACCTCATTCCCTATGGCCATGACAAGGCGAAGATCTCGGCCACGTTCATCGATGGACTTGCGGGTCGGCCCGACGGCAAGCTGATCCTGGTGACGGCGATCAATCCGACACCGGCAGGCGAGGGCAAGACGACAACGACGGTCGGGCTTGGCGACGGACTGAACAGGATCGGCAAGCGCGCGATCACCTGCATTCGCGAGGCCTCGCTCGGCCCCTGCTTCGGCGTCAAGGGTGGGGCGGCGGGCGGCGGCTATGCGCAGGTTGTGCCGATGGAAGAGATCAATCTGCATTTCACCGGCGATTTCCATGCGATCACCTCGGCCCACAATCTGCTGTCGGCATTGATCGACAACCACATCTACTGGGGCAATGACCTCGGGATCGACACACGGCGCATCACCTGGCGGCGGGTGATGGACATGAACGACCGGGCGCTGCGCCAGATCGTGTCCTCGCTGGGCGGTGCTGCCAACGGCTATCCGCGCGAGACCGGCTTCGACATCACGGTGGCGTCGGAAGTGATGGCCATACTCTGCCTTGCCACCGATCTCGACGATCTGGAACAGCGGCTCGGCAATATCATCATCGGTTATCGCCGTGACAGGACGCCGGTCTTTGCCCGCGACCTGAAGGCAGATGGGGCGATGACGGTTCTGCTCAAGGAGGCGATGCAGCCCAATCTGGTGCAGACGCTGGAAAACAATCCGGCCTTCGTGCATGGCGGACCGTTTGCCAATATCGCGCATGGCTGCAATTCGGTGATTGCCACGAAGACGGCGCTGAAGCTGGCCGACTATGTGGTGACCGAGGCGGGTTTCGGGGCCGATCTCGGGGCGGAAAAGTTTTTCGACATCAAATGTCGCAAGGCGGGCCTGGAGCCGGCCGCAGCCGTGATCGTGGCGACCGTTCGCGCGCTCAAGATGAACGGCGGTGTTGCGAAAGACGATCTCGGTCGCGAAGACGTGCATGCCGTGACCCGCGGCTGTGCCAATCTGGGTCGGCATGTGGCAAACGTGCGCAAATTCGGCGTGCCGGTCGTGGTTGCGATCAACCATTTCGTCTCGGATACCGATGCCGAGATCGAGGCAGTGAAGGACTATGTCTCGCATCTCGGCGCCGATGCGATCGTCTGCCGCCATTGGGCCGACGGATCGGCCGGCATCGAGGCGCTGGCGCGGCGCGTGGCGGAAATGGCCGATAGCGGACAATCGCAGTTCAAGCCGCTTTATCCGGATGCGCTTTCGTTGATGGAAAAGATCGAGACGGTGGCGTCGAAGATCTACCATGCAGGGGAGGTGACGAGCGACAAGGCGGTGCGCGATCAGCTGAAAAGCTGGGAAGACCAGGGCTATGGACATTTGCCGGTGTGCATGGCGAAGACGCAATATTCCTTCTCGACCGATCCGACACTGCGTGGTGCTCCCGAAGGGCATGTCGTGCACGTACGTGAAGTAAGGCTATCGGCCGGCGCCGGCTTCGTCGTGGCGATCACCGGCGAGATCATGACCATGCCGGGCCTGCCGCGTGTGCCGTCCTCGGAGCGGATCTTCCTCAATGACCAGGGCTATATCGAAGGCCTGTTCTGAGCAGATGGCGCGGGATAAACTGTGGCATTTTTGCCATGGGCTGCGCCGGCTAAATACATGAGTCAAAGAATCATGTATTATTTGTTGACATAAACAATCATGTTTTATACGGCGTAAATGAGGCGACCGGTTCTGGTCGTCACGTTTTTGACGCAATCCCATTTGGCCAGCCTGCGCATGTGTCTTGCGCGGGAACCATCCTTCTCGGCCGCTGAAAGGAATATCGCATGGGCTCCCGGTCCTTCCGACCCACTTTGCTCGCTTGCACCGCACTCGCGCTGATCGCCATTTCCAATTCTGCCTTTTCCCAGGAGGTTGCAGATAGCGCTGCCGCAAACGGTGTTACGCAGCTGAACACGATCGTCGTCAAAGGGAAGCGTGTCGCGACTGGGACCGTTATTTCCAACAGTCCGCAGGTCAGCCAGAGAACCGCGGAGGATCTGCGACGGAGCCAGATCAACAGCTTCAGGGATCTCGGCCGCTCGCTCGAGCCGGGCGTCGATTTCGTCAAGTCCGAAGGTGGCGTGACAATCCGTGGCCTGGGTGGGCCACGTGTCCTGACAACAATCGACGGTATCCCGTTGCCCTACCTTGACAATTTTGCGCGCCGCGGTGGCCCCGCGACTACCACCAACGTTGCCGGCGGCAGCGACAGTTTCGATTTTTCGTCGATCTCGACCCTTGACGTTCTACGTGGTTCCGATTCGAGCCGCCTGGGTTCCGGGGCGCTCGCCGGCGGTATCGCGCTTCGCACGCTCGAGCCGGAAGACCTGATCGGCGAGGGCCGCGACTGGGGCGGCATGGCAAAGGCGTCCTTCGACAGCGAGGACATGAGCTTTGGTGGATCCGCGGCGATCGCAAAGCGTATCGACGATACCTCCGTTCTGTTCCAGGGCACCTACAGGCGGGGGCAGGAGCGCCAGAACCAGGGAACTGTGGATACGATCGGTGCCACGCGGACCGAGGCAAATCCTGGCGACTTCAATCAGAACAACCTGCTGTTCAAGCTGCGGCAGGAACTGGAAGGCGGCCATACGGTCGGTCTGACGGCGGAGCGATATCGCTACAATTCCGATACAGAATTGAAAACATTGACGGGTGCGACGACAGGTTCAAGCCGTATCTGGGCTGTCGGCGAATATGATGGGTTCGATGACACTGCACGTGATCGCGTCTCCCTGGACTACAGCTTCCTCAATCCCGCGGAAGATGCTGTCATCCAGTCGGCACGCCTGTCGGTTTATTGGCAGGACACAACGAAGAATGCCGGCGCGACCGGACGTCGCGTTGGGGCTGTTGCCGGGCCATGGCTGCGTGACAATGAGCTGCAGGAAAGCGCGATCGGTTTCACCGGCAATGTGGTCAGCGAATTCGACACGGGCAATCTGACGCATGAATTGACAATCGGCGCCGACGGCGCACTGCTGGATACAAGCCAGTTCGTGGCGGGTATCGACGCCTGCACGCTCGGTACCGTCACAGCAGGTTGCACCAGCCTGAAGTCGAACCAGTCGGATATGCCGGACATCGATGGCAAGAAATTCGGCATCTACATCGATGACAAGATCTCGATGGAAAACAGCGCCTTTTCGATCACGCCTGGCATTCGTTTCGACTGGTACGACTATGACCCGAAGCTGACGGATGCCTATGCCATCAACAATGGGTATCTCAAGGCAGGTCTTCCGGAAAGCAGCGATGGCAGCCGCCTGAGCCCGAAAGTGCTCGCCAGCTATGATCTGACCGATGAGGTGCAGGTCTATGCGCAGTGGTCGATGGCCTATCGTGCCCCGACGGTGAACGAACTTTATCTCGACTTCGTCAACACCGGCTATGCGGTCGTTGGAAATCCCGAGCTTGAGGCAGAGACGTCGAATTCATTTGAAATCGGCAGCAAAGTCGAATTCACCGATTTCGTCGCCCGTTTTGCCGCGTATCACAGCCGCTACAAGAACTTCATCGAGCAGACGACCACATTCGGCGATCCGACCTACGGCATGCTGACTCAGTACAACAACCTGAAGCATGTGGATATTTCCGGCTTCGAATTCAGCCTGCGCAAGGACTTCGAAAATGGTCTTTTCGTTCATGCCGGCGGCGCCTATGCCTATGGCAAGGACAAGGATGCCGACAAGTATCTTCGCTCGGTCGCGCCGTTCAAGGGCGTGGTGGGCGTCGGCTTCGAACAGGACAGCTGGGGAACGGACCTGAGCCTGATTGCGGCTGCAGGCATGCGTGACGATGGCCTTGCATCCACTTTCGATGCTCCGGGATACGGCGTTGTCGATCTGACCGCATGGTGGGAGCCCGAGCAGACCAAGGGCCTGCGCATTCAGGCCGGCATCTACAACGTGCTCGACAAGACCTATTACAATGCGGTCAGCATGAAGGATTTCAATGCGACCACCGTCCCGGGCACCGGCAACACCAACCAGCCGATCGAATATTACTCCGAACCGGGCCGGACGTTTAAAATCTCGCTCACGCAGAAGTTCTGATTTCGGACCATCGTCTGTTGGTCAGGAAAGGCGGCGTCCTCGGGGCGCCGCCTTTTCGTTGTTCACCGGCAATAGCGAAAGCCGCTCTTGCGCTTGATCACGTCAAGATGGAGGTGGTCCTGATGGGCCGCGTCGCTTCCGGGGGACAGCACGGTGGTAAAGTAGAGGCAGGCAAAGGCATTCAGGCTGCGCTGGAAGGCGGCGGGAAGTGTGCCGTCATCCTGCTTGGCAATCACCATCGGCACGGCGCCACCTTCGAAGGTGAGAGCGGCGATATCGACGGCATTGCCGCGAGCATGTTCGGACATCTTGCCGGTCTCGGCGCTGTTGCGGTTGCGGCAGACATAGCCGGAGGCGTGGTTGACGGCTTTCAGCGCGCCCATATCGGGCAGGCTGAGGTTTGCGGTGGGGACGATCATGTCGCGGGTCATGCGTGCCAGCTGCAGTGCCGTCTCGCAGCGGAATGTACCTTCTGGCTGCAAGGCTACGGATGGTGAAAGGCGGGTGACGGTAATCGGGCGATCCATGCCGCAGCCATTGCCATCGTCAACCCGCTTTTGCTCCTGGAATGTCGCGCCCATCGCCGTCAGGGCTGCCGTACAGGCCTTGTAGGTTGCATCATCCTCGTTCTCGATGGGGATGACTGGAGGGGTAACGGGCTTAGGCGGCACAGCATCTTCGGCCGGTGTCTGCGGGGGGGGCGGCGTTGGCTTCTCCGGCGGCTTGGGTCCCCCTGTCTCCGGCGTGCCGTCCGGCGATTCCGCTGGGGACGGCTTGTCATCGGGCTTTGGGATCTCTGTCGCCGGCGGTGTCCCTGCTTCAGGCTCCACGTCAGGCTTGTCCGCAGGCGTGGGCACAGGCTCTGCAGCCGGCGCTTCGCCAGGTTCTTCCGCAGGTGCCTCGATGGCAGCCTCTGATTGCGGTTTTTCCTCAGGGAGGGGGCCTTGTGCCGGCAGGGCTGCGCCAAGAAGCCAGAAGATGGCCAGACATGCACCAGATATGTTCCGCATTCCGCTCGTCGTCTCCCGTTTCAGCGGGTCAACGGTTTCGCGCGGCATAAGTTCAGTTTGCGTGCGCTTATCCGTGCCGAATCCGGCTTGCGCAGGCGCAAAGAGCAGGTTATCAAAATCGCCATGAAGATCGTTTCGAACAACAATGTTTGGTGGTGGGCACGCTAACGCGGCCTTGACCAATCATGTCTTGAGACGATTGACCCCAAAGCCGCCCGGAGAACCTGAGGCGGCTTTTTTGTATTCAGGCGCCTTCCAACCGGGCCATGAAAGACGGAGAGAGACTGGAATGTCGACGATCATGCGGGAAGACGGGAGCGAGGCCTATGTGACGCGCGGCGGTGTGACCGTGACGCGGCGGCGGCGGCCGACACCTTATGCCGACGCGGTCAGCACCTATGTCGACAAGCTCGATGAGCGGCGCGGCGCGGTGTTTTCGTCGAACTACGAATATCCGGGCCGCTATACCCGCTGGGACACGGCAATCGTCGACCCGCCACTCGGCGTCTCCTGCTTCGGGCGCAAGGTCTGGATCGAGGCCTATAATGGCCGCGGCGAAGCGCTTTTGTCGCTGATCGCCGGCAAGCTGGCAACGGTCTCGGATCTCGATCTCGGCGCCCGCACGGATCGCCGCCTCGACCTTGAGGTCAGGGTACCGGACCGCGTGTTCACCGAGGAAGAGCGTTCGAAGATCCCGACGGTCTTCACCGTTCTCAGAGCGATCACCGATCTCTTCCATTCCGAGGAAGATGCCGCCATCGGCCTGTTCGGCGCTTTCGGCTACGATCTCGCCTTCCAGTTCGATGCCATCGACCTCAAATTGATCCGTCCGGAAGACCAGCGCGACATGGTGCTGTTCCTGCCGGACGAAATCCTGGTCGTCGATCACTATTCTGCCAAGGCGTGGATCGATCGCTATGACTTCACCAAGGGTGAGGTGACGACGGAGGGCAAGTCGGAGGAGATTGCGCCGGAGCCGTTCCAGCACACCGACACCATTCCGCCGCGCGGCGACCATCGTCCGGGCGAATATGCCGAGCTGGTCACCAAGGCCAAGGAAAGCTTCCGTCGCGGCGACCTGTTCGAGGTCGTGCCGGGACAGAAATTCATGGAACGCTGCGATTCGAAGCCGTCGCAGATCTCCAAGCGGCTGAAGGAAATCAATCCGTCGCCCTATTCCTTTTTCATTAATCTCGGCAACCAGGAATATCTGGTCGGCGCCTCGCCGGAAATGTTCGTGCGGGTCAATGGCCGGCGCATCGAGACCTGCCCGATCTCGGGCACGATCAAGCGCGGCGACGATCCGATCGCCGATTCGGAGCAGATCCTCAAGCTGCTCAACTCGAAGAAGGACGAGAGCGAGCTGACGATGTGCTCGGATGTCGACCGCAACGACAAGTCCCGCGTCTGCGAGCCGGGTTCGGTCAAGGTCATCGGCCGTCGGCAGATCGAGATGTATTCGCGCCTGATCCACACGGTCGACCATATCGAGGGGCGCCTGCGCGACGACATGGACGCCTTCGACGGCTTCCTCTCCCACGCCTGGGCCGTGACCGTGACCGGTGCACCGAAGCTCTGGGCGATGCGGTTCATCGAAGCACATGAAAAGAGCCCGCGCGCCTGGTATGGTGGCGCAATCGGCATGGTCGGCTTCAATGGCGACATGAATACCGGACTGACGCTGCGCACCGTGCGCATCAAGGACGGTATTGCCGAAGTGCGGGCCGGGGCGACGCTCTTGAATGACAGCATCCCGGAAGAGGAAGAGGCCGAAACCGAACTGAAGGCATCCGCCATGATCGCAGCCATTCGTGACGCCAAGACCGGCAATGACGGCAAGAACAAGCGCGGCGTGGCCGCTGTCGGGCAGGGGGTGAATATCCTGCTCGTCGATCACGAAGATTCCTTCGTGCATACGCTGGCGAATTATTTCCGCCAGACCGGCGCGACGGTGAACACCGTGCGTTCGCCGGTGGCCGACGAGGTTTTCGACAGGCTCAATCCTGATCTGGTCGTCCTGTCGCCGGGTCCTGGTTCCCCGAAGGATTTCGACTGCAAGGCGACAATCAAGAAGGCGCGGGCTCGGCAATTGCCGATCTTCGGCGTCTGCCTCGGCCTGCAGGCTTTGGCCGAAGCCTATGGCGGGGAATTGCGCCAGCTGGCGGTTCCGATGCACGGCAAGCCGTCACGAATCCGCATCCTCGAGCCAGGCCTGGTGTTTTCCGGTCTTGCCAAGGAAGTGACCGTTGGTCGCTATCATTCGATCTTTGCCGATCCGGCGACGCTGCCGCGGGAGTTCATGATCACGGCCGAAAGCGAAGACGGCACGATCATGGGCATCGAACACACCAAGGAGCCGGTGGCTGCCGTGCAGTTCCATCCGGAATCGATCATGACGCTCGGCCAGGATGCCGGCATGCGGATGATCGAGAACGTGGTGGAGAAACTGGCGAAACGGGCGAAGGTGAAAGCCGCGTGATATCGGTTTCAGCGGGTTGACCCGCGGTTAAACTCTGTGCTTTAGACTGCGCCAACTGAAAACCGCCTGCGCTTCGTCGCGGGCGGTTTTGCATTTGGGGATTGCGCATTGCAATTCGCTCGCATCTGCACGGATAGAGATGATGGTCGAACAACGAGACAATCTGGTTCAGCGGCTCGCCTTCTGGGGCATTCCGCTGGCATTCGGCGTCATGGGGCTGAAGCTCTTGGCCTGGTGGCTGACCGGGTCCGTGGCGCTGCTGTCGGATGGTCTGGAATCGACTGTCAATGTGATTGCGGCCTTCATTGCCTATTTCGTCATTCGCTATGCGCAGAAGCCGGCGGACGACGACCATCCCTACGGCCATCACAAGGCGGAATATCTGTCGGCGGTCGTCGAGGGCGTGCTGATCGTCGTCGCCGCGCTGCTGATCATCAACGAGGCCGTGGCGGCACTTGGCGATCCGCAGGTGCTCAATGCGCCAGCGCTTGGCCTTGCGATCAATTTCGTCGCCGGCCTGATCAATCTAGTCTGGGCACGCACGCTGATCCGGGTCGGCAAGTCGCATCGCTCGCCGGCGCTTGCGGCCGACGGTCATCACATCATGTCGGACGTGGTGACCTCGATCGGCGTTCTGGTCGGCCTCGTTCTGGTGGTCATGACCGGCTATGCGATCCTTGATCCACTTCTCGCCATCCTGGTTGCCTGCAACATCATCTTCCAGGGTTGGAAGGTGATCAGCACGTCTGTCGACGGATTGATGGACAAGGCTGTCGACGTGAGCGATGTCGAGGCGCTGAAGAGGGCGATTGCCGAGAATGCGGACGGCTCGCTGGGAGTGCATTACCTGCGCACCCGGCGCGGCGGTTCGGTGACTTTCGTCGCCTTCGATCTCGTCGTGCCGGCCGATATGACGGTGGTTGATGCGCACAGGATCTGCGATCGGCTTGAGGCGGCGGTTCAGGCGGTTCTGCCCGGTGGTCGCGTGACCATTCATGTCGAACCGGAAAGTGAAGAGGCCCACGGTGTGGGTGTAGCGGTAAAAGGATAAGACGATGAGCATGACCGATGTATCGGGACTGTCGCAGCTCGGCCAGGCGGTCGAGGCGCCGACCAGCCCGGAGACTGCCGTGATGGAACGGGTGCCGAACGGCAATGCCGGAACGGATTACGTGGTGCGGTTTACCGCGCCGGAATTCACCTCGCTCTGCCCGATGACCGGCCAGCCGGATTTCGCCCATATCGTCATCGACTACATTCCGGGCGACTGGCTGGTCGAATCGAAGTCGCTGAAGCTGTTCCTGTTTTCCTTCCGCAATCACGGCGCTTTCCATGAGGACTGCTCGATCTATATCGCCAAGCGCATCGTCGAGCTGCTGGATCCGAAGTGGCTGCGGATCGGGGCCTATTGGTATCCGCGTGGCGGCATCCCGATCGACGTGTTCTGGCAGACCGGAGAAGCGCCTAAGGGCGTCTGGTTGCCGGAACAGGGGGTAGCGACCTATCGCGGGCGCGGCTGACCGCGTCTTCAAGCACAGTCTGAACCGGACTGGAAAGATGAGTCCGGACAGTCGCTTGGCGGCTTCTTTGATAAAGTTGATTCAAACAAAAAACGGCGGCCTTTGGGCCGCCGTTTGCATTTCGACAGTGTGGCTTCGATCAGCCGAAAGCGATCGCTGCGCCGCCGAACACGGTTGCGACACCCACCAGGCGGGCGACAACAGGGCCGAAGCGGTTGAGCGCAAGACCGAGGCCGAGGCCGGCCAGATGCAGACCAGCGGTGGCCAAGACAAAGCCGAGGCCGAACTGCAGGGCACCAGCCGTGCCGAGTTCGCCGCCATGGGCATGGCCGTGGAACAGGGCGAAGGCGGCAACGACGGCAGCCGATGCTGCAACCGGCAGACGGACGGCAGCGGCGACCAGCAGGCCGAGACCGATGACGGAAGCCAGGATTGCCGGCTCGACGAAGGGCAGGTCAATGCCGGACACAGCGAGCGCAAAGCCGATCGCCATCATGCCGACGAATGCGGCCGGAACGGCCCAGAGCGCGCGGCCGCCAATCTGCGAAGCCCAGATGCCGACGGCAACCATCGCCAAAATATGGTCGGCGCCGAACAGCGGGTGCGACAGGCCGGCCATCATCGAGCCGTGCTCTTCCGGATTCAGGTGGGCGAAAGCAGGCGCGGCGGCTGCGGCGAAGATGGCTGCGGTCAAGGAAATGCGTTTCAACATAATTGGTCCCTCTATTTGGTCGACTCAAGGCGGCCGTATTCGGTCCCGCCACCTCGTCTCTCTATGTCATCTGCGACAGTAACGTAAGCCGTTCGGCAGTGTCCATGGCAAAGTCTGCCGTGAAACTACGTCGAATGCCGGGGAAGGGCGAGGCATGATGCGGCGAGCCATGGCGCAGATTGGATGGGATGTTTCGAATGGTGGGCCTCGGGTTATTGGCATGAGCGATCTGAAGGGTCTGTGCTACCCGATCGGCGCAAGCTCCGCCCGCATTGCATCCGGACTCGACGGTTTTCACTTTAAAGATGACTTCGTTGCGAGAAATTCATCCGGGCGGCCACTTGCCAAGGGTAATGTGGCTTGATCGGATCCAGACCATTCGCTAACGGCGGGTTAAATTTCGGTTCTGGTTCGCGGCGCCAGAGACCTGCTGTCCGGCAGGCGATGCGCCCTACTACAGTGAGGGTACATGCCCTATATAGACTACGGTGCAACCGTATCGGCGAATGGGAATAAGGCTATGCGGCCAATGATTGTGACGTGCGGAAAATCCTATTTTGTGTATTTGCTGATGCTTGCGGCCTGCCTCGGGCTTTTTGCGCCAAACGCCGAGGCCGCCGATGATTGCCGCGCGTCGCCCGCTCCCGGGATCAATTGGGAGGATTGCGACAAGAAGCTGATCATGCTGGATAGCAGCGACCTCAGCGGCGCAAACCTCGCGCGCACCGACTTTACCTCGACCGATCTCAGAGGCAGCAATCTGACAAAGGCCAACTTCGAGAAGGCGGTCCTTGTGCGCGCTTCCTTTGCCGGCTCGACGGCCACAGGCACGCGCTTTGAACGGATCGAAGCCTACAGAACGGATTTCAGCCAGCTCGATGCCCTCGGCGCCGTTTTCAGTGGTGCCGAATTGCAGCGATCCATCTTCACCCAGGCGAAGCTTGGCGATGCGGACTTCACCAAGGCTGACCTGGGGCGCTCGCAATTCGATGGGGCCGATGTCGGCGGCAGCCGTTTTTCGCTGGCGAACCTCGCGCGGGCGGATTTTCGTGGGGCGGCATTCGGAAAGCCGGTCGATTTCGACCGCGCCTTCTTCTTCCTCACGCGGATCGAAGGTGTCGATCTGACGGGTGCGACGGGGCTCACCCAGTGGCAGGTGGACATGGCTTGCGGCGATGCGCAGACAATGCTGCCGGCCGGCTTGAACAAACCGGCCAGCTGGCCCTGCCAGTTTCAGCAGGAATAGCGGAGGCAAAGATCGGGCATTTGGCGCATTTTCCGCCCCGCTGCTTCGATCAGGCCTGCTCGGCTACCGTGGCCTGGGCCTGTCCAACCGCCATAGCCTCTATCGACCGGGCCTCGATCACAGCCAGATCCGCCATGGCGAGTGCTGCCTCGCGCGATTTGGCTGCGGCGACGAAGCGCCCGTTGTGACAGAAGCTCGCGCCCGCGATGCCGCAGGCAGCTTCCAGATCGCCATTGGTCAGCCCGGCCCAGGCAGCAGGCAGATCGGCGCGGACCTCGAAGCCTTCGTCGGCCCGGCGGATGGTTGTGAGGCACCAGTCCTTGTCGCGCGGGTGCACGACAAACAGCAGGTGATCGGCGCCGGCTTTCAAGATGGCCGGGCGGAACGGCATGCCCATCGGCAGTTCCAGCACGCGGTTCGCGCCGGCATCGACGATCGCCTGATGCACAAGCGCCTCGGCGCGCAGTTTTGCGGCACTTGCGGCAATCCGCGCCTCGACAAAGCTGCGGGCAATCGCCAGCGCCACATGGAAGCAGCGATCAATCGCCTCGGGGTCGGTTTCATCAAAGACCGGTTTCAAGGTTTCCAGCAGGGTGGGTAGGGTCAGTCCTGCCAGCGGCCCGGCGATCGACGGGCTAAGGGCGCCGTTGTCGACCAGGTCGATCGGCAGCACGAAGCTTGCGTCGAAGGAGGCATGGATCTTCTCGACATGCGCCTCGGGGACGCCCGAAGCGATGAGATAGTCCTCGCCATAGTGCTTCCAGATCAATCCGAACGAGCTGTAGGGCTGGCCGTCGTCGCGCAGCGGTGCGCCGCGCTGATGGTGATCGAAGATCTGCGCTTGCGCATCATAGGCGCCACCGACGTCATAGATAATCCGGTCTGTGCCGGGCGCGATCCATTCCGGCGCCCGGCTGCGGACGATCCGAGCCTGCGGGAAAAGGCGGGTGAGGATGACGCTGGACATCAACTCGTCGGCATGGAAGCCACCGGAATGGGTGACGAGGAAGTCTGGGATCATGCCTGAATGCGCCTTGTGGTGTGCGGAGGGGCTGCGAGTGGTTGGCACCAGATAGCCTTTGCCGGATACCATCTCAACCCGTCTTTTGATGTCTTGTGTCGCCTTGGCGCAACAAGTGGCCCTATTCTCTAATGCCTCAAGCAGTCGTCGGGGGAGGTGTAAGGCGTGCGCGCTAGGAAATTGCGGTGATCTCAAGTTCGTGGCCACCGGCCTCGACGACGTCTCCGACAGCCTTGCCGATCAGCATCCTTGCCACCGGCGACACAAAGGAAATTGATCCGGCCTTCGGATCCGCCTCATCTTCACCGACAATGCGATACGTCTGCACACGCCCGTCGTCACGGCTGAAGGTCACGGTGCTGCCGAAGGCAACGGTGTCCGTCGATGTCGGCTGGGGGATTAGCTGTGCGCTGTGAAGCCGGGCCGCAAAGTAGCGGGTATCGCGCAAAGGGGTCGCCGCCTGCCGGCGTCGCTCATTGACGTCTTCGATCGTGCTCGTTGCCTCATAGGCGTCACGCGCCTGGCGCAGTTGCAGTTCAAGCGCCTTCAGTCCGGCCTCCGTCACAAGGTTTGGATGCGGCGAAATGGGCCGGTCGGGCAGCAGGGTTTCCGCGGCCGTTTCGGAACTTTCTTCCTTGGTGAAGGCAACACTCAATTTAAAACTCCGGCTAAATGCAGCGCTTTTGCGGCGCCTGGGGTACGTGGGTTTGGCAGAGATGGGTGCGGGTACCGTGATTGACCTGCCTCACACCTGCTCCGAACTGGCCGTGTGTTACGTCTGCGGATGGGCATCCAGAACTTCGGCACATCGCGACAGGCTCAGACCTTCGCCATCGGTGTCGTTGGAGGCGCGGATTGTCATGATAGTTCGCGACTTGCCGGCAGTAATCTGTAACTCGCAGAAAAGTTCCTGATACTGCGGCGGCGAGATCATTTCTGGGCCCCAACCCGGATCGCGGGCAATGACGCGGGTTTCGGTCACGGTTTGCCCTGAGCCGGTCTGTCGCGTTTCGGTTCGCACCACGGTGCGGGCCGGTTCCGGCATGGTGTAGGTCGGCGGAATATAGCGGGTCTTGTCGCCGCCGCGCCAGGTGTAGATGACCGTGCCATTCGGCAGAGGGTATTCGCTGATCGGTGGACCATATTGCGTGAAGAAGGCGTCGATAGGCTGCCCGACCCAGCGCGACTGGATCACCTGCTGCGCTTCTTCGGTCGTGGTGCAGCCGGCGAGCGCCAAGACTGCGGCGAGGATGGCGTGACGAAATTTCATGATCATGGTCCCTGTCAGACGGATACCGATCGCCGTTCGATGGCGGCGATGGTCCGCATGGAATGCGCAGTCACGCAGTCCTGTCGATGCTCAGTTAGCGCCGTGTTTCACTGCCAGACAAGATGCCGGGCCGGTCCGTGCCCCTATTTAGCCTGATCCATCCCCCGTTAATGTGCGGCGGTTTGCGCTTGTCTGTCCGGGCGCAATCCCCATATTGCGGTGTGAATGAAATGCTTGGCACGATGCCGGGCAAGGAGTTGCCTTTGATCGCGTTTGACAACAGCTACAGCCGCCTGCCGGAACGCTTCTATCGGCCAGCCAAGCCCGCTGCCGCCGCACAGCCACAGCTGATCCGCTACAACAAGGCGCTGGCCGATCAGCTTGGCATTGCGCTCGATGCCGGCGGTGAAGCGCGTCTGGCGCAGATCTTTTCCGGGCAGATCCTGCCGGTTGGCGCCGAGCCGATCGCCATGGCCTATTCGGGCCATCAGTTCGGTCATTTCAATCCTCAGCTTGGCGATGGCCGGGCGCTTTTGCTCGGCGAGGTCATCGATCGCGAGGGCAGCCGGCGCGACATCCAGCTGAAAGGCGCCGGTCCCACGGCCTTTTCCCGCAATGGCGACGGCCTGGCCGCACTTGGCCCGGTGCTGCGCGAATATATTGTCTCCGAGGCGATGGCAGCCCTTGGTATTCCGACGACACGGGCGTTGGCGGCCGTCCTGACCGGCGAACCGGTGATCCGCGAGACGGTCTTGCCGGGAGCCGTGTTCACCCGCGTTGCCGCCAGCCATATCCGAGTCGGGACGTTCCAGTATTTTGCCGCGCGCGGCGATACCGATGGGGTGAAGACACTCGCCGATCATGTGATCGCGCGGCATTATCCGGAGGTCGCCACCGCTGAGAACCCGTATGCGGCGCTGCTATCCGCCATTTCGACGCGCCAGGCCGAACTGATTGCCCGATGGTTGTCGATTGGCTTCATCCACGGGGTGATGAACACCGACAATATGGCGGTCTCCGGCGAGACGATCGATTTCGGACCTTGCGCCTTTCTCGACGAATATGATCCGAAGAAAGTATTTTCCTCGATCGATCAGCGCGGTCGCTATGCCTATGCCAACCAGCCGGGCATCGGCCAGTGGAACATCGCGCGGCTGGCGGAATGCCTGCTGCCGTTGCTGGATGAGGACGAAGAGAAGGCCGTCGAGGTGGCGAATGGCGTCTTGTCCGGCTTTGGCGACATTTTCCAGGCGGCGTGGCTTGCTGCCTTCCGGGCCAAGCTTGGTCTCGCCGGTGAAGACGATAGTGACCGGGCCCTGATCAGCGATTTCCTCGATCTGATGCATCAGGGAGAGGCAGATTTCACCTTGACATTCCGGGCGCTCGGCAAGGTCGCCGGTGGCGCGGAGGAAGCGTTGCTGGCAACGCAGTTTGCCAATGCGAATGGGCTGACCGATTGGCTGGTTCGTTGGCGCGGGCGTCTGGATGACGGTCGTTCAGCGGCTGCTATCCAGGCCCGGATGGATGCGGTCAATCCGGCATTGATCGCGCGCAACCATCGGATCGAGGAAGCGATACAGGCCGCCAACTATGGCGACCATTCTTTCTTCCACCGACTGACAGAGGCGCTGCAGAGCCCGTTTGCGGAGGCTTTTGATGTGGCGGATCTGTGCCAGCCACCGAAGGCGGAAGAACGGGTGACACGCACATTCTGCGGCACGTAAGGAAACGGCGGGGTCGCTGATAGTGCCCCCGCCGTCTGGCTGGTGATCAGAATTCCTGCCAGTCATCCTGCTTCAACGCGGTGTTGCCAACTGTTGCTGGCATGCGGCTCGGCATTGTCCCGTTGGCGGGACGCGCGACCGGGCGGGCTGCGGTGGCCTGCGGATTCGTCGCGTTCACGGCCTGGCGCATGGGGGCAGAAGCTGTGGCACGGTCCTGTGCGCTTCTTGCTGCCGCTTCAGAGCCGGGTTCACGGCGCTGCCTGCGGCGATCGAGCTTGAAGCTCTGCACCAGCGTCACAAGATGGCTGGCACCGCTCGACAGAATTTCGCTGACGCTGCTGATGCCTGAGACCATCGCGGCATTCTGCTGGGTCATCTGATCGAGCGAGGAGACCGTTGAGTTGATCTCCTGCAGGCTGGTCGCCTGGTCCGATGCGGCGGTGGCGATCGCCTCGACATTGCCGTTGATCGATTCGACAAAATTCTCGATCCGGGTCAGCGCCGCGCCGGTTTCACCGACCAGTCGCACCCCTTCCTGGACTTCGGTGGTCGATTTGGCGATCAGGCCGGAGATTTCCTTGGCGGCCTTGGCCGAGCGTTGCGCCAGCTCGCGCACTTCCTGGGCAACGACGGCAAAGCCCTTGCCGCTTTCGCCAGCGCGCGCGGCCTCGACGCCGGCATTGAGGGCGAGGAGGTTGGTCTGGAAGGCAATCTCATCGATGACACTGATGATGTTGGTGATTTCCCTCGATGCGCCTTCGATGCGGCCCATGGCATTTACCGTTGCCTTGACCACGTCGACCGATTCGGTCGCAGCCTGGCGGGCATTGCTGACCAGCTTGCGGGTGTCGATCGCGCGGGCACTCGAGACTTTCACCGTTTCGGTGATCTGCTGCAGGGCTGCTGACGTCTGTTCCAGTGCTGTTGCCTGCTGCTCCGAACGCTGCGCGAGACCTGCGGCGTTGTCGTGCATTTCCAGGCTTTTCGTGGATACCATCGTGGTTTCCGACAGCACATCTTCCAGCGTTTCCTGGAATTTGCCCAGTGCGACATTGAAATGCGTGCGCAGGTGTTCGAATTCCGGCGTGAACGGCTCGTCGATGGTCATGCGGATATTGCAATCGGCCAGACGGCCAAGGCCGGCGCCGACCTGCTTCAGCGCGGTCACGCGCCCAGTGATGTCGGTGGCGAACTTGACGACCTTGAACACCTTGCCGTCGTCGTCGAGGATCGGATTATAGGTGGCCTGGATATAGATCGGCTGGCCATCCTTGCGAATGCGGGTGAACTCGTCGGTGACGAACTGGCCGGCTGCCAGACGTGGCCAGAACGTTGCATAGTCGCTCGATGCGGCATAGCCGGGTTCGCAGAACATGCGGTGATGCTGGCCTGCGATCTCGGCCAGGGAATAGCCGAGCGCGGAGAGGAAATTCGCGTTCGCGGTGAGGATCTGGCCATCAGGCGTGAATTCGATCACCGCCTGTGCCCGCGACAGGGCCTCAAGCTTGCCGTTGCTGTCGAGCGACCGCATCTTGCTTTCGGTGATGTCGCTGGCGATCTTGACGATCTTGTAGGCCTTGCCGCGGCGCATGACCGGGTTGTAGGAGGCCTCGATCCAGATCGGCTTGCCACTCTTGCCAAAACGCTTGTACTGGCCGCGCTCGAACTTGCCCGAGGCCAGGCGTTGCCAGAATGCGGCATAGTCAGGCGACGCGACATCCGTCGGATCGACGAAAATACGGTGGTGCTTGCCGACGATGTCTTCGAGGCGGTAGCCGAGCGCCTTGCAGAAGTTCTCATTGGCGGTCAGGATCGTTCCGTCCGTGTTGAATTCGATGATCGCCTGGGAACGGCTGAAAGCATCCAGAACGGATTTTGTGTCTTGGAAATCGATAGAAGGAAAAGGCATGGGAGGCTCCAAATGAACTCCCTGAATTGTAGTAGTTTAAAATTAAATCTTACTTAAAACGTGCATACAAAGTGTATTAGAGAATCGCGATATCATGGTATTGCGGCGGCACAGGGAAACCATCGATGCGTGGCTACGCCTTTCCCGTTGCGACCGTCCCGATCTGTCGATGCGTCTGTCGTGCGGGCGACATCGGCTGTTGTCATTTTGCCGCTGGCTGGCAGATTGTCTGCGGATAAGTGGTCGTGCAACACTTGGAGAATGTCGCAGACAGGCTGCAATTGTGCGACTGCTCACCCTAAAATCGAACCCAACATCAATCATTCTCGCAGGCAGGATTGCAGGCTATGGCAGAGTTTCCGTCCAAGGCAAAAGTCGTCATCATCGGTCTCGGAGGGATCGTCGGCGCCTCCATCGCCCATCATCTCATCGAGCGCGGCTGGGACGACATCGTCGGCATCGACAAGTCAGGCATCCCCACCGATATCGGCTCGACGGCGCATGCCTCGGACTTCTGTTACACCACCAGCCATGATTACCTGTCGGTCTGGACGACGCAATATTCCATCGATTTCTTCGAGAAGATGGGCCATTACGCCCGCATCGGGGGTCTGGAAGTCGCCCGCACCGGCGACGACACATGGATGGAAGAGATCAAGCGCAAGCTGTCGTCCGCCAAGGCCTTCGGTACCCGCGCGCATTATGTCTCGCCAGCTGAAATCAAAAAACTCTTCCCGCTGATCGAGGAAGACCAGGTGATGGGCGGCATGTTCGACCCCGACGCCGGTCTTGTCGTTCCCCGCAGCCAAACGGTTGCCGGCAAGCTGGTCGATGCGGCTGAAAAATCCGGCAAGCTCACCGCGTTTGCCAATACCCCGGCCAAGTCGCTGATCGTCGAGGGCGGCCGGATCAAGGGTGTCGTCACCCATCGCGGCACGATCATGGCGGACCACGTCATCGTCTGCGCCGGCCTCTGGGGCCGCCTGATCGCCGAATTGGTCGGCGAAGACCTGCCGGTCATGCCGGTCGACCACCCGCTCACTTTCTTCGGCCCGTATAATGAGTTCGAAGGCACCGGCAAGGACATCGGTTTTCCGCTGCTGCGCGACCAGGGCAATTCGGCCTATATGCGCGACACCGGCGACCCGAAGACATCCGAGGGCGGCCAGATCGAATGGGGCTATTACGAGCAGCATAATCCGCGCATGTGCCATCCGCGCGAACTCCTGGAAAAGCACGAGGCACGCCTGTCGCCCTCGCAGCGCGATCTCGACATGGAACAGATCCTCGAGCCGCTGGAAAAGGCAATGGAACTCACGCCGATTCTCGGCGAGCTCGGTTACAATGAAGGCCATTCGTTCAACGGGTTGTTGCAGGTGTCGGCCGCCGGCGGACCTTCGTGTGGTGAAAGCCAGAAGGTGCGCGGCCTGTGGTACTGCGTCGCGATCTGGGTCAAGGACGGTCCCGGCTATGGCAAGCTGATCGCCGACTGGATGACTGACGGGCGCACCGAGATCGACCACAATTCGATCGACTATGCCCGTTTCTATCCGCACCAGCTGACCGAAGAGTTCATCGCCAACCGCTGCTTCGAGGCGGCGCAGAAGATCTATTTCCCGGCCGTGCACACACGCGAGCCTTATGCCTCGAGCCGAGGCGCCAAGCGTTCGCCGATGTATGAGCGCGAAGTCGAGCTTGGCGGCCATTTCATGGAACTGGGTGGCTGGGAGCGTGCGCATGGCTACAAGGCCAACGAGCACCTTCTGGAAAAATACGGCGACCGCGTGCCGGTGCGCGAAAACGAATGGGATAACAGGCACTTCTGGCGCGTCTCGAATGCCGAACATCTGGCGATGAGCGAGGATTGCGGCATCGTCAATCTCAGCCACTTCCATATGGTCGATATCGAAGGCCCCGACCATGTCGAGCTCTTGGAATGGCTGTGCGCTGCCAAGATCGGCGGCGACGGCAATATCGGCAAGGGCATCTACACCCACTTCCTCGACGACGAGGGCATGGTGCGGGCCGACTTCACCGTCATCCGCATGGCCGACCGCTGCCGGTTGATCAACGGGGCGGATGCCGGCCCGCGCGACTTCCACTATATGAAGCGGGTGGCACAGGATCGCGGCCTCGACGTCACGATTACCGATGTGTCGGAAAGGTTCATCACCATCGGCATCTGGGGCCCGAATGCTCGCGACACGCTGAAAAAGGTGGTTTCCGAGTCGGCCGGCCTCGATCCGGAAAACTTCGCCTTCGCCCAGATCAAGCAGATCGAGATCGGCGGCAGACCGGTCACCGCCTTCCGCATCTCCTATGTCGGCGAGCAGGGCTGGGAACTGCATATGAAATACGAGGATGGGCTTGCCGTCTGGGATGCCCTGCGCGCCACCGGCGTCATGGCGTTTGGCGTCGAGACCTATGCCAATTCGCGCCGCATGGAAAAGAGCCTGCGCCTGCAGAATGCCGATCTTCTGACCCAGTACAACCTGATCGAAGCCGATCTGGCGCGTCCGAAGGTCAAGGAAGCCGATTTCCGCGGCAAGGCCAAACATCTCGAATACAAGGCGCGGGAACACCAGCCGGCCATGCTCTGCACGCTTGTGATGACCGAGAACACCGATGCCAAGGGCGTCAAGCGTTACCCGGTCGGCTCCATGCCGGTCATGGACCCGGCGACCGGCGAAGTGCTCATCGACGCACTCGGCCGCCGCTCCTATACCACCTCGGTGGCCTATGGTCCGACAATCGGCAAGAACATCGCGCTCGCCTATCTGCCCTGGGACTATTGCCAGGTCGGGCGCACGCTGAATGTCGAGTATTTCGGCGAGACCTATCCGGTGGAGGTTGCCGGCGTTGGTTATAAGCCGTTGTATGATGCGGAGAATTTGAAGCCGCGAAGCTGAGGCGAGGGGCGATATATTCAGAGGGTGATGGACCCGTCGGTTGAGAGGCCGGCGGGTTTTCTTTGATGGGCTAGACTAGCTTCGGCTATCCTACCACACCGTATAGGTTAGATTGCAAAGCGCACCGCCTTATTTGAATAGCTAGAGCGAGACTGATCATAATGCGAATTTCCGAGAAGCTTGAGCTAATAGACAAAATCGGCAGAGAGCTTCAAACCCGCTACACCTATGGTGAAATAGATGCGTTTTTGGCAGAGTTTGGGGTGAAGCCACCTACTCAAGTGAACTCAAACAGTAAATGGGTGTATTCAAAAGCGGCGCTAGGGGGCCATCCCTCTGCAACGATTGTTCGTATCGCTTCTGAGTTGGGTCTGCTGCCGGAAGCTCGAGTGAGCATTGAGCTAGCCCCTTCAGAGAATGACCGGCCGCCTAAGAACTGGGAAGGATATAGTTCTTTCAGGTTGTTTATAAGCCACGTGTCGGCTGACAAGCTGAAGGCAACGCGCTTAAAGGAATGCTTGGCGCCATACTCTATTTCTGGCTTCGTGGCGCATGAGGACATTGCCCCTACGCTGGAGTGGCAGGGCGAGATTGAACGTGGCCTGCGTACAATGGATGCTTTGCTTGCAATTCACACTTCTGGTTTCTCGAAAAGCAATTGGTGCCAGCAAGAAGTCGGCTTTGCTTTGGGACGAGGTGTAAAAATTATCTCGCTGAAAATGGGTGAAGATCCGACAGGTTTTATTGGTAAGCATCAGGCGCTCGCACGAAGAGATAGAGTCGCCGAAGATGTTGCCAAAGAGGTTGATGCGATCTTGTCCGAAGACACTCGCACCCGAGATGCACTTGCCTTTGCCAAAAGGCGTGTTTCTGAATGACGGTATGTAGCTGACGATATTCGGTTGTGTACGGCAGTCCCACGTCCCGCCTTGCGGGGGAGGACGGAAAATCGAAGGCTTAGGCGTGCGCAAGCCACCTAAACTTCAGATTTTCCTGGAGAGGGGCACGGTTTCGCTGGCACCATCCTCACCAAGCCCCTCTCTTGCGACATCTGAGGTTTGGCCCTGATCGGGCCAATTCCTCTCACAGCCTTCGAGCGGCGTCGCGCTCCGGCCTCCGTTCGCTGAAATCGATTCACTGGATCGATTTCTGGCCTTCGGCCAAGGCTCCGAAGTCTCCCCAGTAAGGGGGGAGATCGGGCGTCGCGCGCGAGGCGGCGTGGAAGTGATCAGTGCTAGACGCGCGCACCCATCTCGCGGGCGCTGGATGTGATGGCGCACACGCAATACACCCCATGGCTTTCAACCGAGGTGGACGGGGCGGTCCTCCATTTTTGTCTTATACCGCCCCGTCCGGGGACCTTGCGGTCCGCTCCTCCCCCCGGAGACGTTTAGCCGGCCTTGGCGACGCGCATGACTTCGGGATCGTAGACGCGGCCGAAGCGGTTGGCGAGGAAGGCGGGCAGGGCGATTTCTTCCTGGCGGACGAAACCATGCTGCGGCAGCGTGCCGTCGGCGAGCAGGTCGAGAACGGTACAGATGCCGGCCGCCGTGGTGATCTGGATGGCGCTCATCTTCTTGCCCGCAACCACGCCGGCATAGACCTTGTTGGCATAGGTTTCCTGCAGGTAGCGGCCATCCTTCCAGCCGCAGACGGTGACGAAAATGACGACGACATCCTGCATGGTGGCGGGCAGGGCGTTTTCGAACAGGTCTTTGAGCACATCGCGGCGGTTCTTCAGGTTGAAGTCGTTGAGCAGCGCCTTGATGATCGCCTGGTGGCCGGGATAGCGGATGGTCCGGTAGTTCATCGTGCGCACGCGGCCTTCGAGTGTCTTCGCCAGCGTGCCGAGGCCGCCCGAAGTGTTGAAGGCCTCGTAGGTGACGCCGTCAAGCGAGAATTCCTCGCGCTCTTCCATGGCCGGCACCACGGTCAGCTTGCCTTCGACCACCGCCTCGCAGGGTTCGATATATTCGTTGATCAACCCGTCGGTCGACCAGGTCAGATTGTAGTTCAGCGCGTTCGACGGATATTGCGGCAGCGCCCCGACCCGCATGCGCACGCTGTCGAGCGTGTCGAAATGTTTGGTCAGGTCCTGGGCAACGATCGAGATGAAGCCGGGGGCAAGGCCGCATTGCGGGATGAAGGCGGAGCGGGCATTCGTCGCCAGCTGTTCAACCTTGCGGGTGGTGGCGACGTCTTCGGTCAGGTCGAGATAGTGGGTGCCGGTGCGGGCGGCGCTCTCGGCGATGGCACCGGTCAGGTGGAAAGGGGCGGCCGAAAGAACGGCAAATTTTCCGGCGAGCAGGGCATCGAGTGCGGCACTGTCGGCGATGTCGACCACGGTGGTCGAGACCGAGGCATGGGCGTCAAGCTTGGCCAATTGCTCGGCGCTGCGGTCGGCCACGGTCACCTGATAGTCGCCGGTTTCAGCCAGCATGCGGGCAATTGCGCCGCCGATCTTGCCGGCTCCGATGATGACGATGTTTTTCATGGCTGTGCCCCTCGATACTGAATTCGGCCGGGGCTGATCCTCCGGCCCACTGCGTTAGCGTGGGCAAAGTGTGATCGCGTGTGCTGTCGATTCCAAGTGACGGAATGTCAGATATGCCGTAGCATATTAGGCAATCAGACGAAGAGATTGAGCAATATGCAAATCAGCGAGAAAGATCGCGAGCTTCTGGCACTGTTGTCGGAGAATGCCCGCATGCCGGTGGCGGAACTCGCGCGCCGGCTCGGGCTGTCGCGCACCACGGTGCAAGCGCGGCTCGAACGGCTGGAAGGGCAGGGCGTGATCGCCGGTTACGCCGTCCGGCTGTCTGATGCCTATGAACGCGGGCTGGTCCGGGCGCATGTGATGATCACCATCGCACCGAAGGCATTGAGTCAGGTTACCGCGGAGCTCAATGCGATCCGCGAGGTTGCGGCGCTCTATTCGGTCAACGGCCCTTATGACCTGATCGCCATCATTGCCGCCCCGTCGATTGCCGAACTCGACCGGCTGATCGACAGGATCGGAGAGTTGTCCGGCGTCGAGCGCACGCTGTCGTCGATCATCCTGTCGACGCGCATTGCGCGGTAGGCCTGCCTGTTGATACGGGGGCTGGTGTCGTTGGCGGTTGGCCAGCGGCCAGCGGCCAGCGCCAAGAGGACACCGTTGCCATGTCAGGCGGCTGCCAGTTCCGCTCGTGTGAGTGCCCGTTCCAGCGCTTCGATACAGGCCGGGTCGTGGCTTTTGCCGGCGCCCTCCCAGAGGATGGCCAGCGCCTTGGCGACCGGCATGGCTGCGCGGTAGGGGCGGTCTGCGGTCAGGGCGTCGAAGACGTCGGCGGTCGAGACGATGCGGGTTTCGAAGCTGATCTGGTCGCCCTTCAGGCCACGCGGATAGCCGGTGCCGTCCAGCTTTTCATGATGGGCGCCACCGATCAGGGCAAGATCGGAAAAGACCGCAATGCGCGACAGGATCACTTCCGAAAATTCGGCATGGCGCTTCATCTGCTCCCATTCCTCACCTTCCAGCCGACCCGGTTTGTCGAGCACGCTGTTGGAGACACCGAGCTTGCCGATGTCATGCAAAAGGGCGGCGCGTTTCAGCCGTCGGCGCTCGGGCGCTGCCATCCCCATCTCTTCGGCGATCAGGTCGGTGAACAGGGCGACACGGTCGCTGTGACCGGACGTATAGGGGCTCTTGGCATCGATGACCCGGGCAAAACCGGCGGCGATGTCGTCGAGATAGTCCTCGTCGGCCATGATCGCCTTGCGGCCGGGTTCACGGGCGAGAACGAAACGTTCCAGGTTGTCCGCGCCGAGTTCGGCCCAAAAGACCGGCGTCGCCACGGTTTTGAATGTATCGACGAGATGCGGATCGAACCAACCGCCGGCGCGCTTGCTGACTTCGGCAAGGGCAGCCACCGGGCCCTCGCTGACGAAGAATACGTCGGCCACCTGGGCAAGGAGCGCTATGCGGGCGAAGAGGTGGATCTCGCCTCCCTTGAGGCCGGCGGGCTGGCCTCCGCCATCGAAATGTTCATCGAGATCGAGAATGCCCTGCGCGACCTCTTCGGAAAACCGCATCTGCCGGGCGATCTCGGCGCCCCGCTGGCAGCGGGTACGGATCAGGCTCTGAGAGATTTCCGCGCCGTTCTTGACGATATTGAGCAAGCCGCGAAACCGCTCGGCAAGGCCCGCCTGCATGCCGGTATGAGAGAGCACGAAACGCAGGATCTGCGGGAACGAGCCATCCACCAGCTTGAAGTCATGTTTGAACTTCAGGTCATCGGCGAGATAGAGTTCGCAAATCCGAGCCGCGTTCGACGAGCAGCCGAGATCCTTGAGCATCAGCGTATAATAGAGGTCACGCAGCCGCTCGTCGTTCAGACCGAGTTTCTGCCCGATCGCCGTTCCGATATAACAGCAGCGGATGCAATGGCCGGGCGGCTGACCTTCGGTGAGGTCCAGCGCGTGGCTGAGTGCTTCAATGATTTCTGCAAGACGTATCTGCTTGGCCACGACCCGTTCCTCGTTGTCCGCTTATAAAGCGAGGACCGTTAATAGCCGGTGTCTCAGACGCTGGCCGGCTGTCGCATTTTCAAGGCGGCGGTGTTTCTCCCTGGGGCTAACCTCCTGTTCACCGCTTCCATGCTTGTCTTTTTCCCGCATTGTCTTACGACATGAGACGCATTATGTGCGGGTGAGCTAAACGCAAGTGGAGAATTGCCGGATGAACGAAGAAGACGACGACAAGAGCAAGGAACTGCCGATCGGCAAGGAAACGGAAGCGAACCTTTTCAAGTCGCGGTCGATCTTCATCTACGGCGGCATCACCATGGAGCTGGCGCAGAAGGTCTGCACGCAGCTGGTCGCATTGGCTGCAGCCTCCGACGAAGACATCCGCGTGTTCGTTTGCTCGCCGGGCGGCCATGTCGAAGCTGGCGACGCCATCCATGACATGATCCGGTTCATCAAGCCGAAGGTGTGGATCATCGCCACCGGCTGGGCGGCCTCTGCCGGCTCGCTGATCTTCGTGGCAGTCCCGAAGGAACGTCGCCTGGCTCTGCCGAACACACGCTTCCTGATGCATCAGCCGTCCGGCGGCACGCGCGGCATGGCGTCCGACATCGAGATCCAGGCCCGCGAAATCATCAAGATGAACCAGCGGCTGATCAAGATCTACTCCAAGGCTACCGGCCAGACGGAAGAGAAGATCGCCAAGGATATCGACCGCGACTATTGGCTCGCTGCCGAAGATGCCGTGCAATATGGTCTGGTCGGAAAGATCATCGAAAGCCACGCCGACATCGGCTGAGCGCATTCGAAACGCTGAATTGGAGAAGCCCCTGCCGAAAAACCGGCGGGGGCTTTTTTGTGCGATGACAAGGATGCAAGACCGAGCGTCGATCTGGCATCCGGTTGGTTCGCGTGAACGTACCCGTTTTCGCCATTCCTGCCTTGCCAAGCGTCGTGGATTTTGTTGTTCGATAGGCAATGTTCCGTCGTCCAAGCGAGTCTTGCGCCATGCTGAAAGACCTCTCACTTCAGAGCACCTTCATGGGTGTGCTGATTGCCTTTGTCGGCTTCGCCAGCTCCTTTGCCGTGGTCCTGCAGGGCCTGAAGGGCGTCGGCGCGACCGACTACGAGGCGGCGTCCGGCCTGATGGCCCTGTCTGTCTCCATGGGCATTTGCGGCATCGTGCTCAGCGTCTGGACCAAGCTTCCGGTTTCGGTCGCCTGGTCGACGCCGGGTGCGGCGCTGATGGCGACGGCGGGCATTCCGCTCGGTGGTTTCCCGGCCGCCGTCGGGGCGTTTGTCGTTTGCGCCGGGCTCATCGTGCTAGCCGGCCTGTTCCGCCCGTTCGGCAGGGCCGTCGCCGCAATCCCAGCACCTCTCGCCAATGCCATGCTGGCCGGCGTTATCATCAATCTCTGCTTTGCGCCGTTCAGGGCGGTTGCCTTCGATGCCTGGCTCGGCCTGCCGATCCTGGTGGTCTGGGCGGTGGTTGCCGCGTTCAAGCGGCTTTATGCGGTACCGGCGGCCTTGCTCACCTTCGTCGTTGTCATCGTGTTGGGTGTCGAGCTGCCGGAAGGAGCGATGGCCAGCTGGACGCAATCCCTGGCGCCGCCGATCGAGTTCGTCATGCCGGTCTTCACCGTGTCGGCACTGGTTTCTATCGCGCTGCCGTTGTTTATCGTGACCATGGCCTCGCAGAACATCCCGGGGATCGCCATCCTCAAGGTCAACCGCTATGAGCCGAGGCCCGGCCCGATGTTCGCGGTGACCGGCCTTTTCTCATTGCTGTCGGCGCCCTTCGGTGGTCATGCGGTCAACCTTGCGGCGATTACGGCGGCGATGGCTGCCGGCGAGGACGCGCATGCTGATCCGAAGCGGCGCTACTGGGCGGCGATCATCGGCGGTATCGGCTATGTGCTTCTCGGTCTTGCAGCTGGTGCCGTCACCTCGTTCGTGGCGCTTGCTCCACCGATCCTCATTCAGTCGGTGGCGGGTCTCGCGCTGATCAGCGCTTTTTCAGGCTCGGCAGTGGCGGCGTTCAATGCCGTTGAAACGCGGGAGGCGGCGGCGGTGACATTCCTGATCACCGCATCCGGGATCTCCATCCTTGGAATATCAGGGGCGTTCTGGGGGCTGATCGCGGGCGTCGCGATGCTGGCATTGGTGAAGCTGGCCAAGGCCCGAGCATGAGGCGTGTTCGCATGCGGGCGATTGTCCTTGCTCTTCTTGCGGCCCTTTTCAGCTTTATCTTCTACGCACGCTACTGGATCTGGCGGGATTGTATCGCTGCATCGCAGTCGAGCTGTTTGACGCCGGATGGAGGCAACGTGACCGGTGGCGGCATGGTCTGGGCTGCCATCGCGTTCGGCTTCCTGGCGGCGGCGTTCATTGCGCAATTCGGACGTCGCTGAGCGGCGTGTGTCGCATCTGGTGCAATCGCAAGGGTTGCGCTAGGTATTGCGGATGGAGTTCGAATTCGATCCGGCCAAGAGCGATGCGAACAGAGCGAAGCACGGAATCGATTTCGTGGCAGCGCAGGAGTTGGGGCGCGCAGGAAATGGTTTGACCATCGACGCGCGCTCGCACGATGAAGTCAGGTATCGTGGGGCTGATCGAAGGCAAGTTCTGGGTGGGGTACTTTACTCTCCGGCAAAACAAGATCCGTATAATTTCCGTTCGCAGGGCCAGAAAGGCGGAGAGCCAATATCATGAAAACCATCACGGCAGCTGAACTCGACAAGAAATTCGACGATGGCGAGGATGTCAGCGAGTATTTCGATTGGGCCAACGCTCGTCGTATCAATTGGGAACACGAATTGGTCGAGCTCGAATTACCTAAGGAAGAACTGGCTGAACTTGATGCGGAAGCCGCTCGCTTCAACACATCGCGGCACCGGCTGGTTTCTCTCTGGATTCGCGAACGCCTGCAACAGGCCCCGAAGCCCGCCGCTTAATAACACCCTTGCGCGATTCATTTCTCCACGTTATTCCTCGTCCCATGAAGATCAACGGCACCACCATTGCTGCGACTGATATGCAGGCCGCCCACGCTGCGGTCGGCTTTGTCGCGTCGGTGCCAAACTCGCTTCTTCTTCTCGGCCTTATCCGCGGTTGCCGGGTCCATTGAGGAGCGCCCGGCGGCCGGGTTAGCCGTTTGGCGATTGCTCCTCGAAAATCCCAACTTGTACCGAGATTTGCCCGCACCAGGGCCGCTCACCCGTCGCCAAGCGCCTGCAGTTGCGCTATGAGCCGGGATGAGTGCGAAGAGCAGAGATGAAGACGATGATCATGAAATCCCAGACCGTGAAAAATGGCATGCCGGATGCCGGCCAGAAGTACCGCGCCTATCCGCAGATCCAGATCCCTGACCGTACGTGGCCGTCCAAGGTAATCGACAAGGCGCCGATCTGGTGCTCGGTCGACCTGCGCGACGGCAACCAGTCGCTGGTCAATCCGATGGGCCACGACCGCAAGGCACGGATGTTCCAGCTGTTGCTCGACATGGGCTTCAAGGAAATCGAGATCGGCTTCCCTTCGGCCTCGCAGACGGATTTCGACTTTGCCCGCTGGTGCGTCGAAGAGGGTGGGGTGCCGGCCGATGTGTCGCTGCAGGTCTTGGTCCAGTGCCGGCCGGAGCTGATCACCCGGACCTTCGAAGCCCTGGAAGGTGCCAATAAGCCGATCATCCACTTCTACAATTCGACCTCCGAATTGCAGCGCCGCGTGGTGTTCGGCAAGGATGTGCAGGGGATCAAGCAGATCGCCGTCGATGCGGCCAAGATGATCACCGACATGGCCGCCAAAGCCGGTGGCGGCTTCCGCTTCGAATATTCGCCGGAGAGCTTTACCGGCACCGAGCTGGAGGTGGCGCTGGAAATCTGCAATGCCGTGGTCGAGATCATCAAGCCGACGCCGGACAACAAGCTGATCCTCAACCTGCCGTCGACCGTCGAGATGGCGACGCCGAACATCTATGCCGACCAGATCGAATGGATGTGCCGCAATATCGACAATCGCGAGAACTGCATCATCTCGCTGCATCCGCACAATGACCGGGGCACGGGCATTGCCGCGACGGAACTGGGCCTGATGGCCGGTGCCGACCGTGTCGAAGGCACGTTGTTCGGCAATGGCGAGCGCACAGGCAATGTCGATGTCGTGACGCTGGCCTTGAATATGTTCACCCAGGGCGTCGATCCGAAGCTCGATTGCTCGGATATCGAGCGGATCAAGGCGGTCTACGAATATTCCAACGAGATGACCATTCCCGAGCGCCATCCTTACGTCGGCGAACTCGTCTATACAGCGTTTTCCGGCTCGCACCAGGATGCGATCAACAAGGGCATGAAGGCGATCAAGACCGCCAATCACCCGGTCTGGGAAGTGCCGTATCTGCCGATCGACCCGCAGGATGTCGGCCGTTCCTACGAGGCGATCATCCGCATCAACTCGCAGTCGGGCAAGGGCGGCATTGCCTATATTCTGCAGGAAGACTACGGCATCAATCTGCCGCGCAACCTGCAGGTGGAATTCCGCGAGGATATCCAGCGCATCACCGATGAGGAGGGCGTCGAACTGCCGTCGAAGCGCATCTATTCACGCTTTATCGAGCGCTATGTCGATCAGCCCGAGGCTCGGATCAAGTTCGTCGATCACCACACCTATCCGGCGGGAACCGACCAGAAGGGTATCCGCGTCGTGGCCGCCGAGATTACCGACGGCGGCGAGACCCGGCGCATCGAGGGCAAGGGTACGGGTCCGATCGACGGCTTCGTCAACGCATTGTCGACCTATCTGGGCATCGAGCTTTCGGTTGAAGACTATTCCGAGCATTCGCTGCAGCATGGGTCGAATGCTGCCGCGATTGCCTATGTCGAGACGGCGCATCCCGGCGGCAAGCTGTTCGGCGTTGGTATCAACACCAATATCGTCACGGCTTCGCTGGAGGCAATCGTATCGGCCGCCAATCGGGTCCTGGCCGAACAGAACAAGGCCTGATTTGTGTCATCGCGGGGCCATGGACGTGGTCCCGCGATCGCATTCTGTCGTCATGCTCGGGCTTGACCCGAGCATGACTTTGCATCGCAAGCGGCGGTCAGCCGCCGATCAGCATCTGCCGGTGATCGAGCGCAAGCGGTGCATTGTCGCTTTCGATCCTGAAACGCTGCCATTCCACCTGCCAGTTATCGGCCGTTCCATCGATGGAAAAGAGATTGTAACCAGCGGCCGGTTTCTTGCCGCCTGGACCCTGGCTGGCCGATGCGATGCCGACGACCGGCACTCTCTTGCCGTGATTGTCGAGCCAGTAGAGCGTGTTGAGATGGGTATGCCCATGCAGCACCAGTTCGGCACCGCCGGTGCGGATCGCTGCGGCAAAACGGCGTATGCCAATCAGGCGCTTGTGTTGCGCAGCCGCGCCGCGGATCGGCGGGTGATGGATCATCACCACGCGAAACAGGCCTTCCTCACCGGCCGCTTTCAGCAATTGCGCGGTTTCACGCGCCTGCCGGCCGCTGAAATAGCCTTGGGCGGAAAAGGGAGGCGTGGCGATCGAGGTGGAGCACCCGATCAGGGCCACCGGACCACGTCTGCGAATATAGGGAAAGATCTTGTGGTCGTCCTGCCAGATCAGCGGGTCGTCGTCACCGCGGATATAATCATACCAGGCATGAACCGAGCGATCATGGGCGCCGGGAACATAGGCATCGTGATTTCCGGGCACGACGGACGTGTCGAGCGGCGCTCCGGCCTGCTGCAGCCATTCGGCGACGAGGCGGATCTCGAGGCGGGACGCCAGGTTGACCAGGTCGCCGGTGATCGCCAGATGATCGGGCTGTTGCTGGCGCAGGCCGTCCAGCACCATCTGCAAGGCATTGGGGAAAAGGTGCTTGCGCCGGTTGCGATGCCAGTTCACATAGCCCGTAATCCGCTTGGATGCGAGTTCCCGGATCGTCAGGTTCGGCAAAGGGCCAAGATGGACGTCGGAAATATGCGCGAGCTTGAACATGGCGTCTCTCTTAAAGGCGCGGGCATTGAGGGGCAAGGAAAATGACGCCAGCGGATGATAGTTCGGAAATCCCCGGCCGGGCCAAGAAGTTCCTTGTCAGGTTGCTGCATGTCTATTTTGCCCTCAGCCGGGGCATGACGCTCGGCGTGCGGGCTGCCTGTTACGACGAGGAGGGGCGGGTGTTTCTGGTGCGTCATTCCTATGTGCCGGGCTGGCATTTACCGGGGGGTGGCGTTGAGCGTGGCGAGACGGTGATGGATGCGCTTGCCAAGGAGTTGCGGGAAGAGGGTAATCTTGAGATTGCCGGCGCTGCGAGCCTCTTCCACGTCTATTTCAACTGCAATATCAGCCGGCGCGACCATGTCGTTCTTTACCGTGTCAGCGTTCGCCAGACGGCACCGCGCCTTGCCGACCGCGAGATCGTCGAGGCTGGTTTCTTTGACCTCGGCGAACTGCCGCAGGGCACCACCGCCGCAACATTGCGGCGGCTGAGCGAGCTTGGCGGCGAGGTGCCGCTGTCGCACCATTGGTAGCCTCAAGCGGCCAGCTTTTCCCGGTCGTGCGACTTTTCCAGATCAAGCTCCGGGCCAACCGGCACAACGCCTGTCGGGTTTATCATCAGGTGACTGCGATAGTAGTGATGCTTGATGTGGCGCATCTCGACGGTCTCGGCGACGCCCGGGGTTTGATAGAGGTCACGCAGATATCCGTATAGAGCCGGATAGTCGGCGATGCGGCGGATATTGCACTTGAAATGGCCGACATAGACCGGGTCGAAGCGCACCAGCGTGGTGAACAGGCGCCAGTCGGCTTCAGTCATGCGGTTGCCGAACATATAGCGCTGGCCGGTCAGGCGCTGTTCCAGCCAGTCCAGCGTCTCAAACAGCGGATGCACGGCGCTTTCGTAGGCTTCCTGGGTGGTGGCGAAGCCTGACTTGTAGACCCCGTTGTTGACGTTGTCGTAGACGCGGGCGTTGACCGTATCGATCTCGGCATGGAGGTCGGACGGATGCAGGTCGAGCGTCGAGCCGGTCAGGTGGTCGAAAGCTGAATTGAACATGCGGATGATGTCGGCGGATTCGTTCGAGACGATGGTGTTTCTCTGCTTGTCCCAGAGGACCGGAACCGTCACGCGACCGCTGAACTTGGTATCGGCGCGGGTATAGACCTGCCAGAGGAAATCCGAACCGAAGAGATGGTCGACGGTCGCGCCGTCACGGTCGTGGAATTCCCAGCCGTTGGACAGCATCAGCGGATCGACCACCGAAACCGTGATCAGGTCTTCGAGCTTTTTCAGCTTGCGGAAGATCAGGGTGCGGTGCGCCCAGGGACAGGCATAGGAGACATAGAGGTGGTAACGGCCGGCTTCGGCCTTGAAGCCGCCATCCCCGGTTGGTCCTGCCGATCCGTCGGCGGTCACCCAATTGCGAAACGTGGAGGCTCCGCGCTTAAAATGGCCGGAGGTCGCTTTCGTGTCATACCAGACATCCTTCCAGACGCCGTCTACGAGCATGCCCATGGATTTCATCCTTGTTCGTTCTTAACTTGTCCTGAAAATACGGCGTCCCGGCCAGATTGCGAGGGGCAGATGGTTGAACACTGCGTTTTTCCATTGGACGCAAAATAATTTTGCTGCTATCGGGATTCCGCAACAAACGAGAAAGCCCTCCGATGACCGTAGTACGGACCCTGCGACGACGCTGATGCTCACGAACGCCACGAGGCGTCATCGCGAACATTATTGCTGTCTATCTGCGGGTTTCGGTCATCCATGAATAATTCCGGGCTTATCTACCTCACCGAGGATGCGTCGCACGACGCTGTCATCGAACTCATCAACGAAGAAGCTTTCGGCCCCGGTCGGCATACACGTGCCGCTGCGCGCATTCGCGAGCAGGGACCGCATGACCGGTCGCTGTCGTTCATCTGCGCTGACAATGGCGAGACGATCGCGTCGGTGCGCATGACCCCCGTCATGGCCGGCTCGGTCAAAGGGCATCTGCTTGGACCGCTTGCGGTCAGGCCGTCGCACAAGAGCATGGGCATCGGCCGCGAACTGGTGCGGATTGCCATCGAGGCTGCCCGGCGCAAGGGGTCGGAAGCGGTGATCCTCGTCGGCGATCCGCCCTACTACATGCCGCTCGGCTTCGAGAAGGTCAGCTACAAGGCGCTGGAATTTCCGGGACCGGTCGATGCCAATCGGGTGCTGGTCGTGCCGATGGCGACCGATGTGCACGGGCGGTTGAAGGGCGTCATTGAATGGCGGCCCTCAAAGGTCGGCGGTTCGGTGGAAATCGCTCAGCTTGACAGCCCAGGATGGTCGTGGGAGACGGGCGAACGCCTGCTGCACGTCGGAAACTGATCGCCCGCAGCAAGCCGAAACGAGGGTGAGGTTCTGATATGCTTGCTGTCCCGTCGCATGGGGAGACCGCGTCTCATGGTGTCATCACCTGCTCGGACAGGCGCATGCTGCCAGCCGCCTGCTGTGCCCTGCTTTCGGCAAAACGGCATGTCGACCTGACATCGGTGCGTTTCTTCCTGCTTGCCATCGATATCGACGACAATGCCCGGAAGCAGATCAAGATCTTCACCCGACATCACGGTTTTGATATCGAAGTCGTTGATTTCGTGTCGCCTTCCTTCGAAGGGCAGGGGTTGGGGCGGTGGCCTGCATCGGCGGTCGCGAGGCTTTACATGGATGAGCAGCTACCAGCCGACATCGACCGTCTTCTCTATCTGGACGCCGACACGCTTGTCGTGTCGGGGCTCGATGGCCTGTTCGACATCGATCTCAAGGGCCAGCCCTTGGCTGCTGTCGACGATTTCCTGATGGCTTTCCCACACAATATGGGCGTTCGCATCGCACAGATCGGCATGGCGCCGCAAAGCCGGTATTTCAATTCCGGCGTGCTTCTGATCGACTGGGCTGGTCTGAAGCAGCGCAACTTCCTGAAGGAGGCGCGCGCGCTGTTTTTCCGGGATTCGAATCGTTACGATTGCCCGGACCAGGATGCGTTGAACGTCGTGACCGAGAGGAACTGGTTGCCGCTCGATCCGAGATGGAATGCCCAGACTGGTATCCTGGCCTTTGTCCCAAAGCCTGCCATCCTGCATTTCACCGGGCCGAAGAAGCCATGGCATTCACGGGTGCAATTCATGCACCGTGATGCGCACCGATTCTACAAGACGGAACTCGCCGGTACGGCGTGGGCCGGCTTCTGCGCCACGCCATCAGTTTTTGCCAATATCCGTAGCCTGCTGTCCCACCATCTGGTCAATGTAACGAAGCAGCGCAAGCACAGGATCACGCAGCGCTATTTCGAGGCTCAACAGACGCCTCGCGGGACTTGATCCACATTCAGAACCGCTTGATCATCCAGGTGATATCGAAGCCCTGGGTGAAATTGTCGATCCGCCCAAAGACGTCGTAGCCTTGCCGCTGATAGGCGCGGCACGCATCGGGATTGATCGTGTCGATATAGGCACCGATACAGCCGCGGTCGCGCGCTTCCCGCTCGGCCCGCTGCAGCAGCTTGCCGGCCATGCCCTGTCTGCGCAGGCGCTCCGGCACGAAGAGCATTTCGACATAAAGCCAGCCACGTCCGGTATAGCCGACAAGGCCACCATCGAAATGTCCTTCGCCATCGGTCAGTGGAATGAAAAGGTTCCGGCGGTCCGTCTGGCCGAGCATGATGTCGTTATGCGCCTTGAGGCCGGCCAATATCGCGGCCTCGGCATCTGCCGGGACACTGTCGGATAGCTGCAGTTCGTCCATCCGTTCAGCGCCCCTCGCGCCACCACATGGCAGACACGGCCAGCAGGAGGATTCCGAGCCCGGCAAAGCCTGCAAACAGCGGCAGCGTATTGACGCCCTTCAGCACGGTTTCGTCGGTCAGGCGGATCAGCATGCGGCGATCGTCGGCAATGCGGATGTCGCCACGCACCGGCAGAATATCGGGCAGACGCAACCCACCTTCGCCGTCATCAGGGCGGGTGAGCAGGCCGCGGCTTTTGCCGGTCACGCCGGCAAGCGTTTCCGTCGTCGAGACCATGGCGCGAAATTCGGGAGAATCGACGGCGCCGACATGCACCAGGGTCGAGAAGTCGCCGTTGGTGACGGTGAACAGGCCGGTTTCGGTCATCCGGCGTTCGCCGCGATAGAGGCCCGGCTGAATTTCGGCGAGATTCAAGCTCTCCGTCTGGCCCGACGGCGTCGTGATCGTGGCGGGGCCCGGTGCGTCGCCAATGGTCTGGCGCGTGACTTCCATCGTGCGGCCGGTGGCGCGTGCCTTGAGTGCTTCTTCCTCGAGTTCCGGCTCCTTCATCAGCCAATGGGCGATGCGGCGATAGAGCGAGACATGCGGGCCGCCGCCTTCGAAGCCGCGGGCCCAGAGCCAGCCCTGGTCGGAGAGCAGCATGGCGACGCGGCCTTCATTGGCGCGGTTGAGCACCAGCAGCGGACGCCCGTCATCGGCGGTCATCACGGTCTCGCCGGTGGTCTGGTCCACGTCGACGCTGCGGAACCAGCGGCCCCATTGCGGCGGCTCGACCGCAGAACCGTCAAGACCGCGGGTGACCGGATGGCGTTTGCCCTGTTCCGACAGGCGCGGGTAGAAACCGGCCTGATGCACGTCGCCGGTCGGGGAGGCCGGCAGGACGGTTGCGAGCGGGGTCAGCGCGATCGAATCCTCGCCGGCATGTTCGGGACCGGCGGCAATCAGCAGGGCGCCGCCATTACGGACATATTCGGCAATGTAGTCATAGTAGAGGATCGGCAGCACGCCGCGATGCTGGTAGCGATCGAAGATGATCAGGTCGAAGTCGTTGATCTTCTCGACGAAGAGTTCGCGGGTTGGGAAGGCGATCAGCGACAGTTCGTTGATCGGTGTGCCGTCCTGCTTTTCCGGCGGGCGCAGAATGGTGAAGTGGACGAGATCTACCGAGGCGTCAGATTTCAAGAGATTGCGCCAGGCGCGTTCGCCGGCATGCGGTTCGCCGGAAACGAGCAGCACGCGCAGGTTTTCGCGGATACCCTCGATCAGGTGAATGGCGCGGTTGTTGACATCGGTGACTTCGCCGGGCGTTCCAGCGACCGAAAATTCCAGCACATTGTTGCCGCCGCGCGGGACCTTGAAGGCGAAGGACGTCTCGGTGCCCGGAACGGCGTTCAGCGCACCGATATCTTCGCCGTTCATCTTGACGGTCACGTCGGCCGGTTGATCGGAGGCCTTGCCGTCATCGAAGACGCGGAAGGTCAGTTCCTGTTCCTCGTTGACGATGCCGAAGCGTGGCGCGCGCAGGATTTCGATACGGCGGTCGAACTCGTCGGCCTTGCCGGTCACCAGTCCATGCACCGGGGCATTGAAGGGCAGGGGCTGGTTTTCACCGGGAATGTCATGCACCTGGCCGTCGGTCAGGAAGATCGCGCCACCGATGCGGGCCGGCGGTACGTCCGTGATGGCCGCGTTCAGGGCTTCGAAGAGTTTCGTCGAGGGCGCGTCGGATGTCGCCGGATCGGTCACTTCGACGATGCGCGGCTCGATATTGCCAAAGCGCGACAGACGGTCGCGCAGGCCCTCGAGCGCCCGGTCGGTCTGCTCGGCACGGCCGGCGATCTGCTGGCTCTGGCTGCGATCGACGATGACGGGGACGACTGTGGTGAGGGCTTCACGGTCTTCCTGCAGCAATAGTGGATTGGCAAGGGCAGCCAACACGGCGGCGGAAGCGGCAAAGCGGATGATCGTGCCGCGAACGTTGCGGAACAGGCCGAGCGTCAAGAGCAACACTGCCAGGACGGAGAGAATGCCGATGGCAATCCAGGGGATGAAGGGTGCAAATTCCACGGTCATGTCATTGCCCCAGCCGTTCGAGCAGGGCCGGCACATGCACCTGGTCAGCCTTGTAGTTGCCGGTCAGCATATACATCATGATGTTGACGCCGGAGCGGAAGGACATTTCCCGCTGCAGTTCATCGGCCGGGACCATCGGCATGACGCTGGCGCCATTGGTATCGATCGCCCAGGCGCCGAGCAGGTCATTGGCGGTGATCATGATCGGGGTGACGCCGTCGCCGGACGAGGCAACGCCACCGGACGAGGACTGTGCTTCCTGCCGCGCCTCGACCCAGAGCGGGCTGCCATTGTAGCGCCCCGGAAAGCCGTTGAGCAGATAGAAGGATCGGGTCAGCACATGGTCCGAGGGGACGGGTTCCAGCGGCGGAATGTCGATATTGGCAAGGATCGCCTGCAACCGTTCACCATTGGCGCTCGGACCAGCGTCGTCACCGAGCGAGGAAAACTGGTCGCGGGTGTCGAACAGCACGGTGCCGCCAGCGCGCATATAGGCATCGATCCGGCTGATCGCGGCGGCTGACGGCATCGGTGCCGAAGCCGAGATCGGCCAGAAGATAATCGGGTAGAAGGACAGTTCGTCCTTGGTGATATCGACGCCGACCGGCGGCGCCGGCTCCAGCGTGGTGCGATATGTGAGGAAGTCGGTGAGGCCTGCAAGCCCCTGTTCGGACAGGCGGTCGACATCGCTCTCGCCGGTGACGACATAGGCGAGATGGGTGTTGTCGAGCCGACCGAGGATCTGCTCGTCGCCGGGCTTCTCATCGGCGGCTTCCGACTGTAGCAGCGACACGGGGGAAAAAAGCAAGAGCGCGGCAAAGACGGCCATGGTCGCGGTTGTCGCCGCACGGCGCGGAATACGAGAGAAGGCGCCGCCCATGAACAGGACAACGAGGCTATCGATTACCAAGAGCAGGAATGCGGTGATCAGCAGGCTCGGTTTCAGCGGTTTCGCTTCCGTGCCGGCTATCGGCTCACGCGCAACGGTCAGGCCGGCGGGGCTCGGGATCGGTCGGAGCGTTGCGCTCGGGGGCAGCAGGTTGAGCGCGACGAAGCCGTCCTCGGTACCGTAGAGGCCGGGCGGGTTGTCGAAGGTTGCAGCCTCGGGGCGCGCCGGGCCAAGATCAAGCGGCCTTGCATTGCCGGCGTCGGCGGTCAGCGCACCGCGCTCGGTCAGCAGACGATAAGGCGCAAGCGTCGGCGCGGTTGCCTGGCCGGGCTGGGCTTCGGCAGCGCCAACCCGGGTCAGTTGCACGATCCGGCGCAGCATTTCGACGAAGGTGCCGGAAATCGGCAGGTCCGACCAAGTCGCCTCGGCACTGATATGGAAGAGAACGACGCGGCCGGCGCCGCTTTCCTTGACGGTGACCAGCGGCGTGCCATCGGCAAGGCTCGCCCAGGTGCGCTCGGCAAGATCAGGGGTCGGTTCGGCCAGCACCTGGCGCTTGACCAGGATGCCATCGGCACGCGGCATGCCGGCAAAGGGGCCGAAGCTGGGGAAGTCTGCGAGCGGTTGCGGTTCGGCCCAGGACAGGGCGCCGCCAAGGGCCCGCTCGCCCTGGCGCAGGATGACCGGCACAAGCGGATCGCCGCTGGGTGCCGCGGCGAGGCGTGCGCCGGCAAAGCGGATGAGCGTGCCACCCCGGGCAATCCAGCGCTCGATCGGTTCATAGACATCGGCCGGCAATCGACCGACATCGGCAAGAACGATCGCGGATGGGTTCTGCTTGAGTATTTCCGGTATCGAGACGGCGAGGTCGGTCATGCCCGGTTTGACGAGATCGGCATAGGGGCCGAGCGCGCGTTCGATATAGTAGAGTGGCGACAGCAGCGGCTGGAAACCATCGCCGCTGTCGCCGGAAATCAGTGCCACCTTGCGGCGGCGGAAACCGTCGTCGAGCAGATGGGTGGCGCCGGCGCTGGCAATGCCGGCGACCGACAGGCGGGCGAAATCGTTGCGCAGTTCGAAGGGGGCGGCGATATTGCCGCTGGCTTCGGTCGCGCCGGCGGCAAAGTTGACCGGGCCCGAGGCGATGACGCGGCCCTGGCGGTCCTGCGCATCGACGATCAGGCTCTGGGCCTCGGCGCTTTTCAGGCGTGAAAGGGTGACGGCCAGGGCATCGGCACCATTGTTGGCGCCGGTGATGGCGACCGTTGCCAGGCCGGCTCCTTCGATCAGGCGAAACTCAACCGGTGAAAGAGCTGCGAGATCGCCAAGAAACGGATCGTCGTCGCGCAGCGCTACGCCATCTGAAATATAGGCCAGCGTGCCGGCGCCGTCTTCGGCAAGAGCCGTGCGCAGCGCGTCGATGGCACGGGTCCGGTCGGGACGCAGCGGCCTGGGCGCTGCCGCGCCAAGCTTCTCCAAGGCTGCGGCGGATGTGCCGGGCACGGCGTCGTGCGTCTGGTCGGCGGTGAAGACGATCGACACCGGAATGTTGCGGTCACCAGCGTCGCCGATCAGCGTGGTTGCGGTTTCGACACGGCGATCCCAGTCGGCGGTGGTTGCCCAGCCGTTGTCGACGACAAGCACCAGCGGGCCGTCGGCCGACAGCGAGGCGTTGCGCGGATTGAGCACGGGATCGGCCAGCGCGAAGATGACCAGGGCGGCGATCATCATGCGCAGGAGGGTCAGCCACCATGGGCTTTTCGAGGGTGTTTCCTCGCGCTTCAGCACGCCGGCAAGGATCTTCAGCGGCGGAAACACTTCCGCCTTAGGCCGCGGTGGCGTGAGTTTAAGCAGCCACCAGATCAGCGGCAGGGCTGCGAGAGCCATCAGGATTGCGGGAGCGCCGAAGGCGAGCGGGAGGGCGTTCATGGGCCGCTGCTCCGGGCAACGGCAGGCGTCATGCCCGACAGATGCATATGGATGGCAACCAGCGCTTCGGAGGCGAGCCGATCCGTGCGGTTGTGAACGAAGCTCCAGCCCATGCGGCGCAACTGGTCGCTGATGCTCTCGCGGCGGGCGATATAGGCGCGGCGATAGTCTTCGCCCAGGCTTTCGGCGCGGCCTGACACCAACTTTTCGCCGGTCTCCGGATCGGTGAATTCGGTGCGGCCGGTATAGGGGAAGGTTTCCTCGGCCGGATCTGCGATTTCGACGACATGGCCGCGCAGGCCGCGACGGGCGAGCGGCGTGATGCGCTCCATGACGCGGTCTGCGTCATCGAGGAAGTCGCCGATCAGGACGATGTCGCTGGCACCGCGGATCATGCGCGTGTCGGGCAAGCCGCTGGTCAGCGGCGCATGCATGATCGCGGTCGCCAGGCGTTCGGCGGCATTGCGGGCCGAAATCGGCTCCATGATGCCGGGACATCCGATGCGCTCGCCGGATCGCGCCAGGATTTCGGCCAGCGCCAGCATCAGCACCACGGCGCGGCTTTCCTTGGACACCGAGGCGAAGCTCGACTTGTACATCATCGACGGCGACATGTCGGCCCACAGCCAGACGGTATGGGCGGCTTCCCATTCACGGTCGCGGATATAGGTATGGTCGTCGCGGGCGGAGCGGCGCCAGTCGATGCGGGCGAAGCTTTCCCCATCGGAATAGGGGCGGAACTGCCAGAAGTTTTCACCGATGCCGCGCTTGCGCCGGCCATGCCAGCCGGCAATCACGGTGTTGGCAATGCGTTTTGCCTCGACCATGCAATCGGGCACCAGAACAGCACGCTGGCGCGCGCGTTTCAGCACTTCGCTGCTTGAGGTCTGCTCGACGATCTGGCCGATCGATGCCACCTTGGCGATGCCTCCTTATGCCCGAAGGCTTTTGACAAGACCGTCGATCACGTCGCGTACGGTCATGCCTTCGGCGCGGGCGGCGAAGGTCAAGGCCATCCGGTGTTCAAGCACCGGCTCAGCCAGCGCATGAACGTCGTCGATCGAGGGAGCGAGGCGGCCTTCATAGAGTGCGCGGGCGCGGGCGCAAAGCATCAGCGACTGGCCGGCGCGCGGACCCGGACCCCAGGCGACATTCTTGTCGGTTTCCGCATTGCCATGGCCGGGGCGGGCTGAGCGCACCAGAGAAAGGATGGCATCGACGACGGTGTCGGACACCGGCATCTGACGGATCAGCTTCTGGATTTCCAGCAGACGCTCGCTATTCACGACACTGGTCGCGCGGTTTTCGCTGACGCCAGTGGTTTCCAGCAGGATCTGACGCTCGGCGGCCAGTTCCGGATAAAGCACGTCGACCTGCAGCAGGAAGCGGTCGAGCTGGGCTTCGGGCAGGGGATAGGTGCCTTCCTGTTCCAGCGGGTTCTGGGTTGCCAGCACGTGGAAGGGGGCGGGCAGCTGATAGGCCTGTCCGGCAATGGTAACGTGGTATTCCTGCATCGACTGCAAGAGCGCGGACTGGGTGCGCGGGCTGGCGCGGTTGATTTCGTCGGCCATCAGCAATTGGGCAAAAACCGGCCCCTTGACGAAGCGGAAGGAGCGGCGGCCGTTCTCGTCCTGGTCCATCACTTCCGTGCCGAGAATATCGGAGGGCATCAGGTCGGGTGTGAACTGGATGCGGTTGCCGTTGAGGCCGAGAACCGTGCCGAGCGTGCTGACCAACTTGGTCTTGGCGAGACCCGGTACGCCGACGAGCAGCGCGTGGCCGCCGGACAGGATCGCCAGCAACGTGTTCTCGACGACTTTTTCCTGGCCGAAGATCACCTTGCCGACTTCGGCGCGGATATTGGCAATGTCGGCAAGCGCCTTTTCGGCGGCTTCGATGATCGCCTTGTCGTCCAGTGCGGCATCCGGATTTGGCATCATGCCCATGGTTAGCTCCAATTGGTTCGGCCTATTCCGGCGAATCGGGTGCGAACGCGATCCGCAGCGTCTGAAACTAACTTATTAGCGAACAAGCGGCTGACAAGCACGTTCCGAATGACTATCTCGTGACTGTGATAGGTTAGAGACCAAACCGGGACGCGAATATGGCAAGCGAAACGCTGAAAGCGACGACGGACGCGGCCGGACTGGCGGCGCTGATTTCGCGCGCCGCAGCCCAGACCGAGGGCGGAAAGGCCAGTTTGCCGCCCGTGGATCGCTGGGAACCGCCGTTTTGTGGCGATCTCGACATGGAAATCCGTGCCGATGGGACATGGTTCTATATGGGCACGCCGATCGGCAGGGCACCGCTGGTGCGGCTGTTCTCGACGGTTCTGCGCAAGGACGAGGATGGGAAAACCTATCTCGTCACACCTGTGGAAAAGGTTGGCATCCGAATCCAGGACGCGCATTTCGTCGCTGTCGAAATGAGTGCGACCGAAATTGACGGTGCACAGGTGCTGACGTTTCGCACCAATGTCGGCGACGTTGTCGAAGCGGGGGGCGAGCACCCGTTGCGGTTCGTGATCCATGGCGAGAACCATGAGTTGAAACCCTACCTGCATGTCCGCGGAAGACTGGAGGCGCTGGTGTCGCGCGCCGTGATGTATGATCTGGTGGAAAAGGGCGAGGTGCGCGAAATCGATGGACGCGCAATGTTTGTTGTCACGTCCGGCGGGGCTGTCTTTCCGGTGATGCCGGCGGATGAACTCGAACGGCTGTCGCGATGAACGGGTTTGAATTTTCGGCCGCGGATTTCCGCCGTCGGGCGCTGAACCAGGCTGGCGGGCCGGTCGATCAGGCATGGCGCGATCACGGCGATCATGTGCTGAACCTTGCCAGCGTCATCGAGATCGAAAGCCTGAAGCTCAAGGATGCGGCCGTCCTGGTGCCGATCATCGACGATGGTGACGAGGCGCGGCTGATCCTGACCAAGCGCACGACGAAACTGCGCAAGCATGCCGGACAGATCGCCTTTCCCGGCGGCGGCATCGACGAGACCGATGTGTCACCGGAAGAGGCTGCACTGCGCGAGGCGCATGAGGAAATCGGCCTTGATCCGGCCTATGTCGAGACCGTTGGCCGTCTACCGCAATATCTGGCCGGTACCGGTTTTCGTATCGTGCCGGTGTTGGCCGTGGTGCAGCCCGGTTTCACGATCACGCCGAACCCGGCGGAAGTCGACAGTGTGTTCGAAGTGCCGCTATCCTTCCTGATGGATCCGCAGAACCACCGCCAGGACAGCCGAGTCTGGCAGGGCGTGGTCCGCCATTTTTACGTGATGCCCTATGGCGAACGCCAGATCTGGGGCATTACCGCCGGTATCATCCGGACGCTTTACGAAAGGCTTTATGCATGACCGATCTTTCCCAGCAGGACTGGTTCCGCACACCGGCGCTCGGGCGGCTGTTTGCCTTGCTGAATGCCGATGGCGGCGAGGTTCGGGTCGCGGGCGGGGCGGTGCGCAACGGCCTGCTTGGACTGCCGGTCAGCGATATCGATCTGGCAACGACGCTACAGCCGGAAGAGGTGATTGCGCGGGCCAAGGCGGCAGGCATCAAGGCGGTGCCAACCGGCATCGAACATGGCACTGTCACCCTCGTCCTGGATGGCAAGGGCTATGAAGTCACGACCTTGCGGCGCGACGTGGAGACCGACGGCCGGCGGGCGCAGGTGGCTTTCGGGGCCGACTGGCAGGAGGATGCCGAACGCCGAGACCTGACGATCAACGGGCTCTATGCCGGTCAGGACGGGCAGGTGATCGATCTGGTCGGCGGGCTCGCCGATATCGAGACGCGCACCGTCCGCTTCATTGGGGACGCGGAGCAGCGGATCGCCGAGGACTATCTGCGCGTGCTGCGCTTCTTCCGCTTCTTCGCCTACTACGGCCATGGCCGTCCGGATGCGGCGGGGCTGAAGGCCTGCGCCAGGGCGCGCGAGAAACTGAAGACGCTGTCGGCCGAGCGGGTGTGGAGCGAGACGAAGAAGCTGCTTTCGGCGCGCGATCCGGGCCGGGCGCTTTTGTGGATGCGCCAGTCGGGTGTTTTGGGAGAGATCCTGCCGGAAACGGAAAAATGGGGCATTGACGCCATTCCGGGACTGATCGCGGCCGAACAGGCGCTGGGCTGGGCCGTCGATCCGTTGTTGCGGCTGTCTGCGATCGTGCCGAAAGATGCTGCGCGGGTCGCTGCGATGGCGGAGCGGCTGAAGCTTTCCAATGCAGAGGCGCAGGTGCTGGAGCGGTATGCGAAGGCGCCGAAGCCATCGGACACGACGACCGACGTGGCCTTTGATCGCGACCTCTATCAATTCGGTCAGGATGGGATGATCCGGGTCTTGAAGCTGGAGCTTGCTTCGGCACGCATGCAGGTGGAAGGCGATCCCAAATTCATGGCAAAAGCCGCACGCCTTTCGGCGCTGCTGCAGCGTGCGGAGCGCTTCGAGCGGCCGGTCCTGCCGGTCAAAGGCAGCGACGTCCTGGCGGCAAACGTGACGCCTGGGCCAGCCGTTGGCGAGATCCTTGCCAAGGTCGAAGCCGGATGGATCGCCTCCAACTTTACCCTCGACCGGGAAAAACTGCTGGCCCGTATTGCGGCGCTTGCGAAAGGCTGATCTTCGGGACCAGCGCTTGCTCAGCTATCGACCTTGTGGTCTTCGCGGATGCGCGCCTTGATGTTATCGACCATGGCCGGACGTATTGTGTCCTCGCCATGGTCCGCGCGCATGTGCTCGATAGCGCGCCGTACGACTTCCGCATCCTCTTCGGCGCGGGTGTGCCAATTGCAGCCCGGGACCAGGGTTCCGCATTCAAAGCTTTTCATGGTTGTCTCCTCCGTTTCAGTGCCTTTCGTATCAGCCCTTGCACAGGCAACGAACCAGAGGCTCCAATGTTCACGCCCATTTGCTAAAAAGCCGCCCGTGCAGTGCACGGGCGGATACAGGCGGTGGATGGTGGATCGTCATCTGCGCACGCTGGCGTCAGTCGGGCATGGCCCAGGCATGAAAGACAGATTGTGCCGCGGTTCTCTGCTGCTTGCGACCGGGACCTTCAATGTCGTTCGCAACCATCTGGTCGGTCAGATTGGTCCCACCCAAACCAAGTCGTACCTGCTCGACGAAATAGGAATGCGGAAGATCGACATCGCTTGAGCAGCGTAAACGTTCCGCTAGGCGGTCAATCAATTCGGGTACGTCAATGGAGCGTGGGGCGGTCTCACTCACTGCGGCAATGGTTGCAGTACCGGACTGGGTCATCGCATTCTCCTCCTCGAAACTGCGTGAGCCCGCAGAATGAGCAAGGATTCCGTTGAATGCAATGACTTCCGTCAAGCATTCGGGCTGCGCAGGCTAAGCTTCCGATATTTTAGCGTATTCTTTATCCACCGCCCTGTGCACGAGCAGTGGATAACTTTTATCGGTGCTTGCCTAGGGCCAACGAACCACAGGCGGCATGGAAGAAAGAATCGATTCGACATTGCCGCCGGTTTTCAATCCGAAGATCGTTCCGCGATCGTGGAGCAGATTGAACTCGACATAGCGGCCTCTGCGTACCAGTTGCTCGTCACGGTCTTCTTCCGTCCATGGCGTGTTGAAATTGCTGCGAACGATCTTCGGATAGACGAGATTGAAGGCGCGGCCGACATCCTGGACGAAGGCGAAGTTTGCATCCCATCCGCCCTTGTCCGCCTGTGGATAGAGCCAATCGAAGAAGATGCCGCCGACGCCGCGTGGCTCGTTGCGGTGCGTGAGAAAAAAGTATTCGTCGCACCAAGCCTTGTAGGCGGGATAGTCGGCAATATCGGCGTGGTGCTGGCAGGCTATTTCCATCGCCCGGTGGAAGAGTTGCGTGTCCCTGTCTTCCTGGGTGCGGCGGCGGTCGAGGACCGGAGTAAGGTCGGCGCCACCGCCAAACCATTGGCTTGAAGTGACCACCATGCGGGTGTTCATGTGCACGGCGGGCACATTGGGATTGACCGGATGGGCGATCAGCGAAATGCCGGAGGCCCAGAAGCGTGGATCTTCTTCCGCGCCGGGCATCTGCTTGCGGAATTCTGGCGAAAATTCGCCGTGTACGGTCGATGTGTGCACGCCCACCTTTTCGAAGACGCGGCCTTCCATCATCGACATGCGTCCGCCGCCGCCTTTGCCGTTTTCACGCAGCCAGTCCTTGGGCTTGAAGCGTCCGGGCTGGCGATCCGACAAGGGACCGGCCAATTCGTCTTCAATTGCCTCGAAGGACGAACAGATGGTGTCGCGCAAGCTCTCGAACCACGTGCGCGCGGCGATCTTCTTGTCTTCAATATCGGCGGGAAGGCCTTTTGGCAGATCCGGTCGCTGCATGGATTTTCCTCATTGCGTCGCTGCGCGTCGATTATCAGTTTCATATATGCGCGGCCACCGGGATCGGAAGCCCCACCGGCAAAATCGACTCGCCAATCGATGTGGGGCGCACTAATGTCACGGGATGCGAGGTATGTCATGACGAGAATACCCGGTCCGCCGCCGCTTAACGGCCTGAGAAAACGCATTGCCGACCATCGGGCCGCCTCTTCAGGCGGCGGGAAAGGACATTTTGTCCGCGAGACGTATTGCCTCACCCGCGACGAGGCCCGCGCAAAGGCGCGCGAATGGTTCGATACGTTTCCCAAGGCCGCTTACTGGACCGAGGTGGAAAGCTGGCGCCAGCTTGATGGCGACCAGATCGAATTCACCATGCGGCGTCTGCCGTCTGCCGATTGAGCAGCGCGCTTCCCGGAATATTTGAAATATCTCGAATTCTAATGATTGGCGCAATCGAACGACAAAACATGGATGGCATTCTGTGCCTTGAGGACGGCCGTGCATGATGCTTGCGGCATTGTTCGACATGATAGGCGACGCTAGGTTTCTCGATGAGTTCAGTCTCTTTCAATTCCACATCCGCGAGTTCGCTTGCGGTGCTGACCGGTTCGACTTCGGCGCTGGAGCGTACGCAGAGGCAGGTCGCGAACGGTCGTGCCGTCGAACAGGCGGCAGACAACACCGCCTATTGGTCCATTGCGACGACGATGAGGTCGAGCAGTCTTTCGATGTCGAGCGTCGAAGATGCGAACGGCCTTGCGGCAGCCCTAACAGATACGGCTGCCGTCGGCATTCGCGAAGCCACGCGCCTGGTTTCGGAAATCCAGTCCAAACTCGTGCTTGCTACCGCTGTCGGCGCCAACAAGCCAGCGATCAATTCCGAGATGATGCAGTTGAAGGACCAACTGAGTGCGGTGGTCGACAACAGTGCCTTCAACGGTCAGAACTGGCTGAAGGTTGAAGCGGGGTCGCAGCCGAAAGTGTCCTCCATGGTGGCGTCGGTCACGGATGGCGGCGAGGGTGACCTGTCGATCAACATGATCGATTTCGACACCGCGAAGTCCACCCTGGTTTCAGGCGAGAACGCCGCCGATGGCATGCTGACCCGTTCCTATTCCGGCATGACACGATCCGGTGCGCTGTACGACTATCATCTGATCAATGCCAATTCCGTCGTTCCCAATGCGGCGAGTTCGAAAGAAATCAAGATCGACAGCCAGACCGGCAGTGCCGAACTGGACGGTATGATTTCCGCACTGAACCGGGTGATGGCCGACATGATCAGCACGGAGGCAGAGGTTGGCGCCACGCGCAATCGGGTTTCGGCGAACATGGAATTCATTCAGGGTGTGCAGGATGTCACCGACACCGGCATTGGTCGGCTGGTCAACGCGGACCTCAACGAACATTCCGTCGTCCTGGCTGCCCAAATGGCGGCGCAGCAGCTTCAAACGACTTCACTCAACATTGCCAACAATTCCATGAGCGCTTCGCTGAAACTGTTTCTCTGAACTGACCACGGATCATAGATAAAAAAGCCCGCAGAGTTGCGGGCTTTTTATCGGTGTTGATGCCAATCAGCGTTTCCGCGCGGCGCGTTTGCCCCGTGTCTTGTCGGTTGGTGTCTTGTCGGTTGGCGCCTTTCCCTTGGGCGATGCGGCCGACAGCGGGGGAGGAGACTCCGGTGCCGGTGGCAGGCCAGGATCGCTGTTCGTCTTGGCACGCGCGGTGATCGAGGGCTTTGCCGATGGCTTGTCTGGCGATTCTGCCTCTATGGGTGTCGAAACCGGTGCCGAAGCCGCATCAAGCACCGCTGACGGCGTGAAGTTGACTTCGCTGACCGTCGTGGGCAACAGGACCGCTGGCTCGGCATCGACCGCAGATGCTGCGGGCGCCGGCGCTTCGGGCTCAGCCTCAACCTTAGCCTCAGCCTCAGCCTCGGCTGGCGGGACCAGCGTCATCACGGCTGCGGGCGGCGGAGACGGTTTCGCCACGGGCGGTTCCGGCAAAATCTGTTCGTCCACGAGCGCTTCAGAAGGTGGTGGTTCGGCCACCAGTGTTGTCGTTGGGGCCTCGACCGCCGTCACTTCCCTGGCGCGCTCCGCGCCTTGGCCAAGGATATCCTTCAGAACCTTGGTGACCTGCAGTGCGCCGGCGATATCAGTATTGGTCGAATGGCCACACAGCGGAACGCGGATGTCGGTCTTGATCTTCGGGCGCGAATTGATTTCGCCGAACCAATCCAGTTCGCCCACCACATCGACGACGTCGGCGAAGATGTCCGGCATCTTGATGCGTCCGCCGAACGTGACGATGCGGGACGTGTCGGCCAGTAACTTGAGGCTAGCCGGTGCCGATGATGTCAGCAATTGCAAGGCATCCGCCAGGACACGGTTGCCGCGCGAGTGACCGGCGAGCAGGCTGAACGACAGTTCCGGGTCGGCCAGCAACGTGGCGACAGTGTCCGTGTCCAAACCGGTGCTGCGGATGCTTTCGGTGTCTGCATCGCGTTTGCCATACGCGCCGAGTTTTGGCCGACCGACCATATCATCGATGACTTCGAGATTGCTGCGCACATGGCCGAGCCAGCCGAAGAAAAAGGCGCCACCGATCGCCTCGTTGACGATGTCGCCGAGGCCGTAGCCAGAGACGACGGCCGCTACCGGAGCATCGATCGCATTGGCAACGTTGCGGGCGAAGGCGGCGGCGCCGATGGCCGATCCGCCGATTCCGGCCACGGCGAGGGCGTGCACGTCACGACCACCGCGCAGGCGGTACTCCTCGATGCTGTCGCAGATCGTCAGCATGCCCTGTCCGGCCGGCGGCACGATCATGATCAGACCTTCGGAGGCAAGCGCATCGCTGATATAGAACGTCTCCTCGGCGGACAGCGATTTGACGTCGTAGAACAATGAGTCGAGCCCGGTATTGCGCATGCGCCAGGGCTCAAGCGCTGCATTGCGTGCAGGCCGGTGCTGTAGTCGTTCCGGCGTGCTGAAGGTTCGAGCGAACTGGGTCAAACTCAGGGCGAATGCTGTTTCGAACATTTCCATCTCCCATTTTTGCTGCGCTGCAACATAAACCGTTCCGGATGAATTAGCAATTGTGGTTGTATATCGGCGCGCAATGGCTTTCGGCTTCGATCCGAAGCTAACGGATCGGGGCGGCGCGGTCCTTGACGATTGCCTTTTTCGGAGGGCTAAAGCGCGATCTGCCGCATTGCCTCGCCGACAATCATCGCGGCCGACATGGCGACGTTGATCGAGCGTTGGCCTTCCACCATCGGAATAATAACACGGGCATCCGCCATGTCATGAACATGATCGGGAACGCCGGCGCTTTCGCGGCCAAAGAGCAGAATGTCGTTCTGCTGATATTGGAAGCCGGTATAGGGCTCGGCCGCCTTGGTCGAGGCGAGAACGAGGCGGCGGTTCTCCCCGCGTCGCCATTGGTCGAACTGCTCCCAGTTGATATGGCGTGTCATCGCGACGCTGGCGAGGTAATCCATGCCGGCGCGTTTCAGGTTCTTGTCGGAGAGAACGAAGCCGGCCGGCTCGATGATGTCGACTTTCAACCCGAGGCAGGCGGCAAGGCGCAGGATGGTGCCGGTATTGCCGGGTATGTCGGGCTGGAAAAGGGCGATACGGAGCGCTGTCATGGGGCGGGTTCTACGCCAGGCCCCGGTGCGCCTCAAGAGGCTTGGCCGTGCGGATCAACCTTCCGGTTGTTGTCTGCGTGCAACAGTTGCATGGAATGGCCGGTAAGGCGCCATTCGCCGCTTTGCAAGGGCTGCCGAGGTGGTTACAACATCATCATCTGAAACACGCACGAGGGAGGGCCATCGATGGATTTTTTCGGTTTGAAGCCAGTGCCCCGCCTGCTTGCCAGGCCTGCGTGACGGCGACTTCATCGCCTTTGTATTTCCCAAACTGATTCATCTTGCGGCCCTATCTGGCCTCAAACATTGACATTTCGCGCATTTGCGACACGTCCCGATGGCCTGTCCGCTCGCGCGCTGCTTCATGGAGTTTCTCATGTTCTCGTGGTTTGAAAACCGCTTGAATGCCTATCCTTCGGATGCGCCTTCTCTGCCGCCCAAGGGGCTGTTTGCCTTTTGCTGGCATTATACCAAACCGGCTTGGCCATGGCTGCTGGTGCTCGGGATGTGCTCACTGCTGATCGCTGTGGGTGAAGTGTTTCTCTACCAGTTTCTCGGCAATATCGTCGATTGGCTGTCGAATGCGGACCGAACCACGTTTCTCGAAAACGAGGGCTCGCGGTTGATCGCCATGGGCGCGCTTGTGCTCATCGGACTGCCGATCGTCGGGATCATTCACTCGATCACCATGCATCAGGTTCTGGCGGGCAACTTCCCGATGATCGCGCGCTGGCAGATGCATCGCTTCCTGCTGCGCCATTCGATGACGTTCTTCGCCAACGAGTTTGCCGGACGGGTGTCGACGAAGGTGATGCAGACGGCCCTGTCGATCCGGGAATCGACGATGAAGGTCATCGACGTGTTCGTCTATGCGACGAGCTTCTTCGTCTCGATGCTGGCGCTTGTGGCGGCCGTCGACTGGCGTCTGGTTCTGCCGCTTGCCGCATGGATCGTCATCTATGTGCTGATCCTGCGCTTCTTCATCCCGAAGCTGCGCAAGCTGTCGAGCGAACAAGCGGATGCGCGCTCGATGATGACCGGCCGGATCGTCGACAGTTATACCAACATCGCGACGGTGAAGCTGTTTTCCCATGCCGGCCGCGAGGAGAGTTATGCGCGGGAGGGCATGGATGCCTTTCTCGGTACCGTGCATCGCCAGATGCGGCAGATCACGCTGCTCAACATCGCCGTCGATATCAACAATGCCATCGTGCTGTTTTCGATCTCGGCGCTCAGCATCTGGTTCTGGCTCGACGGCGTGGTCTCTGTCGGTGCGATCGCGATCGCCATCGGTCTTGCCATGCGCATCAACGGCATGTCGCAGTGGATCATGTGGGAAGTGGCGGCGCTGTTTGAAAACATCGGCACCGTCTACGACGGCATGGGCATGATGACCACGGCGCATGACATCGTCGATGTGCCGACGGCAAAAGCGCTGACGGCGCCGAAGGGCGAGATCGTCTATGACGCGGTCGGCTTCCACTATGGCAAGCGCAATGGCGTGATCGAGGATTTCGCGCTGACGATCAAGGCGGGCGAGAAGGTCGGTCTGGTCGGACGCTCCGGCGCGGGCAAGACGACGCTGGTCAACCTGTTGCTGCGCTTCTACGATCTTGAAAAGGGGCGTATCCTTGTCGACGGGCAGGACATTTCCCAGGTTTCGCAGGACAGCCTGCGGTCGCTGGTCGGTGTCGTCACCCAGGATACCTCGCTGCTGCACCGGTCGATCCGCGACAATATCGCTTACGGCCGGCCGGACGCCACGGATGCCGAGGTGATCGAGGCTGCGCGCCGTGCCAATGCCTGGGACTTCATCCAGACGCTGGCCGACCAGCAGGGCAGGGCGGGTCTTGATGCGCATGTCGGTGAACGCGGGGTGAAGCTGTCCGGTGGCCAGCGCCAGCGCATCGCGATTGCGCGCGTCTTCCTCAAGGACGCGCCGATCCTGGTGCTGGACGAGGCAACGTCTGCACTCGATTCCGAAGTCGAGGCGGCGATCCAGGAAAGCCTGTTCAAGCTGATCGAGGACAAGACGGTGATCGCCATTGCCCACCGCCTGTCGACGCTGACCCAGATGGACCGGCTGATCGTGCTCGACAAGGGCCGGATCATCGAGAGCGGCTCGCATCAGGAACTGGTGGCGCTGGGTGGCGTTTATGCCGACCTGTGGAACCGCCAGTCCGGCGGCTTTCTGGCGGCTGAGGACGGTGACGAAACCGAAGAGGCAGCGGAGTAATCAGCCGTCGCTCCCCATTGACGAGACGCGTCGCCTTCATCCGGCGGCGCGTTTCAGTTTTTCTGCGCGCAGATCAGGAAATGTCGATTGGCATTCAGGGTCCGCATGCTTATGCGGGTGCCGGGCGCACTGCGAAATCAATGAAATGGCGAAACCGATGCGGTACTATCTCGACTGGTTCTGGGCTGCCTTGGCAGGCGGCATGCTGGCTGTGATGGTCACGCTGAACAGTGGGCTTGCCAGCTATTCCACCCCGTTCATCGCGTCCTGGGTCGTGCATGGTGTCGGAGCTGTCACAGCGGTCGTGCTGTTGCAGGCCAGCCGGATGTGGTCCTCGAAACAGGCTGACCTGGCGAGCCATGCTGGCAGGCCGCCGCTCTGGTCCTATTTTGGCGGAGCGCCGGGCGCGCTTGCCGTTGCGCTGGGGTCCATTGCGGTCAATTCCAGCCTTGCCCTGGCCGGTGCACTGTCGTTGATGCTCGTCGGGCAGATCCTGTTCAGCCTCCTGTCCGACCTCTGGGGCTGGTTCGGGACGCCCAAACGCGCGCTCAACCGTTTCGACCTGCTGGCTGCCTTGCTCGTCACCATGGGCAGTGCGCTGGTGATCTATTCGGGAGGTGCGCAATGATCGGCTATGTGATGATCGCGCTTTCCGCCGGTGCCTTTGTCGGCATGTCGCGCGCGATCAATGGTCGCCTCGGCATGGATCGCGGGGCGTTCAGGGCGTCGTTCTGGAACCACCTGAGCGGCTTCCTGCTGCTCACGGTGTTCGTGTTGCTGTTCGAACGCGGCAATTTCCACACCCTGGGGCTGGCACCGAGCTGGGCCTTTACCGGCGGCGTCATCGGCGCGGGTTTCGTGGCCGTCAGTGCCTATGTGTTTCCGCGCATCGGCGCTGCCCGCTCGGCGCTGCTGATCATCGGCGGGCAGATGATTGCCGGGCTGTTGATCGACCAGTTGCAGGTCGCATCCGGTCTTCACCCCGGTCAGTTTATCGGTGTGTCCCTGATCCTGATTGGAATCTACCTGACGCGTTTCTCGCGCTAAGGCGAGACTTCACCGCGCAGGATTGCCCGGCTTGGACTTTTCCAATCCGCCATCCGCCATCCGCCAATTCGCCAAGCCGCCGGTTTGCTGGAGCAACAGGCTGCTGCCCCCTCCGATCTGCATCGGCCTTCAGAACATCCTAATTTTACAATGACTTATAGTGGCGCGGTAGTGCTGGACTTCGCCGCCCGAGGTAATTTTTTCTTTATTTTAAGCTGCCAAGACAGGGCGATATCCATCAGGCTCAAACTGCGGTTTTTTAGATGTTCAGCAAAGTCAAAATCAAATTTCTCATGCCGGCGCTGTTTGCGCTCGTGCTCGTTCTCCTGTTGTTGCAGGGCGTGCTGGGAATGCGCTCTGTCTCCGAGCTCAATGCTCAGGCATCCAATTTGGGCGAGCGCATGGATCAGTCCCTGAAGACGGCGAACCTGGACAGGCTCTTGTCCGAAGTGCGCCGGCTCTATCTGATGACGCTGACTTCCAGCAATGCGGCAGACCAGAAACGCATACTTGAGCAGTTGCAAAGCAAGACGGCGGAACGCGCAGCGGCGTTCAAAGCATTCAGTGATACGATTACTGATGCGTCAACGAAAGCGAGCATGGACAAGCTGAACGCGGTCCTGTCGACATACGATGCGCTGGGTGAGAAGTTCGTCACTGTGATCAAGGCGTCGCGCGTCTATGAAGCAAAGGCGATCATCGCGGAGATGATCCCGATCGGTGGTGAAGCCGGCATCCTCATGCAGGACATGATCAACGAAATCGGTGCCCGCAGCCAGGATGATCAGAAGGCGGCAGCGCTTGCAGCCGAGTTCGCCTATATCACCACCATCGGCGCCATTGTTCTTGCTGCAATTGTGGCTGCTGGCGCGGCATTGCTCAGCCTCGTCCGCGTCACGCGCCCGATCGGCGCCATCACCCAATCGATGAAGATGCTTGCATCCGGCAACAACGAGATCGCGATCCCCCATACGGATCGTCATGACGAAATCGGAGAAATGGCTGCCGCGGTCTCCGTCTTCCGCGACAATGCCGTCGAACGCGAGCGGCTGGAACTGGAAACCGAAAGCAACCGTTCAATGAGCGAACGCGAGCGTCTCGCCCGGGACGAACAGACTGCGCAGGCCGCCGCCGACGTGTCGTTTGCGGTCGAGAGCATTGCCCGTGGCCTGAAGGGCCTGTCCGATGGCGACATGACATTCCGTCTGGACGTTCCCTTTGTCGGGCAGCTTGAGCCATTGCGTGCCAATTTCAACGAATCGGTGGCGAAACTGCAATCGGTTCTGCAGTCCGTCGGCGAGAATGCCCGGATGATCGATGCCGGCGCCAACGAGATCCGTTCCGCTGCCAATGATTTGTCCCGGCGGACCGAACAGCAGGCGGCCTCAGTCGAGGAAACCGCTGCTGCGCTCGAACAAGTGACAATCGCGGTCAAGGACTCAGCCATTCGTGCCGGTGAGGCCGGCAAGCTGGTCGAACAGACCCGCCATGGCGCCGAGCGCTCCGGAGAGATCGTCCATCAGGCCGTCAATGCCATGGAGGCGATCGAGAAATCGTCGAGCGAGATCGGCAACATCATCGGCGTGATCGATGATATCGCCTTCCAGACTAACCTGCTGGCGCTCAATGCCGGGGTCGAGGCAGCCCGTGCCGGCGAGGCAGGCAAGGGCTTTGCCGTGGTGGCGCAGGAAGTGCGTGAACTGGCCCAGCGCTCCGCCAAGGCGGCGCGGGAGATCAAGGCGCTGATCACGACATCGGGCGAGAAGGTGCGGGATGGTGTCGATCTGGTCGGCCAGACCGGCAAGGCGCTGGAGTCGATCGTGACGGAAGTTCAGCAGATCAACAACAATGTCGCGTCCATCGCCGTATCGGCCCGCGAACAGTCGACCGGCCTTTCCGAGATCAACATGTCGGTCAACGAGATGGACCAGGGCACACAGCAGAATGCGGCAATGGTCGAACAGACCACGGCTGCGAGCCACAGCCTGGCGGCACAGGCGGCTGCGCTCAACGCTCTGCTGGCGCAGTTCAGGCTGGGTGAGGGGCGGGCTGACCTGCATGTCGCGACACCGGCCTCGCGTCCGGTCGCTTCGCCGGCGCATGCGATGAGCGGCAGGCTGGCCTCCGCATTTGGCGGTGCGGCGACGGTGGCCCGCCGGCGCTGACGATGGCCTGATCCGGTGAGGTCCTGACAAACAGACAAGGTTCGGCGGCTTCGGCCGCCGTTGCCATTTTTGCAAAGCCGGCATTACACAAATGTAATGACCGGTTTGCTTTGCCAGACGCCGGAAACCGCCTATATCGCATTGCATGTTTCAATCTGTTGCTCGTCTCTTCGAAAACTGGCTCGATCCGTTTTACCGCTCGGACAATTTGCGTCCGCCGGAAAAGACCTGGGCCTTTGTCTGGTTCTATGTCAGCCAGGCGAAGCTTGCCTTCCTGCTCATGGCGATATTCGGCGGCTCGATCGCCGTGCTGGAGGCCGGGCTGTTCTGGTTCGTCGGTCGGCTGGTCGATGTGCTCGACACCGTGCCCAAGGATGCCGGATGGGACGGGCTGATCGCGGCCCATGGTGGGGAGCTTGCCGCCATGGCCCTGGTGATGCTGGCGGGACGGTTCATTGTCGTGACGATCGGCGCGCTGGTCGAAGAGCAGGTCATCGTCCTCAACTTCTTCAACATGGTGCGCTGGCAGGCCTATGCGCATATCGCGCGCCAGTCGCTGTCCTTCTTCCAGAACGATTTTGCCGGCCGTATCGTCACCAAAGTCTGGTCGGCCGGCCAGTCGACCGGGGACCTGTTGACCTCGCTGCTGCAGGTCGTCTGGTTCATGGTGATCTACACGATCTCGACCATGGCCCTCGTCGCGCAGCTCGACTGGCGGCTTGCGGCGGTCATCGGTGTCTGGATCGCGATCTTCCTCGTGCTTGCGCGGCTGTTCGTCCCGCGTATCCGCTATCACGCGAGGGAATCAGCCGAAGCGTCGTCGATGTTGAATGGCCGTCTGGTGGACAGCTATTCGAATATCCAGACGCTGAAACTGTTCGGCAAGGAGCGGCAGAACGATCACTATATCAAGGCGGGTTTCGACCGGTTCCAGGATACGTTGCGGCCGTTCGCACGGTTGCTGACGGGTGTTCGGGCCTCGCTTGCCATTTTGTCGGGGATCATGATTGTCACGGTCGCCGCGCTATCGATCGATCTTTGGTTTGCCGGCGCGATTACCGGCGGGGGCGTGGCGTTCACACTTGGCCTGGTGCTCAGGCTGAACATGCTGCTCGGCCGGATGATGACGCAGATGAACAGCATCATGCGCAATATCGGCACGATCCAGAATTCCGCCGAACTGATTGCCAGGCCGATCGACCTGGTCGACCGCGCCGACGCCACGGCGCTGAAAGTTGTCTCGCCCGAGATCCGCTTCGAGGATGTCAGCTTTCACTATGGCCGCAAGAAGGGCGTGATTGATCATCTGACACTGACCATCGCGCCGGGCGAGAAGGTGGGCATTGTCGGCCGTTCCGGTGCCGGAAAATCAACCTTGGTCAATCTGCTTTTGCGCTTCTACGATGTCGAGGGCGGCCGTATCGTGATCGACGGCCAGGATATCTCGACGGTGACGCAGGAGAGCCTGCGGTCGCAGATCGGCATGGTGACGCAGGATACGGCGCTGTTGCATCGCTCCATCCGCGACAACATCGTCTTCGGACGCGAAGATGCGTCGGACGATCAATTGCTGAAGGCGGCGGATCGGGCGGAGGCGCTCGACTTCATCCAGCGGCTGGAGGACCAGCGCGGGCGCAAGGGTTTCGATGCGCATGTCGGCGAGCGCGGGGTCAAGCTATCAGGTGGGCAGCGCCAACGGGTGGCGATTGCCCGCGTGATGCTGAAGGATGCGCCGATCCTCGTTCTGGACGAGGCGACCTCGGCGCTCGATTCGGAAGTCGAGGCTGCCATCCAGTCCAATCTCGACAAGCTGATGCAGGGCAAGACAGTTCTGGCGATTGCCCATCGCCTGTCGACCATTGCCGCGCTGGATCGCCTTGTCGTCATGGACAAGGGTCGGATCATCGAGCAGGGCACGCATGCGGAACTCGTCGCGCGGGGTGGGCTCTATTCGGAGCTCTGGGCGCGGCAATCCGGCGGTTTCCTCGATACCAAGGGCGTTGTCGAGCAAGCCTGATACGCTGTTGCTGCCCACCGGCATCCAGTTGATGCGTTCAACAGAGGGTGGCACGTACTCAGTTGTCGGGTGCGACTTCGCCGATCAACGCCACGTCGGCGACAAGGCCGAAATGGTTCGATCCATAACTCTCGTCAAGGCGCTTCAGAGACAGGGGCGCGATATCCTTGTCGACGAAGATATGGTCGATCGGAATGCCGGCCATGCCGGCTTCGACCGGCCAGGTGGCAGGTTCGGCGCCGACCTTGCGCAGACCGGAGCGCCTAAGAAAGCGTTGCATGTCCGGCGCAATACTGTCGGAATTGAAATCGCCGGCCAGGATCACGCTGCCCTTGGCATCGTTGAGGCCAAGGATGAGGTTGTCCAGCTCGATGCTGTGGTAGTCATCGAAATACGGTTTGGAGAGATGTGCCGCGAGCAGACTGATCCGGCGGCCGGCAACCTCGATTTCGATTTCGGCAAATCGATCGGCACGCAGGTCACTGAGCTCGTCGTAGCGACCGGCCCGGATCGGATGTTTCGACAGCATCATCAGATCGCAGGTCGGCGTCTCGATGCCGCAGCCAATTCTGTAGGGATAAGTTTCGCCCAGCCGATCGAGTTCGCCAAACAGCGGATTGGCTTCCATGATGTAGACAACATCGGCCTGCGAACCCTGGATCATGTCGGCGATCTTCTTCGCGTTATCAACATTGTCGTTGAGGACGTTGAAGCTGAGGATGCGCAGGCGCGGGGCATTTGCCACGACTTCGGGCGGCAATGGGCTCGGCACGAATTCCCGCTTCATCCACAGGCTGTGGCCAATCAGGGCGAGACTGGCTGCCAGCAGCATCCAGGCATAGGTGCCACGCTTGACGAGCAGGCAGATCACGGTTCCGGCAAGAACGATGACGCTGATTTGCAGTTGCAGGCTGAAAAAGAAGGAAAAGATCCAGAGCTCGGTGACGTAGCGCATGCTGAGAGCCGTGAGCGCCAGTGTCAACAGGACGCAAATTACGCAGTAGATGGTATCTCTCATGCCCGTCCCGACCCTGTCTTCCGGGCGCGGCCGGAGGCACGTGACCATGCTCGAAAAAAGCCTTACTTGCAAGAACCGTCCGCTTCATCCAACCTCATGGCACAACGTCAGAATTTATTGCGCGACATAGTGGCTCCTTCCCCTGCGGAGACTGGACAGAATGGATTATCAAGCTTAGAACGCGCCAATCTGGGGGGAATCTATGGCCGGACTATGTCTGCTTGATGATTCCCGCTACGGGGGCAGAATGCGGTGTGTCGCAGGATTGCGAAGAGGATAATTTGACCGTGAGCGAACACGAGACCAATGCACAACATGCGGCCGAACCTACGCGCCGTGACTTTCTCTACATGGTGACCGGTATGGCCGGCGCAGTTGGCGTTGCCGCTGTCGCATGGCCGTTCATTGATCAGATGCGCCCGGACGCCTCCACTCTTGCGCTCGCTTCGATCGAAGTCGATGTGGCGGCGCTCGAGCCCGGCATGTCGCTGACGGTGAAATGGCGCGGCAAGCCGGTGTTCATCCGCAATCGCACCGCCAAGGAAGTCGAGGAAGCCAACCAGGTCGCCCTTGCCGACCTCAAGGATCCGGTTGCCCGTAACGCCAATGTCGATGCCGCCGCTGACGCAACCGACCTTGCCCGCTCTGCAGGCGAAGGCAAGGAGAACTGGATCGTCATGATCGGTTCCTGCACCCATCTCGGCTGCGTGCCGCTTGGCCAGGCTGGGGACTTCGGCGGATGGTTCTGTCCCTGCCACGGCTCGCACTACGATACAGCGGGTCGTATCCGGAAAGGTCCGGCGCCGATGAATCTGGCAATTCCGACTTTCGGATTTGTGTCCGATTCTGTGATCAAGATCGGTTGAGGGGATAATTAAACATGAGTGGTCCTTCCAGTTACCAGCCGACGACCGGCGTCGAAAAATGGATTGATGCGCGCCTTCCGTTGCCGCGCATGGTCTATGACAGCTTCGTCGCCTATCCGGTTCCCCGCAACCTGAACTACGCCTACACCTTCGGTGCCATGCTGGCCGTCATGCTGGTGGTACAGATTCTGACCGGTGTTGTGCTCGCGATGCACTACTCGGCGCATGTTTCGGTGGCATTCGATTCGGTTGAAAAGATCATGCGCGACGTCAACCATGGTTGGCTGCTGCGCTACATGCATGCCAACGGCGCGTCGTTCTTCTTCATCGCCGTTTACCTGCACATTGCCCGTGGTCTCTACTACGGGTCCTACAAGGCGCCCCGCGAAATCCTCTGGATCCTCGGCGTGGTGATCTTCCTCCTGATGATGGCGACAGCCTTCATGGGCTATGTTCTCCCCTGGGGCCAGATGTCCTTCTGGGGTGCTACCGTCATCACCGGCTTCTTCACCGCGTTTCCGGGCGTCGGCGAGTGGATCCAGCAGTTCCTGCTCGGTGGCTTTGCCGTCGACAATCCGACGCTGAACCGCTTCTTCGCGCTGCACTACCTGCTGCCGTTCATGATTGTCGGCGTCGTCATCCTGCATATCTGGGCCCTGCACGTCACTGGCCAGACAAACCCGACCGGCGTCGAAGTCAAGTCGAAGACGGACACCGTGCCGTTTACGCCTTACGCCACGCTCAAGGATGCTTTCGGCATCTCGGTCTTCCTGATCGTCTACGCCTGGTTCGTCTTCTACATGCCGAACTTCCTCGGCCATCCGGACAACTACATCCCGGCCGACGCGCTGAAGACCCCGGCTCACATCGTTCCGGAATGGTACTTCCTGCCGTTCTACGCGATGCTGCGCGCGATCACCTTCAATGTCGGTCCGATCGACTCCAAGCTCGGTGGCGTTCTGGTGATGTTCGGCGCGATCATCGTGCTGTTCTTCCTGCCCTGGCTCGACACGTCCAAGGTTCGCTCTGCGGTCTATCGTCCCTGGTACAAGCTGTTCTTCTGGCTGTTTGTGGTCAATTCGATCATCCTCGGCTGGCTCGGCGCCATGCCGGCAGAAGGCATCTATGTCGTCCTGTCGCAGGCCGGAACTGCTTATTACTTCGGTTTCTTCCTCGTGATCATGCCGCTCCTCGGTCTGTTCGAGACGCCACGGCGTATCCCGAACTCGATCACCGAGGCGGTTCTCGAAAAGAGCGGCAAGTCCGCCGCCGCCCAAGCCTGAGCACGTGAGAGGAACAGAACAATGAAGAAGCTTTTCACGAGCATCGCGCTGATTGCTGCCATGGCCGGATTTTCCGGCCTGGCTTCCGCAGCGGAAGAGGGCGATCTCGCCCATCAGGTCGAGCACGCGGCAAAGGTCGGTCACTACCCGATCCTCAAGCCGGAGCAGATCGACTGGTCTTTTGCCGGTCCGTTCGGCAAGTATGACAAGGGGCAGCTCCAGCGCGGTCTCAAGATTTACACCGAAGTCTGTGCCGCCTGTCATTCTATGAACCTGGTCTCCTTCCGCACACTGGAGGATCTGGGCTATTCGGAAGAACAGGTGAAAGCCTTCGCGGCGAACTATGAAGTGCAGGACGGTCCGAACGCCGACGGTGAAATGTTCACCCGCAAGGCGGTGCCGTCGGATCATTTCCCATCGCCGTTCCCGAACCATGAAGCGGCTGCTGCTGCCAACAACGGTGCAGCGCCGCCGGACTTCTCGCTGATCGCCAAGGCGCGCGGCGTGACCCGCGGCTTCCCGACATTCGTTTTCGATATCTTCACGCAGTATCAACAGGGTGGCCCGGATTACATTCATGCCCTGTTGACCGGCTATCAGGAGCCACCGGAAGGGATTGTCGTTGCCGAAGGCACGCATTTCAACCCGCATTTCATTGCCGGCCAGTCGCTTGCCATGGCGCCACCGCTCAGCGATGGTCAGGTGACCTATGACGACGGTGCACCGCAGACGCTGGACCAGTATTCCCAGGACGTTGCCGCATTCCTGATGTGGGCTGCCGAACCGCATCTGGAAGACCGCAAGCGCATGGGCTTCATGGTGATGATCTTCCTCGCGATCTTCACTGCGCTGATCTACCTGACGAAGAAGTCGGTCTATTCCAACAAGGAACACTGATCGTCTGTTGTCGATCATTCGGAAAGGCGGCCTCCGGGTCGCCTTTTTTCGTTGGGGACGGCATTCACAAGTGAGCGTTCCATTTACCGCGGGTCCTTCGAAACATCAGCTTTTCCATCGCCACGGGGCTGGAGATGCGGTATGCGAAGGGCCAGTTTGCCGCCAAAATGTTCCACAGGTCACGGATACCCATGAGCTTGCCAGTCCAGAATTTCCTCGTCGATTCCATCCGCTCGATTCCCGACTATCCGAAGCCGGGCATCATCTTCCGCGACATTACGACCCTATTGGGCAATGCCCGAGCGTTTCGTCGTGCCGTCGATGAGCTGGTGCAGCCCTATGTCGGGTTGAAGATAGACAAGATTGCCGGCATGGAAGCGCGCGGCTTCATCCTGGGCGGTGCCGTGGCGCATCAATTGTCAGCCGGCTTCGTGCCGATCCGCAAGAAGGGCAAGCTACCGCACGAGACGGTCAGCATCGCCTATAGCCTCGAATACGGCGTCGACGAAATGGAAATCCATCTCGATGCGATCCAGCCCGGTGAGAAAGTCATCCTGGTCGATGACTTGATCGCGACCGGAGGTACGGCCGTTGGCGCGGTCCAGTTGCTGCGCCAGATCGGCGCCGATGTCGTCTCGGCCTGTTTCGTCATCGACCTGCCGGATCTCGGCGGGCGCCAGAAGCTCGAAGCGCTCGGCGTCGAAGTCCGGACACTGGTCGAATTTTCCGGTCACTGACAAGGCGGATATCAGGTCAGGCGGTGGCAATACCCCCGCCTGCGCGCCGCTGAGCTTGCTCAGGCGGTCAGTGCCTTTGCGATGTCTGCCTCGATCTCTTCCGGTGCTGTGCGCGGCGAAAAACGGGCAATCGGTTTGCCGTCGCGGCCGATCAGGAACTTGGCAAAGTTCCAGGCGATCTCGTTGCCCTGTTCCTCGCCCGGCGTCTCTGCCTTCAGATAGGCAAAGAGCGGATCGGCGCTTGCGCCGTTCACCTCGACCTTGGAAAAGAGCGGGAATGTGACGGCAAAGCTCGTCTCACAGAAAAGGGCGATGTCCTTTTCCGTTCCCGGCTCCTGGCCGCCGAACTGATTGCAGGGAAAACCGAGCACGACGAGGTCACCCTTGAAGGTCTGGTGCAGTTTTTCCAGGCCGCTGTATTGCGGGGTGAGCCCGCAGGCGCTCGCCGTATTGACGATCAGCACAAGCTTGCCGGCATAGTCCGACAGTCTGCGGTCCCTGCCTTCGATGTCGCGGGCGGTGAACTGGTAAATGTTCATGCGGGCTTATCCTCTGGTGCTGGAAACTCGATGATATTGCTGTTGAAGCGCAGGACGGGTTCGGCATTCTGATTGAGGCCTTCGCACAGGGCCGTGATGACCATGTAGCCTTTTGAACCTGGCATGCGGCGGGTATCGAGCGGCGTCATAAAATAGGTGATCCTGTCGCCGGCGTAGACAGGTTTCAACCACTGCAGTTCAGAAAATCCAGGCGAGGGGCCGAGCCTTGGTGCGTCGGTCCCGGTGGCGTTCAACCGTGTCGTCTCCGCATCCCAGAAGGCGACGAAATTCTTCATCCAGCCGGCGCAGGTATGCCAGCCCGAGGCGCAGAGGCCGCCAAAGACATACGACTTTGCCGCTTCGGCATCGATATGGAAAGGCTGCGGATCGAACTTGGTGGCGAAACGGATGATGTCGTCAGCGGTGAAGGTCAGCGACCCGAGTTCAAGGCGCGTGCCGGCCGGATAGAGTTCGAGCATCTTCATGCGGAGATACCCACAGTCTGGCGCAGCCGCATCATGATCGAGTTGCGGGCCGAGAGGACCAGTTGGCCGCGCTGGTTGGTCAGTTCGTGCTGAAAGGTCACGATGCCCAAATGGGGACGCGAGCGCATCAGCCGGGATGCTTCCACAGTGGAATGGCCGGCCAGCGTGTCGCCGGCCAGCACCGGCTTCCGCCATTGCATCAGGTCGATGCCGGGGGCACCTTCTGACGCCGAGCGGAGAACATAGGTGTCGATCATCATGCGCATGAAGATACTGCTGGTGTGCCAGCCCGAGGCGGACAGTCCGCCAAGAATGCTGTCTCGACCGGCTTCCTCCGACAGATGCATCGGCTGGGGATCGAACTCACTGGCGAATTCGATGATCTCTTCGGCGGATATGGTCTTCGGAAGGAAATCAAATCGCCGGCCGGGGGTGAAATCCTCGTAGTGAAGCTTGTCTGTGTCGCTCATCTCATTCTCGCTTTCACCGGCAGTCTGCGCAAGATGGGATTATGTTCAAGTCTGAACTTGTTTTCTGCGCATAAAAAAAGCGCCTCGGTAAAGGCGCTTTCTTGCTTGCCTCAGGTGTTGAAGCGGAAGTGGATCACGTCGCCGTCCTGGACGACATATTCCTTGCCTTCGTCGCGGCCCTTGCCAGCTTCCTTGGCGCCGACTTCACCCTTGAAGTTGATGTAGTCGTCATAAGCGATGGTAAAGGCGCGGATGAAGCCGCGCTCGAAATCGGTGTGAATGACACCGGCGGCGGCCGGGGCCTTGGTGCCGCGCACGATGGTCCAGGCGCGGGTTTCCTTCGGGCCGACGGTGAAATAGGTGATCAGGTCGAGCAGGTGGTAGCCGGCGCGGATCAGGCGGTCGAGGCCTGCTTCTTCGAGGCCGAGCGCCGAGAGGAATTCTTTCGATTCCTCGTCCGGCAACTGGGCAACTTCGGATTCGATCGCAGCCGAAATGATGACGCATTCCGCGCCTTGAGCCTTCGCCATTTCGGCGACGGCCTTGGTATGCGCATTGCCGTCGACGGCATCGCTTTCGGCGACGTTGCAGACGTAGAGTACCGGATGCGAGGTCAGAAGGTTCAGGCCTTTCAGAACTTCGATCTCGTCGGCAGCCAGGGTCTTCAGCAGGATTCGCGCAGGTTTGCCGTCGTTGAGAAGCTTGATGACCTCTTCCATGACCGGCAGCTGGGCGAGCGAATCCTTGTCCTTGGAGGCTGCGCGCTTGCGGGTCTGCTCGACGCGGCGCTCAAGGCTCTCAAGGTCGGCAAGCATCAGTTCGGTCTCGATCGTGTCGGCATCGCCGACCGGATTGATCTTGCCCTCGACATGGGTGATGTCATCATCCTCGAAGCAGCGCAGGACGTGCACGACCGCATCGACTTCACGGATATTGGCGAGGAACTTGTTGCCGAGGCCTTCACCCTTCGATGCGCCGCGCACCAGACCGGCGATGTCGACGAAGGAGATGCGGGTCGGGATGATTTCCTTCGAGCCTGCGATTGCCGCCAGCTTCTGCATGCGCGGATCCGGCACGGCCACTTCGCCGGTATTCGGCTCGATGGTGCAGAAGGGATAGTTTGCAGCCTGGGCTGCAGCCGTCCTGGTCAGCGCGTTGAAGAGAGTGGACTTGCCGACATTCGGCAGTCCGACGATACCGCATTTGAAGCCCATGGGTTCATTCCGTCACGTAGTGGGATTTGTTGCCTTGCCTATGGGGGAAGGGGCGCGCCGGGTCAAGGGTTTCGGCTGATATTGCGCCGCGCGCAAAGGTCAGGCAGGATAAGTTGCAGCCGTGGGGGATGAGGAACGTCTGTTGTTGAATGGCCGGATAAGTCATTCATGCCGAAATGATCGACGACGGAAAGAGCCTTATGCCGAATAAAGACGTCTCCCTGAAGCCGAAATTGCAGTCCAAGCCGAAGCTGGAGCAGCCCAAGCTCTACAAGGTGATCCTGCTCAATGACGATTACACACCGCGCGAATTTGTCACTGTCGTGCTGAAAGCTGTGTTCCGCATGAGCGAGGAAGCCGGCAATCGCGTGATGATGACGGCGCACAAGTTCGGGTCTGCCGTGGTTGTCGTTTGCACGCGCGATATCGCTGAAACGAAAGCGAAGGAAGCGACGGATCTGGCCAAAGAGGCCGGATTTCCGCTGATGTTCACCACTGAACCGGAAGAGTAAGCCGCCTGTCTCGGTTGGCTTCGGCTTCGTTTCACGCCACGCGGGCCTTCCGTATCTCGATCTTTCGACACATTGCCACAACTACCAAAACTGATGAAGGTCGTTGACCAGCAATTCCAGGTCGTGTGTCTGCCCGTTGCGTGAAGATAAAATATTGCTAATGTAAGTTATCCGATAGCCGCGGTGCCTGCAGCGAGGGGAGCGTTGCAGTGCTTTGTCGAGGGCCGCGTTCATGCATGGAGGGGGCTCATGCGTTCTAAACTGCTTGCCGAATTCCTGGGTACGTTCTGGCTGGTGTTCGGGGGCTGCGGCAGCGCCGTACTGGCCGCCGCGTTTCCGGAGGTTGGGATTGGCCTTCTGGGCGTGTCTCTGGCTTTTGGCCTCACCGTCTTGACCATGGCCTATGCGGTTGGCGGTATTTCCGGCGGGCATTTCAATCCCGCGGTCTCGGTCGGGCTCACTGTAGCCGGGCGGTTCAACAAAGGTGATCTCGCGCCGTATGTGGCGGCACAGATTCTGGGTGCTGCCGCTGCGGCGCTGGTGCTCTACATCGTTGCCACCGGCAAGGCGGGTGGCGACATCGGCGGCTTTGCCGCAAACGGTTACGGCGAACATTCTCCGGGTGGATATTCCCTCATCTCGGCGCTGGTGATCGAGGTGGTGCTGACCGCCTTCTTCCTGGTCATCATTCTCGGCTCCACCGGTGCCAAGGCACCCGCCGGGTTCGCGCCAATCGCCATCGGCCTCGGCCTGACGCTGATCCACCTGATCTCGATCCCGGTGACCAATACTTCGGTCAATCCCGCGCGCTCGACCAGTCAGGCGCTCTTTGTCGGGGGCTGGGCGCTGCAGCAGCTCTGGTTGTTCTGGGTGGCCCCCATTGTCGGTGCGGTGATCGGGGCCGGGCTCTGGAGAGGATTGTCCGACGAGCGGAAGTAATTGCCAGCGTTTTGGCGACTACCGCCTGCTGTCCTCCAGTTAGACTGCGGAGGGGCATCGATCGCACCCGCCGTGCTCAGTCGTCCTTCTTGCCGAACATGCGTTTCAGCATGTCGGCCATCGGGCCGGTCTCGGGCAGTTTCCTCGGCTGGTTGAAATTTCTCGCCTGATGGATATGAGACTTGCCGGTTTTCGGTGCCTTGGGTTGCTGGGCGGCCGGTTTCTCGTCGTCCGCCTTTCCGCCGGTTGCCAGCGCAAGCTTGTTCATCAACTGCGAATCCTCGCCCTTGACCAGCATGTCGGCGTTGTCGGCCAGCGCCTCAAGCAGCGGTTCGAGCCATTCCGCATCCGATTTGGCGAAATCGCCGAGCACATAGCCGTGGACGCGCGACTTGTCGCCGGGGTGGCCGATGCCGAGACGCAGGCGGCGATAGGCGAGGCCGCAATGGGCGTCGAGCGACTTAATGCCGTTGTGGCCGCCATGGCCGCCTCCGGTCTTGATCCGCGCCTTGCCGGGCACCAGGTCAAGTTCGTCGTAAATGGCGACGATATTTTCCGGCCCGAGCTTGTAGAAGCGCATGGCCTCGCCGACGCTTTCACCGGAAAGGTTCATGAAAGTCTGCGGTTTGATCAGCAGGACTTTTTCGGAGCCGAGGGTCCCCTCGGCGATCAGGGCCTTAAACTTCTTCGACCACGGCGAGAAGGAATGGCGCCGATGGATCTCGTCCACGGCCATGAAACCGATGTTGTGACGATTGCGCTCATATTGAGAGCCCGGGTTTCCGAGCCCAGCAAGGATCATCATGGCTTGCGTCCGTTCCTGCCGTTCTGGTCATTGATCGCGCCGCTTGTGGCACGATCTTTCACCACAGCGAAACGCGCCGAATGTCAAGGCGTGGTGGCGAGCCCGCTCGCGTTCGCGTCGAGCAGACCATAGTTGCCGAGGATCTTTGCCTGCCGGCCATCGGCGATCATTGCATCAAGCGCGCCCTGCATTTTGGCCAGAAGTTCGGCGGGGAAAGTCGGGTTGCAGGCAATCGAGAACTTTTGCTCGGTGAAGACGAATTTGACTTCCAGAGGCTCACCCTCTTTCACCAGTTGCACGTAATGCTGTTCGTCGATCGGCATCAGGTCGAGACGCCCGCTTTCCAGCTTCTTCAGCGTCAGCTTGAGGTCGGTGGCGAGGTCTATCTTCTCAAAGCCTGCGTTTTCGAGCAGCGTCTGGGTATAGTCGTTGCGTTGCGTGCCGACCGTGTAGGACTTGGCCTCGTCGGTGTTCTTCACATCCAGCGCCGATCCCTTGCGGGCTACCATCAGGTTGCGGCCGACAGCCAGTGGCTCGACCCATTTGAACAGCGTATCGCGTTCGGGGATATGGGCGGTGGTCAGGACGCAGTGCATGGCTTCGGTCTGGGCCAGCGCAATCGCACGGGCCCACGGCATCATTTCGACGGAGTAGGGGACCTTCAGTTCCTCCATGATGACGATCAACTGGTCGTAGCCCGCGCCCTTGATGTCATTGCCCTCGCGGAAATTATAGGGCGGATAGTCTTCGGTGGTGAAGTAGACGGTGTCAGCGGCGGCAACCGGGGCCGCCGCAAGTGAAAGCAATATGCCGAGAACTTTCATTGCGGTATGCCTCTCTTCCTGGTGTTCCTAGCCTGCCGCATTTTCGCGCAGGCGGTTCAACTTGATGGCGGTTTCAATCAGGCTGTCGACCGGTTGCGGCCGGGCAAAGAAATAGCCCTGACCAAAATCGACGCCAAAGTCGTTCAGCAGCTGGCGCTGTTCTTCGGTCTCGACGCCTTCTGCCACAACGCTGCATTCCATCTTGTGCGAGATGGCGGTAATGCCCTCGACCAGCATGCGGCTCTTGTTGCGCAACTCCGGTTCGGCCTCGGAGAGCGAACGGATGAAGGACTGGTCGATCTTGACGATGTCGACCGGGAAGCGGTTGAGATAGCTCAGCGACGAATAGCCGGTGCCGAAGTCATCCAGTGCTATCCGATAACCGAAGCGGTTGAAGTCATCGAGGATGGTGCGGATTTGCGGATTGTCGTGCAGCAGAGTTGCTTCGGTGATCTCGATGACGATGCGTTCGGGCGCGATGCCATGTCTCGTCGTCAAGGTGGCCAATCTGACGGGCAATGATGGTTCGAACTGCAAAGGCGAGAAGTTGATCGCCAGATAGGCGGTATGGTCATCCTTTGCCGTGCTCAGGCGCACGAGGTTCTCCAGCGCTTTTTCCAAGACCCTGCCGCCGACCTTGCCGATGGCGCCGATCTCCTCGGCAATGCGGATGATCTCGATCGGCGGAACGATACCACGCTCAGGATGCACGAGCCGCATCAAGGCTTCGTAGCCGATAACCTTGCCAGTTTCGATCTGGACGATCGGCTGGAAAAAGGCATCGAACCAGTCATTGTTCAATCCCTGCTCGATGTCGCGTTCGATCTCCGCGCGCTGGCGGGTGTCGTCCTGGATCAGCGGATTGTAGAGTTGCGCGCCATTCTTGCCATCGCGTTTCTTGCTGTACATGGCCATATCGGATTTTTGCAGCAGTTCGGCGGCATTCTCGGCGTGGCGCGGGTAGAGGGCTATGCCGACACTGGCACTCAGGCGGGCGGTGGCACCGTCGATATCGATTGGTTCGACAAAAATATCGCATAGCTGCCGGCTCAACGTCATAGCGACAGCCTCGGCGTCCGGCGCGCGCAGCAGGATGGCAAATTCGTCACCGCCCAGACGGGCTGCCGTTGCGCCGTTCGGCAGATGTGCCTTCATCCGTTCGGCGAAATGGCACAGCACGGTATCACCGGCCTGGTGGCCGAGATTGTCGTTGATCCACTTGAACCGATCGAGGTCGACAAAAATGCAGGCAAGCTCATGATGCGCTGCGTCCGTCAGCCGTATTTCGTCGTCGAGTGCGGCTTCAAAACCCTTGCGGTTGCGCAGGCCCGTCAGGTGATCGGTGATGGCCTGGCGGTGATTGCGTTCCTCGGATTGTTTCAGGGCCGTCACGTCGGTCATGACGCTGAGCGACAGGCCTTCGTCTCCGTCGTAGGCTGCACGATTGGCTTCGGCGATCAGGACGTCCATCACCGTCCCGTCGGCGCAGACGAACCGTGTGGTGGCTTCGAGAACGCCGACGATCGCCTTGGTGTTCTTGCGCTCCAGGTAGTTTTCCCAAGCGTCCAGCGGCACGAGTTCGGAAAAATGCCTGCCGACGACCGATTGACGCTCATAGCCGGTTGCCAAAAGCCAGTAATCGCTAACGCCGGTAATGCGGTCCTGCTCGTCGAGCGAGAAGAGCATGGCGGGGGTCAGGTTGTAGATTTCGGTGGTGCGCTGATGGGCGAGCTTCAGTTCGCGTTCTTCCTGCTCAAGCTTGATCTGCATTGCATTGAAGCTACGGGCCAGGCGACCGATCTCATCATTCGATTGCCAGTCGACGTGATGGCGTGAGCCGAGCCGGCGTGTTGCCTCAATCGCGGCGGTCAATTTGAGCAGCGGTTTCATCACCATCACGCGGTTGCCGATGACGGCAGCGCCAACAACGCCGACGACGGCCAGCATGAAAATGCCGATCAGCATCACCTCTGCCTGACGCAGAGAGGAGAACATGTCGATCCGGCTATAATATATGGTGATCGTGCCGACGAGTTTCGGCCCCTCGATGGCGTTGTAGAAAATTTCGCGGGTGATCGAGCTCAGGCCGTTCTTCGGCCATTTGGGCAAAGCCGGCATGGAAACATTGATGCCGTTCGACAGATCGCGGACATGAACGCGGCTGACGGTGCTGCTTGAGATGATCGTGGCTGTGATCTGTTCGACACTCTCGCGGTCGAAATCCCACATCGGCTTGGCCAATGCCTGGGCATTGGCGGCGATCAAAACTTCCAGGTTTTGCTGCAGTTCACCGGAAGCGCGGTCCGTGGTCAATGACAGGAACAGGGCAAAGAGCGGAACGACAAGGATGAAGATCGTAATGGCAACAATCGCCAGGAATCGACTCTCGACCGATCGCGTCATCGGCTGCTTTCCAGTGTGTGCCGGTGACAATGCGACATGTTTCTCGGGAGGCTCCCTTTTTGGCGAGAATACGGCTGTCACGCTTTCACGAAACAGTTAACTCAAGCTGAAGCTGCAGCCCGCATTTCTTTCAATTTTATGACTAAAAGACCTGTGAAATGAAAAAAACCCACCCTGTTTCCAAGGTGGGTTCTGCTCCAACCGAAATTTCGGTTTGATCAGGCTTCTGCTTCGGCTTCTTCTTCGACGCCACCAGCCGGTGCAACCAGGGTTGCAATGGTGAAGTCGCGGTCGGCGATGACCGGAGTCACGCCTGCCGGCAGTTTGACGGCCGAGATGTGAATGCTGTCGCCGATCTTGGCGCCGGAAAGATCAACCGTGATGAATTCCGGGATGTTGTCGGCCGGGCAATGCAGTTCAACTTCGTGACGAACGATGTTGAGGACTGCGCCGATCTTGACGGCAGACTTTTCTTCGTTGACGAAATGCACAGGAACCTGAACCGAAACCTGGCTGTTGGCCGAGATGCGGAGGAAGTCGATGTGCATGGTGAAATCACGAACCGGATCGAGCTGGTAATCCTTCGGGAGAACCTTGATCTTTTCGCCGTTGATTTCGATAACGGCGATCGTGGTCATGAAACCGCCGGCATGAATGCGCTTGGTGACCTCGTTCGTATTGAGCGAGATCGAAATCGGGGCCTGCTTGTCACCATAGATGACAGCCGGGATGGAACCGTTGCGGCGAAGTTCGCGGGAGGACCCCTTACCTACCCGTTCGCGTGCTACGGCCTTGAGCTCGTAAGAAGCATGGCTCATGGCTTTACCTTTCAAGTTGTCTGGAGAGCCCCGGTGGCTGCATGTGGGCAGCTGTCCAAGGCTAGAGGCGTTTGACAGCCTCATCCGCGTTGCCTCCAAGGGTGTCTACGCGGACGGGGGCGCTATAAACCAGTCGCCCCCGAATAGCAAGTTTTGTTGCATCAAAACCACCGGCTGACCAAGGGGTTTGACGAAGGTCCTGGGTTTTATCACGATTTCAGCCGGCGTAGCGATCTCGGTAACTATCTTTGCGAAGCTTTTGGCAATTGACGAATGTTATTTCCATGCCAAGCAAGATTTTTACATACGGTTTTTTGATGCTGAAATTCGTGAATTGCATTGTCGTCGATCATGATCCGGTCTCGCTGGCCGCTGCGGTCGGAATATGCGTTTGTGGTGCCCTTCTGACCATGCGGCTTTTCGGTCGGATCCGCAGCACCCGCGGGGTGGCCCGTGCCAGCTGGATCTCGCTGACCAGCGTGATTGGCGGTTGCTCGATCTGGACGACGCATTTCGTTGCCATGATGGGATACGAGGCCGGTGTCGTCACCGGTTATGAGCCGCAGCGGACATTGATGTCCCTGGTTCTGGCCGTTAGCATCACCGGCATTGGCTTTGCCATTGCCGGCCTTGCCCAGCGCAGTCTCGTCATCGAGGCGGGCGGCGCGATCGTCGGTCTCGGCATCGCGGCCATGCATTATGTCGGCATGAGCGGATACCAGGTTCAGGGACAGCTTGAATGGGACCGCAGTTACGTCGTGTTTTCGCTGGTCTGTGGTGCCGTCTTCGGCGCGATTGCAACGAACCGTGCGTCGCGGCCGCTGACCCGCTTTTGTCGCCTGGGCGGGGGCGTCGCCCTGCTTGTCGCCATTGCCTCTACGCATTTCCTCGGCATGACAGCGGTAACAGTCGTGCCTGACATCCAGGCGCAACTGCCGCACGACGTGTTGCCCGAAAGCATTCTGACCGTTGTCGTGGTTGTCGTGACCATGATGATCATGACGATCGGCGCAACCTCCTACGCCATCGACAAGCAGTCGTCGAAATCGGCTGTCGAGCGATATCGTCAACTGTCGCTTCACGATGCGCTCACCGGTTTGCCGAACCGCTCCGCCTTTATCGAGCGGCTCGGTCATATGATCGACATGCCCTCGACACGCAGCGAGCGCATCTATGTGTTCTCTTTCGATCTCGATCGTTTCAAGGAAATCAACGACGTGCATGGCCATGCGGCCGGGGATCAGGTTCTGCGCGCCGTTGGCGAGCGCATGACTGACCGTTTGCGCGACGGCGAATTTGTCGCCCGTATCGGCGGGGACGAGTTCGTCGCAGTATCGTCGCGGCTCTACACCAAGGCGGACGCACAGCAGTTTGCCGAAAAAGTCATCCAGGATCTGGGCGCTCCGGTCGAATGGCAGGGCGAGACATTTGCGATCGGGACCAGCATCGGCGTCACCATGTATCCCGATGGGGCCGAGAGCATTGACGACCTAATGGCGCAATCCGATATCGCCATGTACCGGGCCAAGGCGATCGGCTCGAACAATGTGTGCTTCTACGACCGCTCGATGGATCTGGCCGCGCGCGAACGCAATGCATTGGCGATGGACATGCGTAGCGGCTTCCAGCGGGGCGAGTTCGAACTTTATTATCAGCGGCAGAACAACACGGCGACGGGTGAGGTCATCGGGCTGGAAGTACTGCTGCGCTGGAACCATCCTGTGCGCGGGCTGGTGTCGCCGACCGAGTTCATTCCGATTGCCGAGCGCAGCGGCTTCATCCTCGAACTTGGCGACTGGGTTCTGCGCCAGGCCTGCCTGGCGGCGGTGCAATGGAGTAATCCGTTGAGGATCGCCGTCAATGTCGCGCCGAAGCAGCTTGCCGATATCAGACTGGCCGAGCGCGTGCGCGAAATTCTCGAGGAGACCGGGTTGCCTGCGGAGAGGCTGGAGTTGGAAATCACCGAATCCGGTATCATTGCCGACCAGCAGCATGCGCTGCAGATCATCCGCCAATTGAAGGCGATCGGCGTCAAGATCGCGATGGACGACTACGGAACCGGGTATTCGTCGCTGTCAACGCTGCAACTCTTTCCTTTCGACAAGATCAAGATCGATCGTGGCTTCATCGACGGCGTGGCCAGCAGCCGACAATCGGCCGCGATCGTGCGATCGACGCTGATCCTTGCCTCCAGTCTCGATATCCCCGTTCTTGCCGAAGGCGTGGAGAGCGAGGCGCATGTCCGGTTCCTGCAGGCCGAGGGTTGCGAGCAGGTGCAAGGCTATTTCTATGGCCGACCGGTGCCGCTGTCAGAGTTGCGTGACGTGATCGATCTGGTGCGCATGATCAAAGCTGACGCGTCTCCGGTATTGGAATCGGGCAAACCCGACCTTGCAGCCTGAGGGCGCAGCCGGTTGATACGGATTGTGAATATGTCGCAAATATGCGCCACTTCGTGAGGCGAATATGCTCTGTTGCTTGTGTTCTTTCGTCTCATTGAAACATGCTGCATGCAGGATCATAACTGCATCCAGCTTTGGGAGGAGCCGATGCGACAGGATATCAGCCATTCGGCACTCGTCTATTCGACCACGCAGAAAGCCTCGGCAGCGGTGACGTCGCCGGTTGCCGCCTCGTGGAGCCGTTGCCTCAATCTTTATCAGCTCGCGCCGGAAGAAGCGCGCAAGCCTGCTCAGGTGGACGATCTGGCCTTCCGGGAGGCGCATCAGCGCATGGAGCGACTGATCGGCAGCTCGACGGACGAGGTGGATCGGCTCTACCAGATGATCGGACGCTCGGGTTGTTGCATTATACTGGCCGATGCCGACGGGATCGTTGTCGACCGCCGCGGCGCGCCGGGTGATGACACGGAATTTCGAGCCCTCGGCCTCTGGCAGCAGAATGTCTGGAGCGAGGCAAGTGTCGGGACAAACGGTATTGGCACAGCACTTGTCGACGAGCGTTCGGTGGTGATCCACCGCGACCAGCATTTCATGAGCGCCAATATCGGGCTTTCCTGCGCGACGGCGCCGATCCGAGACCACCTTGGCCGGGTCATGGCGGCGCTTGATGTCTCCACCTGCCGTAACGACGTGACCGACATGACGCTTGCCGTCTTGTCGCAGGCGGTCAAGGATGCGGCTGCCCGGGTGGAAACGAACCTCTTCCGACAGGCTTTTCCGGGCGCGCGGATCGTTGTCGTACCGCAGGCAAATTCGATATCGGCGCTGATTGCAGTCGATGGCGACGATCTGATCCTTGGCGCGACCAGAGCAGCACGGATCGCACTCAAGATCGATGATCAGGCGATCTCTCAGGGCATGCCGGCAGCCGATGCGCTGCGTGAGGCGCGTGGCGATGGTGGCAGCGATCTCGATGATGCCGAACGCGCGGCCCTGCGCCGGGCGTTGTCGCGCACGCAAGGCAATGTCTCGCAGGCGGCCCAGATCCTCGGTATCAGCCGGGCGACCCTGCATCGGAAGCTGAAGCGCTTCCAGCCGCAATAGAGATTGTCTGCAGTGTCGCATTCCTGAAACAGAGTGCAGTGCGGCACGCACAAGGTGGACTTCACCGCGGAGCCAATCGCGGCAATCATCCTCCGACCGGCCCGAGGAGGGGCCCGTTCACAGGGAGGATTGAGAGATGAACATTCAGGTCCAGAAAATTGCCGCGTCGCCGTTCAAGCTGAAATATGGCAACTTCATCGGCGGCGAGTTCCGCGAGCCGGTCAATGGCCGCTACTTCGAAAACACCACGCCGGTGACCGGGGCGAAGCTGTGCGAGGTGGCGCGTTCCGACGAACACGACATCAATCTGGCGCTCGATGCGGCACATGCAGCGAAGGACAAATGGGGCCGGACCTCGTCGACCGAGCGCTCCAACATCCTGATGAAGATCGCCCAGCGGATGGAGGACAATCTCGAACTGCTCGCGCGTGCGGAGACCTGGGACAACGGCAAGCCGTTGCGCGAGACCATGGCGGCCGATATTCCGCTCGCCATCGACCACTTCCGCTACTTCGCGTCGTGCATCCGCGCCCAGGAAGGCACGATCGGCGAGGTCGATCGCGACACGATCGCCTATCACTTCCATGAGCCGCTCGGCGTCGTCGGCCAGATCATTCCGTGGAACTTCCCGATCCTGATGGCGGCCTGGAAGATGGCGCCGGCACTGGCTGCCGGAAACTGCGTCGTGCTGAAGGCCGCCGAGCAGACGCCGGCCTCGATCCTCGTCTGGATCGAACTGGTCGGAGACCTGCTGCCGCCGGGCGTGCTCAACATCGTCAACGGCTTCGGCCTCGAAGCCGGCAAGCCGCTCGCGACCAGCCCGCGGATCGCCAAGATCGCCTTTACCGGTGAGACCTCGACCGGTCGCTTGATCATGCAGTATGCCAGCCAGAACCTCATTCCGGTGACGCTGGAACTGGGTGGCAAGTCGCCGAACATCTTCTTTGAAGATGTGATGCGCGAGGACGACGATTATCTCGACAAGGCGCTTGAGGGTTTGCGATGTTTGCCCTCAACCAGGGCGAGGTCTGCACATGCCCGAGCCGTGCGCTGGTGCACGAGAAAATCTATGACCGGTTCATGGAAAAGGCGCTGAAGCGCGTTGCCGCAATCCGCCAGGGTGACCCGCTCGACATGTCGACGATGATCGGGGCGCAGGCCTCTTCCGAGCAGCTGGAAAAGATCCTGTCCTATATGGATATCGGCCGGCAGGAAGGCGCCGAGGTACTGATCGGCGGCGAACGCAACAATCTCGCTGGCGATCTGGCGGGTGGCTACTACGTCAAGCCGACGGTGTTCAAGGGTCACAACAAGATGCGGGTGTTCCAGGAAGAGATTTTTGGGCCGGTCGTGTCGGTCACGACCTTCAAGGATGATACGGAAGCGCTCGAGATCGCCAATGACACGCTGTACGGCCTCGGATCAGGCGTGTGGAGCCGCGATGCCAATCGTTGCTACAATTTCGGCCGCAATATCCAGGCGGGTCGCGTCTGGACCAATTGCTACCACGCCTATCCGGCGCATGCGGCCTTTGGTGGCTACAAGCAGTCGGGTATCGGCCGCGAGACCCACAAGATGATGCTCGACCACTACCAGCAGACCAAGAACATGCTGGTCAGCTACAGCCCGAAGGCGCTCGGCTTCTTTTGAGTGAGCTTCCTTCTCCCCGCTTGCGGGGAGAAGGTGCCCGAAGGGCGGATGAGGGGCCGCTCGGATATGCCCCTCGCCCTAACCCTCTGCCCGCAGGCGGGGAGAGGGGACGGTGCCGGAGTTGCTCATGACCACGACCACCAATCCAGGCGAACCCCGCGTCATCGCCACAGAGGCAGCACTCGCGTTCCTCGACGAAATCCGCAAGGACCATCCAGACATTCTCTTTCACCAGTCCGGCGGATGCTGCGACGGGTCCTCGCCGATGTGTTATCCGGCGAGCGACTACCGGGTCGGCGAGACCGATGTGAAGCTGGGCGAGATTGGCGGCGTGCCCTTCTATATCAGCGGCAGCCAGTATGACGTCTGGAAGCATACGCAGCTGATCATCGACGTCGTGCCGGGGCGAGGGGGCATGTTTTCCCTCGATAATGGCCGGGAGCGTCGGTTCCTGACGCGGTCACGGCTGTTTTCCGGTGGCGAGGCGTGTCCGCTGCCAGCGCGCGGAGCGAATATTCAGGGGTGATTGATTGGTCCGTCAGCGAATGCCGAAGGTTTCGCAGGCCGCATCGATGATCGCCAGCTTGGCGGATTGCGATTCCGCGTATTCGCGACGGAACTCCTTCGAGACCCACATGACCGAGCGGCCACGGGTGCCCTCCCAGCCGATGCTGCCGATCGCTTCGGCCTCACGCAGCTTGCGCGTGAGATGTGTGCGCGACAGGCGGAAGGTTTCGGCCATCTGCGGCACGGACTTGACCTGGGTTGCGACGCGCTCGACAGACGGGTCCGCCGGTTCGATGCCGGCCAGCAGCCAGTCCATGACGATGCCGCCATTGTTCAGCCAGGTGAACAGGGTGAATGTCTGTGGCGGGGTGCGGATTTCCGGCGATATCAGAAAATTCGCCGTGATCTCCGGGTGCAAGCGATGAAGCAATGTCGGGTTTGCCTCATAGGCCGCCTGCCGGTGCCCACCGTCCAGACGGTCGAGCGTGACGAGATGGATCCACATCCACTGGCCGACGGCAGCCGTCGTTTGCGATGCCGGCCTGACCGGTCGGTTGCGTTTGTCTGCGGTCGCCATCTGCTCGGCTATGCCATAGACCAGCATTTCCTTGATGAAGGCATCGGCGGTATTGACGCTCGATATGTTGTGGTTTTTGACCTGTTCGTAGAAGCGCGCCATGACAATGGCTGGATCTGCCGTCCCGCGGGCCGCTTCGCTGAAATAGATCGACATCGCCAGATGTGCCAGGAGCCAGCGTTGCTGCGTGCCGAATACGGCGGCAAGCTTGGGCGATACGGCATTGATTTCGAGAAGCGCTTTGGACTGATCGCGAATTGCCTCGTGCAAATCGGAATTCCGGAGCAGCATTTCGACTGTCAGAGACATGAGGGCTTGGCCAGGTGAGAGTAATTCGATGCATGCGCAGACGCAGCAATCACTCAACATGATAGCCGATCTGTTTTAATGGAATTGCGTCAAGGAATGACGTTTCGCGATATAACTAAAAAAATAAGCTAAATATTCCAGTGCAATGCGTCCAAATGCGACGCATTGCACTGTATTGCCGAATATCAGTCGAAGAGGCTGGAAACAGACTCTTCCGCGCTGGTGCGGTTGATGGCTTCGCCGAGCAAGCTGGCGGTCGAGAGCACACGAATATTGTGCGCCGACTGGACGGCCGTGGTCGGCTGGATAGAATCGGTGATCACCAGTTCGCGCAGCTTGGAGGAGGCAACGCGGGTAACGGCACCGCCGGACAGGACGCCATGGGTGATATAGGCCGTCACGCTGGTCGCGCCGTGTTTCAGTAGCGCCTCAGCGGCATTGCACAGCGTGCCACCGCTGTCGACGATGTCGTCGATCAGGATGCAATCCTTGCCGGCGACGTCGCCGATGACGTTCATGACTTCGGACTCACCCGGACGGTCACGGCGCTTGTCGACGATGGCCAGCAGACAGTCGAGGCGCTTGGCCAATGAGCGGGCGCGCACCACGCCGCCGACGTCGGGCGATACGACCATGACGTTGTTCTGGTCGTAGTGTTCCTTGATGTCGCGCGCCAAGAGCGGCACGGCATAAAGGTTGTCGGTCGGAATATCGAAGAAGCCCTGAATCTGGCCGGCATGCAGGTCAAGCGTCAGCACGCGGTCTGCTCCAGCCTCGGTGATCAGGTTTGCCACGAGTTTGGCCGAGATCGGCGTACGCGGTCCCGGCTTGCGGTCCTGACGGGCGTAGCCGAAATACGGAAGCACCGCGGTAATGCGCCGAGCAGACGAACGCCGCATAGCGTCGATCATGATCAGCAGTTCCATCAGATGGTCGTTCGTCGGAAACGACGTCGATTGCACGACGAATACGTCCTCACCGCGCACATTTTCCTGGATTTCGACGAAGATTTCCTGGTCTGCGAAACGGCGGACGCTGGCCTTGCCGAGTGGAACATTGATATAGGAGCAGATCGCTTCGGCCAGCTGCCGGTTCGAATTACCTGCGAAAACCTTCATCGTGGCCCGCCTGTTACATGCCTTGAGATGGGCGCTTTTTACCGTCCTTGCCCCTGAATGCAATAGGCTTGGCGGCGTTCACCCGCTTTTTCGTCAATTCGGGGTGAGTTAACTCTGGATAGGGTGAATAAGGCAACTTTGACGGGTCGAAATCCAAGGTCTAACCGGTCTGCGCGTTTTTCCATGCCACATATTGTGCCACGCTCTTGGTGGCGATCTGCTGCATGACCGAGGCGGGAACGGAAGCCCAGGGGTCTTTCGCACCGGAAGGCAAGCTTTCCTGGCCCTGAATGCGATGAAGCCGGCCGCCGCTGGCGTCCAGAATGTCCCAGACATAGACGATCGTCACGTTGCTGCCGTCGGCAAAGGCGGAAAAATAGCCCTTCAGGATATGTTCGCTGGCCGGATCATTGGCGCTTTTGATGGTCAGGCCATGCGCGCGCGCTTCTGCGCCCAGCTGGCGCGAGAGTGGCGTTACGGCCTGAACCGGCGCGCCGATGATCGGCAGGAAGCGGATTGTGCCGCGGGCGGTCGTCGCGCCGGCTGGTGCGAGGGAAGCCTGTTGAGTCTGCTGAGCGACCGGCGCCGGCTGTTGCTGTTGTCTGGCCGCCTGTGCTTGCGGTTGCTGTGGAAAGGCTTGGCTTGTCCGATCGTTATTGTAGCCTTCTCCGTCGAGGGGCGCGGACGCTACCGGATTGTTACCCTGACTGAGGGCGGCCGCCTGGGCCTCCAGCGTATTCTGCGGAGAGCTGTGATACTGGTAGCCGGGTTGGTCGAGAGGGGCGCTCTGGACGCCTTGGGTGGCAACCGCTCCCAGCGGTGCGGCGGATGTCTGGCCCATGTCGCCGCCGCCCTGGCCGCCATCACCGACATCGACGGGCGGCGTCAGGACTTCGGTACTGTTACAGGCGCCAAGCTGCAGGAGCAGGACGAGTATGGATGCCAGCCGTACGGAACGTCTCATCTATCGCCGATCCTTCTCCGTCACTCCTGTTTGCAAGCTTGTAGCAGCAATTTCCTGTCAATTCTCTGAACAGATGGTGATCGCTTCTCGCCTCAGCGGATGATCAGCTCGAGCGGATGGCGGGAGAGGGCGCGCGGTGCATCCTCTGTCGTCAGATAGGTGTGACCGAGCGTCATCGCCGTCTCGCGCTCGCTGTCCATGATGATCATGTGCACGAAGAGCGTCATGTCCGGCAGGATCGGCTGTACATTGCCGGCGTGAAACATCTGGTGCTCCATCCACGAGGGTGAAAAGCGGGCGCCGAGCGAATAACCGCAGGCGTTCAGGCGGTGCCGGGTCAGGCTACGGTCATCGAGGATACGGGCATGGGTGTCGAAGACATCGCCGAACGTGTTGCCCGGGCGCAGCACGCCCTCGATCGCCTTGATGGTTTCGTGGCAGGCGGCATAAAGCTCACGGTGGCGCGTGCTCGGTTCGCCAACAATCACCGTGCGCATCATCGCGGCATGATAGTGCGCGGCGGCACCGGCCCACTCGAGGGTCAATTGGTCGGTGGCAGACAGTTTGCGGCGTCCGGCCTTGTAGCGGCACAACAGCGCATCGGCGCCGGATCCGATGATGAATTCATTGGCCGGGTAATCGCCGCCGCCGCTGAAGACCGCGCCCTGCATGGCAGCCAGAATATCGGCCTCGTCCGCGCCGGCGCCAATCAGCGGCAGCGCGGCGTCAAGTGCGTCGTCGGCGAGTTCGGCAGCGCGTATGGCAAAGGCGATCTCGGCCGGGCTCTTGGTCAGCCGCAATTCACTGACAAGGTAGGAAATATCGACGATCTCGCAGAAATTCGTCATCTGATTGTCGAGCAGACGGGCGACGCGGCCGGTCATGCCATGCGTATCATATTCGATGCCGATGCGCGTGCCGAGCAGGTCCATGTCGCTGAGCAGGCCGCGCAGATCCGCCGTTGGATCGGCGTTGACCCGATCGACCCAAATGACGATGTTCTGGATTGTCGAGGTGTGCTTGGCCTGGCGCAGGTCGGCTGATCGCGTCAGCAGGGTCATGCTGCCATCGGCCTTGACCACGAGGGTCTGGAAGAAGCAATAGCCGAAAGTGTCGTAGCCGGTCAGCCAGTACATGCTTTCCTGGGCGAACAGCAATACCGCGTCGAGCTTCTGTTCCGCCATGCGCGCGGTCAGCCGTGACAGGCGGGTCGCATATTCGCTCTCGTTGAAGTGTAGTGCCATGTCAGTGCTCCAATATAGCGATTGCGGAAATCTGCCGTCCGTAGTCCGGTTCGCCGGCATGGGTGGTGCGGCGGTAGGAATAGAACGTCTCGGGGTCGGCATAGGTACACAGGCCCAGTGTGTCTGCTTCGATGCCGGCTCTGGCGAGACGCATCAAGGTGAGGCCGGGCAGGTCAAACATGGCGTGGCCTGGTTTTGCCGAGGGAGAGAAGAAGGGGGAGAAACCGGGATCCTCGTTGGCGAAGCGTTCGACGAATTCCGGACCGACTTCGTAGTTGGCGACACTGATCGACGGGCCGAGCGTGGCACGGATCGACTGGCGCCGCGCACCAAGCCCAATCATTGCTTCGATCGTGTTTTCGAGCACGCCGGTCAGGGCGCCTTTCCAGCCGGCATGGGCTGCACCGATGACACGGTTTTCCGGGTCGGCAAACAGGATTGGCCCGCAATCCGCGGTCAACACGCCAAGGATCACGCCCGGCGTTGCCGTTACCTGTGCGTCGGCCTTCGGACGGCTGCCGTCGTAATGCGCGTCAATCGTCACCACATCCGGCGAATGGACCTGATGTGCGGTGGCGAGGCGATCCAGCGGCTGGCCAAACCATGTGCTGACCCGACGACGATTTTCCTCGACGTTTTTCGGTTCGTCATGCGATCCCAGGCCGACGTTCAAACCGCGATAGATGCCGTTCGATACACCACCGGCGCGGGTGAAGAAACCATGGCGGATACCGGAGGCCGCTGCCTGCTGAAGCCGCGCGCCGATGATGGGCTGCGGCGTCGAGGTCTCGCTCATGTTTTCGTCTCCGGCATTGATATGTCCTCCGCAGCCTGATTCTTTTTCCAGTAAATATTACTGAATTTATTGGCTTTCTTGGACTTCCCTAGGCGCTGTTTTCGACGCGATGGTGGCAATGGCGGGCTATCAAGTCAATGCTTGACCTTGAAGGGAGCGACATGCACGACCGGATTGGACACGGCCATCACCTTGAACAGTTCCCCCATATAGCCGTTGCCGGAGCCTGCCAGTCGCTTGACGGCCTCGACGATATCGTTCTGGGTCTTTTCGTCCTTGCCACGACCAAGCGCGGCGGCCCGCTCTTCGATTCCGAGCCCGACGAGAAAGTCGCCCTGGTGCATGCAGCCGTTCAGATGGACGCCGGCGGAGAGCGATGTTCGGGCGAGATTCTCAAAGTCGACATGGCTGGTCAGGTCGGCGAGACCGGGATGGGCGAGTGGCGGATCATATTCATGGGCACGCACAGCCTGCAGTGTGTCGCCGAAATTGCTGACCATATGGCCATAGTCGATGACCAGAGCCGTTCCATGATGCTGCCGCAGCCGTTCGCAGATGGTCAACATTACGGATTGACGGGCGGGAGCAACCTCGTAGATGGCGCCGTCGTCCGGCAGAGCAAGTTGTTGTGGCAACAGAGCCGCATCGAGCGTCGCGACGCCGGTTGTGAAGCAAAGGTCACCCTGTTTATCCAGGCCGACCATGCGCTCGCGAAATCCGGTCGGCGTCTTGACGAACTGGCGGATCGGGATCGCATCGAACAACTCATTGGCGGCAAGCAGTGTGAAGCCACCCGGCACACCCTCGAAGCTGTCGTGCCAGGACACCTTGTCGCCGTGCGTTGCGAGTGTCTCCATCTGGGTCAGCTTGAGCAAGGCACTGGTTTCGACCAGATGCACGGTGGCGGTTTCATACAGGCCGGGTGCGACACGGGCGATGACACGCAGCATGTCGGCCATCATCGTGCCGCGGCCAGGGCCGATTTCGACCAGCCGGACATCCTGGGGTTCGCCGTGGCGCTGCCAGGTGCTGATCATGAAGACGCCCAGCATTTCTCCGAAGAGCTGGCTGATTTCCGGCGCGGTGACAAAATCACCGGCGCGGCCGAAAGGATGGCGCGTGCGGTAATAGCCGTGCTCGGGATCGGCAAGGCAGAGGGCGAAATAGTCGGTGATGCTGATCGGGCCGTTGGCCAGGATCAAGGCCTTGATCTTTTCGGCAAGCGGTGTGGGCATTCGCATGACCTCCTCAGCCTCGATCCGTCCGATCAGCGCGAACGGCGGCGCGACCGGACCACACGATGACCCAGATGCCGATGGCTACCATCGGCAGGGACAGGACCATGCCCATGGTCAGCCAGCCACCAAACAGGTAGCCGATCTGTGCGTCTGGTTCGCGGAAGAACTCGACGAAGATCCGGGCAACGGCATAAAGGCTGACAAAGACGCCCGTAATGCGGCCGGGATAGCGCAGTGCCTTGAAGACACGTGCAAGGACTTGCAACAGCACGAAGAGCAGCAATCCCTCGAGCGCTGCCTCATACAGCTGGCTGGGATGGCGCGGAAACGGGCCACCGGTCGGAAAGGCCATGGCCCATGCGACATCGGCTGGACGGCCCCAGAGTTCGCCATTGATGAAATTGGCGATGCGACCGAAAAACAGGCCGAGCGGCGCGACGCTGGCGACAAGATCGAACAGGCTCCACAATGGGATTGCGTGCTTTCGGGAGAAGAAGACCATAGCGAGCGTGGCGCCCAGGAAGCCACCATGGAACGACATGCCGCCATTCCAGACCTCGATCGCGCGCATCGGATTGGCGGCAACCGAGGCGAAATCGTAAAAGAATATATAGCCGAGGCGTCCGCCGGCGACGATACCGATGGCCGCCCACAAAATGAAGTCATCCACCTGCTGGATGCTCAGCGGCGGCTGGCCATTGGGCCAGAGCTGCGGGCGGCGCAAAAGATCGCGGGCAACGAGCCAGCCTAGAAGGATGCCTACGACATAGGCCAGTCCATACCAGTGGACAGCCAAAGGGCCGACCGAGAAGGCGATCGGATCGATCGCGGGAAAGCTCACGACGGCGAAAAGTTCCAAGACTGACAACAATGGCGTTCTTTCGTTTATGCAGGGCGAAAATGGCGTTGCGAAATGACCCGGTCAAGCCCGGCCTGGATGGAATCGCGTCACCCTGCGACACCGTCAACCACCTTTATCAGTTCGAAACTTCTTGCAAGCTCCCGGTTGAATGCCTACCTCATCTTCAACGGGGTGATCCCCAACGGATCTTGATTGAAGAGGAGCCACGCCATGTCGACCGGGCCGAACCGTATCATGGACGAATTTGCCAAACTGATGACGGACGCAGCCGGCGCCGCGCAAGGTGTGCGCCGGGAAGTCGAAACCGCGTTTCATGCTCAGGCCGAGCGCTGGATGAACAGCATGGATCTGGTCAAGCGCGAAGAATTCGACGTCGTGCGCGAGATGGCGCTGAAGGCACGCGAGGAAAACGACCTGCTGCAGAAGCGGATCGAGGCGCTCGAAGCGCAGCTTTTGGGCACAACGGGCAAGCCGGCGGCCTGAAAATCCGGTAAATCTGTTCAATCACTTGAATTGCAGCAAGACCCGTAACCTGTTGGTTGCGGGTCTTTTGCCTTTCCAGGCCCTTGACCATGCGTTCTCCACCGCCAATCCCCGGTTATTTTGCCGCTTGTGGACAGGTGGCAAAAAGCCAATGGCCAGAGTCGCTTATGCCGCATTGCGCAGGCGATTCCCGAAGGTCCATCCACAGGCCCGGGCCGCAATTGTGGCATTGGGGGCTGGTGCTTGGTTCTGGCGATTATACACTGATTTTAAATGATGATTCGAAACGGGCCTACGTAAGTTTCGGACAGGGTGCGTGTTTTATCCTGGGGTCCTTCGGAATCGTTCCAGTGTAGTTTCCGGTTCTGGTGTTTGAGTTGTTCGGCATGCCGCCGAAAGCCTACATTCATTCCGGTCAAGAAGGTGATGCATGAGCCTCATGGAAATGGAAGTCGAACGCCAGTCCAACCCGGTCGATATGATCGAGTTTGTCGCGGCGACCAATGATTGGTCGTTCGAGCGTTCCGGCGAAGACGAGATCGCAATGACGGTCGAAGGGCGCTGGACCGATTACCATGTGTCGTTCTCCTGGATGGAAGAGTTCGAAGCGCTGCATCTTGCATCAGCCTTCGACCTGAAGATCCCGGAAAATCGCCTCAACGAGGTGATCAAGCTTCTCTCCTACATCAACGGACAGGTGCTCATGGGGCATTTCGACCTGTGGCGTAACGAGGACGTGGTCATTTTCCGCCAGTCGCTGCTGCTTGCCGGTGGCGCTGAGCCGACCAACCGACAGGTGGAAGTTCTGCTTTCGTCGGCGGTTGATGCCTGCGAGGCCTATTACCAGGCCTTCCAGTTCGTCGTCTGGTCGGGTGTCGATGCCAAGACTGCCATGGACGCAGTGCTGTTCGAGACCGTAGGAGAGGCCTGAGCATGAGCCAGTCAGCATTCGGGCAGATCGTGCTCGTCGGCGCCGGCAATATGGGTGGTGCCATGCTGTCCGGATGGCTGAAGAATGGCGTACCGGGCTCCTCCGTCACGGTGCTGGATCCGTCGCCGTCCGAAACGATGATGGCGATGATCCGCGATGCGGGTGCGAGCCATTCGGTCAATCCGCCGGACGGCCTCACTGCCGATATCCTGTTCCTGGCCGTAAAGCCGCAGGTCATGGATGCTGTCCTGCCGAAACTCAGTTCGCTGATGGGCGAGAGGACTGCTGTCGTTTCGGTCGCGGCCGGCAAGACGATTGCTTCCATGGAGACCCATCTGGGCGCGGCCGCCATGGTTCGCGCCATGCCGAATACGCCGGCGATGATCGGTCGTGGCGTGACCGGCGCCTATGCCAACGCTGCCGTCAGCGAAGGGCAGCGCGATATCGTGCATCGTCTGCTGAAGGTTTCCGGCCCTGTCGAATGGGTCGATAGCGAGGACGCGATCAATGCGGTCACCGCGCTTTCGGGCAGCGGGCCGGCCTACGTGTTTTATCTCGTCGAATGCATGGCAGAGGCAGGCCGCAAAGCCGGACTGCCGGCGGACCTTGCCATGCGTCTCGCGCGGGAAACGGTCGCGGGGGCTGGTGAACTGCTTCATCAGTCTCCCGACCCCGCTTCCAAACTGCGCCAGAACGTGACTTCGCCGGGCGGCACGACGGCCGCTGCCTTGTCCGTCCTGATGGCGGAGGAGGGCATGCAGCCATTGTTCGACCAGGCGATCGAGGCCGCGCGCAAGCGGGCCGAGGAACTGGCCCAGTGAGCGAAAAAAGCTTGAGCGAGATCAGCTTTGCCGATTTCGAGAAGGTCGATATCCGTGTCGGCACGATCATCGAAGTCGAAGCCTTTCCCGAAGCGCGCAAGCCTGCGTTCAAGCTGAAGATCGATTTCGGCCCAGACATTGGTGTCAAAAAGTCCTCAGCGCAGATCACCGTGCATTATACGCCGGAAAGCCTGCTCGGTCGTCAGGTGCTGGGGGTGGTCAATTTTCCGCCGCGTCAGATCGGACCATTTCGCTCCGAGGTCCTTACGCTTGGCTTCGAGGATGCGAACGGTGCGATCGTTCTGGCGGCCGTCGAGCATCCGGTTGCCAATGGCCGCAAACTGATGTGATCAAAGGCCCGCGAGGGCCTTTTCCTTTCAGTGGATGTCCCTGCTGACAGGGTCGGTGAGCGAGAAGCCGTGAAAGCGGACCTTGAAGCCCGCCCGTTTTGGCGAGCATGCGGTGATGCCGACCGAGAGTTGTCCGATGTCGGGCGGAAAATAGGCAAGCCTCGCCATCCGCCAAGGACTGCCTTCTTCCAGCTGATACTGGACAAAGAGCGCGTCGCCGAGGCGGCTGGCACGGACGCCGATGGTGTTCGTCGACGGGGGCAGTGCAAAGGCCGACCAGTCGGAACGCCCGCGCGTGGTCACGACGGTGCTGAAATGGCACAGGCCATCCGTGAATTCGATGCCGCACTTCATCCAGTGATCCGCGTCGTGACGGATCATCAGGCCGGCCTGATCATAGAGTTCCTCATAGGCGCCGGTGAAGCGGGTCTCCGCTGTGAAATCACCCTGCCGGGATTGGTGCAGGACATGGCCATTGTCATGCTGGAAGCCGTAATAAGTCGTCTGCCAGAAATCCGTCTCCCGACCGGTCTCGACCACCAGGTCTGTTCCTTCCAAATGGGTGGAGGCGGGTGGATTGAGCCATGTCATGCCGTTCCACGGGGTTTTCGAGGGGGCGTTCCACGATGAGGTCATTTCAGCATCCTTGCTGGATCAGACGGGTATTCGGATCACGGCACGAAGGCCGCCAAGGGGGCTGTCTTCGAGCGTGACATTGCCGCCATGGCTGCGGGCGATATCGCGGGCGATCGCCAATCCAAGCCCGGTGCCCGAGGCATCGAGATTGCGGGCTTCGTCAAGCCGGAAGAACGGCTTGAAGACATCTTCACGGGATGCCGGCGCAATGCCGGGGCCATTGTCGTCGAAGATCACCACGAGCCATTTGGCGGTATGGCGTGCCTCGATGTTGAGCGTCGTTGCGTAGCGCCGCGCATTGGACGCGAGGTTCGACACCAGGCGGGCAAAGGCATTGGGTCTGACGGCTATCTCTTCATCGCCGTCGATCGTGTAGGTCAGCGTCTTCCTGTGCAGGGCAAAATCCGTTTCGAGCTTTTCGAACAGATCGCCTAGCCTGATCCGACCGACGTCTTCCTCCGCCTCGCCCTTGGCAAAATCGAGATAACCTTCCAGCATGGTCTGCATGTCGTCGACATCCTGATTGAGGTTGTCGAGTTCCGGATCGTCGCCGGCGAGTGCCAGCTGAAGCTTGAAGCGGGTCAGGATGGTGCGCAGATCGTGGCTGACGCCCGATAACATCGCGGTGCGCTGCTCCATCTGACGCTCGATGCGTTCGCGCATCAGGATAAACGCCAGACCGGCGCGGCGGACTTCATCGGCGCCACGGGGACTGAAATCGTCCGGCGGTCTCTGGCCCTTGCCAAAACTCTCGGCGGCATTTGCCAATGCCAGGATCGGCCGGATCTGGCCCCTCAGGAACAGGATGGAGATGATGATCAGCACCAGCGACGTGCCGACCATCCAGACAAGGAAAATATGGGTGTTGGAGGCGTAAGCCTCGTTTCGCCGGGCAAAGATCTGCAGGATGCCCTGGTCCAGCACGATGCGGATCTCGACCAGGCTGGAATCGCCGACGGTGTCGATCCAGAAGGGCCGGCGGATCTGGTTCTGGATCTGGTCCGACAGGATCTGGTCAAGGATGGAGAAGAAGGGGCGTGGGCGCGCAGGCGGCAGTTCCGAGCCTGGCTCCATCGCAATGGTGAGGTTGAGGCGTTCCTTTGCGATCTGCACCAGTTGCCCGTAGTCCTGGGGGCTCGGATAGGCTTCGATCAACGCAATGACTGCCGAGATGTCACGGGTGACGGCAGCGGACAGGCGTTCGGTTACCAACTGCCAGTGTCGCTCCATGAAGACGAAGGCGACGACGGTTTGGAGGATCAGCATAGGCAGGATGATGATCAGCAGCGAGCGGGCGTAGAGACCCGTCGGCAGCCGGTGGCGCAGCCACCGAGACAGATAACGCAGCCCGGTTGGCGGACTGCGGTCCTGATCCCGGCGGATCTGCTCGAAAAGCGTCATTGTCTTCGCTTCCTTGGTCTTCGCTTCCTAGGGGGGCTGGCCACCTTATGCCGGCTGACCTCAGTCCATGCTCAGGCGATAGCCGATGCCGCGAACGGTTTGCAGCCACAATGGATTGGCCGGATCATCCTCGATCTTCCGCCGCAGGCGATTGATCTGCACGTCGATCGTGCGTTCGCCGACGTCTGCGTCATTGCCGACCAGCTCGTGGCGCGGGATGGTCTCGCCAGCCCGTGTGGCGAACAGATACATGATTTCCTGTTCACGATCGGTCAGACGGATGGTTTCTGCACCTTTGCGCAATTCCTTGCGCAGAACAGAGAAAGTGTAGGGGCCGAACATGACCTGTTCGATCTTCGGCGCGTCCGGATTGAGATTGCGCTTGAGGATATTGTTGATGCGCAGCACCAGTTCGCGCGGATCGAACGGCTTGGCGAGATAGTCGTCGGCGCCTGCCTCCAGGCCGGCAATGCGGGAATCGGCTTCCGAGCGGGCGGTCAGCAGGATCACCGGGCATTTTTTCGCGTCCGACAGGCTCTGGGTGAGGGAAAGGCCGGATTCGCCCGGCATCATCACGTCGAGCACCAGAAGGTCAAAATTCAAACCTTCGAGCTTGCGGCGTGCTTCGGCGGCATCAGCGGCCACGGTCACCCGGAACCCTTTTTCCGTCAGGAAGCGGTGGAGAAGGTCGCGGATGCGGGTGTCATCATCAACAACGAGGAGATGCGGTGCATCGTCTGAAAGCAGGATCTTCTTGGCCACGTCAGTCGGCTCCGTCGGTATCCGGGTTCACGGCAACTGTCTGTTTCTGCATGCCGTCGAGGAAGCGGCGAACGGCATCGCGTTCGGCGATGGAAAGGCCCTGCATGGCATTGGCAATGCGTTGCGACTGCGGCTCCGACAGCGCGAGCGCCAGTTCGCGGCCGGCAAGCGTTGGATAGAGCCGCCGTTGGCGGCGGTCGGCAGGACCTGCCATCTGACGGATATAGCCGCTGTCGATCAGTTCCTTCAGCACGCGGGCAAGGCTCTGCTTGGTGATCTGCAGGATGGCCAGCAGGTCGGCCACCGTCATGCCGGGACGCCGGCTGACAAAATAGACAACTCGGTGATGAGCGCGGCCATAGCCGAATTTCGACAGGATCGCATCCGGATCGGAAACGAAATCGCGATAGGCAAAGAACAGCCTTTCGATCGTTTCGAAATCGATTGCCTTGTCGTCGACCACCGGCAATTCGGGAAGATCCTTCTTGGCAGCCTTTGTCGCAGACTGTCGTACCACGCTGTTATTCCTTTCATCCCGGTCTCTGCTGAATGAGCGCTGGGCGCTGAAACGCATGGACCGGCTTGCTGTCCGGGATTGCCGCGGCGTAATCGGCCGCGTCTGTTCTCCCGTTCGTTCTCGGCCGGTCGCCCAATATATGCTCACGACGACGAACGATACCTTATCCGATTGGCGGCAAACTAAGCGGAAGTGCGGCAAAACTCCAATGTTTTTACACGGATCGCACATCTTGCGGAATAGTCGGAAACCTCTTGCCGACTTAGCCGTTATGGCTCTCAACAACAGTCGAACAGGTCCACGTAAGGACGTTCGGCTTATAATGCCAGGAAAGATGAAGGGACGGCTCTCATGCTGCACAATGAAATCGAGGAAAGCACATCGGCACGTTCGTTGAAGCCGGTGGTGATCGTCGTTGTCGCAGCCAAACTGATGGTTGCCAGCCTGCTTTTGGCACAGGCAACGATGCTGCCCGGTTCGCCCATTTCAAGTGCCTATGGGCTTAATCGCTGATTTCTGTTGCCGTCCAGTCGTGCTATGCGCTTCCCGTGTTAGCGTGAAAGGAAGCAGTCCCGATGGGCCACGTGCAGGCAGGCATTATCCCGGTCACCCCATTCCAGCAGAATTGCACCATCCTGTTCGATGACGAGACGCGTGAAGGCGTGATCGTCGATCCGGGCGGCGATGTCGATGTGATCATTCAGACGATCGAAGAGAACAAGATCACCTTGAAGGCGATCTGGCTCACCCATGGCCATCTTGATCACGCCGGGGGCGCTGCCGAACTCAAGGAGCGTCTGGGTCTGACGATCATCGGGCCGCATAAGGACGACATGCCGCTGCTCGAGCGGATCGAGACGCAGGCGCGCGCCTACAATATCACCGGCTTGCGCAATGTCCTTCCGGACCAGTGGCTTGAGGATGGTGACCGGGTTTCCTTCGGCGAGCACACTTTCGAAGTGTACCATTGCCCGGGTCACGCGCCAGGTCACGTGATCTATTTCGATCGGGAACAGAATTTTGCTCATCTCGGTGATGTGTTGTTCAGCGGTTCGATCGGCCGCACCGATCTCCCTGGGGGAGACCATCAGGCCTTGCTGAATTCGATCAGGGACAAGGTCTTTCCGCTGGGCGATGACGTCGGTTTCATTTGCGGCCATGGACCGGGCGGGCGCATTGGCGAAGAACGCCGGAACAACCCCTTCCTGCGCGGGCTCTGATCCAAAGGCATATGCATCAAAAAAAGCGCCGCGGAAGCGGCGCTTTGCAATTCAGGTTAGCTATCGTTCCGGTCAGCCGGCCGTGCAGAAATGCGACATGCCGTCATAGCCGACAAAGGTGCCGGTGCGCGAATTGAAGCTGCGATAGCGGTTCGCGCAATAGTCGTACCATTCCGGGGTCCAAGGCTCGACGCCATAGCTGACACGGCGCTCCTGGTAGACGCTGCGGCGCGGCGGGGGCGGCGGCGGATAGTCGTCGACGTAATATTCCGGCTCGTCATACACCGGGCCGGGTTCCACATAGACGCGGCGCTGCGGCTGGCTGGCGATGGCCGAGCCGACGATCACGCCGGTGGCGAGGCCGAGAACGCCAAGGGCAACCGCATCATTGTCCCGATGGTGACGGTAGCGGTCGCGCGCCTCAGCCTGGCTCGATGCCATGATCGGCGTTAAGGTGACGACGGTCGCGAGAAGGGCGTATTTTGCGATTTTCATCATAAGGTCAGTTCCTCATGCCAAAGCGGCTTGCTCTTGGTTAACGAGCGATGAGAGAACATTAGCCTCGGATGGCTGAACGTAAGCTGAACGAAAAAACCCGGCATACCTGCCGGGCCGCACATGCGAAGCGAGTCCGGATGAAATCAGCCGGAGATCTGCAGGTTTACGGCCTTCGGGCCCTTACCGCGGCGATCCGGTTCCGTGTCGAAGCTTACTTTCTGGTTTTCGGTCAGGCCCGAAAGCCCAGATGCCTGTACTGCGGAGATATGAACGAAGATATCCGCGCCACCATTGTCCGGCTTGATGAAGCCAAAGCCCTTGTCGGTATTGAAGAATTTTACAGTGCCAGTTTCGGCCATGCGTCAGGTCCTTTTCTCTCTGCCCATATTCGGCGGGGCAGCATTTCAATGTTTTCCCGCGAACGGGTGAGCGACAGGCATTTGTCGATAAGTGAGGAAAGGGGCCCTGTTACCGCAAGCAACCCCGAAACGTTGCAACCAACGCCTCAAGATCGTCTGCCCGGGTTGTTATAGCGTCCCCGGCGCGCATCTATTTATAGGTCTTCCCATGCTCGCAAAATTGCCCGAACATCAAAAGAGTGCTTGGTTTATCAGGAATTGGCAAGCAAAAGTTTTCCGAACGTTAACGGCGATACCCCTTGGTTATCAAGGGGAATGCCGCTCCCGAGAGGAGGTTTTTGGTGGTATTTGCCGTTTCGGCGAAAAATTGCATCGCCTGCGATGGAGATTTGCCAAAAAGCGCGCGCGAACACGGTATTTTTCGGTTGAAATTTTCGGTGTTCGGTTTTTTCGCCTTTAGGATGCATCCGCTCGCGACAATCGTATCAATTGTCCATCCTGTTCGTCCGTGACGAGCAAAATGGAGCCGTCGGGCGCCACTTTGACATCGCGGATGCGGCCATAATCGCCTGTCAGCAGTCGTTCTTCCGTGCCGATGGAGCCGTCGTCCATGCGATCGATGCGCGCCAGTAGCTGATATTTCAGTGCCGCAACCAGAAAGTCGCCGTTCCATTCGGGGAACATCGCGCCGCGATAGACTGAAATCGCGCCGGGCGCGATCGAGGGATCCCAGTAGTGCAGGGGCTGTTCATAGCCATCCGCCGCCTGCCCAACACCAATTTCGGCACCGGAGTAATGTTTGCCGTACGAGATTGTCGGCCAACCGTAATTGCTGCCAGCCGTCGGACTGTTGATTTCGTCACCGCCGCGCGCGCCGTGCTCGACCGTGTAAAGGCTGTTGTCGGCCGGATCGATCGTAATACCCTGCGGGTTGCGGTGGCCAACGGACCAGATTTCCGGCGCCCCCTGGCCGTTTTCGGCAAACGGATTGCCACTGCCGGGTGTGCCGTCAGGCTTGATATGAAGAATGGAACCGGCGTGATCCTTGGGGTCCTGGGCGCGGTCCATCTCGCCCCGGTCGCCGATGCCGAAATACAGGCTGCCATCGGCAGCAATGGCGATGCGCGAGCCAAAGTGCTGGCCGGTGCCGGTCAATTTGTTCATGACGAATATGCGTTTGACATCTTCCAGACCGCTTTCGTTGGCGGACAGCCGCGCGCTGAAAACAGCGGTCCCGTGGCCCCCGTCGCCTGCAACCGAGGCGGTGAAATAGAGGCTGCGGCTCTCTGCGAAGTCCGGTGAAAGAGCAATATCGAGCAAGCCGCCCTGACCGGCGACCCGGATTTCCGGCAGGCCGGTCAACGGTTCGCTGGTCTTGCCGTCGCGGATGATGCGGATGCGGCCCGGCTTTTCCGTCACGATATAAGCGCTGTCGGGCAGGACTTCGACGGACCAGGGGTTTTCCAGGCTGCCGGCGATGGACGTTACGTTGATCGAGATGTCGCCGGCCTGAATTCTTTCCTGTGCCAGTGCATTGAGCGGCATTTGCAGAGTGGCGGCCGTCATTCCTGCGGCGAGTGTGAGACTCCGGCTCATGGCCCGGCTTATGGCCCAGCTTATGGATCGTGTTGCGGTCATGGAAACTCCAGATGTTAACGTGTCGACGCGCACCGCGTCTCTAGGCTAGTTGGTCGAATGCCAGAACCGAACAAGGTGATGCGGATAAAAGATCCGCGCGCTGACCTCTTTGTGACCAGACGTGAATGCATCGCCCGGTTCAGCGGCCATCATTGATCGAACGGGATTGCAGCAGATCCGCCATGCCGCGTCGCCACAGCCCGAACCCGCCTATGCTCATGACCGCAAAACAGAGCAGTAGCAGGCCGATCAGCACGCGGCGCTCTTCCCCGAGGCTGGACCTGTCGCGCGTGCCGGTCGTGCCGGGCTGGTCGACCGGGTCTCCCGTCGGGCGTGCCAAGGGACCATGTGGCAGTATAACGATACGACCAGAGCCATGGCTGTCTGATGTCGCGGCGATACTCGATCGGGATTGAGTGGTTGCGGGCGGCGTGAGCGGCGATGTCGCATTGGCAGCCATGGCGAGCGCAACTGCGAGGCCGGTAATGGCGACAATCTTGGCGTTGGCGGTCTTGATGGCGGCAAGCCGCGTGCGCCGGCGCGGTGTAGCGCAATCGAGATCAACTGGCTTGTTCGTGGGCGTGCGCATGTCAGACCTTCCCTATGGTTGTCGGGCAGGGACAGACAACTGGCATTTCGCGACGCTAGCAGGACCGAAGTGTGGCGAAGCGCGGTTCATCTCGCGGCTTTCCCATGATGGGTGCCGGCGGCAAGTGAGGGAGATTGACTTGGTGACGCGAATATCGAGCGGGCGCGCGCTTTAAGCTTGAAAGGGCAGACCATTTTCGCCATAGAGCTTGAACCTGAAGCCTTGGCTCCGTCTAGGGTTCCAATTGATCAATCAGCTTCAGGATCTCACACAATGGCATTTCTCGCCGACGCCCTTTCCCGTGTTAAGCCGTCCGCCACCATCGCCGTCTCGCAGAAAGCGCGCGAGTTGAAAGCGAAAGGCCGGGACGTGATCGGCCTTGGTGCCGGTGAACCGGATTTCGATACGCCGGACAATATCAAGAAGGCCGCCATCGACGCGATCCAGCGCGGCGAGACGAAGTACACGCCGGTCTCCGGTATTCCGGAACTGCGCAAGGCGATTTCGGCAAAGTTCAAGCGCGAAAACGGCCTCGACTATACCCCGGAGCAGACGATCGTCGGCACCGGCGGTAAGCAGATCCTGTTCAATGCCTTCATGGCGACCATCAATCCCGGCGACGAAGTCATCATTCCGGCTCCTTACTGGGTGTCTTATCCGGAGATGGTGTCGATCTGCGGCGGCACGCCGGTCTTCGTCGCGACGACACAGGACAACAATTTCAAGCTGACCGCCGCCGATCTCGAAAAGGCGATCACGCCGAAGACCAAGTGGTTCCTGTTCAACTCGCCGTCCAACCCGTCGGGCGCCGCCTACAGCCATGACGAACTCAAGGCACTCACCGACGTTCTGGTCAAGCATCCGCATGTCTGGGTCCTGACCGACGACATGTATGAGCATCTGACCTTCGGCGACTTCAAGTTTGTTACCCCGGTCGAAGTCGAGCCGTCGCTCTATGACCGCACGCTGACGATGAACGGCGTGTCGAAGTCCTATGCGATGACTGGCTGGCGCATCGGTTATGCGGCAGGACCGCTTTCGCTGATCAAGGCGATGGACATGATCCAGGGCCAGCAGACCTCGGGTGCCTGCTCGATCGCCCAGTGGGCCGCCGTCGAGGCGCTGAACGGTCCGCAGGACTTCATCCCGGCGAACAAGAAGATCTTCGAAGGCCGTCGCGATCTCGTCGTGTCGATGCTCAACCAGGCGACCGGCATCGTATGCCCGAAGCCGGAAGGCGCCTTCTACGTCTATCCGTCCTGCGCCGGTCTGATCGGCAAGACCGCGCCATCGGGCAAGGTCATCGAGACGGACGAGGACTTCGTTACCGAACTGCTTGAGACGGAAGGTGTGGCCGTGGTTCATGGCTCGGCCTTTGGCCTTGGCCCGAATTTCCGCATTTCCTATGCGACTTCGGAGGATCTGCTGGAAGAAGCCTGCAACCGCATCCAGCGCTTCTGCGCTTCCTGCAAGTAAGCTGCACGGTATGACATACAAAAAGGCGGGGCCTCGCGGTCCCGCCTTTTTTTGTTCAGCCAATCGAGTCGTTTAAGCTGTGTTCTTCACCCACGGGCCGAGGTAGGCACTCTCACCGAACAGACGCTCGCGGTCGCGCCAGAGCGCCGGCAGGAAGAGCATGGCGAGGGCTGCGGCGGTAATCATCGTCTTGGTCAGTTGAGACAGTTCCGGGGTGCGGCCGTCGAGATAGTAGACCAGATAAACGATCAGCACATGCCAGACATAGATCTGCAGCGAGTGGCGGCCGAGCAGCTGCAGGAAGCTGAGGGAGAACAGACTGGTCAGTCCATTTGCGATCCTGCGCACCATCGCATTTTCGCTGCGCGGACCGGCGATCAGCAACCAGGCGATGCCATAGGCGACGGCGGCGAAGTTGAGCAGATAGACCGGACCAAAATCGGCGCGCACTTCCATCAGGCCGAATTTTTCCAGAACGACACCCGGCATCAGTCCGTGTGCCGTCATCAGGCGCAGCGGCAGGAAGAACACGCAGACTGCAAGGGCGGTCCAGGCCAGTGTGGTGTTGCGCGGAGAGAACACCTTCTGCCATTCGATCTGTTTCATCGAGGTCAGGCTTCCGGCAATCACGCCGGCAAAGAAGACGATCTGCCAGCCGAGCAGGTTGAAGCTGACCCGCAGGCCTTCCTTGTCCGGCGCGCCGGCCAGCCATTCGTTGAGCGGATAGGTGAGGGCGCGCTGCAGACCGAGCTGGGCCGCCATCCAGATGAGGAGCGAGCCGATCGCCACGCCGAGCCAATGACCGCGCAGGCACATCCAGATGACGATCGGCGCAAACAGCATGTAGATGATGTATTGCGGCAGGATGTCCATGAAGGTGGGCTGGAACAGGAAGGTGACGAGCGGTGCGAGACTGCTTGGGTCGAAAAGCTTGGTGGGACCAAGCCAGTTTTGCCAGATGGCGCCGGCACCCGGCAGAATCAGCTGCAGCGCCAGGATGACGAGGATAATGCCCATCGCATAGCGATAGAGCTCCAGCGCGCGGGACCAGATCCGGTCACGGCCGACGGTGTAGCCGTCCTTCATCATCTTTCGGGCATAGACCATGCCGATCAGCAGGCCGGACAGGAAGACGAATCCCTGGGCATCCTCGACAAATGCGAGGTTGCGATGGTTGATCTGGACGAGCCAAAGGCCGCCGGTGAATACCAGATGGTTGATCAGCATAAAGACGAGGAAATAGCCCCGCATGCCGTCGATCACGTCCAATCTTTTCACGTTCGACTCCCGAGTTGGCCCCCCGGTAACCTGTGGGAGCGATGTGCATCCGCATCGTGTTGAGAATGCGGCGGGTGGCCCAAAGCGGGCTGACCATCGCTGGAGGAACGACGTTTTTCCACAAAAGTTCCGAAGGATTTGCGGTTTACGTGTGCGGTGCACAAAGGCTGGAGGCGCTCACAGGCCGATGAAGGACAGCATGATGAAGGTCGTGAACAGGATGAAATGCGTCATGCCTTCAATGGCATTGGTTTCGCCATCATTGAGGTTGATGGCAGCGGCTATCAGGGTGATCGCGACCATCGTGGTCTGGACAGGGGTCATCGCCATCACGAAAGGTTGACCGGTGTAAAGGGCAATTCCCTCCATCACCGGAACCGTGAGAATGACTGTCGAAAGCGAGGCACCCATGGCAATGTTGACGGTGGCCTGCATGCGGTTGTTGAGGGCTGCGCGAAGGGCGGTGAGGATTTCGGGCGCTGCGGAAATCGACGCGACGAGAATGGCAGTCAGCGCCACCGGTGCGCCGGTGCCTTCCAGTCCGGCGTCTGCCATCACCGACATGAATTCCGCAAGGCCACCGATCAGGACGACGCCGAAAAGGATCACGGCGATGGAGGTGGCGGTCGATTGTGAATGCGCATGCACTGGCGCGTGGGATGGTCCGTTGGATGGATCGTCTTTTGCCGATATGCTTTCTTCGGCAGGTGGCTGCCCGGTCGGATAGCTATAGGAGAAGAAGTAGCTGTGGGTGCCGACCTGCATGCGCAGGAAAAGCGCATAAAGAGCGATCATCGCGAAGATCGTATAGAGCGAATAATACTGCCATTTGTCGCGCGGGATGAACTCGGGCACGATCATGGAAATGCCCATGGCGGTCAGGATCATCACGCCGTAGGTCTTGCCGGAATCGTCATTGTAGGGCTGCTCGCCGTGCTTTAGCCCGCCGATCAGGGCGGCAAGGCCGAGAATGCCGTTGATGTCGAGCATGACGGCCGAATAGATCGTGTCACGCACAAGGGTCGGCGAGGCCTCATTGTTCATCATGATCGCCAGGATGATCACTTCCACCGCGACCGCCGAAAGGGTGAGGATCATCGTTCCATAGGGGTCGCCCACCTTGTGGGCGAGGATTTCGGCGTGATGGGCAACGCGCATCGAGGCGATGACGATCGCGCCGATCAGCAGGGCAGCCCCGATGAGGGATGCGGCCTGGCCTGTCTCCAGGATCGCGTGTTCGAAAAGATATGCGAGGACTGCGATGACAATCGGAATCAACAGGGAGCGTTCCTGGCGGATCAGCGACATACTTGCATTCCTCCTGGTTGTATTGCGCAACGGCGAAAGCATTCAGAGGTTCCGCTCAAGCGCCTGTGACCGCATGACATTTGCGAAGCATCGTCTTTGATGGAATAATCATCTTACCGTGAGAGGAGAAGGCCATGGTGAAGATTGTCTACGAGATCGTGCCGCATGATGGAGGTTGGGCCTATCGGCTGGGTACCGTCTATTCCGAATCGTTCGCGACACATGACCAGGCGCTGGAGGCCGTCCGGATCGTGGTGGCCGAGCAGCAGGTCGGCGACGAACCGGTAACGATCAGCTTTCAGGACGAAACCGGTCGCTGGCTGGAGGAATATAGCGACGGTGGCGATCGACCGGAAATCGAGGTCGTCGATTCCTATATCACCCAGTCGCCCCCGCAGCTCTGATCCTGTTGGTGTCTTGGGCTTTTTTCAGTCCAATCAACCAGCTAGCAGGCCTTCTTCACGTGTGGGACATGTGTTGATGTTTTGAATCAAGAGGTGTTGTTCGCGTCCTGCCAACGTCTCGACTTCGCTATCGCGCGACGGTGGCGGCGAGGCCGTCGACGAGAGCGTTGTAGGTCGCGCGGTAGCGCGGTGTGGTCTTCAGGCTTTCATGCATGACGACGAACGTCTCCAGGCCGATACCCAATGCACCATGCAGGATCTCGACCAGATCCGGGTCGCGGGCTGCGATGGATGTCTGGCAGACACCGATGCCCAGACCGGCGCGGATTGCCGCCAGTTGCACCAGATTGCTGTCTGCACGGACATTGAAGTGGATGTTGGCAATGTCGGGCCGCGCCTTGAGCAGGTCGCGGATATAGGCCAACTGCTTGTCGAAGCCGATCAGGCGATGTGCAGACAGTTCAGCGGTGGACTGTGGCGTGCCATGGCGGTCGAGATAGCTGCGATGGGCATGAAAGCCAAGTGCGACAACCCCGACGCGCCGGCTGACGAGTGCTGCCTGGACCGGGCGTACCATGCGGATCGCGATATCCGCTTCCTGCTGCAGCAGGTCTTCGACGGCATCGGATGCGGAGAGCTCGATTTCTAGGCCGGGGTGCTTCTCCAAAAGTTCGGCCAGGATTTTCGGCATCGTTTCAACGGCTATCACCTCGGCGGCGCTGATGCGCACTGTGCCGCGGACATCCGTCATGTCGCCCGAGGCGATGCGCGACAGGGAGGATGACATGGCGGCCATTGTCTCTGCGTGGCCACGCATCGACAGGGCCTTGTCAGTCGGCAGCAGGCCTTGCGGACCGCGCAGGAAAAGCGCTGCACCAAAGGCGTCTTCCAGCGCCTCGATATGCCGCCCAGTCGTCGGCTGCGTCAGACCGAGACTGCGCGCGGCAGCCGACAAGGAGCCGGTCTGCAGCACGGCGAGGAAGGTGCGGTAATAGTCCCAGCTGACGCGATCGATTGCCATACATAAAAGTATAGCTGATCTATAAAAATAGACAATTCTGAATGTCGTTTGTCAGTGTCATTGTTTGCCCAGTTCATTGAAGGAGCAAACATGACCTATCCCCCTCGTTTTCTAGAACAGCCGCTTGCACTGGTCCTCGGTGCCACAGGCGGCGTTGGTGGCGCGCTGGCTGAAGCCCTGGTGAGGCGGGGCTACCGTGTCCGCGCGATGCATCGGCGTCCCGAGCAGCTTGCAAAGACCCATCCGGCCTATGAGTGGGTCAAGGGTGATGCGATGAATGCGGCGGATGTGCGGGCCGCCGCCGAAGGGGCAGGCGTTGTCGTGCATGGTGTCAATCCGCCCGGTTATCGGAACTGGGGAGAACTGGTGCTGCCGATGATCGACAATACCATCGCCGCCGCGCAAGCGGTTGGTGCGCGGATACTGATGCCGGGGACGATCTACAATTTCGGTCCGGACAGCTTCCCGCTTCTGGTCGAGGACAGCCTTCAGGCTCCGCTGACCTCCAAGGGCCGGATCCGCGTCGAGCTTGAGCGTAGGTTGGAAGCCGCGGCGCGTGACGGCACACAGGTCATTCTCGTCCGCGCAGGGGATTTCTTTGGGCCGAATGCGGGCAACAACTGGTTTGCACAAGGATTGATCAAGCCAGGAAAACCGGTCCGGTTCGTGATCAATCCCGGAAGACAGGGTGCGGGACATGCCTGGGCCTATCTGCCGGATGTGGCGGAGACATTCCTGCAGCTTCTGGAGCGGGCAGACAGTTTGCCGGCTTTCGGTCGCTACCACATGGACGGTTTCTTCGATGCGGACGGGCTGCAGATGGCCGGAGCGATCCGTCGTGTTGTCGGGGAGCCCGATATCCGCGTCTGGTCTTTCCCTTGGGCTTTGGCCGGTTTGGCGCGTCCATTCATGCCCTTGCTCCGGGAGATACATGAGATGCGCTATCTTTGGCGCGAGACGATCCGTCTCGACAACACGCGGCTGAGGGCCGTTCTGGGCGAAGAACCGCATACGCCGATCGATCTTGCGGTCACGGCGACCTTAACGAGCCTCGGCTGTCTTGGAGAGCCTTCGTCCCCGAAAGGTTCGCGCTTCGGCCTGCAGGCATCGGAGGCAGGACGATGACAGCATCAGTAACCGTTGAAACGGGTCATTGGCGCACTGGGTTTACGGCTTTGGCGGTCCTGACCATTATCGGTATCGGCGGACAGTTCTATCTGGCAGGCATGGCCGTGTTCGGGGCCGGAGACGGCTGGGGTCTGCATGCGATGATGGGCGGGCTGCTGTCCCTGCCGATCCTGCTGATGCTGTGTCTCGCTTTTATTGGCCCCGCCCTTGTGGACTTGCGGAGGCCGGCCGGCATGTTGGCGGGGCTCTATGTGGTTCAAGTCACCCTGGCTGCCCTCGGCTCGGCAATCCCCTATGTGGGGGCTTTGCATCCGCTGAATGGCCTGGCGATGGACGGTGTCGCAATTGCCTTGGCAAGGGCGAGCCTCAGGAAGCCTTGAAAATCAGGGGAAAAACACAGTAGCCCCGGCGTGAGCCAGGGCTTCTGTCTCATGCGCTAAATCAGGCCAGCGCCGGGTAGGTGGTGTAACCCTGCTCACCGCCGCCGTAAAATGTCGAGCTATCAACCTCGTTGAGCGGGGCTTCTTCTTTCAAGCGACGGACCAGATCGGGGTTCGCGATGAAAGGCTTGCCGAAGGCGACGACATCGGCATAGCCGCTTTCAACGGCTTCGATCGCCGTTTCGCGGTCATATCCGTTGTTGACCATCCATGCACCCTTGCCACCCTTGGCGCGGTAGGCTGCCTTGAGAGCTGTCCAGTCGAAGGGCAGAACGTCACGCGGACCGCCGGTCGCGCCTTCGACGACGTGGATGAAGGCGAGGTCATAGGCGGCCAGTTTTTCGACCAAGGCCGTGTAGACAGCCGTCGGATCGGGATCGGATACGTCATTGGCCGGGGTGGTTGGCGAAATGCGGATGCCGGTGCGACCGCCGCCGATTTCCTTGGCTACGGCTTCGGCGACCTCCAGCGTCAGGCGGATACGGTTGTCGATCGAGCCGCCATAGGCGTCTGTGCGCTGGTTGCTACTGGAGCGCATGAACTGCTCGAGCAGATAGCCGTTGGCGGCATGGATCTCGACGCCGTCGAAGCCGGCATCGATCGCGGCACGGGCGGCCTTGCGATAGTCTTCCAGCAGGCCCGGAATCTCGTTCAGTTCCAGTGCGCGCGGCTCCGACGTCTCCGCAAATGCGCCGGTGCCATCGGCGTTCAGGATGTAGGTCTTGGACTTCGCCTGGATGGCCGAGGGCGCCACCGGCTTGCCGCCGTTCGGCTGAAGCGAGGTGTGCGAGATGCGACCGACATGCCAGATCTGGGTGACGATCTTGCCGCCGGCTTCATGCACCGCGTTAGTAACGCGTTTCCAGCCTTCGATGGCTTCCGGCAGATAGAGGCCCGGAACATCGGCGTAGCCCTGACCCTGATGGGTGATGGCCGTGCCTTCGGTGATGATCAGGCCCGCACCGGCGCGCTGGCGATAGTATTCGACATTGAGATCGTTCGGAACGGCACCTGGGGAACGGTTGCGGGTCAGCGGTGCCATGGCGATGCGGTTGGCAACGGCAATATCGCCCACGGTGGTCGATTTAAAAAGCTTGGACATGAAACCTCTCGGGAGTTTTCCAATGATGGGAGGGGAGGAGCATTGGAAATTCCCATTTGGGGTTTCAAAGCTTGCTGTTCAAGTCCTGAATAAACTCGGAAATGCTCTGTTCGTTGCGCCTGTAAAGCACACGCTGACCCACGCGTTTGGACGCGATCAGGCCGGCTCGCTGGAGTGTGGCGAGGTGAGCGGAGACTGCAGATTGGGACAAACCGGATCGTTCAAACTGTCCTGCGCTGATGCCCTCTTTGGCTTCTTCGCTGTCGACGCCGAAATATTCGAGCGGATCCTTCAACCAGATGAGCATTTCAAGCCGCGCCGGATGGGCCAGCGCCTTCATGACGTCTTCCAAAGAGATTTCTCCTCCGTGTAAGTTACGCATGTGACATAGGCTAATATTGATTATCGTCAAGTTTTCGGCATGTCAAAAAGACCGAAGCCCTTGGCCGAATGTGGACGTCTCAGAAAAGCGATCGTAAATTTGGCAAAAAAAGAGGGCCACTGGAAAAACCAGGGCCCTTTAAAGTGTGAAGGTTAAAAACCTCCAGAGGGGAACAGCTGCTGCGGTGGAACTGGGAGGAAAAAGCCACCATATGCATCAGCTGAGTGCGATATGGTGGTTTTTTGTGCAGTGAACAATGCTTTTTTATGCATGTCAGTCATGCGTCAAACGCAAGTCTTAACTTTTCAGCCTGAAAAAGACTGCATTGCTCCGACGCTCAGAAGTTCCAGTTGCGTGCTTTGGCAACGATGAAGTCTCTGAAAGCCTTGAGTTTTGCCGCGTTCTTGATTTCGTCCGGATAGCAGAAATAGGTGTCGAAGGAGGGGATATCGGCGGGGATCGCCAACTGGACGAGACCCGGATCGCGTCCGACGATGTAGTCGGGCAGCATGGCGATGCCGATACCGAGCAGGCAGGCGCGCTTGATCGATGTCTGGCTGTTGATCTGCAGATGCGGCATTCGGGCATTGTCCGACGAGCGGCCTGCCGTTTCGAGCCAGTTGACATCGAGCAGATAATTGGGAGCCGGCTCGCCGAAGGAAATGATCTTGTGGCTGTCGAGATCCTCGATCGACTGTGGCTCGCCGTAGCGGTTGATATAGGACGGCGCCGCATAGACGTGCATGTGCACGGTAAACAGCTTGCGCTGGATGAGGTCCGATTGTTGCGGTTGGCGCAGACGAATGGCGCAGTCGGCATGACGCATGTTGACGTCCAGCTCCTCGTTGTCGAGGAGAAGCTGGATCGACATGTCCGGATAGAGCTGCAGGAATTCCTGCACCTTATCGGTGAGCCAGCCCTGGCCAAGGCCGACGGTGGTCGTGACGCGCAGTTTGCCGCTTGGCTTTTCAGTTGTCTCCGTCAGCTGCATCTTGACCGTTTGCAGCTTCAGCAGGACGTCATGGGCGGTGCGATAGAGCAACTCGCCCTGTTCGGTCAGGATGAGGCCACGGGCGTGGCGGTGGAACAGCTTGACGCCGATGTCCTGCTCCAGCGCCGAGACTTGGCGGCTGATCGCGGACTGGGACAGGTGAAGCTTGTCGGCTGCGTGGGTGAATGACCCGGCCTCGGCGGCCGAATGGAAAATACGCAGCTTATCCCAGTCTAGCGGCATGCCGCCCCCTCTCATCGCTTATTCCGCCGCTTGTTGAGCGGGAACAACGACGGCGGACAGGAAACGCTCGGCCTCCAGTGCCGCCATGCAGCCCATGCCGGCAGCGGTAATGGCCTGACGATAGATGTCGTCGGTCACGTCACCGGCGGCAAAGATGCCGGGCACGTCGGTTGCGGTCGAATCCGGTGCGGTCCAGAGATAGCCGTTGGACTTCAGCTTGAGCTTGTCCTTGAACAGTTCGACCGCCGGTGCATGGCCGATCGCCACGAATACGCCATCGATCGGCATGTCGACAATGGCGTTGGTCAGCGTGTCGCGCAGCTTCACGCCGGAGACCGACGGCGGCATCGGCGGCTTGGCCGGCGCACCGGTAATCTCATCGACTGCAGTGTTCCACATCACACGAATATTGTCCTTGGCGAACAGCCGTTCCTGCAGGATCTTTTCCGAGCGGAAGGAATCGCGACGGTGCACGACCGTGACCGACTTGCAGATATGCGACAGATAGAGCGCTTCTTCGACGGCTGAATTGCCGCCACCAACGACGATGACGTCCTTGTTGCGATAGAAGAAACCATCGCACGTCGCGCAGGCGGAAACGCCGAAGCCCTGGAAATGCTGCTCACTTTCAATGCCAAGCCACTTGGCCTTGGCGCCGGTGCATATGATCAGTGTGTCGGCCGTCCAGACCTGACCGCTGTCCGTCTTGACGGTGAAGGGGCGGTGACTGGTGTCGACTTCGGTGACGAGGTCGCTGACGATCTCGGTGCCGACATGGATCGCCTGGTTGAGCATCTGCTCCATCAGCCACGGACCCTGGATCGGATCGGCAAAGCCAGGATAATTCTCCACATCCGTGGTGATCATCAACTGGCCGCCCTGTTCCATGCCGGCGATCAGAACAGGCTTCAGCATTGCACGGGCGGCATAGATGGCAGCCGTGTAGCCGGCGGGGCCGGAGCCGATAATCAACACCTTGGTGTGGCGGGCAGACATGATGGATCCTTTCAAAACGGCCGACAGAGCAAAGGATCCGAGACATGGACCGCGCTCATATTTGTAAGCTCATTTATGAACGCTCCCCATGTTTATTCAAGGGCAGCTTTGCATTAGCAACAGGGCTTTCATCAGGGGCGTAATATTTGTGCGCATTCTGGACAGAATGTTGCGTATTTTGGCGGTTCGGCTAGATAACAGACGGTGATTTGGGAAAGGCCCGACCGTGCTGAAAGTGGAACTCGACGCCATCGATCTTCGAATCCTTCGGGAGTTGCAGCGCGATGGACGCATGACCAATGTCGAATTGTCGGAGCGGGTCGGCATCTCGGCGCCGCCATGCCTGCGGCGTGTGCGCAAGCTTGAAGAAGCCGGGATCATCGAGGGCTATCATGCGATGGTGAGCGCAACCAAGCTCGGCTACGATCTGGTGGCCTTTTGCATGGTCGGGCTGAAACATCAGTCCGAAGGTAATCTCAAGGCTTTTTCTGCGGCAACCGATGGCTGGCCGATCGTCCGTCAGGCCTGGATGGTCAACGGCGACAGCGACTTCCTGCTCCACTGCGTTGCCGAAAACCTGACCAAGTTTCAGGATTTCGTCATCGAGGTTTTGACCGCCAACGAGCATGTCGACACCGTGCGCACCATGCTCACCATCCGTCAGGTCAAGAAACTCGGACTGGTGGAAATCTGACGTCCGCCGGATGATGGCAGTTTAAGACAGTTCAGGCGCCGTACCAGGCTTTGCGCAGCCAGCTGACATCGCCGATGCGGCGATACCATTTCTGACCGCCGCCATTCAGCGCCTCGGCCATTTTCGGATTACCGGCGAAGACGACGATCCGCGCATCGAGCGGAAGCGACGGATTGCGCAGGAAGCTTACAAAATTCGGCGGAACGCAGTCGTTCTTGAAGCTGACGCACCATTGGCGCGGCCAATAGCGCAGCTTGCCGGCGCGAAACATGTGGTCGCTCAGAAACTGCTGCTCGTGTTCGTAGTCGACGGCCGCCTTTGCCGGATCCGCCAGATAGTCGTCGAGCACATCGGTATGGGCGCCGAATTCATAGCGGAAGACGGAGCTATTGCCGACCATCGCCAGAAACGTGTCCCGCTTGCGGTTGAGCCAACGGAAGGGCTTGGTGCGAAACAGATCATCGTCGCGAATGATGAGAAACTCGCCCGAGGCCTCGAACAGGGTATCGAGGCTGCCGACAACGACGAGGTCAAGGTCGAGAAAAAGTGTCGGTCCGGAGAGACCGGCAAGGTCGCTGGCGAACACCGACAGTTTTCTCCAACGCGTGTCCTTTTCTCCGTCGCGCATCTTCAAGGCGGGAAGGGGGGCGGTTTCGACGTCCGGATCCAGTCCTGTGGTGTCGTCGGTGAAGCAGACGAAACGATGCGGGCGCTTCAGGTGGCGTTGCACGCCTCGGCAGAGATTGTTGACATATTCCGGGCCGTAGAGTGTGCCCCATTTCATGCAGATGATATTCACCGATGAGGCTTCGGGCTCCTGAGAGATGGCAGGGGCAGCGGAACTGGGGGCATTCATGAGCGTGTCTTGTTGCTTTCGAGTGATGGAGTCTCTGTCGGCGTCTGAGACATAGTGTTTCGCCCTGACAGAGTGCGGGTGTCAGCCGGCCAAGAGGTTTTCATAGATATGCTGCAAACCTTGCGCTTCGCCCTCAATGGAAAAAGACCCGTGGGTTCTTTCGATCGCGCGCTGTCCGGCAGTTGTCCGCCGCTCCGCATTGTCCATCAGAAGCGTGGTGGCTTTCACCATGGCCGCGGTGCTGATGTCCTCGAGCAGGACACCCGTTTCATGGTCGCCCACTGCGATCAATTCACGAAATGCGCCGACATCGGTCGCGATCACCGGCACGCCGGAAGCCATTGCCTCCAGAGGGGTGAGGCCGAAACCTTCCCAGCGCTGCGGCGCGACAAACAGGTCGAGGGCGCGGTACCAGTCATTGATATTGGTATGCTCACCGACAAAAAGAATTCGGTCCTGAAGTCCCGCTAAGCGGACCTTGTCCTTCAGGCCCCGCTCGAAGTCTGCATGTTTGGCCGTGGCGCGGCCCGCGACGATTGCGATCCAGTCCGGCCGTGTGGGCAGGAGTTCGATCATCGCCTCGACGAAAATATCGGTACCCTTCTGGTGGCGCACGCGGCCGAAACAGCCGACATGGTTTTGCTGCGGGTTCAGCCCTAGGGCCTGCTTGGCTGCAGCCTTGTTGGCCGCAGGGCGGAAACGCTGCTCGTCGATGCCATGCATGACCACCGTATTCGGTACGGTCAGATAGGTCGAGGTCTTGGCGCTGGTCGCGACAACCGCATCCATTCGCGAGACGAGAAATTTCGTCCAGCGGGAATGCTTGCGCTGTGAGGCGGAGGTGAAGACGAGTTTCAGCGGCATGCGCAGGATGTCGCGCAAGACGATGCCAGGTAGCATCTCGATGTTGCGGCGGGCGTGCCAGACACGGCTGTTGCGGCCTTCGGGCTTGCGCCACAGCTTCCAGAGATCAAGGAAGCGCAGATGCGGCAGACTGGACGGCAGCCCAGGCCCGATCACCGCAACGCGGTGGCCGAGCCTGTTCTGGACCGGTACAAGCTGGATGATCGTCGAGGTGACGCCGGAGAGACGCTGCTTGAAATTCGGCGCAATCACAAGGATCCCGGATGGATCCACGTAAGTTGTCGGTTCGGATGCCACATGCGTCTCCCGGGTGATCAGCCCCACTGAACGGCGAGGATTTCGTAGGCCTTTGAACCGCCAGGCGCGACGACCTCAATATTGTCGCCGACTTCCTTGCCTATCAGCGCGCGGGCAATCGGCGAGGAGATCGAGATACGACCAGCCTTGACGTCGGCTTCCTGGTCGCCGACGATCTGGTAAGTCTTTTCTTCTTCGGTGTCTTCATCGATCAACTTGACCGTGGCGCCGAACTTGATCTTGGAACCGGACATCTTGGAGAGGTCTATCACCTCTGCACGCGCGACCAAGTCTTCCAGTTCGCCGACGCGACCTTCGTTATGGCTCTGGGCTTCCTTCGCAGCATGATATTCCGCGTTCTCGGAAAGATCGCCATGGGCGCGTGCTTCAGCGATTGCCTCGATGATGCGCGGACGTTCCTCCTGCTGGCGCCAGCGAATCTCTTCGTTCAGCTTGACGAAGCCGTTCTGCGTCATCGGTACTTTGTCTACCATTACCTCTTCCTTCGGTCTTAGCGTCCGCGAGCGCGGGCACAAAAGAAAACAGGTTCCGAAGCAAAGCTACGGAACCGTGTCACAAATCACATCTGCCGGGACTATAGCAGATTGCCAGACGCAATTTCCAGAGTTTTCGATAGAGCGGGATTCGCGTGTGGGTATGTGCTGACCGATGGTGGTTCAAGCTTATGATATTCCTATAATTTTCGTGAATTCTTACACTGCGTGCGCGCTACTCTTGTCAATTGGAGAGGCCCTCCAATGGCGATTGTTCCTCGCTTCTGTCTACTGCTTCGAGTTGTGTTCGCGTCGGTGGCGTAGTCACTTTTGCTTCTACCTCTCGCGCAGATGTCTGCCCGGATTTTCCTCTGTGAGCGATCGGGAATGAGCCCGTCACAGCCTTTCAATCTTGACGACGGAAAAAGAACATATAGTGAACAATCCTATGAGGAAGACACTGAAAGAACGTCTCGCCATCCTGTCGGATGCGGCCAAATATGATGCTTCCTGCGCCTCAAGCGGAACCACAAAGCGCGATTCTTCGATAAGCGGCGGGCTCGGCTCGACGGAAGGCTCCGGTATCTGTCATGCCTATGCGCCGGACGGTCGGTGTATTTCCCTGTTGAAGATCCTGCTGACGAACTTCTGCATTTATGACTGCGCCTATTGCATCAACCGGTCGTCGAGCAATGTCGAAAGGGCGCGCTTTACACCCGATGAAGTCGTCTGGCTGACCATCGAATTCTATCGTCGCAACTATATCGAAGGGCTGTTTTTGTCGTCCGGCATCATCCGGTCTTCGGATGATACGATGGCGGAGATGGTGCAGATTGCCCGCGACCTGCGCACCAAACATGGCTTTCGGGGCTATATTCATCTGAAGACCATTCCGGAGGCGTCAGCGCGTTTGGTCGAGGAGGCCGGGCTTTATGCCGACCGTCTGTCGATCAATGTCGAGTTGCCAACGGATCAGGGCATGCAGAACTACGCGCCTGAGAAACGCCCGGCCGGGATTCGACGATCGATGGGCGACCTGCGCCTGAAGATCGAAGCGGCAGGGGAGGCGACCTACACCGGACGCCGCAAGCGGTTCGTCCCGGCCGGGCAGAGCACGCAGATGATCGTCGGCGCAGATGGCGCCAACGATGCGACGATCCTTGGTTCCAGTGCCCGGCTCTACAGCAGCTATTCGCTCAAGCGGGTCTACTATTCGGCCTTCAGCCCGATCCCGGACAGTTCGCGCCATCTTCCGCTGATCAAGCCGCCGCTGGTGCGTGAGCATCGCCTGTATCAGGCCGACTGGCTCTATCGGTTCTATGGCTTTTCGGTCGCCGAAATCACGTCTGCGCGCGCCGACGGCATGCTTGATCTCGAGCTCGACCCCAAGCTCGCCTGGGCACTGGCCAATCGGCAGGATTTCCCGGTCGACGTGAACACGGCCGATCGGGAGACGCTTTTGCGGGTGCCGGGTTTCGGTACGAAGACGGTCAAAGCTCTGCTGGCCGCGCGCCGGCACCGAACCGTGCGTCTGGAAGACTTGGCACGCTTGGGCGTCGTTCTCAAGAAGGTGCGGCCGTTCATCGTCGCGGAGGGGTGGTCGCCACACCGGACACTGGAGCGTTCCGACCTGCGGGCCGTGTTTGCGCCAGAGCCGGAACAACTGTCCTTGCTCTGATGCGAGCAGTCTCACTCGAGGGACGGGGCAGTCTCGGCGAATGGCGTGATGCCGCGCGCGCCCTGCTGGCCGCGCAAATCCATCCTGATGACGTGCGCTGGACGACATCAGGCGGGGCGGAGGATCTCTTCGGTATCGAGCATGCGTCTGTCGCTCAAGCCTCGGCTGACAGCATGACCGCAGCGTTCAGCGTGCCGAAAGCGTTTGTTCAGGCAGCCGAGGCTGCGCTGTGCCACAGCGAGCCGGATCGGTTCTCATTGCTTTATCGCATTTTATGGCGTCTGCAGCGCGATCGGTCGCTGTTGGGCGATGCTGCCGATCCGGACATCATACAGTTGAAGGCACTGATCAAGAATGTTCGCCGCGATGCGCACAAGATGACGGCGTTCGTGCGGTTTAGGGAGGTGCCCCCGGGGCAGGCGGGCGGGCGCCGGGCTTTTGTCGCGTGGTTCGAGCCGGAGCATTTCATCGTGGCCCGGACCGCGCCCTTTTTCCAGCGGCGGTTCACCGATATGGATTGGCTGATCGCCACGCCCAAGGGATCGGCGATGTGGAATGGCCGCAGCCTGGAAACATCGACCGTGCCCGCGGAAAGACCACAGGCCGAGGATGCGACGGACGAACTCTGGCGAACCTATTTTGCCAATATTTTCAATCCGGCACGGCTGAAGATCAAAGCCATGCAGGCGGAGATGCCGAAGAAATACTGGAAAAACATGCCGGAGGCCGATCTGATCCCCGGGCTGATTGCGGGTGCCGAGCAAAGGGTGGCCGAGATGGCGGCACGTCAGGCGAGCCAGCCTCCGGCTTTCCATGAACGACTACAAGCTGCATGGCAGGAGAAGGCGGATGATGAGGAGGGGGCCCTCAGTCGTGCTCCGCGAGACGCACTGGCCTTGCTGAAGCGCGAAGCGCAGACCTGCGAACGCTGTGCATTGCATTGCCACGCCACCCAGACGGTGTTTGGCGAAGGGCCCATCGATGCCGCGTTGATGTTTGTCGGCGAGCAGCCGGGGGATCAGGAGGATCTGGCCGGTCGTGCTTTTGTTGGCCCGGCCGGCAAGGTTTTCGACCACGCGCTATCGTCTGCCGGTATCGAGCGCGAACGGAGCTATGTGACCAATGCGGTCAAACACTTCAAATACGAGATGCGCGGCAAGCGACGGATCCACCAGCGGCCGAATGTCGGGGAGATCGAGCACTGCCGCTGGTGGCTGGCGCGCGAATTGGAGATCGTCAAGCCGAAGATCGTGGTCGCCATGGGCGGGAGCGCCTACTTCTCCCTGACAGGCGAGCGCAAGCCATTGAAGGAAGTGCGTGGCCATCCTGTCGCGCTTGCCAAGGGACAGATCCTGTTTGTCACCGTCCATCCATCCTATCTGCTTCGGATTCCCGACGAAGTGATGCGGCAACGGGAAGTGGCGCGGTTTCAGTCGGACATGCAGGCGGTCCAAAGGCTGTTGCGGCTGGTCTGAGGTAGCGCGGCCTTCAATGTGCCTGAAGTGCCGTCTCGTCGATATGTGCGCTGTCGTAAACGCGTTTGGCGACGACGGCGAGGACGAGAAGGGTGACGGCGGCAAGGGCGCAACAGATGGCGAAGCCGAGTGCATAGCCCGCGCGTGCCTCAATCAGCCATGTCGGCGTGGGGCCACCGAGCCTCTGGGCAATCTCAACAGTGCTGGCCAGCGACGATGTGATCGCCATTGCAGACTGGCTGTCGAGCCCGGAAAGGTCAGTGCCGGACATCGCCATCCGATAGACAAGTGTTCCGAGGCTGCCGAGAACGGCCACCCCCAATGCGCCCCCGAACTCAGCGCTGGTTTCGGAGATGGCCGATGCCGAGCCGGCGCGTTCGGGCGGTGCCGTGCCGACAATAAGCCCGGTGGTGGTCAGAATTACCGGCACGAAGCCGAGGCCGATGATCATGCTGGAAAACAGGACGCCGACTAGGCTCGAATAGTAGGCGCCGACCGCCATGCTGGCCGCACCCGCCGCGTTGACCACAAGACCCAGCAGCACGGTTCGAACCGGTCCCAGGTGATTGGTGACGCGGTAGGCCTGAAAGGACATGACCGTGAAGACCAGCGAAGAGGGAATTGACCAGAGGGCGGCCTGCAAGGGCGTCAGGCCGATGACCAACTGGAGGAACAGATTCTGGAAGAGAAAGATGCCAAAGATGAAAAAGACGCCGGAGAGGTTCACCAACAGGGAAGCGGTGAAGGCAGGAATCTTGAACAGGGCGAGATCGATCAACGGGTGGACGAGGGTCTTTTGACGACGAACAAAAAAGTAGCCGACCAGCAATCCACCGAGGATAGGAACAATCTGGGATGGCATGAAGCCATCGGCGGCCATCTTCTTGAAGCCGTAGATGATCGGCAGCACGGTCATCAACGACAGGGCCACGCTGGGAAGATCGATGCCGGATGCTTTCTCATCGCGATATTCCGGCAGCAGGAAGGGCGCGGTTGCGAGCAGCAAGGCCATGATCGGAACATTGATCAGGAAGACCGATCCCCAGTGGAAATACTCCAGCAGAACGCCGCCGATCAGCGGGCCGACAAGGCCGCCCAGAGCGAAGGCGGTTCCCCATATGCTGATGGCGCGATTGCGTTCCGCCTCGTCGCGGAAGAGATTGACGACAAGCGACAGGGTCGAGGGCGCAATGGTGGCACCTGCGATGCCGAGCAGGGCACGAGCGATGATCAGCATGTCGGCCGTGTTGGCAAAGGCAGCAAAGACTGATGCCGCCGCAAAGAAGAACGCGCCAATCAGCAGGACTTTCCTGCGGCCGATCCGGTCACCCAGCGTTCCCATCGTGACGAGGAAGCCAGCGACCATGAAGCCGTAGATGTCGTTGATCCAAAGCAGTTGGGTGGCGGATGGATCGAGATCGGCTACAATTGCCGGCATGGCAAGAAAGAGCACCGAAAGGTCCATCGAGTAGATCAGGCAGGCTATGGAAAGGATCAGAAGTCCAATCCATTCGCGGCGGGTGGCCCGCTCAGGCATCACGTCTTGATCCAGCATCTCTTCCTCCCGGAAACCGGCCGAGATTTTCGCGAATTACCAGAAATGGCAAGTGCAAATCCCGTTTGCACTTGCCGGCGTGGTCTAACCGGGCGTCGTCAGTCCACTGACATAAGCATCCAGTCGCGCCAAAGTCTGTTTACCGCCATCAACGGCACCGAACTCGATTGTCGCGTCGCGGGCTTGTGTGGTCGGGAAGATCAAGGTGATCGTGACCCGGGTCTTGTCGCCCTCGGTCTGCAAGGTGATGACGCCGTCGAAATGTGCCGGTTCGCCGGCTTCTCCGCCATGGGCATAGGCAATGCGCGTGGGTGGGCTGATATCCTGATAGCGGATCCAGTTGGGCCAATCCTTGCCGTCCGGCCCATGCATCGTATAGCGCCAAAGCCCGCCAACGGAGAAATCCATCTCGTGAGTTTCGTTGCGGAAGCCGTCTGGACCCCACCATTGGTCGAGGTGGCCGGCATCGGTAAACATCTTGAACACGAGGTCGATCGGCGCCCCGACGAGGCGATCAACCTGGAGAATCTTGGCGGGATCATAGTGCGTTTTCATGTCAGCGGTCTCCTGCCGTCAGGTCGAGAACAGCTTGCAGCCTGTCGAAATTCTGCTCGTTGGCCGCAGCGATGTATTTCTGCAGTGCCAGATTTTCCGCGGTCGCATCGAACAGCATGCGCCAATGGAGTCTGGTGCCTTTGTCTTCAGGCTCGAAGCGCATTTCCATCGTGTAGATGTGCATCGGTTCGTGATGCAGGAAGGCAATATGCCTGTCGGGGATGATTTCCTGGAAGGTCGAATGATTGTCGAAATCGGTGCCGTCTGCGGCGCTCATGGTGATGCGCCAGCTGCCGCCTTCGCGAAAATCGAATTCGTCGATGCGATTGGTGAAATCATGTGGCCCCCACCAGTGCTTCAGCTTGTGCGGATCGGCAAACGCCTCGAACAGGGTTGCGGGGTCGACGGCAAACAGACGGTCGTTGAGGATTTCCATCTTATCGGTCATTTGTGTCCTCCGTGTTCTTCGCCTCGGTCTCAAGTGTCGCGATATAGTCCTCGAGCCGGTTGAGGCGGTGTTCCCAAAGCGTGCGATAGTCTCCGAGCCAGCCGTCGACGGTCTTCAAGGGTTCCGGTTCAATCCGGCAGGGGCGCCATTGGGCGCTGCGTCCGCGCGAGATCAGCCGGGCGCGTTCCAGCACCTTCAGATGCTTGGAAACCGCCGGCAGGCTGATGTCGAAGGGGGCGGCCAGTTCGTTGACCGTCGCCTCGCCCTTGGACAGACGTGCCAGGATCGCCCGACGGGTCGGGTCGGCGAGCGCCGAGAGTGTAATGGATAGTGGATCGTTGCTCATAGTTAGCCGATCGGTTAATTAACCTATGGGTTCAATAGCGGTCGCGATGGGGAACGTCAAGAGACCTGTTCTGGTCATTCGACGCTGGATGCTGCCCGGGATAGGACGTTGAACAAGGGGGCAGGCGTGTGGTCCGCGGTGATCGCGAGGGCCAAGTGCCTTGCGTAGCGCAGCTTTCGTCCGGCTCCAGCCGCGAGGAAACGCCGAAGTTGATCGTGAAACGGGCTGTCTCGCCACGCGTCCTGACGTTGGAGCGTCTGGAACGCCCGCTGGTCTCCCTGCTCGTTCAGGATCGCTTCAACGGCTTGTCTGCTGACGGCACGGAGAAGTTCGTCCTCGAGGTCGCGATCGCACAGGAAGAAGCCGAGTTGCCTGAGGTCGGTCGCGTTCGACCACTGCGCCTGGTCGGCACGCTGAACGGCTCTCAGCAAGAGCGGCGCCTCTGCGCCGTCAAACAGGCCACTGATCAGCGGCTTCGCCTCGCTGGCCAGGAAATGGGAAAGGTAACGGCTCATTGAAGCGATGCCGCCGACGGGAACGACGACAATGCGTCGCGACACCAGATCGAGACCGAGTCGCAGGGCCGTCGTTTCGAGAGCAATCTGGTCGCTGATGCCTTCGACGAGAATGACGCTACGTGCGCCCGCTGCCGCGTCTATTGCCCTTGCGGTTGCCCGGATCGGCGCGTCAGGACCGCGTTCGTAGCCAAACAGATCCATGTCCTGCGGCCGAGAATCGACGGTAGGCGCCGTCGAAACCGGTTCGGGTCCATCGCCAGCCATGGCGATCATTGTTATCCGAAATGCGGAAACGGGCAAATGCCCGTTTCGTTGCTTGTGATGCCAGGAGCGAGCGCTCCCGGAATCCGATCAGAAATAGCTCTGTAGCGGACGAACCTCGAGCTGGCCGCCCTTCAGCGCCCGGATGGCTTCGGCGGCGGCGAGGGCGCCGGCCATGGTCGTGTAGTAGGGCACCTTCTGCATCAGGGCCGCACGGCGCAGCGACTTGGAGTCCGAGATCGCCTTGTTGCCGTCGGTCGTGTTGATGACCAGCTGGACCTGACGGTTGCGGATGGCGTCCTCGATATGCGGACGGCCTTCGAGCACCTTGTTGATCTTGATCGCCGGAATGTCGTTTTCGGCGAGGAAGCGCTGGGTGCCGCCGGTTGCCATGACCTTGAAGCCGATCTGGGTGAGGATCAGGATGGCCGGCAGCACGCGGACCTTGTCCTCGTCACGGACGGAGACGAAAACCGTGCCGTCACGCGGCAGTTCGACGCTGGCGCCGAGCTGGCTCTTGGCGAAGGCGAGCGCAAAATCCGTGTCGAGGCCGATGACTTCGCCGGTCGAGCGCATTTCCGGTCCGAGCAGCGTGTCGACGCCGGGAAAACGGGCAAACGGGAAGACGGCTTCCTTGACAGCAATATGCTTCAGGTTGCGCGGGTCGGGCTTTTCGCCGTAGGCGGCAATCGCAGCATCGAGCTTTTCGCCGGTCATGATGCGGGCGGCGATCTTGGCGATCGGCGCGCCGATGGTCTTGGCGACGAAGGGCACGGTGCGCGAGGCGCGCGGGTTGACTTCGAGCACGTAGATCACGTCGTCCTTGATCGCATACTGGACGTTCATCAGGCCGCCGACATTGAGCGCCTTGGCCATGGCGGCCGTCTGGCGCTCCAGTTCGTCGAGCGTAGCCTTGGAGAGCGAGCGCGAGGGGAGAGAGCAGGCCGAGTCACCCGAATGGATGCCGGCTTCCTCGATATGCTCCATGATGCCGGAGACGAAGACGTTCTCGCCGTCGCAGAGCGCGTCGACATCGACTTCGATGGCATTGGTCAGGTAGCTGTCGAACAGAAGCGGGTTCTTGCCCAGCAGGGTGTTGATCTGGCCGGTCTTGTCGTTCGGGTAGCGCTGCTTGATGTCCTCGGGAACGAGGCCGGGCACTGTGTCGAGCAGGTAGGACTGCAGCATGCTCTCATTGTGAATGATCTGCATGGCGCGGCCGCCGAGCACGTAGGACGGGCGCACGACCAGCGGGAAGCCGATTTCGGTGGCGACCAGGCGTGCCTGCTCGACCGAATAGGCGATGCCGTTGTTCGGCTGGTTGAGGTCGAGCTTCATCAGGAGCTTCTGGAAGCGATCGCGGTCTTCGGCGAGGTCGATCATGTCCGGCGCCGTGCCGAGGATCGGGATGCCGTTCTTCTCCAGCGCTTCGGCAAGCTTCAGCGGGGTCTGGCCGCCGAACTGCACGATGACGCCGACCACTTCACCCTTTTCCTGCTCGGCGCGCAGGATTTCGATCACGTCTTCGGCCGTCAGCGGCTCGAAATAGAGGCGGTCCGAGGTGTCGTAGTCGGTCGAAACCGTTTCCGGGTTGCAATTGATCATGATCGCTTCAAAGCCGGCATCCTTCAGGGCGAAGGCGGCATGGCAGCAGCAGTAGTCGAACTCGATGCCCTGGCCGATGCGGTTCGGACCGCCGCCGAGGATGACGACCTTCTTGCGGTCGGAGACCTGGGCTTCCGAGCGCAGTTCGCCGACGAAGGGCGTTTCATAGGTCGAGTACATGTAAGCGGTCGGCGAGGCGAATTCGGCCGCGCAGGTATCGATGCGCTTGAACACGGGACGGACGTTCAGGCCGTTGCGGAGTTCGGCGACTTCCTTCGGACGCTTGCCGGAGAGCGAGGCAAGGCGGGCGTCGGAGAAGCCCATGGCTTTCAAGCTGCGCAGGTTCTCGGCGTCATCCGGCAGGCCATGTTCGCGAACCCGGGCTTCCATATCGATGATCGCCTTGAACTGGGCGATGAACCACGGATCGATCTTGGAGCCGTCATGAACCTCTTTTTCGCTCATGCCGAAACGCAGGGCCTGGGCGACCATGCGCAGGCGGTCCGGTGTCGGCGTGCCGATGGCGGCGCGGATGGCGTTCTTGTCGTCGCCACTTGTGCCATTGGCATCGACGCCGGGAATTTCGATCTCGTCGAGACCGGTCAGGCCGGTTTCGAGACCACGCAGGGCTTTCTGCAGCGATTCGGCGAAGGTACGGCCGATCGCCATGACTTCGCCGACGGACTTCATCGCGGTGGTCAGGACCGGAGACGCGCCCGGGAATTTTTCAAAAGCAAAACGCGGGATCTTGGTGACGACATAGTCGATCGACGGTTCGAAAGATGCAGGCGTCGCGCCGCCGGTAATGTCATTTTCCAGTTCGTCGAGCGTGTAGCCGACGGCAAGTTTGGCGGCGACCCTGGCGATCGGGAAGCCGGTGGCTTTGGAGGCCAAAGCGGAAGAACGCGAAACGCGCGGGTTCATCTCGATCACGACCAGGCGGCCGTCGGCCGGGTTGACAGCGAACTGCACGTTCGAGCCGCCGGTCTCAACGCCGATCTCGCGGAGAACCGCGATCGAGGCGTTGCGCATGATCTGGTATTCCTTGTCGGTCAAGGTCAGCGCGGGGGCGACGGTGATCGAGTCGCCGGTGTGCACGCCCATCGGGTCGATGTTCTCGATCGAGCAGATGATGATGCAGTTGTCCGCCTTGTCGCGGACGACCTCCATTTCATACTCCTTCCAGCCGAGCACCGATTCCTCGATCAGGACTTCAGTGGTCGGCGAGGCGTCCAGGCCGGAATTGATGATCTCGTAGAATTCCGAGCGATTGTAGGCGATGCCGCCGCCGGTGCCGCCCATGGTGAAGGACGGGCGGATGATGGCGGGCAGGCCGACGACGTCGAGTGCCTGGGCAGCGATCGCCATGGCGTGGCTCATGTAACGCTGCTTGCGATCAGTCTCGCCGAGGTTCCACTGGTTTTCCAACTCGTCCAGCGCCTTGTCGAGTTCGGCGCCGGAAAGCTCGGCCTTGACCTTGTTGCGCTCGGTCTCATGGGTCTTGCGGTCGGCGTCCTTGATCTCTGTGGCATTGGCCAGCATCGACTTGGGCGTTTCGAGGCCGATGCGGGTCATCGCTTCACGGAAGAGGGCGCGGTCTTCGGCCATGTCAATGGCGGCGGGCTTGGCGCCGATCATCTCGACATTGTAGCGGTCGAGCACGCCCATGCGCTTCAGCGAGAGCGCGGTGTTCAGCGCCGTCTGGCCACCCATGGTCGGCAGCAGCGCATCGGGGCGCTCCTTGGCGATGATCTTGGCGACGACTTCCGGCGTGATCGGCTCGACGTAGGTCGCGTCGGCGAGGCCCGGATCGGTCATGATGGTCGCCGGGTTGGAGTTGACCAGGATGACCCGGTAACCCTCTTCCTTCAGCGCCTTGACCGCCTGGGTGCCGGAATAGTCGAATTCGCATGCCTGGCCAATGACAATCGGGCCAGCGCCGATGATGAGGATGGACTTGATATCTTGGCGCTTGGGCATGGCTCTATCCGTTCTGTGACCTGCGCGAAAAACCGGCCAAGGTGATGAGCTCACCGGCCGGGCGCAGATAGATGGTCTTTTCAGGCTAGAAGCGGCTTATAGGGAAAGTTTTTGCCGAGCGGAACCCCATAAATGAAGGCTTAGCAGGAAAGTTGGGGAGTGCGAATTTCGCCTGTGGTTCGGTCTCGTAACGGTGGGCTGTCACACAGGTTTCTTGGCCGGGAGATAGGGGAGGCTTCCGTGTTCCTAGGATGTTAAGATGTCGATTGAAAAACTTGCACCGCACCTCCATGCCTTCTCAAAATTTTACGCGCCGGGCGCCATCCGGCATCTCGGAACCCGCTACAACGCGTCCGGGACATTTCTGCCCGAGCCGGGCAATACCGTGGTTTGCCATTTGCCAGTAGGATCGGAAACCGAAGCAGCGATTGTTGCGGCACGAGACCGCTATCTTGGAATGCCTGAAGCGCGGCTTTTGGCATTTACGCCGATCTCCAGCCTCCACATGACCCTGTTTCAGGGGATTATTGAGTATCAGAGAAGCCTGCCATTCTGGCCCAATGATGTGCCGCTTGATACGCCGATCGAGGACATGACGGCGATTTTTCTCGACAGGCTGGTGGGCTTCGAACCTTGCGTCGCGTTTGATGTCGAGGTGACGAGGGCAACCCCGAACGGATTGATACTGAATGGCGTGACAGGCGAAGACCGGATGGCGCTGAAGGAATGGCGGAATCGTCTTGCCGACCTGCTCGGTTATCGTCATCCGGATCACGAAACCTACGAGTTTCATATTACCTTTGCCTATCTGATGGAGCGGTTCGACGATCAGGAAATTCTGCGCTGGCAGCCTTTCCTTGAAGACATCGTCCACGAGATTGCAGACCAGGTGCCGGTGATCGAACTCAAACCGCCGGCCTTCTGCATTTTCGACGACATGAACCATTTCGAGGAATTGCTGGTGTTTGCACCGAAGACGTCTTCCGCCTGAGCGCCACTAACCGGTAGTCAGCCCCGGCACGATCAGGACCTTGACCTCGCCAGCTGCCGGCGGCTGGGAAACGACGTCGACAGCGTCTTCGAGCGATACCTTTCGCGAGATCAGCCTGTCGATTTCAATGGCGCCCGATGCGACGAGATCGGCGGCGCGGCGATGGACGAAGGGGTTGATGAAGGAACCGAGCACCTTGAGCTCCCGAAACAGGATGTCGAAAGGTTCGATTTCGACCTTTGCGCCCTGAGGCATGACGCCGAGGATGACAACGGTGCCGCCGGCTTTTGCCAGGCGGAACGATTGCTGGACGGTTTCGGCGACCCCGGCACATTCGATGACGACATCGACACCGCTGGGCATCATGCCATGCGGCCCGGCGATCTGATCGATGATATCGTCCGTCGTCGGATCGAAGCTTGCGGTGGCGCCGATTTCCTCGGCAAGCGCGCGGCGCGATGCCTGCCGGGTGGAGAGGATCACCGTGGTTGCGCCGGCGAGGCGGGCGAGTTGCACGGTCAACAGGCCGATGACGCCACCGCCGAGCACGACGACGGATGAGCCGGCCCTGATCCCCGCAATGTCGATACCGTGCAGGCAGCAGGCGAGCGGCTCGCAGAAGGCACCGTGCAGCGGGTCGAGACCAGCTGGCAGGAGAAATGCCTGTTTTTGGGGAACCAGGACGTAGTCGGCGAAGCCGCCGTCGCGGTGAATGCCGATGGCCTGCAGGTTGCGGCAGAGATTGATGCGTCCGGCGGTGCATTGCGGGCAACGACCGCAGGCGATGTTGGGATCGCCGGTGATGCGGTCGCCGACGGAAAATCCCGTCACCGACGTTCCCATGGCCTCGACGATGCCGCTGAATTCGTGGCCAAGGGTAACGGGCGGGGTCGAGGGGAACTCACCATGGAAGAGATGCCGGTCGGTACCGCAGACGCCGCAGGCCTCGACCCTGACCAGAAGGTCATCCGGTCCGGGGATCGGCTTGTCGATATCGCAGGCGAAAAGCTGGCCGACGGCCTCCAGTCGCATGGCCTTCATAGGTCACTCCTCCCAAAGTGATTCAGTCTCGTTGGCGCGATTGTGGCACGCGTGCCCGCAGCGGGCCAGCGCCATCACAGCGCCTCGATACCGGACGGGACGTGCGCGGAGAAAATTGTTCGACCTTGGCGCTGTGGGCCCTAAATAGCGAGCGGACAGATGAAACCGGAAATAATTGATGATCACCGTTCACTATCTCGACAATTCCCGCGCGCATCGCATTCTTTGGCTGTTGGAGGAACTGGGCCTCGCCTATGAGGTTAAAACCTACAAACGCACATCCGAATATCGAGCGCCCGACAGCCTCAATGCAATACATCCGCTCGGAAAATCGCCGGTGATCGTCGACGATGGCAGAGTGGTCGCCGAGAGCGGTGCGATCATGGACTACCTGATCGAGACCTATGGCGGGGAGACACTGCATCCGCCCGCAGGCACGGACGAGTACCTGCGCTATCGTTACTGGATGCATTATGCCGAAGGCTCGGCGATGCCGCTTCTCGTGATGAAACTGATCTTCGCCCGCATTCCAGGCCAAGTACCATTTTTTATCAGGCCGGTGGCCAGAATGATTTCGGACGGGGTGCGTCGCAAGCTGATCGATCCGCAAGTCGCCGATCATCTGGCGCTGTGGACGTCGGAACTTGCCCGAGACGGCTGGTTTGCCGGCCGGCAGTTCTCGGCAGCCGATATCGCCATGAGTTTTCCGGTCGAAGGTGCCATGTCGGCGATCGGGCACGAACGAGACACCACAGTGCTCAGGCAATGGATGGAAGCGATCCGGGCCCGGCCTGCCTACCAGCATGCCCTGCAGCGCGGCGGTGAATATCGCTACGCGAAAAGCTAAACCGCAATGGCGTGATGGAACGCTTTATCCTAATGTGACGTTGAGCAGGCGAATTGCAGCCGCGGAGGGGACAAGCATGGAATGGAAGGGCCGACGTCAATCGGACAATATCGAGGATCGCCGCGGCAACTCTTCCGGCGGCGGGATGGGGCGTAACCCCTTCGGTCGATCGGGCATCCAGATCCCAATGGGCGGTCGTCGCGGCGGTGGCTTGAGCATCGGCACGATCATCTTTCTTGTGGTGATCTATTTCATTCTCAAGGCCATGGGCATCGACATGCTGCAGGTCCTGGGCGAGGGCAATGTGTCCGGCTCGGGATCCGGCTATGAACAGCAGGTCGGCCAAGCGCCGTCTGGCCCCGCCAATGACGAGATGACGGCCTTCGTCCGGACCGTGCTTGCCGAGACGGAAACCACTTGGGACGAGATCTTCAAGGCGTCCGGCGCGACCTATCAGAAGCCGACCATGGTCCTGTTCGATGGCGGAACCAGTTCGCCCTGCGGGCAAGCGTCATCGGCGACGGGACCATTCTATTGCCCGGGTGACAAGAAGGTCTATCTCGACACGTCCTTCTTCCGCCAGCTTGAGCAGCAGTTCGATGCGGCGGGCGACTTTGCCCAAGCCTATGTAATCGCTCACGAAGTTGGTCATCATGTCCAGAACCTGACGGGTGTGTTGCCGGAATTCAACCGCCAGCGTCAGGCGATGGGTGAGCGCGAAGCCAACCAGATGTCGGTCCGCGTCGAGTTGCAGGCGGATTGTTATGCCGGGATCTGGGCGAAGAGCGCCGACAAGGAAGGCCTGCTTTCGAATGGTGACCTCGAAGAGGCACTGAATGCCGCCCAGCAGATCGGCGACGATACGCTGCAGAAGCGCAGCCAGGGATATGTCGTGCCTGACGCCTTCAATCATGGCACCTCTGCCCAGCGGATGACGTGGTTCAAACGCGGCTACGACAGCGGCGATGTCGGATCCTGCGACACGTTCTCGGGCAATATCTGAGGCGCCTTGTTCACGCCCGGCTGATGGGCGTGAACTCTCCCGACGCGGTAACCGATTTCAGCGGATGAGCAGCGCGGTGCCCCAAAGACCGAGGGCAAAAACCGTGTGCGCCGCCAGATTGAGTGCGCGCACCTTTGTCGGGTTGGGCGTCTTTGATGCCGCCCAGCCGATTCCAAGGCCCGGCTGGAGCAGAAACCAGCCGGCACCGACGGTCAGAATGCCGAGGATCCAGGCGGGCAGGAACGTCGGCGCGGTAAACCATGCGGCGCCTGCCAAAAGTGCGAGGACGATGCCATACAGGATGCCAACGGCATAATGGCTGATCCAGCCGAGAGCCAGTTCATGTTTGTAAGGCGTGGCGTCGGCAATGCTGTCATGGAACACCTTGCCATACTGCAGGTGCCAGAACCAACGGCCGACCGGTGCCCAATTGGCCTTTGATTGACCAAACAGGCGATAAAGGGCAATGGCCCAGAGATCCATCAGCATCGTTGCACCGATCCCGATGATGACGCCGCGCCAAACAAGTTCGAACATGAATATACCATCCCGCAGAAGAAATCGTGCCGCACATTAAACGCGGTGGCTGTCGGAACGGAAGAGGCGATCGGCTCCCGTCCCATCGAAACCTGTGGGCGTTCCCGGCACGTCACGGATTTCACCCCGTTCCGGGCGTGCACGTCTTTTGCGCTCGGCCGGCCACGCCGATGGCCTCCGGGCATTCGCTGCGTTTTTGCTGGCCCTTCACATCACCACGTGTATTTGAGCGTGCCAACGACCTTGCGCCGGTCGCCGTAATATTGCGTTCCATAGTAGGACGACGAGACATATTCGCGATCGAACAGGTTGGTGGCGTTGACCGCAAGCGTCAGATCCTTCGTCACCTTGTAGGACACGACCGCATCGACAAGCGCATAGCCGCCGACCGAAACCGTATTGGCGTCATCGCCATAGGACTGGCCGATGTAACGCACGCCGCCGCCGACGGTCAGGTCGCCGCGGTCGCCGTCGCCCAGGAACGTATAGTCGAGCCAGGCCGATGCCAGGTGGCGCGGAACGCGCTGCGGCCGATTGCCGATATTGCCGCTGGTCGATCCGGCGTCAAGGATCTCCGCATCCCAGTAGGAATAGGCCAGCGTCAAATTGAGGTTGTCTGCAATGGCAGCCTTGCCCTCGAGTTCGAGGCCACGGACGCCTACCTCGCCGATCTGCCGCTGTACGGTCGGGCTGACATTGCTCGGCACATTGGTCTGTGTCAGGTCGAAAAATGCGGCGGTGAACAGGCCATCAAAACCTTCCGGTCTGTATTTGATGCCCACTTCATATTGCTCGCCCTTTTGGGGCTTCAGCGAACCTTCGACCGCATATCCGTTGCCGGTCGGCGTGACCAGCGGCTGGAAGCTCTCCGAATAGTTGGCATAGGCGGCGAAATCCGAGGTGAATTTGTAGGTTAGGCCGGCCCGCTTGGTGAACGCGGATGCGGTGTCGTCGTCCTGCAAGCCCGTGTTCAAATAGTCTGCAACGGTGTTCACATGATCCCAGCGCCCGCCGAGGGTGACGATCCAGCGGTCGTCGAAGGTCAGTTGCTCCTGGGCATAAATGCCCAGCGCCTTTTGTCTGACTTTCCAGTCGACCCAAGGATCGGAGCCGGTGTCGATGCAAGAGAGGCCGCAATAGACCGGATTGTTGATGTCGATGCCGTCGGCCGTACCGTAGAGGATTTCTTCACGGGTGTTGTCGTCCGTGTAATCGACGCCGACAAGCGTCTTGCTGTCGATCCCGTTCCAAGCGGTATCGAACTGCAACTGGTTGTCGAAGGCATAACGATTGGACATGCCGTCGACTGAAAATGCTGTGCGATCATCTGCAGGGTCAAGTGTCGAACCATAGACCTCGGCATAGTCGAGGCTCAAATGGGTGTATCGGGCGTTGGAACGAAACGTCAGGTTCTCGTTGAACTCGTGTTCGAACTGGTAGCCGATATCGGTCTGTTCCGTGTCGAAACGGTTGAAGTCCGGCTCGCCGAGGAAGGTGTCGATGTCGATATCGGCACCTGTCGGGAACCCCCGCGCACCGGTCCCATCGCGCTTGTAATAGTCGGTCAGGATCGTGAGCGAGGTGCCTTCCTGCGGCTTGATGGTGAGCGCCGGTGCGACATAGATCCGGTCGTCGTTGGAATGGTCCCAACCGAGGTCACCTTCCTTGACAAGCGTGGTCAGCCGGTAGCTCCAGATCCCGTCGGCATCGAGCGGCCCACCGAAATCCGCACCGACTTCTTTGGTGCCGTCGCCATACGACGTATAGGCCTCGCCATGCTTTTCGTCCTGCGGGCGTTTGGTGATCGCATTGACCAGACCGCCGGGGCCGTTGAGGCCGAAGAGGGTCGATGTCGATCCTTTCAACACCTCGACGCGCTGAAGCCCATAAGGCTCGAGACGGCTGGCCGTGAACCATGCCGGAATCCGCGCCGCCAAGCCGTCGCGATAGGTCCCAAGGGTCGTTTGGTCGAAACCACGGATACGAATGTAGTCATAGCGGTCATCGCTGCCGAATTCATCGGCGAAGACGCTGGATGTATAGCCGACCGCCTGCTGCAGGCTATCGACATGGCGCAGCGCGAGTTCATTCTGGGTGATGACCGAGACAGAGGCGGGAACGTCAAGGATCGGCGTATCGGTCTTGGTGCCGGTCGCCGAGTTGTTGGCGACAATGGTTGCGTCCGGGCCGACCGGACGTTTCGTTTTTCCATCGACGACGATTGTTTGCAGCTGTGTTGCTTCTTCCGTGACGCTGTCCTGTGCCCCGGCAAGGCCTGCATTTCCCAGCGAAACCGATATCAACGCGCTGCTCGCGACCAATTGTCTTGCGAACCCGCGCAACCCTGCCTGTCGACCCACCAACATTTCATTCCCTCATCTGACCATGTGTCAGCGACCGGCCTCCCGTCCCCGCTGCCGGCGTGAACCTATTCAAACAGGATAAAAAGAGTCAAGTTAAAATATCACGGGTTCGTGAACTCTCGACTGACTGTTTTGTGGGGGCAGTGAGGTCGTTGGAAGATTGCCTGTCACGGCTCGGCGCCTGGAGGCATCAATCAGATTGATCATCTGACCAATAATATTTCTTGATCTGTTTTTAGGCTTGCAGTCTAAATTTTGATCAATTATTCAATCCTGACCGCCGCTCGCCAGCCAAAACTGGAAGCGGCTTTTTTCGTCTTGGAAATGTGCCATGCAACAGTTTGTCCGATCCCTTGCCGCCCATGATGCCGCCGGTAGCTGGAAGTCGCATTTCCGCGCGACATTTGCGCTTGGGATTCCGTTGATCGGAGCGCAACTGGCGCAGTTGGCCATTCACACGACGGATGTGGTGATTGTCGGCCAGCTCGGCGCCCAGGCTCTGGCGGCCATGGTGCTTGCCGGCCAGTTCTTCTTCACGATCTTCGTTTTCGGCTCCGGGTTTTCGATCGCGGTCGTGCCGATGGTGGCGCAGGCCTATGGCCGCGGGGATGTCGTTTCTGTGCGCCGGTCGATCCGCATGGGTATGTGGGTATCGATCCTCTACACGCTGCTGACCGCGCCGCTTTTCTATAATGCGGAGGCCATCCTTCTAGCTCTCGGCCAGAAGCCGGAAGTCGCATCGCTGGCGGCCAATTACGTGCAGATCATCCAGCTCGGCCTGTTGCCGGCGCTGCTGTTTGCCGTTTTGCGCGCCCTGGTCAGCGCGACGGGCAGGGCCGGGATCATTCTTTATGTGACACTGGTGATGCTGGCGATGAACGCGATCCTTGCCTACGGCCTGGTGCTTGGCCATTTCGGCCTTCCGGCGCTGGGCATGACGGGCGCTGCCATTGTTGCGGTGATCGTGCATGTCTCGAGCTTCGTGTTCATGGTTGTCTATATCCAGACCCGGCCTGAAACGCGGGCCTATGAGCTTTTCGTTCGTTTCTGGCGGCCGGACTGGCATGCTTTCCGTGAGGTCTTGATGCTCGGCATGCCGATCAGTGTCACCATTCTCGCCGAAGTCAGTCTGTTCACCGCCGCATCGCTGTTGATGGGCCGTATCGGCACGATCGAACTTGCGGCCCACGGCATCGCCCTCCAGCTTGCATCGATCGCCTTTATGATCCCGCTCGGGCTCTCTCAGGCTGCAACGGTGCGCGTTGGCCTGGCGCATGGGCGCGGCAACTATCCGGAGCTTATTCGAGCAGCTGTTGCCGTCATGCTGCTCGCTAGCATCATCTCGCTTGCCGGAGGCATCCTGTTCATGGTGATACCGAACTTGCTTGGCGGCGCGTTCATCAACAAGAGCACGGCGGACGCTGCGGCGGTTCTCAGCTACGCCGGACCACTGATCGCGATTGCCGGGATCTTCCAGCTGGTCGACGGCGTTCAGGCGGTTGCCAGCGGTCTGCTACGCGGCCTGAAAGATGCGCGTGTGCCGATGATTCTGGCGCTGATCTCCTATTGGCCGGTCGGCTTCCTGCTCGCCTGGATCCTGGCCTTCCCGCTCGGTCTCGGCGGAATCGGCATCTGGATCGGGTTTTTGGTCGGGCTATCGAGTTCGTCCGTGCTGCTGTGCGCACGCTTCCTTCACAGAGTTCGACACGAAATGACAACGGCCCGGATCTGATCCGGGCCGATTGATAGTCTATTTGTAAAGCGTCGCGGGGGGGGATCAGCGCTCGGCCAATGCCGGCTCGCCCTTGTTTTCGCGCACCATGTTGATGAAGCGGCGGAACAGGTAGTGGCTGTCCTGCGGGCCGGGCGATGCTTCCGGGTGATGCTGGACCGAAAACACCGGCTTGCCCTTGAGGCGCAGACCGCAATTGGTGCCGTCGAACAAGGAAACGTGAGTCTCTTCAACGCTCTCCGGCAGCGACTTCGAGTCGACCGCGAAGCCGTGGTTCATCGAGACGATCTCGACCTTGCCGGTGGTGAAATCCTTGACCGGATGGTTGGCGCCATGATGGCCCTGGTGCATCTTCTCGGTGGTGCCGCCAAGTGCCAGGCCGAGCATCTGGTGGCCAAGGCAGATGCCGAAAAGCGGCTTTTCGCTCTTGACCAGGTTCTGGATGACCGGAACCGCATATTCGCCGGTGGCCGCGGGGTCGCCCGGGCCGTTCGACAGGAAGATGCCGTCTGGGTTCAGCGCCAGGATATCCTCGGCCGAGGTCGAGGCTGGCACGACCGTCACCTTGCAATCCAGGCCGGCAAACAAGCGCAGGATGTTGCGCTTCACGCCGAAGTCGACGCAGACGATATGGTACTTGGCATCGGTTTCGCCGAGCGTGGTGTGGCCGTTTTCCCAGGACCAGTCCTTCTCGTTCCAGACCGAAGACTGGCCGGAGGTGGCAACCTTGGCGAGATCGAGACCTTCGAGACCGCTCCAGGCCTTGGCTTCGGCCTTCAGCGCCTCGATGTCGAAGACACCGTTCGGGTCATGGGCGATGACGGCATTGGGCGCGCCATTCTCGCGGATCCAAGCGGTCAGTGCGCGGGTGTCGACGCCGGAAAGGCCGATGATGCTGCGGGCTTTCAGCCAGCCATCGAGATGGGAGGCGGCGCGGTAGTTGGATGGCTCGGTGATGTCTGCCTTGAAGATCGTGCCGACGGCGCCGTGACGGGCAGCCGGCGTCAGGTCTTCGATGTCTTCCTCATTGGTGCCGACATTGCCGATATGCGGGAAGGTGAAGGTAACGATCTGGCCGAGATAGGACGGGTCTGTCAGGATTTCCTGGTAACCGGTCAGTGCGGTGTTGAAACAGACCTCGGCCTGGACCTTGCCGGTTGCGCCAATGCCGTGACCTTCGATGACAGTCCCGTCGGCAAGAACGAGGAGGGCGGTCGGCTTGCGGGTGGTCCAGGGGGCTGTTGCGGTCATGGTCGTTCCTTGTTCGCCCTCGCGCCAGCCCACTTGTCAGGGCGGCTCCCAAGGGCCATCTATGTTGCAGATCGAGGGCGCGCGAAGTCGCGCGTGTTCGGCCCTGATGACAATTTCGTGCAGGTGCCGAGCAATAGACGGATCGATCCGTCAGGTCAATTCTTGAGTTTGAAGGCTTGCGGATTTCTCCCAAGCCATTTCAAGGGTTTGTGCAATTTGTTTGCACTGCTTAAGATGTCTGGCTATGAAACGGCTCAGAGAACAAGGAAAAGCCACAATTCGACACCGTCCGCACCTGGCTTTTCCGCGGAGAAAAAAATGATACGCGATATACTCGCCAATACGATGAAAGAGTCCCTGAAGGCGAAGGACGTTCGCCGCACCTCGACCGTGCGTCTGATCCAGACGGCGATCAAGGATCGGGACATTGCCAACCGTGGTCTCGGCAAGGATCCGGTCAGCGACGACGAGATCATGCAGATCCTGATGAAGATGATCAAGCAGCGTGACGAGTCGGCCAGGATCTATGCCGAGAACGCGCGGCCGGAATTGGCAGCCCAGGAACTTGAGGAAATCGAGATCATCCGGTCCTTCATGCCCGAGCAAATCTCGGAAGAGAAGGTGCGTGAACTGTGCGCCTCCGTCATTACTGAAACCGGTGCCCAGGGTCTGCGCGACATGGGCAAATGCATGAACACGCTGAAAGACCGCTATCCGGGGCAGATGGACTTTGCCAAGGCTTCCGGTCTAGTCAAGGACCTGCTCAAGTAGGCTTTAAGCTTCGAGTTATTGTGAACGCCGCCTTCGGGCGGCGTTTTGCGTTTCAGGCCCCATATCTCAGCCCTTGGAGCGCTTCTGCTCGCTGATGAAATGTCGCAGCACGGCGTTGATTCGGGTCTGGTAACCTTTGCCGGTCTGCTGAAAGAAGTCGATAATGTCTTCGTCCAGACGAATGGAGATCGCCTTCTTCTTCTGCGGGATGACCATCACGGCCTTCGACCAGTCGATGTCGATGAAATCCTGCCAGTCGGGATCGTCGCGCATGGCACGTTCGATGTCCTCGTCGGTCAACGCATTGACCCGAGCCCAGTCGGTTTTGTCCTCGCCGCGGGCCTTCATTTCCCGAATTTCCTTAAGGGTATATCTGACGATATTCTCTTCGCTCATTGTCACGCGCAGCCCGCGCCGAAATGATCCGACATCTTGCGTCGCGCATCGTGTAGACGACGGCGATCAATCGTTGTGTGTCGGGGCAGATGGCAAGCGTCCGGGCCTCTCCATTTTGATCCGATTGCGTTTCCAGTCTCGGTCCCTCGAGCGCGATGATAGCGCGCACAAAGTCGATCCCATGTTTGCGGATGTTCGCCTGCCTCTTGGCTTCATCCCACTCAAACTGCCAATCCTCGAAGGGCACGTCATCCAGACTTCGCATGTGCATTCCATCGATGATCGTGACACCAATTTACTGTATATACACCTGTCATTTTCGTCAATGGCTGTGAATAGCGGGCATCATGCGCGAAAGGCGTGGCGTTGGGTCGAGAGCGCGCCTATATGAAACTCAGCCAGCAGGAACAATTATGCGCTTTTCCAACGACTTTCTCGACGAGATCCGTGACCGCGTGCCGATTTCGGCCGTGATCGGCCGCCGTGTGACCTGGGATCGCAAGAAGACCAATGCACCCAAGGGTGACTATTGGGCCTGCTGCCCGTTCCATGGCGAGAAGAGCCCGAGCTTCCACTGCGAGGATCGCAAGGGGCGTTACCACTGCTTCGGTTGCGGCGTATCGGGCGACCATTTCCGCTTCATGACCGAGATGGAGGGGTTGAGTTTTCCCGAAGCCGTGCAGCAGATTGCCGATATGGCGGGCATCGCCATGCCGCAGCCCGATCTGCAGGCGGAGCGGCGGGAGAAGGAGCGCACGACGCTTCAGGATGTGATGGAACTGGCGACGCAGTTCTTTCAGGACCAATTGCAGACGGCGAGCGGCGCCCGGGCACGCGCCTATCTGCGCGAGCGTGGCCTGTCGGGCAAGACAATCGAGACCTTCCGGCTCGGCTACGCGCCGGAGAGCCGAAACGCTCTGAAGGAATATCTGTCGGGCAAGGGCGTGCCGAAGGAGCAGATCGAGGCATGTGGCCTTGTCGTGCACGGATCCGACATTCCGGTGTCCTATGACCGGTTCCGCGATCGCATCATGTTCCCGATCCTGTCGTCGCGCGACAAGGTGATCGCTTTTGGCGGCCGCGCCATGTCGCCGGACGCGATGGCCAAATATCTGAATTCGAACGAGACCGAACTCTTCCACAAGGGCAACGTACTCTACAATTTCTCGCGCGCACGCCGGTCGATGCAGGGGGCAGGTGGGGCCGAGACGCTGATTGCCGTCGAAGGCTATATGGATGTCATCGCGCTTTATCAGGCCGGTATCGAAAATGCTGTGGCGCCGCTGGGCACGGCTTTGACCGACAGCCAGTTGCAGCTGATGTGGAAGACGACGCCGGTGCCGGTGCTTTGTTTCGATGGCGATGGCGCCGGGCAGCGGGCGGCGTTTCGCGCCGTCGATCTGGCGCTGCCGCATATCAAACCCGGCCAGTCGCTGCGTTTTGCCATGCTGCCCGACGGCAAGGACCCCGACGACTTGGTCAAGCGCGACGGGCGCGCACCCTTCGACCGGGTGATGACCGAGGCCCGGCCGCTGGCCGAAATGGTCTGGATGCGCGAAGTGGGCGGTGGCGGTTTCGATACGCCGGAAAAGCGCGCCGAACTTGAGGCGCGCTTGAAGCAGATCGTCACCGTGATCGCCGACGAGAATGTGCGCCGGCATTACCAGCAGGATGTTCGCGACCGGCTCTATACCTTCTTCCAATCGACCCAGCCTGGCCGCAACGATCGACGTGGCGGCGGTGGTGGCTATGAGCAGGGTGGTCGCGGCAGTGGCCGCAATGGCGAGGGCAGGCAGGGTGGCCAGGGCGGTGGACGGTTTGGCGGTCGCACGCCCGGGCCTTCCGCGGGTGGCGGTGGCGCCATTTCAGACCGACTGGCGCGCTCGGGGCTGGTGCGGGGGCATCAGGAGCAGCCGGCCCTGCGCGAAAGCGTTCTCGCGCTCACCGTGGTCAACCACCCGCAACTACTCGAAGATGAATATGACGAGATCGCGTCCGTCGACTATGAAAATCCCGCCTTGCAGAAGCTCTGGTCGTCGCTGCTGACCGCCGTGGCTGAAGGTGGTCCTTCGCTGAGCCGCGAGACGTTGATGGCGCGGCTCGACGCCCATGGTCATGGCACGACGCTGCGCAATCTCGACCAGCAGATCCGCAACGCACGGCTCTGGACCGCAACCGAGATCGCCGCACCTGAAGACGCGCGCGAGGGTTATCGTCAGGCACTCTCGCTCTACAAGCGGGCGCGCGCGCTGAAGCGCCAGCGGATCGAGCTGGAGCGAGAGGTGGCCGATGCGACCGAAGCCGACGACGGAGGGCGGATCGAGCAATTGATCAACGCCTTGCATGAGGTTCAGCTTGAAGTCGCCCGGATGGAGAACCAAGAGGCGATCATCGATGGATTCGGGGTGATGTCAGGGCGTGTCAAAGGCCCGGCAACAGGTCACAGCTCGTAGTCTGCGAGCAGGATTTGAGGTTGCGTGCCGTCGTCAAATGCGGGATGGAGCATCAGCATCCCTTTGTGTACGGAACGCAGTGTGTCGTCAGATGAACTCGAACTGATAGCCCCCGGAGCGCGCGGCCGCCGTTCATCCTGGCGGTTGCCTGTTGTTCTCTGGTGGATTGCACGCATCGGTACATCGGGCTATCCGCCCCGCATACGCCGCCGCCTGGCGGTGACGAATGTGATTTCGGCCCTCTATAGCCTGATTACGATACCTTATATCCTTTTCTACCTGGTTTATGATGGTTGGGGGCTTTTACCGGCGATCATCGCCTTTGCGCCGCAGATCTTATTTTATGCCGTGACGCCGTTCTTTCACCGCTTTGGACCGTCGGCCGGGGCGATCTATCTCTGCACCATGTGGCTGATCTTCGGTGTCGCCTGCGGCCTGTTCTTTGGCCGCGATTCGGGTCTGCAATTCTTCTTCCTGCCAGCGGCGGCGGCTTCCATCCTGGTGTTTGGCGCGGAGCGCCTTGCGCTTTCGGGACTGGTCACGCTCATTGCCCTTTGCGCCTTTCTTCTCACCGAATTCGCCTTCGTCGCCCCGGCCTCGTTCATCCATGTCGAACCGGTGTTCCTGCAAGTGCTGCATTCGATGACGGTGCCGTTGACGTTTCTCCTCATCTTCACGACGTCCTTCTTTGCCTTCAAGGAGGCGGCGCAAGCTGAGATGGCGCTTGAGACCGAGTATCGTTTCTCCGAGCGTCTCTTGCAGAACATCCTACCGCGCGCTGTGGCCGACCGTCTCAAAGATCATCCGACGCAGCTGGTGGCGGACCATGTCGAATCGGCGACGATCCTGTTTGCCGACATCGTCAATTTCACGCCGCGCGCCGCCCGCTGGGGTCCGCAGCAGGTGGTCGCGTTCCTCAGCCAGATTTTCGGCCGTTTCGACGCCATTGCGATGAAGCATGGCCTGGAGAAGATCAAGACAATCGGGGACGCCTATATGGTGGCCGGCGGATTGCCGCAGCATCGGGAAGGCCATGAAGAAGCGGTGGCGCTGATGGCACTGGATCTGCTGGAATGCTGCCGCAGGATCTCCGAGGAGATTGGCGAGCCCGTCGAAGTCAGGATCGGCATGGATACCGGCCCGGTGGTTGCCGGCGTGATCGGGCCCAACAAACTTCTCTACGACGTCTGGGGGGATGCGGTGAATACCGCGGCACGGATGGAATCGCTTGGCGTCGCCAGCCGCATCCAGGTTGCGGACTGCCTGAAGACGCGGCTCGAAGATCGCTTCGAGTTCGAATTGCGCGGCCCGATCGAGGTGAAGGGCAAGGGCCTTATGCGGGTCTGGTTTCTGGTGGGCTTGAAGGTGTGAACGAGACTGTTTTGCGGCGAATGCTGTTCAATCGCCCGCGCCCCTTGTTTCTTCGGCTCAAGAACCTACATTCCCGTCAACCGGTGTATAAGCCACCGCTTGGCGTCTATTTTGTTGTTTTTCTGGGCATTCGATGTGGAAAAGCTTGACGCCAAGAAAAATTGTGGGAATCACCAATTCAGCAACACAAGGGTGAAGTGGGTTCAGGCGGATCTCTGGTATGATGACCGGTCATGCGGATAATCAAGAGTTCGGCGCTGCGGCCGCAATGCCTTTAGTTAATCAGGAATTAAGCAACACTCCGTTAGGTCAGTGACAGCTATCCGCCCGGGCGAGTGGTCCGCTCCCCTTTTGCCCGGCGGTGGGCAGCATGATCAGACGTCAGGGAAAGCGACGAGATAAATGGCATCGAAAGTCAAAGAAAACGAAGAAGCCGAAAGCGAACGCGACGGCGCGACAGACGGTCCGCTTCTCGATCTTTCAGATGACGCAGTCAAAAAGATGATCAAGGCCGCCAAGAAGCGCGGCTACGTTACCATGGACGAGCTGAATTCGGTCCTGCCGTCGGAGGAAGTGACCTCCGAGCAGATCGAAGACACGATGGCCATGTTGTCGGACATGGGCATCAATGTCGTCGAGGACGAAGACGCCGAGGAACAGACGGCGAGCGAAGACACCGACGACGCCGACGACAACGAAAGCGAGAGCAACGAGCTGGCACCGTCCGCCGGAACCGCCGTTGCGACTGCCAAGAAGAAAGAACCGACCGATCGTACCGACGATCCGGTGCGCATGTACCTGCGCGAAATGGGCTCCGTCGAGCTTTTGTCGCGCGAAGGCGAAATCGCCATCGCCAAGCGCATCGAGGCCGGCCGCGAGACGATGATCTCGGGCCTCTGTGAGAGCCCGCTGACGTTCCAGGCGCTGATCATCTGGCGCGATGAGTTGAACGAAGGCACGACGCTGCTGCGCGAGATCATCGATCTCGAAACCACCTATTCCGGTCCGGAAGCCAAGGCTGCGCCGCAGTTCCAGAGCCCGGAAAAGATCGAGGCTGACCGCAAGGCTGCCGAAGAGAAGGAAAAGGAACGCGCCAAGCGTCGCCCCGTCGCCTCCGGCGATGACGACATCACCTCCATGGGCGAAGGCATGCCGCAGGAGGAAGAGGAAGAGGACGAAGACGAGAGCAATCTGTCGCTCGCCGCCATGGAAGCGGAACTGCGTCCGCAGGTCATGGAAACCCTCGACCTGATCGCCGACACCTACAAGAAACTGCGCAAGCTGCAGGACCAGCAGGTCGAGGCGCGTCTCGCCTGTGCCGGTACGCTGTCGTCCGGCCAGGAGCGCCGCTACAAGGAACTGAAGGATCAGTTGATCACGGCCGTCAAGTCGCTGTCGCTGAACCAGAACCGTATCGACAGCCTTGTCGAACAGCTCTACGACATCAACAAGCGCCTTGTTCAGAACGAAGGCCGGCTGCTGCGTCTGGCCGAATCCTACGGCGTCAAGCGCGATTCGTTCCTCGAGCAGTATTCCGGTGCGGAACTCGATCCGAACTGGATGAAGTCGATCGCCAATCTTTCGGCCCGTGGCTGGAAGGATTTTGCCCGCGAGGAAAACCAGACGATCCGCGACATCCGCGGCGAGATCCAGAATCTGGCCACCGAAACCGGTATCTCGGTGACGGAATTCCGCCGGATCGTGCATATGGTGCAGAAGGGCGAACGCGAAGCGCGCATCGCCAAGAAGGAAATGGTCGAGGCCAACCTGCGTCTCGTCATCTCGATCGCCAAGAAATACACGAACCGCGGCCTGCAGTTCCTCGACCTCATTCAGGAAGGCAATATCGGCCTGATGAAGGCGGTCGACAAGTTCGAGTATCGCCGCGGCTACAAGTTCTCGACCTATGCGACCTGGTGGATCCGTCAGGCGATCACCCGTTCGATCGCCGACCAGGCCCGCACGATCCGTATTCCGGTGCATATGATCGAGACGATCAACAAGATCGTCCGCACATCGCGCCAGATGCTGCACGAGATCGGTCGCGAGCCGACGCCGGAAGAGCTTGCCGAAAAGCTCGCTATGCCGCTCGAAAAGGTCCGCAAGGTCCTGAAGATCGCCAAGGAGCCGATTTCGCTCGAAACTCCGGTGGGTGATGAAGAAGACAGCCATCTCGGCGACTTCATCGAGGACAAGAACGCGCTGCTGCCGATCGACGCCGCCATCCAGGCGAACCTGCGCGAGACGACGACCCGTGTTCTCGCCTCGCTCACCCCGCGCGAAGAGCGCGTTCTGCGCATGCGTTTTGGCATCGGCATGAACACCGACCATACGCTGGAAGAAGTCGGCCAGCAGTTCTCGGTCACCCGCGAGCGTATCCGTCAGATCGAAGCCAAGGCGCTGCGTAAGCTGAAACATCCGAGCCGGAGCCGCAAGCTACGCTCGTTCCTGGACAGCTAAGCGGTGTCAGAGATTGGAATTCTGGAACCCGGCGGAGACGCCGGGTTTTTTGTTGGGCAGTTGACACCGGATTTGCCTGCATAGCGAACCTTCACCATTGTTTCCGCCCCATTCGTTGCTAAGTATCGCTCGATGGTAGAAGCAAGATCGATGCGGTGGCGGCGTTTTGGTGGGGGCTTGGGTATCTCCTTGCTGATCCATGCTGCCGTGGCCGCGGTCTTGCTGTTCAATTTTGCCTGGCCGGAGCCGGATGAGCCGGAGCAGCCGCCGGACGAGCCTGTGGTCGAGGTAACCCTCGTGCCGCCGCCAGAGCCGCCTGCGCCGGAAGAACCGGCAGAGGAAGAGCCGGCGCCTGAGGAAAAGCCGCCGGAACCGGCCGAGGCGGAGGCGCTGCCACCGCCACCACCACCGCCTGCGCCTGCTGTTGCGGAAGAGACCCCGCCACAAGAGGCTCCGCCTGAGACGGCAGCGCCGGAGGTCACGGCCCCACCGATCCTGCCGATGCGCCCCGTGGTGCAGTTCGGCGACAAGGATGCAGGTCCGCGCAAGGCGGACGATGGTAGCGATTCGGTTGATCCGGCTGAGACGGCTGCGGAAGATCCTGCCGAGCCGCCGCCGGTGGTGGAGCCGGAAAAACCCGCGGAGCCGCTCAAGGAAGAGGCGGCTGCGGCCAAGCCATTGCCAGAAATCGCGCTGCCGGAAGCTGATCTCGAAGGGCAGGTGCCGGATCCTTCGGCCGAAGGCGAGGCCTTGAGCGGGGAAGCCATCGCGGCGCTGAACGAGGCGGAGGTCAAGGAAGCGGAGACACCGGTGGACGAGGCCAATGTGGGTGCTGCGGCGCCAAAGCTCGACGAGGCCAAGACGCTGTTTTCGACGACAATCTCGAGTGATCCGGCGGCAATGACGGCGATGAACGGTTTGCCGCGGGAACGGCGGGCCGACCAGTTGTGCACCACGGAGTTACGCGAGCAATTGCGCAACGCTTCTCCGCCGTACCGGCCGGAACTTCTGCCTTCGTTCGGGTTGAAGAAGGGCAATGTCCTGGCGCCGGCGAAGACCGCGTTTAGAGCGTCCGGTCAATGGTATGATCTGAGTTTCCGCTGCGAGGTCGATGACGAGGCCACCCGGGTCGTGTCGTTCGGCTTTTCTGTCGGTGACGCCATTCCAAGATCGGAATGGAGCGCCCGCCGTTTTCCGGATTTCTGATCAGTCCGCTTCAATCAACCAAGCACATTGCGGATCACCCGCATGAAGGCCCGCGCGCCGATGGCGATCAAGGCGTCGGGGAAGTCATAGTCGGGATTGTGCAGGGCCGGATGCTTTTCGCCGGAGCCGAGGAAAAACATCGCAGACGGGGCGACCGCGCGCAGGCGGCCGAAATCTTCCGAGCCACGCATCGGCAGATCGCCTTCGTCATGTGGGATCGACTCATCGTCTAGCGCACGGGCCAGATGCAGAACCGCTTCGGGCGCATTGTCGCAATGCAGGAAGATGTCGTGGTAACCGATAGCAATGTTCAGGCCATGCCTTGAAGCGGCATTGGCGGCCAGTGCTTCGGCGCGGGCGCAGAGTTCGGCCATGCGGTCGTCAACGAGCGTCCGCAAGGTAACCCATACCTCACCATCGCCGGGGGCAATGCCGAAGGCCTGCTCGCCGAGCCAGGCATGGGTGACGGTCGCGAGGGTGAAACTTTCATCGGGCGGAGCACCGGCCGAGAGTGCCGTCAGCGACGGCATCAGGCTGGCGATCGCAGCCATGGGCGATAGACCCGTTTCGGGCTGCGATGCATGGGCGGTCTTGCCGGACAAGCCAATCTTCATGCCGCGCGAGGCGCAGTTGACCGGGCCAGACTTCAGGGCGACGTGGCCCAACGGCATACCGGGAAGATTATGCAGGGAGAAAGCGAAGTCGGGTTTGATTTCGGCAAAGTGCGGGTCGTCCAGCACGGCTGCGGCGCCGCTGCCATCTTCCTCTGCCGGCTGGAAAAGCAGCACGACCCGGCCGCGCTTTGGTGGCTGCCGGGAGAGGCCGAGCGCCAGGGCGGTCAGAATCGTCGAATGTCCGTCATGGCCGCACAGATGGCCCTTGCCGGGGACCGTCGAGCGATAGGCGGACGTGGATTTCTCCTCGATCGGCAGTGCGTCCAGTTCCGCACGAAAGAGCAGGGTCGGGCCGGGGGCGGCGCCTTCAAATACCGCTGCGACGCCATGGCCGCCAAGGCCGGTGATGATCCTGGACGGCGCCAGTGGTCTCAGCGCCTCGACGACGCGTCTTGCCGTGTGTTCTTCTTGCCCGGACACTTCCGGAAGGCGATGCAGTTCCTGGCGGAAATCGATCAGGTCAACGATGTCGCGATTGCTGAGAAACATGGACCGGTTTCCTCCCGCTTGTCCGAGCACGCGTCTTTCTAACTGAGCGTGAAGGCGGCTGCATCATCAAAACAGCCAGCATCCGCCTAGCGCACAAGATTGACCGCGATGGACATCATGATCAGCGCAATCATCCCGTCGAGGACGCGCCAGGCGATCGGCTTGGCAAACAGTGGCTCCAGCAGTCTGGCGCCAAAGCCGAGCGATAAGAAGAAGGTGAAAGAGGCGACCATTGCACCAAGAGCGAAGGCTGTTTCCTGGCCTGCATAACGGGTCGAGATGGAGCCGAGCAGAACGACCGTGTCGAGGTAGACGTGCGGATTGAGCCAGGTAAAGGCGAGGCAGGTTAAAAGCGCAGGCAGGAGCCGCGTCTCCTGGGGCTTGGCAGCCTGCAGTGCGCCTGCGCCAGTCAGGCTCTGATGGAGACTGCGCAGGGCATAGAGGGCCAGGAATACTGCGCCACCGTATCGCATCACCGGCTCCAGCCAGGTAAGTGACGCCAGAACGGTGGCAAAACCTGCGACCCCGATGGTGATCAGCAGGGCATCGGATATGGCGCAGGTCAGGACAATGGGCAGCACATGCCGACGCAACAGTCCCTGGCGCAGGACAAACGCATTTTGCGCACCGATCGCGACGATCAGGCTGAGGCCAAGCAGAAAGCCGGCAAACAGGGCGGTGGACATGAAAACTCCTCTTTGATCGCGCTTTGACTACCCGATCGAGTGCGATTAGAACAATTAAAATTACTTGCCTCAGATTAGGAAGTCTAATGATCGATGCCGCCCAACTCGCAGCATTGGCCGCCGTATTGCGCAGCGGCGGTTTCGAGCGCGCAGCCCGCTTGCTGGGCGTCACATCGTCGGCGATCTCACAACGCATCCGTGCCCTTGAAGAACTGGTCGGCAGTCCGCTGATCATCCGCTCGCAACCCTGCCAACCAACCGAAGCCGGCTCGAGACTCTTTCGCCATGCGGAAGAACTGGCTTTGCTGGAACAGGGGCTGAGGCGTGATCTGGGATTGAAGCAGGGTGTCGGGAATGCGAGCGCTGTGTGGCCGAGCCTGCGCATTGCGGTCAATGCCGACAGTCTTGCCACATGGTTCGTGTCGGCGATGACAGCCGTGCCGGAAACGCTGTTCGATCTGGTGCTTGACGATCAGGACCACAGTGCCGACTGGTTGAAACGGGGCGAGGTAAGGGCGGCGGTCAGCGGTTCGCCACAGGCGGCTCAGGGTTGTGACAGCCGACCACTCGGCGCGCTTCGCTATATCGCGACCGCAAGCCCGGCATTTTATCAGGACTGGTTCGGGAAGACCGGTGTTACCGCGTTGACCCTGGCACAGGCGCCAGTCGTGACATTCAACGCCAAAGACCAGTTGCAGCCGCGATGGGCCCAGCTTGCGACCGGGTCTTCCGTGATCGGGCCTTCTCATTGGCTGCCGTCCAGCCAGGCGTTCGTCGACGCATCCGTCGCAGGACTGGGCTGGGGGATGAACCCGCAGGTGCTGGTCGAAAAGCACATCGCCGAAGGGCGTCTCATGCCGTTGATTGATGGGCTACCGCTCGATGTTCCACTCTACTGGCATGTCAGCCGATCGATCAAGGTGCAGTTGAAACCGTTGACCGATGCGGTGGTGCTATCGGCGAAATCTGCCTTGCAGCCCATTGAGCTGCCGGTCGAGAACGGATGACCTTGCCCCCGACAGCAACCGGCCTATCTATTCAATAACAACGAGGAGCTGCCCATGTCCCTGAGAGATCAGACCCTTGCCTTGATCGAGGCGCTCAACCGTCGTGATTTCGACGGCGTGACCGGCGCCTTCGAGGAGGAAGCGGTACTCGATCTGCCGGATGGCATTCGGGTCATCGGCCTTGCTTCGTTCCGCGACACGCTGTCTGCCTATATTTTGCGGCATGACCTGTCCTTGGCCGACATGCTGGTCATGACTGACTCCGCGGAAACGCGCGGCGCTGTCGAATGCACATTGAAGGGTCGCGATCGGCGCGGTGTCGACGCCGAAAACGGCGTTGACGGTGGCCCGTATTCGCTTCCCGCCGTTTTGGTATTGTCGCGCGAGGGCGAGCTTTTCAATCGGATGAGCCTGTTTGCCGCGATCAGACCGTAAGTTTGCTCAGGCGAGGTATTCTTCGAGTACCTTGACGATCATGTCATGATCTTCCTGCGATTTCAGGCCGGAGACGGTGATGGCGGCGACAACCAGACTGTTGATGCGGACCGGAAAACTGCCGCCATGGTCGGCATAGTCCAGCGGATCAAGGCCGAGATCGGGCGTAATGCCGCAATCCTTGCTGCGGTTGATCTCGCCGACGCGCATCGATGCCTTGTGGAAGCGCAGCGTGACATTGCTCTTTCGACGCGCCCAGTGGTCGTTGTCGGGGGATGAACCGGGCAGGGCGGCATGAAAAAGCGTGCGATCCGGCGTGCGGATGTCGATGACAACCGGGGCCTTTTCGGCGAGCGCCTGCTTGACCAGCGCTTGGCCGATCTGCACGGCTGTTATTTCATTGAATGTCTTGAAGATCAGCTGGTTTTCCTGTTTTTCCAGCGTGTCGAGCAGGCTCATGGTTCTTTCCTCCGGCGTTTTGCAGAGACTAGCGGGAGAGGATGGTGCCGCCAAGCTGTAGATCGGCTTTGTCCCGCACCAAAAGCAATACAGTCAACAGTAGGAGGCAGGATTGGCAATCGGTCGAATCGAGATAACGACACGCGGACAGGGTCTCTACGAATTTACCGAGAAGGCAGCGGGTTTCCTGCGCGACGAGGGCGCGGTGGATGGCATGTTGACGGTATTCGTCCGGCACACCTCCTGTTCGCTTTTGATCCAGGAGAATGCCGACCCGTCCGTGCAGGTTGATCTCACGGCATTTTTCCGACGCTTGGTACCGCCGGCGAGCGAGCCTTCGATGGACTACCTCATCCACCGCGACGAGGGACCAGACGACATGCCGGCCCATATCAAGGCAGCGCTGTTGCCGGTGTCGCTCGGCATACCCTTTGCAGACGGCCGCCTTCTGCTCGGCACCTGGCAGGGCATCTATCTCTTCGAGCACCGCGATCATCCGCATCGGCGCCAGATCGTTCTGCATCTTTGAAGATCACGCCGTGATTTGCATGAATGCCGGCTGAATGCCGGCTTCGGATTGCGTTCAGCCGACTGGAACTACTCTCTCCTCAATCGCTCGCAAAAGCGGGATGCATCCAAGGGCCAGACGCCCGGAACTCTAAGAGGAGAGAAACATGATCGATATGCTTCGCAAGCTGGGTATCGCCGCCCTCGTATCCGTCACGGCCGTGACCGGCCTTGCTGCCACTGCAACCACGGCTTCGGCCGACAGCTTTGGCATCTATATCGGCGGCCCTGCCTACGGTGTCGACTACCGCGATGGCCCGCGTCATTGGGACCGCGGCCCCCGTGGCCATGATCGTGACGGTCGTGGTCGGGGACGTGGCGACTGCCGCCCGAACCAGGCTGTTGAAAAGGCGCAGTGGAGTGGCCTGCGCCGGGCACGGATCATGGATATCACGCCGCGCCGGGTCGTGGTCGAGGGTGTCCGCCGTGGTGACTTCGACCGAATGGTCTTTGCCAATGTGCGTGGTTGCCCGGTCATTCGTTACTGAGGCCAGCGATTTGCGGCCGAGGAAAGGCGGCATCGGCTGACGGCCGATCCGCCACCTCGCTCTCCCACCGCCCGGGCCATGTATCAACCGGCGCGACAAGATCCGTAGTGCATGGCCCGTTTTTCGTTTCATCGCTGCCATCCGCCTTGAAGCCGCCCGAATCGCTTCCCATCTACGGGCCAACCCGCTGGTCCGGGCCCCTCTGGTAAGAGCCGTCCGGCGCTCTTGCGATGTCGGACCGTTTTTCGACACGCTTGCCGGCCAGAGGACCAGACCTTGCAACACCCGTATTCCGCCCCGATCGGCCCCGGCCGTTTCTCCCAATCCATGGGCTGCGATCCGCGCCCGGGACAGCCTGGACCGCGTGTGGCATCTGCCACCCGACTGTCGGGCTTTGAACAGCGCTTCAAGGGGATGGTGCGATGATCTCCGAATTCATCGCCTCGCTTTTTGCCACCTTTGTCGTCGAACCTGTACAAGCCGACATATTGTCGCGGCTCGATCGGGCCGGTGCCTCGGTCGAAGTGGTGAGCCAGGCGAGCGATTGTCTCGCCACCACTGCGCCAATCCTGATCAGCCGTGCCGGCGACGATGTCTGGTGGGCGGGAAGCACGGTCGTTTCTGTCGCGACCGGTTGGAAGAGCACGGCCGAACTGCTTGATGCGAGCAATCCAGCCTGTGTGCCGCTGGCGACGTTTCTGACCAGCACGGAGGCTTCAAGCTGATGACCACCGATCAAAAGGAGGAGACCGTCATGATCGTGACTGATGATACGAAGAAAACGAGTGATCGTACCCAGCCCGGCCTTCAAGCTGGGCATCAGGAAGGAGAGGGGCTTGATGGCATACGTGCCCGCCGCAACCTGCTCGCTGGTTACTGGGCAGGCTCCCTGATCGGCTTTGTCGGCGATGATCTCGGTCGTTATGCGCGTGACCTGCATGAGGTGGATCATGCTGTCGCCGGTGACAGTGATGTGATTGCCCGGCTATCACGCGATCTGTCGCTTGCCGGTCACAAATTCAGCAAGGCCGACATCGAGGCCGCGCTCAGGCGCTTTCATGTCCAGGCGCTGAAGGATACAGGCTGTACCGAGTAAGGGATTTCGGTTCAGTCGCGGTCACCGGACTTTCGGCTCATCGGTTGCGGAAGACCGTGCAGGACACGGCGGCAGCCCGGATGGCAGCGCAGAGTTTGGTGGCCTCCTCGCGGGTTTCCCGTCCGATCCTGGCCGCATAACGCGTTCGATATCCGAAATTTCCGCCGCGCTGCCGGACGATCAGGGCACGCTCCGCATTGAGCGGAGCCGGAAGCCCGCCGATCGCGCGTCTGAACAGGTGATCGACAACGGACGGGCGATAGTGTGCTGCGAGTTGGACGCCCCAAGGCGCCCAGTCGGCGGATCCGGCAAGAACGGGCTCGTTCATCCGTCGTGTCTCGGCCAGCATCGTGCAGGCTTCCTGAAACGGCAGCGCTTCATCCAGTTCCGGCGCTGCGACGTCGGGTGGGGCGTCCCGCCATGTCTCGACAATGTTGCCGGTAATCGCAAAAACATAGTCCCGCGTCTCGATCGGCAACCGTCCTTTGGACAGAAAACGGGCGAACCCGTTCTCTCCGGCATTGTAGGCCGCTGCGGCAAAGCCGAAATTGCCGAACCGGGTTTCCAGTGCCTTCAGATAGGCCGCCGACGTGTCCAGGGATTCAATCACGTCAAAGGTATTGCCAAGGCCGCGTCGCCTTGCGGTGTCCGGCATGAATTGCGCGATGCCCTCCGCTCCCTTCGGGCTGACCGCCTCGGGGCGAAACAGGCTCTCGCGCCAGATGAGACGGGCGAAGAACGCTGCCGGCACGCCGTGGACTTCGGCGAAGTGGCCGATCGTGCGGCATAGATCGACGTTGAACGTTTCCTGACCTATGCAGAGCGACGCCGCACCGTCCCTGCGTTCGTACAGGCAGGAGGGCGGTTCCCGAACCACGGCAGCCGCCGCCGGGTCGTATGGCGCGATCACCGCAAAAGCAGGCAGCAGGACGGCGGCAAACGTCAAACGAGATCTTTGGCTCTTGCCCATTCCAAACCTCACCCTTTGGCCGATTGCGCTCAACGCCCGATGCCGCATGCTAACGCCTGTGGGGCTTGGCGCGCAACGTTGGCGGGGTATTACGCGGCTTGCGCGTGACACTCGCCAAAGCCGCGAGACGCGGGGCGTATTTAAGGTCCGTTGTTTGGCAGGAAACTGAGCTGACACTCAAAGACCATCTGGCTGTCTTCTGCCGGAACCGCGCGAAGCTCCATCGTACCGTTCATCTGCTGCATGAGTTTGTCGACGATGGGCAAACCAAGACCGGAACCGGGAACGGTCACGCTTCCGCGCTTGAACCTCTGCCGGTAGACGTTGATGTCCGGATCCAGCGCTCCGGCCGCATGATTGCGCACGGAGATCCAACCGGCTGCACAGAGGGTAACAGTGATCGGTCGATCGGGCCGGCCATACCGCATGGCGTTTTCAAGGAGATTCTTGAAGGCGATGGCAAATGCATCCGGGTCAATCATTCGCGAGATTGGTTGCACGTCGCCGTGCCACGCAATGTCGACTGCTGTCGTTGCATTCGCCCTGCGGAACTCTCGAACGATGAGATCGACCAGAGCCGACAGATCGACAGGCGTTTCAGACACACCGATACCGGCATCCGCTCGGGACAGTTGAAGCAGCTTTTCGAGGGTGAGCGACAGGCGGCGGAGCACATCCAAGACGCGGTGGGCCCGCGCCTTGTCGGTCTTTCGGTCGAGCTGATCCGCCAAAAGTTCAGTCTGAGCGAGCGCTCCCGCCAGCGGGGTCCTGAGCTCATGGGCTGCATTGGCCGCAAGATCCCTTTCCGCCTGGAATGCCAATTTCAGCCGATCCAGAAGGGTGTTGACAGAATGTGGAATGGTGGCGATCTCGGTCGGCAGTCCCTTGATGGCGATCGGATCGAGGTTCGCCCCGTCGCGCTCGCTGATCGCATCGCTGAGTGCGCCGATCGGCCGGGTTGCGCGAACCACGATCCCCCACGTGGCGAGCATGCCAAGCGGCAGAAGCAAGAGGATCGGCATCGACAACGCGAGCGCGCTTTCAAGCGTTGCCTCCCGGCGATGATCGAGAGAATCGGCGACCTGGATGAACAAGCTGTTGCTGACCGTGGCTAAAGTGAAGATCCGCTTGCCGTCGCCGCTCCAAAACCCAGGTTGAAGAGGGGCGGCGTAGCCGACTGAATTGACGTTGTGTGAATGCACCAGTACGCGACCGGACGGGTCTCGCACCTGATATGTCAGGTATCCGTCTGTGTTGCCGCCGCTCTGATCGGCAATCTGGTAGGGGCCGCTGCGTGTTTCGCGGTGGAAAAAGTCGTCGACGACGAGGGGCGCAAGACGTTCCGTCGTTTCCTGCAACGCACTGTCGAAGACTTCGTCGAATTCGCCGCGCATGATGTGAATGGCGAGGGCAACGCCGAGGATCCACAAGGCCGACAGCACGAGGGAGATGGAGACGACGAGTTGTCCGGACAGACTGTGTCGATCAATGCGCATCGGAAGATATCCTGTAGCCAACGCCCCGGACAGTCTCGATGGCCTGCTTGCCGAGCTTGCGGCGCAAGCGGCTCACATAGACTTCAACCGTGTTGCTCTCGACCTCGGCGCCGAATTCGTAGAGTGCCTCCTCGATCTGCGCTTTGGAGACAATGGCCTTTCGCCGCGCGATCAGACGATCAAGCACCGCCCATTCCCGAGACGAGATCATCACATCTGCACCCTTGTCATCGGTGATGCGTCGGTCCGACGAATAGATGGCAAAGCCGTTCAGATTGAGTGTCGGCAATTGATGGGTTCCGTATCGACGAGAGACGGCATGGATACGCGCCTGCAGTTCCCCGAGATCGACCGGCTTCACCAGATAATCGTCGGCACCGGCGTTCAACCCGGCAATCCTGTCGGAAACCTGATCATGTGCCGTCATGATGATGACGGGCGTCGCGTCGCGACGTGTCCGAAGTGCCGTCAGGATTTCCAGGCCGCTGCCATCCGGCAGACGCAGATCGAGCAGGATCAGGTCGTAGGTGGCGGCAGCAAAGCTTGCTGAGGCGTCGTCCAGGGTGAGCGCCCAGTCGACCGCATGCCCCTGGCGATGCACATAGGTCTTCACAGCATCCCCCAGGGTCTCGTCATCCTCCACCAACAACACGCGCATCTCGAACTCCCGCAAACCTAAGTCGTCACATCGTATCGCTAGCAAAACTGACAGGCGGCTGAAGCGCCCGCAAGCGATCAGATCAGACTTCAGGCCACTGTCAGCTTCACTCTGCACCTTGTCGACGGGTCCAAACAGAAAAGGAATGTCCCATGCGAATGATAACTGCTGCAATCTGTCTGTCCGCCGGCCTCAGCGGCGCGGCATTTGCCTCGGAAAAATGCGCGGTCCCCATGGCCGACTGGCAGCCCCGCGAAGCGCTGCAGACCAAGCTTGAAGGTGACGGCTGGAAAGTCCGCTCGATCAAGACCGAGGATGGCTGCTACGAAGCCTACGCGATCAATGCCGATGGAAAAAAGGTCGAAGCATATTTCAATCCCCAGACCTTCCAGTCGGTCGACATGAAGATCGAGGACTGATCGGTGACCGTTCCGGTCAAGGTCTGGGACATGCCGGTCAGGCTCTTTCACTGGGGACTGGCCGGTTGCATCGCCGTGTGCTGGGTGTCCGCGGACGAATTGCAAAGCCTGCACGAGTTTTCAGGTTATGCGGCCGCAGCCCTGGTCGGTGTGCGGTTGGTGCTCGGCACTGTCGGCAATCGTTATGCGCGGTTTGCGCAATTCGTGCGCTCGCCCAGGCAGACCGCCGCCTACGCGATCGCGGTTCTGCGGCACAGGGATCATCGCTACCTGGGCCACAATCCGCTGGGGGCGGCGATGGTCTTGTTGCTGCTGCTGATGGTCGCCGCGGTTGCCTACACTGGTTGGCTTCAGACGACGGATGCCTATTGGGGCGTGGAATGGGTGGAAGAGGTGCATGAAACGCTTGCCGATCTACTGCTTGTGGCGATTGCGTTGCATGTTGCCGGCGTCATCCATGCCAGTATCCGGCACCGCGAGAACCTTGTGCTCGCCATGGTGACGGGCCGCAAGAGAGCGCCGGGCAGCGGCGATATCGATCACTGACACGCTCGCCACAGGACGCCGCTGCCATGCGGCGTCCTGGTGTATTGCAAATTGATGCCACGCAAGCTGCCCTTTGCTGCAGCGTTTCGCCATCACTTGTCCCTGCCGCAGCCGCGCGATCGTGGCGTTCCGGTTTCAGCGCACCTCTTCAAATATGCATCCTGACTTTGGCGTGTGGTGCCGCCTCTGCCGCGAACGCAGATGGCGTTGGCGGCGTATCGTGGTTTAGCCTCGCCCCAATTGACTTTGCCCTTTCATGACGGAGAGCCCGCTCGTGCAACCCGCAAAGATATCCAGCTCGGAATTGTACGCCTTGGTCTTTGCCTGCATCAGGCCGAGCACACTGTGGAACAGATTGTCATGGGAGTGCGGGGCTTGCGCGCTTCCTGCCAGGCAGGCTTTGTCGAGCCCGATCGACTGATCGAATGCGGGGGCTGTCCAAACGACGAACGGAACTTTAGTCTGTTGATCCGGTGCAAACATATACGGTGCGCCATGGAGATAGAGGCCATTCTCCCCAAGCGATTCGCCATGGTCGGACATGTAGATCATGGCGCCATCCAGGGCCTGTTCACGCGCCTTCAGCCTCTCGATGACCTGCGCAATGATATGGTCCGTGTAGAGAATGGCATTGTCATAGGCATTGACGATCATGTCCTTCGAACAGGCTTCGAAATCCACGGTTCGGCAATCAGGGGTGAATTTCCGATACGCTTCCGGGTAACGCAGATAATAGGCTGGCCCATGGTTGCCGAGCTGATGCAGAACCAGCACCGCATCCGTATCCACCGCATCCAGCCAATCGTCGAGCCCAGCAAGCAGGATGTCGTCGAGACATTCACCATTCTGGCAATAGCGCCTGTCATCAGAGCGAAACAGCTCCTTTTTCGGAATACGATCCGCCACCTTCTTGTCACCGGTGTTGTTATCCCACCATTCCGTCTTGATCCCGGCATGGGTGAGGACATCCATCAGATTTTCGGTCGCCAATGCTTTCGCATGCGAGTAGTGGGCGCGGCCATAGACGGAGAACATGCACGGCAGTGATACGGCCGTGGCCGTGCCGCAGCTCGACGTGTCGCTGAAATACACGATGTCCTGCCTGGACAGTTCAGGGTTGGTTTCGCGCCCATAACCTCCCAACTGGAAATTCTCAGCACGCGCCGTTTCTCCGACGACGATGATCGTGACCCGGGGTTTTCTGTTCTGGCCGGACAGAGGATCCTCGACTTTCGCATCGGCACCAAGTGGCGCCACGACGATGTTCTGCTCCCCGGATGCCTTGAGCGCAAAGCTGACTGCGCTTCCGATCGGAAAGATCGGATTGAGGGTGGGAAACCAGTCGCGATGCTCTCTGGTGGTGAAAATATAGGTGCCGCTGTTTAAGATCGCGACGCTGGAAAACGCGGCTAGGCAGGCTGTCACGACGAGCAGGTTTACGCCGAGTTTGCGCAGGATCGGCCTGTGCAGAACTTTGATCCAGACAATCAAAATGGACGGGAGAAGCGCATAGGCCACCATATGCATGCCGAAGGCAGGGGTGATCAGATGTGCGGCTTCCGCTGTGTTTGTCTCGACGGCGTTCCGGATCATTTCGCGATCGATCGTGATGCCGAAGCTGTCCATGAACCAGGCAGAAGCCGATGCCGAAAACAGCATCAGGATCAAGATCGGCTTGATCATATATTTGGCCGAACACGCCACAGTCATAGCTGCAAATGCGCCGAGAAGACCAACAGCCAGGGCGCTTAAGGCAAAATCCTGCCCAGCGAGATAGGCCGACGACTTGCGCCAGAATGTGGTATTCATGAAAAAGAGCAGATAAGCGGCCGTGGCTATGCTCAGCCATTCGCTGCGAAGGCTCGGTCGCAGCGTCAAAAGCTTTTTCAGCAAGCTCGTTTCCTTTCGTGCATGGATCCCGGTTCCGATGCACTGGCAAGGAAAGCTGACAGCTACCTGAAGACGCGGCCACACCGTTGGGCGCGTCCGGCATGGCAACTGCATTCAATTGGAAAGTGTCCAACCGAGCCCTATGCAGCGCTCCCAATTGACAGTGGGCATATTGCCGTGCAGCCGGGTTGTGCTGGACTTCATAGACAAAGTTGGATTTTTGCGCGGGTGATGCGAAATGGTGGGCCCGGAGGGACTCGAACCCCCAACCAAGCGGTTATGAGCCGCCGGCTCTAACCATTGAGCTACAGGCCCAGCCCGGCACGGGGTGCCGGCGGGCGGGCAATGGTTACCCCGCACCGTGGCGAAGGCTCTAACGCAAATTCTTCGGACCGACAAGCCTTTGCCGCAATGGCTTCACAATCCCGCGTCATCAATGACTTGGAAGGGCATTCAACCGGGCCGTGAAGAGCAATATCTGCCATACGGTCGGGATCCGCGGGAAAAAAGGAAACATTCCACATGCTGAGACATACACGCGCTCTGGCCCTGGCTGCAGCGCTTTCGAGCACGACTTTCATGCTGACTTCGTTCGCGCCGGCCTTTGCTGCCGAGGCGGAGCGACGCGAGGCGACGATCATGGTGTCGGGCGAGGGCGAAGCCGCGATCGCGCCGGACATGGCGCTGGTTTCGCTGAGCGTCGTGCGCGATGCGGCGACCGCCGGCGAGGCGCTGAGCGCCAATAGCGCGGCCATGGCCGAGGTGCTTGCCAGCCTCAAGGCCCAGGGCATTGCCGAAAAGGACATGCAGACGACGGATTTTTCGATCCAGCCGAAATATCGCCAGCAGCCGACCGATGGCACGGGCTTCGAGGCGCCGGAAATCGTCGGCTACAGCGTGTCGAACGGGCTGACCGTCAGGGTCCGCGATCTTTCCAAGCTCGGTGGGTTGATCGACCAGGCGGTGACGCTCGGCGTCAATCAGGGCGGCAATATCGTCTTTACCAACGACAATCCGGATGCGGCGATCGATGCCGCGCGCAAGGCGGCTGTCGCAGAGGCGGCTGCCAAGGCAAAGACATTGTCGGAAGCCGCCGGCGTCAAGGTCGGCCGCGTCATCGACATTTCGGAGAATTTTGCCCGGCCGATGCCGATGATGATGTCGGCCGCAGCGCCGATGGCCAAGCGCATGGACGAGGCCATGCCGGTGGCTACCGGCGAGAACCGTTATACGGTGACGGTCAACATCACCTATGGGCTCGAGCAGTAAATTTTGCTGCAGCAGACGAATGAGAACGGCCGGAGGGAAACCTCCGGCCGTTCTCGTTTGAAGGGTTTCGCCAAGCCTCAGACCCTGAGCGGGCTTTCCTGGATGACTTTGGTCAGGCTGCCTTCGGCCGGGAAAAGCGGGATCAGGCAGGCTTGCAGGGCATGATAGATATCACCCTTGCCGGGGAAGAGGCTGTTTGCGGGCGTGCCGTCCTCGGTCAGTTCCTCGTGCCAGCCGTCGAATTTGCGGTCGAGGCTGTTGCCTGCAATGTAGTTCCAGATGCGGCGGTAGCTCTCCTCGTGGAAGTCGCTTTCCTGGTGCTGGTTGAGGAAGTGGGCTGCACCGGCGCCCTCGCAGAGTGGCCACCAGAGCTTGGCGGTCTTTTCCGGGACATTGGCCCAGTCGAGCGTATAGAAGAAGCCGCCCTTGTCCTTGTCCCAGCCGAGCGTCATGGACTGGAAGAACAGGCCGCGGGCTGCCTCCGGCATCCAGTCATGACGTTTGCCGTCGAGGGTCCACAACTGCATCAGAAGCCTTGCCCATTCCAGCCAATGGCCGGGCGTGGTGCCGGCGGGACGGAACATCTCGTTTTCATGATAATAGTTGCGGTCGACCACCCATTGCTCGTCGAAATGCTCGGCGACGCGGAACGCCTCTTCGCGGGCGCGGCGGTTGATCAGGAGATCGGCAATGCTTGTCGCCTTGTCGAGATAATGGCGCTCGCCGGTCGCTTCGAAGGCGGCCATCAGGGCTTCGGTCAGGTGCATGTTGGAGTTCTGGCCGCGGTAGCCGGGCACGGGCTGCCAGTCGGCGGAGAACTCCTCGGCGATGGCACCGTGGGCTTCTTCCCAGAAGCGGGTTTCGATCACCTCGGTGATATCTGCAAGCATGCGGTCGGCGAGCGGATGGCCGATCGTCTTGGCCGATGAAGCGGCGAGCAGGACGAAGGCGTGGCCGTAGCCCTGCTTGGAGGCGTCGGCGGCGCCGGTGTCGTCGGCCTGCCAGAAATAGCCGCCATGCTTTTCGTCGCGATGCCGTTCCCAGAGATAGCGCATGCCGTGATCAACGACATCGGCCGAGCCCGGACGGCCAAGCAGGTCGCCGATGGCAAAACAATGGACCATGCGGGCGCTGGCATGGATGCCGCGGGCAGGGTTGTCGGTCGCCAAGGGCTTACCGTCGCGCGACAGATCGTAGAAACCACCCTTGGGATTGATCGCTGCCGTCTGGAAGAAGTCGAACAGGCCATCGGCCTGCAGCAGCAGCCAGCGCCGGTGATAGGGGCGATCGGACCAAAGCGGCGCGAGCGGCTGGGTTTTGTTGGCGTCCGACATGCTTGTCCTCCCGGGAATTAAATCTTTTCAGCTCTATAGCCGATCCGGCGGGGTCTTGTCATCGCTGGAAGCCGATTGCCAACAGTGCATTGGCATGTTGACATAAAGATATCTTTATGTGATTTGACTCATGTCGCATTTGAAATAAGGAAATTCGCTCATGCTCGATTCACTGTTCGGCCGCCAGGGCGCCAATCGGGACGGAGCCGAAATTCTCAACGCGCTGCAGCAGGCGGCGCGCGAGCGCATTCTGGTGCTTGATGGCGCCATGGGCACCGAGATCCAGGGACTGGGCCTGGGTGAGGACGATTTCCGCGGCGAGCGCTTCATCGGCTGTGCCTGTCACCAGCAGGGCAATAACGACCTCCTGATCCTGTCGCAGCCGCAGGCGATCGAGGACATCCATTTCCGCTATGCGATGGCGGGGGCGGATATCATCGAAACCAATACCTTTTCCTCGACCCGCATCGCCCAGGCCGACTACCAGATGGAAGGTGCGGTTTATGACCTCAACAAGGAGGGCGCGCATGCCGTGCGCCGCGCTATCCTCAGGGCCGAGCGCGAGGACGGCAAACGCCGCTTTGTCGCGGGAGCGATCGGGCCGACCAATCGCACGGCCTCGATCTCTCCCGACGTCAACAATCCCGGCTACCGCGCCGTTTCCTTTGATGATCTGCGGCTTGCCTATGGCGAACAGATCGACGGGTTGATCGACGGCGGGGCCGATCTCATCCTGATCGAGACGATCTTCGATACGCTGAACGCAAAGGCTGCGATCTTTGCCTGCGAGGAGCGTTTTGCCGCCAAGGGCATCCGCCTGCCGGTGATGATTTCCGGTACGATCACCGATCTGTCCGGGCGCACGCTCTCAGGTCAAACCCCGTCCGCCTTCTGGAATTCTATCTCGCATGCGCGGCCGTTTGCCGTCGGTCTCAACTGCGCGCTCGGGGCGGACGCGATGCGGCCGCATCTGCAGGAATTGTCCGGCGTCGCCGATACCTTCATTTCGGCCTATCCGAATGCCGGCCTGCCGAACGAATTCGGTCTCTACGACCAGAGCCCAGAGGAAATGGCAGTTCTCGTGGCCGGTTTTGCCGACGAGGGCATCGTCAATGTCGTCGGCGGCTGCTGCGGTTCGACGCCGGATCATATCCGGGCGATTTCGGAAGCAATTGCCGGCAAGGCGCCGCGGGTGCCCGCCGAGCACCGGCCGTTCATGTCGCTGTCGGGTCTCGAGCCCTTCGTGCTGACCAAGGACATTCCCTTCGTCAATGTCGGCGAGCGCACCAATGTCACCGGCTCGGCCAAGTTCCGCAAGCTGATCACCGCCGGCGACTATTCGGCGGCGCTGGTGGTTGCCCGAGACCAGGTCGAGAACGGCGCCCAGATCATCGACATCAACATGGACGAGGGCCTGATCGATTCGGAAAAGGCGATGGTTGAGTTTCTCAACCTGATCGCCGCCGAGCCGGATATCGCCCGCGTTCCGGTGATGATCGACAGTTCGAAGTTCCAGATCATCGAAAGCGGCCTGAAATGCGTTCAGGGCAAGTCGGTGGTGAATTCGATTTCGCTGAAGGAAGGCGAGGAGAATTTCATCGCCCAGGGCCGGCTGATCCGCGATTATGGCGCTGCCGTCGTCGTCATGGCCTTCGACGAGCAAGGCCAGGCCGATACCTATGAGCGCAAGGTTGAGATCTGCTCGCGGGCCTACAAGATCCTGACCGAAGAAGCAGGCTTTCCGCCGGAAGACATCATTTTCGACCCGAACATCTTTGCCGTTGCGACCGGCATCGAGGAGCACAACAATTACGGCGTCGACTTCATCGAGGCGACCCGCACCATCCGCGAGCGCATGCCGCTCGTGCATATCTCGGGTGGCGTGTCGAACCTGTCGTTTTCGTTCCGCGGCAACGAGCCGGTGCGCGAGGCCATGCATGCGGTGTTCCTCTATCATGCGATCCAGGCGGGCATGGACATGGGCATCGTCAATGCCGGCCAGCTGGCGGTCTACGAGAGTATCGATGCCGATCTGCGCGAGGCCTGCGAAGACGTGGTGCTCAACCGTCGCAATGACGGCACCGAGCGTTTGCTGGAGATCGCCGAGCGCTATCGCGGCACGGGCGAGAAACAGGCGCGGGTGCAGGACATGTCCTGGCGCGAGCAGCCGGTTGAAAAGCGACTGGAGCATGCGCTGGTCAACGGCATCACCGAATTCATCGACGCCGATACCGAGGAAGCCCGTCTGCGGGCAGCCCGGCCGCTGCATGTCATCGAAGGTCCGCTGATGGCCGGCATGAACGTGGTCGGCGACCTGTTCGGCGCCGGCAAGATGTTCCTGCCGCAGGTGGTCAAGTCGGCGCGCGTGATGAAGCAGGCGGTTGCCGTGCTGTTGCCCTATATGGAAGAGGAAAAGCGCCTCAACGGCGGCAGTGGCGAACGCCAGGCCGCCGGCAAGGTGCTGATGGCGACGGTAAAGGGCGATGTGCATGACATCGGCAAGAACATCGTCGGCGTGGTTCTCGCCTGCAACAATTACGAGATCATCGATCTTGGTGTGATGGTGCCGGCGAGCAAGATCCTGCAGACGGCGATCGACGAGAAGGTCGATATCATCGGGCTCTCCGGCCTGATCACGCCATCGCTCGACGAGATGGTGCATGTAGCATCAGAGATGCAGCGGCAGGGCTTCAATATTCCGTTGCTGATCGGTGGCGCGACGACCAGCCGGGTGCACACCGCCGTGAAGATCCATCCGCAGTATCAGGCGGGGCAGGCGGTCTATGTCACCGATGCCAGCCGCGCGGTCGGGGTTGTATCGTCGCTTCTGTCCGACGACATGCGCGACGGCACGATCGAGACCCTGCGTGGCGAATATGCCAAGGTGGCGGATGCCCATGCGCGCGCCGAGGCCGACAAGCAGCGGCTGCCTTTGGCGCGGGCGCGTGCCAATCCGGTCAAGATCGACTGGTCGGGTTACACACCGACAAAGCCAAGCTTTACCGGCACGAAAGTCTTCGAGGATTATGACCTTGAGGAACTGGCGAAATACATCGACTGGACGCCGTTCTTCCAGACCTGGGAGCTGAAAGGCCGTTACCCGGCCATTCTCAAAGACGAGAAACAGGGTGAGGCGGCGCGGGCGCTGTTTGCCGATGCGCAAGCGATGCTGGAGAAGATCATTGCGGAAAACTGGTTCCGTCCGCGCGCGGTCATCGGCTTCTGGCCGGCCAATGCGGTGGGCGACGACATTCGCCTGTTTGCCGATGACGGCAGGACAGAGGAGCGGGCGACGTTCTTCACCCTGCGCCAGCAGTTGTCGAAGCGCGATGGGCGGCCGAATGTCGCGCTCAGCGATTTCGTCGCACCGCTGGACACCGGCATCGCGGACTATGTCGGCGGTTTTGTCGTGACTGCTGGCATCGAGGAAGTGGCGATTGCCGAGCGCTTCGAAAGGGCCAATGACGACTATTCGTCTATCATGGTGAAGGCGCTGGCCGACCGGTTTGCCGAGGCCTTTGCAGAGCGCATGCATGAGCGGGTGCGTCGTGAATTCTGGGGCTATGCAGCGGATGAGGCGTATTCTCCGGATCAACTGGTGGCCGAGGAATATGCCGGCATTCGCCCGGCGCCCGGCTACCCGGCACAGCCGGATCATACGGAGAAGGCGACGCTGTTTTCGCTGCTGGATGCGACGCAAGCAACCGGCGTGACGCTGACGGAAAGCTATGCCATGTGGCCGGGTTCATCGGTTTCGGGCATCTATATCGGCCAGCCGGAAAGCTATTATTTCGGTGTGGCCAAGGTCGAACGTGACCAGGTGGAAGACTATGCCGGCCGCAAGGGCATGGATGTTCGCGACGTCGAGCGTTGGCTGGGACCGGTACTGAACTATGTGCCGAAGGCGGCAGAGTGATAGCGGTTTGCTCGGACCGCTGACGCTGGCTTGCGCCTGAACTTGCTCCGACTTGCCCTCACTCTGACCCTCTCACCGCAAGCGGGGAGAGGGAATGAAGACGTTGCGGCCTCGCGTCCTGCTCCCCCGCATGCGGGGAGACGGTGCCGACAGGCGAAGTGGGTAATTTTGCGTCACGCTTTGAATCAGGGTGCTGCCGGATTGATTCAGGTGGCTCAGGTATCGATTTGATAAAGCTGCGAAAAAGCACTCAGGTGGTCAGTCTGAGCAGGATAGCGGTTGTGTCGTCCGACTGCTTGAAGCGGGGATATTGCAGACCGTCGGGATCAACCACCCGTTCGTAGTGGCGCAATTCTTCGACGAGCGACCGCAGGCCCGCTGTTGCGGCGCGGCGGATCAACGAGCCGGGGTCATAGGCCTTGTAGAGGGCAACCAGATCGGCGAGGCCGTCGGAGCACAGGATGGCGGTCGCGCCGCCGCCATGCACCGGAACGTCACAGGTGAACAGATGATCGGCGGCCTCCGGCACCACGCCGAAGGTCCAGGTCGCGCCGTTTGGCGTGTTCTGCAATGCGCGACCACGGCGCAAATCCTCAAGCGTCGTCGGATCGGTGTTGGCACTGCCGGATGCGCCGATGCCGCCGAGGCGGGCAATATGCTGCGCCGCCCTGTGCTGTTCCCATTCATAGGCGCCGGGGATCGGGATGACAAAATCGCTTTGTCCGTCGTCATGCAGGATGTAGAGGGCGCTGTCGCCGAGGCCGAAATACTGGAAACCGGTCGCTGTGGCACGCAGAGCTGTCAGGCTGCAGAGCGGCCAGGCGTAACGTGGCTGCTCGCCGGCCACGGCTTCGAAGGCCTGGCGTGCATCTTCGGAGATGGCGCGCAGGATGGATCTGGGATCGGTCGTCGCATCCAGTCGTTGTTCAAGCTGCATGGCGCCGAACTCGGCGATCCAGGCGGCATCGGAGCCATAATCCTGCATGAATTGCCGGTCGCCCAGGCCGGTTGCGCCATCGAAGACGAAGGCGGCGTGCTGATTGTGGCCGAGACGGTCCTCGTTCGTCCGTCCGTCCTTGCCGGGGTCGGACAGGGCTTCGATGATCGAAATTGCGGGATGGAGGCTCATAGGGTCAGGTCCAGACATAAATCATGGCAAGGCATCAGGAAGAGTGCCAGATTCGCAGCCGCTTGTTGTCGCAAAGGCGAACAGTATCCGGTTTTTATCATGCCGCCTTGAAGCGGGTCATGATGGCGGCGCGGTTCGGATCGGTGAGCACGACCGCAATTGCATATTCCAGCGCGCTCAAGCTGGCCTCGTCGGGATAGATGACCTTGTCGGAGACAATTTCCTCCGGCAAGAGCGCCAGCACCCTGTTGTCTGTGGTCGCCCCGCCACCGGCGAGGAGATCAACCGCTGCGACTTCCGGATCCATCAGGTGATTGAGCAAGGCATAGGCCGCCGGTCTATTCTGTGTCCTGGTCGGGATCGCATAGTAATCGGTCCAGATCTCGCCGCCATCCGATCCGAGACTGTAGCGGATCTCGTCCATGTCGCGGACCAGTTGCGCGGCATCGTTGCTCCAGCACATGCTGAGCCAGGCGTCCCCGGTACGCATGGCCGGCTGGTAGTCGCTGTCGATCGCCAGCAGATGCGGCTTCACCTGCATCAGCAGGTCTTCGGCCTTGGAAAGGGCGTCAGGCTCGATCGAATTGAAGGCATAGCCGAGGGCGACAAGCGCGGCACCGATCGTGGTCAATTGGTAGTCCTGAACGATCGCCCGGCCCGAAGCATCGCCCATGGCTGTGTCGAAGAAGCCGCGCCAACTCGTCACGTCATCAAGCCTGCGTCGGTTATAGGCGATACCGGTCGTGCCGGTATTCTTGGGTAGCGCATGGAGCCTGCTTTGAAATATGGCCGGCGCGAGATAGCGTTCGGGGTTGGCGGCCGGATCAAAATTCGGCAAGGCGGAGAGATCAAGCGGTTCGATCAAGCCCAGGTTTGCATAGGGGGCGAGGGCGTATTGTGTCGGCACGATGAGGTCCCAGGCCGCAGTCTGCGTCTGCATGCGCTGCATCATCACCTCGTTGGAGCCGATGATCTCGACCTTCACGGCGATGTCGTGCAACTGTGAGAATTGCTCGAATGTTGCCGGGTCGTGATAGTTCGGCCAGGTTGCGATGCTGACGCTTTTGCCGAGGGTGCCCGCATTTGCTGGAGCCGAGCCGGTTGCGCCGCCGCCGAACAGGAGACTTGCGAGGCCGAGGCCTGTCACCTGCAGGAAGTGACGCCGTGAAACGGATCCGCGCTTCAATCGCATCCATTGATCGATGAACCCGTGCCGATCGATCGGCGGCCCCTGCCTCGGCATGCTCATAGCGTTTGTGATCTCCGTCATGGCCGCACTGATGGTCGTTCAAACTGTCTTCCGTTGCGTCAATTCATCATAAAAGCATTAACGGGGTTCAAAACGTCGGAAGACTTTTACGATATCGCCACCTGCTTTCGCCGAACGCCAAGACCGGACGGGAGAGGCGACTTTCCGATCAAACGAAACTGTCGATGATGCTGATGCCGCTGTCCTTGAAACTATCCATTTCGGTGAGCGCCAGTGCAGCATCATCAAGGCTGATGCGCCGGCCAATCAGCTTTTGCGGCGCAAGTTTGCCCGACTGGATCATTTCCAGCATGGCGTCGTAGCGCCAGGCCTGCATGCCGTGGCTGCCGTAGATTTCCAGTTCGTGGCCGATGACGCGCGCCATCGGAATTGCCGGCGTCGCGTGCTCGCCGAGCATCAGCCCGACCTGGATATGGCGTCCGCGCCGCCTCAGGTTGCTGATCGAGTGGAAGCAGGTCTGCGGATGACCGAGCGCATCCACGGAGACATGGGCGCCGCCGCCGGTTGCCTCGCGCACGGCCTCGACGAGATCCGGCACTTCGCGGCTGTTGATCGCGACTTTGGCGCCGAGCTGGCGGGCGAGTGCCAGCTTGTCTTCGGCGATATCGATGGCGACGACATTGGCACCGAGCGCATGGCCGATCATGATCGCCGACAGGCCAACACCGCCGCAGCCATGCACGGCAAGCCATTCGCCGCCCTTGAGGCGTCCCTGATCGACGACGGCACGGAAGGACGTGGCGAAGCGGCAGCCGAGACTGGCCGCAGTCTCATAGGTCATGCTGTCGGGCAAGTGGACGAGGTTCTGGTCGGCGTAGTCGATCGCGACATATTCGGCGAAGGATCCCCAATGGGTGAAACCAGGTTGGAATTGTTCCTCACAGACCTGCTGGTTGCCGGAGCGACATTCGTGGCAATGGCCGCAGCCGGACACGAAGGGCACGGTCACCCTGTCGCCGATCTTGAAGCGCCTTACATCGCGGCCAATCGCGGCAATGGTTCCTGCGAGTTCATGGCCAGGGACATGCGGCAGGCGGATATCGGGATCATGGCCCATCCAGCCATGCCAGTCGCTGCGGCAGAGGCCTGTCGCCTTAACGGCGACGACGACGCCGGACGGAGAGGGTGTCGGGTCGGGCAATATGCTCACCTGCGGTATTTCGCCGAAACGTTCATAGAAAAGCGCGCGCATCGGTATGTCCTCTCTGCCTGAATGTATTTCGGCGCGCATCGAAAATGCGCGCCGAAACGTCCTTAGCACCCGTAATGTCGTGCGTTCTAGTCTGCAAGCACGATCAGGCCCGACGGGTCGATCTTGACGCCAACCAGGTCGCCGACGACGGGCGGCTTGGTGCCGGGATCGTTGAACGTGTCGAAAGAGATCGTCTTGCCTGCGACTTCGACACGGGTGCGGATGACCGAGCCGAGGAACTGGCTGGAGGTCACCTTGCCGTTGACGGTCGCCTGGTCGGCACCTGCCAGAGAGCCGGCCTCGGGGCGCATGGCAAGCTGTACGGGTGAGCCGTTGGTCGCAGGGATAGCGTCGCTGATCGAAAGCGTGCTGTCGCCGATCTTCACCAGGCCCGCAGCCTGATCGGTCACGATGGCTTCGAGAACATTCAGCGTACCGACGAAAGAGGCGACGAAGCGGGTGGTCGGACGGTTGTAGATCTCGAACGGCGTGCCGATCTGGTCTGCCTTGCCGGCATTCATGACGACGATGCGGTCGGAGATCGACAGCGCTTCTTCCTGGTCATGGGTGACGAAGACAGTGGTGATGCCGAGCTGCTGCTGGATATGGCGGATTTCCTCGCGCAGCGACACACGGATCTTGGCGTCCAATGCGGAAAGCGGTTCGTCGAGCAGCAGCACTTGCGGCTTGGGGGCCAGCGCGCGGGCAAGCGCCACGCGCTGCTGCTGGCCGCCTGACAGCTGGTAGGGATAACGCTCGGCCAGTTGGTCGAGGTGAATGAGGGCCAGCATTTCCCTGACGCGGGCCTCGATAGCAGGTTTTGCCATGCCAGCGATCTTCAGGCCGAAGGCGACATTGTCGAAGACATTCATGTTGGGAAACAGCGCATAGGCTTGGAAGACCATGCCGATATTGCGCTGGTTCGGCTTGAGGTTGGTCTGGTCCTTGTCGGCGATTTCGATCGTGCCGCCGCTCGGGGTCTCGAAGCCGGCGATCATGCGCAGGATCGTCGTCTTGCCGCAGCCCGACGGCCCAAGGAAGGAGATGAACTCGCCCTTGTTGATCGCCATGTTGAAGTCGTGAACGACCTTGGTCGGACCGAAGGATTTCTGCAGATTGGTGAGTGTGAGAAAGCTCATGAAGGTTCAGTCCTCAGGCCTGGCGAGGCGCGGTTTTCTGGAAACGGGAAACAAGCTGGATCAGTCCAAGGCAACCCCAGGTGATGCCGAAGGCGATGACCGCCAGGGCAGCAGGTTCATAGGCGCGGTTGGCGCCGAGCAACTGCATGTAGGGGCCGAAGGCCGGCTTGTTGAGAAGGGCAGCCATGGTGAACTCGCCGATGACGATGGCGAAGGTCAGGAAGGCGCCCGAGAGGACGGCGACGAGCACATTGGGCAGGATGATCTTGGAAATGATCGTGTACCAGCCGGCGCCGAGGCTTTGGGCTGCCTCGGTCAGGGTGCCGACATCAATGGTGCGCAATCCTGTGTCGACGGCACGGTACATGTAGGGCAAAGACAAGGTGGCGTAACCGAACATCAGCAGGACATCAGTACCGATTGAGGAACCGGTGAGCGGCAGCCAGCTCGATGTGTTGTAGAGGCGGATATAGCCGAAGACGATGACGATGGCCGGGATGACCAGCGGCAAAAGCGTGACGAACTCGATGTAGGGACGAAGACCGGGCAGCTTGAGGCGAACCCAATAGGCGGTCGGCACGATGAGGAAGATGCCGAACAGGATGGTGACCAGCGCCATGGTGACGGAATAAGTGAACGTTTCCTGGAAGCGCGGGTCGCCCAGCACCTTGGCATAGGCGTCGAAGGAATATTCTCCGCGCCGCATCTTCAGCGAGAAGTTGGTCATGCCGATCAGCGGCAGGAAAAAATAGAGGAGGCCAAAAACCAGGGCTCCCCAAGCCCAGAGACGCTTCATTTCAGCCACCTTTCGCTGCGGGCACGCAGCCAGATATAAAGTGCATTGGCCACGCCGGTGATGACGATCATGCCGAAGGCAAGTGCATAACCAAGGTGCGGATCGCCGAGAACGTCACCGCGGATCTGGGCAAACAGCAGAATCGGTACAATATTCAGCGAAGAGCCGGTCAGTGCGATGGCGGTTGCGACCGCGCCGAAGGCGTTGGCGAAGAGCAGCGCCATCGTGCCGAGGAAGGACGGCAGCAGGATCGGGAAGGCGACCATGCGCCAGTATTGCGCATTCGTCGCGCCCAGGATCGAGGCTGCCTCGCGCCATTCTTTCTTCAGGCCGTCCAGCGCCGGTGTGATGATCAGGATCATCAGCGGGATCTGGAAGAAGAGATAGGTCAGCGTCAGGCCCCAGAAGGACAGGAGGTTGAAGCCGAGCATGCGCAGGTCGACGCCGAGCTGGGTCTTGAGGAAGACCGTTACCAATCCGACAGGCCCAAGCGTTGCCAGAAAAGCGAAGGCGAGTGGTACGCCGGCGAAGTTGGAGGCAACACCGGAAAAGGTCAGAAGCGGGCCGCGGATCCACTGCGGCAATCCTCCGAGCACGACGGCGGCAGCGACCGCGAAGCCGATTGCGCAGCCGAGAATGGCGCTAGCGAGACTGATCCTGATCGAAATCAGATAGGCCGACATGATCGACGGGGTGAACAAGCCGCGGATGTTGTCCAGCGTCAGCGAGCCGTCCGGGGTCTGGAAGGCTCCAATGACGATTTTCATCGTCGGCATGATCAGGAAAAGGACGGTGAAGGCGGCAAAGGGCAGAACGCCCAGCCAATGGAGGGGGAGGCGGAAGCGCGGCCCGGGGGGCGCAGCTGAACTGACCTGTTGCGATGACATTGCTGGTGCCCTTCGTCCGCGTGGTCGCGGTTTCTATAAAATGCAAATGCCGCCCCGGTCGTAAGATCGGGGCGGCTTTCATGCGCTATGCCTTACTGGACGTTGGCGCCAACGACGCTGTCCCAGGCGCCGGTGACGGCAGCCTTGTTGGCATCGACTTCTTCCAGTGTCGGGAAGTAGGCCTTCTCGTAGGAAGCGGCCGGCGGCAGCTTGTCGAGCAGGGCCTGCGGGATCTTGCCAGCCTTGGACATGGCGTTGAAGCGGGCCGGGTGGCAATAGCCGGCGAGCCATGCGGTCTGGCCTTCGTCGGAATAGAGGTACTCCATCCAGAGCTTGGCAGCGTTCGGGTGCGGCGCGAAGGCCGAGATGCCCTGAACGTAGACGCCGGCGAGAACGCCCGATGCCGGAACGACGACTTCAACCGGCGGGTTGCCGGCGAGCGTGTCCTTGGCAGCAAGGGCGTTGTAGTCCCACATGACGACGATCGGGGTTGCACCCTGAGCGAGCGTGCCGGACTTGCCGATGACCGGAACGAAGTTGCCGGCCTTGTTGAGCTCGCCGAAATATTTCAGGCCAGCTTCGCCAGCGTCCTTGCCAGCCTTGGCGCCCGATGCGAGGCCGGCGGCGAGAACACCGAGGATGGCCTGGTTGGAAGCGCGCGGGTCACCGGCGAGTGCTACCTGACCGGCATATTCCGGCTTCAGCAGGTCCGACCAGTCCTTCGGGGTGTTGGCCACGAGGTCCTTGTTCACCAGCAGCGACATGACGCCGTAATAGTCGCCGTACCAGAAGCCGTCTGCGTCCTTCACTTCAGCCGGGATTTCGTCCCAGGTGGAGACCTTGTAAGGCTGCAGCAGGCCTTCGGCCTTCATCTGCGGGCCGAAAGCAAGACCGACGTCGACAACGTCAGGCGCCTGCGGGCCCTTGTTGTCCTTGTTGGCCTTGATGGCTTCGACTTCGTCGGCCGAACCAGCATCCGGGTTCAGTTCATTGACGGTGATCTCCGGATACTTCTTCTTGAAGCCATCGATGACCGCACCGTAACCGCACCAGTCGTGCGGCAGCGCGATGGTGGTCAGCATGCCTTCCTTCTTGGCGGCTTCGATGAGCTCGGCGCTCGGTTCGGCATAGGCAACGGCGGAGCTGGCCATCACGATAGCCGTCGTAAGGGACAGGGCTTTGCGGAAATTGGTAATCACTGGAATTCTCCTCTGAGTTGGCAGCGATGCGGTTCACTTAGGTGCGCATTATTATCGTTGTATGACGGTTGGCGACGGCAGACTGACTTTACCGTTTCGCCCCCGTACATTGGCAGTATTTCCTCCATGCTCGTGTTTGCCTATCGGGGCTTTCGAAACAGGCGCGCCTGTTCGAAGAGTCCTTCCAGGGTATTCATGCGTTCGCGCGTCTCATCCCAGGACGAGCTCTGCACGGCTTCGATCAACGCCTCCACCACGAACAGCGTCACCACGGACGAATCCCAGGCGGATGGTGCTTCGATGTGTAGCTTGAAACAGTTGCGTGCATGCTGGGCGACGGGCGACATCCATTGGTCGGTAAAGACGATGATCTCGACGCCGTTGGCTCGAGCCACTTCCGCAAGGGTGGTCATGTCGGCTTCGTAGCGGCGGATGTCGAAAATGATCAGCACATCGCCGGCCTGCATGTTGAGCACATGCTGCGGCCAGGAACTGGCGTTCGACGACATCAGGGTCGTCCTGGGTCTGATGACCTGCATATGGGTAAAGAAATACTCGGCCAGCGCGCCGGTGATGCGACCGCCGACAAAATACAGGCTGCGATTGCGGTCGCCCAGCAGCCGGGCAGCTTCGTCGAAGGTCGAGGTTCTGAGTTCGCCCAGTGACGAGCGCAGATTGCTGATCACGGCTTCGGCAAAGCGATTGAGAATATGCCGGTTCGGGGCATTGGCTGCCCAGCGGTCATGCTTGTTGATCGGATTGGAGATCGTGGCTTCCAATTCCTGGTGCAGATGGGCCTGAAACTCCGGATAACCCTTGTAGCCGAGTTTCTGCACCATGCGCGCCACTGTCGGCGTCGATACCCCAGCGTTCTCGGCGACAGTGGTGATGCTGCCGAGGCCGGATACGGGGTAATTTTCCAGCAGGCTTTCTGCCAGCTGCCGTTCGGCGCGTGTCAGCCCATCGAAATGGGCATGGATCACGTCCGACACTGTCTTGGACGCACTTAGCAAGGACCGATAGTCTCCCCTCAAGCCGATCTATGCCGGCTTTTGAAGGATTAAGCCTTTATGGCCGGAATGTGTCAATTGCTATTTTGAAGAGATTTCTTCAGTTCCCATTGACAGCGGGTAAATCGTGAAGAATTCTCTTCGTAATAAATGCAGCCGAATGGCGCAGGGGAAATCAGCATGCTCTCAAGGCCCGACATCCTGACGCCGGCGGACGGCGCAGCCGTCGAAGTGGAAAATTCCGCTGCGTCCGGCCCGGTTGTGCTGGTCTGCGAACATGCAAGTCTGGCGCTGCCGGAGCGGGCAGGGGATCTGGGCCTGCCGGCAGAAGCGCTGGAAAGTCATATCGCCTGGGACCCCGGTGCGTTGGCGGTTTCGCGACTGTTGTCGCAGACGCTGGATGCTGTGCTCATCCATCAGCGTTTCTCGCGTTTGATCTACGACTGCAATCGTCCACCGGAATCGCCGGCGGCAATGCCTGAAAAGAGCGAGATATACGATATTCCGGGGAACCGGGACCTCGGGGCCGCCGAGCGCTATGCGCGGACAGCAGCGCTTTACGTGCCGTTTCACGACAGCATCAGCGCAACGCTTGTGGCACGCGAAGCAGCAGGTCTTTCGAGTGTCTTGGTCACGGTCCACAGTTTTACGCCGGTCTATTTTGGCAAGCCGCGGGCGGTCGAGATCGGCATCCTGCACGATAGCGACAGCCGGCTTGCCGATGGCATGCTGGAGGCGGCCGAGGGTGGGCCGTTCCGGGTGGAGCGCAATGCGCCCTATGGACCAGACGACGGCGTCACGCATAGCCTGAGACTGCATGCCCTGCCGCACGGGCATCTCAACGTCATGATCGAGGTCCGCAACGACCTGATCGCAGATAATATCGGCCAAGGGGTTGTGGCCGATTACCTGGCAGTTCTGATCCAAAACGCGATCACGGCCTGCCAGAAATAATAAAAAGACCCCAAGGGGAGCAGCTCAGCTGCAACCTCCGCCCGTCAGTGGTGGAACTGAAAGATAGTCAATTGTCCGCAATTCCGCGGACAATCGTCAACTGGGGGACGTCATGTCAGACTATTCGGATTCGGATAAAAAGCAGGATCTTCATATCCTGCATTCCATGGGCTACGCCCAGGAACTCGAACGACGCATGAGTTCATTTTCGAACTTCGCTGTTTCTTTCTCCATTATTTGCATCCTTTCCGGCGGTATCAATTCGCTCGCTCAGGCGACTTCCGGCGCCGGGGGCGCTGCGATCGGTATTGGCTGGCCGCTTGGTTGCTTCGTTTCGCTCGTCTTCGCGGTCGCCATGGCGCAGATCAGTTCTGCCTATCCGACGGCCGGCGGCCTCTACCATTGGGGTTCGATCCTCGGCAATCGCTTCAACGGCTGGCTGACCGCGTGGTTCAACCTACTCGGCCTCGTCACGGTGCTCGGCGCGATCAATGTCGGCACTTATTACTTCTTCCTCGGCTCCTTCGGAGGCCCGTATCTTGGGCTTGAAGATACCACGCTGACCCGCATGATCTTCCTCGTGCTGATCACCGGTCTCCAGGCGCTGGTCAATCACATGGGGATTGGCCTGACCGCCAAGCTCACCGACTTCTCCGGTTACCTGATCTTCGCCACGGCTATCGCCCTCAGCGTCGTGTGCCTGGCCGCTGTCGACAGCTTCGATATCGCCCGGCTCTTCACCTTCAGCAACTATTCGGGGGAAGCCGGCGGGAATGTCTGGCCGGAGACGTCGGGAACCTGGGTGTTCCTGCTCGGCCTCCTGCTGCCGATCTACACGATCACAGGCTATGACGCGTCGGCGCATACGTCCGAAGAAACCGTTAAGGCTGCGATTTCCGTGCCGAAGGGCATGATTTCGTCCGTGCTGTGGTCGGCGCTGTTCGGCTATATCATGCTGTGCTCGTTCGTGCTGATGATCCCGAGCATGGATGATGCCGCAGCCCAGGGCTGGAACGTGTTTTTCTGGGCGATGGACGCTCAGGTCAATCCGATCCTCAAGGATGTGCTTTATCTTGCGATCCTGGTCAGCCAGTGGCTTTGCGGCCTTGCGACGGTCACGTCGGTGTCGCGGATGATCTTCGCGTTTGCCCGTGACGGTGGTCTGCCGGCCTCGTCGGCACTTTCAAAGGTGAGCCCGAAATACCGTTCGCCTGTCACGGCGATCTGGACAGGCTCGATTTTGGCTGTGTTGTTCGTGTGGGGGTCTTCGCTTGTCTCCATCGGTGAAACGCCGGTCTATACGATCGTCGTATCCTGCACGGTCATCTTCCTGTTCTTCTCCTTCGCGATCCCGATCACGCTCGGGTTCTTCGCCTGGGGCACGAGCAAGTGGCCGGCTATGGGACCGTGGAACCTCGGTGAAGGCGTGTTCAAGCTTTTCGCCGGCTTGTCGGTTGTCGCCATGGCGCTGATTTTCATCCTCGGCATCCAGCCGCCGAATGATTGGGCGCTGTACATCACCGTCGGCTTCCTGATCGTCACGGCCATCGTCTGGTTCGCCTTTGAGAAGAAGCGTTTCAAGGGACCGCCGATCGGCGATGAAGTGGCAAAGCGGCAGGCCGAGATTGCTGCAGCCGAAAAGGCTGTCGGCGAAAGCGCCTGACGCTGACCAAACCAGCAAGCCGGCGGCACATTCGCCTCCGGCTTGCCATTGACCCTCGCTTGACCAGCGCTTTCGGCGCGGTTCTGTTTTTCGTTGTTCCTACTCCTGCGGATGGCCCCTATGACCACCAACTATACGTTTGAAGATTTGAAGAAGGATGTTGCCGAGGGTCGCATCGATACCGTTCTGGCGTGTCAGGTGGATATGCAGGGCCGACTGATGGGCAAGCGTTTCCAGGCGGAGTTCTTCGTCGAAAGCGCCTACAAGGAAACCCATAGCTGCAATTATCTGCTCGCCACCGACATGGAGATGGAGACCGTCTCCGGCTACAAGGCGACCAGCTGGGAAAAGGGTTACGGCGACTACACGATGAAGCCCGATCTTTCGACGCTTCGCCGTACTCCATGGCTGGAAGGCACGGCGCTGGTTCTCTGCGACATGCTCGATCATCATACCCACGAGGAAGTGGCGCATTCGCCGCGCGCGATCCTGAAGAAACAGGTCAAGCGGCTTGAAGCGATGGGCATGAAGCCGTTCATGGCAACCGAGCTCGAATTCTTCCTGTTCGACCAGAGTTATGAAGCGGCGCAGGCAAGCGGTTACCGCAACCTGAAGCTCGCTTCGGGTTATAACGAAGACTACCATATCTTCCAGACGACCAAGGAAGAAGGCGTCATGCGCGCGATCCGCAAGGGTCTGCAGGGTGCTGGAATCCCTGTTGAGAATTCAAAGGGTGAAGCATCAGCCGGTCAGGAAGAAATCAATGTTCGCTATGCCGATGCCCTGACCATGGCCGACCGTCATGTGATCATCAAGAATGGCTGCAAGGAGATAGCCTGGTCGCAGGGCAAGGCGATCACGTTCCTTGCGAAGTGGCACTACACCGCCGCCGGTTCGTCCTCGCATATCCATCAGTCGCTCTGGTCGCTCGACGGAAAACCGTTGTTCTTCGACGACAAGGGTCAGTACGGCATGTCGGAGCTGATGAAGCACTACATGGCCGGTCTACTTAGCCATGCGAGCGAGATCACCTATTTCCTGGCGCCCTACATCAACTCCTACAAGCGTTTCATGGCTGGAACCTTTGCGCCGACAAAGGCGATCTGGTCGAAAGACAACCGGACGGCCGGCTATCGCCTGTGTGGCGAGGAAACCAAGGCGATCCGCGTCGAATGCCGCGTCGGCGGTTCCGACCTCAATCCGTATTTGGCCATGGCGGCGCTGATCGCTGCTGGCATCGACGGCATCGAAAAGAAGCTGGTGCTTGAAGCGGCCTTTACCGGCGATGCCTATGGCGCGACCGATGTGCGGGAAATTCCGCACACGCTGCGTGCGGCCACCGAAGAACTGACCAAGTCCACGATGCTGCGCGAGGCATTCGGCGACGACGTGATCGACCACTACGTTCGCGCTGCCGAATGGGAGCAGGAGGAATACGATCGGCGTATCACCGACTGGGAGGTGGCGCGAGGCTTCGAACGGGCTTGACCCAAGGCGGCCTTGAGGTCGCCACCTTCGCCGTCGTAGGGTGAAAACAAGGACAGCGGCGATGGCCGCTGTCGTCTTCTTTATGCAACAACAGGAAAAAGATCATGACGATGATCCAATGCATTTCGCCGATCGATGGGTCGGTCTATGCCGAACGCCCGGCGATGTCGCTGGAAGCAGCGAGTGACGCCGTCGCCCGCGCCCGCAAGGCACAGAAGACCTGGGCGCGCCGACCGCTGGAAGAGCGTGTTCAACTGGTCCTGAAGGGCGTAGCACGCCTCAATGAGATGTCCGACGAGGTGGTGCCGGAACTCGCCCACATGATGGGCCGCCCGATCCGTTATGGCGGCGAATACAAGGGCTTCAACGAGCGCTCGAACTACGTCGCGGCGATCGCCGCTGATGCGCTTGCGCCGCTGGTCGTGGAAGCCAGCAACAATTTCGAACGCCGCATCGAGCGTGAGCCGCATGGTGTCGTCTTTGTCATCGCGCCGTGGAACTACCCTTACATGACCGCGATCAACACGATCGCGCCGGCGCTGATGGCCGGCAACACCGTCGTCATCAAGCATGCGACGCAGACGCTTTTGGTTGGCGAGCGCATGGTTCGCGCCTTTGTCGAGGCGGGAGTTCCGGATGACGTCTTCATCAACCTCTTCCTTGACCACGCCACGACGTCTGCGCTGATCGCGGCCGGCAACTTCAACTTCATCAACTTCACCGGTTCGGTCGAAGGCGGACGCTCGATCGAACGGGCCGCTGCCGGCACCTTTGCCGGTCTCGGGCTCGAGCTCGGCGGCAAGGATCCGGGCTACGTCATGGACGACGCCGATCTGGACGCCGCCGTCGACACGCTGATGGATGGCGCGACCTACAATTCCGGCCAGTGCTGCTGCGGCATCGAGCGTATCTATGTGCATGAGAGCCTCTACGACGCCTTTGTCGAGAAGTCGGTCGCTTGGGTGTCGAACTACAAGCTCGGCAATCCGCTCGATCCGGACACGACGCTCGGGCCGATGGCCAACAAGCGCTTCGCCAAGGTGGTGCGCGAGCAGATCGCCGACGCTGTAGCCAAAGGCGCCAAGGCGCTGGTCGATCCGAAGCTGTTCCCGGCGGATGACGGCGGCGCCTATATCATGCCGCAGGTTCTGGTGAACGTCGATCATTCGATGGCCTTCATGAAGGACGAGACCTTCGGTCCGGCCGTCGGCATCATGAAGGTGAAGAGCGACGATGAAGCGCTCGCCCTGATGAATGACAGCCCCTATGGCCTGACGGCTTCGCTCTGGACTCAGGACCCGGAACGCGCCGCCCGTATCGGCCGCGAGGTCGAGACCGGCACGGTGTTCATGAACCGGGCCGACTATCTCGACCCCGCACTTTGCTGGACCGGCGTCAAGGAAACCGGCAAGGGCGGCTCGCTGTCCGTGCTCGGCTTCCAGAACCTGACCCGTCCGAAATCCTACCATCTGAAGAAAGTCACGAAATGAACATCGTCGCCAACTGGAGCTATCCGACCGCCATCAAGATGGGCCGTGGCCGGATCAAGGAACTGGCCGATGCCTGCAAGTCGCTGGGCATGAAGAAGCCGCTACTGATCACAGACCGTGGTCTGGCACCGATGCAGATTACCCAGGCGGCACTTGAGGTTCTGGAGGAGGCTGGTCTCGGCCGGGCGATCTTTGCGGATGTCGATCCGAACCCGAATGAGAAGAACCTTGAAGCGGGTATCAAGGCCTACAAGGATGGTGGCCATGATGGTGTCGTCGCCTTCGGTGGCGGCTCGGGCCTCGATCTCGGCAAATGCGTCGCCTTCATGGCGGGCCAGACGCGGCCGGTCTGGGATTTCGAGGATATCGGCGACTGGTGGACACGGGCAAATTCCGACGGCATCGCACCGATCGTCGCCGTGCCGACAACGGCCGGCACGGGCTCTGAAGTCGGCCGCGCCTCGGTCATCACCAATTCCGTCACCCATGTGAAGAAGATCATCTTCCATCCGAAGTTCCTGCCGGGCGTCGTCATCTGTGATCCCGAACTGACCGTCGGCATGCCGAAGATGATCACGGCCGGCACCGGCATGGACGCCTTTGCCCATTGCCTCGAAGCCTATTCCTCGCCGTTCTATCATCCGATGAGCCAGGGTATCGCGCTTGAAGGCATGCGGCTTGTGAAGGAATTCCTGCCGCGCGCCTATCATGACGGCACCGATATCGAGGCACGCACCAACATGATGGCGGCGGCGGCCATGGGTGCGACGGCCTTCCAGAAGGGGCTCGGCGCCATCCATGCGCTGTCGCATCCGATCGGTGCGGTCTACAACACCCATCACGGCATGACCAATGCCGTCGTCATGCCGCCAGTGCTCAGGTTCAACCGTCATGCAATCGAGGACCGGATCGAACGGGCGGCGGCCTATCTTGGTATCGTTGGCGGTTTCGACGGCTTCTACGACTATGTGCTTTCGCTGCGTGCCGAGCTTCACGTTCCGGAAAACCTCACGGCCATGGGCATTGCCAATGACCGGATTGACGAATTGTCGGCCATGGCAATCGAAGATCCAAGCGCCGGCGGCAATCCGGTAAAGATGACGCTGGAGAACACCAAGCAGCTTTTTGCCGACTGCTTCTAAGATCTTGCATTTCCAACATTTTAGCCCGGCATCTAAAGGTGCCGGGCTTTTTTGTGCGATGTGTCTGGAATAAAGTTGCCGAGTCGACCTGCTACAATGGCAGGTAGTGTTGAGGGGAATCCATGATCAGACATCGTTTCTATTTTTCCGCGCTGCTTGCGTCGCTTTGCCTGCTTGCCGCAGGCACGGCCTCGGCCGAGAGTTATAAGGGCCTTTTGAAGAAGGGCTACGCGGTCGGCACCATGAGTCAGGGCAAGTCGGGTTCTCTGGGTTGGGTGCTCAGCGGCAAGGACGGGAAGTGGTTCTGCAAGGGCAAGTTCAGCCTGGCCGTCGTCGATTCCAAGACATTGGTCAGCGTTCTTGGGAGCGGCAAGATGATCAAGGTCGATCGGGCGGTTTTCGAAGACAGCATCGGCGGTCCGGATCCGTCGCTGCCGAATCTTGCTGATCTGAAGGCTGGGCGGGTTGAGCCGCGCCATGTCGGTTCCTGCACGCCGTTGCGCGGCTGATTGTCGTTTTGGCGACAAATGTGTCCGTGCTTGCCTTTTGAAATCATTGAGTTTTGCCAGATGCCCTCCCTCTTTTAGGGGAGGGCGTTTCTGCTTCGTATTTTCTGTTTGTTAACCATAATTAGAAAGAATGCAGGTAGCGGGCGCCAATGATCAGGGCTGCTCCAGAGCGATGAAACGCTCGGACAAGACCCTTGAGGACAGAGAATGCCAGTTATCTCATTTGCCAATGCCAAAGGTGGGGCCGGCAAGACCACTGCGGCACTTCTGCTTGCTACCGAACTGGCGCATCAGGGTTATCGGGTCGCGATCCTGGATGCTGATCCGCAGCGTTGGATTACCCAGTGGTTTGATGCCTCCGGGCCGCAGCACAATATCGAAGTCGTTTCGGAAGTGTCCGTGGCCTCCGTGCAGGGGCATATTCGTGAACTCTCGCGCACCAATGATTATATCGTCATGGATCTCGCTGGCGCGCGCGATGCCATGGTGACCACCGCTGTCGGCCTGTCCGATCACGTAATGATCCCGATCCAGGGCTGCGCCATGGATGCCAAGGGCGGCGCGCAGATCCTCGATCTGATCAAGATGATGGAAGAGGCCGGCCGCATGGTCATTCCGCATTCGGTGGTTCTGACGCGTGTGACCTCGATGGTGACGACCCGTGCGCTGTTGACGATCAAGGGATTGCTGGCGGCCCGTGGCGTCAATGTGATGAATACGCCGATCGTCGAGCGTAGCGCCTACCGCGAGATCTTCGACTGTGGCGGCACGCTGTATTCGATGGATGCAGCGAAAATCAGCAATCTCGACAAGGCGCGGGAAAATGCCCAGGCCTTTGCCGTCGAAGTGATGCGTCTGCTGCCGGTCAAGGTGATCCGATCGACCCAGCCGCGCCGGTTGTTCCGCCTGGTGCGCAACGCCGCTTGAGACAATTTCAATTGGACGAATTTGAAGCCGTCTGACCCTTCCAGTCGGACGGCTTTTTTCCGGCACTTTGTTGGTGGATCAACACCGAAAGGCCTCCGGATCATCTCCGGAGGCCGGTCATATTCTGGCGGAGCTCGGTGGATTACTCGACGAACTCGACGGTCACGCCGGCGCTGACCATCTTGGCCAGTTCGGTTGCGTCCCAATTGGTCAGGCGAATACAGCCATGGCTCTGGGTGCGCCCGATCTTCGACGGTTCGGGCGTGCCGTGAATGCCGTAGGTCGGCTTCGACAGCGCCAGCCAGACAGTGCCGACTGGGCCGTTGGGGCCGGGCGGAATGGCAAGAACCTTGTTGTTTTCGCCCTGCTGGAAGTTGATCTTCGGATTGTAAGTGTAACCCGGATTGAGCGCGATGCGCTCGATCGTCACCGTACCCGAAGGCGAGGGTGTGTCGGACGAGCCGATACTGGCCGGATAGGCGGCGACAAGGCCACCATCCTCGCCATAGGCAAAGACCTGTTTCAGGCCCTTGTTGGCGACAATGCGGGCAACCTTGCCGGTCTTTGCCGGACCTGGCTCGACCACCTTGATCATCGTGCCTGGAATGGTGAAATCGACGCCGGGATTGAGTGCCTTCAGATAGGCCTCATCCATATGGAATTTCTCCGCCAGCATTTCGGTTGTCGAGGTGAAGGACAGTGCCGGAAGCATGGCCTTATGGCTGTAGTCTTCCGGGATGGAAGCCACATAGGGGCCAGCAGCGTCGCCTGGCGTAATGGTGTAGCTGACAATCGCCAATCCACCCGACAGGCGCAGGCGTTCCAGCACCTCCTCGGCATTGTTGGGGTCGATGGTCTCGCCGGTCATCTGCTGCCAGGCGACCAGTGCCTTATTGACGTTCTGGCCCATCTTGCCATCGATCACGCCGGGAGACACGCCTTCGCGATCAAGGAAGACCTGCAAGGCGGTCATTTCAAGTTGCGACAGATTGCTCTTCACCGGAATATCCGGCGTGACGATACGCGGTGTCGATGTTTCACTCGGCGGTGGTTGGTCGGGACCGCCGTAGGGCATGTCTTCCGGAAGCGCATCGAGGGACTGGCGGTCGATGGGACCATCCATCGGGACAGAGCCGGTGACGACATTGTCATCCCAGGCCGGCGCTTCGGCGCGGGAATTGCGGTAGGGATCGTCAACGCCTGGCAAACTTGGATTGGAGGCGTTCTGGCTCGGTGGGTAATAGCTTTCGGCCGGGATTTCAGTCGCCACGAGATTGCCATAACGGTCGATCAGCACTGTGCGCCCCATCTGGTCGCGGCTGATGGCGACTTCGCCAACTTCAGGGACGTAGTCGAGGATCTCGCCCTCAGGCGAAACCAGGAGTGTCTGTGGCTGGCGATAGCCGTCGGCGCTCTGTGCCGTCGCGGGCGCGGCCCCAAGCAGGTGTGCTGCGGTGATCGCCGCCAGAATTAGGCCAGTTTTCTTCATGTCGAACACGGTGCTGATTCCTCGTCTATGCAGGCGACAAACGCGTGAAATTTGACACTAATGTGGAAAAGGTGAATTCATAGTGAATTAATGGTTAACCAACTGCGCTGACATGGAAGTTTTGACGTCGATGTGACCGCAAAGTTGACCTGACGCCATCGTGGGGGGAGCGATGCACGACAGTTTCAGTATGGAGTCTTTTCTACCGTATCGATTGATCAGAGCGACCGAGCGATTGGATACGGTGTTTATGCAATTCTGTGGTCCTGAGGATGAGCTTTCCTGGTCGGAATGGCAGGTGCTCTGGTCGCTCGGAGAGGCGGTCACCACGACAGCCAAGGCTATATGCGGCCAGTCTGGACTATCGAAGACCAAGATCAGCCGGGCGGTCAAGGTGCTGGAGGAGCGCGGCTACCTGGAGCGCAAGCGCGATGCGCATGACAGACGCTTCGAACTCCTGTCGCTGACGCCAGCCGGATCGGCGCGCTTTGCCGCCTTCAGGCAAAGAGCCAGCGAGTTTCAGCATCGACTTGAGGCGATTGTCGATATGCCCTATCTGTCAGCGCTCGATACCGGCCTTGGCGGACTTGAAGATCTCATGGCGGCCGGACATTTTCGGCAAATATCCGCGATGGCTGAAGGAAGTCTTGCATGATCGCATTTCAGGGCCCGAGAGGGCCGCAGCTCTCACTTGACGAGAGTTCGGTTTTCGATATCGGCGCCTGCGTTGTCGATGGGATCGATCTCTCACCGGGCCGGGCTATTCCGGATGATGGCGATCCGCGTATCGACCATTCGCTTGAAGGCTTTCTGTTTACCTGTGGCCCCGACCATATCCGCCATCCACAACCGATGCCCGGTGGGCAGGGACAGTTCCCGCTGCATGGATCGTTTTCATCCCATCCTGCCGAATCGGTTCAGTTTTCGACGGACGGCGAAGATCTCTTGGCCCGAGCCACGGTACCGGTTGCCCTCGCCGATGGTGGCCGTGCCCGTCTTGACCGGGTCTGGCGGTTGAAGGCCGACAGTGGCGAAGTGCAACTGAGCGATGTCGTTACCAATACGGGAGACAGGCCGTTTCCGACTTTCCTGATGTACCACATGAACATCGGTGGCAAGCATTTCGACGATGGGGTGCGGCTGGAGGGCGCAATGCTCGAGGGCGGCGGCTTCCCGTGGACCTTCGGTGAGCCGGAGGGCGGCATTTTTTGTGTGCCGGCCGGCAAGGGTGGCTGGGCCGAGCTTCGCCTCGGGCCGATCGCCGCGATCGGCGGTAAGCGGCTGAAAGTGCGCTTCCGCACAGATACGCTGCCTTATCTGCAAGTCTGGCGAAACCAGAAGGCACCGGCGCATGTGCTCGGCATCGAGCCGGTATCGCATCGCTGGGAGAGCCGGGACGAGTTGGAGGCGCGTGGTGAGTTCGTCATGCTGGCACCCGGCGAGAGCCGCGAATACGGTCTGGCATTTTCCTTCGTCTGATGCGGCGTACCGAAGGGCGGCTGTCTGTGATTGACGCCCCGGTAAGCCCGTCGTAGATGTTTCGGCCAAAGTTTGAGAGAGGTGCGCCGATGAATATCAGGCAGATCAACGAGGAATATTCCGTCAGCGGCCAGATCACGGTCGAGGACGTCGATACGGTCAAGGAACTCGGTTTCAAGTCGATCGTCTGCCATCGCCCGGACGGCGAGGAATTCGGCCAGCCGGAATTTGCCGCCGTTGCCGCGCGCGCGGATGAGCTCGGCATCAAGATCAAGCATGTGCCGGTCGGTCCGATGGGCGTGACGCCGGAAGCTGTGGCTGGCATGGTCGATGCACTGGACGACTTCGATCGCCCGATGCTTGGCTATTGCCGTTCCGGCGCCCGCTCCACGGCGACCTACGAACACGCGCTTCGTCAGCGCGGCTGACGCGCTTTCCCTTTATCCCTGACGATGCCGTGCACAGCACGGACGCGTCTTTCTGTTTCACCATCCGATAGGAGAATTCCCATGACCATCAAGCGTATCGAACCGGGCAAGCGCATGAGCGGCGCCGTCGTTCACGGCAACACCGTCTATCTCGCCGGCCAGGTTGGCGAAGGCACCTCGGTCACCGAACAGTCGAAGTCGGCGCTCGCCGAAGTGGACCGCCTGCTGGCGGCCGCCGGTTCCGACAAGTCGAAGATCCTGCAGACGATCATCTACCTCTCCGACATGTCGACCTTCGCCGAAATGAACGCCGTGTGGGAAGGCTGGATCGACCCGGCAAACCCGCCGGCCCGCGCCACAAGCGGCGCTCCGCTGGCAACGCCGGACTACAAAGTCGAGTTCATCGTGACGGCTGCTCTCTGATCGTCCTGATGATTTGATTCCGAAAGCCGGCGTATCCTTTTGGATGCGCCGGCTTTTTGGTGCTTCAGAGGAACTTCTCGCGCATGTGCGTGATGTAGTCCTCCTCGTTCAGCTCGGTGCGAGCCTTCAGCCAGCCATTGCTCATGTCACCAACGAAGTATCGAAGCCGCTGCGTGCCATCGATTGCCGCTTCGTGGATCACATTGGCAACATCCGTGGATGTCATGGTGAGCGCGCTACCCAGACGCGCGAAGGTCTCGACGCTTTTCTGCAGGAAAGGCAGGTAATCGGCCTGCGTCCCGTCATTGGCGAAATCGTCCGCGGCACGTTGCTGGAATGCAGTTTCGCCGACGCCGCCGTGTGGAATGATCAGCTTCACGTCGATCCCGATCGCCAGTAGCTCGTAGGAGAGCGCCTCCGTAAATCCCTCCAGCGCGAATTTGCTCGAGCAGTAGGCGGAGATCATCGGCAGCGTGAAGTGCCCGGCTCCCGAACTGACATTGATGATCGTACCGCTGCCGCGCTTGCGGAAGTGGGGCAGGATCGCACGGACCGTATCCATCACGCCAAAAAGGTTCACCTGAAACTGGTGCTGCAGTTTTTCCCCGGGAATGGATTCGAAGATGCCGTAAAGGCCGTAACCTGCATTGTTGACGAGGACGTCGATGCCGCCGAACCGGTCTATGCCGGCCGTGATGGCAGCCTCAATGCTCGCCTTGTCCTCCACGTCGAGATACGTCACCAGGACGTTGGCGAGCTGGTTGATTTCGGTTTCGGCGTCCGGTCTGCGCATGGTCGCGACGACATTGAACCCCGCTTCTTGAAAGACACGGACGCTCGCCCGGCCTATACCGGACGATGCACCGGTGATGAGAACTGTTCTGCTCATGGAATTACACCTCATGTCGATTATGCCTGCCCGAGAGATAGCGTTTCGGATAGGAAGCGATAACAGGCTCAATTCTGGATGAGCTCATGAGGGAATTCGAACAATGAAGCGAGCAGGGCTGATCGAACTTAATGCCGTCGCCATTGTCGCGGAGACACGCAATTTCCGCTCTGCAGCCCTTGCCCTCGGCATGTCGGCATCGGCGGTAAGCCATGCCATCTCGGCTCTGGAAAGCCGGCTCGGGGTCAGGTTATTCAATCGAACGACGCGGAGCGTTTCCCTGACAGAAGCCGGTGAGCAGTTTCTCGAAAAGGTCAGTCCGGCTCTGAGAGACATTGCGGAGGCGATGGAAAACGCGACGGAATCGGCGGATGTGCCGCGAGGCAGGGTTAGGATCAACACGCCGTCCGACGGGATGCGCGGCCTGCTGATGCCGATCCTCGCTGAATATCATCAGCGTTATCCAGATGTGCATGTCGATGTCGTCAGCGAGGGACGGACGGTGGACATCGTGGGGGAGGGCTTTGATCTGGGCGTTCGGCTTCGTGAGATCGTGCCGCAGGACATGGTGGCGATCCCGCTCAGTTCCGAAGAGCGGTTTCTGGTCTATGGCGCTCCTTCGTATTTCGAGCGCTTCGGCCGTCCCGAGGCTCCCTCAGACCTGCTGCGCCATGCCTGCCTGAAGATGCGGTTGCCGAGTGGAACGATCTATCGCTGGGAATTCGAGCGGCACGGCGATGAAATCCGCATCGACGTCAATGGACCGATGACCCTGCAGAACATGGATCTGATGCTGGAGGCCGCAGTCGCTGGCATCGGGCTCGCCTATATGACCGAGCGTCGCGCGGCCGAAGAGGTCGCGGCCGGGCGGCTGCAGTCGGTGCTAGCAGATTGGTCACCGCCGTTTGCAGGGCTTTGCCTCTATTTCCCCAGTCGCCGCCATCTTCCGCCTGCGACGCGTGCTTTCATCGATCTGGCGCGCGAGATGACACGCGCGCCATAAGGCTCACGCCTTGTTGCGAATTTGAGTCAGCGTCCGGGTTGGAGTGATCGCCTCCGGATCGAGCTTGATCTCGATGATCGTAGGCTTTCCGCTTGCCCGGGCACGCAGGAAGGCGGGCGCAAAGTCTTCCGTCTTCTCGACCGTCTCTCCGTGGCCGCCATAGGCGCGGGCAAGGGCGGCGAAATCGGGATTGGTGAGGTCTGTGGCGCTCACGCGGCCCGGATATTCTCGCTCCTGATGCATGCGGATCGTGCCGTACATGCTGTTGTTGATCACCAGCGTGATGATCGGCAGATTGTAGCGGATGGCGGTTGCGAATTCCTGGCCATGCATCATGAAACAACCATCGCCGGCAAAGCAGATGACCTCACGCTGCGGAAACAACTGCTTGGCAGCGACGGCTGCCGGCAGCCCGTAACCCATCGAGCCGGAGGTCGGGGCGGCCTGGGTGTTGAAGGCCTGGAAGCGGTGGAAGCGGTGCAGCCAAGTGGCGTAGTTGCCCGCACCATTGGTGAAGATCGCGTCCTTCGGCGTATTGGCCTCGATCCATTCCATGATCTCGCCCATTTGGACGGGGCCGGGGCTCGTCTTCGGCGGCGTCGACCAGGTGAGATAGGCGGCGTGCATGGCTTCCGTGCGTTCGGCCCAAGCCGGAACTGCAGGTGCCTCAAGCGACGCAAGCGCCGAGACGAATTCCTCAGGGGCGGCACAGATCGCGAGATCAGCGCGGTAGACGCGGCCGAGTTCCGACGGGTCCGGATGGATGTGAACGAGCTTCTGGGCCGGGTAGGGGATGTCCATCAGCGTGTAGGACGAGGAGGGCATTTCGGAGAAGCGGCCACCGAGCAGGATGAGGAGGTCGGCTTCCTTCACTTCCTTGGCGAGCGTCGGGTTGATGCCGATGCCGACATCGCCGGAATAGGACGGATGCAGGTGATCGAAGAGCATCTGGCGGCGGAAGGAGCAACCGACGGGCAGCTTGAACTTTTCCGCAAAGGCCTGGATGCCGGCGACTGAAGTCTCGCTCCAGCGGGTGCCGCCGAGGACGACCATCGGGCGCTTGGCGGTCTTCAGCATCTCGCCGAGGGCGGCGATCTGGCTTGGGCCGGGATGCGCCTCGACGGGGGTATAGGGCTTGGCTTCGGGTGCTTCGACCTCATCGAGCAGCATGTCTTCCGGCAAAGTCAGCACGACCGGACCCGGACGGCCGGAGGTGGCGATGGCGAAGGCGCGGGTGACGAATTCGGGGATGCGGCGGGCGTCGTCGATCTCGCCGACCCATTTGGCGAATTCGGTAAAGGCGCGGCGATATTCGACTTCCTGGAAGGCCTCCCGCTCCTTCATGTCACGGCCGATCTGGCCGATGAACAGGATCATCGGGATCGAATCCTGTTTGGCGACATGCAGGCCGGCCGACGCATTGGTGGCGCCGGGGCCGCGAGTGACCATGCAGATGCCGGGCTTGCCGGTCAGGCGACCCCAGGCATCTGCCATCATCGCGGCGCCACCCTCCTGGCGGCAGACCAGCGTTTCGATACCGCTGTCCTTCAGGGCATCGAGAACCGCGAGATAGCTCTCGCCGGGCACGCAGGACACACGCTCGACGCCATTGGCTTTCAGCGCCTCAACGATCAGTTCACCACCGGTTCTCTTCATGGGGCTGTCTTTCCTTCGATCTCGGCCAGTTCGGCCAGAATGTCTTCGCTATGTTCTCCGATCCGCGGACTGGGGCGCTCGTAGCGCAGTGGCGTTTCGGAGAGGATGATGGGTGTACGGACGCTCGGGATGATGGTGCCCTTGTCGTCTTCGAGTTCGATCTTCAGGCCACGCGCCACGATCTGCGGGTCTGCGAACATGTCCTCGATCGAATTGATCGGGCCGGCCGGCACGGCATTGGCCTCGCAGGCGCTGAGCAGGTCACGTCTGGTCCATCTCGCCGTCTCGGTGGTGACGATCCTTCGGACCTCGACCTTGTTGGCGACACGGGCTCTGTTGGTGGAAAAACGTTCGTCTTCCGCGACCGGGGCTATGCCGAGGATGGCGCAAAGGCGCTTGAACTGGCCATCATTGCCGACGGCAAGGATCAGGTGACCATCGGCGGTCGGCACCACCTCATAGGGACTGATGTTGGGATGGGCATTGCCGAGCCTCGTCGGCGCCTTGCCGGAGACGAGATAGTTCATGTTCTGGTTGGCCAGCACGGCCGACATGACGTCGAGCAGCGCCATGTCGATGAACTGGCCCTGGCCTGTCTTCATGGTGTGGATCAGGGCTGCCTGGATCGCGGCCACGGCGTAGATGCCGGTGAAGATATCGGCAATGGCGACGCCGGCCTTCATCGGCTCGCCGGTCGTTTCGCCGGTGATCGACATGAAGCCGGACATGCCCTGGACGATATAGTCGTAGCCGGCAAATTCGGCATAAGGGCCGTTCTGGCCAAAACCGGTGATCGAACAATAGATCAGCTTCGGGTTGGCGGCTTTCAGGCTGTCGTAGTCGAGGCCGTATTTCTTCAGGCCGCCGAGTTTGAAGTTTTCGATCACCACGTCGGCGGTGGCGCAGAGGCGGCGGACGGTGTTCTGGCCGTCTTCCGTTTTCAGATCGATGGCGATCGAGCGCTTGTTGCGATTGGTCGAATGATAATAGGCGGCCGACAGGTTCTCGCCATCGGCCCCTTGGACGAAGGGCGGCCCCCAGGCACGAGTGTCATCGCCACCGTCCGGATTTTCGACCTTGATCACATCGGCGCCGAGGTCCGCCAGCATCTGGCCGGCCCAGGGCCCGGCGAGTACGCGGGCAAGTTCGATGACGCGGATGCCGGCAAGCGGCGGTCCTGCGATGGGGCTATCGATGGCGCTGGCGTGCGGTCTGGTGGTCATGGCGCTTCCTGTGCTGATCGGCATGACGGTTCAAAGCTGTCTTGATCTGCAGCCTGTCATGAGCATTTCTGCTGACTGACCTCCTATAACCCCGGATTACTCCTCCGACACTTGATTTTCTCTCATGGGATCATTCCGTTTCGGCAAGCCGGCGGCTGTGGGCATGGCGGCGGGCAGGGGTGCGGTTGCGCGGTTGAGATTGACGAGCACCTGGTCACACCAGGCAAGGAAATCGGCAATCGCTGCATCTCGACCGATCTCATTCAATGTCTCATGGCGCATCGTATCGTAGACGCGTGTCGTCACGTTGCGTATGCCTGAACCGGACAGGCGTTTTGCCAGCCAGCGGATTTCCCGTCCCTTGTTGGTGGCCGGGTCTTGACCTCCGCCAACCAGATAGACCGGCGTGGACTTGTGCAGACGCGCGAGTTGACGGTCGCTCACGCCGCGAAAGGTCAGGGCGAACAGATCCTGCCAGAGCGAGACGCTGGCATCGAAGCCGCAGAGCGGGTCGGCAATATAGGCGTCGACCTCGGTTGTATCATGAGACAGCCAGTCGAAAGCCGTCCGATGGTTCGGGATCGCCTTGCCCCAGGCACCGAAGGTCGCCATCGGTAGAATGAGGCTCGGGACATCGGAGCCCTTGTAGATCCGCTCCAGCTTCAGCACCAATTGGGCGACGCGTCCTGCGATGCCGGGGTTGAAATTGGAATTCCACACCGACATGGCCTGGAAGGCATCCGGATAATCCGTTGCCGCATTGAGGGCAATCAGGCCACCCATCGAATGGCCGAACAGGATGACCGGCAGGCCCGGATGAAGACTGACGGCGAGATCGCGCATGGCGCGGACATCGGCCACGACCTTGGCGGCACCGTCCTTTGCTGCATAACGGCCAATCGGCGCGTCCGGCGCCGTGGATTCGCCGTGGCCGCGGTGGTCATGGGCATAGACATGCAGGCCTGATGTCGAAAGTGCTGATGCAAAAGTGCCGTAGCGGCGCGAATGTTCGGCGAGGCCATGGCAGAGGATGACGATGGCGCGCGGTGCACCGGTCGAGGGGAGATGGTGATAGGCGAGGTGGGCGCCGCTTGGGGCATCGTGAAAATTCAGTTCGTCGAACATAAATCGGCCTCCGTTGCGCCGATAGGATGGCATTTAACGTGCACGTGCAATGGAGGTCGGGGCTTATCCTCAACTGTCGTAGCCATTCGGAGGACTGGCGCTAACGCGATGTTAAGGCGCTGGCGCAAAAGTGCTGCGCGCGAGGCAAACCACCAGGACGGTTCAGACGGATGACGCAGGAGTTTCGGCACATCGCGACATCTGACATGCCGGTACCTTGGCGTTGCGCGCAACGGTCTACGAGTTCTTTGTTCTGGACGGCATTTGCAACTGCGGTCGCGGTGCTGGCTTTCGATCTACTCGATGCCCGGCACTACTACCGCGATGTCGATGATGTCCTGCGTGCGGTGCAGATTCGCCAGCTCCTGGCGCATGGTTCCTGGTTCGATCTCACCATCTCCGGAATTGACATGCCGGGACCCTACCTGTCGCCCTGGTCGCGTCTGGTCGATCTTCCCTATGTGCTGTTGACCCTGGTATTGCGGACCGTGACCAGCGAAGCAAACGCGATATGGTGGGCGTTCCGGATCTGGCAACCATTGCTGCTCTTGATGTTTTGTGTCTTGTGGGTTTCAACTGCAGCGCGGCTCTCCGGTTCCGATCGCGTCGTAGAGCCCCTTCATGTGGTTGCTGCATTTTCGATGATGCCGCTGACGCTTTGGGAATTCAGCCCTGGCCGCATCGACCATCATAACGTGCAAATCGTCGTGCTTATGCTGGCCTTGTTCGGCATTTCGCGCTGGTCAGCGATCGGTGGTTTCCTGGCCGGTGTCGCCTGCGGTCTTTCCTTTGTCATTGGCCTTGAACTGGCTCCGGTTTTGCTCATCCTTCTGGTCGGACCTGGGCTGGCCTGGATCGGGGGCGTCGCGGGCAGCCAACGGGTGCAGATCTTTGTTTCTGTTGGTCTTGCTGTCACCACGCTGTTGGCCGGTTTCTTTCTGCTTGGGCCTACCCGACTTTTCGCTACCGAGTGTGATGCATTCTCGGCACCATTCGTAACGGCATTCCTTGGCTATGCTCTCATTACTGTTGTTGTCGTTGCCACGATCCGCTCGCCGAATGCGTATCTTCGCTTCACAGCGCTCGCCCTCCCAGCCGTTGGGCTTGTCGTGGCCTTGGCCGTGTTTTACCCGGATTGTCTTCGTGGTCCTTATCACGGGATCGACCCACTGGTGCGCAGCCTTTGGCTAGAGCGGGTGCAACAGGAAAAGTCGTTCCTGGATTTCTATCGGGTTGGAGAACTCATCAAGATCGTTTGTCTGGGGTTGCCGGTCGTCGTCGCGATTGGCGCTCTACCTCGGCTCCTTCAGCGTTGGAGGCAGGGGGATGCCGCCTTCGTCATCGTTTTCGCCGTCGCCGTCTTGCTGGTGATCCTGACTTTTCTGCAGACACGGTTCATCCGGTTTCCGGCAGCTTTCGTGATGCTTTTTCTACCGCTGGTCTGGGGTGAGGTGAAGCTCGGTCTTCGGACAACGAGGATCATGGTCTTGTCGGGAGCCGCAGTGACGCTGTTGGGCGGGGCGATCCTGACTAAAGTGCAGCCGTTCGAGCCGTTCCGGCCCAACCTTCTCGACTATCTCGCACTCGATTTGTGCACCGACATCGATGCCTCGCCATTCGCGTCGAATTCTCCCGGACGGATTGTTGCGCCGAGCTCGCTCGGGCTCTTCCTGCTCGATCGACTGCCGCCTGGAATGACGGTGAACTCGATCCCGTTCCACCGGGCAGCGCCCGGCATGCGGCGGATGTATGATGTGTTCACCTCGACGGAGAGCGAAACTCGCAGGGCCGCGGCCGAACCCTTCGACTATCTGGCCGTATGTCGTTATCCGATGGTGGCCGAGATCCCCAACGACACGATGTTCGCCGTCCTGACACGGGGTGGGGATTGGCCTGGGCTCATACCGATTTTCGATTCCGCGTCTTCGGCTCTTCGGCTCTTCAAGATCGACCATGCCCGCCTGCAATAGCGGCGAAAAAGCCCTTATGCTGTGCGTTCTTCAGCAATGCGCCGTTGCTCCAGCGCTGCAATTCGCCTACATAGCGGCAACTTCCCATTCTGCCCGGAGCAATTTTACGATGGCACGCCAGTTCATCTATCACATGTCGGGACTGAACAAGTCCTACGGCGCCAAGAAGATCCTCGAAAACGTCAACCTGTCGTTCTACCCGGACGCCAAGATCGGTATCCTCGGCCCGAACGGTGCCGGTAAGTCGACCGTGCTGCGCATCATTGCCGGCCAGGACAAGGAATATACCGGCGAAGCCTGGTTGGCCGAAGGTGCGACCGTCGGCTACCTGGAACAGGAGCCGCATCTCGATCCGTCCAAGACCGCCTTCGAGAACGTCATGGTTGGTGTGGCCGACAAGACCGCCGTGCTCGAGCGCTACAACGAACTGATGATGAACTATTCCGACGAGACCGCCGACGAAGGCGCCAAGCTCCAGGACATCATCGACAGCCAGAACCTCTGGGACCTGGAACAGCAGGTCGAAATGGCGATGGAAGCCTTGCGCTGCCCACCGAAGGATTCGGATGTCACTCTCCTGTCGGGTGGTGAACGCCGCCGTATCGCGCTCTGCCGCCTGCTGCTGTCGCAGCCGGATCTGCTGCTGCTCGACGAACCGACCAACCACCTCGACGCCGAAACCATCGCTTGGCTGGAAAAGCATCTGCGTGCCTATCCCGGCGCCGTGATGATGATCACCCACGATCGCTACTTCCTCGACAACGTCACCGGCTGGATCCTCGAACTCGACCGTGGCCGCGGCATTCCTTACGAAGGCAACTACTCGGCCTACCTGACGGCCAAGGCCAAGCGCATGCAGCAGGAAGCCCGCGAAGACGCAGGCCGCCAAAAGGCGATCAGCCGTGAGCAGGAATGGATCGCTTCCAGCCCGAAGGCGCGTCAGGCCAAGTCGAAGGCGCGTATCAAGTCCTACGAACAGCTGGTGGACGCCGCCGAGAAGCAGCGCCCCGGCGATGCGCAGATCATCATCCCGGTCTCCGAGCGTCTCGGTCAGGTGGTCATCGAGATGGAAGGCATTACCAAGGGCTTCGAAGGTCGCACGCTGATCAACGACCTGTCGATCAAGCTGCCGCCGGGCGGCATCGTCGGAATCATCGGCCCGAACGGCGCCGGCAAGACGACTCTGTTCAAGATGATCACCGGCCAGGAAAAGCCGGATGCAGGCACTGTGCGCATCGGCGAGACAGTGCATCTCGGTTATGTCGACCAGAGCCGCGATGCGCTGGATGGCAACAAGACAGTCTGGGAAGAGATTTCCGGCGGTGCCGAAATTATCAAGCTCGGCAAGTTCGACATGAACAGCAGAGCCTATTGCGGCGCCTTCAACTTCAAGGGCGGCGATCAGCAGCAGAAGGTCGGCAACCTGTCGGGTGGTCAGCGCAACCGCGTGCACCTGGCCAAGATGCTGAAGGCCGGTGGCAATGTCCTCCTCCTCGACGAACCGACCAACGACCTCGACACCGAAACGCTCGGTGCACTTGAAACAGCGCTGGAAAACTTCGCCGGTTGCGCGATCATCATCAGCCACGATCGCATGTTCCTCGACCGCCTGGCGACGCATATCCTCGCCTTCGAAGGTGACGGTCATGTCGAATGGTTCGAAGGCAACTTCGAAGATTACGAGCAGGACAAGGTTCGCCGTCTCGGTGCCGACGCCCTCAATCCAGGCAGCCAGGCCTATAAGCGCCTGACGCGCTGATCGATTGACCATCCGGTGGCTGATTTTGGCCGCCCCGTTTCAACGAAAGCCCCGCTTCAATCGGCGGGGCTTTTTGCGTCTAATCCTTCGGCGCGGTTGATCGTGTACTCCTCAAGGCATGAAACCATGGCGACCGTGCCTTGAACGGCATGTTCGGCCTTCGATAATTGAAGCAGATAATGCTTGCATGGTCCGCGTGAACGACATAAACATATCTTTATATGGTTATTGCATTTCGAGGTCCGGGATGAAGTTTGGCGTAGATGCTCTGGTGGAGTTGTTGAAGGCTGCGGGTGAGCCAACCCGTCTTCGCCTGCTGGCGCTGCTGTCGGCTGGCGACCTGACCGTTACCGATCTTACAGAAATTCTGGGCCAGTCGCAGCCCCGAATCTCGCGCCACCTGAAGCTTCTTGCCGAGGCCGAATTGGTGGATCGCTACCAGGAAGGCGCCTGGGCGTTTTTTCGACTGAAGCAGGAAGGTGCTGGGTCTGACCTGACACGTGTCCTGCTGGGGGCAACGCTGGAAACAGATCCGGTTCTGCAACGTGACAGGGAGCGCCTTTCTGCCGTCAAGCGTTCGCGGGCGCAACGGGCGCAGGAGTATTTCAGCCGGAATGCATCCGAATGGGATGAACTGCGTCGCCTGCACGTCAATGATGCCGATGTCGAAGCGGCGTTGCTCAAGCTAGTCGGGCCAGAGCCGGTCGATGCCCTGCTTGATCTCGGCACCGGCACCGGACGAATTCTGCAACTCCTTTCCAGCCATTATCGTCGGGCAACCGGCATCGATGCGAGCCGCGACATGCTTTCGGTTGCGCGCGCCAATCTCGACAAGGGCGGTGTTCTCTCTGCCTCGGTTCGCCATGGCGACATTCTCAACCTGCCGCTTGATGCTAGCGACTATGATCTTGTGACGATCCACCAGGTGCTGCACTTTCTCGAACAGCCGGAACTGGCGCTGGCCGAGGCGGCGCGCATGCTGAAGCCGGGCGGTCGTCTGGCGATCGTCGACCTTGCGCCACACGAGCTGGAATATCTGCGCGATGAACATGCCCATGTGCGGCTTGGGTTCTCACGGCAGATCATGGCCGACTGGCTCAATCGAAACGGATTGAATGTCGAGGAAGTGGTCGATCTGCCACCGGAGAGTGCTGCGGGCAGGGGCCTTACCGTCACCATCTGGCTTGCCCGCCGCGACGATGTCGTGGCGCCGGCCGATGTTGCTCAACCCATTTTACAGACCGGGAGCCGATAAATGTCCGAGGACCAACGAGCGATCGACACCGCTGCAGACCTGCGCATCTCGTTTGAATTCTTTCCACCGAAGTCGCCGGACATGGAAGACCAGCTCTGGTCGACGGTTGATGCCCTGGCGCCTTGGCAGCCGGATTTCGTCTCCGTCACCTATGGGGCCGGCGGGACGACACGCGAACCCACATTGAACACGGTGAAACGCCTGATCAGCAATACGCCAATGCCGACAGCGTCACACCTGACATGTGTGGGGGCGACGCGTGACGAGGTGCGACGCGTGGTCGAAGAATTCAGGGCCGTGGGTGTCCGGCATTTCGTCGCGCTACGCGGCGACCCGCAAGATGGCGTTGGTGCGACCTACCAGCCGCACCCGGACGGCTTCATCAACGCCGCCGATCTTGTCGGCGGATTGCGCGAGATGGGCGATTTCGAAGTCTCTGTTTCGGCCTATCCGGAAAAACATCCGGAAAGCACGAACGAGGCCGTCGACCTGGATATGCTGAAGCGAAAGGTCGATGCCGGCGCCACACGTGCGCTGACGCAGTTCTTTTTCGACAATGATGTCTATGCCCGCTATCTCGACCGTGTTCTTGCGGCGGGGATCACCATACCGATCGTGCCCGGTATCATGCCCATCCAGAACCTGACGCAACTGAAGCGTTTTGCCTCGATGTGTGGCGCATCGGTTCCGGTGAGTATCGATCGTCGTTTCGAAGGAACCGATGGCAATGCCCAGGATCGGGCAGCGGTAGCGGCGGATATTGCTGCCGAGCAGATCGCCGATCTGGCGAAGCGCGGTATCCGGGATTTCCACATCTACACGATGAACCGTGCACCGCTGACGATCGCGACGCTGTCGCGGCTTGGGCTGGACGGCAAATCTCGAACATTGTCCGGCGCTGCGGCCTGAAACGGCAGCTGGTATCATGTGAAAGGCGCATGACGGGGGCCGTCATGCGCCATTTTGATTTCTGAAACCATTCCTGCCTGAGTGGCCTTGGTTGGCCGCTTCATCGCTCTTGGCTCATCTCACTCCCGGTCAGATGAACAGCATGGTGGTAATGAACACAAACGCCGCACTGACGATAAGGACATTGATAGAATTAGTCAGTCCCATGTCTGCCTCCTTGTGTTTGACCGTTAGATGTTATGTCCGTTTTGTGTCATCGAAAAGCAAATTCTGTGCTGCGGTGCGATGCAAGGCAGTGGATAAAGTGTTAAAGACGGTAAAATACCGTTCAATTTCATAATGTTAAGAATTTTCAGCTGTTGTTAATGGAGTTTAACAAACGTGAGCGGGTCGGCCCCAGATTGATGCGGAGTGTTGTGGTTTTACAACATTCAGCTGCGGCCGATTTTATCGCCGGGCGATGGTATTCGGATGATCCGGCCGTCCAGCACAAGCAGCCCGGCGCCGATCAGGGCCATCCCGACAAAGTCCAGCGGATGCAGAATTTCGCCAAGGAAAAGTGCGCCCAGCAGAATTGCGCTGGGTGGAACGAGCAGCGTCACCAGTGACGCATTGGTGGCGCCAGCGACCGCCATGATCCGGAAGAACAGGATATAGGCGAAAGCGGTCGAGAGCAGTGCCAAGGCCAGAATGGCTGCAATCGCGCTGAGCGGCGGCATGGGCAGCGACCAGGGCTTGGTCGATGACAAGCGCTGCCGGCAACATCAGGATCGACGAGGCGGTCAGTTGACCCGCAGCCGTGACCGGGGCGGGCACGTCACGGAACCTTTTGCCGTAGGTGGCGGCAAATCCGTAGGATACTGCGGCGAGAATTGGCAGAATCACGGCCCAAAGTGGCACATCCGTCTGCAGGAAGGTGCTCGGTCCGATCAATACGGCCGTGCCGGAGAGGCCCAGGATGGTGCCGGCAATCTTCGCTGGCGAAAGCTTCTCATCGGCGGTCAGCTTGTTGGCAATCAGCACGGTCCAGATCGGTGTCGTGGCATTGAGGATCGAGGCAAGGCCGGCGCCGATTTCCGTCTGGCCGAGGAAGATCAGGGTGTGCGGGATGGCATTGTTGATCAGCCCGAGCAGAATGAAGCCGCGCCAGCGTGTCCTCAGGATTTGATAGAGATTATTGCCACCGCGCAGATAAAGATGCAGGGCGAGCGCAGCAAGCGACAGGCGTAGGAATACCAGCGTAAATGGTGGCACATACGCGACGGCATAACGCGCGAAGAAGAATGAGCCGCCCCAGATGAAGCCGAGCAGGATCAGCAGGATCCAGGTTGTGGCATTCAAAGTCAGTGGAGCGCGTTGTTGCATGGGGCACCTTTCGAATCGGAGCCCCACGCTAATCTTAGTACCTCGGCGAAACCACCCGTTTCATGAGGCCAATCGTTTAGGTCACAGCGTGTTCAGCAGGCTCGGTGTCGCCCAGCCATCGGCAGGCACACCCAGCCGCTGCTGTTCCTTCTGAATGGCGACACGGGTGCCGGATCCGAGGATGCCGTCAATCTTGCCGACGTCATGGCCGCGTGTCTGCAGCTTCGTCTGCAGCGCCTTCATCTCTTCATCGCCGAGACCCTGTTCCGGCGTCCCCTTCAGATAGGGAGGGGCGCCCATCAGGCGTGTGGCGAAATAGGCAGCCGAGGTCGTGTAGATGAAGGACTGGTTCCATTCCAGATAGATGTTGAAGTTCGGATAGGTGAGAAATGCCGTACCCTTGCGTCCCTGGGGCAGAACCAGCGATGCAGGCAGGCTGCCGAAAGCCGTATCGCCATCGCGCGGGGTGACACCGAGTGCGAACCATTCGCTGGCGGTCATAGGGCCATTGAGGCCGGTCTTTTCGAAGGGCAGGCTTTCAGGGATGGTGACTTCCTGGATCCAGGGCTCGCCGCGCTTGAAGCCCAGATGCTGGATGAATTTGGCGGCCGTCAGAATGGCGTCCGGTGCGCTCTGCTTGACATTGATGTGGCCATCGCCGTCACCGTCCACGCCGAACTCAATGATATCTTTCGGCAGCATTTGCACTTGGCCGATTTCGCCGGCCCAGGCACCGGTGTTGCTGGCCGGGTCCAGATCGCCGTGTTGGACCATTTCGATCAAAGCCAACAATTGCGGGCGAAACAGTTCCGGCCGACGGCAATCATGCGCAAGCGTCACCAGCGCATTGCGGGTGCTGAAATCACCCTGCACGGCACCGAAATCGGTCTCCATGGCCCAGAAGGCGGCGATGATGCCGGATGGAATGCCGAATTCCTGTTCGGCGCGGTCAAACACGGCCTTGTACTGCTGCAGCTTCTGCCGGCCGATATCGAGGCGGGCTTGGCTCACGGTACGCTGCGAAAACTCGAGGAAGGTCTGCTTGAACACGCCCTGGGAGCGATCGCGGGCCAGGACTTTTTCGTCGATGCGAGCACCGGCCAGAGCCTGCTCGGCAATATCGGCGGGGATCCCGGCAGCCACGGCTTCCGCCTTGACGCCTTGCAGGAAGGTGCCGAGATCGCCGCCGCATTCGGCCGCCATCGAAAGGCTTGTGGATGCCATAAGGAAGGCGAAGGGAAGGGCGAAGCGCGAGGCAAATGTCATCAGCTGGTCCTTATATGGTTCTTAACGACGGTTATTAAGCCACTTTTTGACGAAAGAGAGATGGCGGCACCAGGATCGGTGCCGCCATCGTGTTATTTTTCAAGATTTCGTAGATTTGCCCGCAATCACTTTGAAACGGACGCCACCCACTTCTTCCAATTCGCCTCCGTGCCGGCAAAGACGTTGATATCCGTTCCGCCCTTGATGCCCGGAATGACGCCGGTCGATGTATATTGCCAGAAGGCCCAGCGGCGCTCCGGGTAGATCTCGTTGGGATGTTGGGCGACGGCCCGCACCCAGAAGTGATAATCCTGGAAGGCGCCTTCGAGGTTGTCGCGGTGGAAATCGACCGATGTGTAGATGATCGGCCGCTTGCCGTAATAGGCCTCGATACGATCCATGAAGCGCTTCATCTCGCTGCGCACCGTTTCAGCATTCGGGCGAAGTTTGCAGGTCTTCGAGGTGGGATTCCATTCTACATCGAGTACAGGCGGCAGATGCACGGACTGTTTGGGTACGTTGCGGATGAACCAGTCTGCCTGTTCGTCGGCCGTCGAACAGAAATAGAAGAAGTGGTAGGGCGCATGTGGCACGCCGGCGGCTCCTGCCTGCTGCCAGTATGCGTTGAAGCGGGGGTCGACCATGTCCTTGCCTTCGGTCGCCTTGATGAAGGCGAAGGAAACGCCTGACCGGCGAACCTGGCCCCAGTCGATGTCGCCGTTCCATTTCGACACGTCGATGCCATGCACGCTGTGCCGATGCGGCGTCTTGCCGTCGAAGTCTTGTGGGTCAGTATCCTTGAAGCGTGGCGAAATCGACGCCGTCTCCATCAGATCGTAGCTGGTAGAGGTGCAGGCCGCCAGAGACAGCGCGATTGGCAAGAGTGCCAGGATAAGCCACCGCATGGATGTTCCATCAATTCGAATTGGAATCATGCCCCAAGAAAACGGTGCGCGCGAACGCAGGACACAAGAGGCGCGAACACCATTCTTGGTCCATCATCGTTAAAACTTGGTTATATGCAATCCGCCTTGCCAAGTTAATGCCGGCACGGTTCAGATTCTGATGATCGCGTGCCAGGCATAACCCCGGCCGATGGCCTCGAAAGTGAGGGCGCCGCCGCGGGCGGCTGCGCGCTGCTCCAGCACCTCGCGGAGGGTTTTTCGTGGCGTGACATGGAAGCGCGCCAGCCAGTTGCGCAGCAGGTTGCGGAACCAGCGCGGAAGTCCCTCCTGCTGACCGAAGTCGACAATGTTCAGGGAACCGCCGGGTCTCACGGCATCGAGCGCGCAGTCGATCGCCTTCTCCCAGTCGGGGATCATCGACAGGGCGTAGGAGATCATCACCCGGTCGAAACCTTGCGTGCCGAACTGGCTGGCGTCGAATGCTGCGGCATCGGCGACGGTGAGCACAGGTTGGGTGGCGTGGGCGCGGAAATTGGCGCGTGCCGAGACCAGCATTTCCGCCGAGATGTCGAGGCCGTAGAGACGTGCCGTCGGATAGAGGCGGTGGGCGAAAAGCAGGTTGCGGCCCGTGCCGCAACCGACTTCGAGCACGGTGCCCGCCTGGGGCACGTCCAGACCTTCGATCATGCGGTCGCGGCCGAGCAAGTAGTATTTCCGCGTCAGGTCGTAGATGTGGCGCTGATAGCGATACATGCTGTCCATGCGCTCGGCATGATGCCGGTCGATGGCGCTGTCTTCGATGGCGCCGTCGGTTGCCTGTTCGCTCATGCCTGCGGCTTCTCATAGATGTGGAAGCCGCCATAGATCGCAGAGCGGTCCTGCTTGTTCAGTGCCGTGGAGCGCTCTGCCTGGTAGTGCCATTGGCTAAGCAGGCTGTCGGAGAGCTTGCCATCCAGCACGCTCTTTTCGGCGGCCGTGCGGAAGATGACGCGGGCGCCGGGGGCGGCGGTGCGGGTGATTTCAGTCCACAGTTCGTTGAGCTGGCGCTCGTTCATCCAGTCCTGGGCGTCGAGCAACACGTAGCGGTCGACACTTGCGGCCGGCTTTTTTGCCAGAAGCTCGGTGAAATTGGCATGATGAACCTGGACCCGGTCGATGTGTTCGCGGATTACCGGGTAATGTTCACGCTTCAGATATGTTGGCAGAGTGCCTTCATCGGCATTGGGGTAGCGGCGTGCAAATGCCTGCCAGGCGAAATAATTGTCCTTCAGTGGGAAATAGCAGGCTAGCTTTTCCAGGCGGTGGCGCAGCACCGGCGCGATCGTTCCACCTTCGGAGAGGCTGGCGAGCTCGTCATATTGCTGCGGCGGTATGCCGAGGCCAAAGAGCGAGCTCTTGCGGCTGGTCAGCCAGCGGATCAGTGGCTTGTCGAACAGCGGGGCAATGCGGCTGTCGAAGAACTGGCGCTGATCGCGCAGGGACTTGGCGGCGGTGATTTCCTGAAGGCGGACGCCATGCAGGCGAGCCAGGAGATGGCCGATACCGATGAAGCGGCCCAGCAGGCCTGTGCGATAGAGGTTGCGGTTGAACACCGAGACCCGACGCCTGCCGGTGAGGCTGCGCTGGTTCCAGTAGCTTCGAGTTGCTGCATCGAGGTTGGGCGCGACATGGCGATCATACAGGCGGCTGTTGCCCGTTTCACCGGCTGTTGCGAGAAGACGGACAACGGCAGCATGATCGGGCAGATGACGATAGGCTGCAAGTTTTAGCCTGTTGAGTGCGACGTGATTGGGGTTCAGATCGACGACTTCGATCAAGGCCGGCCGGCGGCTCAGATAGGCGAGCATGTTGCAGCCGCCGGAACCGATCGTCACGATCGAATGGCCCTCGGCCAGGTCCATGGCGTCCATGTCGACGTCCGGGTCTTCCCAGATCTGGGCGTAGACCAGTCCGGAAAACAGCAGGCCAAACAGGCGTTCCGACAGTCCATCTTTCGAAAGGGGCTTGTGCTGGAGAAGTGCGTCCTTGAGCTTGTGGTTCTCATGAAAGCCAGCATCCGGTGCAATCTCGGTCATCTCGATCCGCCATCCGTTAGAGTTGATGGCGTGTAGCCCTGCGATGCTACAGTTTGATGACGTGGGAATGCTGATTGGATCCAGCAGCCGGGCACTTGACTTCTATCCGTTTGAATACAAACGGGAGTTTTCCATCTCTGGCTTGCTTTGCCCGCCATGATCTGCGTGAAATTTCTGGGAGAATGTCGGCGGGCGGTGCAGGCATCTTCAACGGATGCAGGCCAGCGTGGCCATATGTTCTGATTCTACCCGGCCCTGTCGCCATGGTCCATGTGACAGTGGTTAGCGGTCGACAGTCGCGATTTGAACCCTACTGCGTCAGATGCAGCATGCCTTTGCGCTTGGCATCGTAATAATAGCCGCGCGAATACAGCCGGACTGCCTGATCGTGATCATTGTCAGCAACAAGCCACGCACCTTTGAGGTACTTCACGGCATACTTGATATTGGTCTCGGCGTCGAACAGTCCGGATGGTTGTCCGCTGTAGCCCATGGCCTTGGCAGTATTGTAGCGGATCTGCATCAGGCCATAATTGCCACTGCTATACGCGCCGGGATTGTATGTGCTTTCGCGCTTGACCACACGGTGCACGAGATCCTCGGGGATCTCATAGAATTTTGCATATTTCTTGATCAGCGCGTTGAGCTTGGTGGGTCCGCCACTCATCTCTTTTTGCTCGGCTTCCTGTTCCGCAGGCGAGCTCGGCGCCGTCACGTCAAAGGGGTCGCCGAAGCTTGTCAAAGCCGTCATGCGCAAGGGAGCTGCATAGGCAAGGACAACGGGTGCGGGTGCCGGTACAGCGCCGGCTGTGGTCGTTCCCGAGGATACAGAGCTTGGGGCTGCAGCAAGTGCCTGCACGGAGGCTGCATCGGCTGAAATCGCCGACTGCTGCTGCTCGACGCCTGGAAGCGGGGTTGCCGTGGCCAAAGTCGTCAATGCCTGCGTTGCAGCTGTTTGCGGCGCAGTGGCGGCCAGTGACGATTCCTTCAGCATCGGGATGGGGGCTGCGGTTTCGGTGCCGGGGATGATCGGGGCAGGGCCGGGATTGGCTGCTGCCAATTCGGCGGTGGTGGTGACCGCTGTTGTCGGAATTGCGGTTCCGCTGGAAATGGCTTCGGCCGCATTAGCTGCGCGCATTTCGGCGGAATTCGGCTTGGCAATCGGTGCTGAGGCCAGGTCAGCCTTCATGTTTTCATCGATCGCGGTGCATCCTGTGAGGCCCGCTAGCAAGGTAGCAGCCATGCAGATTGCAATGCCGCGGTCTGTCTTGACGATCATGCCACTATCCGTTTTCACGCTGCAGGCGACCGGTGCAGAAACAAATCACCGACCGTTAAGATTTCCATTTCTTAATCCAAGCGCGCCCTTGCGGCAAGCACTTGAGGGCAATGGGCTCTTTTGGGGCTCAGGCAGCGATCTTGCGATAGCCTGCCGTGACTGATCCTGCAGCGATCAGAACTGTGCCGTTCCCATGCTTTTTAGCCCGTCGAACTGAGCGTTTGCGGATGTATTTAAGGGCTTTTCCAGCCATCAGCGCGTAGGCGGCGGCAACCACGGTCGACAGGGCAACATATGTTGAGATCAGTGCGTAGACCTGATCTGAAATCGGGAGCGTCGCAGTCATGAATTGCGGCAGAAATGCGACAAGAATGGCGATGTTTTTCGCATCGCCCGCGGTCACCGCGAAGCAGTGCGCGACGATCTTCAGGGGCTTGTCTTGAGGAAGGTTGTCATTGTCGGCGACGGGCCCCTTGCCGGCAGGTGCACGCCAAAGGTTGATCGCCATCAGCAAGATGTAGGCGGCACCGATCCATTTGACCACAGCAAAGGCTGTGGCCGACCCAATGAGCAAAGCTGCCAAGCCCACCACGGCTGCGGCCATGGCAACCAAATGACCAAGGGCGACGCCGGTTACGGTGGCGAATGCCGTCTTGCGACCGTAGCCGAGTGCATACGATATCACCAGCAACATGGATGGCCCCGGAATGGCCAGAAGGACCACCGAGGCCGCCGCGAAGGCGAACCAGGTTTCATAGGACATAGAACTCACTCCTCCTCAGGAGAGGAAGCCAGCTTTCTCATCCCAGGTCAATTCACAGGTTGATACTTCTGGCCCAAATAATCCATCACGTCCTTGAACCATGGGGTCGAAAGATCGAAGGCCTTGCCTCCCTTGATGCGTGGGAACTCAATGGTGCGAAGCTTGCCGTCCTGGTCCTCGTCATGGCCGGTCACACCGGAGACCTTGTTCAATCCACTTTCCACGGCGAGATCGACCATGCTCTGGATCAAGCGCAGGTCCTCGGCGTTCGCCGGGGCGGATCGGGCGAAATAACCGGATTTCTGCACCATTGAACGTTCGGCATCGAGCAGCTTGGCAAATTGCTTCTGGAACCAGTTTCCGACATTGATCGTGTCGATCTTGACATGGCCGAAAGCATCGCGCTTGACCTCGTCGCCAGACGCTTCGCGTTCCGCAACGATTTCATCCAGACAGGCGCCTTCCGAAACGAACAGCGTGACGAAACCGGTGCGGTCCATGATCTCCTTCAGGCGCTCCGCTTCCGCCTGCATGTCGAAATGGGTTTCCGGAAGATAGAGGCCATCGATGTTCTTGAGCTCCTGGTTCATCATGAAGCCGTCGATATATTCGTTGTGCTTGGTGCGCTGGATATAGGCGCGGGCGGTTGCCGCGGTCAGCCAGCCGCAATGGCGGCCCATCACTTCATGAATGACGAGCGAGCGCGGTGCCGCACTCTGTTCGTTGGAGACGTGGTCGAAGAAGCGGGCACCGACATCGGCGGCCGTCCAGGCGCCGAGCGACTGCCTGATCGGCACGACATCGTTGTCGACGGTCTTGGGCAGTCCGACGACGGTCAGGTCATAGCCGTGGGCGCCGAGATAGGCTGCCAGATCGGCGGCGGTGGTATTGGTGTCGTCGCCACCGATGGTATGCAGGATCGTCACGCCATCGTTTGCCAGGCGTTCGGCTGCGACGCGCAGCGGATTTTCGCCTTCCTTGACCAGACCGCGCTTGATGCAATCGGCGGCATTGGTCAGCTTGACGCGGCTGTTGCCGATCGGCGAGCCGCCGTAGCGATGCAGCAGATGCGCCTTTTCGCGCATGTCCTGGTTGATCTCGATCTTGTAATCCATCAGCAGGCCGCGATAGCCGGACTTGTAGGCGATCATCTCGACGTCAGGGGCGATGTCATTGTAGCGCTCGATCAGCCCGCCGACCGCGGACGAGAGGCAGGGGGCAAGACCACCAGCGGTCAGCATTGCGACTTTCTGTTTGGCCATCGATCCTCCTTGAGCACCGTCCGGCGGTGCCGCCAATATGACGTTTCCGGTCGAATGGATGCGACAGTCAGCGCGGGCTGTAAAGCCAAAAAATCAAGAAAAACGGGCCTTTCGGCCGAGCCAGACGACGAAGGCGACCGCCAGGGCGAATATAATCGTTTCAATTCCGATCTGCTCGCCGAGCAAGATTGTGGAAAAGGCGAGCGTGACAAAAGTCTGCATCAACTGGATCTGCGCAACCTTGGCAATGCCACCGATGGCGAGCCCCGCATTCCAGAAAATGAAGCCGGCAAACATCGAGATCAGGCCATGATAGAGCAGGGCGCCGATCGCTGCCTGATCGGGTGCGTGGATGCCATTTGCGGCCGTCAGTGCCAGCCCGATCAGCGACAGGGGCAGGGTGACGACAAGCGCCCAGGACATCACCTCCCATCCGGAGAGCGTGCGGGCAAGGCGAGCGGACAGGACATAGCCGAAGGAAGCGGAGACGGCCGCGGCGAGAAGCCAGAGGTCGCCGAGTTCGAGGTGGAAGCCGTTCTGTCTTGCCGAGAACAGGGCGACGAGACCGGCGCCGGTCAGGCCGCAGACCCAGAAGAGGGGGCTTGGTCGTTCGCCGTCGACGATCACCGCAAAAATGGACGTGAGCAGCGGCAGCAGTCCGAGAACGACGCCGCCATGGCCGGCGGGCAAGGTCTGCATGGCGATCGATGAAAAGATCGGGAAACCATAGACGAGACAGAGGCCGGCCAGAAACAGCGTCGCAAATGCGCCGGATGGCCAGCGTTTGCCGAGCGCCACAAGTGCTATTCCGGCGGCCATCGTGGCGATCACGGCGCGTCCAAACGTGATGACTTCCGGCGAAAAGCCGGTCAGCGCAATATGTGTCATGGGCAGCGTCAGGCCGAACATCGTGACGCCGATCGCGCCGAGCCCGAGGCCAAGGGCGCCTTTGGAAATGTCTGTTTGCATGGGATCCACCGGAACTGATCGATGGCTGCTCGCATGCGCATGGTGAATAGTCCAATCAATTGCGCGAATGTAAATCGTGCCCCAGGTTCAGCTTTTCGCAACCGAACATGAATAAAGTTTAATGCCGTTCACGGGGTGTCGGGTTGCTTTTTTGCCGATATTTGGTCAAGGTCGCGACATGATTTTTGATTTCGCCTGCGAGCAGATATCTTCATTCTGGGACCGTTTGCTTGGCGCGATCGGTGATGCTGCGGGCAGCGCGCTGCACGGGATGATCGAGGCCATCCGGACCGTCTTTGAAGGCGACCCCGAAACGCGGCGTCGTGTTTCCTTCTCGGTAGCGATCATTGCGCTCTCGGCAAAGATGGCCAAAGCCGATGGCGTTGTCTCGGTTGCCGAAGTCGACGCCTTCCGCAAGATCTTCGATTTTCCGCCGGAAGAGGCGCGCAATGTTGCCCGCCTGTACAATCTGGCGCGCCAGGACGTGGCGGGTTTCGAGACCTATGCCACGAACCTCGCCAACATGTGCCGGACCTGCGATAATTTCTGCCCGGTACTCGAGGATATCATCGATGCCCTGTTCCATATCGCGAAGGCAGACGGGCTGGTGCATGAGAGCGAAATGGCGTTTCTTGCCCGGATTTCGGAGATCTTCGCTATTCCGGAAGAGCGCTTCGCGATGATCACCGAGCGGCATATCCATCTCGATGGCGACCCGTATGGTGTGCTGGGTGTTCAGCCGTCCGATGACTTCGCCACAATCCGCAAGCGTTATCGCTCGCTGGCAGCCGAACATCATCCGGATCGCTTGCACGCACGCGGCATTCCGGCCGAATTCCACTCTGTTGCCACGCATCGCATGGCAAAATTCAATGCGGCCTATTCCGCGATCGAAAAAGAACGCCGGGCAGCATGACATCCTTTGCCGCTGAATGCCGCCTCGCAGAGGTGGTCCCATCGCCGAATTTCGGCGAACGGATCGGCGTCACCCGTCCGGATATTCTGCTGCTTCATTACACCGGCATGCCGACGGGCGAGGGGGCGCAGGCCTGGCTGTGCAATCCGGAAAGCCAGGTATCGAGCCACTACATCGTGCATGAGGACGGGCGGGTGGTGCAGATGGTGCCCGAAGATCGCCGGGCCTGGCACGCGGGTCAGAGTTCGTGGGCCGGCGAGGCGGACATCAATTCGCGCTCGATCGGCATCGAGATCGCCAACGCTGGACACCCCGCCGGCCTTCCCGATTATCCCGATAGGCAGATCGAATCCCTGATCGAATTGTGTCGCGAATGCGTTCAACGGCACCAGATTGCCCCTGAAAGGGTGCTGGCACACTCTGATGTGGCGCCTGTTCGCAAGGTCGATCCTGGTGAAAATTTCCCCTGGTCGAAGCTTCATCATGCGGGTGTCGGCCACTGGGTCGAGCCGGCGCCGCTCGGCGGCGGCCGGTTTTTCCAGCGCGGCGATCAGGGTCAACCCGTCGAGGCCCTCCAATCGATGCTGTCGTTCTATGGTTATGCGGTTGAAATCAATGGCGATTATTGCGCAAAGACGGAAGGCGTAGTCGCTGCGTTCCAGCGTCATTTTCGGCCCGCCAAGGTTGACGGCATCGCCGACAGTTCCACCATCGAGACGCTACATCGGCTGCTGACCAGCCTGCCGAGATTTGCCTGAAACCTTGCTCCGACATGGAGCCCAAATGGCGCGTACAAGAACGTTTGGCATGCCGATTTGTTGCAGTGCCACACGAATTCCTTATTGAGCCGGTCTAAAGAGCGGGCTGAACGGCGGCGCGGAATTCTTCGGAACCGGCCGCAAACATCAACATAAAGGCATGGTTTGGCGAGCCCATGAGGGCTCGTGACGCCGAAGGATTGCGTCCGCTCTGATATGCGCCGACGACCTGCCTTTGTAGGAGACTGACCTTTTCATGAACAGACGACTTGTTGCTGCTGCGGCATGCCTCGCTATCCTTTTGTCCCACACCCAGGCGGCGCTTGCCCGAGACGACGAAAGTCGCATCAAAATGCCTCTGAAGACGATCACCCGCGATGCCGGATTCCCGACGGCTCCCGCGTTTTCGAAAAGCCCCTATGGCGCGATCATCTCGAAATATGCCAAGCAATATGGCGTGCCGGTTGATCTGGCGCATGCAGTGGTCCGCATCGAGAGCAACTTCAATCCGAAGGCACGCGGCAGTGCCGGTGAAATCGGGCTGATGCAGATCAAGCCTGCGACCGCACGCTACATGGGCTATAGCGGCAGCAAGAAGGGGCTCTATGATCCCGAAACCAACATCCGCTACGGGATGAAATATCTGTCCATGGCGCATGATCTCGGCAATGGTGAAACCTGCAGCACAATCCTGCGCTACAATGCCGGTCATGGCGCCAAGCGCATGAACCCGGTCTCCAAGCGTTATTGCGGCAAGGTGCTTGCGCTGATCGGGACGTAACGATCTCTTGTGGCGGATGATCGCACCCGCTGGACAGAGTGTTCCGTCATGCTATCCAAAGAACGAACATGTATTGGATGGTGAGTCATGGTTGAACGCTTCAAGTCGATCGTTGTCGGGCGCGGCATGATGGGGGCTGCTGCCGGCAAGTATCTGGCGGCATCGGGTGACGGGGTGGCGATCATCGGCCCTGATGAACCGGCGAACTGGTCTACCCATCGCGGCGTGTTTGGCAGTCATTATGACGAGGCGCGGATTACCCGGACGATTGATTCCAATCCGGTCTGGGCGAGGCTCGCAAACCGTTCGATCGCCCGCTACGGCAGCATTGCCGCGGATAGTGGCATCGACTTCTACGAGGAAGTCGGCTGCCTGATCGTCGGGCCGAAACGTGGTGGCTCTGATCCTTATATCTCCCAGGTCGAAGCCGCTGCGGCCGAGTTGGGCGTCGAGACCGAGATGCTTTCGGCTGGCGAGCTGAAAAACCGTTTCGCCTATTTCGAGTTCGGCGTCGAATGCGAAGGCGTCTTTGAGGGCGCCCATGCCGGCTATGTCAATCCACGTAGGCTGGTTGAGGCGCAGAGCGTGCTGGCCGCAAGGGCTGGGGCCACGCTGATCCGCCATGCTGCGGTCTCGATCCGCGAAGAGGCGGGGCTTGCCGTGGTGACCACGGATGATGGCGGTGAATTTGCCGCCGAAAAGGTTCTGGTGGCAGCGGGCGGATTCTCCATTGCGGCGAATCTCGTGCCGCGGCCCGTTCACCTGTCGGTTTATGGCCGAACCGTTGCATTCTTCGAAATTCCAGACGGCGATCTCGCCGCCTATGCCGGCATGCCGTCCCTGATACACCAGCCGGACGATCCTCGCGAACACATCTACCTTCTGCCGCCGGTTCGATATCCTGACGGTCGTACCTATTTGAAAATCGGCGGTGATCCTGATGATCTGCTGCTGGCAACGGAGCCGGACATTCGTGCATGGTTCCGGGGCGGTGGGCGCGAGACGACACGCAACCACCTTCAAGGGATCATTGCGCGGCTGGTGCCGGGCCTCAAGGCGGTGCGGCCCAGCATGGCTGCCTGTGTGACTTCGTTTACCCCGGACAACTATCCGGCCATCGGCTTTGCCAGCGAGCGCATTGCCGTGTTGACCGGCGGATGCGGCGCGGCGGCAAAGAGTTCAGACGAAATTGGCCGGCTTGGGGCAGCGCTGCTGCAGCATGGCGCCATCGAGGACGATGCCTATGGGCATGTCTTTTCCCCGGTCTTCAGGGACTGATTCACCAAATGCGCCCAAGTGTCGGCTGCGCATATGTTTTTGTTGGCTTTCGCTGCCTCTGTCGTTTAAGGACGCCATGCCAGTTGGCCGGGCAGCCGCGCTTTACCAATGTCGAAAGACGGTAAGGGGAGGAAAGTCCGGGCTCCACGGAAATACGGTGCCGGATAACGTCCGGCGGGGGCGACCCTAGGGAAAGTGCCACAGAGAGGAAACCGCCTCGATTGTCCGATGCCCAGCATCGGGCGCTGCGAGGTAAGGGTGAAAGGGTGGGGTAAGAGCCCACCGCGTCGCTGGCAACAGGGACGGCATGGTAAACCCCACCGGGAGCAAGACCGAATAGGGATGACGCGGGTGACGCGCAAGCGCCACAACAGCCTGTTTCCGGGCCAGTCATCCGGGTGGGTTGCGAGAGGCAGCGTGCAAATGCTGTCCCAGATGAATGGCTGCCACGTTCCGGGTAACCGGAGCCATACAGAACCCGGCTTACAGGCCAACTGGCAAATTCTCTCCCTCCGCCTTTGGGCGGGTATGGAGGCAAGCGCGAAAATCAGCCAAGCTGCTGAAATCCCCGAGTTAAAACTAGTATTGCCGAAATCGGTGACATCGCGCGCTGTGCCGCGAAAGCGTTGTCTTGCCAGTGCTTTCTAACCTTTCGTTAAGCTTAACGGCCTATCAATATTGAATCCTGAAAGGGGTTTCGCCAGTCCGTTCCCATTGACGCCCATAGTGTCCCATGGTATCCCAAATGCATGCCGTTACAGGGGTTGATTTTACCCCGAGAGCCCGGAGTTCAGGCAGGCAGTCCCACAATGCGGATGGGCTGTTTGTCGGGTCGTCAGCGGCTGGCGTAACGAGTTTCCGGAGGCCGGTCAGTGGCTTCCGATCGAGAGGGAGGTCGGTCGATTGTGATGAGCCGCTTCCTGTCCAATGCGACAAACAGGATCGATGCGAAGGGGCGGGTCTCCGTTCCTGCGGCTTTTCGCGCCGTTCTCGCGGAGCGCGAGATTCAGGAGCTTTATTGTCTTCAGGATTTCGTCTATCCGGCAATCAATATCGGCGGCCCCGATTTGCTGGAGCGATACGAGCGAAAGGTGGCGGCGGAAGATCCTTTCGCTTTGGAGTCGAACGAGATGTCGCTGCTGTTGCACGGTGGTGGCGTCTTCATGCGTCTCGATGCGGAGGGGCGGCTGATGGTGACGGAGTTCATCCGGGATTTTACGGGGATTTCCTCGGAAGTCTGCTTCGTCGGTCGATCGGATCATTTTCAAGTGTGGCAGCCGCAGGCGTTTCACGAGGCGCAGGCGAAGGCCAGGGAGGTTGTCAGGCAGCGAGGCCTGAGAACCTAGAAAGACGGGGAAGCGGAATGGCGGCGAATCTTGGCGAGGGAGAACCTGATGCCAATGGCGGACCGGTTCGCCACATTCCGGTTCTTCTCCCGGAGGTTCTGGCGGCGCTCGAGGCGCAGCCGGGCAAGCTTATCTTGGATGGAACCTTCGGTGCCGGCGGCTATACCTCGGCCATACTGGCGGCGGGTGCCAATGTGGTCGCGCTCGATCGCGATCCGAATGCGATTGCGGCGGGCCAGACTCTGGTCGAGGCCAGCGGTGGTCGTCTGTCTCTGCAACACACACAGTTTTCACAGCTTTCCGAACATGCGCCGACCGAGGGGCTGGACGGCATCGTGCTCGATATCGGGGTCTCCTCGATGCAGATCGACGAGGCCGATCGCGGCTTTTCTTTCCAGCGCAATGGTCCGCTGGACATGCGCATGTCGTCCTCGGGTGTTTCGGCAGCCGACGTTGTCAATCGCGCAAAGCTGACCGACCTCATTCGCATCTTCGGATTTCTCGGCGAGGAAAAGCACGCTGGCCGCATTGCGCGCGCCATCGAGAAGCGCCGTGCAACCGAGCCTTTCCGGACGACTCGTGAGCTGGCCAACCTGATCGAGACGGTCAATCCGCGCAAAGCCAAGGACAAGATCCATCCGGCGACCCGCGTGTTCCAGGCGTTGCGGATTTTCGTCAACGACGAGTTGGGCGAATTGGCGCAGGCACTGTTCGCAGCCGAACGTTCCCTGAAGCCGGGTGGTCGACTGGTCGTCGTGACCTTCCATTCGCTGGAAGACCGTATCGTGAAGAAGTTCTTTTCCGAGCGTTCGGGCAAGGCGTCAGGTTCGCGCCACCTTCCTATGGTCGAAGCACGTCCAGCGACCTTCGAGCCTGTTGGCAAAGGCATGGTTGCTGCAACCGAAGCGGAGGCGGATATCAATCCGCGCGCCCGCTCTGCCAAGCTTCGTGCGGGGATCCGGACAAAGGCGCCAGCAGAACGCGCCGACATGTCGATCTTCGATCTGCCGGACCTCGCCACTCTCGACAAGATCGGAGGCTAACAATGCTCAGAACGTTCGACCTCATTCTGGTCGGATCGATGCTGGCGGCGGCCGCTGTCACCTATCAGATCAAGCACCACACCGATAACAAGGCGGCAGAGGTGCGCAGGCTCGAGGCCGAGATCAAGCTTGAGCAGGACACAATCGAACTGCTCCGAGCCGATCGGGCGCTGTTGACGCAGCCAAACCGGCTGGAACGATTGGTCAAATCCTATTCGGCGGAGCTGAAGCTTGAGCCGACAGCGCCCGAGCAACTGGCGCGTCCGGTAGAGTTGCCGATGCCAAGAGATCAGCTGCCAAAGCCGGAAGTCGCAGAGGGCGAAACGCCGTCTGACCCGGTCAAGGACCTGATCACGACGGGATCTGTGGAACCAATGGAATCGGTGGACGACTGATGACCTTTCTTTCGCGAATCATGCTGTTGAAGAGCCGGGCGCATTTCTCCACGGATGTGCAGCGCAGCGGCACGGTCATCAATGGTGCAACCTTTAAAGGTACCGGCAAGCGCAAGACGGAAATGGCACGCACCCGCGTCGGCATCATGATCGCCGGCTTTTGTTTCGCCTATGCGATCATCGGTGGTCGCCTTGTCCAGTATGGTTATGCGCAGCCGGAAACGGTATCCAGCATTCTGCCCGCCGATCGGCTTATGGCGTCGCGCCCCGATATTCTCGATCGCAATGGCGAGGTTCTGGCGACCGACATTCGTACCGTCTCGCTGTTTGCCGAGCCGCACAAGATTGTCGATCCGGATGAGGCGGTCGAAAGGCTCGCAACCGTTCTCCGTGACCTCGACATAAAGGGGACCTACAAGAAGCTTTCCTCGAATTCCCGGTTCCAGTGGTTGCGTCGCCAGTTGACGCCGAAGCAGCAGAGCCAGATCCTGGCGCTCGGCATTCCGGGCATCGGTTTCCGTCCGGAAAAGCGTCGCTTCTATCCGGGTGGCTCGACCGCTTCGCACATCGTCGGCTACGTCAATATCGACAATCGCGGCATGACCGGGATGGAGAAGTATATCGACAACCAGGGCATGGCAGACCTGCGCGCGCTCGGCATGACCAGCGATATGCCGCTTGAGCCGGTCAAGCTGTCGATGGACATCCGCGTGCAGAACATCGTGCGCGACGTGCTTGTTTCCTATGTCGATAAGTTCAAGGCGCTCGGCGCCGGCGGCGTTGTTCTCGATGCTCATACCGGTGAAGTGTTGGCCATGGCCTCGCTGCCCGACTACGATCCGAACAATCCCGCTGGTTCGGAGGAGGGCTGGCTCAGCCGCATGTCGAACGGCACGTTCGAGATGGGCTCGACGTTCAAGTCATTTACCATCGCGATGGGGTTGGATTCCGGCAAAGTGTCGCTGAAGGACAGCTTTGATGCGCGCTATCCGATCCGGATCGGCGGTTTCACCATCAAGGATTTCCACGGCAAGAATCGCGTTCTGACGGTGCCGGAAATCTTCCAGTATTCCTCCAATATCGGTACTGCCAAGGTTGCCGATCTCGTTGGTACCGATGGGCACAGGGAATTCCTGACTCGCCTTGGTCTGCTCACCAAGATGCAGACCGAACTTCCGGAAGTGGCAATGCCATCGCAGCCGCGTGAGTGGAAGAAGATCAACTCGATCACCATCTCGTTCGGACATGGTGTATCGACAACGCCGCTGCAGACGGCGGTGGCGGGTGTCGCACTGGTGAATGGCGGCAAGCTGATCGAGCCGACATTCCTGCCGCGCACGCGCGAGCAGGCCGATTTAGTCGCCACACAGGTGATCAAGCCGTCGACCAGCGACGACATGCGCTTTCTGTTCGAATGGAATGGGGTAAAGGGCTCCGGCCGCAATGCGCGCGTCGAGGGGTTCGACGTTGGGGGCAAGACCGGCACGGCCGACAAGGTGGTCAACGGTCGTTATGTCGGCGACAAAAACTTCAACGCCTTCCTTGCGGCGTTCCCGATCGACAATCCGCGCTATGTCGTGCTGACATTTATCGACGAGCCGAAGACGGACAAAGGCAACGGCGCCGCACTGGCCGGTAACACCGCGGCGCCGATGGTTGCCGATATCATCCGCAGAAGCGCCGCAATTCTTGGTGTAGAACCGAAATTCGGAGAAGACGGCTCGGCCTTGCTCGTCTCTTATTAAACGGATCGAATATTAACGGGGCGATTCGGAATGATTTGCCCCGAGAGGATGGAATGCAGATGTTACTGGGCAAGCTGGCGGGCGCGCACGTTCGGGATCCAATGACCACCGAGGTCGGCTCGATCGAGATTACAGGTCTTGCTGCCGATAGCCGCCAGGTCGTACCCGGCACCCTGTTTTTTGCACTCACAGGCAGCAAGGCTGATGGTGCCGCCTATGTCGCCGATGCTGTGACGCGCGGCGCGGTTGCTGTTGTCGCAAGCCATCCTGTCGATGCGCCCGTACCCGTGATCATGTCGGAAAATCCGCGTCATCTGCTGGCAATGACAGCCGCCCGTCTCGTAGGTCGCCAGCCGGCGATCATTGTTGCTGTGACCGGTACCGCGGGCAAGACGTCCGTCGCGTCATTTACCCGACAGATCTGGGCGGAGGCCGGCAAGGCAGCAGCCCAGATCGGCACCACCGGAGTGATTTCGCCCAAACGCAATGACTATGGTTCCTTGACCACGCCGGACCCGATCGCGCTGCATACGTTGTTGGGTGAGTTGGCCGACGAAGGCGTGACCCATGCGGCGATGGAAGCATCCAGCCATGGTCTCGACCAGAGCCGGCTGGATGGCGTCAAACTCGCCGCCGCGGGTTTCACCAATCTCGGCCGTGACCACATGGACTATCATCCGACGGTGGAGCACTACATGGCGGCCAAGATGCGGCTGTTCGATACGCTTTTGCCGAAGGGATCTCCGGCGGTGATCTTTGCCGATGACCCCTGGTCGGACGAGGCGATCCGGGTCGCGACGGCTGCCGGCCATGACGTGCGCACCGTCGGTCGCAAGGGCGATTTCCTCAGCCTCAAGCGCGTCGAGCATTTCCGCCACAAGCAGGTGGCCGAAGTGCATTGCGGTGGCGAGATCTTCGAGGTGCATATTCCGCTCGCCGGCGATTTCCAGATTGCCAATGCCCTGGTCTCGGCCGGGCTCGCGATTGCGACCGGTACGCCTGCATCCGTTGCGCTGAAGGCGCTGGAGCATCTCAAGGGTGCCTCGGGCCGGCTCGAGCTGGTCGGCCAGAGCAAGAGCGGTGCGCTTGCCTATGTCGATTACGCGCACAAACCGGATGCGCTTGAGAATGTTTTGAATTCAGTCCGTCCGTTCACCACTGGCCGTGTCATCGTCGTGTTTGGCTGCGGTGGCGACCGCGACAAGGGCAAGCGACCGATCATGGGCGAAATCGCCACGCGGCTTGCCGATATCACCATCGTGACCGACGACAATCCGCGTTCGGAAGTGCCCGCGACCATCCGGTCCGAGATCATGGCTGCGACACCCGGCGGCATAGAGATTGGCGATCGCGCGCAGGCGATCCGGGCAGCTGTCGCCATGCTGTCTGCTGGCGACACGCTGATCGTGGCCGGCAAGGGACACGAAGAGGGCCAGACCGTCGGCACCGCAACCTTGCCGTTTTCCGATCATGCCGAACTGCGCAAAGCATTGGAGGAGTTCGACCGTTGACCTTTCTTTGGACATCGCGTGACATGGTGGCCGCTATGGCCGGACGACCTTTCGGCAATCTGCCGGAGGGCATTACCGGCATTTCGATCGACAGTCGCACGATCACGCCGGGTGAGGCCTTCTTTGCCATCAAGGGCGATCGGGTCGACGGCCATGACTATGCCAGCATTGCGATTGCCAATGGCGCGTCGCTGCTCGTGGTCAATGAAGCAAAGCTTCCGGCGCTGGGTCGCCTGACCGTGCCGATGATCGTGGTCGAGGACGTTCTGAACGGACTGGAAAAGCTCGGACAGGCTGCGCGCGACCGGACACCGGCCACGGTGATTGCGGTGACCGGATCTGTCGGCAAGACGACGACCAAGGAAATGCTGCGTGTTGCGCTGGAGCCCTCCGGCAATGTGCATGCCGCGGTCGCATCCTTCAATAACCACTGGGGCGTGCCGCTGACGCTGGCGCGCATGCCGATGGATACGCGCTACGGCGTGTTCGAGATCGGCATGAATCATCCGGGCGAAATCGGCCCTCTGGCACAGATGGTGCGTCCGGATGTGGCGATCATTACGACGATTGCACCGGCGCATCTCGGCAATTTTTCAAGCGTCGAGGAAATCGCTGCTGCCAAGGCGGAGATTTTCGATGGCCTTGCCCGCGGTGGCGATGTCATCCTCAATCGTGACAACGCCTATTTCGAACAGCTCGAACAGGCAGCCTACGCTGCGGGTGTGGAAAACATCCACACCTTCGGCCAGCATGCCAAGGCGGAATTCAGGCTAGCCGAATTCGATGGCGCAGCGGAACGCTCGACGGTGTGGGTCTCCTTTGGCGGCGAAACCCGGGAAATCAGCATTGGTGCGCCGGGCCGGCATCTGGCGGAAAATGCCATGGCTGTCCTGGCTGCCGTCTCGCTGGTCGGTGCCGATGTCGATGCCGCGATCGAGGCATTGGCGAACCTTGCGCCGGTCAAGGGGCGTGGTCAGCGCCACAAGCTATCGATCGGCCGCGATGTTCTGACATTGATCGACGAGAGCTACAACGCCAACCCGGCATCGATGCGGGCGGCGATTGCCGTTCTTGCGGCATCGCAGCCGGAATATGACGGTCGGCGCATTGCCGTGCTCGGCGACATGCTGGAAATGGGCGAATTTTCGGCCAGCGTTCACGCGGAACTGGCGAGCCCACTTATGGCCGCGGGGATCGAACATGTCTGGCTTGCCGGACCTGAAATGACGGCATTGCGCGACGCACTGCCGGAAAGTGTTCATGTCGTCTATCTCGAGACCACGGCGGAGCTGGCGAATTTCGTCGCAGCCGAGGTGCGTGCCGGAGACGTGGTCATGGTGAAATCCTCGCTCGGGATCGGTTTCGGCAAGATTGTCGCGGCGCTGCTTGACAAGTATCCGGCATTCCCCGACACGGAGCGCCACTTTTAATCCGGGCTTTTGGAAAGGGCTCCAATGCTAATCTGGCTTGTGGAACTGGCGGACCACTTTCAATTCTTCAATTTGTTTCGGTACATCACCTTCCGCACGGGTGCTGCCCTGTTCACCTCGGCCCTTGTTGTCTTCCTGTTCGGTCCGATGATGATTTCATCGCTTCGCGTGCGGCAAGGCAAGGGACAACCGATCCGCGCCGACGGTCCGCAGACCCATTTCAAGAAGGCCGGCACGCCAACGATGGGCGGTCTGATGATCCTTGCCGGCATTGTCGTGTCGGCGCTGCTGTGGGCCGACCTTTCCAACGTCTATGTCGTGGCCACGCTGATGGTGACGCTGGGCTTTGGTGCGATCGGGTTTTATGACGACTATCTCAAGGTCACCAAACAGACGGACAAGGGCTTTTCGGGCAAGGCCCGCCTTGGCCTGGAGTTTCTGATTGCCGGCATTGCCGTTTATTTTATGATGGGTTCGGCGCTGCATTCGGGGGCGCAGGGCTCCACCTTCGGTTCGTCGATCACCTTTCCTTTCGTCAAGGATTTCATGATCGATCTCGGCATTTTCTTCGTGCTCTTCGGCGGCTTCGTCGTTGTTGCGGCCGGCAATGCGGTCAATCTGACTGATGGTCTCGATGGCTTGGCGATCGTGCCGGTGATGATTGCGGCCGCGTCGTTCGGCGTGATTGCCTACCTGACCGGCAATGCCGTGTTTTCCAACTATCTGCAGATCCATTTCGTCCCCGGTACCGGCGAGCTTGCCGTGCTCCTGGGTGCCGTGATCGGTGCCGGTCTCGGCTTCCTCTGGTTCAATGCACCGCCGGCTGCCATCTTCATGGGCGACACCGGCTCGCTGGCGCTCGGTGGCCTGATCGGTTCGGTGGCGGTGGCGACCAAGCATGAGATCGTCATGGCGATCATTGGCGGCCTGTTTGTCATGGAAACGCTGTCGGTGATCATACAGGTTGGCTATTTCAAGATGACGGGAAGGCGCGTGTTCCTGATGGCGCCCATCCACCATCACTTCGAGAAACTTGGCTGGACCGAAAGCCAGGTGGTGATCCGCTTCTGGATCATTGCGGTTGGCCTCGCGATGCTCGGTCTTTCGACCCTCAAGCTGCGTTGAGGTCGAGATGATCCCGGCCACCACATTCAAGGGCAAGCGGGTTGCATTGTTCGGGCTCGGCGGTTCGGGCCTGGCAACGGCGAAGTCGCTGGTTGCCGGCGGCGCAAAGGTGTTCGCCTGGGACGACAATCCCGACAGCGTTGCGAAAGCGGCAGCCGAGGGCATCGACACTGTCGAGTTGCATAGCCTTGACTGGAAAACGATATCGTCCTTCGTGCTGTCACCGGGCGTGCCGCTGACGCATCCCAAGCCGCACTGGTCGGTGGCACTCGCCAGGGCCGAAGGCGTGGAGATCATCGGCGATGTCGAGATCTTCGCGCGCGAACGTCGGGCGGTTGCTCCCAATTGCCCGTTCATCGCCATCACCGGCACCAACGGCAAATCGACCACGACGGCGTTGATTGCACATATCCTGGAAAGCAGTGGCCGCGATACGCAGCTTGGCGGTAATATCGGCCGGGCTGTCCTGACGCTCGATCCGCCAAAGGACGGCCGGTTCTTCGTCGTCGAGTGCTCGTCATACCAGATCGATCTTGCACCAACACTGAACCCGACGGCCGGTCTTCTTCTAAACCTCACGCCCGATCATCTCGACCGCCATGGCACGATGCAGCATTATGCCGAGATCAAGGAGCGTTTGGTCGCCGGCGCGGCGACGGCGATCGTCGGTGTCGATGACAGCTATTGCGAATTGATTGCCGACCGTGTCGAGCGCAGCGGGCACAAGGTGATGCGGATCTCCAAGCGCCAGCCTCTGGCCGACGGTCTGTATGCCGAAGGTTCCCGAATCATTCGTGCCGAAGCCGGCGCGACATCACTGATCGCCGACCTCGACGGCATTCAGACCCTGCGGGGCGCGCACAATGCACAGAATGCGGCGGCTGCCATTGGTGCCTGCCTTGCGGTTGGCGTCTCCGTTGCCGATATCCAGGCCGGATTGGCAAGCTTTCCGGGCCTCAAGCACCGGATGCAGCCAGTCGGCCGGCGTCGGCAGGTGGTTTTTGTCAATGACAGCAAAGCGACCAATGCCGAGGCCGCCGCGCCAGCCTTGTCGAGTTATGCGCGGATCTACTGGATCGCCGGCGGTCTGCCGAAAGAGGGTGGCATCACAAGCCTCGCTCCACTCTTCTCCCGTATCGTGAAGGCCTATCTGATTGGTGAAGCGGCTTCGGGCTTTGCCGCGACGCTGGGCGAGCAGGTGCCGTACGAGATATCCGGAACACTCGACCGCGCCTTGGCCCATGCCGCCGCCGATGCCGATCAGGATGGCGAAGCCTCTGCGGTCATGCTGTCACCGGCTTGCGCAAGTTTCGACCAGTACAAGAATTTCGAAGTTCGCGGCGATGCCTTTGTCGGTCACGTCGCGGGACTGGATGATGTCACCATGCTGATCGACATGCCAACAGGAGGCAAATGATATGGTTAGCCGTGTGGAGAGAGGTCCGCTTGCGGACTGGTTCTGGACCATCGACCGCCTGTTCATGATCATCTTCGTCATGTTGATGGGCATCGGGCTGATGCTCTCCTTTGCGGCTTCGCCGGCAGTTGCCGAGCGGCTGGGCCTCGACAGCTTCCACTTCGTCAAGCGCCATGCCGTGTTCATGCTGCCGGCGCTGAGCGTGATGATCGGCCTTTCCTTCCTGTCTCCACGGCAGGTGCGTCGGACAGCGATGGCTTTGCTTGCCGTCTCGCTGATCATGATGGTTCTGGTGCTGTTCATCGGCGTCGAGGTCAAGGGTGGCCGCCGCTGGCTGTCGCTGGCGGGGCTCTCGATCCAGCCGTCCGAATTCATGAAGCCGGCCTTCGTGGTGATCTGCGCCTGGCTGTTTGCCGAACATGCGCGCCAGCCTGAAATTCCGGGAAACCTGTTTGCCATCCTGCTGTTCGGCATTGTCGCAGCCCTTTTGATTGCCCAGCCCGACCTTGGACAGACCATTCTGACCGCCAGCGTCTGGGGCAGCATGTTCTTCATGGCCGGCGTACCGTGGTTCTGGATTGTCGTGCTGGGTGCCCTGGGTGTCAGCGGTTTCGTCGGTGCCTATATGACTTTGCCCCACGTTGCTGGTCGTGTTGACCGATTCCTGACGGGCGAGGGTGACACGTTCCAGGTGGATACTGCCCGCGAGGCGATCATCCGGGGCGACTGGTTCGGCCAGGGACCGGGCGAGGGGATCGTCAAGCGGATCATTCCCGACAGCCATACGGACTTTATTTTCTCGGTCGCCGCCGAAGAATTCGGCATCATCTTCTGCATGCTGCTGGTGGCGATCTTCGGCTTCCTGGTGTTGCGCGGCCTCAGCCATGCCTACCGCGAGCGCAATGACTTCAACCGCTTTGCGGTGGCGGGTCTGGTGCTGTTGCTCGGTATCCAGTCGATGATCAATATCGGCGTCAACCTTGAACTGCTTCCGGCCAAGGGCATGACCCTGCCGCTGATTTCCTATGGCGGTTCGTCGATGACGGCGATCTGCGTGACGGCTGGCTTCATTCTGGCGCTGACGCGCAGGCGTCCGGAAAAACGGGCGCAGGAGCGTAGCCTGTTCCGCTCGGTTGCCGGCGTTCCGGCGGAGTAAAACGATGTCCAAGGGGATCATACTGCTTGCCGCCGGTGGAACCGGCGGCCATCTGTTTCCGGCGGAAGCGCTGGCGCAGGAATTGAAGCAGCGCGGCTATAGCGTGCATCTTGTGACCGACCGTCGCGCCGAACGCTACGCCGGCAGCTTCCCGGCCGACGCCATCCATACGGTTGCCTCGGCGACGATCGGATCGAGGAACCCGGTGGCGATCCTCAAGGCGCTGCTGGCGCTGTGGCAAGGATATCGCGAGGCGCGCAGGCTTGTCTCCACATTGAAGCCGAAAGCGGTGATCGGCTTTGGCGGGTATCCGACCGTGCCGCCGCTGATGGCGGCGGCGGGACTGGGCGTGCCAACAGCCGTGCATGAGCAGAATGCCGTGATGGGCCGTGCCAATCGCATGCTCGCCGCGCGGGTCGATGCCATTGCCGGCGGGTTCCTGGCACCCTCCGGACGCCATGCCGCGAAAATGGTTGTGACCGGCAATCCGGTTCGACCGGCCGTGATTGCGGCGGCGGCCAAGGACTACATTCCGTCGTCCGCCGGTCAGCCATTCCGCCTGGTGGTTTTTGGCGGAAGCCAGGGCGCGCAGTTCTTTTCAGATGCCATTCCGGCTGCGATAGCCCTCCTGCCGCTCGACCAGCGCCAGCGCCTCGTGGTGACGCAGCAGGCGCGCCCCGAAGACCAGCAGAAGGTCATCGGCATCTATCAGGGGCTGGGTCTTCGCGCCGATGTCGAGCCTTTCTTTACCGACATGGCAAAGCGTCTTGCCGCAGCCCATCTGGTGATCTGCCGCTCCGGCGCCTCGACGGTATCTGAACTTGCGGTAATCGGCCGTCCGAGCATCCTCGTGCCTTACCCCTACGCACTTGATCACGATCAGGCCGCCAATGCCGCAGCACTTGCTGCCAACGGCGGTGCCCGGGTGATTGCACAAGCCGAACTGTCGCCGCAACGAATTGCGGATCTCCTTTCGGAGGCCCTGGCCGGGCCGGAATTGCTGGCAAAGACGGCGACGGCGGCAAAAAGCACAGGGAAGCCCAACGCTGCCGGCTTGCTCGCCGAACTGGTTGAGGCTATTGCCGCGGGCAAGGGCGTTGCCCAGGTCAAGGGAGCCATACAATGAAAATGCCGAAATCCATCGGGCTGGTCCATTTCATCGGGATCGGCGGGATCGGAATGAGCGGGATCGCCGAGGTTCTTCACAATCTCGGTCATAGGGTACAGGGATCCGACCAGTCGGACAGCGCCAATGTGCAGCGTCTGCGCGCCAAGGGTATCGAGGTGTTTGTCGGCCACACCGCCGAAAACCTCGGCGAGGCCGAGGTCGTGGTCGTCTCGACCGCGATCAAGAAGAACAATGCTGAACTGATGGCTGCGCGCGAAAAGCTGTTGCCGATCGTTCGACGCGCCGAAATGCTGGCGGAGCTGATGCGCTTTCGCAATGCGATTGCGATCGGCGGCACACATGGCAAGACCACCACCACATCGATGGTGGCGGCCCTTCTCGATGCCGGCCAGATGGATCCGACGGTGATCAACGGCGGGATCATCAATGCCTATGGCACAAACGCCCGAATGGGCGAGGGCGAGTGGATGGTGGTCGAGGCCGACGAGTCGGACGGCACATTCCTGAAGCTGCCGGCAGACGTGGCCGTGATCACCAATATCGATCCGGAGCATCTCGATTATTACGGCACGTTTGACAATGCGCGGGCGGCTTTCCGCCAGTTTGTCGAGAACGTGCCGTTCTATGGTTTCGGCGTCCTGTGTCTCGATCATCCGGAAGTGCAGGCGCTGGTCGGCAGGATCGAAGACCGCAAGGTCATCACCTATGGGGAGAACCCGCAGGCCGACGTGCGGTTCTCCAATGTGCGCCTCGATGGCACACGTTCGATCTTCGATGTGGAAATCCGCCGTCGTCGCACGGGGCGCGTCTTCACGTTCAACGACCTCATCTTGCCGATGCCGGGCCGCCATAACATTTCCAATGCCTGCGCCGCGATCGCCGTTGCCAATCGTCTGGACATTTCCGAGGATGCGATCCGCAAGGGGTTGGAGGGTTTCGGTGGTGTGAAGCGTCGCTTCACGCTGACCGGAACCTGGAACAACGTTCAGGTGTTCGACGACTACGGGCATCACCCGGTCGAGATCAAGGCGGTGCTGAAGGCCGCGCGCGAATCTTGCAAGGGCCGGATCATCGCGGTGCACCAGCCACATCGCTATTCGCGTCTTGCCAGCCTGTTCGATGACTTCGCGAACTGCTTCAACGATGCCGATACATTGTTCTTGGCGCCGGTTTATGCGGCGGGCGAGGATCCGATCGAGGGGATCGATTCGGAAACGCTGGTCTCGCGGATCAAATCCGGCGGCCACCGCGACGCGCGCTATCTGCCGTCACCGGATCAACTGGCTTCGCTTGTCGCAGGCATTGCACAACCGGGTGATTTTGTGGTCCTGTTGGGGGCTGGTAACATCACGCAATGGGCGGCGGTCCTGCCAGCGGAACTTGATGCAATTTCGGGAAAGTCTTGAATGAAACAGGTGGATGGGGAAAAGCTGCTGGCCTCGCTGGGTCCAGGTGTCAACGAGCTGAAGGGGCGGCTGACGCCGGATGCGCCGATGGACCGGGTCACCTGGTTTCAGGCGGGTGGCCTGGCAGAACTGATGTTTCAGCCGCATGATACTGCGGATCTGATCGCATTCCTCAAACTTCTGCCGGAAGAGGTCCCTCTCACTGTTGTCGGCGTCGGTTCGAACCTTCTCGTGCGTGACGGCGGTATTCCCGGTGTGGTCATCCGTTTGTCCGCCAAGGGCTTCGGACAGGTCGAACTGGCGGGCGAGAACCTGATCCGCGCGGGAGCGATCTGCCCGGACAAGCACATCGCCGCCATGGCAATGGACAACAATATCGGCGGCTTTCATTTCTACTACGGCATTCCGGGTTCGATCGGCGGCGCCATCCGCATGAATGCCGGGGCCAATGGCGGTGATACCGCAAGTCGTCTGGTCGAGGTCGAGGCCGTCGACCGCAAGGGCAATATCCATGTCCTGTCGAATGCCGACATGGGGTACAGCTATCGCCATTCGTCAGCGCCGGAAGGCCTGATCTTTACCAGTGCACTATTTCAGGGGTTTGCCGAAGACCGCGCGAAGATCCGTGCCGATATGGATGCGGTTCGCCATCATCGCGAGACGGTGCAGCCGGTCAAGGAGAAGACCGGAGGTTCGACGTTCAAGAACCCGGAAGGCCATTCGGCCTGGGAATTGATCGACGAAGCCGGCTGCCGCGGCCTGATGATCGGTGGCGCCCAGATGTCGTCGCTGCATTGCAACTTCATGATCAATGTCGGTCATGCTTCCGGCTACGACCTGGAATATCTCGGTGAGACCGTGCGCCAGCAGGTGTTCGAACATTCCGGTATCAAGCTCGAATGGGAAATCAAGCGCGTCGGCATCTTCATGCCGGGCCGCGAGGTGAAGCCCTTCATGGGGCAGGTGGCCACGACCGCCTAGACCACGGGCGGACTGGCTGAAGACTGCCGTTCCCGTTCCCGCTCCCCTCTCAGGCGAACGTCTTGCTGAAAGCGGACGTGAACCTGATGGCGCCATTGTTGTCCACGGCTTCCGCAAGGACCACATCCATCGTCTTTCGGCTGATCCGGACAAGCCCGAACCCGCCCATGAACGCGGCTTTCGGCTTGATGATGTCGTAGCCATATGCCTGATACAGCATCGGTGTCTCATGCTGATGGCCGTGCATGATGGCGACCACGTTATATCCCTTCAGCGCGTCCAGAAACACTGATCGTGCCTCGTCCGACCACCAATGCGGTGCGCCAGCGCCGTTTTCGTCGAACGTTTGCCTGGCCGGATCCCAGCGTTCGCGTGAAAAGGCATCGAAGCCGTAGTGCTGGAAGATCATCACCGGGCGGCCATCGGCTGCATTTGTGGCCAGATCGCTTTTCAGCCAGTCAATTGCGCTGCACGCGCCCTTGTTGGTGTCGCCGGCAAAGCGTTGTGCCTGGATCAGATGCAAGCCATCCCAGTTCCAGGAATAGCTATCGGACGGGTCGTGGTAGTTGTCGACCGGCACCGTCGGCTTGAAGAATACGCTGGGACGGTGGTTCATCTGGACATATTCGCGCATTTCGCGCCGATACCAGTCGACTTGCGATGCGATGCCGTCCTGGTCGAGGTCGTGGTTGCCGAGGCCGACATAGACCGGGTAGTGGACGCGGTCCGTGCCGACGCCCTGCTGATAGCGGTGGGAGAATTGCAGCAGTTGCGAGCCTTCGGCGGCAAGTGCGGTCTGCCCGCCGCCATCGTCAGTCATGTCACCGCAGACAACAATGCCGCGCGGCGTGGCGATCGGTTGTCCGGCACTGGCGAGCCCGGTTGGTTTTCCGTCGATATCCGTCGGCCAGTGTTCATGGGCGATACGGTTCAGCGCCGCGATGTGCCGCAGCAGGTTCTCATCGGTCTTTCCTTCCTCGGCACAGTTGGGGCTGAGGCCATTGCCCATGCTGCAGGTGTGGACGTCATTGATGACCAGGAACGTGACGTCGGTCGCCGGGATCGGATCCTTGGCGATGAGCGGTGAGGGGAGCAGGCATGAAAGTCCGGTCGACACTCCGCAACCGATAACCTGACGCCTTGAAATCATCTGGTGCTCCCGTGCTGCTGCTTGACTGCGAGGTTACGGCGGAACTCCCAGGGAGGCAATCGTTCGCAAGCCGCGCAAATCGCAACAAAGGATGCAAAATCAAACCGCTCCGAGAATTGCTTGCCATCTTGATTCCGGTCGCATGCATCTTGCGCGGCTGAGGTCGGTGCGCGTTTCTGTCCACCTCTCTTGATCCCACGAATTTTTAACTTTGCTGAAATACGCTTCGCAGCGATTGGGGACGTTATGATCAGCAAGGCAAACGAGTGGATGATCCGGCAATTGAGCTTGGGCGAATTTGCGTCGCGCAAGGCGGTGTTTTCGCGCTCGATCCGGATGGCGGTCAAGATTGCGGTTTTTGCCTATGTGCTGAACATCCTTTCGCATCTGGGACTCGTTGCGTTCGGCTTGCTGCCGTATGACCTGGGACCGGCCCTGGTAATCGCCACGGTGCTGACGCCTCCTGTTTCTTTTGTTGTCGCTTTGCTCGCCTACTCGGTCGTCGGTTTTGCCGTTTACGACCTCGGCGTTTCACGCCAGCGATTCGAAGCACTCAGTCGAACCGACATGCTATCCGGTTTGATGAACCGGCGTGCCTTTCTCGACGCGTTTGAAAAGAGCCGTGGGCCGGTATCTCTGCTGCTGTTCGACATTGATCGTTTCAAGACGGTCAACGACACTCTCGGGCACAAGGCAGGTGACGACGTCATCGTGGTTGTCGCCGACGTTCTGGCCGCCGCGGTCAACGGGCATGGCGCGCTTTCACGCATCGGTGGCGAGGAATTTGCCATCCTTCTGACTGGTGTTGGACCCGATGAGGCGATGCGGCTTGCCGAAGACATTCGGGCCCGTGTTGCCGATGCATCAATCGGCGCGGTTGGTCGAGTGTTCAGCGTAACCGTCTCGGGAGGCGTGGCGGATGCGACGGCAGATCGCGGTTTTAGCGAAATCTTCTCCGATGCGGACATGGCGCTCTATCGTGCCAAGGCCACCGGTCGAAATCGAATCGTGCATGCTGCTTCGATGGTTTCGGCCGCTGCAGATCGCGCGCGTCATCCATCGGCGATCATTGATGCTCCAGCCGCGCTTCGCCGCGCCTGATCAGCCATCGGCATATTTCATCGTTATTTATCAGTTTGTTGCTGACTTTTCCGCTGATTGAGAGTCAGCATGATCAGGTATGGCCTGTCGCTGGAAATTAACGAAAGTAAACGCTTCATTAACCTTAATGTTGTTCTACTCGTGCTGCAAAGGTCGCGGCGGAATGAGAGTTCGCACAGGACCCAGTTCTGGAATGGTTGAGAGGCGTTGATGAGTGGCATGCATGTCGCGGTTCTGATGGGAGGAATTTCCTCTGAGCGTCCTGTCAGTCTCTCTTCGGGGACGGCGTGCGCTGCCGCGCTTGAGGGCGAGGGCTACCGCGTCACCAAGGTGGATGTCGGTCGTGATATCGGTCAGGTGCTTTCCGACCTGCGACCGGATGTTGCGTTCAATGCGCTTCATGGCCCGTTTGGCGAAGACGGTACGATCCAGGGGGTACTCGAATATCTGGGTATCCCGTACACGCATTCCGGCGTTCTTGCCTCGGCGCTGGCGATGGACAAGCGCCAGGCGAAGCTAATTGCTTCCCAGGCCGGGGTTCCTGTGGCCGAGGCCGTCGTCATGAGCCGGTTCGATATCGGCAATGAGCACCCGATGGCGCCTCCTTACGTTGTGAAGCCTGTTCGTGAAGGCTCAAGCTTTGGCGTCGTGATCGTGCGTGAGGATATGGCGCATCCGCCGCAGATCCTCACCTCTTCCGAGTGGCGCTACGGCGATCTCGTCATGGTGGAGCGCTATGTGGCTGGTCGCGAGCTTACCTGTGGCGTCATGGATGGTCGCGCGCTGGCTGTTACCGAAGTCGTGCCGCTTGGGCATGGTTTCTATGACTATGATGCAAAGTATGCCGAAGGCGGCTCCAAGCACGTGCTTCCGGCGGAAATTTCACCAAAAATTTACCAAAAAATACAATCATTGGCAGTCAAGGCACATCAGGCGATCGGTTGCCGCGGAGTGAGTCGCTCAGACTTCCGCTACGACGATCGGTTCTCCGAGGGTGGTGATCTGGTCTGGCTGGAACTCAACAATCAGCCGGGCATGACCCCCACCTCCCTGTTGCCGGAAATGGCGGCCCATGCGGGCCTTGGTTTTGGTGAATTCGTTCGTTGGATGGTGGAGGACGCCTCTTGTTTGCGCTAAGCGGCAACAAATCGGCTGATATCGGTGGAGCGTTTCCTGGCGCGCGTGTCGCTGCTTCGGATGCTGTCGTCCTGCCGCGCCCACTGCGTCGCGTTGTTCGTTTTGTGGTCAGTCTCTGCTCTGGCCGAATCGCTTTGCCGCGCCATGCTGGCAAGATCGCATTTGTCGGCTTCTATTCGGTCGTCGCGCTTCATGGTGTTGTTGTCGGTGGTCATGGTCCGGCAGTGCTCCAGTCGATGACCTCGACGGCGGGTTTCGCCATCGAAGACGTTCGCGTTTCCGGTAATCAGCACACGTCCGAAATCGATGTGCTGCAGTTGCTGGGCCTCGATGGTGCAACGAGCCTTCTTGGGCTCGATATCGACCAGGCGCGCAAGTCGCTTGCTGATCTGCCGTGGATCGAGTCGGTCGAGGTTCGCAAGGTTTACCCAAGCACTGTCGAAATTCAGCTGCGCGAGCGCCAGGCCTATGCGATCTGGCAGCATGGTTCCGATCTCTCGATCATCGAGCGCTCGGGTTCCGTGATCGCGCCGCTGCGTGACAACAAGTTTGCCTCCCTGCCGCTGTTCGTCGGCCGCGATGCCGAGACTGGCGCTGCAGCAATCGAAGAAGAGTTTGCCAAGTGGCCGGGCATTGCCTCGCGTGTGAAGGCCTTCGTGCGTGTCGCCGGTCGTCGCTGGGATATTCATCTCGATAACGGCATCGTCGTGAAGCTGCCGGAAACCGATATCGATCAGTCGCTGGCGCTGCTGTCGCGTTTCGACGAGGAACAGCAGGTGCTTTCGCGCGATATCGCGGCGATCGACATGCGTCTGCATGATCGTGTTGCAGTTCGTCTGACGCCCGAGGCGCAGGAGCGCCGGATTGCCGCGGTCGAGGCGCGCCGCAAGGCGCTGAAAAAGGCGGAGCAGAACATATGAACTTCTTCGGGGGCTCTAATTTCGGTCTGCCGCGCACCAAGCCGCTTTCGTCCAAGCGCGCCCATGTCGTCTCAGTGCTCGATATCGGCTCGACCAAGGTCGTCTGCATGATCGGCCGCCTGACTCCGCGTCGCGAAACCTCGGTCCTGCCTGGTCGCACGCACAATGTCGAGGTCATCGGTCTTGGTCATCAGCGCTCGCATGGCATCAAGTCCGGCGTGATCGCCGATCTCGATGCGGTCGAAAATGTTGTCCGTCTCGCCGTCGATGCCGCTGAGCGCATGGCCGGCCTGACTGTCGAAAGCCTGATCGTCAATGTTTCTGCGGGTCGCATCGGCTCAGACGTCTATACGGCAACCATCGATCTTGGTGGGCAGGAAGTGGAATCGGGCGATCTGCGCAAGGTTCTGGTTGCTGCTGGCCAGCAGTCGCAGGGCAATGACCGCGCCGTTCTTCATTCGCTGCCGACTGGCTTTTCGCTTGACGGAGAGCGGGGAATCCGCGATCCACTCGGCATGTATGGCGACGTCCTCGGCGTCGACATGCATGTGGTCACGGCCGAACGTGCAGCGCTCCGCAATCTGGAGCTCTGCATCAATCGCGCCCACCTGACCGTCGAGGGTGTGGTCGCCACGCCTTATGCCAGCGGTCTTGCTGCTCTGGTCGATGACGAGGTGGAGCTCGGTTGCGCTGCGATCGACATGGGCGGCGGCATGACCACCATTTCGGTTTTCGCAGAAGGCAAGCTGATCCATACGGACGCCATCGGGATTGGCGGTCATCATGTGACCACCGATCTGGCGCGCGGGCTTTCGACCCGTATCGAGGATGCAGAACGCTTGAAGGTCGTTCACGGCTCGGCTGTCGCCAATGGCGCAGACGACCGCGAGATGATTTCTGTCCCGCCGATCGGCGAGGACGACCGCGATCAACCGACCCAGGTTCCACGGGCGCTTCTGACTAGGATCATCAGCGCGCGGATCGAGGAAACGCTCGAACTGCTGCGCGACCGGATCCAGAAGTCGGGTTTCTCTCCAGTGGTCGGCAAGCGTGTGGTGCTGACCGGTGGCGCAAGCCAGCTGACAGGCATGCCGGAAGCGGCCCGCCGTATTCTCGCCCGCAATGTGCGGATTGGTCGTCCGATGGGTGTGTCCGGTCTTCCGGCCGCGGCCAAGGGACCGGCCTTCTCCACAGCGGTCGGATTGATGATCTATCCGCAGGTTGCGGATCAGGAAACACATGCCGGGCAGGGCGGGTTGTTCTCGCCCTTCGGCAACGGAAACAGCCGCTTCGCCCGCATGGGTCAGTGGTTGAAAGAGAGTTTTTGAGTTCACCCGCCGGGCCCGCAAGGTTCGGAACAGGGAAATCTGTTGAAATGACTTGGCCGGCTAGGCGATGCGGCCGGAAAAAGAAGGGACTGGTACAATGACCATCAAGCTGCAGAAGCCAGACATCACTGAGCTGAAGCCCCGGATCACCGTATTCGGTGTCGGCGGCGGCGGCGGCAATGCCGTCAACAACATGATCACAGCCGGCCTGCAGGGCGTCGACTTCGTCGTCGCCAATACAGACGCCCAGGCGCTGACCATGACCAAGGCTGAGCGGATCATCCAGCTCGGCGTGAGCGTCACCGAGGGCCTCGGCGCCGGTTCACAGCCGGAAGTCGGCCGTGCGGCTGCCGAAGAATGCATCGACGAGATCATCGACCATCTCAATGGCACACATATGTGCTTCGTCACCGCCGGCATGGGTGGTGGTACCGGTACCGGTGCTGCTCCTGTCGTCGCACAGGCCGCCCGCAACAAGGGTATCCTGACCGTTGGCGTCGTCACCAAGCCGTTCCATTTCGAAGGCCAGCGCCGCATGCGGCTTGCTGAAGCCGGCATCGAAGAACTGCAGAAGTCGGTCGACACGCTGATCGTCATCCCGAACCAGAACCTCTTCCGCATCGCCAATGACAAGACAACCTTTGCCGACGCCTTTGCCATGGCAGACCAGGTTCTCTATTCGGGCGTTGCCTGCATCACCGACCTGATGGTCAAGGAAGGCCTGATCAACCTCGACTTCGCCGACGTCCGTTCGGTCATGCGCGAGATGGGCCGTGCGATGATGGGCACAGGCGAAGCGTCGGGCCAGGGCCGCGCAATGCAGGCTGCCGAAGCTGCCATTGCAAACCCGCTGCTCGACGAAACCTCGATGAAGGGCGCGCAGGGCCTGTTGATCTCGATCACCGGTGGTCGCGACATGACGCTCTTCGAAGTCGATGAAGCGGCAACCCGTATCCGCGAAGAAGTCGACCCGGATGCAAACATCATCCTCGGCGCGACCTTTGACGAAGCGCTCGAAGGCATCATCCGTGTCTCCGTCGTTGCCACCGGCATCGACCGCGCCGCGCTCGCCTCCAAGGGTTTTGAAGCCGCACCGCTGGCAAAGCCAGTTATGCGTCCTTCCGCGGCCGTTGCTTCGGCGCCGGCCGCACACCAGCCTGCAATGACGCAGGCCCCCAAGACCATGGTTGACCCGGTCGCAGAAACCATCCGTTCGGCAGAAGCTGACATGGAGCGTGAACTCGAAATCGCAATCGCTCGCCAGGCTGTATCCCAGCCGCAGGCCGCTGCCGAACCGGAATTCCGTCCGGCGAGCCGTCTGTTCGGTGCTCCGGCACAAGACGTTGCTCCGGCTCCGGCACCGCGTATGGCAGAACCGATGATGGCTCCGGCTCCCGTCGTTTCCCAGCCGGCTCCGGTCGCACAGGCTCCGGTTTATCATGCACCGGTGGCTCCTGCACCGATGCAGATGGAGCCGGTGGCTGCTGCCCCTCGCATGGCCCAGGAACCGGCACGCATGCCGAAGGTCGAAGACTTCCCGCCGGTTCTGCGGGCTGAAATCGACCATCGTTCGCAGGTCGCTGCCCCGGCAGCCCAGGACGAACGCGGCCCGATGGGTCTGCTGAAGCGAATCACCAATTCGCTCGGCCGCCATCAGGAAGAAGAGCCTGTCGTCGGCGACATGACCGGTTCGGCTCCTGCCGCGCCGCAGCAGCGTCGTCCGCTTTCTGCTGAAGCCAGCCTCTACGCCCCGCGTCGTGGCCAGCTTGATGATCAGGGTCGTGCAACACCTCCGACCCGCACGTCGAATGAAGACGACCAGCTGGAAATCCCGGCCTTCCTGCGCCGCCAGACCAACTGATCAGCATTTCCGACTACTGACGGAAACCCGGGCCAAAAGCCCGGGTTTTTTGCTTTTCGGATTGCCGGCTTGATGAGGATTTTCTTGAGCTTTTTCAATCCGGTAGTTTCGTTACAGTCGGAAAGAAACAGTGATTTGGCTTGAGGGCGCTACCTACGTATGTATGGATACGGAACAGGGCTCAGGCTCTTCATACGACACATTGGTGCGTGTGGCTTCTTCAAGATGCTGGCACCAGGTTAGATAAGGCATTCGGAATGGCAATTGCTTTGCTCGGATTTCAAACGACGATCGCGGCTCCGCTTTCAATTACGGGTATTGGCGTTCATTCCGGTCGTGACGTTACGATCACCCTGCAGCCGGCGGAAGCGGGTACGGGCATCGTGTTCAGCCGCCAGCATGACGATGGCTCGACCAGCGAATACCGTGCGGTCTCGGCCCATGTCGGCAATACCGATCTCTGCACCGTGCTGGGTACCTCTGCGAGCCGTTCGATCGCCACGATCGAACATGTTATGGCGGCGATTTATGCGCTCGGTCTCGACAATCTGATCGTTGAAGTCGACGGCGCAGAAATGCCGATCATGGACGGAAGTTCGGAAGTGTTCATCGACGCGATCGAGCAGGTCGGCATCAGCAATCTGGGCGTGAAGCGTCGCTATATCCGCGTGACCAAGCCGGTTCGCATCGAGGCAGGCGCGTCCTGGGCGGAATTCCGTCCTTACGACGGCACCCGATTCGAAGTGGAAATCGATTTCGACAGCAAGCTGATCGGCCGCCAGAAATGGCAGGGCGACCTTACGGCCGAGACCTTCAAGACGGAGTTGTCGCGGGCACGCACCTTCGGCTTCATGCGTGATGTCGAGCGCCTCTGGGCGGCAGGCTTCGCGCTCGGCTCGTCGCTGGAAAATTCCGTCGTCATCTCCGATGATGATACAGTGATCAATGTCGAAGGGCTCCGTTACGAAGACGAGTTCGTTCGTCACAAGACGTTGGATGCGGTTGGTGACCTGGCGCTTGCCGGTGCCCAGTTCATCGGGTGCTATCGTTCCTATCGGGGCGGTCACAAGCTGAACGCGAACGCGCTGAAGGCACTTCTGAGCGATGCGTCGGCGTATGAAGTGGTCGAAGCTCCGGCGCGCAGCCTTCAGGCGCGGGCACGCGAATTCGTGCCTGTCCAGGCAGTTGAATTTGCGCCGTGGACGGCTTGATCGATCTGTTCCAGATTCCAAAGTTGTTTGAATGATTTGGGCGCCGGTTCCGCTTGTTGTGGGTCGGCGCCTTCGCTTTTCCGGCCGGAACCGTTCGAATTGGAACTTTCTTCGGCCGTCGCCACAAAATTGCGTTAAATCGCCATCACTGCGTTGCTCTCATACGTCTTTTGTGGCTAGAAACGCCATTTGAAAGCGACGACTTTTTAGGCGGCGCTGCAATCGGGATCTTTCGGAATGAGTGAAGTAGGATCGGTCGTTGTGAAGAAAGCCGCGCGTGTCGCCAGTCTTTGCCTGATGATGTCGCTGGCCGGTGTGCTGGCCAGTTGCCAATCGGATCCCGACATCGACATCACCAAGCTCTCGGCAGAAACCGATCCGCCGGATGTTCTCTACAATCAGGGCCTTGCCAATATCAAGGCCGGCAACATGAGCGAAGCGGCTCGCAAGTTCGATGCCGTCGATGCCCAGCATCCGTTCTCCGAATGGTCGCGCAAGGCTCTGGTGATGAGCACCTTCACCAAGTATCGCCTCGGCCGCTATGGCGATTCCATCGCCAGCGGCAACCGCTACATGAGCCTTTACCCCAGATCGGATGATTCAGCTTACGTCCAGTATCTCGTCGGCCTTTCCAACTGGAAGCAGATCGCCAACGTCACGCAGGACCAGAAGGCTTCGCAGAAGACCATCGAGGCGATGCAGCGCGTGGTCGACGAATATCCCGATTCAGAATATGTCGATGACGCACAGGCCAAGATCCGTTTTGCCCGTGACCAGCTTGCCGGCCGCGAAATGCAGGTTGGACGCTATTATCTGGAGCGGAAGGAATATCTCGCCGCCGTGTCGCGTTTCCGTGTCGTGGTCGAGGAATTCTCCAATACGAACCAGATCGAGGAAGCGCTCGCGCGTCTCGTGGAAGCCTATTTCGCCATGGGCATCGTGCAGGAAGCGCAGACTGCTGCGGCCGTTCTCGGACATAACTATCCAGACAGCCAGTGGTATGCCGACTCCTACAAGCTGCTGCAGAGCGGTGGTGTCGAGCCGCGCGAAAACGAGGGTTCGTGGATCGCACGCGCCGGTCGCAAATTCCTGACCGGCAGCTGAGAACCATTTCCTGTTGCCACCGTCCGTCAAGTGAGATCTTGAGCCCATGCTGGTCCAGTTATCGATCCGGGATATCGTTCTGATCGAGCGGTTGGATCTTGCCTTCGAGGCAGGCCTATCGGTTCTGACAGGTGAGACAGGCGCCGGCAAATCGATCCTTCTGGATAGCCTGTCGCTCGCTCTTGGCGGGCGAGGCGACGGTTCGCTAGTGCGTCATGGCGAAGACAAAGGGCAGGTCACTGCGGTCTTTGACGTCGGCGGCAGCCATCCATCCCGAACGCTTTTGCGTGGCAATGGCGTTGATGACGATGGCGATCTCATCTTCCGTCGGATCCAGTCAGCCGATGGCCGCACCCGCGCTTTTATCAACGACCAGGCGGTTAGCGTTCAACTGATGCGCCAGGCCGGCCAATTGCTGGTCGAGATCCACGGCCAGCATGACGACCGCGCCCTGATCGATACCGATGCGCACCGTATGTTGCTTGATGCCTTTGCCGGCCTGTCCGATGAAGCTGTCACCCTCGGTGAAAGCTATCGGCGCTGGCGCGAGGCAGAGCGTAGCTTCAAGACCCACAAGGCCAAGGTCGAGGCGGCGGCGCGCGAGGCCGACTATCTGCGTGCCTCGGTCGAGGAACTGGAGACCTTGTCGCCACAGGATGGCGAAGAGGACGATCTGGCAGAGCGCCGCTCACGGATGCAGAAGTCCGAGCGCATTGCCGGCGACATTTCCGAGGCCTCGGAATTTCTCAATGGCAATGCATCGCCAGTCCCGCATATCGCGTCGTTAATGCGCAAGCTCGAGCGCAAGAGCCATGAGGCGCCAGGGCTTCTGGAAGAAACGGTACAGCTTCTCGGCGCGGCCCTCGACACGCTTTCGAGCGCGCAGATGGAGGTTGAGGCTGCATTGCGGCGGACGGAGTTTGATCCGCGCGAACTGGAGCGGGTCGAAGAACGGCTTTTCGCCCTGCGCGCCGCCGCCCGGAAATATTCAGTGGCCGTTACCGGTCTACCGGCGCTGGCCGAAAAGATGGTTGTCGACCTTGCCGATCTGGATGCCGGTGAAGAGCGCCTTGGACAGCTTGAAGCTGCTGTGACCGAGACCCGGGCGCACTATGATCATCTGGCCGTCCTGCTCTCCTCCAAGCGTCATCATGCGGCCGTGGCACTCGCCGAAACCGTCATGGAGGAGTTGCCGGCGCTCAAGCTGGAGCGGGCCAAATTTATGGTGGAAGTGGCCAGCGACCCACAAGCCGCGACAGCCGAGGGCATCGATACGGTCGAATTCCACGTGCAGACCAATCCAGGCACGCGACCGGGTCCGATCATGAAGGTGGCCTCGGGCGGTGAACTGTCCCGTTTCCTGCTGGCGCTCAAGGTTGCGCTGGCAGACCGCGGTTCTGCACCGACGCTGGTCTTCGATGAAATCGACACGGGCGTGGGTGGTGCGGTGGCCGACGCCATCGGCCAGCGGCTGAAGCGGCTGTCGAGCAAGGTTCAGGTGCTGTCCGTGACCCATGCACCGCAAGTGGCCGCACGCGCCGCGACGCATTTCCTGATCTCCAAGGGACCGGCGGGCGATGCCGGCGACAAGATCGCGACGCGGGTGGCGATCATGGAGCCGGATCATCGCAAGGAAGAAATCGCCCGCATGCTGGCCGGCGCGTCGATCACCGACGAGGCCCGGGCGGCGGCGGCCAAGCTTCTGGCGGGTGAGGCCTGAGCAGGCCGTTGAGGGCTATCGATTGCCGTTGCATTCGGGTGGGAAACCTGTTTCGCTCCGGCAACCATGATTGATATTCTTACGACTTACTGGCCCCATGTGCTTTTCACGCTGTCGATCATTCTCGGCACAGTGGCGGCCGTGCATGCGACGATGACAAAGCGGGAAGTTCGCTCGGCCCTCGGCTGGGTGGGGGTCATCGTGCTGTCGCCACTGGTCGGGGCGATGATCTATGCCGTGGCTGGCATCAATCGTATTCGACGCGCCTCATTGATCTCGCGACGCGCGCTGCGCCTTGATGAACTGTGGCGCAGCATCTCCTCCTACGGTGTGACGGGAGACGTGATCGCTGCGCGTTTCGGTCCCCAGATGGCATCGCTCAAGACGCTGGGGGACCGGGTGGCGCGCCATCCGCTGTCATCGGGCAATCGCATCACGATGCTTGGAACGGGTGAGGAAACCTATTCGTCGATCTGCAATGCAATTGCCGGGGCCGAACGCAGCGTCATTCTTGAAACCTATATCTTCGATCGAGACGAGATCGGCCTCAAGGTTGCCGATTGCCTGATCGCAGCCCACAGGCGCGGCGTGGCCGTACGTGTCCTGATCGACGCCGTCGGTGCCCGCTACAGCGTGCCGAGCATCATCGGCTATCTGCAGGCAGCAGGCGTCTCGGTGGCTGCCTTCAACGGCCAGGTCATCATGGGACTTCGGCTGCCCTATGCCAACCTCAGGACACATCGCAAGATCGTGGTTGTCGATGGCACAACCGCTTTTATCGGCGGGATGAATATCCGGGCCGGCTTCACCGGGCCGGACAGCGCCCGTGATACACATTTCAAGGTCAGCGGCCCCGTTGTCGCCGACATTCTGGCTGTTGCAGCAGAAGACTGGCATTTCGAAACCAGGGAAGTGCTGATAGGTGCGGAATGGCGGCTGGGGCTGGATGGCGCAGTCGCGGGAGAACCGTCTTTTGCCCGGCTGATCGTGTCAGGCCCGGATGCCCATCTGGAAACCAACCACAAGATGCTGATCGGCGCGTTTTCGGTGGCGCAGCACTCGATCCGGATCATGTCGCCATATTTCTTGCCGGATGCCGTGCTGATTTCCGCACTCGCCACCGCAGCACGCCGCGGCGTGCAGGTCGATATCGTCGTTCCTTCGCGCAACAATCTGGCGATCGTCAGCTACGCCATGACGGCGCAGTTCGACCAGGTGCTGAAGGACGGCTGCCGGGTTCTGCGGGCCGCCGGTCCCTTCGATCATTCCAAGCTTGCAGTGGTCGACGGCAAGTGGGTGTTTGTCGGTTCTTCCAACCTCGATTCGAGGTCGCTTCGGCTGAACTTCGAAATCGACATGGAAATCTTCGACAAGGACGTGGCAAGCGAGATCGAGGGTCGGATTGCCGCTGCCATGGAGGATGCCGAGGAGGTTGTGCTGGATGAACTGCGAGCGAGACCGTTCGCGATCAGGCTCTTTGAACGTTTCCTCTGGCTTGGATCGCCCTATCTGTAAGGGACGGCGAGCCAACTGCTTGCGACACGGCCGGACTGTGACCTTTGGGTATCTGACTTTGACTGCTTGAGGCTTGATTGGTGGAATGAAAAAGACGAACGGCAGTCTCGCACGGACGATGATCTCGTCGATCCGCAATCGGCGTCAACGGCCGTATGGCCCGGCGTTGCGCGAGGCCAAGGATGGTCTGATCACTGTCGCATCCTACAATGTGCACAAATGCGTCGGTACCGATGGGCGCTTCGACCCCGAGCGGGTGATCGAGGTGATCCGCGAGATCGAGCCGGATGTGATTGCGCTTCAAGAGGCAGACCAACGTTTCGGCGAACGCTCCGGACTGCTCGACCTGACGCGTCTTCGGCTGGATACCGGCCTGTTGCCGGTGCCGGTCGTGGGCGGTCCGAAATCACATGGCTGGCGAGGCAATGTCCTGCTGTTTCGCCAGGGGATGGTGCGCGACGTGCACCAGATTGCCTTGCCGGGGCTCGAGCCGCGTGGAGCACTTGTCGCCGAACTCGAGATCGAGGGGCATGCGGGACTGCGGGTGATCGCGGCGCATCTCGGCCTGCTGCGCTGGGCTCGGCGGGCGCAAGCTGATGTGATCCTCGACATCCTGCAGGCACGTGAAGAGCGGCCAACAATCCTGATGGGGGACTTCAACGAATGGCGATTGGGGCCCGGCTCGGCGCTCACCCGCCTGGAACCTATCTTCGGGCCGCTGCCCCCACCGATCCCGAGTTTTCCGGCGCGCTTGCCGGTCCTGTCTCTTGATCGGATCATGGCGAACCGCGCCGACCTGATATGCGACATGACGGTGCATGATACGCCGCTGGCGAGACTTGCCTCCGATCATCTGCCATTGACGGCGAGGATCAGGCTTCATCCGGCTATGGATTAGCACGTCGGAGGCTTTTCAACCGGTCAGATTCGGGGGTAAGACCGGCGGATAATTTTTCGGAGGGCGCCATGGCCGTTGAACTGATCGCAGTCGAGGATCTGAACGAAGAACAGGCGCGCGCCGAGTTGGCCCGACTTTCCGGCGAGATTGCCCATCACGATGCTTTGTATCACGGCAAGGACAAGCCGGAGATTTCCGACGCAGACTACGATGCGCTGAAGCGGCGCAACGATGCGATCGAGGCGCAGTTCCCGCAGCTTGTGCGCATCGACAGTCCTTCGCAGCGGGTGGGTGCTGCACCTGCCGGGATTTTTGCCCAGGTGACCCACGCTCGGCCGATGCTGTCGCTCGACAACACGTTTTCCGACGAGGATGTCTCGGACTTCGTTGCCTCCGTCTACCGGTTCCTCGGTGTGATGCCCGACAATTCAATCGCCTTCACAGCTGAGCCGAAGATCGACGGGCTTTCGATGTCGCTGCGCTACGAGAACCGCAAGCTGGTGACGGCCGCGACCCGTGGCGATGGAACGACCGGCGAAAACGTGACGGCCAACATCCTCACGATCAAGGAGATCCCGACAGAACTTCCGGCGGATGCACCCGATGTCGTCGAGGTGCGTGGCGAGGTGTACATGGCCAGGAGCGCATTTTTCGCGCTCAATGCGCAGATGGAGGCCGAGGGCAAGCCGACCTACGTCAATCCCCGCAACACCGCCTCCGGTTCGCTGCGGCAGCTCGACCCCAAAGTGACGGCGAGCCGCAATCTGAAATTCTTTGCCTATGCCTGGGGCGAGATCTCGTCCATGCCGGCCGACACGCAATGGGGCATGGTCGAGACCTTCAGGACATGGGGCTTTCCGGTCAATCCGCTGACCCGGAGACTGACGTCGGTCGAGGAGATCATCGGCCACTACCGCGACATCGGCCTGCAGCGTGCCGATCTCGATTACGATATCGACGGTGTTGTCTACAAGGTCGACCGGCTCGATCTGCAGGGGCGTCTCGGCTTTCGTTCGCGCAGTCCGCGCTGGGCGACCGCGCACAAGTTCCCGGCCGAACAGGCCTTCACCACCGTCGAGGCGATCGATATCCAGGTGGGGCGTACCGGGGCGCTGACGCCGGTGGCGCGGCTTGAGCCGATCACCGTCGGCGGTGTCGTCGTCACCAATGCGACACTGCACAATGCCGACTACATTGAAGGTATCGGCAATGGCGGGGAGCGCATCCGTCCGGACGGGCATGACATCCGGGTTGGCGATACGGTCATCGTGCAGCGTGCGGGCGACGTGATCCCGCAGGTTCTGGATGTGGTGCTGGAAAAACGACCGGCAACGTCAGTTCAGTATCTCTTTCCGACAAAATGCCCCGTCTGCGGCAGTCATGCGGTTCGGGAAAAGAACGAAAAGACCGGCAAGCTCGATTCCGTCACGCGATGCACCGGTGGCTTCGTCTGCCGGGCGCAGGCGGTGGAGCACATCAAGCATTTCGTGTCGCGGAACGCCTTCGACATCGAGGGGTTGGGAACCAAGCAGGTCGACTTCTTCTTCGAAGCCGAAGATCCGTCGCTGTCGATCCGTACGGCGCCGGACATCTTCACGCTCAAGAAGCGCCAGGACGGCTCGCTGCTGACCAAGCTGGAAAACATCGAGGGTTTTGGCCGCGTCAGTGTCCGCAAGCTGTTCGATGCGATTGACGCTCGGCGCGAGATAGCCTTGCAGCGTTTCATCTTTGCCCTTGGCATCCGTCATGTCGGCGAGACGACAGCGAAGCTTCTGGCGCGCTCCTATGGTTCCTACGCGGCGTTTGCAGAGGCGATGCAGGCGGCCGCTCCGCGACACGGCGATGCCTGGAACGAGTTGAACAGCATCGATGGCATCGGCGAAGTGGTTGCGGCCTCTATCGTCGAGTTTTTCAAAGAACCGAGGAACCTGCAGGTCGTCCAGCGCTTGCTGGACGAGGTGACGCCGCTCGATGCGGAAGCGCCTGTGGCCAGCAACAGTCCCGTTGCCGGCAAAACCGTCGTCTTTACCGGCTCGCTGGAGCGGTTCACCCGTGATGAAGCCAAGGCGCGCGCGGAAGGTCTCGGCGCCAAGGTTGCAGGCTCGGTCTCGAAGAAGACGGATTATGTGGTGGCGGGTCCGGGGGCCGGTTCCAAGCTGGACAAGGCGCGGGAATTGGGCGTGTCGGTCATGACCGAAGACGAGTGGCTCGAATTGATCGGTGGCTGAACAGGGCTCGCCGCGGTAAAGGGAACCGGACAGCGGGGTGAAAAATACCTCTTCGTCTAGTGAAAAAGGATAAGTTGAAATACCCCCCTGAAATATAGGTCAATCAGGTTTGAAAACGAGGAAACGGGCGCTCCACTGGGGAGTGAAAGCTCTCTTCTTCGTTTGCTTCCCCTCTCTTGAACCACGGCGGGTCATGCGGCTTATTCTGATCAATGATGTGTCCGTGGTCCTGGGTGGCGCCACCAAAGTTGCGATGCAATGCATCGAGGCTGGCCTGTCAGCCGGACTCGACTGCACGGTGCTTGTCGGGGACGATGGCGAGGGCGTGCGGCGGAATTTTCCGGCGGCCAAGGTCGAGGCGCTGGGAGAGAGACCGCTTCGCGACGGGGTGCATCTGCGTGACGTGGTCGACCGGAATTTCAATCGGCAGGCCTATGCGGCGCTTGATCGGCTTTTGGGCGCCAGCCGGGAAAGAACCGTCGTTCATGTCCATGGCTGGTCGCAGATCCTGTCGCCGTCGATCTTTCACGCGCTGGCTAAACACGGTAGCCGGGTCATCGTGACGGCCCATGATTTCTTCCTCAGTTGCCCGAATGGCGGATATCTCAATTTCAACACCGGCGATGTCTGCGAACACAAGCCGATGTCGGCAGCCTGCATCACGAGCAATTGCGACAAGCGCAACTACCTGCACAAGCTCTGGCGTGTCGGTCGGATGTTGACGCAGACTGCGGCCGGCAAGGAATTTTGGGGGCGGGTCGAGGTCATCCTGGCGCATGAGAACATGGAGCTTCATCTGACCGGGGGAGCGTTGAGCCGATTTCAGACTCTGCGGACGCCCTGTAAACCATTGACGGTGGGACCCGTCAGGGCCTGGGAAAACAGCCGCGCTCTTTTTCTCGGGCGCATGACCTGGGAAAAGGGCGTGCGGACTCTTGCCGAAGCGTTGAACAGCACCGGCAGGACGGCAACGTTGATCGGGCGCGGGCCCTTGCTGCAGGAGATGCAGGCAGCGTTGCCACACTGCTACGTGCCGGGCTGGCTGGAAGACAGCGAAGTCGACCGCATGGCGGCCGAGGCGCGATTCTTCATCATGCCTTCGCGCATGCCCGAGCCTTATGGCCTGGTGGCGGCGGAAGCGGTGATGAGCGGGATTCCGGTGATTGCCAGCAGCAACGCTCTGATTGCCGAAGAGGTTTCGCGCAACGGAGCAGGTTTGGTGTTCGAAAGCGGCAATGCCGCTTCGCTCGCCGAGAAGATCGCTCTGATGGACAATGACGCACTCGTTCGCAACCTGAGCGAGGGAGCTTACGAATACGGGAAGCGCATTGCGCCATCGAACGATGAATGGCGCCAGCGGATCGTCGATATCTACAGAGGCAATGCCAATTTGTCCGTGCACTGAGGAGGGGGATGTCATGACCAGGGCTTTGGTGACCGGTGGGGCCGGGTTTGTCGGACGTCATATCTGTGCACGGCTCCTGTCGGAGGGGCTGGACGTTGTCTGTGTCGACAACCTGGTCGCGGGAACCGGTGCGCTGCCTCCTGAACGGTGGCCGCATCCACCGAATGGCCGCTTCACATTCGTTGCTGCCGATTGCCGTGACTATTTTGCCCGCACGGATGAGCACTTTGACTATGTCTATCATCTCGCGGCCGTTGTCGGTGGACGGATCATGATGGAGACGCAAGCGCTCTGCGTTGCCGAGGACCTTGCTGTAGATGCCTTGATGTGGAAATGGGCCGCCGCCACCCGACCTGGCTGCGTCGTCTTCTTCAGTTCGAGCGCCGCCTATTCGATCGGTTATCAGCGGGTCGTCGGGCATCAAAGGCTGCGTGAGGAGATGATCTCGTTCGAGGATGCACTCGGGGTTCCGGATCTTAGCTATGGATGGGCCAAGCTGACCGGCGAATTCCTGATGAAGCTCTATGTCGAGCGTTATGGCGGCCGCGCAATCGCCTATCGCCCTTTCAGCGGCTACGGCGAGGATCAGGATCTCGCCTATCCGTTTCCGGCAATCTGCCAGCGTCTGATGGCTGAAGCGGGCAGGGACGAGGTTTTCGTCTGGGGGTCCGGGCGGCAATGCCGTGATTTCATCCATATTTCCGATTGCGTGGATTTCGTATGGCGCAGCGTGGACCGGTTGCCATCGGGGACGAGCCTCAACCTGTCGACCGGGATCGCAACGTCTTTCATCGCTCTTGCTGAGGAGGTTGCGCAGCAGATCGGATGGCAGCCGAATGTCTCCGGTCTGTCCGACAAGCCCGAGGGTGTCTTTTACCGTTGCGGCGATACGGCAATGCAGAAGCACTACGGCTTGTTGCCATCGGTCGCCCTTTCCGAAGGGGTTGGCCGGATGTTGGACCAACTTAGATTTACCGCCGGGCGGGCAGCGTAAACTCCCACTGGTGGACTTCATTCGACACTGGCTGAAGGGCTCAAGGCTCGGTGAAACCGACGGCGCGAATCTTGAAATCGCGGTCGTTCGGGTTCTGGGTGAATATCAACGCACCATGCGCAGTTGAACGCGCGGCGACATAATCGACTGTGACTGCGGCTTCCTCAACAAGGCGACCCTGTTCAGACACGGTGCCATGCACCTCCACCGCTGCAGCGGTGGATTCGCCGTTGTTTCGCAGATCAAAGAGCACCCGCCACCCGGCATGCGTTCTTTCCGTCGAAACGATGTCGACCTGCAGCTCGGCCGGACTGTCCGTGCCATTGACTGCTTCGTAGCTGATCCAGCCGACAACCAGAAGGATGAGAAGCGAAGAGACAGCGCCGGTCAGCCACTCTATCCAGTGCGGCTGCAGTGTCTCGGTATTCAGCCGTTTGCCTGCTGCCGTCGCCGTTTTGCTTTCGGATTTTTTCATCGGCGATCTTCCTACAAAATCAGCCGGGCTGCCGCAGCACCGATGGCCGCGGGAAAGCCCAGGACGATGACGATCAGAACAATCTGGGTAATGCCCGTGTCGTCCAGCCGTTCGAATGTCCACAATGTGTAGAGGCTGACGCACAGGGCGACGAGATAACCGGGCAGGGTGAAACGGATGAGGGCGTGCCAACCGGGCACGCCGCTTTCCAGCCTGTGGCCGCCGCGAAACGACAGCGCATAGACGAAGCCGTGCATCATGCCGATGGAAATGGTCACCAAGGCAAGCGTATGCCACGGCGTCATCTTATAGGCGATCAGGATCATTTCCTCCGTCGGGGCCAGATTGAGCGACAGGAACAGCGCGCCAACCGCCATCATGGAGAGTTCGACGGCATAGCTGCTGCCATCCTGCGCGACGTTACCGTCAGCGCCGTCAGCCTTTTCGCCGCTATTATCGTCATCGTCATCGTCGGCGTCGTCCGTGCCGATGCCGAGTTGGCTGCGTGCGAGCAGGGCACCGATGCTTGCCGGCACCGCCTGGATGGCGACCATGCCGACCCATTGGCGTGGCGCCATGTCTGGCGTGATGACGCCGAGGATCAACAGGAGTGTGGCACTTGCCGCAATGCCCATGCCGTAGGCCACGACGGCATCGCGAATGCTGCTGCTCCAGCAGTTGGTATGCTCGAACCCGATCCGGTGCGAAAGAAAGATGAGAAGCGGCATGTTGAGGACGAGGAGCAGGAGCAGACGCGTCCGCTCCATGTAGAAGCCAAGGTTCCACATCTCCATGGTCATCAGCATCGGCAGCGCAAACAGCAATGCGCCTGCCAATCCCCGAGCCAATCCGGTCAGGAATTCGCTGACATCCGTGGATGTGTGTTTTCGAGCGCTGGTGCTGGCGGCCATTGGCAATTGTTCCCCGTCGCGCACTCAATGCGCGGGGGCGGGGCTTGTTCCATCGATGACGGAGCCCCTGCCTCAAACAGGCAAAGATGGGGCAGAGGCTGCCCCATCGATCGTTCAGCCCTTAGGCTTGAAGGTCTTCTTCTTCGGTCCAGCCGAAGGGCCTCGGTCGTCGAACTTCGGCTTTGCGGCATAAGCGGGCTTGTCACCCTTGGGCTTGCCTGCCCAATCGGACTTGGCCGGCTTATCCCAGGCGTTGGACGCGCTCTTTGGCTTCTTCTTGAAGTCAGGTTTGGCCGCGGCTGCGTCGTCACGTTTCGGCCTGGCCGGTGCATCGCCCCAGACATTGGCATCGGCGCGCGCCATGTCGTCCTTGTACGGCTTGCGCTCTCCGCTATCGCTCTTTGCGGCATACGGCTTCTTGTCACCATACGGCTTTTTATCGCCGTATGGCTTCTTGTCAGCGAAAGGCTTCTTGTCGCCATAGGACTGGCGTTCGCCTTCTTCGCGTGGCGGACGAGCTGCGCGTTCCTTGGGGGCTGCCGAGAAATCCGGTGTTCCGGGCAACTGGGTCACGGTGATGCCGCGCTCAAGCGCCTTGTTTGGGCCAAGCGCCGATAGGAACTGGTCGAGATTGCTCTGGGCAATTTCAACGAAGGTCTCTTCCGGCTGCATCTTGATGGCGCCGATTTCGTTCTTGGTGATGTTGCCGTTGCGGCAGAGCATCGGGATCAGCCAACGCGGCTCGGCATTCTGGCGACGACCGACCGATAGCGAAAACCACACGCTCGGGCCGAATTCGCTGCGCGGACGCACTTCGGTGGTACGGGGTTCGAAGGTTTCGCCTTCGCGGCGCTTGCGTTCTGCCTGCAAGGCAACCGGGATCAGATCCTCGGGCGCCGAGCGGTTGCCGCGCTGCAGGCGCAGGAAGGCGGCTGCGACCTGTTCGGCGCCATGCTGGGCAAGAAGGGTTGCGATGAACGGTGCCTCGTCCTCGTTGATTGCCTGAGCCAGAGCCGGATCGGCGAGCAGGCGCTCGTCGTCGCGCGCCAGAACGTCGTCGGCAGACGGCGGAAGCGCCCAGTTCGGCTGGACATTGGCGCCGGCGAGCAGGCGTTCGGCCTTGCGGCGAGCGCTGACCGGCACGATCAGGGCCGAGACGCCCTTGTTGCCGGCGCGGCCGGTCCGGCCCGAACGGTGCAGAAGCGTTTCGGAATTGTTCGGCAGGTCGGCATGGATGACGAGTTCGAGGCCGGGCAAGTCGATACCACGGGCGGCGACGTCGGTTGCGATGCAGACGCGGGCCCGGCCGTCGCGCATGGCCTGGAGCGCATGAGTACGTTCGTTCTGCGACAGCTCGCCAGAAAGCGCCACGACCGAGAAGCCGCGATTGTGCAGGCGCGCGGTCAGATGATTGACGGCGGCGCGGGTCGCGCAGAACACGATGGTGTTGCGTGCCTCGTAGAAGCGCAGCACGTTGATGATGGCATTCTCGCGGTCGGGATTGGCAACCGTCAGCGCGCGGTATTCGATATCGACGTGCTGCTTCTTTTCCGAAACGGTCTCGATACGCTTGGCATTGCGCTGGAAGTTCTTGGCAAGGTCCGCGATCGAGCGCGGAACCGTCGCCGAAAACATCAGGGTACGGCGTTCGTCCGGCGAGGCTTCAAGGATGAATTCGAGGTCTTCGCGGAAGCCGAGGTCGAGCATTTCGTCGGCTTCGTCGAGAACCACGGCGCGCAGTTCGGACAAATCAAGCGCGCGGCGGGTAATGTGGTCGCGCAGACGGCCAGGCGTTCCGACAACGATATGGGCGCCACGCTCCAGAGCACGGCGCTCGTTGCGGACATCCATGCCGCCGACGCATGATGCGATCACGGCTCCGGTCTTCTCGAACAGCCATTCCAGTTCACGCATGACCTGCATGGCCAGTTCGCGGGTCGGTGCGATGCACAGAGCCAGAGGAGCGGCCGCGCGGCCGAAGCGATTCTCGGTGCCGAGCAAGGTCGGGGCGAGTGCGAGGCCGAAGGCAACCGTCTTGCCAGAGCCTGTCTGGGCGGAGACCAGCGCATCCGAGCGTTCGAGATCGGGATCGATCATCGCCAGCTGCACGGGGGTCAGCGTGTCATAGCCACGTTGGCGCAATGCCTCGGCGATCGCCGGGACGATGCCGTCAAAATCAGTCATCGGGGTCAACTTTCGAAATTGGTGTCTCTTGCGGGCCAAAGCACCGCGCCCGCCGATTGCGGGTATGTTGGCGCCGTTCCTACTCGTCTCGGCCCAGAAAGTATAGAGGGCAGGGGACAAAAGGCCGCATATGGTGAAGGCGAGGCAGCAAAATTGCCGCCTGGCCGTGTGTGCCAAGGGCCAATCGGCCGGTTTTTGGTCAGGTTCGGAGCCTTGCCATTGCATGGGCGTCGACACGAAACCCAGCACGCAAGGCGAAGGCGCGGTGCGTGCCCTCATGCTCGAAGCCGAAACTTTGGTAGAGCGCGATCGCAGGCGCATTGTCGGTGAACACCGTGAGTTCGAGCCGTGTCAGATCCATCCAGTCGAAGGCGATCGCGACCAGTTCGCCCAACAGTGCTCGACCGATACCACGTCGCTGGTATGCATCATGTACGCCCATGCCGATCTCGCCGACATGCGCCCGACGCCCGGACTGACGTGTCAAACCGGCATTTCCGACAATTGTGCTGTTCATGATCGCGACCAAGGCAACCGTGTTGGCAGGCTGATTCTCGATATATTTTCGGACATCCTCGACGCGGGGATATGGCGGACGCAGAGTGCCGGCACGGACACCCGGCAGGCTCTGCATGGCGGCGATACCGCTTGCGTCGCCGGGGCATTGGGCGCGGATCGATAGGCCGTCCGGCCACCGTGCATTGATGGCGATGGGGCATTGCGCCTCCGGTCGTGACGCACTTGGAAATTGGCTTGTGGGTGGGTCGTCCTGCATTGCTGCTCTCCTTGACGTGTGCGGGAGCAGGGACTTGTCGAGCCCTGCTTATCCCGGCAGGGCTCGTGGTTTGATCGCTGCGCGGACTAGTCGCGCTAGGATGCAGCCACGTTCCCGGAGGGAACGGTGGTAAGCATCATCACACGATGTGTCGAACGGTTTGCGATCATGACGTTACTGTGCGTTGTCGGCCCGTCTTCGTCAATCCGGGTTTGCGCCAACCGTCGTCTCGGCTAAGAAAAGGCGTGTAGAGGTTGAGAAGAGTCGCACCCGTTGAAAACCATCGCCATTGATTTCGAGACAGCCAATGAAGAGCGCGGCAGCGCGTGCTCGGTTGGCCTTGCCTGGATCGAGGACGGGCGGATCGTACGGGTCGAGGAACGGATGATACGGCCGAAGAGTATGCGTTTTTCGCCGTTCAATGTGGCCATTCATGGAATCAGGCCAGAGCATGTCGAAGATGCCGACGAGTTTCCCGAGGTTATGGAAGAGTTTGCGGACGATTTTGCCGGAGCAACCATGATCGCCCATAATGCGGCTTTTGATTTTTCGGTCTGGCGGGCTTCGCTTGACGGTTACCGCATGGCCTATCCGACATTCTCCTATCTCTGTAGCGTCAAGATGGCGCAACGCGTCTGGCCGCATCTGCCGTCGCACAAGCTCAATATCCTGGCCGCCCATCTCGGCATGCGCTTTGTCCATCACAATGCTGCTGAGGATGCGGTTGTCTGCGCTCAGGCATCGATCGCCATGGCCACGCAGAAGGGCGCAGCGCAGATCATCGATCTTGCCGCGATGATCGGGCTTACACCTGGGCGGCTGCACGCGACGGGTTATCAGGCCTGTTCGGTGCGCAAGGCAACAGTGCGCGCCTTGTAAAGGTGCGAAACCGCCTTAAGTCTCTGACAAGACGAAAGCGGAGAACCTCAATGACAATTGCAAAGATGATTCGAAACCTCGCCAGCGCTGCGACGCTTTCGCTGGTTATGCTACCCGTGGCATCCAGTGCCCAGGTTGTGGGCGAGGTGGGTGTGGATTGGGTCGGGAATGACATTATCGTCGAGGCGGTGAATGACCCGGGCGTGAAGGGCGTAACCTGCCACGTGACTTATTTCGACCGTTCGATTATCGATCGCCTGTCAAAAGGCAACTGGTTTGAAGACCCGTCCAATAATTCCATTGCCTGCCGGCAGACCGGTCCCATCGAGATCGGCGACATAGATCTGTCGAAAGACGGTGAGGAAGTGTTCCGCGAAGGGCGCTCCATCATCTGGAAATCGCTGGTGGTGAACCGAATCTATGACAAGCCAAATGATACGCTGATCTACCTCATTCATTCCCGCCAGGTCGTGGACGGCTCGGCGAAGATGGCGATATCGACCGTACCGCTGTTCAATCAGCCGGTGACATGGGTCAAAGGCAAGCCGGAGTGATCGACCGTTTTAGGGGGCATTGACGCGCAAAGGCACTTTTGTGATGCGGCCCTCTTTCGTTTCGGCGGGCACTTTGTCAGGACAGTCGCAGGCTAGAACCGGTCGGCGTGATCCCCAATATCGCCGTCCATCTTTGTTCGGCCCTGTCTAAGGCGGGTAAGGACCTGTTCACCGAAGCCCCGTCATACGGACAGCGCCCTGAAGCCTTGCGGCTCCAGGGCGCTTTTGAAAATCCGGTCGGTCGAGATTACTTGACGTAAACGACCTTGCCGCCATCGGCAGCGGTCTCGATATGGACCACGTTCTCTAGCTGCACGTTCTGTGCAGTGAGGGCCGCAGAGAGTGTGGCGTCGCTCTGCAGCGCGCTCTGTGCTTCGGCGACAGCGGTTTCGCTCTTGGATAGCGCTTCGATCTCGGCAAACTTTGCGTTGCCATTCTCGCCTTCCAGCGCGCTCATCATCACAACGGAGACTTTGTCATTCATTGTGGTCGAATTGGTCGTGGTGGTCGTGTCCACCATCGGTGCGGTGGTCGTTTGCGCCATTGCGACGCCGGAAAGCGAGGCAACTGACATGGCGCCGGCGAGTGCGATCTTAAATGCGGAATTCATGATCTTTCTCCTTGGTTTCTTTACAGAAACTTCCGTTTTTTCTTTTGGAAGTGAATGTAGAACTCCTCGCAGGCGGACTGGTTCCGATAAAAATGCACATACATTTGCGGATTGAAGGGAGATGCCCTGCGCATGCCCTCGTTGAAACGCAAAAAATCGCAATCGGCCGGTGCTGATTGCGTCTGTGTCGTCAGGCGTGTCGAATAGGGTTGGCCCCGCCTGTAAGCGGGGCCTTATCTCTGGGAAGAGATGATTGGTTTATGCAGCCTGGGCAAGCTCGTCGGCAATGACCGTATCGAGATTGAGGAAGCAGACCATGGATTTTTCCAGCGCAACGATACCGCGGCAGAATGCGCGCTGTTCTTCCGGAATGATTTCCGGGGCCGGCTGCAGATCTTCGCCACGAATGGTCATCATGTCGGAAACCTGCTCGACGAGAAGGCCGACAAGCTTGCCGGCGATATCGGTCACGATGATTGCTGCGCGCTCCGACGGCTCGGTCATGTTCATGCCAAGGCGGCAAGCCATGTCGATAACCGGGATCACCGCGCCACGCAGGTTGATCAGGCCAAGAACGTAAGGGGGGGTGTGCGGCATCGGCGTTACCGGTGCCCAGCCGCGAATTTCCCGGATTGCCATGATGTCGATGCAGAATTCCTGCTCGGCTAGATGAAAGGAGACGATCTCCAGATAGGCGCCGGACTGCTTGATTGCGTTGGACATATTAGAACTCTTCCCAGTGCTCTGCTACTGCGGCGTTGGTTGCGGACGCCGGAGTCGTTCGGTTGAATGTGCCTGCAACCCTGTTGATCAAGGCGTTTGCAGGGGATGGTCTCGGTTTGGAGGCGGCATGTGCCGGCTCCGGTTGGAAAGTGCCGACCTTCTGATCGGCGCCGACCTTGAATTGCCCGACGAGGCGCGACAGGTTTTCCGCGTCGCCCGCCAGAGTATGGCTTGCAGCATTGGTCTGTTCGACCATGGCCGCATTCTGCTGCGTGACCTGGTCCATCTGGCCCACCGCAGAATTGATTTCACTCAGTCCGACTGATTGTTCACGCGCGCTGGTAACGATTGCCTTAACGTGCTCATTAATTCTGAGAACGTCTTCGCCGATGCGATGCAATGCCTCGCCGGTTGCGGTGACCAGTTCGACGCCGGTCTTGACCTCAACCGACGAGCGTCCGACCAGAGCCTTGATGTCGCGCGCGGCTTCAGCGGCCCGGCCCGCCAGTGCGCGGACCTCCTGTGCAACGACGGCAAAGCCCTTGCCCGCTTCGCCGGCGCGCGCCGCCTCGACACCGGCATTCAGAGCTAACAGATTGGTCTGGAAGGCAATTTCATCAATCACGTTGATGATCTTGCCAATCTCGCCCGTCGCATCCTCGATGCGTTCCATCGCCGCCATCGCGTCGTTGACCACCAGGCCCGACTTCTCGGTGAAGTCCTTGGCATTGTCGACCATGTGGCTCGCTTCCTCGGCGCGAAGGGTCGCGCTCTGGACGGTTGCCGTGATTTCGGAGAGTGCAGCCGAAGTTTCCTCCAGAGAGGCTGCCTGCTGCTCCGTCCGGCGGGCCAGATCATCGGCGGCGCTGCGCATCTGGAGGCCATTGCCGCGAATCGAACTGCTATTGGCGGCGATTTCACCCATGACGGTGCGCAGGTGCAGCGTCACCTGGTTGAAGTCGTTGCGCAAGCGTTCAAGATCGGCAGGGAAGGGACCGCTGATCTCGGCGCAGAGGTCGCCCTCGGTCAGTTGCATCAGGCCCGCCCCCAAAGCATCGACGGCCTGTTTCAAGGCACGCGTGTCGGCTTCCATCGCGGCTGTTCGGCTTTCCCGTTCCGCCTCATTTTGTCTGTTGGCATTGCGGGTCGAGGCTTCAAGCTCGCGCTTTTCGATCGCCGCGGTGCGGAAGATGTCGGCGGAATGGGCCATGCCACCGATCTCGTCATTGCGATCGGTGCCTTCGACGGTGCTATCGTAGTCACCGTCGACGATGCGTTGCATGCTGGCCCGTACGATTCTGATGCCATTGGCGATCGAATTGCCGTGGATCAGTTGCAACAGGAGAACAAGCATAAAGGCGATTCCGCCGAGGCTAAGCTGGATATGGAGCGCGCTGCTGCTGCGGGCCGTGGCTTCGCCGACACGCTCTTCGACTTCATTGCCGCCGAGCGTGGAGATCTTGCCGAGCACGCTGCCGAGGCGCTCGCCGGCGCCATCGATCGCATCGTCAATGGCCGCGTATTCCTCTTCCGCTGCGCCTTCTTCCACCAGGCGCTTGAGGTCGACCTGAATGGCGTTGGCGACAGCTTTCAAGTCCTCGTCGTAGGTGACGACCTCGGAGGTGGCGCCCGCTTCGGCTGCAATTGACTTGAGCGTGGACGAGCCTGCAGCGAGCAGTCCCACTGCGTTGTCGATGATCGCTATCCGCTCGGGCTGTATAGCGCCTTCCGAGCGGTCGATAATGGTGTCCATGGCCGCCAGAACCAGATTGGCATTGGCGAGCTGCATCTCGTTGACGCGCTCGACGTCGGCCTTCATCTGCACGGCGCGCTTGAGCGCGCTGTCCAGTCCTGCGTTCTGGTACCAGCCGACGCCGAGCATTGAACCGATACCGACAATGGCAGCGACCCCGAGCGTCATCAGCCGTTGGCGCACCGACAGGCTTCGTCCTGAAATATAATGTAGCATTCGTTCCCCCAGCGCGACCTCCACCGGCGGGTGCCTGGCGGAAACTTATCATGCGAAAACCAGGGGGACGTCGAACGGCCTGGCGGACGGGTCATGTCCGTGTGCGATCCGGCAGGATCACAACGCGCATTAACAATCGCGAATATTAGTTAACCTGCGGCTAACGGTATGATCGCGGTCCGGGTCAAAGCGAGCCTGAATAGGGATCTACAGTTTGCTGATGGCCCGGCGATACAGATGCCACGTCGCATGGCCTGCAACGGGCAGCACAATCAGCAGGCCAAGAAACCCGGGCAACAGGGCCAGGATCGCAAGCGTCGCAACGAGTGCTCCGAATGCGAGCATGGGGAGCGGATTTTCCAGAACCACACGCATGCTGGTCAACATGGCGGTGATGAAGTCGATGTCATAATCGAGCAGAAGCGGCATGGAGATGACCGTTGCAGTGAACAGAATGGTCGCCAGCACTGCGCCAACAACTGTACCAACCGCAAGAAAGAGAAGTCCCTGCGGTGTGGATATCAGCAGATGGCCAAAGGCATCCAGCGATGCGGGAATCCTGAAGCCTAGGAACAGGGCCATCAGAAGACGCACCTGGTAGATCCAGATCCAGAAGATGAACAGCACGACAAACGCCATCCACGACAGTTGGCGTTCGCGCTGCCGGAAAACTTCGGTCAGAACCGCCGACCACCTGAACTCCTCGCCACGATGGTGGCGCCGGCTGACATCGTAGAGGCCTACGGCGACGAAGGGTCCGATCAGGGGAAAGCCGATGGCGACCGGGATAATCATCCACGGCAGGTGATAGTGAACGAGAACCACGGCAATGAACAGGCCACCCGCGGCGTAGATGGCGCCGAAGAACAGGCCGATCGCGGGATAGCGGCGGAAATCGCGCCAGCCATCGCGGAATGCTGCGGTGACATCGGAGCCCATTAGACGGTTGACGCGAAACTTCGGCGTCTGGCCACTGTGTATCGCCTGTTCTTCCATCGGTCCCTCCCAATATCCCCTAGGCTCGAAGTGTCAGCAAAATTCAGATGGCTTCCTTGATCTCTGTCAATCATTGCATGGAGATCGCCTCGATCCCCGGTTTTGCAGCCAGCGCAAACGCGCTATAGTGATATAATGATCGCGTCAAAACCCCGCCTGAAGCTTCTTCCCCTTGCGGCCATCACACTGGCGGGAACACTTGTTGCGTGCCTGGTTTTCCTTGGATGGATCCGTTATGGGTCGGCGATATTTCTCAGCATGGTCGAGACGGGGCTGTCCTATTGCTTCTGATCATTCCACCCGCTCTTTTGCGACAAATCAGCGCTTGATGCGGATTTGACGGCGAGTTGAATTGCCTTTCATCAACGTCCGGCTTATCCGGCTTCATAGAACTGGACTGTTTTGAGGACATTGAGACATGCGGACTTTGCGGGTCGTTTTATGGGCAGGCGTGCTGATCATGGCGGGTCTGCTTGGCTGGCTGACGCTGACCGTCACGCAATCTGGCGACAAGATCGCCGAGGGTCCCTTCGGTGTGCCTTTCGAGCTGGTGGACCAGAACGGGAAACCAATCTCAGAACAGGCGTTTCGCGGCAAGCCGACGGCCCTGTTCTTCGGCTTTACCCATTGCCCGGAAGTCTGCCCGACGACGCTGTTTGAGCTCAATGGCTGGATGAAGCAGGTCGATCCGGATGCCAAGGGACTGCAGGCTTATTTCGTCACGGTCGATCCCGAGCGCGATACGCCCGAGCTTCTGGGCCAATATATCTCGAACGTGACCGATCGCGTGACCGGCATAGCGGGTGAACCGGCCAAGGTCGCTGACGTGATCAAGGGCTTTCGCGTCTATGCAAAGAAGGTGCCGCTGGATGAAAAAGATCCGAACGGCGACTACACGATGGATCACACCGCTTCGATATTCCTGCTCGATGCGGATGGCCGCTTCAAGGGCACGATTGCCTATGGGGAAAATCCGGACACTGCCGTCAAGAAGCTCGAAAACCTGATGAAGGGCTGAAGTCCGGCTCGTTGTCACCGGCTGGGCGGTTGCCTTGGCGGCGATTGCGTTGTACCGCAACGCCTTCAAGTCTAGATCGACAGGACGTGCGCCCGTGAGTGAAATCCGCCTCTATGTGACGACCACCGAGACCCGTGCCAACGGTGTGCTCGACGTGATGACGTTCGGCTTTGGGGAGGAGGATTATGCGATCGCCACCACCGAGGTCGACGAGAAGAATGACATCTGGGAAACGTCGATTTACCTGATGTTCGAGGAAGAGGACGACATCCGCGACCGGCTGGCCGAAATGTTGGCGCCAGACTTTTCCGACCTCGGAATCGAGCGGGAAATCATTCCGGAGATCGACTGGATTGCCAAGTCGCTTGAAGGATTGACGCCTGTGCGTGCCGGACGCTTTCTGGTGCACGGATCTCACGACCGCGACAAGGTCAGGCTCAACGACGTGGCGATCGAGATCGATGCCGGCCAGGCTTTCGGGACCGGCCATCACGGAACGACGGCCGGATGCCTTGAAGTCATCGAAGAGGTCGTGCGTGCCCGCAAGGTGCGCAATGCATTGGATCTGGGCACGGGCAGCGGTGTGTTGGCGATCGCGGTTCGCAAGCTTCTGCCGGTGCCGGTTCTCGCGACCGACATCGATCCGATTGCCGTGCGTGTCGCCAAGGAAAATGCGCGCCGCAACCAGATCGTCACGGGCATCGATTTCCGTACGGCGCCTGGTTTTCACTCGACAGCCTTCGGCGACTACGGTCCGTTCGACCTGATCATCGCCAATATCCTGGCGCGACCGCTGATCAAGATGGCCCCGCAACTGGTCAACCATCTTGCCGATGGTGGCTCGGTGATCCTGTCGGGTATCCTGGCCGCCCAGCGGTGGAAGGTGATTGCTGCCTATAGCGGCGTGGGCCTGTCGCATGTGCGGACCATCTGGCGCAATGGCTGGGTGACGATCCACTTTCGGCATGGCAAGGGCTGAGACCCTTCGCTGACCGTGGCGCGAAAAAAAAAGGCGCCCCGAAACCGGGTCGCCTTCGGCGCAGCATCATGCAGCGCGATCCGCGAGCCCCGGGAGGAAGAGCTCAAGCGGATATTGGTGTCGCCGTCCGTGACCGGAAGGCGGTATTAGCTGATCGAACGCAGCGAAGGCTTGCGACGCAGTTCTTCGCGATTCAAGCCCATTGCCGAGAGCGTTTGGTCATCGAGGGTCTGCAGGGCGCCGTTGGCATAGAGGTTGGCGCGACGCTGGCGTGCTTCAACGAAATTGTCGAGGGCGATACGCAGGAATGACTTGGCCATTTCTCTGTTCCTTTCGGGTAAGACGCGATCGCCGCGTCTTTCGATGAGCCAGATATAGATCCGTTCTGCCGGTTCAGTCAGGTGGGCAATGGCACGGGAGACCTGCAATTGCTGCATAGCAACATGAGGATTGCCTGAATTTAGGGCGCTTTTGCGATCACCGGCGTTCAACTGCATCAAGATATCGCATTGAGAAAGTGCGGATGACCTTTGGCAACGGATGGGCAGGTGTCGGGTGCCTTGTTATAACGGTCGCCGAGACTCCTCCATCTTGCAGGCTTTCCATGTTTCAATCCTTTGATGTCAAATCCACTCCTCACCATGGCAAGGAGCGCATTGCGGCGCTTCGCGCGCTGTTTTCCGAAATCGGCGTCGATGGCGTGCTGGTGCCGCGCTCGGATGAATATCTCGGGGAATATGTGCCGCCGTGCGCCGAACGGCTGGCCTGGGCGAGCGGTTTTACCGGGTCTGCCGGGCAATTGCTGGTCACGGAATCAGAGGCTGTGGTCTTCGTGGACGGTCGCTACGTGACGCAGGTTGCACAGCAGGTCGATCTTGCGGTTTTCACACCCGGCGATCTGATCGGCGAACCGCCGCATACATGGATCGCCAACCATGCGGGCAAGGGTTTCCGGCTTGGCATCGATCCCTGGATGCATACCGGCGTCGAGGTCAGCCGGCTGGAAAAGGTGCTGGAGGACAAGGGCGGCTCGCTTGTTCTGCTGTCGTTCAACCCGATCGACAGGCTGTGGAGCGATCGACCGGCCGAACCGCTGGGGCAGGTGAGCATTCAGCCGGAAAGCTATTCCGGTGTGCCGGCGGCCGATAAAGTCACCAGGATTGCTGCCGACCTGACCGCCAAGGGACTTTCGGCGGTGCTGATCAGCGACCCTTCGTCGGTGGCCTGGATCTTCAATATCCGGGGTGCCGACGTGCCGCATACGCCGCATCCGCTGGCGCGCGCGATCATCAAGTCCGATGGCAAGGCGGAACTCTTCCTCGATAGCGCCAAGACCAATCTGGAGGTGGAAACCTACCTGCGCGACCTGTGCGAGCAGGTTGATCCGCAATTGCTGGCCGAACGGGTCGAGCGGGTGGCCACCGGCGGCGGGCGCATCCTGATCGATCCGGATCTTGCGCCGCATGCACTGGCGCAGATGATCAAGCAGGGCGGTGGCACTGCCATCGTTGGCAATGATCCGGCCAAGCTTGGGCGGGCGGTGAAGAACCTCGTCGAATTGAATGGCTCGGCTGCGGCCCATTTGCAGGACGGCGTCGCCGTGGTCGAGTTTCTGACTTGGCTCGATCAGCAAGCGGCCGGAACCATTACCGAGATCGGTGCGGCCAAGGCGCTCGAAGCAAGTCGGGTTCGCGTCGGCGAGCGGATGCAGAACCCGCTCAAGGATATATCCTTCGAGACGATCTCCGGAGCCGGTGAGCATGCCGCGATCATGCACTACCGCGTGACGACCGAGAGCGATCGGACGATCAATGCCGGCGAGATGTTTCTCATCGATTCGGGCGCGCAATACGTGAATGGCACGACCGATATTACCCGGACGATCTCGATCGGGGCCGTACCGGAAGAGCAGAAGAGGTTCTTCACGCTGGCGCTCAAGGGCATGATCGCGATCAGCACAGCGCGCTTCCCCAAGGGCACGCGCGGTTGTGATCTCGATCCGCTAGCGCGTATCGCCTTGTGGAAATCCGGGGCCGATTTCGCCCATGGCACGGGCCATGGTGTCGGGTCCTATCTGTCCGTGCATGAAGGTCCGCAGCGGATTTCCCGTCTGTCGACGCAGGAATTGCTGCCCGGCATGATCCTGTCGAACGAGCCGGGTTACTATCGTCCCGGCAGCTTCGGCATCCGCATCGAGAACCTGATCTATGTGCGTGAAGCGGAGGCGATCGAAGGCGGTGATCAGCCGATGCTCGGCTTCGAGACGCTGACCTTTGCGCCGATCGATCGCCAGTTGATCGTCGAAGACCTGCTCACGCGCGAGGAGCTGCAATGGCTCGACGACTACCATGCCCGCACGCGGGCCGAACTGATGCCGCTGATCAGTGATCCGTCCGCACGCGAATGGCTGGAGCGGGCGACAGAAGCCTTCGAACACTGAAGTCCCGGCTGGAGCAGTTCGTCCAATGGCGAAGTGCTCCAGCATTAGGTCTGTCGTTCCCGACGCGGTCGGCCGCTGCCGGGTTCGCCGATCGTTCAGCCGACGAAATGGCGGATCGCGACGGCGACGGCCCAGCCGGCCAGCAACATGGGAATGGTCGACAGGCGCAGGCCCGCCAGCAGGCTGACGGCCAGCGCGATCTTGACCTCGATGCCGCCGGCAAAGAACGCAGGCGCGACAAGCGTGGTCAGAACGGCGGCGGGCACGGCATTGAGGGCGGCCTCCATGCGCGGCGGAATGTTCTTCATCTTGCGGATCAGCACGTAGCCGCCGATGCGCGTGATGTAGGTTGCGACCGCCGAGGCTAGAATGATCGCCACCATTTCAGGATTGAAGAGTGCGGTCATTGGCTGTCCTCCGCAACCACATTGGATGCGGCTTTGGAATCATCAGCCTTGGCGGGCGGCAACAGCGCTGCGGCCAGAACGCCGGCCAGTGCACCGATGCTGACATGCCAGGGCGAGCCGACGGTCTTGTGGGCGATGGCCGAAGCGAGCGCGCTGACGATGACCACCGGCAGGAAATTGCTGCGGCGGCGAAAACCCAGCACCAGTGCGAGAAAATAGATCGGAAGCAATACATCAAAGCCGAAGCGGGCAGGGTCGCCGATCAGGCGGCCGAAATACGCGCCGACGATGCTGAGCAGGACCCAGGCGATAAAAATCGGCAATCCCAGACCGATGTACCAGGCAAATGTCACCTTCGTGCCGGTCTCCGCACGCTTCAAGGTTTCGGCAAATTGCGGATCCGTCAGCAGGAAGAATGTCGCGGCTTTTTGCGACAGGGAAAAATGTTCAACGAAGGGGGCGAGCGCGGCCGAATACAGTACATGGCGGAAGTTGACGGCAAAGATCGACAAGACGATCAACCAGGCCGGCACATGGTGGCCAAACAGTTCGATGCCGACAAGCTGGCTAGCGCCGGCAAAAATGGTGCTGCTGGTCAGCGCAACTTCGCCGATTGTCTGGCCGTTGGCGATGGCAATGGCGCCGAAAAGTATGGCAAAGGGACTTGCCGAGACGACAATGGGAATGGACCGGGTGATCCCTTCGCTGAATTCTGAGCGTGACATACTGAAGTTCCGTGTTTTGCAGCCCGGTTACCCTGTCTGCCGGGTGCTGGCAAACCAATAGGTTTGATGGGACGTGCATCAGGGTTGATGGAACAGACCTGATGCACGCAATCCCTTTGAGGATCTTGTCGGAAAGAAACACGAGCCCGGTTTTTCAACCGGACGAATTCCGGCCCGGGCGTCATGCGGGTTGTCTATGGTCGGGGACAATCGATTCGGTTCAGCCGCCACGCGTTGACGATGTTCGGTGGGGCTCGATTTGTGGGAGGCGGACTATTGCTGACATCTGAATTTTCAAAGGAAGAGCAGACACGCCTTGTCGGGCTCGTCCAGTCTCACTTCAAAAAGGAATTCGATCTGGAACTTGGACGCTTCGAAGCGGAGGGGGTCGCTGAGTTCTTTTCAAAGGTGCTCGGCCCGCAATTTTACAATCGCGGGCTGCACGACGCGCAGGCACTTCTCGCCAAGCAGATCGATCTGTTCAACGATGCGGTTTACCAACTCGAGCGGACACCGGAAAAATAACCCGGTCGACTATTTCTTGGGGCGGATCTGGAACGTGTGTTCCGGGCCCGGGAAATTGCGTGCCTGAACTTCGGATGCGTAATTTTCGGCCGCGGTCGAGATGACTTGGGCGAGATCGGCGAAGTGCTTGACGAAGCGCGGCTTGAAATCGTTGAACAGGCCGAGCATGTCGTCGGAGACCAGAATCTGGCCGTCGCAAGCCGGTGAGGCACCGATACCAATCGTCGCGGCGCGTAGCGTTCCGGTGATTTCCCGCGCCAGCGGTTCGACGGTGCCTTCGATCACCATGGCAAATGCGCCGGCCTCGTCGATAGCCTTGGCATCCGCGCGGATCTTGTCCTGTTCCTTGTCGCTATGGCCCTTGGAGCGGTAGCCGCCGGACGTGTTGACCTGCTGTGGCATCAGGCCGATATGGCCGAAGACCGGCACGCCGCGCGCCACCAGAAATGCGACCGTCTCGGCCATTTCCGCGCCGCCTTCGAGCTTGACGCCGTCGCAGCCGGTTTCCTTCATCAGGCGCGCGGCATTGCGGAACGCCTGTTCCTTGGATTCCTGATAGGAACCGAAGGGCAGGTCGACGATGATGCAGGCACGGTTGGCGCCGCGCATCACGGCTTGTCCATGCGCGATCATCATCTCCATGGTGACGCCGACGGTTGTCTCAAGGCCGTAGAGCACCATGCCGAGGCTGTCGCCGACCAGGAGCATATCGCAGTGTGCGTCCAGCAATCGCGCTATTGGCGTCGTATAGGCCGTCAGGGAGACGATGGCCCGGTTGCCCTTCAGTGCGGTAATGTCTGCGGGTGTGAAGCGTTTCTGGCGGGGTGGTGTGCTCATGTCAGGCGGCCTCCATGCCGGCGGTGGCCTGGTGGCCGATGACGCGATTGTCGAGGAGTTTGGTCTTGCCGAAGCGCACAAAGAGAAGCACGAGGGCAGGGCCGTCGATGGTCTCCAGCTTTGCAAGCGTTGCCGGGTCGCGGATGGCAACGACTTCGGGAATAGCCAGTGGTTCCGTCTTGAGGAAATTGCTCAGCCGTGCCTCCAGCGTCTTCACGTCGCGGATGCCGGCGAGCAGAAGCCGATCGGCTTCGGCCAAGGCTTTCGGGACGATGACGGCGGCGGCTCGCTCGTCTTTTGACAGAAAGACATTGCGTGATGAACAGGCGAGACCGTCTGATTCACGAACCGTTTCGACCGGGACGATGCGGACGGGGAGAGCAAGGTCCTGGACCATCTTCTGGATGATCGTGACCTGCTGATAGTCCTTCTCGCCGAAATAGGCGGCGTCCGGCTGAACGATATTGAAGAGCTTGGTCACCACAGTGGCGACGCCGGCGAAATGGCCGGGCCGGGCTTCGCCTTCGAGTTCGGAGCCGAGCTTCGGCAGGTCGACCACCGTTTGCATCGGCTCGGGATACATGTCGGTGACGCCGGGTGCAAAAATGAAATCGACGCCTGCCTTTTCCAGCATGGCGCTGTCGCGGGCGAGATCGCGGGGATACTTGTCGAGATCCTCGTTCTTGCCAAATTGCAGCGGGTTGACGAAGATCGACACGACCGTGACGTCGTTCTCGGCCTTTGCATGCGCAACAAGGCTGAGATGGCCCTGGTGCAGGTAGCCCATGGTCGGCACCAGGCCAATCGCATGACCGGCGCGGCGGTGGGGCGCGAGCTTGTCGCGCAATGCGGCGATCGTGGTGATGATTTCCATGATCGGCGTCCTCCCTGACTTTTCATTGGCTCGGGCTCTAACCCGTGGCGTCAAAAAAGGCAATCGCACGAATCGTTTGCAGTCATCTGCTCAGAGGGTGATTCCGCTGCTCTCGATGATGTCGACGCCGGCCTCGCGCATCGCCTCGATCGCCTCTTCAACGCCTTTAGGATCAATCCCACGGCAACCGTCGGCGATCAGGCGCGCCTTGACGCCGGGCAGCATATCGACCGCATCCAGGGCCGAAAACTTGACGCAGTAGTCGGTTGCAAGGCCCATGATGTCGAGTTCCTTCACGTCTTTCGACACCAGATACGCAGCGAGACCCGTCAGGGCCGCCTTGTCATTGTCGCGAAACGCGGAGTAGCTGTCGACGGCGGGATTTTGCCCTTTTTTCTGAACGTAGTTGATCTTTGCGGTCAGGAGTTCCGGATGAAAAGCGGCGTCCGGTGTTCCCTGAACACAGTGGTCGGGCCACATCACCTGCGGTTGACCTGACAGTTCTCCCATGTCGAACGGTGCCTTGCCGGGATGTTGCGAGGCGAAGCTGCCGTGATCGGCGGGGTGCCAGTCCTGGGAGGCGACGATCAGGTCATAGTGACCGCTTTCCATCAGGCTATTGGCGATTGGAACCACGATGTCGCCATCGGCGACGGGCAGATTGCCGCCCGGACAGAAGCCGTTTTGGATATCGATCAACAGTAAGACCTTGGTCATGGACGCTCCCCAGCGCTTGTGTGCAATGCAAGATGACGATTCAGGCGACACTGTTCAAGCGTTCGCACAACAGTTCGCGCGTTCGGGTGCAGTCGGCCTGTATGGATTTTTCTCATGAGCATGGAACAATCACCGGTTTTGTGCGTTGCGGCATGGTCATGCGCCTCCTGCCGGAGGCGCTTCGATCCATTTTAGAATGAACGGAATTGGAAATGCTGATCACCATTACTGCCATCATTTTTGGCGTGCTGGGGCTGGTGCTTGCCGTGGGTGGCGGGCAGCTTTTGATGCTGGGAGGCAGCCTCTATTATCTCATCGCCGGGGTCGTCCTGCTTCTCACGGCTGTGTTGCTGCTGCTCCGACGGGCGGAGGCTTTGTGGCTTTATGGCTTGTTCATCGTCGGCAGCCTGGCCTGGGCGATCTGGGAGGTCGGATTCGACTGGTGGCAACTCGGAACGCGCGGCGGACTGGTCGTGGTGCTTGGCCTGTGGCTGATGTTGCCGGCGCTTCGCCGTAAGCTCGGTCCAGTTCATCGGCTGGGTCGGGTTCCGGCGAATGTTTGGCCGGTTGCGCTTCCCGTGCTGCTTGCCTTGGTGGTTGCTGTCTTTTCGATGACGCAGGACCCCTATGACCGTTCCGGCGCCTTGCCGACGGAGCAGGTCGCGGCTGCACCCAGCCTTGGCGGGGATGTGCCGGATGGTGATTGGCACCAGTACGGCCGCACGCCCTACGGCCAGCGCTATTCGCCGTTGACGCAGATCAATACCGAAAACGTCGATCAGCTTGAAGTCGGCTGGACGTATCAGACCGGCGACGTCAAGTTGCCCGACGATGTGGGTGAAACGACGTATCAGGTGACACCGCTGAAGGTGGGCAATACGCTTTACATCTGCACCCCGCACAACTGGGCGATCGCCATCGATGCCGAAACCGGCAAGGAAAAGTGGAAATTCGACCCGAATGCGGGCCTGAACCCGGACCGCCAGCACCAGACGTGCCGGGGCGTGACCTACTACGCGGATTCGGCTGTTGCGGCTGGAACCAGCTGTGCTGCACGCGTCTACCTGCCGACATCCGATGCACGCCTCATTGCTTTGGACGCGGAAACAGGTGTTGTCTGCACCAACTTTGCTGACGCTGGCACGCTGCGCCTGGAGCAGGGCATGCCTTACAACCCGGCCGGCTACTATTATTCGACGTCTCCGCCAGTGGTCGCTGCCGGCAAGATCATCGTTGGTGGTGCGGTCAACGATAACTATTCGACGCAGTCGCAATCCGGCGTCATTCGTGCATTCGACGTCAACACCGGTGCTCTGATCTGGAACTGGGATGCCGGCAATCCGGGCCAGACGCAGCCGATCGGCCCGGGCCAGACCTATACGGCCAATTCGCCGAACAGCTGGTCGGTGTTCTCCGTCGACGAACAACTGGGTCTCGTCTACATTCCGCTTGGCAATCAGGTTCCTGACCAACTGGGCATGGGCCGGAGCGAAAATGTCGAGAAGTATTCGTCGTCGATCGTGGCGCTTGATCTGAACACCGGTGCGGATCGCTGGGTGCGTCAGACCGTGCATCACGATCTCTGGGATATGGATGTACCGGCGCAACCGGTGCTGCTGGATATCAACAATGCGGAAGGCACGCCTGTGCCAGCACTGGTCGGGCCGACCAAGCAGGGTGATATCTATGTGCTGGACCGCCGGACCGGCGATCCGATCATCCCGGTCAACGAGATTGCGGCACCCGGCGGCGCGATCGAGGGAGATTTTTCAGCGCCCACGCAACCGATCTCCGATCTGAGCTTCCGGCCGAAAACCATGGTCGAAAGCGACATGTGGGGGCTTAGCCTCATCGATCAGATGATGTGCCGCATCGCCTTCCATCAGCTGAAATACGAGGGCCAATATACGCCGCCGTCGCTCGAAGGCACGTTGGTCTATCCCGGCAATTTCGGCACGTTCAACTGGGGTTCGGTCGCGGTTGATCCCGAGCGTCAGGTGATGTTCGGCATGCCGACCTATCTGGCCTTCACTTCGCGTCTTGTGCCGCGATCGGAAATCGCGCCAAAAGGCGAGGGAGAGAAGGGCTCCGAACAGGGGCTTAACCGCAACGAGGGAGCGCCCTACGGTGTCTATATGGGACCGTTCCTGTCGCCGATCGGCATTCCCTGCCAGGCGCCGCCATGGGGCACGGTCGCAGGCGTCGATCTGCGCACCGGCAAGGTGGCCTATCAGCATCGCAACGGCACGGTCTATGACATGACGCCATTGCCGCTGCCGCTGAAGGTCGGCGTGCCAGGGATCGGTGGGCCGATGATCACCAAGGGCGGTGTCGCCTTCCTTGGGGCGGCCGTCGACGATTACCTGCGCGCCTATGACCTGACGAGCGGCAACCAGCTTTGGGAAGCCAGGCTACCGGCCGGTGGTCAGGCGACGCCGATGACCTATGCGCTCGACAATGGCAAGCAATATGTGGTGATGGTCGCAGGCGGTCACGGGTCGGTCGGCACCAAGCCGGGCGACTATGTGATCGCCTATAAATTGCCTGACTGAGCTCGGCCAGATCACCACGATGAAGAGCAACCCTTCGGGCGCAAACGCCCGGAGGGTTTCCTTTTAGCACGGTTTTTCGATCGATTCGGCTGCGGGTGGCCGAAGGAAACCAAACGTTAACCATGTGATTCTACACACATTCACGTAACGTGAGGATGTATTCGCATGAGTGACCAAGCCATGATCGGCCATACCAACCCGTCCATCGCCTTCTTCCCGCTTGCTAACCGCACGGATCTGGTGCGTCGCTCGGCTGTCGAACTCGACCGCCTTAACGGTTATGCTGCCGCTGAATTCTGGAAGACGACGTGCCGCGCACTCGGCAGCGAACTGCTCTCACTAGGCTGCCCGGAAGACGAGATGCGGGCCGAAATCATGGATTTCCAGGCCGCCGTGCAAATGGAACTGATGTGGCTTCATCGCGCCGAAGAAGCCAACGGCTGAGCCACGGTCCAAAAGCCTTCCAGGCTGCCCCGTGGTCTCGGTTTGTTAGAAAAACCTGTTCTTCAGTAGTTGGAAGCCGCGTGAGAAGAAGCGCGATATTTCCAGATACGCGCGATAGGGCAGCACCGTCAGGTAGCGCCAGCGCGGCAACTTGTATTGCTGCATGTTGCTCTGGATCTGGGTTTCGTGTTCCGAATACTGGCTGGCCGGTTGCGGATCAACGAAGGCAGCCTTGAGGCCGTCGAGATATTCCAGATCGAACGCGATATCATAGGCCAGCCGCATAGGGATCAGGCGGTTGACGATCCAGCGCGCACCCTCGCGGTTGATGACATAGGCACCGGCGCCTTTTTCCCGGGTGAGGGCAAGCGCGAGAGCACGGCCGTTTTCCAGTTCCCTGAAGCGAAATTTCCGCCCCCGGTTCACCGTTGTCAGACGCAGGATGTCCCAATCGGTCGGGTGCATGGCGGCACAATCGAGGCTGTCGAGGAAGTCGGGCTCGAACGAGACATCATCTTCCAGGATGAGCGCCAGGTCTGCGTGGCCGGCGAGCAGACGCCGGGCGCACTCAACATGGCTCAGATAGCAGCCAACTTCGGCAGGCGTGGTTCGTCGCCCGTGCAGAAGCTTGTAGGACAGTTCGCTGAATTCCTTGATCGGAAAACTGATCGCGCGTCCGTTGACGCCAGGTACGCGGGTGAACTCAAGATCACGGTCGGCGAGCTTTTGCACCATCGCGTCCAGACGATCCGTCGCGCCGTCCATGTTGATCAGGTAGACGTCGAGCGTCATCTGGCTCTTTGGCAGGAATTGCAAGGTGATCTCCGGCGATCTGTGTCTCGTTCCCATGCCTCCTAACAGGGTTTGCGCATGGGTCAAGGGAGAGGGTGACCGACCGGGCAGGCGGTGCTCACCCCGCCTTTTCGACGAAACCGTCGAGCACACGTTTCTCACCGGCGCGATCGAAGTCGATCGTCAGCTTGTTGCCCTCGATCGACGAAATGTTGCCGTTGCCGAACTTGATGTGGAAGACGCGGTCGCCGACGGAGAAGCGCGAAGGTTCGTTGCTGGTGGATTTCGCCACCAGTTCGCCGTCGATGGTCCTGGCGCGGGGGCCGCTCTCGCCATAGCCGATGCGTTCGACTGCGTGGCCGGAGCGACTGCCCCAGTTGTCGCGGGTCGCTTCGGTCTTGTTGGCCTGGGCACGTTTCCAGCCAGGGGTCGAATAGGAGTTCTGGAAAGGCTCCTGCTTGTCGAAACGGGATTGGCCGTAAGGATTGCGACCGTAACCGCCATAGGATGTCTCGGATTCGGACACCTCGACATGGGCCGGCGGCAATTCTTCCAGAAAACGCGACGGCATGGTCGATTGCCAAAGGCCATGGATGCGGCGGTTGGAGACGAACCAAATGTGGCAACGGCGCTTGGCCCGAGTGATGCCAACGTATGCCAGCCGACGCTCTTCTTCGAGACCGGAGCGGCCGCCTTCGTCGAGCGCGCGCTGGTGCGGGAAAAGGCCTTCCTCCCAGCCGGGCAGGAAGACGGTTTCGAATTCGAGGCCCTTGGCCGAATGCAGCGTCATGATCGAGACGGCGTCCATCTCGGCATTCTGCTCGGTGTCCATCACTAGCGACACATGTTCGAGGAAGCTGCGCATGCTCTCGAATGCTTCCATCGAGCGGATCAGTTCCTTCAGGTTTTCCAGACGACCGGGGGCTTCTGCCGATTTGTCGTTCTGCCACATGGCGGTGTAGCCGCTCTCGTCGAGGATCTGCTCGGCAAGTTCCGTATGGGGCGTGTTTTCCAGCAAGGTCTGCCAGCGGCGGAAATCTGTCACGACATCGAAGAGCGACTTGCGCGCTTTGGGCTTCAATTCGTCAGTTTCGATGATGTCGGATGCGGCGGCCAGCATAGGAATGTCGCGGGCGCGGGCGTAGTCGTGCAGCGTGCGGACCGTGGTATCCCCGAGGCCGCGCTTCGGTGTGTTGACGATACGCTCGAAGGCAAGGTCGTCGGCCGGCTGGCAGACCATGCGGAAATAGGCCATGGCGTCGCGGATTTCGAGACGTTCGTAGAAACGTGGGCCGCCGACCACGCGGTAGTTCAGCCCAAGCGTGACGAAACGGTCTTCGAATTCGCGCATCTGAAAGGATGCGCGCACCAGGATCGCCATGTTGTTAAGCGGGTGCTCGTTGCGCTGCAGTTGCTCGATTTCCTCGCCGACGGCGCGGGCTTCCTCTTCCGAATCCCAGGCGGCGTGCACCACTACCTTGTCATCATTCGGGTCGACGCGGTCGGTGAACAAGGTCTTGCCGAGGCGGCCCTCATTGTGGGCGATCAGATGGCCGGCAGCGCCGAGGATATGTTCCGTGGAGCGGTAGTTGCGCTCCAGCTTGATCACTTTCGCGCCAGGGAAATCCTTGTCGAAGCGCAGGATGTTGTCGACTTCCGCGCCGCGCCAGCCATAGATCGACTGGTCGTCGTCGCCGACACAACAGACATTCTGTGGCACGCCTGCAGGTCGCTGGGCCAGCAGCCTGAGCCACATGTACTGGGCGGTGTTGGTATCCTGGTACTCATCGACCAGAATGTATTTGAACTTCTGGTGATACTCCTTCAGCACATCCGGATTGGCGCGGAACATGCGGATCGGATGGAGAAGCAGATCGCCGAAATCGCAGGCGTTCAGCGTTTTGAGCCGTGCCTGATAGGCGGCATAGAGCTCGCGGCCCTTACCATTGGCGAAGGCGCGAGCATCGCCTTCGGGGATCTGTGCGGGGTCCAGGCCCTTGTTCTTCCAGCCGTCGATCATTGCGGCAAACTGCTTGGCCGGCCAACGTTTGTCGTCGAGGCCCTCGGCCTGGATGATCTGCTTGATCAGGCGCACCACGTCATCGGTGTCGAGAATGGTGAAATCAGACGAGAGCCCGACCAGTTCGGCATGGCGACGCAGAAGCTTGACGCCGATCGAGTGGAAGGTGCCAAGCCAGGGCATGCCTTCGACGGCGCCGCCGACCAGGTGGCCGATGCGCTCCTTCATCTCGCGCGCGGCCTTGTTGGTGAAGGTCACGGCGAGCAGCTGGGAGGGGAATGCGCGGTTGGTTGCAAGAATATGCGCAATACGGGTGGTCAGGACGCGGGTCTTGCCGGTGCCGGCGCCGGCCAGAACCAGGACGGGGCCATCGACGGTTTCGACGGCCAGGCGCTGTTCCGGGTTCAGGCCAGACAGATAATCGGGAAAACGCGCCTGGTCGCGTGCGGCCATGGCGCGGGCAGCGATGCCCAGCCCGCTGCCGGACGGCGTGGCCGCTGTATTTGCATTCGTCGATGTCGGGGCGGTCGGCGGCTTGCGCGGAGCGGGCTCTTCATCGAAGAAGGGTATATCGTCAAAACCGTTACTCATGCGGCTCAATGTAGTGATTCGGGTGGGAAAGGCCAGACAAGACGTTCTGGTTTTATTCCATCTACTTGCTTGCTCACGGTTTTTGCCGCTGACGCAGCAGTCCGCGTTGACGGAAGTATGGAACGCTCAATGCACCGGGTGTCGGCGGTGCCAGAATTGCAAAACCGCTGCCGCGAAGGCCGATGCCTCGGTGGTCGATGATCACGACCGCGTGAATTCGCGTGATATTACAAATCAGTAAGCTTGGCTGTCGGCCATTGCTTTCGGCCCCTTGAAACCGGATACTTCAGCACGATTTTCATTGAAACTATTTGGAGTTCCGCATGCCGCTTTGGAAGCAACTCGGTCTTAGTCTCGTGCTGCTTTTTGCAGGGCTCTGTCTTTGGGTCTACATTTCCCCGCAGGCTGGCCAGACGCTCGTTCAGGTGGGCGTTCCGTCAGGTGTGGTCGCTCTGGTGTCCAATTCCACCTCTAGCGGCGAGGATCAGCAAGCCCAGGGCCAATCGCAGGGTAGAGGCCAAGGGCAGAGGGAAGGTGGTCGCAACCAGTCGATCCTGATTGTTACGCAACCGGTGTCGATTGGCGTGCTGAATGATCGACTAAGCGCGATCGGCGACGGTGAGGCGATCCAGGCTGTGACGGTGATGCCGCAGGCGAGCGGGACGATCAACGAGATCCTGGTATCCTCCGGAGAACGGGTCAAAAAGGGCCAGGTCATCGCCAAGCTCGATGACGACGAGCAGGTCATCTTGCGGGATCAAGCCAAGGTTGTTCTGCGCAGCGCGAGCGAAAAATCTGAATCCTACCGCAACCTCCAGAGCTTCTCGCGGCTCGAGGTCCTCGACGCCCAGATCGCGCTGGAGCAGGCGCAACTGGCGCTGACAACGGCGGAACTGAACCTCAAGCGGCGTGATATTGTCGCGCCGATCGACGGCATTATCGGTATCGTCGGTGTGAGCATCGGTGACAACGTTACGACAGCGAGCAATGTCGTCACGCTGGATAACCGCACGGAATTGCTGGTCGATTTCTGGGCGCCAGAGCGTTTCGCGACGGCGGTGAAAGCCGGCATGGCGATCGAGGCGAATTCCGTGTCGCGGCCGGGCGAAGTCTTTGCCGGCAAGGTCGATGCGGTCGATAACAGAGTCGATCCGGCGAGCCGGACCATCCGTATCCGGGCCAGAATCGACAATACCGACGATCTCCTGCGGGCCGGCATGTCCTTCAACGTGACGATGCAATTTCCTGGCGACCAATATCCGGCGGTAAACCCGCTGGCGGTCCAGTGGGACGGGCAGGGCTCGTTCGTCTGGCAGATCAAGGATGACAAATCCATCAAGACGCGTGTCCGCATCATCCAGCGCAATTCGGACCAGGTGCTCGTCGATGCTGCCCTGAACGAGGGCGACGTCGTTGCGATCGAAGGTTTGCAGCGCGTGCGCGAAGGCGGATCGATCAAGATCGCCAATGCCGACACAGGTGCTTCGATCCCGGAGGTTGCCAGCCGATGAATTCCGTCGACAACAAGGCCTCTGAAAAATCAGGCAGTTCCTTTACTGCCCTCTTTGTCCGCCGCCCGGTTCTGGCTGCGGTGCTGAATACGCTTCTGGTGGTGGCCGGACTTGCGGCCCTTGCCGGTATCGAAGTGCGCGAACTGCCGGATGTCGACCAGCCGGTGATTTCGGTAACCACGGAATATGAGGGTGCTTCGGCCCAGACCATGGACCAGGAGGTCACCAAGGTGGTCGAGGGTGCCGTTGCGCGCGTGAGCGGCGTTAAGTCGATCTCCTCACGCTCGCAGTTCGGCGAGAGCCGTACAACGCTCGAATTCAGCGATAGCGTCGACCTGGCGGTCGCGGCAAACGATGTTCGCGATGCGCTTGGCCGGGTGGCGAACCAGTTGCCGGAAGATGCTGACGAGCCGCGTATCGTCAAGGCTGACTCGGATTCGCAGGCCATCATGCGGCTTGCGGTCACATCGACGAAGCTCAGCATGGAAGACCTGACGCTTCTCGTCGACAACGAGATCTCCGACCGGCTTGCCGCTGTCGAGGGCGTGGCGGATGTCCAAGTCTATGGGGACCAGGAGAAGGTCTTTCGCGTCGACGTCAACCAGGCGGCCTTGGCCAGCCGCGGACTGAGCGTTGCCGACCTGTCGTCGGCGTTGCAGGGTTCGGCCATGGATGTGCCAGCCGGATCGCTGGAATCGATGACGCAGGACATCGTCGTGCGGGCGACAGCCAATCTCACGACGCCGGAAGATTTCGAAAATATCCTGATCGGCGATCGGGTCCGTTTGCGCGATGTGGCAACAGTTACGCTTGGTCCGGATGACGGCTCGACGTCCTTGCGCTCCAATGGCGTGCAGGGTGTCGGACTTGGCATCATTCGTCAGGCTCAGTCCAATACGCTGAACATCTCCGAGGGGGTGCATTCGGCTGTCGATGCCTTGTCGAAAACGCTGCCGGAAGGCACGCGGATCGCCATCACCAGCGATGACGCCGTTTTCATCGAGGGGGCGTTGCATGAAGTGGAACTGGCGCTGTCGCTTTCCGCGTTCATCGTCGTCGTCGTGCTTTATCTCTTCTTGCGCGATTGGCGGGCCACGCTCATTCCGGCTCTGACGATGCCGGTGGCGCTCATTGGCACGTTGGTTGCCATCTACATGGTCGGTTTTTCGATCAACATCCTCACGCTTCTCGCCATCGTCCTGGCGACGGGGCTGGTGGTAGACGACGCGATCGTCGTTTTGGAGAATATCGTGCGTCGGCGGGCAGAAGGCATGGGGCCGCGCGCAGCAGCGGTTCTGGGCACACAGGAGGTGTTCTTCGCTGTTCTCGCCACAACCGCAACGCTGGCTGCAGTGTTCATTCCGCTCTCCTTCCTGCCCGGCCAGCTCGGCGGCCTGTTCCGCGAATTCGGTTTCGTGCTCGCCTTTGCTGTTCTTCTGTCTTCGGTGACGGCGTTGACGCTCTGCCCGATGCTGGCATCGCGCATGCTGGGCAAGGCCGAAGAGGAAGATCACGGATTTCTTGGTCGGTTCGGAGCCCTGTTTGCCAGGGTCTACAAGCGTACGCTGCATGCGAGCCTGAGCAACCCTTTGATCGTCGTGATTGTCGCGGGGCTGATCTCGGCTGCCGCCTATGGCACATTCGGACTGATCCAGAACGAACTGACGCCGCAGGAGGACCGCTCGATCGTCATGCTGCGCCTGTCGGCGCCACAGGGCGTCAGTCTTGCCTACACCCGGGATCAGGTTCAGCGGGTCGAGGAAAAGCTCCAGCCTCTGGTCGAAAGCGGCGAAATCCGCAATATCTTTTCGATTTCGGGGCAGGGTGCGACGAACAGCGCCTTCATGGTCTTGACGCTGGCTCCCTGGAGCGAGCGTGACAGAACCCAGAACCAGATCGTCCAGGATATCAATGCCGCCGCCGCAACAGTACCGGCCCTGCGCGGCAACGTCTTCCAGACCAACAGTCTGCGCATTCGTGGCGCGGGCAGCGGCCTGCAGATGGCGCTTGTCGGCAGTGACCACGAAAAATTGACGGAAGCAGCGATCAAGGTTGTCGACCAGATGCGCAACTCCGATCTGTTCCAGACACCACGGCTGGATAATGAGCCGACACAGGCGCAGATCTCGGTGACGATCAACCGCGAACGGGCATCGGATCTTGGCGTCGACATCAACGCGATCGGTACGTCTGTGCAGGCCTTGCTGGAGGGGCGCTCGGTCACGGATGTGTTCGTCGACGGCGATGCCATTCCCGTTCGGTTGATTTCCAGCACGCAGCCGATCGACGATCCGACGGACCTGGAAAACATCTTCCTGACCACGTCCGACGGACGCGTCGTGCCGATGTCGACCATCGCGACCTTGCAGGAAAATGCCGTCTCGCCGCAGCTCAATCGTGAGCAGCAATTGGCGTCCGTGTCGTTTTCGTCCGGGCTCAACGACGGTGTCTCCCTCGGCAATGCTGTCGAGGCGATGAAGGCCATTGCCGAGCCGCTTCTGCCCGCCGGCGCGCGCCTCGTCCCACTGGCGGAAGCTGCCACGCTCGAGGAAAACGCATCCGGCATGGCGCTCACCTTCGGATTCGCCTTTGCGATCATCTTCCTGGTGCTTGCCGCGCAGTTCGAGAGCGTGATTTCGGCTTTGATCATCATGTCGACCGTGCCGCTCGGCCTTGCCTGTGCGGTGTTTGCGCTGGTGATCACAGGCTCCAGCCTGAACGTCTATAGCCAGATCGGTCTCGTGCTGCTGGTGGGTGTCATGGCGAAGAACGGCATCCTGATCGTCGAATTTGCCAACCAACTGCGTGATCGGGGTGCGGGTGTTCGTGAAGCGATCGAAAGCGCCTGCTCGACGCGGTTGCGACCGGTGATGATGACGATGATCGCCACCGTGCTTGGCGGCTTGCCGCTGGTTCTTGCAAAAGGGGCGGGTGCCGAAGCACGTATCGCTCTCGGCTGGGTGATCGTCGGCGGTCTCGGCATGGCGACATTGGTGACACTCTACATCACGCCGGTCGCCTATCTGCTCCTGGCCCGCTTCTCCAAGCCGCATGCGCATGAGGAAGAGCGGTTGAAGTCGGAACTTCAGGATGCCACCACGGCTGCAAACGATGCCGGTGAACCGTCCCGGATTGCCGCTGAATAAACATGTGCCGGGAAGGCGGCGGGTTTGACCCACCGCGCTCCCGGCGCCGGCTGGACAAACGTAGGTGCCTATCCCATAGCAAATGCCAAGAGGTGCGGCGTTGCTTTGCCGCGACGGTCCAGCTGAAGTGAGGGTGATGGGCATGGCGTTGAAGGATGTGATCGACGGACGGCGCAACATTGACGGAATCGCAGCTGTCAGTGCCGTTCTGAAACAGCGTTTCGGCGACGCTTTTCAGGCTGGCCAGTCCTTCCGCGAACAGCACAGTCACACCACAACCTATCTTCCCTCACAATTGCCGGACGGTGTTGTGTTTGTCGAAAGCAGCGATGATGTGCGTGATGTCGTTCGTGCCTGCGCTGCCCACAAGGTACCGGTCATCGCATTCGGTGTCGGCTCTTCGCTTGAGGGACAGGTCAACGCGCCGTATGGCGGCATCTCTGTCGACTTCACGCGGATGAACAGGATCTTGCGTGTGAATGCCGAAGATCTCGATTGTACGGTCGAGCCCGGTGTGACCCGCGAGGACCTGAACACCTATCTGCGCGATACCGGACTGTTCTTTCCGATCGATCCGGGGGCCAATGCCTCGCTCGGCGGAATGGCATCGACCCGTGCTTCAGGCACCAATGCCGTGCGCTACGGCACGATGAAAGACAATGTGCTGGCCTTGACCGTCGTGACTGCCGATGGCGAGGAGATCCTGACGGCGCAACGGGCTCGCAAATCGTCTGCGGGATATGACTTGACGCGGCTTTTCGTTGGTTCGGAGGGTACGCTGGGGCTGATCACGTCGATCACGCTGCGCCTGCAGGGGATTCCCGCCAAGATTAGCGGCGGCGTCTGCGCTTTTTCGACATTGGAAGACGCCTGCAACGCGGTCATCATGACGATCCAGATGGGGGTGCCGGTGGCTCGCATCGAGTTGCTCGACGAGATGCAGATCCGCGCCTGCAACGCCTATTCGAAGCTGGACTATGACGAGCGCCCCACCTTGTTCCTTGAGTTTCACGGCACCGACGAGACGGTGGCCTTGCAGTCGCAGCAGTTTGCCGAAATCGCGGCGGAGTTTGGCAGCGGCGAGTTTCAGTACACGACCGACGCCGAAGAGCGGGCGCGACTGTGGAAGGCGCGGCACAATGCCTATTGGGCCAGCCGTGCGCTGGCGCCGGAGCTTGCTGCATTGTCGACTGACGTTTGCGTCCCGATTTCGATGCTGGCAGAATGCGTTGCACAAACGCAGGCGGATATCCGCGAAAACGGGTTCCTGGCGCCAATCGTCGGGCATGCCGGCGACGGCAATTTTCACGTGCTTCTTTTGTTCAACGACAAAAGCCCCGAGGACGTGCGCAAGGCTGAGGCTTTCATCGAGCGGCTCAACACCCGCGCGCTGTCGATGGATGGAACCTGCACCGGGGAGCATGGCATCGGTCAGGGCAAGATCAGCTATCTTGAGCAGGAATTGGGCAGTGCGCTGCCTGTTATGCGGACAATAAAAGCCAGTCTGGACCCGGACAACATATTCAATCCGGGCAAGATATTTAGGCTCTGATTACAAGACCTTGCAGCTTGCTCCAGCGGCGAATTGGGTTACGTTGCGGGCTGTGAACAAGGGAGTGGCATTTCGTGCTCGGACGCATTCTGGTAAGCCTCGGAGGTCTGCTTGTCGTCGCGCTTTTTTCGGCGCTGCTGGCTCCGCTCTTCGTGGACTGGACGAATTTCCGCCAGAATTTCGAGGATCAAGCAAGTCAGTTGCTGGGCAAGAAAGTTGTGGTGCATGGCTCGGTCAGCGCTCGCATCCTGCCATTTCCGTCCGTCACGATGGAAGACGTGACCATCGGGACGGATCTTGACGGCACGCCGCTTGTTCAGATCGCACGGTTCTCCCTGGATGCGGAGCTTGCACCCTTGTTGTCGGGCGAAGCGCGCATCTTCGACATGCGGATCGAGGAACCGAAAGCCCGCATTCGTCTCTTGCCGGATGGGTCGATGGACTGGTTGCGTGGCAGCAAGCCCAACATTCCGGCCCGCCTCGTGGTTTTGGAAAGCGTCTCCGTGATCGGTGGCGAAGTCGAGTTCATCGACCAGCAGTCCGGACGCAACCGCCTGCTGAAAGATCTGGATGCGGAAATTTCGGCGCGATCCCTCTCCGGCCCATGGACCATCGACGGGCGGACATCGCTGGACGGCGAGGCGGCCCTGTTTTCGCTGACGACATCGCCGCCGCAGGACGGTGCGCTACCTTTGCGCCTGAAGCTTGATCCCGAAACACGTCCGTTTGATCTGGTTCTGGAAGGTGCATTGACGTTCGAGGCCGGCAAACCGGTCTACAAGGGCAAGTTCGAATCGATCTGGAAGGTGGCGGAAAACCCGCCGCAGCCCGGACAGGTGAAGCCGGTGCCGGGGCCGCGGGTCAAAGGCGACTTCGAGTTGACCAATGAACGGGTCGCGGTTCCCGGCTATCGGCTCGAACTCGGTGATCCTGCCGATCCTTACGTCGTCAACGGAGAAGCGAAACTGGACACCGGGACGCGGCCCGAGTTCCTCTTGACGGCGGAGGGACAACAGGTCGATGTGAACCGCCTTGCCGGTGACGGAACGAAAGCCAAGACCTCGCGGAGTGTTGCGACATCGGTTCGCCAGAGGTTGGCGCTTCTTCTGGCGACAGCTGCGGAAATTCCGATCCCCAGTGTTCCGGGGCGTGCAAACCTCAAATTGCCGGCGATCGTGGCCGGCGACACGGTGTTCCGGGATATTCAGCTCGATGTACGCCCCGGCGGCACCGGTTGGACGGTGGACCGAGCCGTTGCCGTCCTGCCAGGGCGCACGCAAGTGGAGGCCAAGGGCTGGCTGCGGCTGGCCGGCGCGCCATCGTTCGATGGTGAACTGCTCGTTGCCTCGACTCAGCCTTCGGGGCTTGCGACGTGGATTTCCGGCAAGGTTGATCCGGCTATCCGGCAGTTGAAGTCAGCCGGATTTTCCGCGTCCGTCAACCTGACGAGCGACTGGCAGCGGTTCGAGAACCTGGAACTGGCAATTGGCGCTGAACCGCTCAAGGGACGGGTCGAGCGTCAGTCGATCTCCGGCACGGCTGCCAGCCTTTCAGTCGACCTGACCGGCGACGTTCTGGACCTGGATGCTGCGCGGGCGATTGCGGTCCTGCTGGTGGGTGAGGAAGCGGAAGAACATCTGTTGGCCGAACGGATCGCTGCCCGGCTGAAAGTGGGGACGCTGTCTGCCTATGGCATTGAGGGACACGATGTTGATACGGTGTTTGCGTTCGACAACGGAAAATTCGCGGTTGATAGATTGAATGTCGGTGATGTTGCCGGCGCCGCGATCAAAGCCAATGGCGCACTCGGCGGCACTTTGCTCAAGCCGAGCGGGCAGGGACAGATTGCCTTCAGCGCGTCGGATCCGGGCCCTTTCCTCAATCTGCTGCGCCAACGCCTGCCGAATAATCCTGTGTTGCCCGGGCTTGCCTCCAGCGCGGCCTGGTATTCCGACAGCAATCTGACCGTCGATGTCTCACTTGGCGAGCAAGTTGGCGGCGGTGTGGTGGCAAAGCTGTCGGGCAGCTCAAACAACAGCCGGGTCGAAGCGCAGTACAAGGTGAATGATCTGACTGCCCTGGCCGGCAATGTCGAGGCTGAGATCTCTGCCACGCTGGAAAACGATGAAGCGCAAATTCTGCTGGGCCAGGCTGGTCTCGACCCCTTGCCGGTGGAAGTCGGCGAAGGCGGCCTGTTGGGCGTCACCATCAAGTCGCAGTCGGCTGCCGCCGCCGATGTGGTCCTGACGTTTGCGACGGGCAGCACGAAGGTTCAGGCGCAAGGCGCCCTAACGGCCGCCAATACCGCGAATGTTCTGGATGGCGACTGGACACTCAACCTGCAGAGCGAAGATCTCGGTCCTTATCTTCTGACTCTCGGTTCCATCCTGCCGGAAACGGGCACCGGACTTCCGGTCAAACTGGATGCGCAGATCGGCTTGGTGAATCGTCAGATTTCCGTCAAGTCGATCGCTGGCGACATCGATGGCAATGCGGTCAGTGCGTCGGGGACAATCGACTTGCAGGGCGATCATCCCAAGGCCAGTGGCTCTCTATCGGTGGATCGGGCTGATCTCGAATGGCTGGCGCAGACGGTTCTGGGGCCGGTTCGCGATCCGGCCACAGGGGCCCTTGTGGCCGCGCCGTTGCCCAAGACAGTTGCGCCGGCCGAGTTCGCCGTCGACTTCTCTGCCAAGCGCTTCACCCCGGGCTTTGCCGGGGAGATGACCGACTTCAGTGCCAAGCTCAGCCGAAAATCCGGCGAAATGATTGTGGATGATGTTGCCGGCCAATGGCTGGGCGGCCAGGCAAAGGGCCGCTTGTCGCTGGCCAATGGCGAAGGGGCGGGTTTTCTACAGGCGAGGCTCGATCTGACTGGTATCGATCTTGCTCAGACCTTGAGCACGTTGCGGACCGAGCGGGGGATCGAGGACGCTGGCGCCGTATCGGGTTCCTCCGATGCAACCTTTGTGGTTGAGGGCAGCGGCCAATCGGTCGCCGAACTGGCCAGCCAGAGCAGCGGTTCTGGCGAATTCAAGCTTGCCAAACTGGATGTGTCCGGCTTCAGGCTCGATATCATGGCGGATCTTCTGCGCGAAGCCGACGCCATCGGCACGGCGATCAACGAGGACAAGGTGCGGGAGATTGCTGACAGGCTGATAAAATCCGGACCGATGCAGGTTGCTGGCCTGTCGCTGCCCTTTGCCGTAACGGACGGTGTCGTACGGATTCAGAATGCCACAGTCGAGACACCGGAGGCACAGCTCGGCGGTGATGCCCGGCTTTCTTTGAACGATGGCGCGTTGGACGCGGCCATTCAGGTTACCCTTGACGCCGGAGAGGCCGCATCGCCCGGCACCGATTCCAGCTACCGCATGGTGCTTAGCGGCGATGCGTTGTCGCCGACACGCGCGCTGGATGTGACGGGGCTAACTAATTTCCTGTCCCTGCGCGCCTTCGAACTCGAGCGGCGGCGGGTTGAGACGTTGCAGTCGAATGTGCTGGAAAAACAGAGGCTGCGGCGGGAGGCGGCGCTGGCACGTTTCCGGCAGAGTGAACGTGACAAGGCGGAAGTGGAACGATTGAGGCTTGAGCAGGAGGCGCGCATGAAGGCGGAGGCCGAAGCGGCAGAACGCCTCGCCGAGGAGCAGCTCAAACTGATATTGCCGCCTGATCCGATCAATTCACGGCCCGTTGATCCGGGCCCACCACCTTTGACAACCGAAACGGTGCCGTCCGATCCCTCCTTGCCTGTGGCGCCGCAGGAGAAGGTGACGCGGCAGCCACTGCCGCCGGTTCCCCTGACGTTCGAAAGCCTTCCAGGGGTAAACTGACTTTTGCGGGCTAGTCCTATAGTGCCGGCCGCTAGTTATCGCGTCGTTTCGTGGATTTCAGCCATTCAAGGACCCGAAGCCGGAGCGCGGAGGACAGATTGGCCCCGGTCGGGCGGGTCTCGTCAATTTCCGCAATCAGGGCTGCCAGCGGTAAGGAACGCTCCGTCGCCATCGCTTTCAGTTCATCAAGGAACGCGTCCTCGACCGAGAAACTCGTGCGATGGCCATGGAGCGTGATGGAGCGCTTACGGATCAACTGCGGCCTGCATCATTGTTACGCTCGTTCGCAAACCGATTCCGAAGACCGGTGCAAGTCTATGATTGCGCGCGCTTTCCCGGATCAGGCTGGTCATTCGCCTTTGGTGTCTTCGAGGCGGCCCTGCTCGTGGATCTGGATCGCTTTCTCGTTCAGCCTGTCAGTGAGGCTCTTTTCGGCCTTGGTACGGCCGAACGAAATGCGATTCTGTTCGGCGGTCGCTTCTTTTTCGGTTCGCGCCTTGGCTTTGCGGAACTGGCGGAGGTTGACGATGTCAGCGGCCATAATCGAACATCCCTTGGAATCAATCGGCCGGGACATGTCCCGGCCGATTGTGATGAACCTGCTTTACTGCTTCTTGCGGAAGGCATCGAGCGAAACGACAGAGCCTTCCTTTTTCTCTTCGCCGTCCTTCGGCTCGCCGGTTTCCTCAGGTCGTGCAGCGGCATCGACCGGGTAGGCGGTGATCTCGGCGCTTTCGCCGTCTTCTTCCTCATCGGCCAGCGGTACGTCGAATTCGAGTTCGAAATTCACCGATGGATCGTAGAAGCCTCGGATGGCGTTGAAAGGAATGACCAGTTTTTCAGGGGTGTCGGAGAAGGACAGGCCGATCTCGAACAGGCTGTCGGTCACCTTGAGTTCCCAGAACTGATGCTGGATGACGATTGTCATCTGCTCGGCATACTTCGTCTTCAGGTGCTGCGAAATGCGTACGCCCGGAGCGCCGGTCAGGAAGGTGATGAAGAAATGATGGTCACCCGGAAGGCGTCCTGTAGCCGCGACCTCGGTCAAAACCTTGCGGATAACACTGCGCAATGCGTCCTGGGCCAGAATGTCGTAGCGAATGTGGTCTTGCCCCATGAGATCCTGTCTTTCCTTATCATGCCGTTTCAATCGGCTGTATGCCACGGCGAGTGATTGCAGAAAAGCCCCGACGCGCGAGTCTTATTCGATGAGAATACATCATTTTAGAAAGATGGGGTAGCCGAGAGAGGTAAGGTGAAGGCTTCTGTTGCCAGGTGCCTTCGGACCCCGCCTCAAGGGGCTAACCTAGAGGACTTGGTTCGGATTTCCCGCACCGCCATTAGGCAGCGAGAGCATAACCCTTAGCGTTGTTGTCATTTGCAACTACACTTGTGACCCGATAACGGCGGTATCATGCCGAGCAAAAGTTCGATCTTTACGCCCTTGTCGATCCTATTTCGCCCCCATCAAAAGCCGGTCATGCCCTGCGTGGGAGACCGACCGGTTTTTGGTGGAGGCGCCGGGTACCGCCCCCGGGTCCAATAGGTTTATTACACCGACCGTTTATTGCCATAGATGGCCCGAAAGCCAACGACGTTGATATAGGTCTTTCGGAGGCCAATGAAAAGGGGTGTCATCACGTCTGTCATAAAAGACTTTGACGGCCCATGCCGCGCAAGGTTGTTGATGGCCCTGCAGTTGCGCGCCCGACATCTTGGTTTGAGCGCCTTGCGGCCTTAGAATGAAATGCAACAGAATCGGCGGCCCGACCCATGAAACAGTATCACGACCTCCTACGCCATGTCCTTGAGACCGGGACCGACCGCGGTGACCGCACGGGAACAGGCACGCGATCGATTTTCGGCTATCAGATGCGCTACGACCTGTCTGACGGGTTTCCGGTCACGACGACGAAGAAACTGCATCTCCGGTCGATCATCCATGAATTGCTGTGGTTCCTTAAAGGCGAAACCAATATCGGCTATCTGCGCGAGAACGGCGTGACGATCTGGGACGAATGGGCCGATGAGGACGGCAATCTCGGCCCGGTCTATGGAGCTCAGTGGCGGTCGTGGCCGGATGGTAAGGGTGGACATATCGACCAGATCGAAAAACTGGTCGAAAGCATCAAGACAAATCCGAATTCGCGCCGCCATATCGTCTCGGCCTGGAACCCGGCGGAAGTGGACGAGATGGCTTTGCCACCCTGTCACTGCCTGTTCCAGTTCTACGTGGCGGATGGCAAGCTTTCCTGCCAGCTCTATCAGCGTTCGGCCGATATCTTTCTCGGCGTGCCCTTCAATATCGCTTCCTATGCCCTGTTGACGATGATGGTGGCGCAGGTCACCGGCTTGAAGCCCGGCGATTTCATCCACACGCTCGGTGATGCGCATCTTTATGCGAACCATTTCGAGCAGGCCAATCTGCAACTGGCGCGCACGCCGAAAGCGCTGCCGGTCATGCAGATCAATCCGGATGTGACGGATCTGTTTTCCTTCAGATTTGAAGACTTTACGCTGGTCGGCTACGAAGCCGATTCAAGCATCAAGGCGCCGATTGCCGTGTAGGCCTCGCAAAGCACTTCGAGGAGGGACTGGCGATGGCCAAGATCGATATCGTGATTATCGTGGCTGCGGCGCGCAACGGCGTGATCGGTCGCGACGGCGACATGCCGTGGAAACTGTCCACGGATCTCAAGCGGTTCAAGGCGCTCAGCATGGGCAAGCCGCTCATCATGGGACGCAAGACGTTCGAGTCGGTCGGCTCCAAGCCTTTGCCGGGGCGCCCGCATGTGATCGTCAGCCGCAACAGCAAGATCGAAATGCCGGGTGTCGAGACGGTCGGAAGTCTGGAAGACGCTCTTTCCAGAGGGCGGGCGTTGGCCAAGGCTGCAGGCGTAGACGAAGTCTGCGTTGTCGGTGGTGGCGAAATCTATCGGCAGGCGCTGCCGCTGGCCGATGTCCTGCATGTGACGCATGTCGAGACCGAGATCGAAGGCGATACGCATTTTCCCGCGATTGACCCGGCGGTGTTCGAACTGGTCGAGGAAACCCGGGTTCCGGCAGGCGAAAAGGACAATTATGCCACCTGCTACGCGGTATACCGTCGCATACCGGCCTGATAACGGAATATTTCCCCTGTCTTTGAAAGAAGTTGCCCGCTTTGCGTTGAAAGGCGGTGGGCTGATACCTATAACCATGTCAGTCATTTGCGTGCTTGCCTTGCGGTGTGTCTGCGAGGGGCTTGGGAGCGATTTTACAAACAAAGAGGTATGAATGCCCTGGAGTAATCAAAACGGCGGCGGCGGCGGTCCATGGGGTGGCGGCGGCGGCGGCGGCGGAAACAATCAGGGCCCCTGGGGGCAGGGGCCGAACCGGCCACGCGGTGGCGGTGGCGGCGGAAACACGCCCCCCGACCTTGAGGACCTGATCCGTCGCGGACAGGACCGGCTGAAGAATGTGGTCCCGGGTGGGTTCAACGGCGGCGTGGTGGCAATCCTTGCCCTCGTCCTTGTTGCCTTCTGGTTGATCCAGGCCGTCTACACGGTCCAGCCGGACGAGCGCGGCGTCGAACTGCGCTTCGGCAAGCCGACGGAAGACGTGTCGATGCCAGGTCTGCATTTCCATTTCTGGCCATTTGAAACGGTCGAAATCGTCAAGGTCACCGAGCAGCAGCAGAATATCGGTGGTCGGGCCAATTCCAGCAATGCCAGCGCTGGCCTGATGCTCACCGGCGACCAGAACATCGTCAACGTTCAGTTCTCGGTTTTGTTCACGGTGTCCGATCCGAAGTCATTCCTTTTCAATCTGGAAAATCCTACCCAGACCCTGCAGCAGGTTGCTGAAAGCGCGATGCGTGAGGTTGTCGGCCGTCGTCCGGCCCAGGACATTTTCCGTGATGCACGTCAGGACATCGCCGCCGGCGTGAAGGCGATCATCCAGGGTACGATGGACGCTTATGGTGCGGGCATCTCGATCAACGCAGTGGCGATCGAAGACGCGGCTCCTCCACGCGAAGTTGCTGATGCTTTTGACGAAGTGCAGCGCGCCGAGCAGGACGAAGACCGTTTCGTTGAAGAAGCCAACAAGTATTCCAATACCCAGCTCGGCCAGGCTCGCGGCCAGGCAGCGCAGATCCGCGAAGAGGCCGCAGCCTACAAGGACCGTGTCGTCAAGGAAGCCGACGGTGAGGCCAAGCGCTTCGTCTCGATCTATGACGAATACAGCAAGGCGCCTGACGTCACGCGCCAGCGCATCTATCTGGAAACCATGGAGCAGGTTCTGAAGAATTCGAACAAGGTGATCATCGACGAGAAGCAGGGTGTCGTTCCCTATCTGCCGCTGAACGAAATCGTTCGGCCGACGCAGCAGACACAGGGAGGCAACTAACATGTCCAATCGTTTGGCTGCTATCCTGATCGGACTGGCCGTATTGCTAATCCTGATCTATTCGTCCGTCTTCGTCGTCAATGAACGCCAGCAGGCCGTGGTGGTCCGTTTCGGTCAGATCCAGGCGGTTCACACCGAACCGGGCCTTTACTTCAAGCTGCCGTTTGCCTTCGCTGATGCTGACCGCGTTCAGTATGTCGAAGACCAGGCGCTGCGCTTCGACCTCGACAATATTCGTGTCCAGGTTTCGGGCGGCAAGTTCTACGAAGTCGATGCATTCGTGGTCTACAACATCACGGATCCGCGCCGCTTCCGCGAAACCGTTTCCGGTGACCGGGAATCAGCCGAAGCGCGTCTTCGGACCCGCCTTGATGCGTCGCTGCGCCGCGTCTACGGCCAGCGCAGCTTCGAAGCTGCCCTGTCTGAAGAACGTTCGTCGATGATGCAGGAAATCCGCAGCGACCTGAAGGCCGATGCGGAAACGCTGGGCATCACGATTTCCGACGTCCGCATCCGTCGCACGGATCTGACGCAGGAAGTGTCGCAGCAGACCTTCGACCGCATGAAGGCCGAGCGTCTTGCCGAAGCGGAACTGATCCGTGCCCGTGGTAATGAAGAAGGCCAGCGCCGCCGCGCCATCGCCGATCGCCAGGTGGTCGAATTGCAGGCGGAAGCGCAGCGTGATTCGGAAATCCTTCGCGGTGAAGGCGATGCCGAGCGCAACAGGCTGTTTGCCGATGCCTTCTCGCGTGACCCGGCCTTCTTCGAGTTCTATCGGTCGATGCGTGCCTACACGGCTTCGCTGAGCGACAAGAGCACGACGATGGTTCTGTCGCCGGATTCGGACTTCTTCCGATTCTTCAACAATGGCGTTGGTACCGGTCAGTCGCCGAGTACAGCACCGGCTCCGGCTCCTGCCGGAAACTAATGCGCCATGGCAGACCTGCTGACAGGTATTGCCTTGTTTCTGATCATCGAGGGGCTGGTCTACGCACTGGCCCCTCGTTTTATTGTGCGCATGGCCAAAATTCTGCCCTCCGTTCCTGAGGAACACCTCAGGCTTACCGGGCTTGCGGCCGTTGTTCTCGGGGTCGTCCTGGTTTGGTTTTTGCGCGGATGACAAGATCTCGACGCAAGTCTGCGCTAGGGGATTTCCGGCAAATGTGATTTCCCCTTTTGCCAATCCGCCTTATGTTTCGATAGCAGGCCTGAAACCGACAATGAGGAAGCCAATGACCACGAACGCCCGCGCCATGCGAACGATCCTGCCGGCCTTCCTGATTGGCAGTGCTGTGGCGTTTGGCACCGTCGGTGCACCGCATCAGAGTTTTGCGCAAGGGCCGGAATCGGTCGCCGATCTCGCCAGCGGGTTGCTCGGCGCCGTGGTCAATATCTCGACCTCCCAGAGCGTCAAGGAAGAGGGCAATGGGCCGCTTCCGCAGGTGCCGGAAGGCTCCCCGTTCCAGGAACTGTTCGAGGATTTCTACAAAAACCGCGAGGGTGGCGACAGCAATAGCAAAGTCAACTCGCTGGGTTCGGGCTTCGTTATCGATCCGACCGGCTTTATCGTTACCAACAACCATGTCATCGAGAACGCCGATGATATCGAGGTGATCTTTTCCGACGGATCCAAGCTCAAGGCCAAGTTGATCGGCACCGACACCAAGACCGATCTGTCGCTGCTCAAGGTCGAGCCGCCAGAGCCGCTGACCTCGGTCAAGTTCGGCGATTCGCGTAAGATGCGCATCGGTGACTGGGTGATGGCGATCGGCAATCCGTTCGGTCTTGGTGGATCGGTCACCGTCGGCATCATCTCGGCGAGCGGCCGCAATATCAATGCGGGTCCCTACGACAATTTCATTCAGACCGATGCGGCGATCAACAAGGGCAATTCCGGCGGACCGCTGTTCAACATGAGCGGTGAAGTGATCGGCATCAACACGGCGATCATCTCGCCCAGCGGCGGTTCGATCGGGATCGGATTTGCGGTGCCGACGGAACTTGCCGCCAACATCGTCAGTCAGTTGAAGGAATTCGGCGAGACCCGACGTGGTTGGCTCGGTGTCCGTATCCAGCCGGTTTCGGACGAAGTGGCGGAAAGTCTCAAGATCGGACGTGCCCGCGGCGCCCTGATCAGCGGGATCGTTGAAGGTGGCCCGGTCGAGAAGGGGCCGATCGCGGTCGGTGACATAATCGTCAAGTTTGATGGCAAGGCGATCAGCGAGACGCGGGACCTGACCCGCATCGTCGCCGAGAGTGCCATCGGTACGCCGCTCGACGTGGTCATTCTCCGGGATGGCAAGGAGCAGAACGTCAAGGTGACGCTCGGTCGGTTGGAAGATGACGAAGTCGCCAGCAATGAGACCGAAGACGGCCAGCAGAGTGTCGAACCGGAGGATGAAGGCCAAGCACCGGATGGCGATGCGCCGGATCTCCAGGCTCCGGACGGCCAGTCTCCTGATGCTCCGGCGCCAGACGACGGCCAGTCCGACGACCAGAACCAGACGGCGCCAGCCGAGCAAAAAGCTGCAGCCCCGGTGACCGAGGGACTGATCGGTGTCGAGATCGCTGTGCTGGATGACGCAGCACGCAAGTCTTACGGCATCGCCGAGAGCGTTGAAGGTGTGGTGATCACGCGCATCCTGCCGGGCTCCAAGGCGGAGGACAAGGGCCTGAAGGCTGGTGATGTCATTGTCGAGGTGGCGCAGGAGTTCATGAAGACCCCACAGCAGGTGGCTGAGAAGCTGACCAGCATCAAGGGTGAGGGGCGTCGCAGCGGCTATCTGATGATTGCCGACAAGGAAGGTAATCTTCGCCTCGTTGCTGTTCCGCTCGAATAGCGGCTCAAGCCGAGAGCCGGATATCGACGCCGCTTTCGGCGGCGAGATAGGCTTCGAACTGATCGATGGGCATCGGGCGACCGACGAGATAGCCCTGTATTTCCGTACAGCGTAATTGTTTCAACAGTTCAAACTGCCCCGGTGTTTCAATGCCTTCGGCCGCTACGGACATGTGCAGTTCCTTGGCCAGATTGATGACGGAACTCACGATGGCGCGGCTGTCGACGTTGGTTTCCAAATCCGAAATGAAAGACTGGTCGATCTTCAGCTTGTCGAAGCGATAGTGTCTGAGATAACTCAGCGAGGAAAATCCTGTGCCGAAATCGTCCAGGGCGATGCGCAGGCCGAGGTCGCGCAGGGCTTTCAGGGTTTCTTCCACGCCCGGCGCGGAATTCATCAGCAGACTTTCAGTCATTTCCAGCTCGAGGCGTTTCGGCGCCATGGAATTCTGTCGCAGGGCGTTTTCGATCATCGGCAGGAGGCCGGCGCTGAGAAACTGGCGCGGCGATAGGTTGACGGCCACCCGGACATCTTCTGGCCAATCAGTTGCAAGCTTGCAGGCCTGGTTCACCACCCAGGCTCCGATGCCGGTGATCAATCCCGTCTCTTCGGCGATCGGGATGAATTCCGCGGGGCTGATCGGGCCGAGTGTCGTGTGGTTCCACCGCAGCAGCGCCTCGGCGCAGACAATCTTTCCGCTCTCCGCGCTGACGAGAGGCTGGAAGTTCAATGTCAGTGTGTCGTTTGTCAGCGCCAGCCGGAGCTCGTGCTCGATCTGATTGCGTCTGCGCGCAGAAGCGTCGAGCGAGGTGTCGAAGAAATGGAAGCGGTTGCGGCCGTCGGACTTTGCCCGGTAGAGCGCCAGGTCGGCGTTGCGAAGCAGTTGATCGCCGCCCGTACCGTCGATCGGCGCACAGGCGATCCCGATGCTGACGCCGATCTGGACCGTGCCGGATGCCAGGGTGAACGGCCTTTGCAAGCGCTCGATGATGCGCGCTGCCAGATGCCCGGAGCTTTGCGGTCCTTCCGTTGACATGTGCAGGATGGCGAACTCGTCGCCACCGAGGCGCGCAAGGGTATCGGTTTCATCGCAAAGCGTATTGAGCATGCGTGCGACTTCACGGAGCAACTCATCGCCGCCGCCATGACCATGCGTGTCGTTGACCTGCTTGAAGCGATCGAGATCGAGCAGCAGAACAGAAAAGGGGTCGCCGAATCGTTCGTGACGGGCGATTGCGCGGGTGAGATCCTCGCCGAGCAGAACACGGTTGCCGGCGTCGGTCAAAGGATCATGGCGCGCCAGATGCTCTATGCGCAGACGCGCTTCGCGGCTTGCCGTTACATCACGTCCAACACCGCGATAGCCGGTGAAGGCGCCGGACGGTTCGAAGACTGCCTTGGCGGTGAGCGACCAGATGGCCAGTTCGCCTGCCTGTTCGACGCAGATATCCATGTCACGAAAGGATTGCTTCAGGCACAGGCGGCGTTGGAGATCCTCCCGGGTTTCCGTGCCGTCAATTGATTTGTTGCCAATCTTTGCAAAGGGAAGGGCATCAAATATTGGCTTGCCTATAACCAGGGTATCTGGAACCTGCAATTGTTCGCAAAAGCGCGGTGAGGCGTGTTCAATCCGCATGTCGGCGTCGGTACCCCAGAGCCAGTCCGCAGCATTTTCCTCGAAATCGTTGAGCAGCAGGTTGATCACGTCGCGCTGCTCGAGCGCCGCCATCTTCGCCCGGACGCGCTCGGTCAGACTTTTACAGAGAGCCAGAGACGCACGGATAATGATCGCGGAATAGATGACGAAAAGGCCGAAAAGGTAGAGGCCGATCATGTCAGGCGTGAGCATCAGTGAAATCGCCGCACCGAGTCCCATCATGAAGCAGAATGCAACGGCAGCGGCGGGTATCGTGGCCAGAGCAAAGCCACCTCCCGCTGTCATGCCAACGGTCAATGCGATCACGACCTGTTTCTGGCTGGCGGTGGCATCGGCAAAGCTGACAATGTCGATCATGGCCCAGAGGCCGCTCAACAGGGCGGCATATATTGTTGCATTGCGCGTACCGCGAATGCTGGCATTTAGGCGAACGGGGTTTTCGCGCCCACGCCACCAGCTAAGGCTTGTGTGAAAGGCAATCGCGATCAGCAGGCCGCAAATGACGTTGATGATCAAACTGGCCGGGTGGGCCGAGAAGACGATGATCGTCAGGATGGCATTGCCGAGATTGGCGGCCATCATCCATGGTGTATTGTTCCAGACCGTTGCCAGTCGAACGGCCCGTATTCTGCTGATTTCCTGCTCGTCTTTCCCCTGTTCTCCAAGGCGCAGGAACGCATTGATCAGATTCGGGCTTTGCGCAACTGTAATGAATCTGCGGAGTTTGATCATGCTTTCTGATATATGCGAAAGAGCTTAATCTTGAATAAATCGCAAATGTCAGATTGTCAGCTTTGATAGTTTTTTGCGGCAGGGTCTGGTTCAGGTGACGGGACTGGCGGTCAGCTGGTACAATACGTGGCGCTTCAGCTCGGGATGGCTGTCTGGCACGCGAGGATGATCGAAAGCTCCGTCTTCGACGGCTGTCATGCCGATGCGGCGCATGACGGCGATGGAGCGGGCATTGCCTTCAACTGCGAAGGAGAAGATCTCGGCCAAACCCCTGTTGTGGAATCCATAATGGGCAAGCGCTCTGGCGGCTTCGGTTACGTATCCGTTGCCCCAGAACCGGGTTGCGAGCCGCCAGCCGATTTCGACGGCGTCATCCGGCAGAATGCCGGGGAGGCCGGCTGGCGACAGGCCGCAAAAGCCCATGGCTTCGTCGGTTGCCTTATCAGCCATGGCGTAGAAGCCGAAGCCCGTCTCGGCAATCATCGAAGCGACCTTGTCCATCAATGCGTCGGCCTCTTCGCGGCTGCGCCGAAACGGGAAATATTCCATCACCTTGGGGTCACGGTTGATCTCGCGAAACAGGTCGCGGTCCGTGTCGCGCCAGTTGCGCAGATAAAGCCTCGTGGTTTCCAGGACGATCATCTCAATCCTCGCGGCCGTCAGGCTGTGACGAAATCCGTCTTCCTGTAACCCTGAATATAGAGAAGGGCGGTCAGGTCAGCGTGGTCGATGCGGATCTTTGCCTGGGCCGCCACGGTGGGTTTGGCATGCAATGCAACACCGGAACCGGCGATGCCAAGCATGCCAAGATCATTGGCCCCGTCGCCGACAGCGATCGTGTCTTCTGGACGAATCCCGAGCCTCTTAGCGATCTCCAGCAGCGAATCGACCTTCGCCTGCTTGCCGAGGATTGGCTCCGCCACCTCTCCGGTGAGCTTTCCTCCTGTTTCCAGCAGGATATTGGCGCGGTTTTCATCAAACCCCAGCGTAGCGGCGATCTTCGATGTAAACACAGTAAAGCCGCCGGAGACCAGGGCCGTGTAGTAGCCTCTGGCTTTCATCGTCGCGATCAGTTCCGGTCCGCCGGGTGTCAGTGTGATGCGCTTGGCGATCACCTCGTCGACAACCGAAATTGGCAGGCCTTTGAGCAGGGCGACGCGCTCGCGCAGTGCCGGTTCGAAGGCGATCTCGCCGTTCATCGCACGCGCGGTAATCTCGGATACCTTGTCTTTCAGGCCGACTTCCGCTGCCAGTTCGTCGATGCATTCCTGGCCGATCATGGTCGAGTCCATGTCAGCGATCAAAAACCGCTTGCGCCGCGTGTCGGCGTTCTGGACGATGACGTCGATCGGCAATCCGGCGACAGCGTCACGCAACTGGCTTTCGGCAACCGATGCGTCGGTGCCGTCCTTCAGGGCGATATCGCAGGCGATGCCATCGGCGAGCCAGTAGAGCCCAGACGCAGAAACAGCGGCGGCGGCCTTTTCTCCGTGTGCGGGAATGAGAACGGGGTTTGACGGATTGGCAACAAGCGTGGCAACCAAGGCCATGATGGAAGATCCTAGACAAGACATCGACGCGATCCTGATAACCGGGCCGACCGCCAGCGGCAAGTCCGCTCTGGCACTTGACCTGGCGCGGCGCCACAATGGTGTCGTCATCAATGCCGACAGCATGCAGGTCTACGATACCTTGCGTGTGGTGACTGCGCGGCCGAGCGAGGCGGAAATGGGGGGCGTGCCGCACAGGCTCTATGGTCATGTGCCGGCGTCAGCCCGCTATTCGACCGGAGACTGGTTGCGGGAAATCGAGATCGTCGTTCAAGACCTGAAAGCTACAGGTCTTATGCCGGTGATCATCGGTGGCACAGGGCTCTATTTCAAAGCTCTGACCGGCGGACTTTCGGATATGCCGACTATTCCGGCGGGCATTCGGGACACCCTGCGCCAGCGGGCGATCGATGAGGGCGCAGAGGCGCTGCACGCCGAACTGTCCGGCCGCGATCCGGCTGTGGCGGAAAAACTGAAGCCACAGGACGGACAGCGTATCGTCAGGGCGCTTGAAGTGCTGGAAGCGACAGGCCAATCGATTGCAGGTTTTCAGGGCAGGGCCGGTCCGATGATCGTCGATCCGGCGCGGGCCAAGAAATTTGTGGTCCTGCCCGAGCGGGCTATCCTGCATGAGCGGATCAATCGGCGCTTTTCGATGATGATGGATCAGGGGGCGGTCGACGAAGTGCAGGCTTTGCTCGCGCAAGATCTGTCACCGGAGATGCCGGCGATGAAGGCGATCGGTGTCAGCCAGATCGCCGATATGCTGGCGGGCAAGATCAGCCGGGACGCAGTTGTCGAACTCGCCTCTGCTTCCACCCGCCAATATGCCAAACGGCAAATGACCTGGTTCCGCAACCAGATGGACGATAGTTGGCTCAGGATCGATCCGAAGCAGCAACACCCGGCCTGATCCGTGAGTGGTACCCATCCGCCCCCAATCCCCCCAGGCTTCAATCCTTCTTGTAAAGACTGGAGAGCGGTCTTTTCAGGATGCTTTCTCGAAGTGATGGGCCACCCTCACGTCGCAAGGTAGAAGTGCCGAAGCCTGGAGTCACTGCTACCGGCTCTCTGGTGAAGGCTGGCGGAGGGGCCAGAGGTTCGGGCCGGTAGCGGCTGGGATCCTCGCCCGCCGGATTGCGTGGCAGCATGTCGGGTCGGTAGGGCTCGATGGTGGGTGTTTCGGCTGCCGGCAGGGCCTGACGGAATGGCGAGGGTTCGTAGGATGTCGTCGTGCTCGATGGCGGACGATCGCTGCCGGCAAAACCCGGTGCGGAATAATCGTCATCGCCATAGTCGTCGAGCTCTTCATCGTCGTAAATGCCCGTCGGATCGCCAGTACGGCTGCCAAGCATGGTGGCGTCGAAGCTCTGCTGGAATGCCGAGATATCCGGTGCAGCGATGGCGCGCATGCGGCCGACAATCGAGCGTAGATCGACGGTATCGGGTGATTCTTCCGAACTCTTGGCTGTTGCGCCATTGGCCTTCGGTAGATGGCTGGTATCGACGCGCGAAAAACGCATGCGCATTGGCACGGCAATGGCTTCCCCAAAAGCGATGGCTTCGCCATTGCCGATCGATGAAATGAAGCTTGTCGTCGAGATCGAGCTGTCCGGAATCGCCGATCGAATGATCTCCTGGTCACGATCGTTGGACAGCCGCATGGCAAACAGCGTCGAACACTGCGACAGGATCGTCTGGTCCAGTTCGCCGGGGCGCTGGGTGATGATGCCGAGCGAAACGCCGTATTTACGGCCTTCCTTGGCGATGCGGGCGATCGCCTGGCGGGTTGGAATGAAGCCGAGGCTCTGGTCCGCCGGCACATAACGATGGGCCTCTTCGCAGACGACCAGCATATGGATCGCGCCATTCGACCAGAGTGCGAGCTCGAACGCCATGCGGCAGAGAACCGAGGCGACCGAGTTGACCACCTCAGACGGGATGCCGGCGAGCTGGAAGGTCGAGATCGGGCGGTCGTCGCCGGGAATGCGGAAGATATGGGCGATGGTCTCCATGATCGTGTCGCTGATCGTGTTGCTGGAGAACATGAAATGGTAACGCGGATCGTTGATCGCCGACATGATGCGCATCTTGAGCGCCCGCAGGAATGGCTTTTCGCCCCGTCCTTCGAGGCGGCCGATGCGTTCGTCGATCAAGGCCATCAGGTCAGCGATACGGTAGGGCACCGGCGTGTCGGCCGTCATCGAGCTTTTGTCCGATGCACGACGCATCAGGGCGGACTCGTTGCCGCGGAAGGCGCGCTTGGCCTCCGGCATCAGGTCACGCAGGATATCGAGTTCTTCTGGAACCGGCGGCCGGCCACGGAACAGGACTTCGGCGAACTCTTCCAGCCGCATCAGCCAGAAAGGCAGGTCGAGCGTATCAGTGTCGATGACCACGGCATGGTCGGGGAAGGCTGCGGCAAATTCGTTGTGCGGATCGAGGATCAGCACGCGCAGTTTGGGATCGCTTTCGATCGCCTTGCGCAGGAGAAGCGAAACGGCAGTCGATTTGCCCACGCCCGTCGAGCCGACAACCGCAAAATGTTTCGACAGCATGGACGGAATATGGATGGCGGCGTCGATCGTCTCATCCTGGGTGAGCTTGCCGATGACGCAAGTGTCACCCTGACGGGTGTCGTAGATGCGCAAAAGGTCGGCTGCACGGATGCGATGCGCGATGGCGCCGAGATAGGGATAACGCGAGATGCCGGTCGAGAAAACCTCGGATCCATCGTCGCCGACATGGACCTCGCCGAGAAGTTCTACTTCGATGAGGAAATAGTTGTCCTCGCCTTCGCCCCAGTTCTTCGAGCCGGTCTGCATCGAATAGGCGAGCGCAACGACGCGGTTCTTGCCGACGGTGATCGAAATCAATCGACCGACGGACCAGAGTTCGGTCAGGTCAGTTCCGCCGTCTTCTGCGACGGCTGCAATGGTCGCGCGTGCGCCGTTGCAGGCAACAACGCGCCCGAGCATCCGGTTGCCAGGCCGCATGACATCGCGGCGGTCTTGTTCTGCGGCAGCGCCAGACTTGTGAAGATCATCGTTCAACAAGAAAATACTCCCAGTTGGGCGGGAGCCTATCCGCGAACGGCTTAAGACTTCGTATAGGACTGGTCCTGTTGGCCTTGCCGGATCACCTGCGCAATAAAAGTGCGCCAAAGGGCGTAAATATTGATCAATGATGCGTTGACGCTTAGATCGTTTGTGGCTAACACTTCGGCCATGAAAAACGCAAACGTACTTATCGTGGTGGGACGGCGCATGGGCAGGATGGTGTAACCATCCGGCGATAGCCACCCATGCGCTAGATGACAGGCTCCTCAAGGGGCCTTTTTTTATGCCCAAAACCGGGGTATCAGCCCTAGAAAATCCAGAAGGCAGATGGAAACACAGCATGACGGGTAAAGACAATCAGATGACCGGCGCCGAAATCGTTCTGCGCGCGCTGAAAGACAATGGTGTCGAACATATCTTCGGTTATCCCGGCGGCGCCGTGCTTCCGATCTATGACGAGATCTTCCAGCAGGACGACATCCAGCACATTCTCGTTCGGCATGAGCAGGGTGCCGGCCATGCGGCGGAAGGCTATGCACGTTCGACCGGCAAGGTCGGTGTCTTGCTGGTCACATCCGGCCCGGGCGCCACCAATGCCGTGACGCCGCTGCAGGATGCGCTGATGGACAGCGTTCCGCTCGTCTGCATTTCCGGCCAGGTTCCGACTGCGCTGATCGGCTCGGACGCCTTCCAGGAATGCGACACCGTCGGCATCACCCGCCCGTGCACCAAGCACAACTGGCTGGTCAAGGACGTCAACCAGCTCGCCGGCATCATCCATGAAGCCTTCCGGATTGCCCAGTCCGGTCGGCCGGGTCCGGTTCTGGTCGATGTTCCGAAGGACATCCAGTTTGCCACCGGCACCTATACGCCGCCGGAAGCGCACAAGCCGGCCAGCAGCTATCAGCCGAAACTGCAGGGCGACCAGCGCGCTATCCATGCCGCCGTCGAACTGATGGCCAATGCCCGTCGCCCGATCATCTATTCCGGTGGTGGTGTGGTCAATTCCGGGCCGGAAGCCACCAAGCTGCTGCGCGAACTCGTCGGTCTCACCGATTTCCCGATCACTTCGACGCTGATGGGTCTGGGCTGCTATCCTGCATCGGGCAAGAACTGGCTCGGCATGCTCGGCATGCATGGTTCCTATGAAGCGAACATGGCGATGCATGACTGCGACGTCATGATCTGTGTCGGCGCACGTTTCGACGACCGGATCACCGGTCGGCTGAATGCGTTTTCGCCGAACTCGAAGAAGATCCATATCGACATCGATCCGTCCTCGATCAACAAGAATGTCCGCGTCGACGTGCCGATCACCGGCGATGTCGGCAGCGTTCTGGAAGACATGGTTCGCGCCTGGCGCGCCCTGCCGAAGAAGCCTGATACGGCCCAGACGGTCGAGTGGAAGGAGAGCATCACCAAGTGGCGGGCGCGCAATTCCTTCGCCTATACGCCGTCCAAGGACGTCATCATGCCGCAATATGCGCTGCAGCGGCTCTATGAGCTGACCAAGCATCGCGACACCTACATCACGACCGAAGTCGGCCAGCACCAGATGTGGGCGGCACAGTATATCGGCTTCGAACAGCCGAACCGCTGGATGACGTCGGGTGGTCTCGGCACGATGGGCTACGGCCTGCCTGCCGCCATCGGCGTCCAGGTCGCACATCGCGACGCGCTGGTCATCGATGTTGCCGGCGACGCCTCGATCCAGATGTGCATCCAGGAAATGTCCTGCGCCATCCAGCATGAACTGCCGGTCAAGGTGTTCATCCTGAACAACCAGTACATGGGCATGGTGCGCCAGTGGCAGCAGCTGCTGCATGGCAATCGCCTGTCGAATTCCTACACGGAGGCGATGCCGGACTTCGTCAAGCTGGCGGAAGCTTACGGCGCCGTTGGTCTGCGTTGCGAAAAGCCGGATGAACTGGATGACAAGATCAACGAGATGATTTCGGTCAACAAGCCGGTGATCTTCGACTGCCGTGTGGCCAATCTCGCCAATTGCTTCCCGATGATCCCGTCGGGCAAGGCGCATAACGAGATGTTGCTGCCGGACGAGGCGACCGATGAAGCTGTCGCCAACGCGATCGATGCCAAGGGCCGCCAGCTCGTTTAACCGAAGGATTGAAGACCATGAGTGCACAGCTTCAGCCGACCGGTTCGGCCTATTTCATCTCCAAGGAAACCGCAGCGGTCGAGAGCCATACGCTCTCGGTTCTGGTCGACAACGAGCCGGGCGTGCTTGCCCGGGTCATCGGCCTGTTTTCCGGCCGCGGCTACAACATCGAAAGCCTGACGGTTTCGGAAACCGAGCATGAGGCACATCTGTCGCGGATCACCATTGTGACGCGCGGCACGCCGAGCGTGCTCGAGCAGATCAAGGCGCAGCTTGAGCGTATCGTGCCGGTGCACCGGGTTCTCGACCTGACGGTGCGGGCGCGCGAACTTGGCCAGGAACGGCCGATCGAGCGCGAAGTGGCGCTGGTCAAGGTGGTGTCTTCCGGCGAAATGCGGGCAGAAACCCTGCGCTTGGCCGATGCTTTCCATGCGAAAGTGGTTGATGCGACGGTTGAACATTTCATCTTCGAAATCACCGGAAAATCGTCGAAGATCGATCAGTTTGTCGCGATCATGAAGCCGCTTGGGCTGAACGAGATCTGCCGCACCGGGATTGCCGCGATGAACCGTGGCTCGCAGGGTATGTAAGCCTGGCATTCTTTTCAAGTCTCACGGGCGGCCTCTGGTCGCCCGTTTTTCGTTTGACCGGTTTTGGCTCAGTCGAGAGATGCGAACAGGTCGAGAAGGCCCATCTGTTGTGAGGCCGCCTTTTCTTGCTTGCCGGGCTTCTTCTCCTTCGCCTCGATCGATGCTTTCTTCTCCTGTTTCTTTGCTTTTTTCTCAGCGGAGGTGGTTGGCTTTTTGTCTGCTGCTTTTGTTGTCTCTGGCTTTTCGAGGTGCGTCACTGGGCTCACATGCTCGACAAAGCTCAGGAGGCTCTTGCGCAGCTGTTCTGGTACGAGGCTGTAGTGGATGAACTGACCACGCTTGTCGCCCTCGATCAGGCCGGCATTCTCGAGAATAGCCAAATGCTGGGAGATCGAGGGTTTTGCCATGTCGAAGCGGGACGAGATCTCGCCGGCCGTCAGGCTCGAGCCCGCCAGATGGACGAGGATCATCCGGCGCGGTTCCGACGCCAGCGCATTGAAAATACGCTGGGAGGCCCGATCCATGATGTCGACTGCGACATCTTTCTTCTGCTTCTTGCTCATCTTCGACACTTCTTCCGCCCGGCTCAGAAAAATAAAATTAGGGAATGTCCTAATTTTCTTTTTGTCTTCCGTAAAGATGTGGGCATTGCTGGCGATACGGCGATCTTCGGCAAGCCAGTGTTGATCACAGCATTTCGAGCGGCACCTTGCGAGACGGCGGCGGGAAGGCTGCATCCAGTCGGTCGAGATCTTCGTCGGTGATGTCCAGATCGACGGCATCGCGATTTTCCCGCAGACGGTTCAGGTTGACGGTCTTCGGGATCGGGATGACGTTGTCGCGTTCCAAGAGAAAGGCAAGGGCAACCTGCGCCGGCGTGGCCTGATAGGCCTTGGCGATATGAATGAGCTCGGGATGTTGGAGCAACCGGCCCTGTTCGATCGGAGAATAGGCCATGATCGGGATATGGCGCTCCTGGCACCAGGGCAGGAGGTCATATTCGATGCCACGGCGGGACAGATTGTAGAGTACCTGATTGACTGCACAGTTCTTGCCATCAGGCACACTGAAGAGTTCCTCCATGTCTTCGGTATCGAAGTTGGAAACGCCCCATGACCTGATCTTGCCGCTGGCCTTCAGCGTTTCGAGGGCCGCGACCGTATCGGCCAGTGGATGTTCACCGCGCCAGTGCAACAAGTAGAGATCAAGATAGTCGGTGCCGAGGCGTTGAAGGCTGCGGTCGCAGGCTGCGATCGTGCCGTCGAGGCTGGCATTCCACGGCAGAACCTTGGAGACGACAAAAGCCTGTTCTCGGCGCCCCTTGAGCGCCGCGCCGACAATTCGTTCGGATTCGCCATCCGCGTACATTTCCGCCGTGTCGATCAGCGTCATTCCGAGATCCAAGGCGTGGCGTACAGCATCGATTTCAGCCGTCACTCGACTTTTGTCCTCCCCCATCATCCAGGTGCCGAGGCCGATGGTCGGGACGCTTGTGCCGTCTGGAAATGTCACGGTCGGGATTGGATCGTTCATGCTGTTCCCCTTGAATTCCGGATGTGAAGATAGCAGTGAATGTCTGGCTGGCAAGAATGGTCCGTCGCAGTCGGTTCGTGTCACGGAGACAAGTGACCGGCTGGCGCCAGGCGTTTGGACAGGTATGCTGACCTAAAAAATGAACGGGAGGATATCCATGTCTGTCGACACGCTGCTGGCGCTGGTTCTTTTTGCCTTTTCGACATCGATCACGCCCGGGCCGAACAATATGATGCTGTTTGCTTCGGGCGTGAACTTCGGCTTCCGCCGCACCATCCCGCATATGTTCGGGATCGGTGCCGGTTTCCTGTCTCTGTTGCTTGGGGTGGGCCTTGGTCTGGGTGCACTGCTGGCGACTGTGCCACTCGCCTATACCGGCCTGAAGATCGCCGGCGGTCTCTATCTGGTCTGGATCGCCTGGAAGATCGGGACCTCCCGTTCCTTGGGGCAGGGGGAGGCGAAGGCGAGCCCGATGACCTTCTTTGGAGCTGCCGCCTTCCAATGGGTCAATCCGAAGGCCTGGGTCATGGCCGTCACGGCCATGGCGGTCTATCCCGATCCGCGGAATTATGCCCTGACGGTGGCGATTGTCGCGCTGGTCTTTGCCGCGGTGAATGTGCCAAGCGTTTCGACCTGGGCGGGTTTCGGCTCGGCGCTACGCGAGTGGCTGTCCGTCCCCGTGCGGCTCAAGTGGTTCAATATTACCATGGCCATCTTGCTGGTTCTCAGTCTCTGGCCCATGTTGAAATGACGATGGAATGCCGTCGCCGCCTTTTGATGGTGGCAGGAGACCGCAGCTTAAAACTGTTTGCAGAATTGCCTGGGGGGCGCGCTCTTGGTTCATGATCACAACCATACCCACGACCATGGTGCGCATGGCGATCCTCACGCGCATGATCATCACCATGACAATCAGTATTCGGACATGCAGGCGCGGGTGAAGGCGCTGGAGACCTTGCTGACGGACAAGGGATTGATTGATCCCGCCGCGATCGACGCGATTGTCGATACGTATGAAACGAAGGTCGGGCCACGCAATGGCGCTAAAGTCGTTGCGAGAGCGTGGAGCGATCCTGCTTTTGCGGCGTGGCTGAAATCGGATGCGACCGCGGCCATCGCCAGTCTGGGTTTCGCCGGCCGGCAAGGCGAGCACATGCGCGCCGTGTTCAATACGCTAGAGACCCACAACATGGTCGTCTGCACGCTGTGCTCCTGCTATCCGTGGGCGGTGCTCGGACTTCCGCCGGTGTGGTACAAGGCGCCGGCCTATCGGTCGCGCGCGGTGATCGATCCTCGCGGCGTGTTGGAAGAGTTCGGAGTCGCTCTGCCGGAGGGCATCAAAATTCGTGTCTGGGATTCGACAGCGGAACTGCGATACCTGGTGGTGCCCTTGCGGCCGGTCGGCACGGAGGGCTTCAGCGAAGAGCAACTGGCTGATCTCGTCACCCGCGATGCGATGATCGGAACAGGTCTTGCGCTTATGCCGGGGGATATCCGATGAACGGTCCGCATGATCTCGGCGGCCAGATGGGGTTCGGTCCGATCGCACCTGAGCGGAACGAACCTTATTTTCACGCCGAATGGGAAAAGCGCGCACTTGGCATCACGCTGTCCTGCGGTGCCTTCGGTGCATGGACCATCGATGAAAGCCGGCATGCGCGGGAAAGCATCCCTCCAGCCGAATATCTCGCCGCAAGCTATTACGAAATCTGGATCCGGGGTGTCGACACACTGCTGGAGCGGCATGGGTTTGCCAGTCGGGAGGAGTTGGCGTCGGGGCAGCATATCGCGCAGGGCGCGCGGCCAAAACGCGTGCTGAAGGCGGATATGGTCGAAAGCGCGCTGGCCAAGGGTGGTCCATGCGACCGTCCGGTTCAGGCGGCCGCGAGGTTTGCCGTTGGGGATCAGGTCAGGACGAAGAATTTCCATCCGCTCGGCCACACGCGCTTGCCGCGCTATGCCCGCGCCAAGTGCGGCGTTGTCGAAGCCGTGCAGGGCGGGTTCGTTTTCCCGGATGACAACGCGCATGGCAACGGCGAAAATCCGCAATGGGTCTACACGGTCGTCTTTACCGGTGACGAGATCTGGGGTGAGGGGGCAGATCCTTCCCTGACGATTTCCATTGATGTGTGGGAGAGCTATCTTGAGCGCATGTAAAACCCCGTCGCCTGTGGCGCAATCTCCGGGTCTGCCGAAATCGGCCGAAGGCGATCCGGTCTTTGGCGAGCCGTGGCACGCGCAGGCATTCGCGCTGACCGTGCACCTGCATGAGCGCGGACTTTTCGAATGGAGCGAATGGGCGCAGAGCCTTTCGCGCGAGGTGCACAAACCGGGGCGGGTGGCGGACGGTTCCGATTATTTCGACGCGTGGGTTGCTGCATTGACGACGCTGTTGGTCGAAAAGGGCGTGGCCGATGGCGACAGGGTTCTGGCGCTACAGAAGAGTTGGCAGCGCGCTGCGGAAGCGACACCGCATGGCAGCCCGATCCAGTTGGCAAACGACCCGCTGGCCGTCTGATGTCCACTCTTTGTTCTGGTTAGCCGGCCTTTTGGCTTGCAATCAAGGCTCGAATCCGCGCATGCCTAGGCCATGCAATTTGCCCCGCAACAAGATGAAGCCCTGAAGGCCGTTTCCAAATGGCTGAAAGAGGGCAAGTCGCCGGTCTTCCGGCTGTTCGGCTATGCCGGGACAGGCAAGACGACGCTTGCGAAACATTTCGCCGAGCATGTCGACGGCGATGTATTGTTCGCCGCCTTTACCGGCAAGGCGGCGCAGGTGTTGCGGTCGCGCGGCGCATCCAATGCCCGGACCATTCATTCGTTGATCTATCGGCCGCGCGGCGAAGAGGCTGTCGAGGACGAGGAGACCGGCAAGACTTCGATCGCGCCGATGTTCTCGATCAACCGGCAGAGCCCGCTCGCCAAGGCGGCGATGATCGTCATCGACGAATGCTCCATGGTCGACGAGCAGCTTGGTCGCGACCTGATGAGCTTCGGCACACCTATTCTCGTGCTTGGCGATCCCGGACAGTTGCCGCCCGTATCCGGTGGGGGGTACTTCACCGAACAGGAGCCAGACTATCTCCTGACGGATATCCACCGCCAGGCGCGCGACAATCCGATCATTCAGCTTGCCATGCACATCCGTGAGGGCAAGGAGATCATGTACGGCGATTACGGCTCGACTGCGCGGGTCATCTCGAAGAACGAAGTCAACCAGGAACTGGTGCTGGAGGCGGACCAGGTTCTGGTCGGGACCAACAAGACACGCCGCCGCTACAACAAGCGCCTGCGCGAATTGAAGGGCTTTACCGTCGAACATCCGCAAGCCGGCGACAAGCTGGTCTGCCTGCGCAATGATCAGGTCAAGGGCTTGCTCAACGGTTCACTCTGGCAGGTGATGACCTCGTCTCGGGAAACGGTCAAGCCGGGCATCAATCTCCTGGTCAAGCCGGAAGACGACGACATGGACCGCGGGGCGGCCAAGATCAAGCTGCTTAAGGCCGCCTTCGAGGACATCGAGACCGAGGTGCCTTGGGCTACGCGCAAACGTTATGACGAATTCGACTATGGCTATGCGCTGACGGTGCATAAGGCGCAGGGTTCGCAGTGGAACAATGTCGTGCTGTTCGATGAGAGCTGGGCGTTTCGCGATACCCGAGAACGCTGGCTCTATACGGCGGTCACCCGTGCCGCAGAGACGCTCACCATCGTTCGATAAGTGATGTCCCCGTTGTCGTCTCGTTACGGTCAGCTGGCGATCATTCCAAGCAGAACGGCCTTGGCGATTGCCTGGAAGCGATTGTGGGCGCCGATTTTCTCGATCAGCCCATTTTCAATTGCGGTTACCTCGTCAATCTTCAATTCGAAAGTTTTGGCGATCCGGCTTGTCGTATAGCCTTCGGCCATCAATTGCAGGCAACGATGCTCAACATCAGACAGGTCTGCATTCTGACGTTTTAGGGTACTTCGTCCCGAGAGCGCTGTGTCCTCATTGGCCAAGAGCGCGTTCACCTGCTGCATCTGCCGGTGAATGGTCGAGAGGCTGGCGGTCAATTCTCGACGCCGCGTCATCAGCGCTTCCTCCAGCAACCCATTCGCCTCCGCTTTTGACTGGGCGGTCGTCAAATGCTCGAACAGATCCTGAATGACCGAGATTGGCATGCCAACTTCGCGGCACGTGTTGATAACGGCCATACGGGCAACATCGGTTTGTCCGTAGACCCGCATCAGGCCGATCCGGCTGGCACCGATCAGGCCCTTTTCCTCGTAAAAATGAAGCGTCCGATGGGTGATGCCGAAAAGCTCGGCCATGTCGGCGATTGCCACGAGCTCTGATGGCGTCTCGGGTGGCAATACAATATCGGGCAGGACGATGCGATCATCCTGTATTCGGGTGGTCGATTTTTCGATTTTATGCAGATGTTTCGGACCGTTCGCCATGACTCCTCCCGCCCCCAGCGTGTCACTCGTCTGCTATCCTTGAATGGTTTCCTGCAGCTTGGTTTGCCTCCCGCCGGGTCTTCGTGACCTCTGTTCGTCATGCTGACGCTATATTTATATTACTTTTCGTCGAAATAAATAAGTCTCTGCCTTTGTAACGCTTGGTGAAGCAGGCCTGCACGCGTTTCTCGCACCAGCAATGCGGCTTGTGGGGCCGAACCGGTCAGCCATGAAACGCGGCGAGCGCCAGCAGCTTTGGAATTTCCGTCACGATGTCATGCTCTGTATTGAGCCCAGCCCAACGTTGCTGATGGCTCTTGGCGAGGCGATAGGCATCGTCCGTGCGCTGCAGGGCGTAGCGATAGGTTGCATCGAGGCATTGCATGATCGGGCTTGAGAGATCATTCGCGTGGCAAAATTGGTAAAGATGTCCAGGAATTGTCAGGGTTGCGCCGGTGTACTGGTTGGCCAGCGTGCCGAGCTGTAGGATAGTGGCGGATGCGGCGCAGGAATGGGCTTCCTCGGCGAACGTTCGACCGGATGCGAGGTGCCGCAGGCTGATCTGGAGCGTATCCTGCTGGTTTGCCTTGACCGCCAGAGCGAAACAGAGGTCCGCCGAATGGCCTGACAGATTGTCCGGCGTGTCAGTAATGGATGCCAGCGAGACGCCCCAGAGCCGATCCGCCCACAAGCGCACGGCATTGCAGAAAATGTCGCCGCGCCTGTCGCTGCAAGGCGCGACTTCAAAGAACAGGCGGGGCATATCACGGGCGACATACAGCTTCACACCGGATTGCAGGGCATGCGCATGCATGCTCGGCAGTGTCGTCTGATCTGGGGTGTTGTTTGCGTCATCGGCATGGCGGCGGATAGGTGGAGCGCGCTCGTAGATCGGCACATAGCCCCCGATCGGAATCCGGATGCGGACCTGCTGGTTGCGTCCTTCATCGGCATAGAACTGATTGAGCAGGCGCCTGAGCTTGCCAGCCTGGACGCGAACCAAGGTATCCGTTCCCGGATCGAACGCTTCGTCGCGGCTGAAGACATCGATGCCGATCGTATACCCCTTCAGCTGGTGCCCACGGCCAAGCTGTTCCATTTCGACGACAAACTTCAAGAAAGACCGCAACCGTTCAGAGCGGGAGAATGTCTGGCTGGCGAGAATTGTCCGCAAGGCCTGACTGATCTCGTCACGGTCGGTCCGTTGCTCGACGGTCATTGCTTCCCCATGGATGGTTTGACCATTCTCTGACAAGCCGGATGCTGTGCGAATGGATAGTGCGTTGGGCAGACAGTTTGTGCGTTTCGTCACACGCTTTAATCTGACTAATCTATAATGGCATTGCGTCAATACCCCAAAGTCTGCGGTGCTCGCGAAACGCGTGCGGCACATCCATCAATTGGTTCGATCGGTTCATCTGCAATTCTCGTTGGTTTTCTTGTCGATGTTGGCCTAAGGATGCGACTACGTTTCAGACCTTTGGAAAAGATCGAATGCCGACCAAGCTTTCCGTCAATCTCAACGCCATCGCCATGCTTCGCAACCGCCGGGATTTACCTTGGCCGAGCGTTGTGGATCTGGGGCGTATCGCCCTACAGGCGGGGGCGAGTGGACTGACGGTCCATCCGCGACCGGATCAAAGGCACATTCGGTTCACCGACCTGCCATCGCTGCGCGCCTTGATCGATGACGAGTTCCATGGGGCGGAGTTCAATATCGAAGGCTACCCGACCGAGGATTTCCTCGCGCTCTGCGAAGCCATCCAGCCGGAACAGGTTACCCTTGTGCCGGATGATCCAACACAGGCGACATCTGACCACGGCTGGGATCTCGTCGCTCATGGCGACGACCTGAAGAGAATTGTTGCGCGGCTTCGTGCCAAAGGAATGCGGGTCTCGCTGTTCGTCGACGGTGATGGTCAAAGCGATACAATGGCTCTGGCCAAGGCGACGGGTGCCGAACGCGTGGAGCTTTATACAGGTCCCTACGGTGGCTGTTTTGACAATCCTGAAGCCGCGCAGCGCCAGATCGAATTGCTCGGGGCAACGGCCGATGCAGCCATCGCTGTCGGTCTTGCCGTCAATGCCGGGCACGACCTCACGGTTGCGAACTTGCCGGCACTGGTCAAGCGCATTCCGGCGCTGGCCGAGGTCTCGATCGGCCATGGCCTGACGGCAGATGCGCTGGAATATGGAATGGCAGAAACCGTCCGCCGTTTCTGTCGCGCCTGCGGCCAGAAGATCTGACCTTTGTGGTGTCAGGCGGCGTCGACCGAGAATGTCGGTTCGGCGAACCCGGTCATGGTTGCGCGTCAGCTAGCGTCATAAAGCCCCGGAGCTTTCACTTCGGGGCTTTATGACGAGGACAGGCATCTGAGATCAGTGCGAGCCTGAGGTGGCGCGAGACACAAGCGTCGCCGATCTGTCGGCGTTCACCTTGTACACTTCGCGAACGTAGCGGCCATTCGGGCCGATGAAGGTGTGGAAGAAGGTACTGCCTACCGGCGCTTTTTCCAGATGAACGGTCTTGCCATTGTACGTAATCGAACCTTCGATCGGCTGGACGTCGGCCTGTGCGGCGGTGCCGGACAGGGAGGCAAGCAGAAGGGTGGCCAAAATGGTGGTCTTCATATGCAATCCTTTGATGGTGTCGCCGCCATTAGTGCATCCATAGATTGCGTCAATGGCCAGCGAAACCCGCTGATGGGGAGGCGGTCGATCAGTCGTTGATGATGCCGCGCTGGACCAAAGTTACGGTGTGGTCAGCGTTGACCTTGTAGACTTCGCGAATCTTGTCGCCTTTGAAATTGAAATTGTGGAACAGGGTCGATCCTGCAGGCGCCTTGACGATGTTGGCTTGCTTGCCGGCGTAGGTGATTGAGCCAGGGATAGGTTCCAGCGCGAAGGCTGCAGATGCGCCTGCGAGTGTGGCAATGAGTGCTGTTGCAACGATAGTTTTCATAGTCTTGCTCCTGATTTATTCGGATCGACGTGTCTCGTTCGATACGCCTGATGTGGCGTTGCCGCTTGCGAAAATCAATACCGTGTTGCGCGCAATTGAACCTATCGGTTCGGCTGAATCCGAAAAAATTGCTGCGGACAAAATTAAAAAATGCAATAAAAACAGATATATATAGATTATTAGCAAGCGAAATTGATTATAAAATATAATTGTTATTTGTGCATCATTCACCCATTTGTGACCATGATGAAGATCACGGTAGGGGTGCCTTTCGGCCCGATCGTCTGAATGAACAAAACGTTTGCAGAAGCTGCCGCGGATGCTCATAAAAATATCATGACGGGCCTTGACCGGGAACGAACGCCGGTTCATAAAGCAGAAGAACCGTACCGTACGGTACTCGGAGGCCTCATGTCGAGCGACACAAGTCAAAACACCGAATTCACTCCCCGCCAGAACGCCGTTTTGGCAGAGGCGCTGCGTTTGTTGGTGGAAGGTGGCGACAAGGCCGTCACGACGGCCGGGCTGGCCCGTGCGGCCAATTGCTCGAAGGAAAGCCTGTACAAATGGTTTGGCGACCGCGACGGCCTGCTGTCGGCGATGATTTCGTACCAGGCCAGCAAGGTTCGCACATTTGAGCGGCCGGGCGAGCGCCTGACCGCTGCCAGTCTCACGGATCATCTCGAAATCTTCGCCAAGGATCTGCTGGAAGTCCTGGCAGGCGATGTGTCACTGGCGCTCAATCGTCTTGCCATCGGCCAGTCGAGCCGTGATGGATCCAAGTTCGGCACGCTTCTCCTGGAACGTGGACGGCGGCAGATCGATCGTCGGGCGCGGGCGTTGATTGAGGCCGGGCAGCGCGACGGGTTGCTACGCTTCAACGATGGCGAGGAAGCCTATCGCACGCTTTACGGTCTTATCGTCAGCGATCTGCACGTTCGCATGCTGCTCGGCGATATGCCGCAGACGACAAGTTTCGGGTCGAGGGCTTCTAAGGCGGTTCACGCCTTTCTGATGCTCTATGGCACGGACAGGGTTTTGGCGGGTCTGGACGGGGCATCCCGGCCCGGCGCGCCGATCAATAACATTCACCACAACTGAAAAGCATAGGGAAGGAATACGAATATGCGCGTCTATTACGATCGTGATGCAGACTTGAACCTCATCAAGGCGAAGAAGGTTGCCATCATCGGTTACGGTTCGCAGGGTCGCGCGCATGCGCTGAACCTGAAGGATTCGGGTGCCCAGAACCTGGTCATCGCCCTCAAGGCAGGCTCGAAGACCATCAAAAAGGCAGAGGCCGACGGCTTCAAGGTCATGACGGTCGCTGAAGCTGCCGCATGGGCCGATCTAATGATGATGGCGACCCCGGACGAACTGCAGGCCGATATCTACAAGGACGACATCGCCGGCAATATCCGTGACGGCGCGGCTATCGCATTTGCCCATGGTCTGAACGTGCATTTCGGCCTGATCGAGCCCAAGGATTCGGTCGATGTCGTCATGATCGCGCCGAAGGGCCCGGGCCATACGGTTCGCGGCGAATACCAGAAGGGCGGCGGCGTTCCTTGCCTCGTGGCCATTCATCAGAACGCTTCGGGCAACGCGCTTGAACTCGCGCTTTCCTACGCCTGTGGCGTTGGCGGCGGCCGTTCGGGCATCATCGAAACCTCGTTCAAGGAAGAGTGCGAAACCGATCTGTTCGGCGAGCAGGTCGTTCTGTGCGGCGGTCTCGTCGAGCTGATCCGCGCCGGCTTCGAAACGCTGGTCGAAGGTGGATATGCGCCGGAAATGGCCTATTTCGAATGCCTGCACGAAGTGAAGCTGATCGTCGACCTGATCTATGAAGGCGGCATCGCCAACATGAACTACTCGATCTCCAACACGGCGGAATGGGGCGAATACGTCACCGGCCCGCGCATCATCACGGCTGAAACCAAGGCTGAAATGAAGCGCGTCCTGACCGACATCCAGACCGGCAAGTTCACCTCGGACTGGATGCAGGAATATCGTGCAGGCGCTGCCCGCTTCAAGGGTATCCGCCGCATGAACGACAGCCACCAGATCGAGGAAGTCGGAATCAAGCTGCGTGCGATGATGCCGTGGATCGCCAAGAACCAGCTGGTTGACAAGGCCAAGAACTAATCGGCGCGTTTCCGGCGGACTGTGTTCGCCGGTCTTGCTCCTAAAAAACGATCACGGGCTTTGGTCCGCCTGTGCGCGGTAGAAACGGGTCGTGGTAAGCTGCTAGCTGGAGGGGAGTTGCCGAAGGCTTATTGGAGGCGTTCGACCCCGTTAAAAAACGTGGC